>OAWE01000001.1_pt1 | contig 501025 bp, 426 predicted proteins | sample 1476531 | NCBI WGS metagenome assembly OAWE01 (sample SAMEA2580131, study PRJEB22360) | human gut metagenome | biome: human gut; feature: human-associated habitat; material: faeces | place: Denmark | collected 2008/2010 | reverse complement strand
ATAAGTCCATTTATTTATACCTCCCCGGTGTCCGTGACGGCTGTCGGGGATTTTTATGTGATTGGTATCTTTGGGAAAGACTGAATGGTATTTGGAATATGAAAAAGAGTAATATATACATAGGTGAAGTGATAAAACAGGTCATAGCCGAAAAGCAGGTGACAAAGGCCGAGCTTGCCCGTAGGTTGGGGGTAAAACCACAGAGTGTGGACTATCTGCTGACACGGAAAAGTATCGATACGGATACCCTGTATAGCTTGTCGTTGGCGCTGGATTATGATTTCGCTGTTTTATATTCCATAAAGAAAGAACATGCTCTTGCTACGGACGAAGAGTCTCCGTTTAAAGTGGGAAATGCAAAGATCAGTTTAGAGATCGAGTTGCGTCCCGATGAAATGTTGAAACTGAACCTGAAACAGAAGATTGCAGACCTGTTGGAAGGAAAGGGAAAGTGATTTTACATATCTGATATCTTCTTTTCACCTGCTTTTCTATAAACAAATAGAAGGAAGAAGGGAATTACCTCGTATTTATAATTCTAAAAAGATCTTTTTACTTCTTTTGTAAGTTATTGATAATTAGAGGATAAATAGTAGACGAAACAAAATTAGCAGCCTTTGAAACAAATCTTTTAGTTGGGAAATGGGATTCCGCGTTCCTTTGCGGCATCAAAACAATCTCAATCAACTAAAAAATTTAAGTACCATGATGAAGAACCAGAAAAGGGCTGTTTGCTTGCTGGCTTGCTTGCTGATAGCGGGCTTCACAGCTGCACAGGAAAAGAAAGAATCTGCTCAAACAGCTTCCGGATCAAAGGAAGAAGGCAATCGTAATGTTATGCTGAACGCTTCGAGCGCCAATGGTCCCCGCGAAATCTCTATCGGCTTGCCGGGTGGAGACGTAAATGTACTCGAAAACGGACTCCCCGTAGTCTATACCTCTAATCCGCATAATGTAAATACGCACTGGCGTGGAGACAGCAGTCTCGGGCACGTCGGGTTGCTCAAAATCTCCGAAACCGCCATTACTACCGGCAATATCGGTTATGCTGTAAACTCTTTCACCCAGTTGGGAACAGAAAAGTTTCGTGGAATCGTCAATTATAGTACCAATCACTTTGGCAAGCAGCAGTTCGATGCTAATATCAGCGGTGGTATGGGGAAAGGATGGTTCTACAGTGGAAGCGTTTACCAAAATTTTGATCCGGGCAGTTTCAAACTGCGTTTTACATCGAATCAGGACCGTACTCAAATCTATAAAGCAGCCCTGACCAAGAATTATAATGAAGGACGCGGACAGCTGTCGGCTATCTATCACTACAGCAACAGCCGTTGGCCAAGCAACGAAGTGACTTCGGCCCCTTTCATCTATGTAGGCGACGGTAGCGTGAAAGAAATACCGGGATTCAGCCTCGGAACAAGTTCCTATCTGCCTACAACGGGCGAAATGCTCTACCGTGACATGCGTACGGGTGAACTGAAGGAGACCAATCTTTATGATGCCACTTTGAATAAAGGAAACCAGTTGACCTTGCTCAACACGTACACCTGGGATAATGGCCTGAACTGGAAGATCAATCTGAAGTATGATCATGCCTTGGGTTCGTATGTCTACCAGACTCCAATGGCCATGGAACAGAAAGATGCCTCTGCCGGTTACTACCTGAAAGCGGTAGACGGTACATTGAAACCGTATGAAGGATATGTGCAGAGCCGCATGTCTTGCCTTAACCGGGGAAAAATCGATGAGTTTTTCGCTACCTCCGAACTCTCCCGTTCCTATCGTAATACGACCTGGAGAATCGGAGTGAACGAATGGCACTATAAGGTGGATTATGCTTCGAATACTACCATGTACGATCATATGGTAGGGGAGTATCCCGAACGTCTGGTACGTGAAGGGAATACAGATGGTGTATATTACGATTTCAATAAAAATGCTTCGGAATATTATAAAGGACATGAAAACAAACTGGCTGTTTATGCCACTCACGATTGGGATATTTCGCCCAAGTGGAACGTGTATTATGGCGCCCGTCTGGAATGGCAGCACCTGGAAGGTGAAAATGCGGCTGTATACGATGCCGAAGGGAATGCCGTAGGCCGTTTCCCGGATTATTACCTGGGAGCTGTGTCCGATAAAGGAGTCAGGATCACTCCCCGTCTTTTCGACTACGACTGGATGAACATGGCCTTTACTGCCGCCGCTACTTATAAGCTGACCCGTGAATTTGGTTTTACTGCCGATTTCACTTACAACACACAGCGTCCCGGCTTGTCGAACTTTGCACCGGCCACTATGCCCAATACCGATAAAATCTCTGTTCCCCTGGGACGTGCCGGGGTCTATTATAACACCGATTGGATCAGTCTGACCTCTCTGTTCTCTTATATCTCGAAGACGAATAACAACTCGACACTGAACCTGATTAATCCGAATGACCAGACTGAGATTCTCGCCGCTCCGTTGAGTTATGACATCCAAACCATCGGCTGGACGACGGATGCAGTGATCAAGCCGTTTAAGGGCTTCAACTTCCACTTCCTGTTTACTTATCAAAGTCCGACTTACAAGAAGTATGAAACGAGTGTGACCTTTAAAGACGGTACGGTGGGGGAGATCGATGCCACAGGGAATATTGTGACGGAGATTCCGAAAGTGCTTGTCGAACTGGATCCCAGCTATAACATCACGAATGATCTCAGAGTCTGGGCCAGCTTCCGCTACTTCAGCAAGACGTATGCCAACATTAAAAATGCTTACTATTTCAACGGACGCTGGGAAACCTTCGGAGGTATTAACTGGACGGTGAACAAGCATCTTGCGTTGAGTGCCACGGTTATCAATTTCCTGAATCAGACCGGGGCTAAAGGAAGCATTGCCGGTGCCGAACTGGTGGACAAAAAAGATGCGGCATCTTATAACGGTCATTGGATGGCGGGCAGTTATATTCGTCCGTTTACCGTGGAGCTGGCTGCCAGTATCCGCTTCTGACAGGAGTTTGGTATCAATCGTTATACAATTTGAAACAAAATTAATAGCCGGTGGCAGATATCTCCGCTATATTTGCCACCGTAAATACGGCTATTACATTACTTAATAAAAATACCATGTTATCATGAAAACAACTTTTATGAATGTAAGTAGAGGAGTGATCGGTGCTTTGGCTTTCTCTCTCGGAATTTCGTCTTGCCAAAGTTCACAAAGTAAAATGACATTTGAACAGGAAGGCGACAGCCTTACGGTGATTCATATTACAAATCCTACGCAGTATTTACTTTTGCCCGTCGAGGAGAAGACTCCCGAAGCACAGGTCTGCATTGCTTCGGACTCGGTTCCGGTAGACATGGACGTACGCCTGTCAAGGGAGAAAGTGGACTATTTTGTTCCCTTTGCTTTGCCTAAGGGAGAGAAAGAGGTAGCCGTGCGTATCCGTCACTTGCCGAAGGAGGCTTTGTGTTGGAAAGAACTCAAGCTTTCGGATACTTTTGACACGACCAATACAGACCAATACCGTCCCTTGTATCACCATACTCCGCTCTACGGATGGATGAACGATGCCAACGGACTGGTATATAAAGATGGTGAGTATCACTTGTTCTATCAGTATAATCCTTACGGCTCGATGTGGGGCAACATGCACTGGGGACATTCGGTGAGCAAGGATCTGGTGCACTGGGAACATCTGGAGCCGGCACTTGCCCGCGATACGCTGGGACATATTTTCTCCGGCAGTTCAGTAGTGGATGATGCCAATACAGCCGGATATGGGGCAGGGGCCATCGTTGCCTTCTACACTTCGGCCAGTGATAAGAACGGGCAGATACAATGTATGGCCTATAGCACTGACAACGGACGTACGTTTACCAAATATGAAAAGAATCCGGTTCTGACTCCGTTTGACGGACTGAAAGATTTCCGTGATCCGAAAGTATTCTGGTATGCTCCCGATCAGAAGTGGGTGATGGTGGTGTCGGCCGATAAAGAGATGCGTTTCTATTCGTCGGAGAACCTGAAAGAATGGACCTATATGAGCGGTTGGGGTGAAGGTTACGGGGTTCAGCCCAGCCAGTTCGAATGCCCGGATATGGTAGAACTTCCGGTAGACGGCAACCCGGACCATAAAAAGTGGGCGCTGATAGTTAACGTGAATCCGGGATGTTACTTTGGGGGAAGTGCCACCCAATACTTTATCGGTGACTTTGACGGAGAGAAGTTTGTTTGCGACAATAAGCCCGAAACGGTGAAATGGCTCGACTGGGGAAAAGATCACTATGCGACGGTCTGCTTCTCGAATACGGGTGACCGTACGATTGCGGTTCCCTGGATGAGCAACTGGCAATATGCCAATATCGTGCCTACCCGTCAGTTCCGCAGTGCCAATGCATTGCCTCGCGAACTGAGCCTTTATACACAAGATGGGGATATCTATATGGCTGCCGCCCCGGTGGAAGAGACCAAGTCATTGCGTAAAGAATCCCGGGAGATTCCGGCTTTTGAGGTGGGGGATGCTTATCATGTCGATTCGTTGTTGTCCGATAATAAAGGGGCTTACGAAATAGAGTTGGAACTGGCAGCCGGCTCTGCCGAGATTATGGGACTGAAGCTGTTCAATGAAAAGGGGGAGAATGTGGATATCTACATCAGCCTTCCGGAGAAAAAGTTGGTGATGGACCGTACGAAGAGCGGCATCGTAGACTTCGGCAAAGACAGTGCCCCGCATGCCATCGAGGCACACGATCGCCGGAAACAGAACTCTATTAATTATGTAGACGATTTTGCTTTGGGTACCTGGGCTCCGGTGCAGAAAGCCGGTAACTATAAATTGGATATCTTTGTAGATAAATGCTCGGTAGAAATCTTCCTGAACGGAGGTAAGATTGCTATGACGAACCTGATATTCCCTACAACTCCTTACAATCAGATGAGTTTCTACAGTCGTGGGGGAGCCTTCAAGGTGGATCGGTGCAAGATATACAGGTTGTAGTTCCTCTATCGCCTCCCGTTGAGACATTCATTAAATTAACATATCATGGAAAATACCAAAAACAACTCTTACATGAAACTCATCCCGGTGATGCTCTGCTTCTTTGCCATGGGATTCGTAGATCTGGTGGGCATTGCCTCCAACTACGTCAAAGCAGATTTGGGACTGACGGACTCACAGGCAAACATCTTTCCGTCGCTCGTTTTCTTCTGGTTCCTGATCTTCTCTGTACCTACGGGGATGCTGATGAACCGCATCGGGCGTAAAAAGACCGTGTTGCTCAGTCTGGTGATCACTTTCGCATCATTACTGCTACCGGTCTTTGGTGATAGCTATTTGCTGATGTTGGTCTCTTTCTCGTTGCTCGGCATTGGCAATGCGTTGATGCAGACATCGCTCAATCCGTTGCTGTCGAACATCGTGAGCGGCGAGCGCTTGGCAAGTACCCTGACCTTCGGGCAGTTTGTAAAGGCCATCGCCTCCTTCCTAGCCCCTTATATCGCTATGTGGGGAGCTATTGAGGCCATCCCTACCTTCGACTTAGGCTGGAGAGTGCTGTTCCCCATCTATATGGTGGTGGCTGTAGTCGCTATTTTGTTACTCAACGCCACGCAGATCACCGAAGAACCGGAAGAGGGCAAACCTTCCACTTTCGGTCAGTGTCTCGCTTTGCTGGGTAAACCCTTCATCCTGCTCTCGTTTTTGGGCATTATGTGTCATGTGGGGATCGATGTGGGTACCAATACTACAGCACCGAAGATTCTGATGGAACGTCTGGGCATGACTCTGGCGGATGCCGGGTTTGCGACCAGTCTTTACTTCATTTTCCGTACGGCAGGTTGTTTTCTGGGAGCTTTCATTTTGCAGAAGATGGCGGCTAAAACCTTCTTCGCTATCAGTGTGTTGTGTATGCTGGCCGCCATGTTCGGGTTGTTCGTTTTCCAGGACCAGGCGATGATTTATGTCTGTATTGCCCTGATCGGGTTTGGCAACTCTAATGTATTCCCCATCATTTTCTCGCAGGCAATGCTCTATATGCCGGACAAGAAGAACGAGGTTTCCGGCCTGATGATTATGGGACTTTTCGGTGGAACGATCTTCCCGCTGGCAATGGGAGTGGCTTCGGATGCTGTGGGACAAAGCGGAGCGGTAGCGGTGATGCTGGTCGGAGTACTCTATCTGATGTTTTATACATGGAGAATCAAGAAATAACCGGATTTATAGATAAAAATTAATTCATACCATGAACAGTATAATCGTAGGAATGGGCGAAGCGCTATGGGATGTGCTGCCCGAAGGAAAGAAAATCGGGGGGGCCCCGGCTAATTTTGCTTATCATGTGTCTCAGTTTGGTTTCGACAGCCGCGTTGTCAGTGCGGTAGGAAATGACGAACTGGGTGACGAGATTCTGGAAATATTCCGGGAGAAACAGTTGAAGCACCAGCTCGAAAGGGTGAACTACCCGACCGGAACGGTGCAGGTGACTCTCGATAACGGCGGAGTGCCGTGTTATGACATCAAAGAGGGAGTGGCATGGGATAATATTCCTTTCACAGACGACTTGAAACGGCTGGCTTTGAGTACACGTGCTGTCTGTTTCGGCTCGTTGGCACAGCGCGACGAGGTGAGCCGTGCCACTATCAACCGCTTCCTCGACACCATGCCCGACATGGAAGGACAGTTGAAAATATTCGATATCAACCTTCGTCAGAACTTCTACACCAAGGAGGTCTTGCGTGAATCTTTCCGGAAGTGCAATGTGCTGAAGATTAATGATGAGGAATTGATCATTATCAGCCGCATGTTCGGTTATCCCGGCATTGACCTGCAAGATAAATGTTGGATTCTGCTGGCCAAGTATAACCTGAAGATGCTGATCCTGACTTGCGGAACGAACGGAAGTTATGTATTCACTCCCGGTACGGTCTCTTTCCAGGAGACACCGAAAGTTCCGGTTGCCGATACTGTGGGGGCGGGTGATTCGTTTACAGCGGCTTTTTGTTCATCTGTTTTAAAAGGAAAGAGTATCCCTGAGGCACATCGGCTGGCGGTAGAGGTATCTGCTTACGTATGTACCCAAAGTGGAGCGATGCCCGTACTTCCGGAGGCTTTGAGGAATCGTTTGAATGACTAATGTGTTGGTTTATATAGGGTTATTGATTGGTTAATAGAAAGTTCCGTTGGGTTTAAAATCAGGAGAGTGTTTCATAACTCACCTTTTAAACCAACGGGACTTTGGTTTTAAACCAAGCAGGTGGGAGATTCCGGAGGGAAATTGTTATATTTGCCTCCGGAACCTTTTATGTAATAACCGACCATGAACCGTATACTTTTCTTACTCGGACTGATGCTGTCGGGACTGCTTGTCTCGTGCAGTCCGGATGCTCCCCGATATACCATCGGTGTGTCACAATGCAGTGACGACACCTGGCGTCACAAGATGAATGACGAGATACAGCGGGAAGCCTTGTTCTACGGAGGAGTCAAAGTAGAGACACGTACGGCGCATGACGATAGCCGGCGTCAGATAGAAGACATACGATACTTCATCCGGCAGAAGGTTGACCTGCTGATTGTAGCAGCCAATGAAGGAATGGCTCTCACTCCGGTTGTCGAGGAGGCTTTCGATAAAGGAATACCGGTGATTATGGTAGACCGCAGAATACTTTCCGATAAATATACCGCATACATCGGAGCCGACAATTATGAGTTGGGCAAAGCCGTCGGCAATTACATAGCCCATCGCCTGAAAGGGCGCGGAAAAGTAGTCGAACTGAGCGGGCTTGTCGGTTCTACTCCCGCTATCGAGCGCCATCAGGGGTTTATGAGTGCCATCAGCCAATATCCGGACATGACCTTGCTTGCCAGCGAAGATGCAGGATGGCTGCAACAACCTGCCGAGGCAAAGATGGACTCCCTTTTGCAACGTTTTCCGGAGATCGATGCCGTATATGGAATGAATGACCGTATGGCTGCAGGGGCTTTTCGGGCTGCCGGTCGTCGAGGACGGGAGAAGGAGATGATTTTTGTGGGCATCGATGCCCTGCCGGGTAAGGGGAATGGAGTGGAACTGGTGCTCGACAGCGTACTGGATGCCACCTTTATCTATCCCACCGAAGGGGATAAAGTGGTGCAACTGGCAATGGATATTCTCGAAAAGAAACCTTTTGAACGGGAAACGAAGTTGAAGACGGCTGTAGTCGATGCGGTAAACGCGCATGTGATGGAGTTGCAGACAAACCATATCGGTGAGCTGGATGGAAAGATCGAGACACTGAACGACCGTGTGGGGATATATCTCTCGAGGGTGGCTACGCAACGGATAGTGTTGTACGGAGGCCTGATCATCCTGCTGCTGATCGTCGGGTTGTTGATTGTAGTATATAAATCGCTGCGTTCCAAGAATAGCCTGAACCGGGAGCTGTCACGGCAAAAGGAGCAGTTGGAAGAGCAAAGAGATCAGCTGATCGAACTTTCCCATCAGTTGGAAGAGGCTACCCATGCCAAACTGGTTTTCTTCACCAACATTTCACATGATTTCCGTACTCCTCTCACTTTGGTTGCCGATCCTGTGGAACAGCTACTGGCAGATCCGTCGCTGGAAGGTGACCGGCGTAGAATGTTGTTGCTGGTGCAACGCAATGTGCAGATCCTATTGCGTTTGGTCAATCAAATACTTGATTTTCGCAGATACGAGACCGGAAAAATGGAGTTTACACCGGTTCCGCTCGACCTGTTGCAATGCTTTGTAGGGTGGAATGATTCGTTTCAGGCGGCTGCCCGGCGGAAACATATCCACTTCTCTTTCGACAGTGTTCCCGATACGGATTATCACACACAGGCAGATGCGGAGAAGCTGGAACGCATTTACTTCAATTTGTTGGCAAATGCCTTTAAATTCACTCCGGAGAATGGAAAGGTCACTGTCCGTCTTGCGGCTCTGCAGAAGGACGGCGCGCCTTTCTTCCGTTTCACGGTGGCCAATACCGGCAGCCTGATTTCGGCTGAACACATTCGCAGCATTTTCGATCGGTTCTATAAAATCGATAGGCATCATACCGGTTCCGGCATCGGGTTGGCATTGGTGAAAGCATTCGTCGAGATACATGGCGGAAGTATTAGTGTGGAGAGTGACGAACGGTTGGGAACTGTCTTTACTGTCGATCTGCCGGTGCGGACTTGTGAAGAGGGGGCTTGTGTGGTGACTGCTCCGATGGAGGAGTCTGCTCCGGACCGGGTGGACAGCCTGCTCCGTGAGGATGAAGCGGAAAACCTGAATGATCCGTCCAAACCTTCTGTCCTTGTGATCGACGATAATGCCGACATCCGTGCTTATGTGCATACGTTGCTCAATTCGGAGTATTCGATTATTGAAGCTGCGGATGGTACCGAAGGAATCCGTAAAGCGATGAAGTACGTCCCCGATGTGATTATTTCGGATGTGATGATGCCGGGGATCGATGGCATAGAGTGTTGTCGGAGGCTGAAGGGAGAACTGCAAACCTGCCACATTCCCGTTATCCTGCTTACGGCCTGTTCGCTCGATGAGCAACGCATCCAGGGATATGCGGGAGGAGCCGATTCATACATCTCAAAGCCGTTCAGTTCGCAACTCTTGTTGACCCGTATCCGAAATCTGATTGAATCGCGGCAGCGTATGAAGCAGTTCTTTGGCGATCGGCAGACGCTGGCGAAAGAAGACATTTGCGATATGGATAAAGATTTTGTGGAGAGGTTCAAGTCGCTGATCGAGGTGAAGATGGGTGATTCGGAACTTAATGTGGAAGATCTGGGCAAGGAGATGGGGTTGAGCCGGGTTCAGCTTTATCGGAAGATCAAGTCGCTCACGAACTACGCTCCCAATGAGTTGCTCCGCATGGCACGTCTTAAAAAGGCGGCATCTCTGTTGGCTTCTTCGGATATGACGATAGCGGAGGTCGGATATGAAGTGGGATTCACATCTCCTTCGTACTTTGCGAAGTGTTACAAGGAGCAGTTCGGTGAAAGTCCGACGGAGTTCCTGAAGAGAAGCGGATTATAAAGGAACTCACTGTATAAAAGCAATACATCCATGAAAGATTATAAAGAAAATAAATCTAATTTGTCCGAAACTTTTTGTAATGAAGTATACAGTGTCGTGCGTGAGATTCCTGCCGGTAGTGTTACTACTTATGGCGATATTGCCGCTTTGCTCGGGATGCCGCAATATTCACGCATGGTGGGGCGTGCCTTGAGGCAGGTGCCTGCCGGTTTAAACCTCCCTTGTCATCGGGTAGTCAATGCCATAGGCCGATTAGTGCCCGGATGGGACGAGCAGCGGCGGCTGCTGGATGCCGAAGGTGTTTCTTTCCGTAAAAATGGATGTGTAGACCTCAGGCTTCACAGGTGGAGGGATGACAGTGTGCTGGCCGATTGATACTGACTCTTTTGTAGGGGTTTATGTACGTGTAATGCGCCTGCCGGAAATAATGCGATGAACCATTTGAACGTTCGGCTTGTTTACTTAATTGTCTGCATACGCATCTTTGGAAGATAGCTGTGTGCGGATGTGAATTTGACTTTCGGGATATAGTAAACTATCTGTTGACAGGAATCCTGTCTGTAATAATCGGGTAAAGAAATCATATTTGACCGGGGAACGGCGGAACCGTCGCTTCCCCGGCATCAACTTCCTTGCTATAAAGAAGTGCTTGTTTTCGTGTGTATAGGTCACCCGATCTGTTTTTTTAATAATCTAAACCCTATTATGTATGAGTAAAATAACGATTAAAGACTTGTATCTCATTTTTGGCAATGACAAACAGCATGCTTTACGCATGTTGAAGGAAGAAAAGAGCAAAAGTGAGATATTGAAGGCTACCGGATGTACGGTGGCCGTAAAAGATGCAAACCTATCTATCCGGGAAGGAGAAATATTTGTGATTATGGGACTTTCGGGAAGTGGAAAATCAACTTTGCTGCGTTGCATCAACCGATTGATAAAACCGACCTCAGGCGAAGTGATCATTAACGGGAGAGATATTTCTAACGTCACTGATAAAGAATTGCTCCGTATCCGAAGAAAAGAGCTGGCTATGGTGTTCCAGCATTTTGGGTTGTTGCCCCATCGCTCGGTGTTGCATAACATAGCTTTCGGACTGGAACTGCAAGGAGTAAAGAAACAGGAGCGGGAGCAGCGGGCGATGGAAAGTATGCAACTGGTAGGACTGAAGGGCTACGAGAACCAGATGGTCGGCGAACTGTCGGGAGGTATGCAGCAACGTGTCGGTTTGGCCCGTGCGTTGGCCAATGATCCTGAGGTGCTGCTGATGGATGAGGCTTTTTCCGCTCTCGATCCTTTGATTCGCATACAGATGCAGGATGAATTGCTGACCTTACAATCTAAGATGAAGAAGACCATTGTGTTTATTACCCACGATTTGAATGAAGCCATTAAATTGGGCGACCGGATTGCTATCATGAAAGATGGTGAGGTGGTACAGGTAGGCACTTCGGAAGAGATCCTAACAGAACCGGCCAATGCTTATGTAGAGCGCTTTGTGCAGAGTGTGGACCGTAGCAAGATTATTACCGCTGCATCAGTGATGGTAGATAAACCCCTTGTGGCCCGATTGAAGAAAGAGGGACCGGAGGTGTTGATTCGTAAAATGCTCGAGCGTAACCTGACTGTGTTGCCTGTGGTCGATGTAAACAATGTGCTTGTGGGAGAGGTCCGGCTGAAAGATTTGCTCCGATTGCGTCAAGACCAGGTGAAGTCGATCGAGTCGGTTGTCCGGGAGGAAGTGCATTCGGTGTTGGGAGATACGATACTGGAAGATATTTTACCGTTGATGACAAAAACCAATTCGCCTATCTGGGTAGTGAACGAGACCCGTGAGTTTCAGGGAGTTGTTCCGTTGTCATCGCTTATTTACGAGGTAACCGGAAAGAACAAACAAGAAATCAATGAAATCATTCAAAATGCAATAGAATTATGATCAACATAGGACAATATATTGAGACGCTCATCAACTGGATGATGATACACTTCTCCACTTTTTTCGATGCACTCAACTTAGGCATCGGTAGTTTTATTAATGGATTCCAGCACATACTGTTCGGCATTCCTTTCTATCTGACCATTGCGGCAATGGTGCTGCTGGCATGGGCGAAAGCCGGACGCGGGGTTGCAGTTTTCACCCTTTTAGGCTTGTTGCTTATTTATGGTATGGGATTCTGGGAAGCCACTATGCAGACATTGGCACTGGTTCTGTCATCCACCTGCCTGGCCCTTATCGTAGGGGTTCCCATCGGAGTATGGACGGCAAACAGCAATCGTGCCGAGAAGGTGATACATCCCATTCTCGACCTGATGCAGACCATGCCAGCCTTCGTCTATCTGATTCCTGCTGTTTTGTTTTTCGGCCTGGGAGTGGTTCCGGGAGTATTTGCTACAATCATCTTTGCGATGCCTCCGGTGATTCGCCTTACAGGGCTTGGCATCCGTCAGGTGCCAAAGAATGTGGTAGAGGCTTCACGCTCGTTCGGAGCTACCCGATGGCAGTTGCTTTATAAAGTACAGTTGCCCCTTGCTTTGCCCACCATCCTGACCGGAGTGAACCAGACGATTATGATGTCTCTTTCCATGGTTGTCATTGCGGCTATGATTGCTGCCGGCGGTTTAGGAGAAATCGTTTTGAAAGGTATCACCCAGATGAAAATCGGGCTGGGCTTTGAAGGAGGTATAGCCGTTGTCATATTGGCAATTATTTTAGACCGGATTACTCAGGGAATGGTCCGTCGGAAGGACAAAAAATAGAAAGGAGAAAGAATAGGATATGCGAAAATATAGAATAATAGGAAGTTTGTTGCTACTGGCTGTGATGTGCGTAGCCTGTAACCCGGATAGCGGGAAAAAGAAGATAAGCATTGCCTATGCCAACTGGTTGGAAGGAATTGCCATGAGTCATCTGGCTAAAGTGGTGCTGGAAGAGAAGGGGTACGAAGTGGAGTTGCTGAATGCAGATGTAGCTCCCGTCTTTGCATCGGTTTCCCGTAAGAAGGCAGATGTGTTTATGGATGCCTGGTTACCTGTGACAATGAAGGATTATATAGATCAATACGGTGATCAGATAGAGTTTATCGGAGAGGTATATGATAGCGCGAGGGTAGGGCTGGTGGTACCTCAATATGTCACTATCGATTCGATTGGGGAACTTGCCGCCCACAAAGGGCAGTTCTCTTCCGAGATTGTCGGGATCGATGCCGGAGCCGGTATTATGAAAACTACCGATAAGGCTATCGGGGATTATGGTCTTGATGGTTATAAATTACTCACCTCGAGCAGCTCTACTATGTTGGCTTCTTTACAGAAGGCTATGGAGAAGGAGGCGTGGATCGTCATCACCGGATGGACTCCGCATTGGATGTTCGACCGCTATCCATTGAAGTTCCTGCATGATCCGAAAGGTACTTATGGGAATGTGGAATCTATCTATGTCGTCGGATGGAAAGGATTTACGGAGAAAGATCCTTTTGCGGCAAAGTTTTTCAGCAATATTAAATTCACTACAGAAGAGATTAGTTCGTTGATGAAAGCACTTAAAGATGCACGCATGGACGAAGAATATCTTGTCCGAAAATGGCGCGACGAACATCGGGAACTGGTAGAAAGCTGGATCCCTGAATCATAAGCAGTATATGTGTGTCCGGGAATCCAACTTCTGATTTCTGTCTATCGGGTAACGGCAGTGCGTTGGTAGGCAAGTCGTTCCGTACCGTTTTTCACATAAATAATGCCACAATAGGTGAAACCGTTCTTTAGGAGAATGTTTTGGAGTACTTTATTGTCACGGTGAGTGTCTACACGCAGGTTCGGACAGTGGGACGAACACCATTCCAGGCATAAGTCCATCAATCCCTTTACCCGTCCGCCGGATGCGATGCGATGGATCACCCCGTAAGGGGCATCGTTGAGCCAGGCGCCGTCTTTGATGACTTTGTAGTTGGGATCTTCTCCCCGGATGAAAGCAAAACAGCCTTCTAACTCTTGATTTTCGTTTACAAACACATAGCTGCTCCCGTTTTCGATATCTTGCCGGATATCATCAGGGGAGGGGTATCCGTTGATCCACTGGTTGGCATTGCCATTGGTAGCCATGAAGCGGCGGGCACGTTCGTAGAATGGCATCACTTGGCCGAGTTCTTCAAGCTGGGTGGGGCGTATGGTTATATTCATGATTATTCCGTTTTTTGGGGGGCACCACAGAGTAACACAGAGTCTCACAGAGAAGATTTTTCTCTTAAACATCCTATGAACAAGAAATTTAAATTCTGTGAGACTCTGTGTTACTCTGTGGTGAAACCTATTCATTTTTGTTCAAAAAGGGGGAAAGAACCTCTTTTAGTCCCTTCCCCCTTCGAAAGTTATTATCTGATCAAAGATTTATTCAGCTGCACCCCAAGCTTGGTTAGCCAGACGCTTGTAGTTGTTGTAACGCCATTTTGCGTTGTCTTCAGCTGCCTGGAACAGTTCTTCTGCTTCTGCAGGATACTGTTTCATAACTGATGCATAACGAACCTCGCCTTTCAGGAAGCCTTTGAAGTCATCCCAATTCGGTTCTTTGCTATCCAGCGTGAACGGATTCTTGCCTTCTGCTTCCAGAGCCGGGTTGTAACGCCACAAGTGCCAGTAACCGCACTTAACAGCTTTTTCTTCTTCTTCCTGGCTCTTACCCATACCGGCTTTCAGACCGTGGTTGATACACGGAGCGTAAGCGATGATGAGTGATGGTCCGGGATATGCTTCAGCTTCGCGGATAGCTTTCAGAGTCTGAGCCTGATCAGCACCCATAGCGATCTGTGCAACATATACATAACCGTAAGTAGTAGCCATCAGACCGAGGTCTTTTTTACGTACGCGCTTACCGGAAGCAGCGAACTTAGCGATAGCACCCACCGGAGTAGCCTTAGAAGACTGACCGCCTGTGTTAGAGTAAACCTCTGTATCTAGAACCAGAATGTTAACGTCTTTACCTGAAGCGATAACGTGGTCGAGACCGCCGTAACCGATATCGTAAGAAGCACCGTCACCACCGATGATCCACTGGCTGCGTTTCACCAGATATTGAGTCAGGCCCTTCAGCTCTTTGCTGATCGGGCAACCTGCTGCGATACCTTGTTCGATGATTGCTTCGATCTGCGGAGCCAGTTCTTTGGTCTTATCTGCATCGTACATGTTTTCGATCCATGCTTTCAATACTTCCTTAGCTTCTGCAGGAGCATTGTCGGCTGCCAGGATTTCGTTGAACAACTTCACGATACGTGCACGCATCTTTTCGTTAGCGAGTTCCATACCTAAACCAAACTCACAGAAGTCTTCGAACAGTGAGTTAGCCCAAGCCGGACCGTGTCCTTTTGCGTTGGTAGTATATGGAGTTGAAGGTACTGAACCGGAATAGATAGAAGAACATCCGGTAGCGTTGGCAACCATCTCGCGATCACCGTACAACTGAGAAATCAGTTTCACATACGGAGTTTCACCACAACCAGAACAAGCTCCTGAGAACTCGAACAACGGAGTAGCGAACTGAGAGTTCTTCACGTTAGCCTTGATATCTACCAGGTGTTGTTTGCTCTTTACGTTGTCTGCACAGTAAGTCCAGTTATCAGCTTGAGCCAATTGGCTTTCAAGGTGTTTCATAGTCAGAGCCTTGCCACCCTTCTTCGGGTTACCCGGACAGATGTCGGCACAGTTACCGCAACCCAGACAGTCGAGAACGTCAACCTGGATACGGAATGTCATACCGTCGAATTGTTTACCTACAGCTTTCAGCATCTCGAAGTTGGCACCCTTCTGCTCTTCAGCGTCGAGTACGAACGGACGGATAGAAGCGTGAGGACAAACGTAAGCACACTTGTTACACTGGATACAGTTTTCTGCGTTCCATTCCGGTACGAAAGCAGCTACACCGCGTTTTTCGTATTTAGAAGTTCCCTGATACCAGGTTCCGTCTTCGATACCTTTGAATGCAGATACCGGCAGTAAGTCTCCGTCCTGAGCATTGATAGGGCGAACTACTTCGTTGATGAATGCCGGGTCGTTGTTTTCAACCTTGGCATCGTCCGGCAGGTTAGCCCAAGCCGGGTCAACAGTCAAAGTCTTGTATTCGCCACCGCGGTCAACGGCTGCGTAGTTCTTGTTTACAACGTCTTCACCCTTCTTACCGTAAGACTTCACGATAAACTTCTTCATCTGTTCTACAGCCTGGTCTACAGGGATTACACCTGTGATACGGAAGAATGCAGACTGAAGGATAGTATTGGTACGGTTGCCCAAACCTATTTCCTGTGCAATCTGAGTTGCGTTGATATAATATACAGAGATATTGTTCTGTGCAAAGTATTTCTTCACCTTGTTAGGCAGGTTCTTAGCCAGCTCTTCGCCTTCCCAGATAGTGTTCAGCAAGAACGAACCGTTCTTACGCAGACCACGGGTTACGTCGTACATGTGCAGGTAAGCCTGAACGTGGCAAGCCACGAAGTTCGGAGTGTTTACCAAATAGGTAGAACGGATAGGATCGTCACCGAAACGCAGGTGAGAGCAAGTGAAACCTCCTGACTTCTTAGAGTCGTAAGAGAAGTATGCCTGACAGTGTTTATCTGTGTTGTCACCGATAATTTTCACTGAGTTCTTGTTGGCACCTACTGTACCGTCAGCACCCAAGCCGTAGAATTTAGCTTCGAACATACCTTCGCCACCCAGAGCGATTTCTGCTTCCTGAGGAAGAGAAGTGAAGGTTACATCGTCTACGATACCGATTGTGAAGTGGTTCTTCGGCATCGGCATAGCCAGATTCTTGAATACGGCGATGATTTGTGCCGGAGTAGTATCTTTAGAACCCAGACCGTAACGACCGCCTACGATAACCGGAGCATTTTCTGCGCCATAGAAGCAGTCTTTAACATCCAGATACAGAGGTTCACCGTTAGCACCCGGTTCTTTTGTGCGATCGAGTACTGCGATTGTTTTAGCTGTTTTAGGTACGGCGGCCAGGAAGTGTTTAGCAGAGAACGGGCGGTACAGGTGAACTGCAACCAAACCGACTTTTTCTCCTTGGCTTGTCAGATAGTCGATAGCTTCGCGGGCAGCTTCTGTTACAGAACCCATAGCGATAATTACGCGTTCTGCATCTTCTGCTCCGTAGTAATCGAACAAACCGTATTTGCGACCTGTGATCTTAGAAATTTCATTCATGTATTCCTCTACGATGGCGGGAACAGCTTCATAGTAGTTGTTGCATGATTCGCGGTGCTGGAAGAAGTGGTCAGGGTTTTCGGCCATACCACGGGCAACCGGATTCATCGGATTCAGCGCACGTGCACGGAATTCGGCAAGCGCTTCCTGGTCAACCAGCGGAGCAAGGTCTTCATTTTCCAGCATTTCGATCTTCTGGATTTCGTGTGAAGTACGGAAACCATCGAAGAAGTTCATGAAAGGAACACGGGCTTTGATTGTGGCAAGGTGTGCAACACCGGCCAAGTCCATCACTTCCTGTACAGAACCTTCAGCCAACATAGCGAAACCTGTCTGGCGAGCAGACATTACGTCCTGGTGGTCACCGAAAATACACAGTGCGTGAGAAGCCAGTGTACGAGCAGATACATGGAATACGCAAGGCAGGAATTCACCGGCAATCTTATACATATTCGGGATCATCAAAAGAAGACCCTGAGAAGCAGTGTAAGTAGTAGTCAGTGCACCGGCCTGAAGAGAACCGTGAACAGCACCGGCTGCACCACCTTCAGATTGCATTTCCTGTACCAATACTGTTTCGCCGAAGATGTTCTTACGTCCTGCGGCAGCCCATTCGTCTACGTATTCAGCCATTGTAGAAGAGGGAGTGATGGGGTAAATGGCAGCTACTTCTGAGAACATATATGAAATATGTGCAGCAGCCTGATTACCATCACATGTGATGAATTTCTTCTGTTTAGTCATAACTAAAAATAATATTTAAGTAAGTAATTTATTTGTTTATTTCAAAAACGGTATGGAAAGCGGATACTTCCATGTTTTTCCGTTCAGTCCTTTGATACCTCCGATGATGGGGAACAGCAGACAAAGAAAACAGCCTATTCCAAGTATCAAGAGGAGCAAGATTCCGGCACCTCCGCCGAATATACCCAGCAGAACTGCTAACGGAGAAGTCTGATCATTTGCGTAATCCATGTCGTTTATGGATAAGATTCCGCTGAACATGAATATTACAAAAAGTACTGTCAGCGCGATGCCGTACAGGAACCAACTGATGTACCAGTTCAGAATGTATTTGCCTTGGCGATTGACGAGTATAGAATTCTCTTTACCCATGATCCAGAATACAATAGGGGCAATCCAGCCTACGTATGGTATGAACATGGCGAAATTCATCAGTGCCAGATAAGCATTTTCCGTCAGTCCCATAGGAAGTACGGCTGTAGGTTTAGCCGTAGCTTCTTCGTCCAATATCTTTTTCTTTTCTTTTTCGAACTCTTCATCGTTCAACGCTCCGCTGTCGTGGAGGCGTTTTAGTTGTTCAAGCTTCTCGTAATCCATAATGTTCAAGATTTGATGTTAATATAAAAAGCCGAACATCCAGAGTGGTATCTGATTGCCACGACCTATTTCTGCCTTGTGCAAAGCATACGTCACTCCGGGGTTATTCTTAATTTTTGCTCCTTCGCAGCATATTTTGAACGGCATCACTTCGTCAACCATGAACGAGGTGTTCTTGTCACCCTTGTGCACTTTGTGGTCTTTCCACATCGTGTTTACAAAGAAAGTGTCCAGCACATCCTGTTCTTCCACCTTTACGGGGTAGATGGAGTACATCAGGTTAGGGTTGTGCAGCATAATCTTCGAGGGCTTTTTAGGAAACTCTTCCCCTTTGGGATAGACCAGGTTGATCAGCCGTGCGTCGGCCAGATACTTGATGTAGTTCATCACCGTGGCGCGTGATGTCTGTATGTCGCTTGCCAGTTGGCTTACGTTCGGAGCCTTTGGCCCGTCTACAGCCAACAAATATAATAATTTTTTTATCTTCGAGAGATATTTTAGCTCAATTTGTTTGATAAGCAGGATATCTACTTCTACCATCATGTTCATGGTCTTGAGCAGATTCTCAGAGAAATTGCGTTTCTCGAGGAAGAAGGGGTAGAAGCCGTGATGGAGGTAGTCTTGAAAATAATCCAAAGGGCGGACTTTGGAAAGCACCCCTTTGGCTATCTGTTCGTGGCTGCTCAATATCTCTTCGAGTGTGTAGTGACGGAATTTCATCCCTGTTTGCAGGTTCAGAAATTCGCGGAACGAAAAACCGCGGAGGTTGTAGCTCTTCACGATGTCACGCAATTCCAGGTTTTCTTCTTTGAGCCGCATGACGGACGAACCGGTGAATACAATCTTCAGGTTGGGGAAACGGTCGTAGCACATACGTAGCTCGCGGCTCCAATCGGGGTGCTTGAATACTTGGTCGATCAGCAGAACCTTCCCACCGCGTTTCTGAAATTCATTGGCGAAATCGACAATGCTGTGTCCAGAGAAGTAGAAGTTGTTCATGTTGATAAAGAGGCACGAACGGTCGGTTCCGAACTTCTCCTTGGCGTATTGAAGCAGGAAAGTGGTTTTTCCCACGCCACGTGTTCCTTTGATACCAATCAAGCGGTCACTCCAGTTTATTTCGTCCATCAGGTCGCGGCGGACCGGGGCATTGGTGTGCTCAACAAGGTAGGCATGTGTGCGGTAGAATGTTTCCATCTCTTATCTTGGGTTTTTCGGGGGGCAAATATAAGCCTTTTTTTAGAAATTGCAAAGTAGAGATAGCAAAATTGTGGTTTCGTTTAGCAAGTTTATCTTTTGCTTCACTTTGTCAAAACGGTATTCCTGATAGGTGGCAGGGGCGTTATTTCGGGGCAATGGCAAGCTACTTCTGAAAAAACGCAGCCATTTCAATCGGGCAATTGTGATTTTGCTTGTCTACTTCAGTGTTTGCTTGCAAATATAAATATTGTTTTTTGTTTTCGGTAGTTTCTGCCGGTATTTATTTGAAAAAGGGTTTCTTTTGTCAGTTCGAAATGTTTGCTCCGGAGAGAGCAAATAGAGACGGAGAAGGGGAAAAGAGCCTTTGTTGACGGGCTGTCAATCCTCACTCCGGGAGATATGAAGGCTTTGTCCCGAAGAAGTGAAGGCTTTGTCCGGGGGAAGTGAAGGCTTTGTCCGGCGGAAAGTGACGGTTTGCCCCGCATAAAGTGACCTGTTTCCCGGTTTTATATGCGTTTTTGTGCATATATTTGCAGGAAACTTACCGGCTTTAACGCTGGTTGCTTCTTAGATAGCAAAGGGCTTGTAAGTGAAAAACCGGAAATGGAAACAAAAGGACAGGAGACGGTGCATTTAAGGAATTAAATGATAGTTTATGTCCCCGGGCATGGGTATATCTTAGGGTGAAAAAACACGTAACTGTTCGCTGCCATCACTCGCACAAGTTCCTGCGTCCGGATGAACCCTGTTTAATTAATTGATGCTAATGACGAATCTGCTTTACTTGTTTAATCCCGATCAGGATCTGGCTCTTGCCAGTGGCGAAATCAATTATATGCCGCCTGCCTCCGCCCGCAGAATGGCGGAAGAGTTGGCATTACTTCCCGTATGGTTTGCGGACAGGCCGTGCAGTGTGCTTGCTCCGTCTGCCTATAATCAGTCTTTTCTGGAAGAGATGCTCGACTTATTTCCGCTTCCCGCATCATTGAGAACCCAGGCCGAAGATTTTTCGGAAGTCCGTTCGGTGGTTCCTTGGGGATGGAATCCGGCACTCCGGAAACGTCTGCTTTCATTGGGAGTACCCGATGCTGCGCTACCTTCGATGGAGGACATAGGACGGTTGCGCGATCTGTCCCATCGTTTGCAAGCCGTACAGTTGTTGTCCGGTCTGCAAGTGGATGAAGTGTTTTGTGGAGAGTCTTGCTACCTGACCGCTTTGTCCGACTGCCGGGCATTTGTAGAGAGCCTAGAATGCTGTCTGCTCAAAGCCCCCTTGTCCGGAAGCGGTAAAGGGCTGAACTGGTGCAAGGGAGCGTTCACTCCTCTGATAGAGCGTTGGTGTGCCCGGGTTATAGAGCAGCAGGGGGGAGTTGTCGGTGAACCTATATATAATAAGGTAGAAGATTTTGCCATGGAGTTTTATTCGGACGGAAAGGGGCGGATTACTTTTGCCGGATACTCTTTGTTCCGTACCAATGCCGGTGGGGCTTACGAAGGAAACCGGTTGTTGCCTGATGCGGAGATTGAACGAAGATTGTCGGCTTATGTGCCTGTGGCGGCTTTACACCGGCTTCGGGAGGAGTTGCAAAGACGGCTGTCCGTCTCTTTGGGGACGGAGTATACCGGTTATCTGGGAGTAGATATGATGATTTGCCGGTTCGCTCTCCTTCCGGAGTTTCGCATCCATCCTTGTGTGGAGATCAACCTGCGGATGAATATGGGACTTGTGTCCCGGATGCTATACGATCGTTATGTACGACCCGGGGCTGGCGGAACGTTTCGTATCTCTTATCATCCGTCTGACGGGGAAGCATTGCAGGAGCATGATGCAATGAAGGTTGCGCATCCGTTGCACACCCGAAACGGACGGGTGGTGAAAGGCTATCTGCCATTGGTGCCTGTCCGGAAGTCGAGCCGCTATCGGGCTTATATCCTGGTGGAAACCGGCGGATAAAGTTTTATATAGGTTGCTTTTTGCAAGAAAAGAAAATGGAGAAGCGGCTTCCCGTGCCCGCTTCGGACTGCAACGATAGCCTTCCCTGAAGTTTTTCTATGATCAGTTTGCAGATAGAGAGTCCCAGGCCGGTTCCTTGCGCAAACTCGTTCTGTTTGTAGAATCGGCCGAATATCATCTTTTGTTCGGACTGCGGGATACCGATTCCGGTGTCCTCTACATAGATCTCCACTTCTTCGGTTTGCGGCATGTAGCTCCATCCCAGTTTGATGGAGCCTTCCCGGGTAAATTTGGAGGCATTGTTCAGGAAGTTGGTGATCACCTGAACCAGCCGGTTTTTGTCGACGTGTACGATCAAGCCCTTTTCGCCTTCTTCCAACAGGAAGTGGAGCTGTCCGGGAATCAGAATCTTATGTGTCTGATAAGTATCCCTGATAAGGGCATCCAGCGGATAGTCATCACAGTCGAATGACATATATCCGGACTCGATGCGCGAAAGTTCCAATATATCATTAATCAGTTTCAGCAACAACTCGCTGTTGCGGTTGATGGTATCTATATACTGTTCCTTCTCTTCGGGGGTGATGTCCGTATCATCCGGAGAGGCAAGCAGGGTGGAGAATCCGACAATGGCATTTAGCGGTGTACGTATTTCGTGGCTTATGTTGGCCAGGAAGGATTCTTTAAGTTCCGCCTTTTCCGCCATTTTACGGGCCTCGATCAATTCCTGTTCCCGTTTCTTGTAGTCCTCAATGTTCAATAAAAGGCCGGTGGTTTTCTGTCCGCCCAGAGCACTCTTCATGGTACTGCACCGAAGTTCCCACCATTGGTATCCTGTACCGTTAAAGTCGCATTTCAGCTTTATGAAGTGTTTGCCGTTGGTGGCGTTCTTTGTCAATAAGGCTTGTGTCGTATCCAGATAGTCGGCATCCACAAAGGACAGGAACCCGTCAATCGTCAATGGATGGGGAGCCATGCCCAAGTTTTTCCAAAAGGCGTATTCGAACACCATCGTATCGTCCTTTAACCGCCATGCGTATGTATCGCTTCCCTCGACTGCCAGCGCCAACGATTCTTTCTCATCTTCCAGTTCGTACAGGATGGAGCGTTTCCTTTTCGTTTCACGCCAATACAGGTAAGTGATGCCCGACAGCAGGCTGACAATGGCGGTGATGCTGCCTAATAGTGCGAACCACCAGACGATGGGGTGCCGGGTCTTGAATGGAATGTTGATAATGGTGTATTCATGGGGAATGTCTGCGATGGTCAGATGTTCTTTTTGCATGGCATTCCAGTCGATGAAGTATCCTTTGGCGCTTTCCTGAATGGGTATGTCGGCAACGTTTTCTCCATTGAGGATACGGGCCGCCGCATGAACGGACTCTTCTACCTGGATATGCATCGGGGTGATGTATCCGCCCAGAAAGTCGTGCCCGCAGTCAAAAAGTTCATTGATCGTTGTAAAGCGTTGCCGGGTGGACAAAGATGCCATAGTGACCGTTGTGTAGTCAAACTTTGTCTGCAGATAAGGGAGGGTACTGTATTTACTGATAGACCAGATGAAGTCTCCACCTTTTGTCTGATCCTTATTCTGGTTCTTGGAGAGGTTACGGGCAGATAGCGCATTAATTATTATATGTCCTTTTTCTGCTTCTTTCCGTGTGTCGTTTTTGTCCAGATGCCAGTCCAGATTGGATATGATGTCTGTCGATTTCAATTGGTTGTCAATATCGTTTCGGACTTTCCGGTCTAAGAACGTAAAGTCAAGTATGGTGTAAATATGGTTTTTGCCGGTTAGCTTGTGCACCATTTCCAGATTCTTTCTGAAATCTATCTTGTCGTGAAACCCGGTGACGTTGTTGTATTGTCCGATCAGTTCCCAATTGGGATAATTGACTCCGGAGAATACGATTGGTATTCCCTTCAATAACGGATGATGGGTTTCCAATAATGAGTAAGTGGCCTGGTCATCGTTAACAAGAAGAACTTCAGGTTTCCATTTCGAAATAGAATCGAGAAAGTTATTGATCTTATCTATCTCTTGCTGTTCGTTGTTAATTTCACAATTCAGATAGAAGAAAGTAAGTTCTACGGGAATGTGAGCTTTGGCGAATTCCTTTTTTATCAGTTTATTGAATTCTGCATATCCTTGGTAATCCTTTTCATAAGAGTGGATCACCAATACCCGCCGCTCTTCTTTTGAATAACAGGAGGTCAATAGCAGTAAGATCATACAGCAACGTATGAGTGAATGAATGGACCGCATACTTTTCATTCGGTGTGTTGTTCGTTTGTTCGGTTTGTTTTTCGTCTATTTCACAAAGATACTATATTAATGATATAAATAAGAAAAGATGGTTATTTTTCTTCTTGTTGAGCTGCCTTACTTTCATTTCCACAGCGGTCCACAGCCGTGACGGCAAAATACTTCCTGGCTGTCCATGGGAGGATGGGAGCATATATGTAGTGCGTATCCCGCAGATTCTGCACGAGGATATTTTCCGGATTCGTGATATCTACCGGATACGTGTCCGATGCGTAGACCACGTACATGGGAGCATTCTGCTTGTCATTGTCCGTAGCGGCTTTCCAGTTGAGACGGGTATATCCGTCGCCGGCGGAGACAGCTTTCAATGCTGAAGGGGCGGTGGGGGAGACGTTGTCAATCCACGGCATCGGCGGTTGTAGTGCCGGATATTGATAGAAATGATCCAGCAGGAGGTCGTATACCCCTTGGGTGTTGTCCATCAGATACTTTACCCGGTAGTGCGCTTCGCCTGCCAGCCGATTGGAGCGGATGAAGTGCATTTGGCGTTCCACCTCTTCGGTGGTCCAGTTACCTTCGTCGGGGTGGAGGAAGTAGATACCGAGTCCGGGGACGATGTGGCGTCCGTTGCTTTGTTCCTGCCAGTCGAGGGCAAACGGATAAAAACCGTTGCCCCGGAAATACATCATCGGGTAGATCTGGTCCTGGATGCCTTCGCCCAGCCAGCCTTGCGGATCCTGATAGACAGTGAAGAAGGCATTCCAGCCTTTAGAGGAGTAGCGTGAGGTGTCACGGTATTTTCCTACCGGGCAGGTGCTCACCTTCACCCAAGGCTTCATGGCTTTTACACCGTTGTAGATGTAGCGTACAATGTCGGTCAGGTTGTCCCGGCGCCATTGTGCCAGCGTGCGTCCTTTGCCGTAGCGGCGGAAGTCGTAACTGTCCGGAAAGCGCGGGGCGTTTTCCGGATAGCGGAGATAGTCGAAGTGCACTCCGTCCACATCGTAACGGCTGACTACCTCACGTACCAGTTTCATTAGATATTCCTTGGTGGCAGGATGTCCGGGGTTAAGGAAATATTCATTTTTGTAAGGCACGCAGATGTCACGCTCACGCTTGGTCACCGATTGCTTGCCAAGTGAGGCCACATGTTTTTTGCCTCCCAAGGGGACGGTCACCATCCAGGCATGGCATTCCATGCCTCGTTTGTGGCACTCTTCAATGGCGAAGGCCAACGGATCGTATCCGGGATCGCCTCCGGTTTTTCCTGTCAGTATGGAGTTGAAGGGTTCGATGTCCGAACGATAAAGCACATCACCACGGGTACGAGTCTGGAAAAGTACCGTATTGAAGTTGGCCTCTTTCAAGCGGTCGAGGATATCGATCAGTTCTTCTTTCTGTCGCCGGATACCTGCAGGAGTGGTTGCTTTGGTGCGTGGCCAGTCCAGTCCGTAGACCGCAGTTATCCAGGCAGCCCGTACCTCGTGTTTCGGGGAGGTCTGCGCATGGAGCGGAAGTAAGGAGAGGAGAAAAAGAAAGAGGAGGGATGTTCCTCTTCCGGCTCTCTTTTTCACTGAGAAAGATTCGTTATGGCTTTTATAGATGGTATTCATAAATCTAATGGTTTTGATGTTCACCACAGATTACACGGATTAACACAGATTGATAATTTATTTCATTGAGAATCCGGTTAAAGAATCCGTATCAATCCGTATGAATTCGTATGAATCTGTGTTAATCCGTGTAATCTGTGGTGAAACGTCTTCTAAACTGCCTTCCGCGGTAAGCGGAAGGCTTGCAAAGTTAGCAAAACCCTTCGTAAAGTTGTGTAGTTTCCTTAGATTATGTTACATTTGCGCTGATTAACAATTCAACACGCCATGATTACATTCACGATTTGCCTGCTGGCTCTGATTGCAGGTTACTTTATTTACGGACGGTTGGTGGAGCGTGTCTTTGGCCGCGACGACCGAAAGACCCCGGCACTGACACATGCCGACGGAGTGGATTATATTCCCCTTCCTACCTGGAAAATCTTCATGATTCAATTTTTAAACATAGCCGGTCTCGGCCCCATCTTCGGAGCTATTATGGGAGCGAAGTTCGGTACTGCTTCCTATCTGTGGATTGTGTTGGGAAGTATCTTTGCCGGTGCCACACACGATTATTTCGCCGGAATGCTCTCTCTGCGTAACGGTGGTGAGAGCTTGCCTGAAATTGTCGGCCGTTTTCTGGGGATGACTACCAAGCAGGTGATGCGGGGTTTTACCGTTGTCCTGATGATTCTGGTAGGTGCGGTCTTTGTGGCAGGACCGGCAGGACTGCTGGCGAAGTTGACTCCCGACAGTCTCGACACTACTTTCTGGATCATTGTGGTGTTCATCTATTATATTCTTGCCACTCTGCTTCCGGTCGATAAAATCATCGGAAAGATATATCCCTTGTTCGCTGCAGCTTTGTTGTTTATGGCAGTGGGTATCCTGGTGATGCTTTATGTTCATCATCCGGTCATCCCGGAGTTGTGGGACGGATTACAGAATACTAATCCGGAAGCAGCCGTGTTACCTATTTTCCCGATTATGTTTGTCAGTATCGCCTGTGGAGCCATCTCCGGATTTCATGCTACGCAAAGTCCCCTGATGGCACGTTGCATGACTTCTGAGCGTCATGGACGTCCTGTCTTTTACGGTGCCATGATTACCGAGGGCATTGTGGCGCTGATCTGGGCTGCCGCCGCGACTTATTTTTATCGTGAACACGGTATGGAAGAGAACAATGCCTCTGTCATTGTAGACGCTATAACGAAAGATTGGCTCGGTGCGGTAGGTGGGGTGCTTGCCATTCTGGGAGTGATTGCGGCGCCTATTACATCGGGCGACACCGCGTTTCGTTCGGCACGCCTGATCGTAGCCGATTTTCTGAAACTGGAACAAAAAAGCATGCGTCGCCGTTTGTATATTTGTGTGCCGATGTTCATTGTCGCCATCGGGCTGTTGCTTTACAGTTTGCGTGATAAAGACGGGTTCGACATGATCTGGCGCTATTTTGCCTGGGCCAACCAGACCTTATCGGTCTTTACTCTCTGGGCCATCACAGTCTACTTGGCGCGTGCCCGCAAGTGGTATGGTTTGACATTGGTTCCCGCTCTGTTTATGACAGCTGTCTGTTCCACTTATATCTGCATCGCCCCCGAAGGATTAGGATTGTCACATTGGGTTTCGTATGTGACAGGAGGGGGGGTACACTGATTGGAGCCGTTTGGTTTATTGTTTGGAAAAAAGGGATTGGATACTCGTATAAAAAATAAACTCGATATTCGTATAAAGATGAAGAAAGTAAAAAAGTCAACCTGGGTTACTGTCGCCTTGCTGATCTATGTATCTGCGACAGCGGCTTATCTGCTGCCTCGCAATCATGAGGTGAGCGACACAGAGAAATATCTCACCCTGGCTGCTTCGTATGTCATTGTTCTGGTTCTCTGGCTGGTGCTGAGAAAAAAAGAACAGATGCAGCAGCGCCGCCGGGAGGAAGAACATATGAATAACCTGAAAAAGTAGAAACGTTATGAAGAAATTAATGTGGATCGTATGTCTGCTTGTCGTTTCAGTGACGGCACAGGCACAGTTTGAGAAAGGAAAGTGGATTGTGAATCCCTCGGTGACGGGACTTGGACTTTCGTACAGTAAGTCTGAGAAAACCCAGTTCGGGTTGCAGGCGCAAGGCGGTGCTTTCCTGGTGGATAATGTGGCACTGATGCTCACGGCCGGAGCCAATTGGAGCAAACCGGAAGATAAGTACACACTGGGTGTGGGTGGAAGATATTATTTCGACAAATGCGGCATTTATCTCGGAGCCGGATTGAAGATGAATCGCTATAACTGGAAAGTAGGAGACACGACCGACTTTGCCTTCGGTGCGGAGGCTGGCTATGCGTTTTTCCTGACACGGACTGTTACCATCGAACCGGCTGTCTATTATGATTTGAGTTTCAAAGACAGTGATTTGTCGAAGTTCGGACTGAAAGTAGGCTTCGGATTCTACTTCTGATTTTTCTTTTAAAAGGAACTCACCACAGAGGGCACAGAGTAACACAGGGTGAATTTTAAGTCATTGATTATCCATATTGATAATCTGTGTATTCTGTGGTGAAAAGACTTTTGACAGCCCCTTTGTGGTGAGTTCCCGATAAAATTGATTAGAGAACCCTTGCTTGTTTTACAAGTGGTTCAGTTTCTCCTGCAGGAATTGTCCCGTATAACTTGCCGCACAGGCAGCCACCTCTTCCGGCGTTCCGGTTGCCACAATATTGCCGCCCTTATCTCCGCCTTCCGGTCCGAGGTCTATCACGTAATCGGCACATTTTATGACATCCATGTTGTGCTCGATGATTACGATGGAGTGTCCGCGTCGGATCAGTGCGTCGAATGCATCGAGCAACTTGCGTATATCGTGAAAGTGCAATCCCGTAGTAGGTTCGTCGAAGATAAACAGCGTCGGGTCTGCTTTCTCCTGACTCAGATAGTAAGCCAGTTTCACGCGCTGGTTCTCTCCTCCTGACAGGGTAGATGAAGATTGCCCCAGTTTGATATATCCCAAACCGACATCCTGCAAGGGGATCAGTTTCTTCACAACCTTCTTCTGTCCGTGTTTCGTAAAGAATTCAATAGCTTGGTTGACTGTCATTTCCAGTACGTCATAGATATTTTTATCCTGGAATTTCACTTCGAGTGTATCGGCCTTGAAACGTTTTCCGTGGCATGATTCACACTCCAGCACCAGGTCGGCCATGAATTGCATTTCCACTGTGATGGTTCCGTCACCTTTGCACTCTTCGCAACGCCCACCCTCGTTGTTGAAGCTGAAATGTCCTGCGGTATATCCCATTTGTTTGGCGAGCGGCTGGTCAGCCCAGAGCTTGCGGATTTCGTCGTATGCTTTGATGTAGGTCACCGGATTGGAGCGGGAAGACTTGCCGATGGGATTTTGATCGACAAACTCCACATTGCGCAGATTGCGCAGGTCGCCTTCGATGGACACAAATTCTCCAGGACGCTCGCTGCATTCGTCCAGTTCGCGTTTCAGCGCGCGGTAAAAAATGTCGCGTACCAGTGTGCTCTTTCCCGAACCGCTAACACCCGTCACTACCGTCATCACATTAAGTGGGAAGCGGGCGTCCACACCTTTCAAGTTGTTTTCACGGGCACCTTTTATTTCGATATAGTTGTTCCATGGACGACGGTGTTCCGGCACGGGAATGGTCTCTTCGCCCAGCAGGTATTTCACCGTATAACTGTTGCTGCTTTTCTTTAAATCTTTCATGTCACCCTCGTATACTACCTGTCCGCCCAGTCGTCCGGCATTCGGACCGATGTCGATGATGTAGTCTGCGGCACGGATGATTTCTTCGTCGTGCTCTACCACCACGACCGTGTTACCCAACTGCTGGAGTTGGCGGAGCACATGAACCAATCGGTCGGTATCCCGGCTGTGGAGTCCGATACTCGGTTCGTCGAGGATGTAAAGGCTGCCCACCAAGCTGCTTCCCAACGAAGTGGCCAGGTTGATGCGCTGGCTTTCTCCGCCCGACAACGAATTGCTGAGGCGGTTCAGGGTGAGATAGCCCAGACCCACATCAATCAGGAACCGAATGCGGCTGTTGATTTCCGTCAGGATACGACGGGCTACGGCCTGGTCGTGTTCGTTCAGCGTGAGCGAGTCGAAGAATTTTTGCAATTCGGTGATAGGCAGGTCTACCAGTTCGGAAATGTTCTTTCCACCCACGCGGACGTATCCCGCTTCGGGTTTCAGACGGGTGCCGTGGCATTTCGGGCAAAGCGTCTTTCCGCGATAGCGTGCCAGCATCACACGGTATTGAATCTTATACTGATTCTCCTCGAGCATCTTGAAGAAGTCGTTGATACCATGGAAGTATTGGTTTCCTTCCCACAACACCCGGCGCTGTTCGTCGGTTAGCTCGTAGTAAGGAGTAAAGATCGGGAAGTTGAATTTTTCGGCATTGTGGATCAGCTCTTCGCGCCATTCTCCCATCTTTTCGCCCCGCCAGCAGACAATGGCTCCGTCGTAGACGGACAAAGAACGGTTAGGCACCACCAAGTGCTCGTCGATGCCGATCACTTTACCGAATCCTTCACATACGGGACAGGCACCGATCGGGGAGTTGAACGAGAACATCTGGTCGTTCGGTTCTTCGAACGTCATACCGTCGGCTTCGAATTTGGTACTGAAAGTATGCAACCGGGTCGTTCCGTCCGGCTGATAAAAGCGAAGCATACACATGCCGTCGCCTTCGTACATGGCTGTTTCGGCAGAGTCGGTCAGGCGACTGATGGCATCCTTGGATTTTGCTGCCGTCATTCGGTCGACGAGCAGGTATACCACGTCCTCTTTGCCGGCAGCATATTCGTCGATACGCACCATCTCGCCGTTTACTTCAAGACGGTTGAAACCTTGCTTCCGGTCGATCTCCAACTGTTGTTCGAGCGTGCGTCCGTCATGCAGGTAAATCTGTGTCAGCACGGTATAGCGGGTCCCTTCCGGATAAGAGAGCATGCAGTTTACAATGTCTTCGATGGAGTGCTTCTTCACTTCCTCTCCGCTGACGGGACTGTAGGTTTTGCCCACACGTGCATAAAGCAGGCGCAGGTATTCGTAAATTTCGGTCGAGGTACCTACGGTGGAACGCGGGTTACGGCTGTTCACTTTCTGTTCGATGGCAATGGCGGGCGGAATGCCTTTGATAAAGTCACATTCGGGTTTGCTCATTCGGCCCAGAAACTGGCGGGCATAGCTACTGAGACTTTCCACGTAGCGACGCTGTCCCTCGGCATAGAGGGTGTCGAAAGCGAGCGATGATTTTCCGGAACCGGAAAGACCGGTGATCACCACCAGTTTGTTGCGGGGAATGTTTACGTCAATATTCTTCAGATTGTTGACTCTGGCCCCTTTTATAGAGATGTATTTACTATCAGTCATAAGCATTTTCGTTACTTGGACTGCAAAGATAGTGAGTCAGCAACGTTTAACCTAACAGTGGAAGGAACTTTTATCTTAAAAACACTTGCGAAGATTGAATTGCTTGCTTAACCGTTGCAAATGAGGAGCAAAATTGTATCTTTGCACCACATTTTTATGAAAACCAATTATGAACCTGAGAAAACTGATTCTTCTTTTAGCTCTCTTTCTTGCAACAGGAGTGGGGGCACAAATACAACAACAAAGCCCTTATCCGAAAAGAGAATTTCGCGGAGCGTGGATACAGGCTGTTAATGGGCAGTTCCGTGGTATTCCTACTGAGAAGTTAAAACAAACACTTATCGATCAGCTCAACTCTTTGCAGGGGGCAGGCATCAATGCGATCATATTCCAGGTGCGTCCGGAGGCAGATGCTTTATATGCTTCACAATTGGAACCGTGGAGCCGTTTCCTAACCGGAGTGCAGGGGCAGGCGCCTTCGCCCTACTGGGATCCGATGCAGTTCATGATCGACGAGTGCCATAAACGGGGAATGGAGTTCCATGCGTGGATCAATCCTTATCGGGTGAAGACATCACTGAAGAGTGAGCTGTCGGCCAATCACCTGTATAATATCCATCCGGAATGGTTTGTCACTTACAATAATCAACTCTTTTTTGATCCGGCATTGCCCGAAAGTCGTCGTCATATTTGCATGGTGGTGGCGGACATTGTTTCGCGTTACGATGTAGACGCTATTCATATGGATGATTATTTCTATCCTTATCCGGCAAAAGGCATGGACTTTCCGGATGACGCAAGCTTTGCCCGTTACGGCGGAGGGTTCACCAATCGTGCCGACTGGCGCCGGAGCAATGTTAATATATTGATTCAGAAGATACACGAGACTATTCGTGGCTTGAAGCCTTGGGTGAAGTTCGGTATTAGTCCGTTTGGTATCTACCGTAACGAAAAGAACGATCCGCTCGGAAGCAAGACCAACGGCCTGCAGAACTATGACGATCTGTATGCAGATGTATTGCTTTGGGCGCGCAATGGTTGGGTCGATTATAATATTCCGCAGATATACTGGCAGATAGGGCATCCTGCCGCCGATTATGAAACCCTGGTGAAATGGTGGGCAAAGAATACGGAGAACCGTCCTTTGTTCATTGGCCAGTCTGTGATGAATACGATTCAAAATGCCGATCCGAAGAATCCTTCCATGAATCAGCTGCCTCGCAAGATGGCTTTGGAAAGAGCTTATCAGACCATCGGTGGTAGTTGTCAGTGGCCGGCGAGCGCTGTGGTAGAGAATGCCGGAAAATATCGGGATGCACTTGTGCAGGAGTATCATAAGTATCCTGCTTTGGTTCCCGTTTTCGACTTTATGGATGATAAAGCACCGGGTAAAGTCCGTAAAGTGAAAAAAGTATGGACGGAAGATGGTTACATGTTGTTCTGGACTGCTCCGAAAGCTAAAGATGAGATGGATCGTGCTGTGCAATACGTTGTTTATCGTTTTGATGATAAAGAAAAAGTGAACATTGACGATGCTTCGCATATTGTTGCCGTTACCCGTAACAATTTCTATAAGCTCCCTTACAAGGATGGGAAAAACAAATACCGTTATGTTGTGACAGCACTTGACCGTCTGCACAATGAATCGAAATCGGTAAGTAAGAAAGTGAAACTGTAAATGTATTACAAAAGATGAGGGGATGTGTCATCATTCACCACAGATTACACGGATTAATACAGATAAATATTATTGGTTACAGTAGATTAAATTCGTTCTGTGTAAATCCGTGTAATCTGTGGTAAATACGAATATCAACACATTCCCTTGTGTTCCGCAGTGAGATTCCCCTAGTATAAGATCAGTCCGGCTATTCCGCAGGCGATAATCATCAGAATCGGGTTAGCGTGATATTTTTTTGTTCCTATAAAGGCTACCAGGAAAATAATGATGCTGATGACAAAAGTATAAGTATCGTCTGTGGGCGAACCGAAGTTTTCCACATTCATCAAGACCAGAGCAGCCGATGCCAATAATCCTACCACTGCAGGGCGGAGTCCGCTGAACACAGCCTCTACGGCAGGATGTTTCTGATATTTCAGGAAGAACTTACTGATGGTCAACATCAGGATAAATGACGGTAACACTACCGCAAAGGTGGCGATGACAGATCCCCAGATACTTCCTGTAGCCGTAAAGCCGACATAGGTAGCGGCGTTGATACCGATGGGACCGGGAGTAGACTGGCTGATAGCTACAATATCGGTGAACTCCTGAGTACTTACCCAATTATAGCGTGTCACCACTTCTCCCTGAATCATCGAGAGCATGGCATATCCGCCTCCGAAGCCAAATAATCCGATTTTGAAGAATGTATAAAAGAGTTGCAGGTAAATCATAATGTTTCAATGTAAATGTGAATGATTAGGGATGTGACTGTTTCCATTTTCCCCAGCAGAAGCCACCTACACCTGCCGCGATAATAATCCAGATGGGAGAGAAGCCCAATAACCAAATGAGTAGGGCGGAGACAACCGGAATCCAGAGGGTATATCGATTGACTCTGGCAGACTTTGCCATGCTGAAAGTAGGTGCTGCAATCAGTGCGACTACAGCGGGACGTATCCCTTTGAAGATTCGTTCTACAATGGGATTGTCTTTGAAGTTATGAAAAAACATGGCAATGGCCAATATGATGACGAATGACGGAAGTACCGTCCCAAGAGCGGTGACAAGGCTTCCCCGTATGCCGCGTAGCTTGTATCCTATAAAGATCGAAATGTTTACGGCAAGAATGCCTGGGGCGGATTGGGCTATGGCAAGCAGATCGATAAAGTCATCCTTGGAAATCCAGTTCCGTTTGGTTACGATTTCGTTTTCGATCAGAGGCACCATAGCATAGCCGCCTCCGATAGTGAAGGCACCAATCTTGAAAAAGATGCCGAATGCTTCAAGATAAATATTCATTTAACGTATTGTTCTTATTCTCTTTTCTTATTCTTGTTGTTCCTCTACATCCTCTTTTCCGCCCTCTTTACAATATTTGCTGGGGCTCACTTTGAAATGTTTCTTAAACACTTCCCGGAAGTATTTGACATCGTTGAATCCCGTCAGTTCGGATATTTCGGTGACAGAGTGCTGACCGGTCTTTAATAATGCCGCCGCCCGTTTCAGGCGGATTAATCTGATATAGTCAGCAGGGGCCTGATCGGTCAGTGCTTTCAGTTTATTATAGAAACTTGTGCGGCTCATGTTCAACAGATTGCAGAGTACATCTACATTGAATGCCGGATTGTCTATGTTCTCTTCAACACTCTTCTTGACCGTAGCGATGAATTTCCAATCGAGATCTGTAGCACAGTTTGGAGATACCTCCTCTTCCTCGCTGACTTCAAGATTGGCATACTTGCTTTTCAATAATGCACGGTTTGTCAGCAAGTTAGCAATAGTTGCTTTCAAGATACCAATGTTGAATGGTTTCACGATATATTCGTCTGCTCCTATTTTCAGCCCTTCCAGGATATTCTTTTCGTCATTCAGTGCTGTAAGCAGGATGATGGGGATGTGCGAGGTTTCGATATCGTTTTTAATGGCGGCGCACAACTCGTCTCCCCGCATTTCCGGCATCATGATATCCGAAATAATCAGTTCGGGCATGTACTCTTTTACGATCGTCAGTGCTTCCTTACCGTTGGAACATGTCTGAATGGTGTAATTATCCGATAATGTATGAGTCAGATAATTCCGCAGTTCATCATTGTCCTCAACGATCAACAGGCGTTGCAGGTTCTGGTCGTGTTGCTTTTTCGCCTTTTCATAAATCTCGGCCGGAGACACGTGTGGCACTTGCTCTGTGCTGAGTTCACGGGTACGGGTTGCCAGGTGTGCTTTATGAAAGTGCTTACTGTCCTTCGGAAAACTTACTTTGATAGACGATCCCTGATGTTCCACGCTGCTCAGATTGATTTTACCTTTGTGCAGATGAACCAGTTTCCATACAAGCATGAGTCCGATACCACTTCCGGTTACTTTAGAGTTGATCGCATTGCTACCCCGGAAATGTATTTTAAATAACTTCTTCTGCTCATTGGCAGGTATTCCGATACCTGTATCGTTTACCTCTACATTCCAACTGTCATTGGTCTCCGAAGCATAAATATGTACGCTACCGTTCTCCGGTGTATATTTCAAGGCATTCGAGATGATATTTTTCAGGATTGAATCCATCTTCTCTTTGTCAATCCATACATTCAGGTAACGGAAATTGCTTTCGTAGGTGAAGTTAATATGCTTCACGCTTGCGTATGGACGGAATGCGTTGAAAGTCTCCGTCAGATAGGTATTCAGTTCATATTCCGAAATATAAAGTTCTGACGAATATACGTCTGCCCGTTCAAAGTTGATCAGGTTGGTGGTCAGACGCAGTAGGGCATTTACATTTCGCAGTGCCGTATTCATGTTGCTGATGCCATCTTTTGTCAACGCTTCCCGTTCGCGTATCTCTTCGAGCGGTGCCTTGATCAATGTCAGCGGAGTACGGATGTCATGCGCCGTGTTGATGAAGAAATGGATTTTCTCGTCCGATACTTTTCTTTGTTTTCTCAAAATAATGATGCGGAGAGTAATGATGGCAATTACTGCCAGTACGATTGCATAGACCAGCATGGCCCAGAAACTGAGCCAAATGGGTTGGGCAATACTGATTTTCATGGTACGTTCTTCGAGTACGATACGTTTATCTTCGTTAGAGACTGCACGGATATGAAGGGTATACTCTCCCGGACTCAGATTGGTGAAACGGATGATGTTTTCATTTCCGGGACGGCTCCACTGGTCGTAAAATCCTTCCAGCTTCCATGAATATAGAATATTCGACGGATAATCGTAGTTGATGGAGGACACTTTCAGCGAAAAGATATTTTGGCTGTAACTGAGTTCCAGTTCTTTGGTATCATCGATATCCGTACTTAACGGGGAGTTTTCGTCACCGGGGTAGACCGTTTGATAAAAAATTGTCAGATCACTGAGTACCATTTTAGAACTGTACTTCCTGGGTATCTTCATCTCCTTGTTAAACTCGATGGCACCGTCTGAGCTGCCGAATATAAAGTTACCGTTTTTACGCAATGTACCTGAGCCGGCATTAAAATGGCTGGCCATTAGCCCTTGATCTTTGGTCCAGTTATGGAACAATTTTTCTGCCGGATAATAACTGCTGAGCCCATTTTCGGTACTCATGATAATGTCATCGTCGGTATCCGAAAGAATGGTATATATGTTATTGGAAATCAGCGCGCAGTTGTCTCTGTGGTAGTGGGTGAAAGTTCTCTTTTCCGGGTCGTATATCAATAATCCGGAGCCACTTGTTCCGATGTAAAGAAGCCCGTTCCGTGCTTGATACAGAGAATAAATATACATTGATTCTACAGGAAGTTCGATACGTTGGTACTTACCGGATTCTTTCTCTAATAAGTAGAGTCCTGTGGCCGTACCTATCCACATCTGCTTACTGTCTTTTTCCATGATGGAAGTTATCGAGTTCAGCTTGGGGTATAGGCGAAGAGTCTTTTTATGAAAATCAATGCGTTTCAGGTTGTAGTAACCTCCCGACCAGATGTCTCCATCGGCTGTTTTTATGATCGAACGGATGTACTTATCCGGCCGGATGTTGACTCCATACAGTGAAGATGGAGTGATATACTCGACAGATAAGGTCCGTTTGTTTATTTGATAGATGCCCGAACTATATCCGGCAGCCCAGATAATTCCCGGCTCTACCTCGCATAGTGTAACGAATATGTGATTCTTGTTGCCTCCATTCTTTTCAAAAGAACTCATGAACGAATGCCATACTCCGGTTTCGGAATTGTAATAACTGATTCCGTTATTGGTGGCATACCACAAATCTCTTTCACTGTCCTCAATAATAGAATTTACCTGGTCGTTAATAAGTGATTGTTTGTTACCGATAGAATGTTTTATCCAGTTATAGCTTGAATGGCGGTTATTGCGTACCGTGATACCGATTGGATAATTGGCGAGCCAGATACGTTGTTCATCGTCTACGTAAAAGTCAGAGATGTTGTTACCGTTCATTTCATTGTACTGGTTGTAATCGGCAACTATATAAGGAGTAGTCAGATAAGAGTTTATGTTTATCTTATACACTCCAGCACCGTCTGTAGCGACAAGCAGTTCTTTATTATTCAACGGCTTTATCCGCGTGATGCTGACGTCGGTCAGGCTCATATGGGGCTGAGTGCTTTGTTTGGTATTCATGTCATAGACATAAATACCGCGTTCAAACGTCCCGATGAATAGTTTACGTGAGGGACGGTGGAAATAAAGTTCATTGATTTGTATCGGAAGATTATCCAGTTTGTCGCAAGGAAGCAAATGTAGCCCTTGATTCTTCAACTCCGCATGATGGATACCTTGTTCCGTACCGATAAAGAAGTGAGTATCGTCTATCTGTTCGATATCAGTGATGTCTTCTCCGATTTCGTTCTTGATCTGGAGGGTCTGTAGTGTATGGGTATTGTATAAATAGAGAGTCTCCTCGTTACACAGCCAGATGTTGTTATTCCGATCGATGAAGCTGTAACTGATGGGAGCGGGGCGGTCTTTGATTTTCTCTTCTGGTAGTTTGTAGACCAGCGTGAACTGATCTCGTAACGGGTCGTAACGAAACACTTTTCCTTTCTTTCCTATTTCCCACAAGGTGCTCTCGTGGTCCAGATATAGCCAATTCAAGTTAAGCAGTGAATTGAGTTCTTCACCGTCATCCATTAATTTATATCGTTTGAACTCTTTGCCATCATATCTGTCCACACCTTCGTGGGTCAGAAACCACATATAACCCTTTTTATCTTTTTGGATGTAATATACCCTCCGGTTGCTTAACCCATCCTCTACACCGATATATTTGTAAGTTTGTGCAGAGACCATAAGAGGCAATAAGAGCAGAAGAAAAAGAATTTTTTTCATACAAGCTGGAATCCTTTAATGATTTTTCTTTCGGGGGGCGAATGATTTTACAAAATTAATAAAAAGAGTGGAGAAGTGCAAACTTTAGGAAAGGATTTGTTACGGTTGACGAATGACAAAAAAGGGCGAACCTATCTGTAGGTCCGCCCTTTATCATCATTATTTATCTTATTATTTTTTCTTTTCTTCTACCCACTTACGTGCATTAACGAAGGCTTCGATCCAAGGAGTTACCTGGTCGTTGTGTACACGGTCGGCAGGATAACAGGCATTTTGCCACGGGAAGATAGCACGTTCCAGGTGAGGCATCATGGCCAGATGGCGTCCGTCTGCACTGGCCAGAGCGGCTATTGAATAATCCGATCCGTTCGGATTGCCCGGGTATTCGTCATAAGAGTATTTAGCAACTACGTTGTATTGGTCTTCATCGTATGGCAGAGAGAATTTTCCTTCTCCGTGTGCTACCCAAATACCCAGTTTGCTGCCACTCAGTGAACCGAACATGACACTACGGTTAGTCGGGATGGTGACACCGACGAAAGTCGATTCGAACTTATGTGATTCGTTGTGCAACATCTTTCCTTTCTTCTCGTGTTCCGGGTTTACCAATCCTAGTTCCATCATCAACTGACAACCGTTGCAGATACCTAATGACAGGGTGTCTTCGCGGGCATAGAATTTATCAAGAGCCTCTTTTGCTTTCGGGTTGAACAGGAATCCTCCGGCCCATCCTTTGGCAGAACCCAACACGTCCGAGTTGGAGAAACCGCCGCAATAAACAATCATATTTACATCTTCCAGTGTCTCACGTCCGCTGATAAGGTCGGTCATGGTCACGTCTTTTACATCGAAACCTGCCAAATAGAGTGAGTAAGCCATTTCGCGCTCACCGTTGGTTCCTTTCTCGCGGATGATGGCGGCACGTATACCGCTCGGTGTGCGACGTTCGGGAGTGATGCCATACTGTGAAAGTTTTCCTTTGAATCCCGGCATGAACGCAAATTCGAGCGGTTGCATCTTGTAGTTCTCAAAACGCTTCTTAGCACATCCGTTCATTGACTGTTTACGGTCGAGCAGGTAAGAAGAAGAATACCATACATCACGCATATAGTCAATGCCGAACTGATAAGTAGCACCCTCTTTGTTTACCAAGATATGGCGTTCGTCTGTCGGTTTACCCAATTTAATGAAACCGACACCTGCATCTTCAAGGATTTTTTTCACTTCGTCCTTATGCTTGTCGCTGATCTGAATAACGATACCCGGATTTTCGGCGAACAGAATCTTCACGATATCTGTCTCTTTCATTTTATCAAGGCTGATTTCCAGACCGCCTTCTACGTTGGCAAAGCACATTTCGAGCAGAGTCGTGATCAGACCACCAGCTGAGATGTCGTGTCCGGCAAGGATCAGTCCTTTATTTACCAACTCTTGTACTGCCAGAAAAGCATCACGGAAGTATTCGGCATCCTGTACACAAGGTACTTCGCTACCGACTTTACCCAATGACTGTGCGAAAGCTGAACCACCCAGTTTGAGGTTGTCGAAACTGAAGTCGATATGGTAAAGTGTGGTTTTTGCATCGTTGACGAGTACCGGAGAGACCACTTTCTTTACGTCCGAGACTTCACCGCCTGCTGATACGATAACTGTTCCGGGAGAAACAACTTTTTCTCCGTTCGGATATTTCTGGGTCATGGACAAAGAGTCCTTTCCGGTAGGTACATTGATCTGAAGTGCACAGCAGAAGTCACTTAAGGCTTTTACAGCTGTGTAGAGGCGTGCGTCTTCTCCTTCCTGTGAGCGGCATGGCCACATCCAGTTGGCGGAGAGTGATACACTGTCCAGACCTTCGGCCAGCGGAGCCCATACCAAATTGGTCAGTGCTTCGGATACAGAAAGAATAGAACCTGCCGCCGGATCGGCCAATGCAGCCTGAGGGGCATGTCCGATAGAAGTAGCGATACCTTTTTCGCCGCGATAGTCCAATGCTACTACTCCACAATCGCTCAATGGCAATTGAATCTCGCCCTGACATTGCTGACGGGCTACTTTACCGGTAACGGAACGGTCTACTTTATTGGTCAGCCAGTCTTTACAAGCTACTGCTTCCAATTGCAACACCTGAGTCAGGTATTCGTGAAGTTTAGATGTTTCATATTCCGGCATTGTATAGTGACGTTCTACGGTTTTGTCTATCATGTAGGTCTTGGGAGAAGAACCGAACATCTGGTCCACAGCCAAATCGAACGGACGCACACCGTCCGCTTGCTGGAACGCAAAACGATGGTCGCCGGTTGTTTCGCCTACTACATACATCGGAGCGCGTTCACGTTCGGCAATTTGGCGTACGTGTTCAATGGCTTCCTCTTTAATAAGGAGTCCCATGCGCTCCTGACTTTCGTTTGCTATAATTTCTTTAGCCGACAGCGTTTTGTCGCCGATAGGCAATTTGCTCATATCGATCAGGCCGCCACATTCTTCTACCAACTCAGACAGACAGTTGACGTGTCCGGCCGAACCGTGGTCATGAATCGATACCACCGGATTTTCATCCTCTTCGCAAAGAGCACGAACCACGTTGTTGGCACGTTTCTGCATTTCTGCATTGGCACGTTGTACGGCATTCAGCTCGATTCCGCTGCTGTAGCGACCTGTATCAACCGATGAAACAGAACCACCGCCCAATCCGATGCGGTAATTGTCGCCACCGATGACCACTACTTTGTTGCCGGCTTCCGGCTGTCCTTTTAGGCAGTCGCGTTGTGTGCCGTAACCTACACCACCGGCAAGCATGATCACTTTGTCGTAGGCATAAGTTTCGTTGTTTTCTGTATGTTCAAAAGTTAGTACCGAACCACAGATCAGCGGTTGGCCAAACTTGTTGCCGAAGTCACTTGCTCCGTTGGATGCCTTGATCAGGATCTGTTCCGGAGTCTGATACAACCATTTGCGTACCGGCAAGATGTCTTCCCATTCGCGTCCTTCTTCGGTGCGCGGGTAAGAAGTCATGTAAACAGCAGTTCCGGCAATGGGCCATGAACCTTTACCTCCTCCCATACGGTCGCGGATTTCACCACCGGTACCGGTAGATGCGCCGTTGAAAGGTTCTACGGTAGTAGGGAAGTTGTGAGTTTCCGCTTTTAGTGAAATAACACTCTTGATGTCCTTTATCCGGAAGAAGTCGGGCTTAGAGTGATCTGCCGGAGCGAATTGTTCGACTACCGGACCTTCGGCAAAAGCCACATTATCTTTATAGGCCGAGATAATCTTATTGGGGTTCTCCTGGGTCGTCTTTTTGATCATCTGAAAGAGAGAAGACTCCTGTTCTACGCCATCGATGATAAACGTTCCGCCAAAGATTTTGTGACGGCAATGCTCCGAGTTGATTTGTGCGAATCCGAATACTTCAGAATCAGTCAGGCGACGTCCTAAATCAGATTCTACCTTTTTCAGGTAGTCCATTTCTTCTTTTGACAGGGCAAGGCCTTCTTTTTCATTGTAGGCTTCCAGATCGTCGATATAAATAATAGCTTCCGGCTGGCGGTTGGTAGTGAATACATTTTGGTTAAGACCTTTGTACATGCGTTGCAGCATGGGATCATGGTCTGCATTTTCATCTTTTACGGGGAAATATTCCTCGATGCGGCTAATGCCGTCGAGTCCCATGTTCTGGGTTATTTCTACTGCGTTGGTACTCCATGGAGTAATCATCTCACGTCGTGGCCCGACGAAGCAGCCTTGCAGGTTTTCTTCACTTTCCGGCATGGCTTCACCAAAAAGCCAGCAGAGTTTGTTGTTGTCGTTCGCGTTAAGTTCGTGGTTGCTCTCTACGGCAATCACGCTCTTGGAAGGGGTTCTGAAAAAAAGAATCATGTGTGTATATACGATTTTGTTTTCTTTGCGTGCAAAGATAAGCAAATTCGTTGGTGGTGAGAAGGAAATACTATAAAAAAAACTTCAGCCTACCACGGGTCAAGGGGGGAATGACCGGGTAGGCTGAAAAACAAATCAAACAAATACCTATGTGAAAACAGGAAATAGTCTGTCTGATAGCTTATCCTATTACTTTCGACGTATCATAATATTTGAACCAGTTTTCATTGAAGTCCGGACTGCTTGGATCCGAATGGTTCGGTTCGGTGATCCAACTCCTGAACTTGCTGTAGACCTGCATGATGTCTATCTTCTCGATGGGATGCGGGATGGCGACAGGAATTTTTATACCCCACACAAAGTTGTCAGTACTGCAATATTTAATATCGGTACGCATATTGCCGCCTGCCTCGCCGGCGTATGAATTGCTGTAATAAGCTGTCGGTTCGTAGCCTCTCAAGTGGATTTCGCGTCCTCCGTTTTTCTCTTTTTGCAGGAAGAAGTTCTGATTTTCTGATGTGGCTGCTGCCCACAGTGCCTGAGTCTTTTCTAAATTTTTGAAGCAATTTATCTTTAATCTGTATTTGATGGTCACCAGATCGTTGTTCGCTATTGCGTGGTCAGGTTCGGTATTATAGAATGTTCCGCCATTGTTCCGCTTTCTTAATTGTTCTGTTCCTGTAAAGATAAAGATGGCGGGCGCATCTTCTCCGGGATTCTGAAGCTCCATTTTAACCAGGTCGTTTCCTTCTATTTCAATCACGTCATCAATGTATCGGGCATGTGTTTTATCCAGTTGCAGTCCTAAACGGTAGGGCAGATACCCGCCCATCGCACGGAAAGTGATCTTGATTTCAAGTCCGTCTTGTTCGTAATCTTCCTTGCTTCCGCCGTGTCCGTCGAAGAAGGTTGCTTGTGTGCGATATCCGATAACGAAGTCGTTAAAGTCATAATCTCCTGTTTCCGGCCAATTATCTTCCATCATAAGAGTAGCTTCTCCCCCTTTGACGGGATACCATTGGTAGCTATATGCGCCTCCTCCTCCGTTTGTATCGAAGCCACTCACGTTTTCCGGCAGTTTAATCGACAGTTCCGCACGTGTAGAAGCTCTGTTGATCGGAACGCTTATCACTTCTTTCCCTTTGCCGGCAGGATACTGTACATATAATGCCCGGTTTGCTTTCGCTACATCCAGTTCGATACTTTTAGAGATATCGGATACGGGTGTTTCTGCCAGCAAACTTTCGTCAGTACATGCTGCGTCGGTATAAATCGCTACCCGGGTTGCCACAGGAGAGTGGATCGAGAGATTGACACTTCGTGTAGTAGTCCAGTCCGCAGCATCCGGAATGATCAGATCTGTTGTTTTCTCCGGTTCTTTGGGCTGTGAGAGGTCTTTGTCATCGTCAACACACGCGGTTAAAAGAAGCGTGATTCCCAGTAGGGTGTACATCATCCAATGCGTAGCTTTCATTCTTTTCGTGTTTAGAATTAGTCATTCATTCTGTTTGTGACAGCAAATATACGATAAAAGTTGTATATTGTACCCTTTTTGTATTATATTTTATATAAAATCTTGATTGTCTATATTGGAATGTGGATAAAATGAACAACTTTTTCTCCTTTGATTGGATGGAACAGAGCCTTCCTATACAACAAACAGAGGCTCAATTCACCCGGAATTGAGCCTCTGTTTGTATAGAATGAAGCTTCTGTTTATTCGCTGATGACCTTGCGGTATTCCGCTACTGCCATTTTTTCCGCCAGATAAGCGTTGATCAGGCTGGTGTGTGCCTGTGTCCATGAAAGCTGCGCCGACAGTACATCGACCATACTTGCCTTTCCTTCATTATAAGAGAAGGTGATCAGGTCCAGGTTTTCCTCAGCCAGTTCTTTGTTTTCCTCAGCTGTCTTTACCTGCTCTTCCGTCTCTTTGAGCTTGGTCAGTGCGGCTGCCAGTTCCTGGTTGATCTGGTCTACTACGTAACTTTGCTGTAGTTTTTGGATACCTGTGTAAGCCTTCTGCTGCCGGTTGGTCTTGAATCTTGCTCCCCAGCGCAATACGGGGATATTTACGCTCATTCCCACAATGGGAGTAAACTTCACGTCATATCCCATATTGGGAGAGGCTGTTGCCCATCCGCCGGTGACGTACATGCTTACTTGCGGATTGTATTGGCTCAAGGCTGCTTTTCGTTGGGCTTCGCTCTTCTGTATGTTGACTTCTGTGCTGGCGAAATCGGCCCGGCGTTGCAGCACATCATCCAATGGAAGCAAGGTGACAGGCGGGCATACGACACCGATGGCGCAAAGGCTGTCTACAGGTGCGTTAGGCTCTTCTCCCATCAGGATATTAAGCTTTTGCAAAGCCAGCGTATAGTTCTGGCGTGCATTGATGTATTGAAGTTCGGCCTCTTTGCGGCGTGTCGAAATCATCAACAGGTCTGTGCGGCTGATAGCGCCGTCTTTGAAGCGATCCTGGATGATTTCATATTGTTTTTCAACGATCTCCTGATATTGGGCCGAAGCATTGAGCATGGCACGGGCCGAAGAAGCATTCCAATAGAAGGCATCGCTCTGGTAGTGGATTTGGTCACGTGTCAGTTCTTCGCTCAGCTGGTCGAGTTTTTCGTCGGCTTTGGCTATGCGGTTCTGGGCCTGCAGGGTACCTCCGGTATATAGTGGCTGCGACACGACGAATATGCCTTGGTACGTGTGATTACGATATTGTCCGGCCGGTCCGTCCCATGAATCCATCTCTTTCAGGTTCAGTGTTCCTTCGGCAGAGATGTCCACTTTGGGCAGAAATCCCGTAAAGGCTATTTTCCGTGCGTCCGTGCTTGCCATCGATTTCAGATGTTGCTGTTTCAGCACCTGGCTATAGGCTTCCACACGTTCACGGTATGTCTCACGGCTCAGATGCGGGACTTGTGCCTGCACTTGCGCACAGAGTCCCAATGCAAATAGAAGTATAAGTTTATTCTTCATCATATACTTTTAGATTTTTAATTCGTTTCTTTATCCCTTAATCCTGTGAATGGCGCAATAGGCTACCGGAAGCACGAACAGGGTCAGTGCCGAAGCTACGAGCAGTCCGCCCATGATGGTAGCCGCCATTCCGCCGAACATGGCGTCGAACAGCAACGGAAGCATACCCAGGATTGTTGTACCCGAAGCCATGGCTACCGGCACGATACGGCTGATCGTTGCTTTGATCACCGCTTTGCGCGGATCGAGTCCCGATTGATTTTCGATGTCGATCTGGTCTACCAGTACAATGGCGTTTTTGATATTCATACCGATCAGTCCCAACAAGCCGAGAATGGCGAAGAAATCGAACGATTTGCCCAACAGCAGTAATCCCAATACGATGCCGATGAATATCAGCGGAAGCATCAGCAGGATGACTGTCGGCTTGCGATACGTCTTGAACAACAGCAGCAGGGTGGTAAACATCAGGAAGAAGGTCAGCGGCAGATTCTTTGCCAAAGCTTCGTTCGATTCCACCTGACTCTCCTGTTCACCAAAGTATTTCAAGGTGTAGCCTTCCGGAATCTTGATTTCTTTCTGTACCTGAGACCATATCTGGTTGAAAGCTGCGATGGCGTTCACTCCCCGTCGCGGGTCACATTGCGCCATCATCACCAACTGCCGGTTATAGTCTTTCACGTTTGAGAAGCGATATCGGAAATCGAATTCCGACACCACCTGTTCCAGACTGGTGGTCTCGGGACCATTGCCGAATACGGGCAGTGTACGCAGGTCGTTAATGCGGAAGGAATCTGCCACGCTATTGCCTTTCAATAAGATAGGCAGTACCTGGTCTCCCTGGCGGAATTCACCCAATGTCATACCGTTCGTCCCGATCTGGATGCTTTGTGCCATGCCTTGACGGGATACTCCCAACGGCTGTGCCCGTTCCGGACTGTAAATTGGTTTCCAGATAGGAATTTTGTTTCCCCAGGAGTTACGTATATTAATAAGGTCGGGATTCCGGTGCATGATTTCCAATGCCTGGTTGGTCAGTGCTACCAACGTATCCACATTGGGACCGATGAAGCCGATTTCGATGGCCGCGTCCACAGCCGGTGACAGCTTGAACAGGCTGGTACGGGTGATGGCATTCGGGAAGTTGGCCTTCATGTATACATCGAACTTCTCTTCATATTCCTTGGTATACTTGCTGTCGTTCAGTTCTACCAGTACGTTGGCAAAATTCGGTTTCGGACCGACTGAGGTCGATGCCAGATAGTAACGCAACGGAGTGCTTCCGAAGGTGATCGATACTTTCTTCACTTCCGGCAGTTTCAGCAAGTGAGCTTCTACTTTTTTCATTTCCCGGGCCACATCGTTTACTCCATATCCGTCCGGATAGAACACGTCGGCACGGAAGTAAGGCTTGTCCAGAGACGGGAAGAAGTTTTGCGGCATCATTCCCATTACTACCAGAGAGACGACAAAGAGTACGATCATCGACCCCAGCGTCACGATTTTCCGCCGAATCAAAACGCTCAGTATTTTTTCGAACTTGTGATAGAACGGTTTGTCATACGGATCTTTGCCGGCATTCTTTGCTTTGGATTTGAGGATGAAGTTTCCGAATACGGTGGTCTGCGTCAGTGCCAGTACCCAACTTAACCCCAGCGAAATGGCCAGTACGACAAAGAGCGGCTTCACGATCTCGGCTACCGACGAAGGTGCCAGATAGAGCGGCAGGAACGAACAGATGGCAATGAATGTGGCGCCCAGCAGTCCCCATTGCGGGCCGGTGGCTCCGTCAATCAATGCTTTCCGGCGGTCCACACCGCGGGCGATGGCTATTTGGGCGTTGTCCGTCACCACGATGGCATTGTCCACCAGCATACCCATGGCAATGATAAATCCCGCAAGTGACGTTCGGTTGAGTCCTACCCCCATGAATGACATAATAAGCAGTGTGCCTCCGATGGAGAAAACCAGCGAAGTGCCGATCAATACTCCGGCGCGCATTCCCATCACCAGCATGATGATGACAATAACGATCAGTATGGATTCTATCAGGTTGATGATAAATCCGTTATTGGCCTCTTTGGCTATGACGTTTTCGAGATAAAGACTCTCCAGATTCAGTCCTACGGGCATCAGGGGGAGGAGTTCGGCCAGTTTCTTGTCTACCATTTCTCCCGTCAGTACCACGTCTCGTTGCGGGTCGGTCGATACACCGATACCGATGGCGCGTTTACCGTTGACACGCATGATGGTGCCCGGCGGGTCCATGTATCCTTTCTCTATCACAGCGATGTCTCCCAGTTTTACCTGTCCGGCCCGGGTGGTGATGACCTGGTTCCGGATGTCGTCCACTGTGGTGTACATGCCGTTGGCCACCACGCGTAGCTGTTGCTCGCCGGCTGTAATCTCTCCGGTGTTGATAATTTGGTTTTGCGATTGCAACAGGCCGGCCAGTTGTTTGGGATCGATGCCCATACCCGCCAGCTTGTTCACGGAGATGGAGATGTTTACCACTTCGGTCTGTGTGCCGAAGAGTGCTACTTTCATTACTCCGTCGGCAGTGACTACCTGTGTCTTGATGCGTTCGGCCCAATTTCTCATCTCTTCATAACTGAATCCGTCGTCGGCCGTCAGTCCGTAATAAATACCGAACACATCGCCGAAGTCGTCCGAAACCGTCGGTACCGAAGAGCCGCTGGGTAACTGTGGCTGTATGTTAAGTACCTTGCGTCGCAGTTCATCCCATTTCTGAGGGATGGAAGAGGCGGGTAGCGAAGGGAGCAGTTCGAATGTGATTTTGGAAATGCCATACATGGATTCGGACTTGATTTTGTATACTCCGCTCATGCTTTGTATCTCGCGGGAGATGGGTTCGGTGATCAGCCGTTCCACTTCGGCAGGCTCGGCACCGGGATAGCGCGTCATGATGACGGCCGATTTGATGACAAAAGGAGCGTCTTCCTTCTTTCCCAGTTTGCCGAAAGAGAAGACTCCTCCGATCAGCAATACAGCCAGAAAGAAGTAGATTACTTTGGTATTGTCTAATGAATATTTGGCTAAATTCATGATTGTATATGGTTTTGAGTGCACCACAGATTACACGGATTTTCACAGATTAATGATTTATATTATTGATAATAAGATTAAAAAATTTGTGTTAATCCGTGTAATCTGTGGTGAAATTAATTATTGCGTTGAACGGGCACTCTTATTTCAGTTCCTTTACCGTTTCACCTTCTACCAGTTGTGTCACACCGGCTGTCACCACAGTCTCGCCTGCTTTCAATCCTTTTGAAATGAAAGCCTGTGCATCTCCCATAGGAGAGTAAACGGTTACTTCACGACGGTTCACTTGGTTTCCGTTCAATACCCATACGTAGGTTTTGTTACCTTCGCTTTCACCGAATATCGCGCTCAGCGGCACCACCGTCATGCTCTCTTCCAGGAACGGGCCTACATCGGCAGAGAAGCGGATGCTGCATGTAAAGCCCGGTTTTACTTCGTACAGGGCATGGTCGAAAGCCGGATCGTCGATCGTGATGGTCACCGGGATACCGGTACCGTCTGTCGATATGTCGAGATACTCCTCCAGTTTGGCGTTGAAGATGTGTCCGCGGTAGGTGTCGAATTCTACGCGGAAACGTTGGTCTTTGGAGCGGAGCAGGTAAAGGTAAGCATCGGGGATAGTGAATTTGATGCGTAGTTTTTTGGTGTTCACCAGCTGTACAATGCCTTCTCCCGAGTTCACGCGTTGGTAATTTTCTACCAAGCGCTTCTCGATCGAGCCGTCAAAAGGAGCCGTCAGTCTGGTGTCCCGCATATTATTGCTTGAAAGTTCGTAGGCCGACTTTTTTTGTTGGAAGGTCGATACGCTGATTTCATATTCCTGTACCGAGATGGCTTGCCGTGCCAACAATCGTTTGTTACGCTCCACTTGTGCGGCGGCGGTTTCGTAAGCTGATTTGTCTGCCGCGTATTGCAAAGCCAGGTCACGCGGGTCGATAGCGGCAATCAGTTGTCCTTTTTTGACCCTTTGGCCTTCTACGACCGGCAGGTTAATGATCTGTCCGCTCACGCGGAAGGCCAGTTTCACATAGTCCACAGCCTCTACAATGCCCGAGAAGTCTTTTCTGATTTCCGACCGGGACTCTACCCTGGCCGTCTTTACGGGGCGTACTGTTGTCACACTGTCTTCTTTCTTTTGTCCGCAAGCCGTCAGTAGAATGAGGGCTGCGAGGATACATCCATAGTTTTTTTTCATATTTCCCATTGATTATACGCTAAGTGTTTTTTGTTCCTTTCACCACAGATTCACAGAGAGTTCCACAGAATGGAAACAATAGAAAAGAAACTCTGTATGGTGTTGTGGCGAACTCCTTTAGTTCGTTTTAAAGTAATTAATAGTCTGTTTAGTCACATTTTGAGGGCGCAAAGATATAAAACTAAAAAACCAAAAACAGTTTTCCGGTTTGTATATTTCATATTATTAACGAAATATTGATTTACCGAAGAGAGCATAAGAAGGTGTAATTTTCCTTACCTGTTTGAAAATCAAAGAAGTATATCTTTTTGCCTTTATGTTCCTTTGAGTCCTGCCATAGAACTCCCTGCCTTAATTTTGTTTCGGTACAATCAAATCTTTACCCTTTTTCAGGTTATAAACAACTTCGGAGATGCGTATGTTCAATTCATATCCCTCTAAAAGAGAGATTTTTATCTCTTGTTTTCCGACTTTCATCTGTAAGGTGCAGTTGCGGAAATTTACTTTGAAAGTATAGCTGTCCCATGCTTCGGGAATGATGGGAGTGAAGTCGAGTTGTCCGTCCAGTATTTTCATTCCGGCGAATCCGCGTACAATGATTTGCCAACTTCCAGCCATACTGGTGACGTGCAGGCCTTGGTGCACCTCGTTGTTGTAGTCGTCCAAATCCAGGCGTGTGGAATGCAGGAAGAGGCGGTAAGCTTCTTCCGTATCTCCTATCCATGCAGCCAGAATGGCATGCACGAAAGGCGAAAGAGAAGATTCGTGTACGGTTCGGGGTTCGTAAAACCGGAAGTTGCGACGGATGGTTTCCCGGTCGAAATGTTCATAATAGAGGAAAAGTCCCAACAGCACATCGCTTTGCTTGATGTAGCACGAGCGCAGAATCCGGTCCCACGACCAGTGTTGGTTGATCGGCCGTTCGTTGACGGGAATATCGTCTACCGTACCCAGCACTTTGTCCGGATAGCCATCGTCTTGCACAAAAATACCCCGTTCTTTGTCTTCGGGCAGATACATTTTCTCGATGATCTCCTTCCATCGCGCCGTCTCTTCGGCATGCCGGAACTCGGTTGAGCGACGTATTCGGTTGTACTCTTCCGGATATTCATGCGCCACCATCTCCAGGCATTCGATGGTGCTTTGCAGGCATTGCACGCAAGAGTAGTTGGTGTACCAGTTGTTATTTACATTGTTCTCGTATTCATTGGGTCCGGTTACCCCGAGCAGCACATACTTCTGTCGGGCTTCCGAGAAAGAGACTCGCTGGCTCCAGAAACGGCTGATGGCGATCATCACTTCCAGACCGTAGTAGGCGATATATTCTTTGTTGCCTGTTACCCTCGAAAATTGCATGATGGCATACACGATGATGTTGTTGCGGTGTATCTCTTCGAATGTGATTTCCCATTCGTTGTGGCACTCTTCTCCATGGATAGTCACCATCGGATAGAGGGCGGCTCCACCGCCGAATCCCAGTTTGCGTGCGTTTTCGATGGCTTTGGGCAGTTGGTTGTAACGGTATAGCAAAAGTTTCCGTGATATTTCTCTCGGGGTCGATAACAGGAAGTAGGGCACGCAGCACAGTTCGGTGTTCCATTGTGTATTTCCGCCATACTTCTCACCGGTAAATCCTTTGGGGCTGATGTTCAGGCGCGCGTCGTCTCCCCGGTAGCTTTGGTTCAGCTGGAAGATGTTGAAACGGATGCCCTGTTGCGCTGCCGGGTCTCCCTCGATCATCACATCACTTTCTTCCCAGATTTCTTCCCATTGCTGTTTGTGCGCGCCGACCAGTGCTTCCCAACCCTGCTCTTTGGCGGCTTGCGCTTCGTCCACCGCATACTCCACCAACTCCTGACGGTCGCATTGCAGAGAGGAGAGGATGGCAACATATTTTTCCAGAGTCACCCGGTCACCTGGTTTCACATCGGCACCGGCGCTGAATCCTGTCAATTTCTCCTTTTCTATTTTGATGGGACTGATATGGGTAGGTTTGCTGTTTTTATAAAACCGGTAAGTCATGCCCAGGCAGATTTGTGAATCTTCATGCTTGGTTTGCACCCAGAGGTAGGCGTACTCGTTAGTGGCTTCGGCCCGCAGGATGTTCCACATTTTTTCGTCGAAATTAGAGTTCTCGTGCTTTACGTCACCGTTCAGGAAGGGTACCAGGGAGATTTTACCTTCGTAGTTCACCGACGTCACACTGTACTTTATCAGACAAAGATTTTGGTTTGCCAGGCTGTTGATATGCTCTACGTGTACTTCCAGTGTGTGGCCTTTGGGTGAGGTCACCCGAAAGTCGCGGTAAGAGATTCCCTCGCGCATGTCGAGTCGTCGTCTGTATGCTTCTACATCCCAATGGACCAGGTCTAGCTCCTCATCGATCAGTCTCAGGTAAATGCCGCTCCAGTCCGGTGCGTTGGGGACGCGCGAGAAGAAACGGGGATATCCGTTTTTCCACCATCCCACCCGGGTTCGGTCCAGGAAGGTGATGCCTGCCACGTATGAGCCTTGCAGGCTGTCACTGCTATAGGTTTCTTCAAAATTTCCCCGCTGTCCGAACCGGCCGTTTCCGAGGCTGAATATGCTTTCCGAAGCGCGCATGTTATCGGGGTGAAAACCCTCTTCTATGATGTTCCATTCGTCTACCTTGAGGAATTGTTTCATGGCTTTTTAAGATTGAGTCGGTTGTTTACGGCACCCAAGATACAAAAAAAGTCCGTGCCGACAGTGGATAACAGATAAAACTCTGCGCTCTTTTTATCTTTCGTGCTATTTTATGGTACGAATGGTGGGAGATGATTCTGGATCAGCGACAGGTAAGGGGCGATTTATTTTGTCATGAAGGTATTCTTTTATCCCTTGCCGACAGAGGTTGCGTTGGTTTGAAATCAGGTAGCCTTTGGTTTAAAAGAGAGGGTACTTTGATTTTAAACCAATACCCCCTCTCTTTTAAACTCAAAAGTCATTCGCGCTATAGCTGCTTATGGAGCACTTTTTGTCTTTCCGCAGTATACTTTTACGCTTCGTGATGCGCCATCGTCTCTTTGATGAAATATACACAAACGGCACCTGCAATCAGCAGTACGCCTGCCAGCACCAGCATGTTTACCTGATGCCCCCCGACGAGGTGGAGCAGTCCTCCTCCGACAAGGGCGGCGGCGATTTGCGGTACACAGATGGTTCCGTTGAACAGTCCCAGGTAAGCCCCCATGTTTTTGCCCGAAACCGAATTGGTCAGGATAGTGAACGGCATGGCAAGCATGGCGGCCCAGGCACAGCCGATCAGCAGATAAGAGATGAACAGCAGATATTCGTTGTGGAAGAACAGGGTGGATATGAAACCGATGCCACCCAGTACGAGGCTCAGGGCATAGGCCTGTTTGCGGGCCTTGAACAATGGCAATATCACAGCCCAGATGACTGATCCGATGGCCTGCACGGCGAACAGCACGCCTACCCAGTTGCCCGCTTCCTGATAGCCGGCGCTTTGGACGTCCGTAGTGCCCCACACCGTGGCGGCAATGGCACCGTTGGTGTAGGTCCACATGTACATGAAGGCGGCCCAGCAGAAAAACTGTACCAGCCCTACCGTCCAAAACACTTTGGGAGCATGCTTCAGCAGGGAGATAAAGTCGGCTTTTTCCTTCTTTTCGTCCGCCGTGATATCATGAAACTCTTCAAACTCTTTGGGAGGCATCTCTTTCACTTTAACTGTGGTATAGATGACGCATAGAATCAGGATGGCGGCGCCGATGTAGAACGAGTAAATCACCGAGTCGGGCACCGTGCCCTTGTCCGCCGTGTTGCTGATCCCGATAAATGTGAAGATGAATGGGAAAAGATAGCCCATCAGGCTACCCGCATTGCACAGGAAACTCTGAATGGAGTAGGCCAGCCCTTTCTGTTTCTCGTTCACCATGTCACCCACCAGCATCTTGAAAGGCTGCATCGCCATATTGATAGAAGTATCGAGAAACATCAACGCTACCAGTCCGAAGATCATGGCCGTGCCGACTGCCATACCGAAACTTCCCGCATTAGGCAGTAGGCACATCACCCATACCGCCAGCAGCGAACCCGCAAAAAGGTAGGGGATGCGTCGTCCGAAACGGGTCCATGTCTTGTCGCTGGCAGCTCCGATGATCGGTTGTACAATGATTCCCGCCAGCGGAGGGAGTATCCAAAAATAGCTCAGGCTGTGCGGGTCGGCGCCCAGCGTGGCGAATATACGGCTGATGTTGGCGCTTTGAAGGGCATAGGCTATCTGCACGCCGAAAAAACCGAAGCTGATATTCCACAGCTTCCAAAAACTTAAGTCAGGCTTTACTTTCATGGTGTATTTATTAAGTAGATTTATTTCGTCGTTCCCCGTACCACTAAGTTGGTACGCACGATTTTATTACCGCTTTTTCCTTCATCGTTCCCTTCCAGTTTGTCTATCAGTAGCCTGATGGTGCTTTTGCCCACCTCTTCGCCATGTTGCTCCACCGTGGTCAGCTTCGGATCTGTGCTTTGGGCGATGGCGCCGTCGGTGAATCCGCAGATAGACACTTCGTCGGGCACTTTCCGTCCGGTCAGTTTGCACGAGTAGAGGATGCCCGAAGCTGTTTCGTCATTGATGGCGAAGAAGCCGTCCGGATGATCCGGCCTTTCGAGCAGAGCGGGTGTGATGGCGATCGCTTTTTCGCGGCTGTCACATAACTTTATCATGCTTTGGTCCACCGGAATCCGATACTTTTTCATCGCGTCCATATAACCGTTCCGCCGGTTTTTCGATATTTCGAGGTGGGGAGCGGCGCTATAAAAGAAGATGCGCTTGCAGCCCGTCTGTATCATATACTCCACGGCGGCAAACGAACCGGCATAATCGTCTACCACCACCCGTTCGGTGTTGATACCGGTACAGATGCGATCGTAGAAAACGATAGGAATATTGTTGTCCAGCAATTCCTGGTAATGGTCATATCGGGATGTGTCTTTGGCGAGCGAAGTGATGACTCCGCAAACCCGTGCGGCGAGGAAGGAGTGAACGATTTTTACCTCTCGCTCGTACTCCTCGTTGCTTTGCGCCACCAGGATGTTGTAGCCCGCTTCCGCCGCCGTTCTCTCAATGCCGCTCAGCACACACGAAAAGAAGTGGTGAACTAACTGGGGGATGATGACCCCGATGGTGTTCGAACGGCTGGTGCGCAGGTTCAGTGCCAGTACGTTGGGCTTATAATTATGTTCGCGCGCGTACTTATGTATAGCATCCCTCGTCTCCTGGCTGATGTCCGGATTGTCCTTCAGTGCTCTCGATACGGTGGAGGGCGATACCCCCAGTTCGCGGGCAATGTCTTTGATGGTGATTTGCGGTTTACTCATGGTACATATTGGTTTTCAGCCAAAGGTAAATGAATTTATATAAAGACAAAACCAATGTATATATGGATTTGTTTAATATGTCACAAAAATAGTGTAAAGGAGACTGAAAAGTTCAGTGATAGTATGTTATAAGTCCGCTTTTATGATGCAATCGTTTGCGGAGTTGCATGCGTGGATTTGTTTGAATTTAAATAAGCGACTATTGTTTAAATAGTATTTTTGCTACGTAATCAAGAATCGGGATGAAGTCGTTCATTCTCTATCTCTTAGAAAGTATATTTAATATTTATATTGTTAACTTTAATTTTTAGATGCATGAAGCAAGTTAATCTTAGAGTCTGTCGTATGATTCTGCCCCTATTGTTTGGGCTATTCTTGTCATTGAGCGCTTATGCACAACAAGTCTCTGTCAAGGGGCATGTGAAAGATTCAACGGGTGAACCCGTAATCGGCGCGAATGTGGTTGTGAAGGATAATTCTTCTATCGGTACGATTACCGATCTGAACGGAAACTTTGTTCTGAGTGTTCCTCAAAATTCAACTCTTGTAATTTCTTTCATCGGTTATAAGCCGGTTGAAATGAAAGCCGCTCCCAGCGTGACGGTAACTCTCCATGAAGATGCGGTGATGCTTCAGGAAGCGGTGGTGATTGGTTATGGTACCGTGAAGAAAAATGACGTAACCGGTTCGGTGATGGCAATCGATGCGGATAAGATGGTAAAAGGTATGGCTACCTCGGCTTCCGACCTTTTGGTGGGTAAGGCTGCCGGTGTCAGTGTGATTACCGATGGTGGAGCCCCGGGGGCCGGAGCTACGATCCGTGTGCGTGGAGGTTCATCCATGTCGGCCAGCAACGATCCGTTGATCGTTATTGACGGAGTGCCTGTCGATAACACCGAGATCAAGGGTATGGGCAACCCGCTCTCTACTGTTCATCCCAATGACATCGAGACGTTTACGATTCTGAAAGATGCCTCTGCTACTGCTATTTACGGTTCGCGTGCTTCCAATGGTGTCATTATCATTACCACTAAGAAAGGGCAATCGGGACGCGTGAAGGTAGACTACAGTGGTACGTTCTCTATCAGTACGAAATCGAATACGGTTGATGTGATGAAGGCGGAAGACTTTCGTAATTTTGTAATCGAGAAGTTTGGCGAAAACAGCCTTCAGGCCAATGCGCTGGGTAAAACCTCTACCGACTGGCAAGATGAAATCTTCCGTACGGCTTTCAGTACCGATCATAATGTAAGTGTATCCGGAGCAGTTCCGCATATGCCTTATCGTGTGTCCGTGGCGTATACAAACGAAAACGGTATCCTGAAGACTTCGAATATGCAACGTCTGACAGGTGCCATCAACTTGAACCCCAACTTTTTCGACAAGAAGCTCAACATCCAGCTCAATGTGAAGGGGGTATACAATAAGAACCGTTTTGCCGACCGTGCAGCTATCGGTCTGGCTACCCAGTATGATCCCACACAGCCTGTCTATATGGAAGGCAATCCTTATGGAAACGGATACTTTATGTATATGAAGCAGGAGGGAGACAAGACTTCTCCGATTGATATCGGCCTGGCCAATCCGGTTGCCATGCTTGAAGAGAAAGATGATAAATCGACTGTTTACCGCAGCATCGGCAATGCGCAGATTGATTATAAATTCCACTTCCTGCCTGAACTTCGCGCTAACCTGAACTTAGGTTATGATGTATCGAAAAGTAAAGGTGACGTGATTATAGCCGATAATTCACCTTTGACTTACTGTACGGGTAATTTCAAAAACGGCTTTGGTGAAAACAGCCATTATACTCAGCTGAAACGCAACACTTTGCTTGATTTCTACCTCAACTATGCCAATACGTTCGGAGTTAATTACATTGATGTCATGGCAGGTTACTCCTGGCAGCATTTCTATAATTCGACTACCAACTCCTATCCTTACTCGGCTGCCTATGCAGAGAAGACGGGAGAAGAATTCTATAAAAAAGGAGATGACTATGCGAGCGAAAGCTATCTGGTTTCTTTCTTCGGACGTCTCAACTATACTTTGTTGAACCGTTATCTGGTGACATTTACCTTGCGTAACGATGGTTCCTCACGTTTCAGTCCGGACAATCGTTGGGGCCTGTTCCCATCGGTAGCACTGGCATGGAAGCTGAACGAAGAGTCATTCCTGAAGAATGTGAACGCTATTTCGGATCTGAAATTACGTTTGGGATATGGTGTGACCGGACAGCAGAATCTGGGCAATGGAGACTATCCTTATATGGCCCGATACATGTATTCCAAGGCAGGTGCCAACTATTATTTTGGTGATACCGAATACTCACTGATTGCTCCGCAACCTTATGACCAGAACCTGAAGTGGGAAGAAACCACAACCTGGAACGTAGGTATCGATTACGGTTTCCTGAATGGACGCATCACGGGTACAATCGACTATTACTTCCGTAAAACGAAGGACTTGCTGAACACCGTTACGGCTCCTGCCGGAACTAACTTCAGCAATCAGTTGCTGACTAATGTAGGTACATTGGAGAACAAGGGTTTTGAGTTCAGCATCAATGCCCATGCTGTTTCAACACAGGACTGGAACTGGAATATCGGCTATAACATCTCTTATAATAAGAATAAGATCACCAAGATGACTTTCAACGACGACCCGAACTATGCCGGTGTCATCCATGGCGGCATCGATGGCGGTACAGGATACAATGCCCTGATCCATCGGGTAGGTGAGGCGTTCAATTCCTTCTATGTGTTCGAGCAGATTTATGGTCCTGACGGTAAACCTATCGAAGGTGCTTATGTAGATCAGAATGGAGATAACCAGATTAACGACGCCGACTTGATCTGCTTCAAAAAAGCTGCTCCCGATGTGTTCATGGGACTGACCTCACAACTTTCTTATAAGAACTGGGATTTTTCATTTGCTTTGCGCGGCAGCTTCGGTAACTATGTTTACAATAATGTGCAGTCCAACCGTGAGGCATACGAAGGTGCCAATATGTATGACCAGACCGGATTCCTGAAAAATCGTCTGACCTCTGCCCGCAGCACTGATTTCAAGAACGCTCAATACCGTTCCAGCTATTACGTTCAGAATGCTTCGTTCGTGCGTATGGACAACATCTCTTTGGGATATACGTTTAATAAACTCTTCAATGATAAGCAGAGTGCACGCGTATATGCTACGGTACAGAATCCGTTTGTCATTACTAAGTACAAAGGACTGGATCCGGAAATCAGTGGTGAAGGAATTGATAACAACATCTATCCTCGCCCCCGTGTATTCATGATCGGCCTTAATCTCAACTTTTAATCTGTAAAACATGAAAACAATAAAATTTAAATATCTTCTTCCCTGTGCATTGCTGGGAATGATGTTAGGAGTAGCGTCTTGTGTGAACGACCTCGATACGGTTCCACTGGACAAAGACGAATTGGTTTCCGATGTTGTTTTCGGGAACGAGCCCTTGGCTTATGAGCAGAGTCTTGCTAAGATTTATGCAGGTATGGCCATCGGCGGTAACAGCGGGGGTGATTCCGATCAGGATGTGGTAGGCATCGATGGCGGTAGCCAGGCTTCCTTCCTCCGTGTATTGTGGAATATGCAGGATTTGCCTTCGGACATTGCACACTGTGCATGGAATGACCCCGGTATCCCTGAGTTCAACCATATCTCCTGGGGTGCATCCAGTCCGTGGATCAAGGGTTCATATTACCGCCTGTTCTATCAGATCAATGTAGCCAACGCTTATCTGCGTGAGACTACCGAAGATAAACTGGATGCCCGCGGTTGTGACGCTTCACTGAAAGCCTCGATTAAGACATGGCGTGCCGAAGCCCGTTTTCTGCGTGCATTGAGCTATGAATATGCGCTCGACTTGTATCGCAATGTACCGTTTGTAGACGAAAACAGCCCGATCGGAAGTATTCCGCCGAAGCAGATCATGGCTGCCGATCTGTTCAACTGGATCGAGAAAGAACTGACTGAATGCGTAGAGGATATGTTGGAGCCCACAGTGGGATACAGCCAGGACTACGGGCATGCCAACAAAGCTGCCGCGTGGGCACTCTTGTCACGCCTGTACCTTAATGCGGAGACTTACGTTGGCCAGAACAAATATACCGAATGTATCACGTATGCTAAGAAAGTGATCGAAACGGGTTATCAGTTGGAACCTGTTTATGTAGATATGTTCAAGGCAGACAACCACTTGTCCAACGAAATGATTTTCCCGGTACGCTATGAAGGCGATCAGACGATGACTTGGGGTGGTATGACCGCCTTCCTTTGCTGGGGGGCTACGGCGACTCAGGAAGAAGTCAATGCCAAAGGAGCATGGCAGGGTGTAAGGGCAAAATCGTCACTCTACAATCTGTTCCTCAAAGAGAGTGGCAGTGATGCGGATACCCGTAAGGCAATGCTTCGTACCGATTTGACAACCAGTCTTGAAATTATTGACGAAAATACATTCCAGAATAACGGTATTCCCGTTACCAAATACTTCAATGTAAATAAGGATGGAACGCTGCCTCCTTCAAAGGAAGCTTACGTAGACTTCCCGCTTTTCCGTCTGGGTGAAATCTACCTGACGTATGCCGAAGCTGTGCTCAGAGGCGGTCAGGGTGGCGACAGAGCTACTGCTCTCCGTTATGTGAACGATCTGCGTAAGAGAGCGTACAGTGATAAGACGCTGGCTCCTATCTCTGATTCCGATTTGACATTGAACTTCATCATTGACGAGCGGGGCCGTGAATTCTTCTTTGAAGGACAACGCCGTACAGACCTGGTACGTTTCGGACTGTTTACTACTGCCGGTTACGTATGGCCTTGGAAGGGTGGTACAGCCAAAGGTAAGGCTGTTGAGAACTTCTACAACGTGTTCCCGATTCCGTCAGACGATATCGGTTCTAACACCAATCTCAAGCAGAATGAAGGATACTAAAATCGAATGACTATTAAAAACAACGAATAAGATTATGAAAAAAATATATTTCTATACACTGTTGTTAGGACTTCTGGCCTTTACGGCTTGCGAAGATGAGAAGTCGCCCGTCATGGAGTTGCAGAAAGCCTCTGCTTTTGAGCCTTTCTCTCAAAGCGACTTTACTTTCAACGATGAAAATGCTGCGGCTGAGTTTCCCGAGATCAAGTGGACGGCAGCAGACTATGGAGTGAAGGCTGTGGTGAATTATGACGTTACACTGACGAATGATGCGAATGCGAAAACTGTCTTATTGGGTGAAACCGGAACTACCAGCCTGAAGTTTACCAATGGACAGATGAACACTATGATGGCTAAGGTGGGGGCTTATCCGGGACAGACTTATAACTTTACGATTACGCTGACTTCTAAAGCGTATGACATGACTGCTGATCCGGCTTCGAACTCGATTACTTTTAAGGCGACTCTTTTTGATCCGAATGCGGTTGACTGGAAGTTCGCTTATGTGGCCGTGGGCTATCCGGACTGGGACTATACGAATGCTTACCTGTTGGGCGATCCCGATGGTGACGGGGTATACCAGGGATATGCCAACTTCGATGCGGATGGTGTTTCGTATGCTATTATAGACGGAAGTGATCTTACCAAGGTTCTGGCAAAGGATCAGACGGCTGCTAAAAAAGGATTCTACGGGATCAAAGTAGATGCCGAAGGTAAGGTGGAACAGACCGAACCCCTTGTATGGGGAGTGGTGGGAGACGCTACTTCCGGTGGTTGGGATAAGGACACGCAAATGGACTATGACGCCACCACCCGCTTATGGACGGTTACTACTTCATTGCTTGACAAAGAGTTTAAATTCAGGTCGAACAATAACTGGGATTCCGATAATTACGGAGCGGTATCCGGTAAGGAGTCCGAACTTGAAGGCGAACTGGTGGCAGGGCCTAATAATTTTAAGGTGTTGAAAGCCAGCCCATACGTGATCACTATGAATCTGACAAATGCCGGTAAATATTCTTATAGCATGGTAGAAACTACCATTGAATTGTCGAGTGCGGAAATGGCATTGCCGGGAAGCTATCAGGGATGGGACGCTACTAAAGATGATTGTTACAAAGTGCAATCTGCTGCCCGCGACTTTATCTATACCGGAACATTTTATTTTGATGCCGATACCAAATTTAAATTCTGGGATGCCGGGGTATGGATCGGTATGATGGGCCCTATCAGTTGGGATGAAGCTAAGAACATAGGGACATTTGTTCTGATGCCCAGCGACGGCGATAATATCAAGATTGAAACAGCCGGATACTATCGGGTAGGTGCCGATATGAAGAAGCTGACAGCCTCGTTGACCAAGACCGGTTGGGAGATAATTGGTGATGCCACACCCGGTGGATGGGACAAAGGAACTATGATGAATTATGATCCGGCAACTAAACTCTGGTCGGTGGACGTCACTCTGGTAGCCGGTGAGATGAAATTCAGATGGGACGGTGCTTGGACTGTCAATCTGGGTGGTAGCCTGGGGGCATTGACTCAGGATGGTGCTAATATGAAAGTGACAGCCGGAGCCTATACCATTGTATTGAATCCGGATGCTAAAACGGCGACCATGACTAAAAAATAATCCTGTATTTCTCTATCTGGAAGAGAAATGCCAGGAAGATACTTCGGATGTCAACCTGCATAAGGTTGGCATCCTTTTTTATATACAATAATACCTTTTAATCTATGAAATATTTAACTTTTCCGTTTCTGCTCCTCCTGCTTCCGCTGATTGGTTTCGGTTGCTCGTCGGAAGAGAAAGAAACCGATTCTCTGATTCTTTCTTCTGATAGTGAGATTTTTTTTGAGCAAGGCATTGATTTTGCCGCTACTTCGGGAACCCGGAATCTATCGTTCTCGTCAGGACGTCCATGGCGGATCTCGCTGACCACCGATACGGATACACGCAGAGCGGCAGACTGGTGTACGGTGTCTCCATCTTCGGGAACAGCGGGCGATGCTTCTGTGACTATCAGTATACAGGAAAATGCTGATTATGACAGCCGTAGCGTCAAGCTGACCCTGGTGGCGGGAGGAATTGAAAAAAGTTTTACCATTTCACAAAAGCAGAAAGATGCACTGACACTGACAGCTTCCCGTTTCGAAGTGGGCAAGGAAGGAGGAACTGTGCAGGTGGAAGTAAAAGCCAATATAACATTTGAGGTCGAAATTCCGGAAGTGGATCGTAGTTGGATTTCGCAGGCCAATACCCGCGGACTGGTGGTTACCAACTTGGCTTTTACGGTGGCTCCCAATGAGGGAGTGGCCGGGCGTGAAGGAGAGATTGTCATCAGGAGCGGCAGCCTTTCGGAAAAAATCCGGATCACGCAGGAGGGAAGTTGTGACGACGGACTGAGTTTCCGACCTGAGACTCCGGATGCTGACAGGCAATTGACGCTATATTTTAAAGCGACGAAAACTTCCCCGCTCTATGGTTATGCGGGTGATGTGTATGTACATACGGGAGTGGTGTCAGAAGGGACCTGGATGTATGTGCCTGCGGAGTGGAATACCAATGTGGATAAATGTAAAATGGTCCGGGTGGCAGATAATATCTGGAGTATTACGCTGGCACCTTCGATCCGTCAATGGTTTGGTTCGAACGAAACACCGGTTCGGCAATTGGGTGTCGTGATTCGCAGTGCCGACGGGAGCAAGAAAGGAACGGACGGAGACTCGTTTGTCTCTGTTACCGATCATCTGTATAAACCCTTTGAACCCGCGGCTGTCAGATATGCTTCTATGCCTGGCGGTCTGCAGGAAGGAATCAATCTGATAGACGCATCCACAGTCACGTTGGTGCTGTATGATAAAGACAAGAAAGGGGGACATAAGGATTTTGCCCATGTCGTGGGTGATTTTAATGACTGGAAGTTGAGTAATGAAAGCAACAGCCAAATGAACCGGGATGATGCTGCGGGCTGCTGGTGGATTACACTGACCGGACTTCAGCCTACCCGTGAATATGCTTTTCAGTATTATGTCGGTACAAGGGCCGGGGAGATTCTTCGTCTGGCTGATGCTTATAGCCGTAAGATACTCGATCCGGATAACGATAAATACATTCCCTCTTCTACCTACCCCGATGCGAAAGAGTATCCCAAGGGTGCTGTCGGCATTGCCTCTGTATTCAAAATACAAGGGGATTCTTATGAATGGAAGGTTAAAAACTTCCGGATATCCGATAAAAATAATCTGATGATCTATGAACTGTTGTTGCGTGATTTCACTGCCACAGGCGATCTGAACGGTGCTATGGAGAAGATAGGATATCTGAAAAGTTTAGGTTTCAATGCTGTTGAGTTGATGCCGGTGCAGGAGTTCGATGGCAATGACAGCTGGGGATACAATCCTTGTTTCTATTTTGCTTTGGACAAGGCTTACGGTACCGATCATATGTATAAGGCTTTTATCGATAAATGCCACGAAGCGGGTATGGCTGTTCTTTTTGATGTTGTCTACAACCATGCCAGTGGTTCGCATCCTTTTGCCCGTTTGTATTGGGATACCAAAAATAACCGTACGGCAGCCGATAACCCTTGGTTTAATGTGAAAGAACCTCATCCCTACGGTGTCTTTCATGATTTCAATCATGACTCGCCTTTGGTACGTGCATTTGTGAAACGGAACCTGAAGTTCCTGCTGGAGGAATATCGCATCGATGGCTTTCGTTTCGACATGACAAAGGGCTTTACACAAAACAGCAGTACGGAGGCCACTGCCGGAAATTATGACGCTTCGCGTATTGCCATCCTGAAAGATTATAACGAGACAGTTCGTGAGGTGAATCCGGAGGCAGTCGTCATCCTGGAGCATTTCTGTGACGAAAAAGAGGAGAGCGAATTGGCCGAAGAAGGCATGCAACTTTGGCGTAACCTGAACAATGCTTATTGCCAGTCGGCAATGGGGTATCCGTCAAACAGTGATTTTACACCATTGGTTACTTTCGGAACAACAATGCCCTACGGAGGGTGGGTTGGCTTTATGGAAAGCCATGACGAAGAGCGGACAGCCTTTAAGCAGATTGCTTATGGCGAGGGACCTTTAAAATCGGATATAAATGTCCGTATGAAACAGCTTGCTGCGAATGCTTCATTCTTTTTCACGGCACCCGGTCCTAAGATGGTATGGCAGTTTGGTGAAATGGGATACGATGTGTCGATTGAAGAAGGGGGACGGACAGGTAGGAAACCTCTGCACTGGGAATATCTGGACAATGAAGCTCGGAAAGGGTTGTGCAATACATATGCGAAACTGTTGAAGTTGAGGCGGGAACATTCTGAACTCTTTAATCCGGGGAGCACGTTCTCTTGGTTGGTGAAGACAGCCAACTGGACCGGAGGACGTTTCCTGACTCTTGCAGCAACCAACGGCAAGAGGTTGGTCGTAGTTGGTAATTTTACCGCTAAGCCGATAGAGGCAATCACTTCTTTTCCGGTAACGGGAGTCTGGACAAACTATCTGGATGGCACGAAACTTCATGTGACTTCGATACCGACCGGTCTGACGATACCTGCCCACGAATGTCGCGTCTATATCAATTTCTGATTCTATAAAAGGGCTACACCCTTTGCTCCGGAAGGTGTAGCCATCTGTAATAAAGGGTGTAGCTATACCGGCTGTATGGCTACACCCTTTATGGAATTTTAAGATAGCGACTATAGCAGACTGATTTTTGAAAGCATTTTGCTAGCCCAGTCCAGTTCTTCTCCGATCCATTCGGATTCCTGGGTGTTCATGTCGTTTTGCTGTTTATATTCGGCCAGCAGGTCCAGATACTCTCTCAGCTTGTCGGCGGCTTTTGCCTGTTTGTTCATGCGCATCAGCAACAGAATCTCCTGTTTGTTGATATCCAGATTGCGTGCGGTGGCAATTTCCCGGGCCTTTTCCAATAGTTTCATACAAGCTTCGTTGCTCTCCGGGGTATTCTCCTGGGCCATACGTGCTTTGACCAGAATCACGTAGTCATGATCGGAGGCCACCCGATTGTCTATGTTCTTCTGAGCCAGTTGTTCCGCCATTTTATAGCGTTTGTCTCCCTGATACATGGCAGCATTGAAAGTCACGATGTCCGAGGTCATTTTCTCAAACATATGGCTGTGTATGCTTTCGGTTTCTCCCAGTTTGGCAAGGCGCTCCTGCAACAGCCCGTGGCTGCCGTAGCGTGTCAGGTTGTCGTAGCGATGGACTGAGCCATAAAACTCTTTTATTTTATTGATGGCAGAAGAGAGAGCATTGGGGTTCATCCCTTTGAAGGCAAGGTAATCGCGGGCAATCCGGTCGGCTTGCAGCTCCTGTTTGCTGCTGTAATCCATACCCAGGCGATTCACTGTACGCACGTTGATCAGAGCGGCAATGGTTCCAATGCTGGCTGCCAACTCGATGGCACCCACCCGTTCGTCATATCCATACATCCAGTTGGTATCGTCGGCCGCCATGGCTACTGTCCCCAATACATCCGCCCAGAAAGCGGCCCGTTTGGCGCGGGTTTCGGCACGTGACACATTATCCACCTGATGATCGAGGATGAAATGAACCATTTCGTTGGCGATAATAGCTTCCAGTTCTTCTTCCGAATCGATGGTACAGAGAAGTCCGGTGCTTACTAGCATGGCCCCGTTGGGTAGCATATAGGCATCTGGTTCGGGTGACTGAATGATGCGTACATTCAGTCGTTCCGGACGGTTCGTATCTATTTCGCCGGGATTGACTTTGGCAAAAATGGCCTGTACATAGTCTTGAATGTAGGCGTCTTTGTAGGCTATTTCGTTGAGTTTATCCAGATAGTCCAGGCACTCCTCGTCCAGTTCCTGTCGCATCTTGTAACGATAACCTTTCCGATTGTAGTAATCATACATGCCTTGTGACAAGTAAACGCCTTGCCAGTATTCAAGGACTGTCGCCGGTTTCAGCCGGATGATCTTACCGGCTTCTTCTGCCCCGACAGGATATTGCAGCCCGTCTATTTCCACGGCATAGGTGATGCCTGCCGTTTCATCGGGTGAAATGCGCATTTTTCGTACTCCCCGGATGACGACAGGAGTACCTTTCGTGTAGTTTTGGTACTTTTCGGTCAGTTCGCCTTTCAGTGCAATGGGACCGCTGAGGTCATTTCCTTTCCGGTCTTTGGCATAGAGGATGCACGAGGTCAGAAAGAGCATAAATAGGATAGTCAGTCGTTTCATAGTCGTATCTTTTTTAGTGAATTTATGATTAGATGTTACGAAGATACGAAAGAAGTTTCCTACAGCGTTGTTTTTTCTCCTATTGTGCCATAGGGTTTTCCCTATAAAAGTATATATTGCTTCTGGAAAGCTGTTTTTTACTTTGATGTTTCTGTAGGTGAGGAATTTGGGAGAATAATTTCCATGATCTCTTTCTCCATGCCGGAGTGTTGCATGGCATATCCTTTCCAGTATTTTTCTATTCGCCCATTGGGTGCTATCAATATAAAACAAGGGATGGATTTTATTCCGTAGCGGGATGCAATCCCGGTCAGGCCTTGCCCGTCGCTGAGGTTTTCCCATAGAAAATCAGAGCTTCCCTTTACCTGGCTTTCGCGACTGCCGACATTGATACTGATAATCGTCAGTTTGTCCGCACAGGAAGAGAACAGTTCCTTTAAGCCGGGCACGGACTTCTTGCAAGGTGCACAATATAGATCCCAGAAATCCAGCAGAATGTATTTCCCTTTATTTAAATAATCTGTCAGTTTGCAAGAATCTCCTTTCAGATCAAATAGGTTGGCATCTATATAATAGTCTCCTTTTTCGGGTGTTTTGTCGGGATAAAAATAAGATTTGGCAAACTTACCATAATAGGTTTGCTTTTGCTTTCCTGTTAATTGGCCATAAATTTCTCTCCCCATACAGAGATGTTTCGGATTGGTCATCCAATGGGCATAACCACTCGATAAGAAAAAGTACACCAACCCTGTATCAGTCAGTTTAGGCTGTTTATGCAGATGGCTGAGTATGCGGATCTGCCCTGGTAGGTCATTCTGTATGATTTGATTCGTTAGTATTCGGACACTGTCCGGAGTGAGTGACCTATCCCATAATTGCCTGCTGTTCATCCGACTTGTCTTTATTATATTGTCCTTGCCTTTCAGTTGTCTATAGAAGTCTTCTTCTGCTTGTTGCGGCATGTTGTTCTCCACAATCCAGGTTTCCGGTACTTCTGAATTGGCGGATACTCTTATGGTGTCATCGCCGACCCACAAACGTAGGTTAAGTGTACCGATAGCCTTTTCTGTTCCGTACAAATAGATAATATCCGGAGTCTTTTCTCTTTTGCCTTCCAAACGAAAGGTGCCGTTACGGATCATGTCAGATGTGAAATAAATCATTGCTCCCATTCCGTTCCAGCGTCCGAGGTAGAGAATAGAGCCGTCGGGAACATATCCATTGGTTTTCCCTTCGATTACGAAATGTTGTGCGTGCATATCCCAAGAGGAAAGACAGAACAAAACTAAAAGCCATATCCGTTGATACTCCATTATTATTCCTTTCTTTATTTTTTGTAGTAGTGGTCAGTTACCTTTATCCATCTCTGACCTTTTTTGCTTTTCCTGCTACTTTACGAGGATAGGAGGGGAGATCCGGGAGGGTTTCTGTTGTTTGCTGTAAATGAACTAAAAATATTAGTTACAAACCTAATTTTGATAGTTAATAAACTAAAATGGATCGTTTTTGGGAAGCAGTTTCCTTTGCGGAGTGGCTTTAGGGCAAAAAAATAAGCTGCCTCAATATTGGGGCAGCTTATTTTTTATCAATCGGATGATCCGACCTATTATTTCTTACGGTTACCGTAGCGGCTCATGAACTTGTCAACACGTCCGGCTGTATCTACCAATGTAGATTTACCTGTATAGAACGGGTGAGAAGTGTTAGAGATTTCGATTTTCAGTAACGGATAAGTTTCACCTTCGAATTCGATGGTCTCTTTTGTAGCTACAGTTGATTTAGACAAAAACATATCACCGTTTGACATATCTTTGAATACTACCGGACGGTATGATTCAGGATGAAGACCTTTTTTCATTTTAATATTCGTTTTTTAAATTATTATATCGTTTTACTATTTGGTAAGAATAGTGTAATGGTCATTTTTCAGGTTGCAAAGATAATGCTTTTTTGTTTCTTAGGAAAAAAGTTTTGGAAAAAAAGTCGTATTCTCGCTTTTTTTTAAGACTTTTGCAGGGGTGACGGGTTAAGTTTCGTTGGTTTAAAAGGTAGATCCTTTTGGTTTTAAACCTAAGGGTGCTTGGTTTTAAATCTAAAAAAGGACTTTAAACAGGCAAGAAATGAATCACATTCACCACAGGATTACACGGATTGGCACAGATTGAAGATTTATTTCATTGGAAATTGAAGAATCTGTGCTAATCCGTGTAATCTGCGGTGAACTCAAAAATAAATATATGAAGAAACTAATTATTGCATTCAACTTTTTATTGTTGCTGGCGGTCGGTGGCCGGGCACAGGATCATGCGGACAGGCTGTACAGCGTAGCTTTTTACAATCTTGAGAATCTGTTTGATACCATTCATGATACGGGAAAAAACGATTATGAATATCTTCCGGATGCGGCAAAGGGGTGGAACTCGGAGAAATATCGTTCGAAACTGAAAAATCTGTCCAAGGTGCTGGGTGAACTTTCGCGTGATAAAGTACCGGCAGGACCTGCTGCAATCGGTGTGGCGGAGGTGGAGAACCGGCGCGTGCTTGACGATCTGATTCGCCAACCCGAACTGGCTGCCGGAGGTTATCGATACATACATTATGAAGGACCTGACAAACGGGGCATCGACTGTGCGTTGCTGTATGACCCCAAACAATTCACTCCCCATGCGACGGCATTGGTGCTTTCCACTCCTTTCGAGGGAGATACCATCCACAAAACCCGTGGATTCCTGATTGTAGGCGGCGAGCTGGCGGGTGATAAAGTCTGCCTGATAGTCAACCACTGGCCCTCTCGGGGGGCGGCGGAACCGGTACGCGTGCACGCTGCCATGCAGGTGAAAGCATTGAAGGACTCGCTGATGCGTACGGATCCGGACTTGAAACTGATTATCATGGGCGACCTCAACGATGATCCGATGGACTTGAGCCTTGCCGTACTGGGGGCAAAGAAACACGTCGAAGATATGACTGAAGATGACCTTTACAACCCCTGGTGGGTGACGCTGGAAGATAAGGGAGTGGGCACTTTGCTCTATCGCGGCAAATGGAATCTGTTCGATCAGATCATCCTTTCGCCCACGCTGCTTCAAGCCACAAAAGGATTGAAATATGATCACAATGAAGTTTTCATGCGCGATTACCTGTTTCAGCAGGATGGTAAATATAAGGGTGCACCCCTGCGTACATATGGTGGCAGAGTGTGGTTGGATGGTTACAGCGATCATTTGCCTACCATTATATATATGAGGAAACAATAAAAAACCTTTATTTGCTACGTAGACATTACAAACAGCTCTTAAAGGATGGGAAATAATTTGAAATAGAATTGAATTACGCTCCTCAAACGGATATTTCCGCCCGAGGGTTTCTCTATTCAAAGGATTATTCTTACTTTTGCATAGAATTTTTAATTCACTAACAATAAACTTTTAAACAAAATGGTTAATTACAAAGATTTAGGTCTGGTAAACACTAGAGATATGTTTGCTAAGGCTATCAAGGGTGGATATGCAATCCCTGCATTCAACTTCAACAATATGGAACAGATGCAGGCTATCATCAAGGCTGCTGTAGAAACTAAGTCTCCGGTTATTTTGCAGGTATCAAAAGGTGCTCGTCAGTATGCTAACGCTACATTGTTGCGTTACATGGCTCAGGGTGCTGTAGAATATGCAAAAGAACTCGGCTGCAAAAATCCTGAAATCGTTTTGCACCTCGACCACGGAGATACTTTCGAAACTTGCAAAAGCTGTATCGACTCAGGCTTCTCTTCTGTAATGATCGACGGTTCTCACCTTCCTTACGACGAAAACGTTGCTCTGACTAAGAAAGTTGTTGAATACGCTCACCAGTTCGATGTAACTGTAGAAGGTGAACTTGGCGTATTGGCAGGTGTAGAAGACGAAGTTTCTTCTGACCACCACACATATACTGAACCGGACGAAGTAGTTGATTTCGTTACCAAGACAGGTTGCGATTCATTGGCTATCTCTATCGGTACTTCTCACGGTGCTTACAAATTTACTCCGGAACAGTGCCACATCGATCCGAAGACAGGCCGTATGGTTCCTCCTCCGTTGGCATTCGACGTATTGGACGGTGTAATGAAAGAACTTCCGGGATTCCCTATCGTTCTTCACGGATCATCTTCAGTTCCTGAAGAAGAGGTTGCAACTATCAACCAGTTTGGTGGTGCACTGAAAGCTGCTATCGGTATTCCTGAAGAGGAACTGCGTAAAGCCGCTAAGTCTGCTGTTTGCAAAATCAACATCGACTCAGACTCTCGCCTGGCTATGACTGCTGCTATCCGTAAGGTATTCGCAGAAAAACCGGCTGAGTTCGACCCGCGTAAATATCTGGGACCGGCTCGCGACAATATGGAAAAACTCTACAAGCACAAAATTATCAACGTGCTGGGTTCTGACAACAAGTTAGCTGAATAAATTCCAAATCTAGTATTTAAAAGTTTTACTTGATTTAATTTATATTTTAAGAAGCCACTCAAGCAATTGGGTGGCTTTTTTGTATCCCTTCTCATTATACCATATCGTCACCCGTCTTCACTACAGCCACCTTCAGCGTTTTATGGAAAGGAATGAACGCTGCGATGACAGCAATCACCAGTGCCAGTATCAGTACATAGCCGATTAGGGTTTTCAGGGCAAGCAGCAGGGATTGCTGCTGCAAAGTGGAGTACAGACTGTTGGCTGCCAATTGTCCGGCCTCGCTGAATTCGTGCCCTTGCGCCAGGGCATTGCTCAATGCCTGATTGTATTTTTGTTCGGCCAGCGGATTGGTCAGCGTCATGTTTTCCGAAAGAATGTTCATCCCCTTTGCCTGCAGATAGTAAAGCATGTTGTTAAAGAACGAAGCGGACAGGACCGGAGCTAATACTGAGCGGAATGAAATCAGGAAGAAGGCATTGGACAACGTCAGGCGCGGGTCTAAATCTTCGACAACAAACACACCGAACGCAATGAATATGACCATCATCCCCACTCCCCGGAACAGGATGGGGAGGTAGAGCATTTCATAAGTTCCATAAGGGGTGATACCAAAGTAGAGGATAGCCAGATAGATGACGTAGCAGAACATACCTCCTGAAATGAGGAAGCGAAACCGCCATCGTTGCCATCGGAACCACCAGAAGCAAATGACGGCCCCTACCACATATCCGGGCAATAGCCACAGGCTCAGCGAATTGGCGTGTATGCTGTCTACCCGGATGATGCTGTTCATATAGTTGGTTACCAGTGAACTGGTGGCTGTCAGGAACATGGCGAGTACCATGAAGCCATATCCGATGATGGATTTATGCAGAAAGAGTGGTTTCAGGCTGACAAAGGGTTTGCCTTGTGTACGCTGCCGATGGATGAAGAGAGCTATCAGGAGCGGGATGACGAATACATATACTCTGATCTTCGGGGATGCGAACCAATCGAGTGTTTTCCCGTAGGTAAATGTATAGAGCGTTAGCAGGAAAGCGGTGGCGATGATGAACATGCTTCTTCCGTCCATCTCTTTGAACGGAATGTGCATGGGACGCCTTGCATAGCGGAAGAAACAGATGACGAACAGAATGGCGATCAGCAAGAGGATGGTGACAAAATAGTACATGTGCTGCCATTGGTAGTGATAGGCCAGTTGAGCGGTGATAGCCATCGATAGCTGACCTCCGGAGAAAACGATGGGGTAGAAGTAGGCATAGAATTCACTTCGTACGTTTTTCGGACTGAAGAGCGGGCGGATCAGGATGATGAACTCCAACATGACGAAGGCTTTGAGAAATCCCATACAGAAACTGCATACCATGATGACATCCATACTACCGGTTTTGGCGCATACCAGGCTGAAGAATATCTGTAGCAGCAGGTCGGTAAGCAGTAAGGTTTTCGGAGTGGCTATGGTGCGTATTTTCGGTACGATGGGATAGGCAACAGCCATCCCTACCGAAGCTGAATAGTAAGCCATGGTAATATCTTCGCTCAATACTCCCAGCGTGTTCGATACTTCGACCATACTTCCTGTGTAGGCACCGTTGAGCAGGGTGATGGGAAAGATGACAATAAACATGGTCACGATGCCCAACCATTGAGGCACCCAGGGACGGGTAGGCAGATTGAGCTTCACCATAAGCCTAAGGGCGGACCGCTTCCGTTTCTACCATCATCCCTGCACGGAGACATTCCATCTCTTCGGGTGAGGCGTCATTGAGATCGATGCGGACCGGAATGCGTTGCTGCACTTTGACGAAGTTCCCTGCCGAATTGTCGGTCGGTACCAGGGAGTATTTCGATCCGGTGGCTTCGGAAATGGCGGTTACGGTCCCGTGAAAAGTGCGTCCGCTGAAAGCATCTACTTTGATGCGGACTTTTTGCCCGATATAGATATGGGCTATTTGAGTCTCTTTATAATTGGCTGTCACCCACTTGTCATTGCCCCGTACCAGGTAGGAAAGAGTTTGTCCGCCTTGTACGAACTGTCCCGGTTCAAGTGTACGTCGTCCCGTGTATCCGTCATAGGGTGCGGTGACAACGGTATACGACAGGTTTAGTCGGGCCATCTCCAGGTCGGCCTCCTTCCGGAGGATATTGGCTTCGGCGCCTGTACTGCGTTTGCTGGTTTCGGAATACTGCGATTGGGCCGCTTCTTTTTGTCGCAACAGGGCGTTGTATCTTGCCCGGGTCGCTTCGAAGTTCGCTTTGGCCAGTTCATAATCCTGTTGGCTGACGGCCTGCTTTTTCAAGAGCCGGGTATATCGGTTCAGTTCCGCTTCTTGTTGTGAAAGGCGTGCCAGTGTTTCGGCTATGTTGGCTTCTTGTACGGCTACATTTACTCCTGAAGTCCGGATGCCGGAGTTTAACACTTCCTTTGATCCCAAGGCATCCATCAAGGCCGCTTCCGCGTCTTTCAGCCGGATCCGGTATTCCTGGTCGTCCAGTATCAGTAACGTGTCGCCGGCATGAACATACTGGTGTTCGGTAAAACGTACTTCTTTGATATAGCCCGGTATCCGGATGTTTAGCGGAGCGATGTATTGATCCACTACGGCATCATTGGTTATCTCGTAGCGGGCGTATTTCCAGAAGTAGTTTACTGTCCATGAAATACCTGCCAATGCCAGCAGGATGCATACTGTGTTGAGAAAGATGTTCCTGAACTTCAGTCTTCTCAATTGTTTTAGCTTTATCTGATGGGTGGACATGGCGGATTTCTTTTAGATCTCATTGAGCACTTCATGCAGTCTCTTCAGATCTTCGATGCATTCCGTTATCCGGCTTGCCTCCATCTCTGCTCCGGTTTGGGCATAGATATCGTTGATCAGGGGTTTCACGGTGAGGGCAAGTTCTTCGCCTTGGGGCGTCAGGAAAATCAGGCGGTTTCGGCGGTCGGAGGGGCCTTCTTTCCGTATCACCCAGTTTTTCTTTTCCAGATTATTAATCAGATTGGTCAGGCAAGCCTTGTCCTTTGCTGTTTTCTCAGCCAGGGATTGCTGGCTGATGCCTTGTTTGTTCCACAGGCAGTTCATTACTTGCAGCATCTCGAAGGTCATATCCACGTTGTGGCGTTTGAGTACCCGCTGAACGGCCTGGCGGAATGCCATCCAGGTTCGTAAGGTTTGTAGGACGAGCTCGCGCTCCGATTCGTTGTTTGTCATCGTCGTATTCTTTTAGTCGCTGCAAAGGTAGGAATATTCTCCGATAATAGTCAAATGTTTGACTATTATTATTCGCATTAGGCTACACAAAGGGCACAGAGGATGTCGGGTGAAATCCTTTGTGCCCTTTGCTTATGCGGTTATAACCGGTGTGAGATTAAAGCTCTATAACCATCGATTGGCGGGGTGCCATTGTCAGTTCTTCATTGAGTGCCGTTACTTTTCCGCTAATGACGTCTTTTCCTTGAGTCTTGTCTTTCAGCACTTCGGCATAGTATTTCAGGGGAAGTTTCACCTCTTTATCCGTACCGTTCAACAGGACGAATACCGTTTTCCCTTTATATTGGCGTGCATAAGCATATACGCCGTGCTGCACCATGAACTGTTTCATGCTGCCTTTGGCGATCACATCGTTGCCCTTACGCCAGTTCAGCAGGTTGCGGTAGAAGTTATAGCTTTCATTCTGCAATCGGGTACGTCCCTCGGGAGTCAGGGCATTCTCTTTATCGTCCGCCCATCCGCCCGGGAAGTCCTTTCGTACATAGCCGTCGCTTTTACTCTTTACTCCGTTCATCATCACCTCCGTTCCATAATAGAGTTGCGGGATGCGTCGGGTGGTCAATAAAAGGGTGGAGGCCTGTTTCAGCATATCGAGGTTTTCGCCTTCACCCAAGAAACGGTCGGTGTCATGATTCTCGATGAAAGCCAGTACGGAAGCCGGATTGGGATACAGATAATCGTATACAAAATTGTTGTAGACACGGTCCAATCCTTTGAACCAAGTGTCCGTTTGTTCATTCTTGGCCGTGTTGACTTTGTCGAAGAAGCTGAAATCCATGACTGTTTTCAAGTGACTGTTGCGCGGGGCGGAGAGTTTGGAGTCTTTCTGCCACCAGGCTGTATAGGCCGGTTCGGTAACCCAGGTTTCGCCCACCGTGTTGTAGTTGGGGTATTCTTCGTTCAGTTCTTTCATCCAGTTGCTCATGGCATCGTAATCGGCATACGGGTAGGTGTCCATCCGGATGCCGTCGATATCGGCGTACTCAATCCACCACAGGCTGTTCTGCAAGAGGTATTTGTATACGTGAGGGTTCTTTTGGTTGAGGTCAGGCATGGCTTCCACGAACCAGCCGTTGTTCATCTGGTCGAAATCGTACTCCGAGGCATACGGATCTACATGTGGAGTCAGCTTGTAGGAAGTTTGCACAAAGTTGTTCTTGAAGTCCGCATGGTTGAACCAGTCCTTTGAAGGCATGTCCTTGATCCAGGGATGTTCTACTCCGCAATGATTGAAGATCATGTCCATCACGACCTTAATGCCCCGGTTGTGGGCTTTCGCTATCAGTGAGCGATATTCCTCGTTAGTGCCGAAACGTGGGTCTACCTTGTAATAATCGGTTGTTGCATATCCGTGATATGAGCCGCCTTTCATATTATTTTCGAGTACCGGGGTGAACCAGAGTGCGGTCACTCCCAAGTCGGTAAAATAGTCCAGATTTTGTTCGATACCGGCCAGGTCGCCTCCGTGACGTGCGTTCGGGTCGTTGCGGTCCACTTTATATTCGGCCATGCCTTCTATCCGGTCGTTATCCGGATTGCCATTGGCGAAACGGTCCGGCATCAGCAGATATAATGCATCCGATGCGTCAAAACCTTTGTGATCGACTCCGGCTTTGCTGCGTGCTTTCAATTCGTACTCTTTCACCAATTTCTTCTTTCCGACCGTAAATGTGATGGGCATCTGGCCCGGCTTTACTTCTTTATCGAGATGCAGGTAGACAAGCAGGTAATTGTTGCTTTCCAGTTTCACGACGCTGCTGAGCGATACACCGGGATAATTTACTGATACGGATGCCTGGCCGATGCCTTCACCGTATACCATTAACTGGAGTTCCGGATTGTTCATACCGGTGAACCAGAAGGGCGGATCGATTTTGGATATGTTCATGGCTGCATAAGTGGTTAATGACAGTAGGAATGAACCTAAGAGTAACAATAATTTTTTCATGATATTAGCTCGTTATTATTTAATGTTGCTAATATAGGGTAAATCATCGGATTGTTTTCCGTTTTCTTTCTTACTGTGTGCCATCTATTTATGCAAACGTTTTCATTGGAGAATTCTCCGGGATGGAGCTCAACCGATAAGGAGCACTTTTCGATGCAATCAGGTGAACGTGACGTCCGGAAAAGGAGATGCCGTCATAGCTTCGGCTACGCAGCACCGTAACTTCGGCTACGCAGCATCGTAACTTTGATTACGCAGCACCGTAACTTCGGCTACGCAGCACCGTAACTTTATCTACGCAGCACCGTAACTTCGGCTACGCAGCACCCTTTATCTACACAGCACCGTAATTTCGGCTGCGTGCCGATGTGACTTCGGTTACGTGCCACTGTGCCTTCTACCGCACATCTTCAAATTTATTTTCCATTATTCTCCCTCTGTGAAACTCTGTCTGCACTCAGTGGTGAATTGTCCGAAACGATGCATCTATCCGATCAATTCACTTTTCTCCCTTTAAGAATTTCTCTTTTCGGATGCTTTCCAATTTATTGGTGGCACTTTTGTAGTAATCTATGTAGGGTGCGGGTTCTTCTTCGTCATCATCCGGCTGCTGTAGTACTGCATTTTGTTTGGATTTTGTTCGCAGAAAAGCCTGCAAGTAATGCTCTGTGGCTTTAGTATCTTCAATTTTGTCCGATAAGAACGCCAAGTTATAAAGTAAAATATGCTTGTCAGGGGCATATTTGTATTGTTCTTTGGTAGCCTTGATTTGGTCCCGGGTTTGCTTGGTTTGCCTGTAGCAGTCTGCCAAGCCTGAGTATAAGCGCTCCATGATACTGTCGGCGGGGATAGTCAGGGCGATAGCCTGGTTCAGATATCCTATTCCCTCTTGTTTCCATAATGTCTTGGAGCACGAACGTCCCAAATAGTAGAGTAGGTTGGCGCCGGGTGACTGGCATGATTTTGCTTTGAGTAGCCAATCGCGCGCTTTATAGTATTCTTTCGTAGCGTAGTAGCTGACTCCCAGGTAATAACATGTCAGCAGTGTGCTGTCTCCCCGGGCGGTCAGATCCTGATAACGTTTGATGGCGGTGGGATATTCTTTGCGCAGACAATACGCCAGTGCGTTTTGACGGTTCACTTCTACATTGGTGCTGTCCGTCCGGCGGTATGCCTCTGTCAGGGCAATTGCCCCTTCGTAATCTTTCATTGTATTGAAGATACTGCCCAGTTTAGCTACCGAGAGATAGTCGGAGGGATATTTCCTGATGATGGAAAGATAGCAAAACATACTTTCTACCGGCATGCCGGCTCCTTCCATGCTTTCCGCCATCAGTCGCAATACGGTGGCGGAACTGTCTTTCCTGGCCAATGCGATACTCTCACGCAATGCATCGCCGTATCGCTGATAGTTGTATAACAAGCGGGTGTATTGCAAGTGTGCGTAAATATGTTCGGGATTGAGTTCCATCACCTTCCGATAATACCCCAAGGCCTCGTTAAATTTGCTCAATTGCCTGCAACATTCTGCTGCCTCTACCAATGCCTGCTGATTTTCGGGCAGCTCGATAATGATATGTTGCAAAGTGGACAGGGCTTCGGCGGTACGCCCTAAACCTTTTAAAGCTTTGGCTTTCTGTATGAGTAACTGTGGTGATGCACTTTCTTCATCAATCAGTCTGATCACCGTTTTATAGTCATAGTTTGCCATTGCTTCTTGAACGGAGGCGGTGTTCTGGGCTCGCAGCATTACGCTGAAGCCCAGATAGAGGAGGAGTATCCAATGTTTCATGAGGGGATAGATTCTATTGTTTCTGACTTTCTAACGGTATTCCTTCTTTGAAGAACTTTTCTTTCTGTAAGTCTTTCAGCCAATTTTCGGCAGCGTTGTAATAATTTTCAAGTCCGAGTACAAGTTCTCCTTTCTCACTCACCGGTTCTTCTTTCCTGGCATTCGCCTTTCGGGTTTTTAAGAAAGCCTGCAGATAACGTTCGGCCGATTTGTTGTCTTTGAGTTGATATGAATAGTTCCAGGCGATGTCATAAAGAAGTTTATGGTTCGTCTTGTCATATTTGTACAGTTCTCTGAGAGCCTGGATTTGCTTTGGAGTATCCTGAGCCAGTTTACAACAATCCACCAAGCCTTTGTAAAGTCGGATCATGGTGCTGTCTTTGGGAATGGTTAGTTCGATAGCTTTCTCCAGGTGTTCGATGCCTTCTTTTTTCCAGGAAGTCTTGGCGCAGCAACGTCCCAGATAATAGAGCAGATTGGGATTTTCTTCCATCTCTTTTTGCAGTTTGCTGAAACACGCGTGCGCTTCGTAATAATATTCATCTGCGTAATAGCTGACTCCCAGGTAGTATAAGGTCTGTGTACTGCTGTCCCCCTGTTGGCACAGCTTTTCATAGCGCTTGATGGCTGTCGGATATTGTTCGGCGTGGCAGTAGGCGAGAGCGTTTTGCTGGTTGACAATCAGGTTGGTGGAGTCCCGTTCCCTATAGCGTTCGGTAGCTTGGATGGCATATTCGGGATATCCAGCCACAATGTTCAGGTTTCCGAGTTTGGCCGCAGCCAGATAATCGTCCGGATATTTATCCTGAATGACTTCATAGCAACCGATAGCCGGTAGTATCTGTTGCATCCCTTCAAGGCTTTGAGCCTGTAGGTGGAGCACTACGGCCGAACTGTCCGTTTCGGACATCATTGAACTTTCTCCAAAAGCCTCAGCATAGTTTTTGGTGTTGCAAAGCAGGTTGATGAATTGCAAACGGGCATACTTGTTTTTGGGATTCAGGCTGATGGCTTTCCGGTAGTAGTCCAGCGCATCGTTGTACTTGGCCATTGCTTTACAGCATTCCGCTGCTTCGATGTGTGCCTGTTGGTTGGTGGAGTCTTCCGCTATCACTTGGCGGATGGAACGTAGAGCTTCCGCATTGCTGCCGATTCCTTTCAGGGCTTTTGCTTTCTGCATTAACAGTGGGATGGTGGGAGGTTCCTTGTTTATCAGTTCAACGGCAGTCTCGTAGTCATAGTTTGCCATTGCTTCCTGAATTTTGTTTTGATTCTGGCCCATCAGTAGGGGACTGAGGCAAAGACAGAAAATAAGGAAGAGTGGTTTCATTGTTCTTGTTCTCATAGGACGTATTGTTTTATTGTCCGCAAGTTAGTAAAAATATCCATTCTACGAAAGGTTCGTAATATCTTTTAGATAGATTAACGCAAAAAAAAGACGCCCTTCTTTGCGAAAAGAAGGACGTCTACCTTACTAATGAAAAAATATCGTTTACATGAGGAATCCGAGCAGGATACCGGCAGCTACAGCCGAACCGATAACCCCCGCTACGTTAGGACCCATGGCGTGCATCAGCAGATAGTTGGTCGGATCATATTCCAAACCGATTACCTGTGAAATACGTGCCGAGTCGGGTACGGCGGATACACCTGCATTACCAATCAGCGGATTGATCTTATTGCCTTTCTTCAAGAATAGATTGAAGAATTTGACAAACATGACACCTGACGCTGTTGCGATGATGAAAGAGAATGCACCGAGGATAAAGATCAAGATAGAATCCCAGGTGAGGAATTGTGAAGCTTGGGTAGAAGCTCCCACAGTCAGTCCCAACAGGATAGTGATCACATCGATCAACGGACCACTGGCCGTATTTGCCAAACGACGGGTTACTCCACTTTCTTTCAGAAGGTTACCGAAGAACAGCATACCCAGCAAAGGCAGACCCGAAGGAACCAGGAAGCATGTAAGCAACAGACCCACGATGGGGAAGATTACTTTTTCCGTATGCGATACGATTCTCGGTGGTTTCATGCGGATCAGACGCTCGTGTTTGGTGGTTAGCGCACGCATGATAGGTGGCTGTATCACCGGCACCAGCGCCATGTAAGAATAGGCTGACACAGCGATGGCACCCATCAGGTTGGGAGCCAGTTTGGACGAAAGGAAGATGGCCGTCGGTCCGTCGGCACCGCCAATGATACCGATAGCACCCGCCTGGTTGGGTTCGAATCCAATGAGCAGGGCAATGATATACGCGCCGAAGATACCGAATTGCGCGGCAGCTCCGATCAGCATCAATTTGGGGTTGGAGATCAGCGCCGAGAAGTCCGTCATGGCTCCGATACCCAGGAAAATGAGCGGCGGATACCAGCCGGAGGTTACTCCTTGATAAAGGATGTTCAGTACCGAACCTTCTTCGTAAATACCCACTTTTAATCCGGCTTCCATATTGAATGGAATATTACCGATCAGAATACCGAAGCCAATGGGGATCAGCAGCATCGGTTCAAATTCTTTGGCTACGGCAAGGTAGATAAAGAAGAGACCGATTAGCAACATGAAAAGATGTCCGGGTGTCGCGTTCGCAAAACCGGTGTATCCCCAGAAGTCAACAAGGTTATTCCCTAAGAATGATACGAAATCTCCCATAATTATTCAATGATTACGAGGTCTGTACCTTCAAGTACAGAATCTCCTTTATTAACTTTAATTTCTGCTACTTTTCCGTCTTTATTGGCATTGATGTTGTTTTCCATCTTCATAGCCTCAAGGATGATGATCGTCTGGCCTCTCTTCACGGTATCCCCTTCTTTCACTTTTATGTCGAGGATAACGCCCGGAAGCGGAGATTTCACACCGTCTTTTTTGGAAGCTGTCGGTTGTTTGGTTACTACCGGAGCACCTGTTTCCGTTTTCGGAGCGGCTGCCGGACGGGTCACCGGTTTCGGAGCGGCTTTGACGGGCTTGTCCAACTCTACTTTATAAGAGGTTCCGTTCACTTCAACGTTGGCTATGTTATCTTCTACATCGTTCACTGTAACGTTGTAAAGGTTGCCGTTGATTTTATATTTATATTGTTTCATTGCTTCATTTTATTAGGGTTAGTAATTATCTTTTCGGAGTCTGACGCAGTGTGTATATCTTCGAACTCCAGGGTGAGTAGGTGCGTTTCACTTTGTTGATGGTCAAAATCATGTCTTCAACGTCGTGAGCGTCATTCAGGTATTCATGCAAAGCCATGGCGATTGCGGCGGTTTCTTCACCTGTGTGGCTACCCAGGTTCTTTTCCTTCGCTTCCGTCTTGTCGGTGATACCGGTGGCTTTCATCGCGTTTTTCTTACCCAATCTGACAGCTACGTTACCTACCGCCTTGAATGAAAGATACAAGAGTACCAAACCTATGAATACGACCGACATGGCGATGATGGCCATACCGATACCGATAGAGTCGTGTTTCTTGAAGTTCTCGATCTTCGGGTTTTTGTCGATAGTCATATTGTTGGTGCTCGGAGTGACATAGCTGTGTTCTCCTTCACCTTTTACTACCCAGTTGGCACTTCCGTCTTTTTCGCGAGCGTATGAACGGTCGGCAAGCTGACCGGCGGGTATGGTTACTTCGTCAATCAGAGTTTTACCGTTAGAGTCATACAAAGCAATGTAATTCTCTTTGTTCGGGTCGAGCGTAAAGTTCACGTGGAACGTACCCCGGTTAGGCATTCCGTCTGCCCAGAACAAAGCATGTTGGCGCGGCTTGATCAGAGTCAGCACGTCGCCTTTGGGAATAGGATATTTGGTCGGATTGTTTTTATCGTTCGTCAGAAAGCAACCTTCCAGATTTACAGAAGCGAAAGAGGTGTTGAATATCTCTATCCACGCATTGTGCAGTCCGTAGTCATCCTGATAGTTCTGGTCGTTGACGACCAAAACCTCATTGATTCTCAGACTGGTGGCACTTTGCGCCCTGAGCCCCATGCAAACCATTGCCAGCAGAGCGATAAATATCCCGATTCTTTTCTTATTCATAACAATCGATGTTTAATTTGTTACAATGGAATATTACCGTGCTTTTTAGCAGGGTTGGTTAATTTTTTGGTCTGCAGCTGTTGCAGGGCGCGGATCACGCGGAAACGAGTGTTTCTCGGTTCGATAACGTCGTCAATGTAACCGTATTTGGCTGCATTGTATGGGTTGGCGAACAGTTTAGTGTACTCGGCTTCCTTGTCTGCCAGGAATTGAGCAGGGTTTTCCTGATCTTTGGCTTCTTTGGCATACAATACCGCTACTGCACCGGCACCGCCCATTACGGCGATTTCGGCTGTCGGCCATGCATAGTTCATGTCGCCGCGGAGTTGCTTGCAACTCATTACGATGTGCGAACCACCGTAAGATTTACGCAGGGTAACAGTTACTTTGGGCACAGTGGCTTCACCATAAGCGTACAGCAACTTGGCTCCGTGCAGGATTACACCATTATATTCCTGACCCGTACCTGGAAGGAATCCCGGAACGTCTACCAATGTCACCAGCGGAATGTTGAATGCGTCGCAGAAGCGAACGAAGCGTGCACCTTTGCGTGAAGCATTGCTGTCGAGTACTCCGGCGAGGTATTTAGGCTGATTGGCAACCACACCTACCGATTGTCCGTTCATACGGGCAAAACCGATAATAAGATTTTTCGCATAGTCTTTCTGTACTTCCAGGAATTCTCCGTTATCGATGATGGCGCCGATCACTTCGTACATATCGTACGGTTTGTTCGGGCTGTCGGGGATGATCTCGTTCAGCAGGTCGTCCATACGGTCGATGGGGTCGGTACAGTTCACCAATGGAGCTTCTTCCAGGTTGTTTTGCGGAATAAAGCTGAGAAGCTTGCGAATAATCGCCAGACCTTCTTCACCGGTTTCGGCAGTGAAGTGAGTTACACCGGACTTGCTGGCATGTACGCTTGCACCACCCAGATCTTCCTGAGACACGTCTTCACCCGTTACTGTTTTCACAACAGCCGGTCCGGTGAGGAACATGTAAGATGTACCTTCCGTCATCAGCGTGAAGTCCGTCAGGGCGGGAGAGTAAACCGCACCGCCGGCACACGGACCGAAAATACCTGAAATCTGTGGGATGACACCCGAAGCCATGATGTTGCGCTGGAAGATTTCAGCATAACCGGACAGGGCGTTGATGCCTTCCTGAATACGTGCGCCACCCGAGTCGTTGATACCGATAACAGGGGCACCCATCTTCATGGCCATATCCATTACTTTACAGATCTTTTGTGCCATGGTTTCCGACAGTGAACCACCGAATACTGTGAAATCTTGTGCGAAAACATATACTAATCTACCTTCTATCGTTCCATAACCGGTTACCACACCGTCGCCGAGGAAATGTTTTTTCTCTTGTCCGAAATTGGTACATCTGTGTTGAACAAACATATCCAGTTCTTCGAAACTACCTTCGTCAAGCAACTGTGCAATACGCTCGCGGGCTGTATATTTGCCTTTGGCGTGTTGTTTTTCAATAGCCTTTTCGCCACCACCTAAACGAGCCTGAGCACGAAGTTCAATAAGCTCTTTTACTTTTTCAAGCTGGTTACTCATGAGTTTTTCTTAATTTAAAGGGTTATAATATTTACAACCGGACGATTGACAACCCGGATGGGGAATTTAATGCAAAGAAAAATTCCGTTTGTCCGTGGCGCGGATCGTCCGAATCGTACATCTTTTTAGTGTTCGCAGAGTTCTGTCAGTACGCCCAGAGTTGATTTCGGGTGAAGGAAAGCAATGTTCAGGCCTTCGGCACCTTTGCGCGGAGCTTTGTCGATCAGGCGGATCTCTTTGCTTTCGGCTTCGGCCAGGGCATTGGCTACGCCGTCTTCAATGGCGAATGCTACGTGATGAACACCTGCACCTTTGTTTTCAATGAATTTCGCGATGGTACTTTCCGGACATGTGGGTTCCAGTAATTCGATTTTGGTATCACCTACTTTCAGGAAGGCTGTTCTTACTTTTTGATCTTCTACAGTTTCGATGTTGTAGCATTTCAAACCTAAAACGTTTTCATAATACGGAAGGGCTTCTTCGATACTTTTTACGGCAATGCCCAAATGTTCAATGTGTGAAATCTTCATAACTATATTTTTAAATTTTGGTATTAATCGTCTTTTCGGAATGGTATAAAACAGCACAAAGAAAATCAATTCTTGTTTAATAAAGAAATTTTTCTGCAATTAATTATGGTGAAAATAGGTTTAAAACCTAAGGTGCATGGGTTTAAAAGGCAGGCATCGTTGGTTTAAAACCTAAGGGGTGTTGGTTTAAAAGGCGGAGAGGGTTGGCGCTGATCCCTGAGACAGGCGGATGTTCAGACGTATATTTTGATCAACAGGTCGTTCAGCCATTGCCAGCGGAAACGGAACCATCGCCGGGTGCTGCTTTGCTTGCCACCGAAGCGGAGCACGAAGTCACGATAGCCGTGCTTCTTAAATGGGAGTCCGGCGTCCATGAACTCCATGTGGCGGAATCCGTTTTGATGGGCATCCTGGAGGGCTTTCCATACAGCCAGTATACCCGGGTATTGCAAGGCATAGGTCTTTCGCATACCTCCCGAAAACCAGAGATAGGCATCGTTTCCCGAATAGATACAGGCAGAGCCTCCGATAATTTTGTCTTTGTAGCGGACGATGAAAATCTTTGCCTGCCGGCTGTGAATCAGCCGGGTGTCCATGTGCTGGAAAAAGATGATGTTGGGAAAATGTTTACGGATGCGGGACGAATAGAGATGCCTCAGCATATTCGAAAATTCGCGTATCTCTTCTACCGTACGTGCCTCGTCTACTTTTGCTCCATTTTTCAGGCCTTTTTTGATCTGGCGGATACGGGAGGGGCTGAAACGCTGTTCGGCGTTTTCGATGCCGTGAAGCGAGTTTCGTACCCGCAGCCAGTTGACAGGGAAGTATCTGTTGGACCGGAAATATTTGTAGCCGAACATGGCGTTCTCCAGATTGCGAAATTCTATCAGAAACGAGTTCCGCAAAGCCTCCGTGGTGAGGTGCTCCAGCATTTCGCCGAATATCCTTTCCTTGTCGGCTTCCGCTGTCAGATATTCGCCCGTGCCATAGATTTCGCAGCGTTTGATGAAAGCGGGAGGAAACATGCGGATGCTTTTGCGGATGGCAGCAAGCAGTCGCGCAACGGGTTTTCCGTCTTCCGAAGCCATAATCAGGAGTGGGGTGTAGCCCGGAGTTTCTTCGTAGATCTGAAATAACTCTTTCGAATGAAACGTATTGGTTCCGGGAAAATCCGGAATCTCACTTCCTTGGTAATATGTAGTCAGTTTTAATGGCATATCGGGACAAATTTACATTTTTTATTTCTCTTTACAACATTTGTAGGGCTTATTTTGTTGAGCTGTCGTTTTGTGACTATCTTTGTGGAGATACTACAATAAAATCCGTTTTTGATTATGTTAGAAGAAATTCTTGAATTCAACAAAAAGTTCGTTGAGAACAGGGGATACGAAAAGTATATCACTAACAAGTATCCTGATAAGAAAATCGCCATCCTTTCCTGTATGGATACCCGCCTGACAGAACTGTTGCCCGCCGCTTTAGGAATTCACAATGGAGACGTAAAGATTATAAAGAATGCCGGTGCCGTCATTTCCCATCCTTTCGGCAGTGTCATCCGTAGTCTGCTGGTGGCTATCATCGAGTTGGGAGTAGAAGAAGTGATGGTCATTGCCCATTCTGATTGCGGTGCTTGCCACATGAACAGCGACGAAATGATAGCTCACATGAAAAAGCGGGGAATCAAGTCCGAAACAATCGACATGATACGCTACTGCGGGGTTGATTTTAATTCGTGGCTGGGCGGATTCGACGATCCGGTGAAGTCCGTCAGGGGCACGGTTCGTTCCATAGAGAACCATCCGCTTATTCCGAAAGATGTCCGGGTGCATGGTTTTATCATCGATTCACTGACCGGCGAGTTGACGAGAGTGGAATAAATTGCCTATCTTTGCGCTCGAATCGCCACGGAGCGCGCCGATTCATGCAAAGTCCTGCAGGGCATACCTTATATAGACGGGCATGCCGGGCGGTACCTCGGTTCGCGTGTGTTTGTGCATTCTATGGTGACTGGCGGTATATTCAAATAATGCAAAGTATAGATACATGGAAAATTTCAGTGAACTAATAAAAAATCGCCGCAGCATGCGGAAATTTACCGGAGAAGAACTTTCTCAGGAAGATGTAGTCGCTTTGCTGAAAGCGGCCCTGATGGCTCCTACTTCAAAGCGCAGTAACAGCTGGCAATTTATTGCAGTCGATGATAAAAAGTTGCTCAGTGAACTTTCACATTGCAAAGAGCAGGCTTCGGCCTTTATTGCCGACGCGGCATTGGCCATTGTCGTTACTGCCGATCCCTTGGCGAGCGATGTATGGATTGAGGACGCTTCCATTGCCTCTATTATGATTCAGCTTCAGGCCGAAGACTTGGGATTGGGAAGTTGCTGGGTGCAGGTGCGTGAGCGATATACTGCCACCGGGATGCCTTCCGATGAATTTGTGCGCGGTGTGCTCGACATTCCTTTGCAGTTGCAGGTGTTGTCCGTCATAGTGATCGGGCATAAAGGGATGGAACGTAAACCCTTTAATGAAGACCATTTGCAATGGGAAAAAATCCATATTAATAAGTTCGGAGGTAAGTAACGGTGAGTGCGGTAAAAGCAAACAATAAAGATACCTACAAAGCCACGGCAGTCACCCTTATTGTGATGGGGGTGCTCTATCTGATCGACAAACTGATACACTTTTCCACTTTGGGGATACCCTGGGTGATGAATAAGGATAATCTTTTGCTTTACACTGCGGTGATTTTCCTCTTTATTAAGCGGGATAAATCCGTCGGCTTGGTATTGCTCGGATTGTGGTTGGTGCTGAACATCGGCCTGATTGTTTCGTTGCTTGGTTCGATGTCCGGTTATCTGCTGCCTTTGGCTTTATTGATAATCGGAGGTATATTGTATTTGATTTCAACACGATGAAAAGAAGTATAGAAGATACGCCGATCGTATTTATCGGTGCCGGAAATCTTGCCACTAATCTGGCAAAAGCCTTATATCGGAAAGGTTTTCGTATCGTACAGGTGTATAGCCGTACGGAAGAGTCGGCCCGCGAGCTGGCACAGAAAGTGGAAGCCGAATATACGACAGACCTCGCAGAGGTGAACCCGTATGCGAAGCTGTATATTGTTTCACTGAAAGATTCCGCCTTTGCCGAACTTCTTCAGGGCATTGTCGAAGGTAAGCGGGAAGAGGCATTGATGGTGCATACGGCAGGTAGCATCCCGATGAATGTCTGGGAAGGACATGTCCCGCATTACGGTGTGTTCTATCCCATGCAGACTTTCAGCAAGCAGAGGGAGGTAGATTTTAAGGAGATTCCTTTCTTCATAGAGGCTTCTTCGACAGAAGATGCCGCGTTTCTGAAAGCCATTGCCTCTACACTGTCCAACCGTGTGTACGATGCCGACTCGGAGCAGCGTAAAAGTCTCCACCTGGCTGCCGTGTTTACATGTAACTTTACCAATCACATGTATGCCCTTGCTGCCGAGTTGCTTAAGAAATACAATCTGCCGTTTGACGTGATGTTGCCGTTGATTGATGAAACCGCCCGTAAGGTGCACGAACTGGAACCTAAGACGGCCCAGACCGGGCCGGCCATCCGTTATGACGAGAATGTGATCGGCAATCACTTGCGGATGCTTGCCGATGATCCTGCCATGCAGCGGTTATACGAGTTGCTTAGCCGAAGCATTCACGAAAGACAATAATCCCGAAACATTAAATAAAAATGAGCACAATCAATTACGACCTTACCCGGATAAAGGCACTTGCTTTTGATGTAGACGGAGTGCTGAGCGCCAATGTCATCCCTTTGCATCCGTCGGGTGAACCGATGCGTACGGTAAATGTAAAAGACGGTTATGCCATCCAATTGGCCGTAAAAAAAGGGCTTCGTATCGCTATTATTACAGGTGGGCGGAGCGATGTCGTGCGGAAACGTTTTATAGGGTTGGGGGTATCCGATCTGTACTTCGGCTCTGCGGTGAAGATACACGATTATCGTGGTTTCCGTGACAAACACGGACTTACGGACGAGGAGATACTCTACATGGGCGATGACGTTCCCGATATGGAAGTGATGCGTGAGTGCGGATTGCCCTGCTGTCCCAAAGATGCGGTTCCCGAGGTGAAAGCGATTGCCCGTTACATTTCGTATGCCGATGGAGGATACGGCTGTGGACGCGATGTGGTGGAGCAGGTGCTTAAAGCACAAGGCCAATGGTTGTCCGATGATGCTTTCGGATGGTGATTTCCAGTATATACCTTATTTATTTATTTATCAGTATGCTTGCTAACTTAGATCGTTATAAAATCGTATTGGCCTCTAATTCTCCGCGTCGCAAAGAACTGATGACGGGCTTGGGTGTCGATTATGTAGTAAAAACTTTGCCGGATGTGGACGAATCTTATCCCGATACGTTGCAAGGTGAAGAGATTCCTCTTTTCATAGCCCGTGAGAAGGCAGCCGCCTATCAGTCGATGATCGGACCGGAAGAGCTTTTGATCACAGCCGATACCATTGTCTGGCATGAAGGCAAAGCGCTCGGCAAACCTGTCGGAAGGCAGGATGCCATAGAGATGTTGCGGAGCCTCTCCGGTAAATCGCACCAAGTGATTACCGGTGTGTGTCTCACTACCCGAGAATGGCAAAAATGTTTCGCTGCCGTGACGGATGTCCGTTTTGCGATTCTTGATGAAGATGAAATCGCTTATTATGTCGATCACTATCAGCCCATGGACAAAGCCGGTTCGTATGGTGTGCAGGAGTGGATCGGTTTTGTCGGAGTAGAATCCATATCCGGCAGCTACTTCAATGTAATGGGGCTTCCGGTGCAAAAACTGTATAGAGAACTACTTAAGATATAGCTTGTTAGTTGTAATTGACTGTTTCTCTTTGTATTGCGCAAAGATAGCATATCTAAATTAATTTGCTATCTTTGCGCAATTGTTTTACGAACGTTTTACGAAAAACAGGAATGCACGATTAAATGTTTTACAACGATGGCTACAGTTAAAATAATCATCCTCAAGCATCAAAGGCGAGAAGATAATACCTGGAATGTGAAGATACGGATTACGCACGAACGTCAATCTTCATATATTGCGACTACTCACTATGTGGGAGGTGAGTTGATAAACAAGAAGACTTTTGAGCTAAAAGAAAGGAATAATCCGATTTATGACCAAGTAATGCTCGATGTTCTTAAAATTAGAGCCGAACTTTCAAAATTGGGTCACTCTATTGATTTGTATTCTGCTAAAGGATTATGTGAACTGATGAAAGATAAACTTTCTAATAAGCCTGAAGGAATTAACTTTTTCGACTTTGGTTATGCTTATGCGGATAAGGTTTTGAAAGAAGGTAGGCGGATAGGGGAAAATTATCGAATTGCTATTAGCAAGTTTGAGGCATTCGTGGGAAATCGAAATTTATGTTTCTCGGATATCACATCTTCTCTCTTAATTAAATTTGAAGAAGATTTAAAGAGTCAACGGTCAAAATGTGGTATTGGAAATATTTCTGATTCTGGGGTTCGGCTTTACATATCGAAGATACAAGCGTTATTTAATCGGGCAAAGCTTGAATATAACGATGAAGATGCCGGAATAATCCGCATTTCCAATAATCCCTTTGCTAAATACAAAATTCCAAAGCAACCGATTACAAGAAAGCGTTCTTTAACGGATGAACAGATAAGAGCTATAAAAGAGTGTCGAATACCGGAAAATATGTTGGGTGTCATTATTGCCAGAGATGTGTTTCTGATGTCGTTCTTTATGGTTGGAATGAATACCGTTGATATGTTTTATTTGAATCCCCCTGTTGATGATAGATTTGAGTACGAGCGGAGGAAGACAAGAACCAGGCGGGATGATAGGGCTTTTATTTCCATTAAAGTAGAACCGGAGCTTGAGCCTTATTTGGAAAGATATAAGGATTCAGTAGGGGATAGAGCGTTTAATTTCTTTATAAGATATGCGAGCCATAAGCAATTTGTGCATAAGGTGAATCTTAATCTGAAAAAGATCGGGAATGCTTTAGGTATTCCCGATCTAACTCTTTACGCTGCGCGCCACTCTTGGGCTACAATAGCAAGGAACGACTGCGGTATTTCGATGGACGATGTAGCAATGTCATTGAATCATAAGTCTGGGTATAATGTCACAGATACTTATGTTAAAAAGGACTGGAGCAGGATTGATAAGGCAAATCGGAAGGTAATTGATTTTGTGTTCCATCCAAAAAAGAAGGACGAAGAAAAAGCCGGGGAGTGATCCCCGGCTGGCTTTACTTTCTGGTATATATCACATCTCCTAAATAGAGGCGGTTCCCTTCTATTCTATACTGTTTTGTTTCAGAATTGCCGTTTTCATATTTGACATGGTAAGTGGTTTCGGTTGCACTCCAAGTTAGCCTTAGTACATTTTCCACTTCTCCGGCGTAGGTTCCGGTCCATTTCCCTGTCCCGTCTTTTTTGAGGTCAAGATAGAAAATCTCGACATCATCATCTATGGATATCCAAGATCCGATTAACGGAGAGTTGTTGTCATCTGATTGATCGTCACTGGAACACCCACCAAGGAGGAGGGGTAGTAATAATGTTAATGCGAATAAATACTTTTTCATTGTATATTAAAAGTTTAGATTATTTTTATCGGTTGAATATAATAGAACTTTCAAATAAAATATAGGATTCTTATATGTTGGGGGGTAAGTAGTGTCAATCCAATTTATTAAAGCAAATATATTTTAGGATTACTATATTTTTTAAAGTCAGGTGTAGGCTTATTTATTTTCTTGAATACTTTAGTATATTTTTCTTCCAATTCGCGAAAAGCTTTTTCCCAACTTACATAGTCCTCTGAAGATTTTGAGAGTAAGGCTACTTCTTGCAAAAAGGCTTCATTTACTAGTTTTTCAGTCTCTTCCATATTTCCTTTTATATAGGCAATACAGGCATCAGAAAGAAAATCCTTATTATCTATCTTTTTCCAGATACGTTTAATATTGTTCGTCATTCCCCACACTTTAAAAAAGAGGATAATTTGTAGTACTCCGAATATAAGAAGTACGATGGTTAAAAAGTCAATCATAATTGATAGTATTTCTTCATTGTTTCTTTGTCTTTAGCGTATCTTATTGCATATCCTCCATTTCCTCCACGAGCATTTTCCCTTATGATAAATTTATTTGGATATGAAAACCAATGTACGTTAGATTCAGACGACACATGCTTGTATCTTTCCAATAGACTGTTTAAAATATCAACAGTGCCTGTATTTATATTTACTTCCGAATATACGCATTCCAATTTCCCGTTATTGAAGTGATAAGTGTCATATATTGGGTATTTAAAATCCTCTTTTATTTCTATTTTATTTTCGGTTTCATTTATAATATTTCCTTTCACTTTATTCTTAACTTCGTTCTTTGATAAACCAAATTCAAGAACCGGATTTCCTATGTAATTCACGAGGGAAGTGACCGTTACATTGCATTCAACTTTTTGGTTTTTATATTCTGCTATAACTTTGGTAGTTCCAGTGTGCTCTGCGCTAATATTTATTTTCTCGCCATGAGACATTGCATAGGCTATAAACTCATCTTGAGAATAGATGTTGCATTCACTTATATCAATTCCATTAACTTTCAAATTGTATTCATCCCCTACTGGAATGCTGATTTCGGTTTCAGAAAAAGAAATGTTTATGATATCTTCTTTGTCATTTGACGAACATGCTGTGAACAGTACCATTGGCAGTATTGCCATTAAAAATAAAATTTTCTTCATTGTGTCTAATTATTTGGAATATTTTCTTTAATAATAGATAGAATATTTCCTGATTCTTCTGTGCAATACCTAGACCATAGATGGAGAAAAGCGCCTTTTACTACTGTTTCAGATATGAAACCAATACTTTTTCCTATCTGTGAGAATAGCAGATGGTGATCGCGACAGGTTAGTCCAATTTGTCTAATCTTTTGCTCGACAAAAGAACTGTCTTCAAATTTTTTTTGTAGTAATAAACTTAGCTCACCTATTTTTGTGTCGTTGGAGTTGCTAATAAGTTCTAATACCTTATCATATATGTATTTTTCGGGACATTGTCCTGGCAATCGATACACTTTATTTTCGGAAGATTCTTCTTGTCTTGAATCTCCATCAATAATACATATTGATTTGAATCTAATAGAAGGATCATTGTTATGGTATTTGTTAATCGCAACTGCTGTTCCATCTCCTGCCATAGCATGAATTTCTATAGAATTTTCTATTATATTTATATCATCTGAGAGTATGGTTTCAATCCACATTCTTGCAAATTCGTCTTCAACAAAAATGGCTAGTGAAGCTTCAACTTGCCCTGTTATGGTCCTAAGTGATTTTACGTTTAATTTTCCTTGAAACAATGTATTATTGATTGCTGCCCATATTGCTTTGGGTGGAAGTGGTAAAAGGGCATCATTGCTATGTGTGGTGAAGATTACTTGTGATTTTTTTCTTTTAGAGAATTCTATTAAATACTCTACCATTCTTTGGGTTGCAATAGGGTGTAGTCCATTTTCTATTTCTTCTATTAGGATGAGAGAATTTTCTTCTAAAGACTCCATTTTCATTATTATTCTAATGATACTAGATTCACCAGCTCCAAAATGAAACTCGGAATATGAGATTCCGCTATCTGTGCTGCCTTTTAGTAGAGTAACTTTTCCATCTGTTCCTACTTTTATTTGAGAATACTCCCTGATTTCTTTTCCAAGGACCTTTGACGCTGATGATATTACCATTTCATCAAAAGATTCTTCTTGTGAAGCCCAAAATTTAAATACCGTAGAGGCGCATTTCCTTAATTCTGCTCGTTCTGTAGCTGGCACTGTTCTTGATACACCAAAAACCGATACGTCTCTGCTCATGTTGTCTCTATACCATTTTAGGCTTTTGAATCTACAGGATTTATTTACGGAATCTTTTGGACTTATATCTCTATCAATTAATTCATATAATATTTTCCAATTTTGCATGCTATTATCTAGAGAACCGCTTTTTGTGAAAAAACGTCCGGGTTTTTCCGATATATATGCACATGCGGCAGCTCCAAGTACAGTTGTTTTTCCTCCTCCATTAGGACCAATTAGCGCTGTTACAGGAAAATCAAATTTAATAGTTTCGTTTTGAAATCCTCGAATTGGATTAAGAGTTAGCTTAACTAAATATTTCCGATAGTTTTTATTTGATACTTTCTCAAATAATTCATTTATTACACTATCTCTAATTTCACTTTGGTATTCCATGAATATTATAATTTAATGATAAACTTATTGCTTTCGCTTTATTATTCTGCCCGCTCGAAGGATTTTCGGCGGAAATGATTTCCTGAAATACTATTAAAGACTATAGGTTCCAGGTGTATTGATTGAATTTCATAGTATCAGTTTTAATAGTTTGTATATTAAACTTTTAAACTACCTTCTTCTTGGCCTTTGCAATTCTATCACATTGAAGATTTGTTTAACTTCTGCCAAATCAATAACTCTGTCAGGATACATGTCATTCAAAGAGTGTATTGTGATAGTATGATTTTCTACATTATGATCTATTATTCGTTTTACCAAAATTCCGCCTTCATGTACAATAACGAAATCCCATTTCCGAATATGCAATTTAGACTCTGCCCATAGATAGGGAGCTATTTCTCTACAAAGAAGCCTATCTCCTTCAAGATAGCTTTCTTCTGTTCCATCATTCATACTGTCTCCTCTGACCTCAAAGGCTACATAGTTTCCTTTTGCTTCATGGTCAATAATGAATGGTATAGTAGGTAGTGTAGCTATGTATGCAGCATCTTGGAAGCCGCATATATATCCGGCTTGTGCGTATTGGTTCACGAGAGGTACATTTATTATATAATTTTGGTTTAATGGTATCGCTTCATTCTCAATTGCTAATGCATTCTCACTACTGAAAAATTGCAGTAGTATTTCAGTATTTGCAGGTGTTGGTTTGGTTTTCCCATTTTTGTAATTACCCAATGTACTTTGTGATATATGGGTCTGCTTTGATATCACATAGTTGGATAACTTGCTTTCTCTAAGTAACTTAATAACTTCTTCTGCTTTGCTGAATAACTCTTCTGTAGTCATGTACTGCAATATTAAAGTATTAATAAAAATTAAAAACATGCAATATTGCATTGTATTTATTGTAATACTGCAATATTGTAGTATATTTGCATCATCAAACAGTGATAACCTAATCACTTTTGCAAAGAAACGAATTTTGCTTCTTATAAGCAATAGTATAAACATATTAAAAACGCACGATTATGAAAACAAGAGAATTTTTACACGAAGTAATGTCATTGGCTTGGCAGTTCGTAAGAAAGAATGGCTTTTCAATGTCTGAAGCTCTAAAGTCTGCTTGGGTAAACATGAAATTGAAAGCTGAGATGAAAAAGAAGATCGTCAAGTTTTATTTCAAAAAAGTAGACGGTTCTGTAAGAGAGGCGTATGGTACACTCAATGAAAAGTTGATGCCCGCCATAACAGGCAATGACAAGAGAGCGAAGAATGATACCGTCCAGACTTATTATGATACAGAGCGTGGCGAGTTCAGGTGCTATAAAAAAGCTAATTTATTATCAATTGCTTAATACTTACGATTATGACTACTTATGAATTAGAACAAGGTTTAAATGCTCTTCGCAGGGACTTGGTAGCAGTTGAGGGCATGGACGAAGAAACTGCTTGTAGAGTTTACAACGTAGATTGTAAGGCTGATATTATTGAGGTGATAAAAGAAGAGATTGAGACTTATGAAACTATTCTTTTAGGTTCTGACTCAGGCGAAGATAGCGGTATGGATTACGATGCTCTTTGTGAGGTTCAAGCTTTGAGCCGATACGCATAATACACGGTTATGCAACGCACGACAGCCCTACTGACGGATTGAACGGCAACCGATAGCGAGAATCGGGTAGGGCGCTATTGATTAAGCTCTTTGACAAGATTGTGAAAACCTTTACGGTGTAATACTATAAGCTGTACAAGGTTGACTAAAGATAACGAACGTACATAAGCAAGTTGGAGCTTGCGAGCTGTACAATGTATAACAATTAATAGAAAACACCGCAAAGAATCGTCCCAGAGCAGTAAGAAAACGGGTTGGGCGTCCGTACTGTTTTCGACCATATAGCCTGTACTGAACTTGAAATATGAGTTCTACCAAGCATAACAGCTTTTCTTCAATGGGGGTACAGGCACTAACTAATACACATAATTATGAAACTAATTCAATTTATCTTAGCTATACTGGTGACAATATGTGCTATCGGTATGCTATATGGGGCTATTACTGCTTACAGTCCTATGAAAACATTCTCTATTACAATAATGAGTATCATTTTTATTGGATGCGTTTCGTTTGTGATACTTGCATTCAGGGAATTAAGAACAAATTAAACGTCTGAGGGCTGGTAGTCTTTGAGCTTGAACTCTGTATGCTTAGCGACCTACTATCCGGCCGATAGCAAGGAAATACCGTACAGGCAGACGTTTAGATGTTTTGTTTGTCGTGTTTTATTTTGTGTTTGTACTGGGTGTGCCGTTCGTGAGAATAGTACACCTTTCTTATTCCGGATGGTTAGCTTATCGGTTAGAGCTTCGTGTTGCGCAACCAATTGGCATGATTGAGAGAGGTTCGACTCCTCTACCATCCACAAATCATTAATTAAACAATAAGTTTTATGGCAACAATCAGAGAAACGATTTTAAAAGTAAAGCCGGGAAAACAGAAGATTATCCCGCTATCAGAAGTTGAGGTAACTGGCTACAGGCAAGAGGCCCATGAGATAAACAAGGAATTGAGAGAAAAAGGTGTTGTAGCTCCGGGTGGTAAGAATGTATATACCATTTCGAAGAATAAGTACACCAATTCTATGTATATCGTCAATAACATGACTAAGTAGTGGTCTAATTTACACGATTATGGAAAGAGTATTAACTGAACTAACACCCGAATGCGAGATTACAGCACGGATGTACGCACAAGGGTATGAAAAGAAAGAAATTGCTGATCTCAAATGCCGGGCGGTTAGCACGATAAACAACCAACTACAAAAAGCATTTGAGGTTCTTCAATTAAGGAACGGGAGAGAGCTTGCGACGCTTGTGTTTGAGAGAATATCGGGTATAAGTTTAACGATGAACTTTTCACCCATTAGCCGTACGGTGGTTGCCTGCTGTCTATTATGTGTGTTTTCTTTTTCGCTTTATCACGAACAAGGCGATATGAGAAAAGGAAGAAGAACGAGAGTGGAACGAACAGAAAGAATAAGGAGGTCTTATGATAATACAGATGCCGGAGGAAGTTTTATTTAAACTGGTGGACTACGCTAAGGGATTAGGTAGAAAGGAAGAACGCATTGATTCGTTCAAAGAGCCCAAATTTATAACCCAAAATCAAGCTCACATTTCTTATGGAAAGGGGAATGTTGCAAAATGGGTCAAAGAAGGCATTGTAAAGAGGTACAAGGATGCCGATGGAAAGGTGCGCTCAGGTGTTCGATACAATGTAGTTGAACTGGATGCGGCAGCTTTCAAGTGTAATTATATGAAAACGTTGTCTCCACTGGCGAAAGCTGAAATGAAAGAAATTAGTAAATAACCCTTTAAATTTTATGATTATGTCCTTAATTAAGAAATCGAATGAATTAGTAATCCCCACCACCGTAAAGATGATGATTTACGGTCAAGCAGGTATGGGAAAGAGTACAGTAGCATTGAGTGCTCCGAAGCCTTTGTTATTAGACTTTGATAATGGTGTTAAACGTATGAATATGGCGCATCTGGAAAACATAGATACCGTACAGGTCACTTCATGGAATGATGTTCAACAGGTTTTGCAAGAAGATTTATCGGCTTATCAGACAATGGTAGTAGATACCATTGGTAAGATGATGGATTTCATTATTACTTATAAATGTGGCAGCCGGCAACCGTCTATCAGGGATTGGAGTGGTATTAATGCTGAGTTTTCATGGATGGCAAGAACACTCTCAAGTCTGAATAAGCATATTATTTTTGTCGCTCACCGTGATACGAGAAAAGAAGGTGATGATACAGTATTTATTCCTGCTTTGCGTGAGAAGTCCTACAACTCCATCGTTACTGAACTGGATTTGCTCGGTTATCTCGAAATGAAGAGCGAGAGAGGCATACAGAGACGCACTATAACTTTTGATCCTACTTCAAGAAATGACGGTAAGAACACTTGCAATCTTCCTTCAGTGATGGAGGTTCCTACCATCCTTGACAAGAATGGCAATCCGACTGCCAAAAATGACTTTATCACTACCAGAATAATCAATTCGTATTTGGGTATGCTTGCCGCCAAGAAAGAAGCACAAGAGAAATACGATAAGGTGATAGAAGAAATCAAAGAGAGTATTGAATTTATCACCGATGCCAATTCTGCTAATGAATTTGCTTCTCACATCAATGAATTTGAACACGTTGGTAGTTCTTTAATGATGGCGAGAAGCTTGTTTGCTTCAAAGGTGAAGGCTTTGGGGCTGGTCTTTGATAAAGAAACTAAAACTTATTCAGATGCAGCAGCCTAATTACCGCATATATGCAACACTTTTAGACGCCTTTTGGGGGTATCTGAATAGTGATGTGATTTGGGATAAATATTGGGGGTGGTCAGAAAACCCACCCCATACTCCCGAAGAATTTCACGAACAACAGTTTCAAGAACTGATAGACCGGATTAATCGCAAGCCATTCGATAGCGAAGCGGCAGACAAGGGAACGGCACTGAATGAAATCATTGATTGCATGATAGAGAAAAGAAAATCTGAAATCATGCAAATTGAACGTGTCTATAAAGTAGAACGATTTGGTGCATGTGATGAAATGGGAAAACCTCTTTATTATGATGAAGAAGAAACGAAGGAAGTTATTGCACTGAAAGCTACCTATCACGAAAGAGAGTTTACTTTCCCTATTTCTCTTTGTCGGGAATTAACAGACTATTACAAGGGAGGTTTAACCCAACAGCGAGTAGAAGCTATCCTGCCAACTGCATACGGTAATGTTCTTGTTTATGGATTGATAGACTACCTTATGCCTACAACGGTGAATGATTTGAAAACAACCGGCAGCTATACCGTAGGAAAGTTCAAAGACCATCACCAACATCTGGTTTATCCATACGCTCTTATGCAGAACGGTTCGGATGTGCGGACGTTTGAATACAATATCGTAGAGTTCAACAAAGGCGGTTATATGGTGGACACCTATACTGAGACATACGTTTTCAACCCGGAACGTGATATACCTATTCTCACTAATCATTGTGAGGAATTTATCCGGTTCTTGGAAGAAAACAGAAAATTGATAACTGACACTAAAATCTTTGGAAATGAATGATGGAGTTTATTGGGGCCAAAATGGTAACGAGGTAATCGTAATCAATGGATTTGAATACTCACGAGAAGAATTTGATTCCCTTGTGGATATGTGTGGAGATTGCAATATGTAATAAAAATAACCAGTAATATTAGATTATGGCAAATCAAATAACCGGACGGATAACCGAAATCGGTCAGATCGTCCAAATTCCGTCCAAGAACGGTGGTTCTCCGTTTACCAAACGGGAATTTATTTTAGATGCTACTACTTACGACCCTTATACGGGTGAGCGTAGCGAGTATGAAAACATTATTCCTTTGGAGTTCTCGGGCGACAAGTGTGCAGAACTTGACCGTTTTAATCAGGGTGATGTTGTTACTATATCATTTGTCTTGCAAGGGCGTTCGTGGACGAACTTGGACGGAGAATTTAAACGTATGGCGTCTATTCGATGCTATAAAATAGAAGCGCGTGGCGGTGTATCGCAATCCCCACAAACTGCATCAGCACAGCAGTTAATTCAACAACCCGTATCGCAGCCAGCCTATCAACAACAGCCGCAGAACTTTTCACCTCCGGTTGATGTGAATGGTAATGCAAAGGACGATTTGCCTTTTTAGTATATGTTGTTCGATTTGAAGAATGAATATCAGATACCCAAATTCAAGGAGTATGTAAATAAGCTGTTTAGTGAACGTGCGGTGGTGGAAGTGAAAAAGAAACTCCCTAACCGCACGCTTGCCCAAAACAGCTACTTGCATCTTCTTTTAGGGTATTTCGGCAGTGAGTACGGTTGCAGTCTGGACGAAGCTAAAATTGATTTCTACAAGCGGACTTGCAACCGTGATTTATTTGAACGTAAGATGGTCAACAAGAAAGGCAATGAAGTAACCTATTTGCGCAGTTCTGCCGAACTGACAACAGGCGAAATGACCTTATCTATTGACCGCTTTCGTAATTGGAGTGCGGCACAAGCAGGTATCTATCTTCCTGCCGCAAACGAACATCAAATGCTGATATACGCTCAGCAAGAAATTGAACGTAACAAAGAGTTTATTTAGCTATGGAAGATTTATTCGGAAATGAGATAAAGCCAATCAAGATATACAACCGTGATAGTGCCGGTAGATTTTCTGATGAAAAGACAGCGAAGTATGAGCGTGCTTTGAAGGATGCTGGCAAATACAAACAGATGTATCTTGCTGCTCAATCCCGAATGAAAGGAATGGCTAATATGCTGAGGATGAAAGAAGAACTAATTTCTAAAATGAAAAATAATGGATAAATTTTTAGGTCAAGAAATCCCCGAAAAGGAAAGATGGCAGTTCCTACAGGACAATGCCGATGCAGTGGAAGAGATTGGCTATACACATCGGTTTACACCGGATGAATTAGCACAAAAGAAAGAATCTCTTGCTGAAACCTCAATCAAAATCAATGATATTGAGATAGAGAAAAAAGAAGCTATGGAAGCATTTAAGGCTGAATTAAAGCCTTTAAATGAAAAAAAACAGGAACTTCTTGAAAACATAAAGAAAGGCTCTGAATATGTTGAAAATGAAGAGTGTGTGAAGATTCTCTATCATGAAGAAAAAATGGCCGGGTATTACAACAAACTTGGTGAGCTGGTTTATTCCCGTCCTATCATGCCGCAGGAAATGCAAAGAACTATTTTTAATATTAATCGTAAAACAGGAACAGAATCATGAGCGAAAACAAAATCAACTTGCTTGTGCCGAAAGATTATAACGGCAAACCTATCGAAGTAGTGTTAAGAGAAGGTGAAGCACCCGTAGCACTTGACCCGAAAGAACCGGAAAGAGTGGTTATCAATGGAACAATAGACGCACCTTTCAGATGGTTAGAGAAACGTGTCGAACTGATTAATCAGAAAGAGACGAACATTATCGTAAACCGTGATAAGATGGGGCTGGCTCTGACGATTGATGAAACCAGCTACTATCAGACAGAAATCAACGGCATTTTGCAGCCTTCAAAAGAAATGCTGGAGTTCGGCATCAATACAGATAAGAATTGGGAACCTATCAAATTGTCACAGTTTTTGAAGATGCACCGAGCTTTCTTTACTGACAAGTCGCAGAACATGATGCTTGTTTCTACTTTGAAGAGCTTCAAAGCAAAGGTAAACCAAGACATTGAGCGTAGTAAAGAAGAAAACGGAAGCAAAGTGGATAATTACTCACAGGTGGTTGATTCCAACCTTCCAAAATCTTTCAAACTAAACATTCCTCTTTTCAAAGGTTTTGCCAACGAAGAGATAGAAGTTGAGATTTACGCTGATGTGGACGGTCGTGATGTATCTCTTTCTCTTGTGTCCGCTGGTGCAAATGAAGCCATTGAAGAATACAAGAACAAGGTGATTGATGAGCAACTGGATGCTATCAGACAGATTGCACCAGACATTGTAATCGTTGAGGTGTAACAATGAGAAAGCACATTTATTTAATTCTGTTTCTGGTAGTCGGAATATCTATCGGAAACAGAATATTCAATCACCTCAACGCTTGGCTGGGCGTGGTAATAATATCAGCCACAGTGATTTATTTCGTTTATAAACTAATTAAAAATTTGAAGAATGAAAAGATTGATTAATCTAATGCTGGTCTGTATGACCTTAGTGGTATTTGCTTCATGCGAAAGAGTAGCCCCTAATTATGCCGGTGTTCTAATGGAGAACTATGGGAAGCAAGGAAAAGAGGATTTTAAGGTAGTGTCCGGTAAAGTTTCCACTTGGGAATGGGGCACTGAATTGTTTCAAGTTCCATTGTTTGACCAAAGAGGGGAATTTGCTGAACCTGTCACATTGAAGGCTGCTGATAACACTGAATTTAACGCACGTCCTACTTATTCTTATAAAGTTATCAAGAATAGAGCTATAGATGTTGTATTCGATAACAAACATATAGATAAAGCTGATACAGAATCAGGAAAAGACGGGTTTATGCAAAGCCTTGAAGATAATATACTTGAACCTCGTATTTATGATTTAATCAAAGAAGAAAGCCGTAAGCACAAGACAGACAGTTTAATGGCTGACGGTGGTTCTCTTCTTTTTGAAAAGCGGTTGGAGCAGATTGTGGATAAAGAATTTGAGAAAAGAGGGCTTCAATTGCTGACTTTTTCTGCACAGCTTGAATTTTCAAAGGCTGTGCGTGAGAAGATTGATAGTCGTAATGAGGTGAATACCAATATATCTGTATTAGACCAGCAGATTGCAGAGCAGAAGAAACGCAACGAATTGGAGCAATTAAAAACAGAACAGGCTTTAATTACTTCAAGGGGTTTGACTAAAGAAATCCTATATAAACAGTTTATCGACAAATGGGATGGGAAAACGCCAATTTACGGAGCTATTCCCGATTTGATTAAGTTACAGAAATAACTTTGTTAACCTGACTGCTCGGTCTGTGAAGATAGAGCAGGCAAACATGGTGGTATGGCGGAAGGGTGTAGACGCTATGTAGACTTTCGAGATAGGTTCGTAAATGGGAGGATATGGATTTTAAATCAAAACACCTATCATGCAGGTTCGAATCCTGCTACCACCACAAACTAAAATTATAAACAATGCCGTATTACATTAAACGAACCAAGGCTAAGAAAAAAGACAAGCCTTTACCTCTGTTTGATAAAGCAGGGGTAACAGTAAAGAAAAAGCCGGATTTGAAAGCTAAGCTCGACAAGGAGTTTTCCCTTTTTATCCGGCTTCGTGATGCAATGCCAAACGGGTATTTTAGATGTATCTCGTGCGGACAGATAAAGCCTTTTACACAAGCAGACTGCGGGCACTATTTCAGTCGTACACACCTGGCAACACGTTTCGATGAAAATAACTGCCATGCTGAGTGCCGTCACTGCAACAGGTTCAAAGCCGACCATTTGGAAGGCTATCGGGTGAATCTAATTGCTAAAATCGGTCAACAGAAGTTTGATTTGCTGAAAGTCAAAGTTGCCAGCACTTCCAAAATGACTGATTTTGAGTACGAACAGCTAATCAAGTATTACAAGGTCCTTAATAAGAAATTACGAAAGGAGAAAGGATTATGAGAACAATTAAATTTAGAGGTAAACGCATCAAGGACGGCAAATGGATATATGGAAATATTGCCAATTATTCTTCTAACTTTTGCTCGTTAAACATTAACAAACTTGTAATCTTTGAGAATATAGCAAGTTTTACAACAGATAACTTCGGATTTGTTGTAAATGATTGTGAAGTTGCCAACAACACAGTCGGGCAGTTTACAGGACTGATTGATAGGAACGGCAAAGAGATTTATGAAGGTGATATTGTACAACTAGACTATATTACAACGAGTGGAAAACACCGCATAGGACTTTCATTTGAGGTTAAATGGTGTACCCAAGAAGGATGCTGGGTCGGATGGGATAGCTTTGTAGAAAACACTCTTCAACAGACACGCAAAATGTTTGTAGTTAAAGGTAATATCCATGACAATCCCGAACTATTGAAAGGAGAAGCAGAATGACTTACCAACTACGTGATTACCAACAGAAAGCCTCTGATGCTGCTGTTTCTTTCTTCAACAACAAGGCGAAGAAAACAAATGCCATCATGGTATTACCCACAGGTAGCGGAAAGTCGCTCATCATAGCCGACATCGCTGCAAGGCTTGACGGGCACACTTTGGTGTTTCAGCCAAGCAAGGAAATACTCGAGCAAAATTTCAAAAAGCTATGTTCATACGGCATTCTTGATTGCAGCATCTATTCAGCTTCCTTCAACTCAAAAGAGATAAGCCGGATAACATTCGCAACAATCGGCAGCGTGAAGAATCATCCCGGACTATTTACCCATTTCAAGAACGTCATCGTGGACGAATGCCATCTTGTTAACCCCAAAGAGGGAATGTACAAGGATTTTTTTGATGCAGTGAAGTGCAAGGTTCTTGGCTTGACGGCAACTCCTTATAGATTGTCTTCCTCACGTGACTTCGGCTCCATGCTGAAATTCATCACCCGGACAAAGCCTCATGTCTTTTCAGAGGTCATTTACCATGTACAGGTATCAACTCTCTTAGATATGGGATATTTGGCAAAGTTGAATTACTATCCGATGAATCCTTCGGGATGGAATGAACTCAACTTACGGGTGAACACTACTGGTGCCGACTATACGGATAAATCAATCCAAAAGGAATATGAACGAATCGACTTTTACAGTTATCTCGTCCATATCGTCCAAAGGCTGATGAATCCCAAAGCAGGTGGTAAGAGAAAAGGCATTTTAGTATTTACCAAGTTCTTGAAAGAAGCCGAACAGCTTACGTGGTCCATTCCCGGATGCGCTATTGTTTCGGGTGATACTCCCAAATCTACTCGTGAAAGAATCCTTGCTGCGTTCAAATCTGGTGAAATCCCGGTCGTTGCCAATGTCGGAGTTCTGACTACTGGTTTTGATTATCCCGAGCTTGATACGGTTGTTATGGCCCGTCCTACGATGTCACTTGCTATGTGGTATCAGATAGTTGGTCGGGCTATTCGTCCACATCCTCAGAAAGAGGTTGGATGGATTGTAGATTTATGTGGAAACATCAAACGCTTCGGTGAAGTATCTGATTTAAGGCTTGTTGATGGAAGCAATGGCAAATGGGCCGTTTACTCCAAAGGTAGACAACTAACTAATGTGAGATTCTAATATGAAAAGTATAAAAGAAGTAATTAAGGACATTGAGCATATTCCAAAGTGTCCCCAAAGTGGAGAATATAATCTGTATTACCTAATAAAATGTTTGTATGGCACGAATAAGAACAATCAAACCTGAATTTTGGGAAGATGAAAAGATAGGTAAACTACCAATTCCATGCCGTCTTTTCTTTATTGGTTGTTGGAATTTTGCTGATGATTTCGGAGTTATCAAAGGTAATGCTGCATTACTCAAGTCTCAAATATTCCCTTACGATGAAAATTTACGAGTATCTGAAATAAAAAAGTGGATAGATGCCTTAGTGGATGCCCGGATGTTAGTACCTATTATTCACGCAGAAGAAAGCTACTACTTTATCCGCACATTCCGTAGTCATCAAGTCCTTGATAAGAGATACGATAAGTCTTATATCGGTAAGGGTATAGTAAAAGAATTGATTAGTAAGGCTTTAAATGATAACGATGTGAACACTACGTCAACACTACGTGATAACGACGTGAACACTACGGAGGAAAAGGAAGAGGAAAAGGAAGATAAGAAAGAATCTCCTAACGGAGATAAGAAAGAAGCCAAAGCTTCTTCATCCGCTTCTTCAAATCCTGATTTTCTAAAATTCAATGACTGGCTAAAACGGAACGCTCCTTATTGCAGCAATGCTAAAAACTTCTCTTCCCAAATCACGGAAGCGGAGTTTCTAAAACTCAAAGAGAAATATACGGGTAAACAGATTGCTGACATCATCGAGCAGATAGAGAATCGAAAGGATCTACGTAAACGATATACTAACCTTTACAGGACTGTATTAAACTGGGCAAAAAAAGAATATGGAAATTAATGTGCAACTACGAGATGAAGATTCTGAGAAGATTGTCTTAGGTACTATTATCACTGAACGCAATGCGCTTGAAGAAGTGAGGGAGTTATTATCCAAGGATTCTTTCTATAATCCATTCCATCTTCAGATATACGAAGCTATCCTTCAAGTGGCATCGTCTGGCAGTCGGCCTGATGTGGTAGCGGTCAAGAATAAACTTATTGCTAATGGGGTGAAGTTTGACCTTATGGAGTATATGCGAATTGCTTCTAACTGTACTTTTGATTTATACCAGTATGCAGCACGGCTGCACGATCTGGCGATAAGACGTAAATTTTGGGATATAGGACAGTATCTTGTATCAAACTCTTATTCAGAAGCAGAGGATATTCTCGATGTCTCTAATTCGGTGAGTAATGAACTTGCATCGCTTTTCAAATCAAGTAGCACTACTATTTCAACCATTAACGATGGACTTGAAAGTGTATATGGCATGATAAATGATAATCTTTTAGGGAATAGACAATTAACGGGTATTCCTACTGGATTTGAAAAAATTGATTCAAAGTCAGGCGGATTGCAAAAATCAGACTTGATAATTATTGCAGGGGAGACGAGCCAAGGTAAAACATCTTTTGCGGTGTCTATTATGCGAAATGCAGCGTCTTTGGGCGCTAAGATAGCTATGTATTCAATGGAGATGAAAAAGGAGCAAATAACGGCTCGTATTCTCTCTATGGAAAGTGGGGTTCCGGCTAATCAAATCATGTATTCACGTTTGACTGATTCACAGATACAAGCGATAGATGTTGGAGTAGGTAAAATATCGGGAAAGGGAATATACTTTGATGATAGAAGCACTTCTAATATTGATACTATCATTTCATCTATCCGATATATGAAATTGAAGTTTGGAATAGACGGTGCTATTATCGATTATCTTCAGATCTTGAATGTGAATATGAAAGGAGCTAATAAAGAACAACAGATGGGGGATGTGGCTAGGCGATTAAAGAACTTAGCTAAAGAACTTGACATTTGGATTATAGCCCTTTCTCAGTTGAATAGGGATACAATGAATCCGGTTCCTACATTGGGGCGACTTCGTGACAGCGGACAAATAGCGGAAGCTGCCGATATTGTCATTCTGATATATCGGCCGGAGGTTAATAAAAAATCCTATCCGAACGATTTTTCTAATGTAGATACCAAAGGGACGGCTATGATAGATATTGCTAAAGGACGAAATATTGGACTTCTACGGTTCATATGTGGGTTCAATGCCGCTACGACTTGCTTTTATAATCTTGATTATGTCCCATTATTAGGAGGCAAACAATCTGGTGTAGAAGATGATAATCCATTTTAGATATGGTAGTTACAATTTACTGGGAGAACAAGTCTACTCCTGTTATCCGTAAGAGAATCCGTGATCGATTTGGCATTCCTCATTATATGTCTGTAAATGGTGAGACTCAGGCAGAAATAAGCGAAGAGGATATGCTGGATCTGATGGAGTTGGTTAAACGAGGCTTTATAAGCTTAAGAAATAAATAAAATCATGTTAGTAGGAACAACAAATCTTAATACGGCACTCAACTTAATCTATGTGTTGACCGATGTCGTAGAAACGCTTCTCTACGATTTGAGAAGTGAAATGGGAAAACAAGGCTATGAATTGCGCCATGATGCAAAACGCAACTTCAACACTGCGATTTCCGCCATCCGAAGGCTAAAACAGGATGTTGACAAAACGCAATTATCCACACAGGAAAATTTTGGAAATGACTCGGATTGTCTTCTTGCCTTCATCCGGCTATTGGTAGGTCGCTGCGGTGACGATGACAAGAAGATGTTTGAGTTCTATAATTATATCAAACGGTACCCGTCGCAACTCGGCTTGGAACTGTCTGATGAAAAGTGTGTATTTGCACATGTTTTTGAGAATAAATAACCATCAAGACAAATAAGAAAGGAACTAATATGAAATTAACAAAAGAAGAAGATAAAGTAATCTGCAAGTTTTTAAAAAATGTATCGGACGAAGGGGGTAAAAGCCTGGTTAGATTAATGCAGTTTGTTCTTATAAAACTATCAGAAGATGCTATTCGGATGAACGCTGCCGAAGTAGTTTTAAGTCAAATTATGGCTTTCGAAGGCGAGAAATACAATACACGCATGGCCATCCAATACTCTAAAGTCGGTGAAAAAACTTTGGAAGAACGTGCATACGAAATAGCTGACCGGATGCTTTCGTTAGGATCTGAAAACTGCGATCTTCGGGAAGAGTTGAAAAAGGCTATTTTAGCCGGATATAATTTGCATCATGAAGATTTCGATGACGAAGAATAATTCAAATCTAAATAAATATGAGTAAAAAGAAGAATGATATTCGTGTACATGTCAATCCTGAATATTTAGGGAATAGACTATACGTTTTTACTAAGGATTCTAAACATTGCATTGCTGTTGAATATAATCCTGCTTATGATTTTGGAAAAGGAAGTCCATCAGGTGCACGTATTGATTCGGTGGAAATTCATACCAATAACGGTTTTATCTTTAGTGAAAAGTATAAAGAAGTGAGTCTTTCCAAAGTTCCTGAATGCATTCTTGAATTACTATCCTATTTAAAATAACTAATAACCAAATAGAAAGGAATATTTATGAAGAGTAAAAAAATAACCGTAATCATATCCTACGATTACGAAGATAAAAATACCGTTAGTAATGATCGGATTGCCGACAGAGTAAAAAATGACTTGTTGAAAGGCAGCAACCCCAATCACGAAAAGATAGAATCTGTTACAGTGGAAGATAACTAATAACTGATCAGTAATGAACAAAAATATAATCATAAAGAAAGAGAAGCCTATCTGTCAGTTAGATGGGCTTCCGGGAGTAAAAAGACGTAAGGTTGATGCGTATAGTATCAATAATACAAGTGACATTGAATCAACTATCGAACTGGGATATGCGTGTACTTCTGCCGGAGATAATGGAGCTATAAATGTTTGGAAGGATGATGCAGGAATTATTCGCGGTGAATTAATGCGGTACTGTGTAACTGTTGAAAAAAGAACGTTTACCAGCTATGCAGAAGTGGAAAAATGCGTTAGTGATTGGCTTGAAAGGATTAACCCATAACAAAATAGATATGAGCAATAATAGCAGTTATGATAAAATGGAGTCTCTGTATCAAAAGTATGGAGGAATGGAGATTGAAACTACAAAATATAAGGGTGTTGTATGTGGGTTTACTTACAAAGTCAATGACGATTATTTAGAAAGATATATCATTGCTGTAATAGAAGAAAGAAATAATTGGCGAGGGATTCACTATTTGCAGCGTGGGGACGTTTATGTGACACATAAACAAAATCCTAAAGGCTACGATTATGTACTCCCCGATGAATTGGAATTAATATTGAATCAACGATAACCCTCAAAACGAAATAGAAAGGAACAAGAATATGGCAAAGATTTATGTAGCAAGTAGTTGGAGAAATCAACATCAACCCCAAGTGGTTAGTTTTCTTCGTGAACAAGGACATGAGGTTTATGACTTTAGACATCCTGCCGGGAAAACGGGATTCCAGTGGTCGCAGATTGATGAAGATTGGGAGAATTGGAGTACAGATCAATATAGGGCAGCACTTGAACACCCCATTGCACAAGCTGGTTTCAAATCGGATTTTGATGCTATGCAATGGGCAGATGTTTGTGTTCTTGTATTGCCTTGTGGACGCTCTGCACATTCGGAGGCAGGATGGATGAAAGGTGCAGGGAAAAAAGTAATAGTCTATCAAATTTGGGAAGAAGAGCCGGAACTGATGTATAAATTGTTCGATGGTGTGTGCTCAATGGGAGTAGGATTACAGATGTTTTTAGCAGAATTTGACAAGGAGAAAAATAACGTATAACAATGGAAATATGAACGAAAAACAGACATCCTTTTTCTTTGAGCAACCAAAGGCTGTCGCTCAATTAGTACATGAATACACCAAATCAATTATCCCCGTTTTTCAGCCCATGAATTGGCTGCAACGCAGAATGATGAAATGGTGTTTCGGATTTATATATGAAAAGTTAAATTCTTAATAAGAAATATATGAAAGAATCACATACTGGGATTGGAATATGTCATTGTTACCAATGTCGAATGGATAAGAAGCATTGCAGTTCTAAAAAAAGAAAGTTTGAGAAACGGGCAATAAATAAGTTCCGTAGGAAACAGTTGAAATTAGATGAAATAATTAAATGCAATCGTTTCGGAAAATATTGGGCTTGATTTCAATAAAAAAATAGCCCGATAAAGAATTAAATAGTTAATAACCTTTTAAATGATGCGATCAAAGCATTACAATTATCACAACCGGTCCAGTCCCGCCAAGCGAGAAAGGACTATATAAATCACTTCTGGCAGGAGATCGGCCGCCACGAATATGTATCTGACCGGCCGCATGAAAACATTGGAGATCATGAAACTCACCGGACACCGGTCAGAGCAAAACTTTTTCCGGTACATCCGTTTTACAGGAGATGATGCCGCACGAGCGATTAGTGGAGATATGTTTTTCAGAAAATAAAAATTAACTCAATAATTATGATAGACAATGATTTATTGACAGACTCAATAAAGTCTGCTTTGAAAGTTGAGTTCCTTTCGTCAAGTAAGGAACTTTTTTTGTATTCTAGAGCACTTTACTCGGCTGCAATCTGGGGGAGGAATATTGATGAAAGAAACAAGATTATTCAGGAAAGAGATAAGTCTTTAAAATAGAAGAGGAAGAACCAGACCGCACGACCAATCAAGATTCTTCCTCTCTTACACGATTATGATGCAAATATACTATTTACTTTTAAAATAATCGTGTTATGGTGAGAGAATTTTCAGCAATATCGGAGCTTAAATCTATCAGAGAGCAGAAATCAAGACTCTCGGAGAGAGAGCAAGAACTGATCAAACCTATTTTATCGGATCTTAATATTATTCCTGTAATATACAAATGGTACTGTGAGGTTGTGGGGAATTGCGGATTACCCGAAAGAAGGGCCGGTGCCAGCTTCCGCCAGAAATTCATTTTCATTATTCTGTTTCTTTATTCTCCCAGTACATTGGCTGGTGGTAAGATTGCAAAGGGGATTCGTGATATACTTGCCGGTATATTGGGCTTTAAAGCTCCGACAGGAATTTCTAATCTTTGCGTTGATGTCATGTTTTACTATAACAATTATAAGGATTATCGTGCAGATATAGACTATCTTTATACCGAGATTATTAATCGGTTAAGATTCAAAGGGCTAATCAATTGAAAGCCGGAGTTTAGTGCTCCGGCTTATTTTATGTGAATTTCGGTAGGAAAATTGATATTGATAAGTTTAATTTATGAATGAAATCGGTCTTATATTGGGAAAGAATTACTGGGGCGCAATCTAATTCTGTTTGAGTTTTTATTTTAGTAGCGATGTCTCTTAATTCCTCAAATTGATTAATGTGGCTGTATCTTGGGTAGTATGAAGATAAAAAGTTACTTATCTTATAGGCTGATGAAATTAAATCACGATCATCACTTTCAGGATAACCAATCCCTTCTTTGTGGTAGTTATTTAGTGCATTATAAATAAGTTCAATTAGCTGTTCATCAATAGAATTGCATAACTTAACTCTATATTTGTATGATTCAAAATCTTTCTGAAGTTCAACTTTATGTTTTTCTAATGCTTTATTATAGCTTTCCTTTACAGATTCGATTTCTTTAGTAATTTTGGCGACAGTTTCTTCTTCTACTTTCCTTCTTGCTTTTTCCTTTGAGTAAATAATTATATAATTAATAAATGCGGAAATTCCAACCAAAAGTAGTATTGTTATCCAAAATGGATAAGGAGATGCGGCTAGTGTGTCTTGTACATAATCTTCCATGACTTTATCCTTCCTTTTATTTATAGTACTCTTTTTCTCGTATGTTTTCGTGGTCGGGCATACGTGGCTCTCCGTCAAAATGAATTTTACCTCCACAGTGGGGGCAGGTAATGGTGTTTTCCTCTTTTTCTTCTCCTATCAATTTAGTGATAGATACATTTAGAACACCGGCAATCTTTAGAAGATTATCCAAAGAAGGCGAAGATTTTCCGGTTACAATGTTGCTGATAGCTACCTTTGAGATGCCCACTTGTTCAGCAAGCCATGCAGAAGTAACGTTACGCTCATTCATTATTTTTTTTATTCGTAAATCCATAAACTATACTTTATTCTGATTGTTCCGCAAAGTAATGCAAACTTTGTCATATAACCTAATTTTGATAAAGTTTGATTTATTAAATATTCTTAATTGATAAGAGAACTGTATCAAAAGTATTGCTTTTAATAAAGTTCTCTTTATCTTTGCATCATCAAAAACGAAGTAATAACAATTAAATAATAGAAGATATGAATATCATTAGTTATAAAAAAGGTGAGAATGAAGGTGCATTGTTTATTCATGATGAAAAGAACTATTCAGCCTGTACGGCAGTAGAAAGTAGCAAAAGATTCAAAACTCTCAAAGGTGCAATAGCTTGGTTGAATGCAAGGGGGTATAGAGAAGCATAAGTTTGAATAACAATTAAAAAATATACGATTATGGCAGCATCAGTGATTAAGCAAAGAACAATAGAAAAGTTCATCATGTCAGAGTTTGTACAAGGTAACTTAGATACAGAAGAGCAAGTAAGCTGTATGCTTATCCTGATTCGAAAGAAGCTGAATATGTCAGTAGAGCAAGCAAGTGACTTTATGAGAAAAGCAATTGGTATTAATGCTTAAATACATACGATTATGAATACAAAAGAAATAGAAATAGGCTTGAGATATAGAGTGTCAGGTGATTTGGCTAATGGGCGCTATGCAGACGGTACGCCACGCATATCACACGATGATGTAGTAAGAGTAATAAAGCGAATTACAGATACACACGTGATTTTAGAATGTGGACGTATGTTCATCATTAACGACAATCTTAAAATTGAGAAGTTCTAAGTTTAATCCGGTAGCCTTCGGGCTACCATAATACACACGATTATGAAAGCAGATTTAGTTTTAGTTATCAGTCCCGAAGCTCCACTGATGAAACAACTGGGCAAAGTGTTGGGCAAGCTATGTACCATGTACGACTTTACTACCATTGACAAGAATGAAAAGTACATCACCATCCAGCACGATGAAACTGGTCTTGTAGTGGCTTATACGAGTGAAGAAAGATTGAATGTGAAACATTAATTATAGTAATTATGAACTCAATAAACAAAAACGGTTGCAGCGTATGCCAGTCCGGTAAAGAGAACTACACTACTTACAACACTAAGTTGAGAGGTAAGAGAGTTAAAATGTATCAGTATGACTACCGTGCTGAAAGTGGTGAATTGTTTTCTTGTTGTGCATCAACTTTAGAGGTGTGCAGAGAGAAAAGAGATATCTGGTTGAAAAAGATTCTGTGACTTAAAACTGATTGTCACAGATAGAATTTGAAGATATTTCGTTATCTTTGGTTGTGGTAGTATCTTTGGGGTACTATCGCGGGTTAGAGAAGTCTAGTCATCTCGCCACTTTGACTTGGTGGAAATCGCAGGGGCGGAGCCTGCACCCGCAACAATGAATATTAATTTAAAAAAGACACGATTATGAACATTCTTACATTAAGTATCAAACAGAAATATTTCGATGAAATCTTATCTGGTACTAAAACGCACGAATACCGTGAAATTAGGCCGACTAACGCAAAGAAGTATATCACTTATTTATGTGGTGGCAAAGAGTACAAGGTAGATGAAGAATTACCTGAAGAGGGTGAAGTTGAGTTGAAACCGATTAAGTACGATGCGATTAAACTTCTTACGGGTGCCTATAGTGGTAAACGCCCTTATATTATCGTTGAAGTGAAGAACGCAGAAGCGGTCATTCTCACCGATGAAGACGGTAATGATATTGTTTACCCCTATCAGGGTGAAGAATATCTCGCAGCCCAAATGGATTATACATTAGGTAAGATATTAGAAAAACATCTTTGATTGTTTAATTTAAATTTTATTGCTGAGTCGCAAGAAGAGTAAACAGAGTAGCTGGCCCCCGCAGAAATATGAACGGTGCCGGTGCAGGCGGTAGATTAGTCGCCAATCGTAGGGGTACAGCAAGTGCCACACAGTTAGGATCACGCAGACAGCGTTACAGTGATCTTCGTATTTCATTTGGATTGTCAGGTGGTTAGCTATGAATAAAGTAGAGCAAGCGAACCGGTATATAGACCTCATTCGGGTAAAATCGAATGAGGCTTTGCTGTTTTTATCACTTGGAAAAGATTCGCTTGTTCTACTTGATTTAATCTATCCGAAGTTTGACCGGATTGTTTGTGTGTTCATGTACTTCGTCAAAGACTTGGAGCACATAAACCGCTGGATAAACTGGACTAAAGCCAAATATCCGAAGATAGAGTTTGTGCAAGTACCACATTGGAATCTCACTTACATCCTCCGTGGTGGTATGTATTGTGTGCCTAATCCGAAAGTGAAACTGTTGAAGCTGGCTGATGTGGTAAAGGCTATGCAGCTTACTCACAGAGTTTATTACACGTTCTTAGGCATGAAAAAGGCTGATGGTATGAACCGCAGGCTTATGCTGAAAGGGTATGAGGTAAACGGTTACGAGAATAACGGTATAGTTTATCCTTTGGCTGATTGGACACAAAAGGATATCCTTGCTTACATGAAGCAGCACAACTTACCCGAACCAGTTAGATATTCATTGAAAGCCAGTTCGGGTATCGGTTTTAATCTTGACTGTATGCTTTGGATGGAGAAGAATTACCCGCAGGACTTACAGAGAATTTACAAAGTTTTCCCTATGGCTGAAAGAGTGCTTTGGAAGTATCATAATAAACAAAATTAATAGGAGACCAGCTGAGTTAGAAACAGAAGAAGAGGTAGAATGAAAAGTGCTGCTGATATTGGAGTACAAACTAATCGTTTGAGTCGTGCGGCAGAGGAAAATCCTACAAGGCAAGCGAGGATTAATAGTATCGGTGGTACCATGTATCGTAATTTAAGCCGTTTGAATTACGCTCGAAATGGTAATGTCTATCAGCAGTATTCGAGAGCGGCACGTCAGGGACGGAGTAGAGGACTTGGTTTAAGCAATGGCTAATATGGAACTATCAAAGTATATAAAATCTGAATCGGTAGAACTTAACCGCTCCGCCATTCACTTGGCATCTTATAATCCTCGAAAGTTGTCCGAAGAATCACGCAAGACATTGAAGCGTGGCATCAAGAAATTCGGATTAGTCGGTGGAATTGTCGTGAACAAGCGAACCGGGTTGACCGTAGTCAGCGGGCATCAGCGTTTGTCTGTCATGGATGAATTGCAAAAGTTTCCCGATAACGACTACCGCATTCGAGTCGACGTAATTGACGTGGAAGAAAAGCAGGAGAAGGAACTAAATATTCTAATGAATAACCCAAACGCACAAGGTACCTGGGATTTTGATGCTCTTGCCCGAATTGTTCCCGATATTGATTGGAAAGACGCCGGTTTAACGGATGCCGATTTGAACATGATAGGTGTCGATTACCTGTTACAGACCGAAGAAGAAAGCTCTATCGCAGACGCTCTGTCTGATATGATGGCACCAGTAACCGAGCAGAAAGAAGCTGATAAAGCTGCCAGGCAGTTAGAACGCGCCGAGAAGGTTGCCCATATGAAGGAGGTCAAGCAACAAGTAAAGGAGAACGCACAGAAGACAGCCGAAGATATGGATGCCTATGTGATGTTGTCCTTTGACACCTATGAAGCTAAAGCCGCTTTCTGTGAACGGTTCGGATATGACCCCGATATGAAGTTCATAAAGGGAGAAGTATTTGATGAACAAATTGAAAGAATTGATTAACATCTTAAAATTTAGGAGGACAGTTGAGTCAGAAGAAGACAAAGGAGCTATATGGATATTGTAAGAACCGCTAATCGACTTACAAGAACTTACGGGCAAAATAATCGAGATAGAATTATGAGAGCTGCTAAAAATGCAGAACGGAATCTTTCACGCAATTTGAAAATTTCACAAGCAGCATTGTCTCTCTTTATCAATAGGAAAAAAATAGGAGCAACAGTAAGACTTGCTAACGCAAACGGATAATATTATGTCAAAGAGTGAATCTCAAAATAAAAAAGGTAAAGGAGGAAGAAAGCCTAAGTTTGACTATACAAGCGAGGACTTTCTTTCTCTCGTAGAATCGTATGCCAAAAAGGGATTCACTGACAAGGAAATAGCCTACGCCATAGGGATTCTGCCGCAAACTTTCTGCGAAAAGAAAAGCGAGTACGCCGAAATATCCGAAGTCTTAGCGCGTGGGCGCGCGACCATCAATGCAACGGTAAGGGCTAAGTTCCTTGCTATGGCTCTTGGTGGAATTAAAACGAAAAGCACCGTAGTAAGAAAGCTCCGTGACACAGAAGGCAATTTGACCGGTGAGGAAGAATTGCAAGTAAATGAGAGTGAACTGGCTCCTAATTTGCAAGCAATGTCCGTTTGGCTGTACCACCATGATGAAGATTGGAGAAAGATTGAGCGCAAACAAGATGAAGACGCTGATATTCCAACAGACATAGAGCATGGCATCAACATTGATTCTTGGATTAAAGACAAGCTGAAATGATAGTACCTCAAGAAATTTACCATCCATTATACGAGGATAAGGAAAAATTTATAATTCTTATCACCGGTGGACGTGGTAGCGGAAAATCTTTCAATGCTTCCACCTTCATAGAACGGCTGACCTTTGAAATGACCCCGGTAGAGAAGATTGTACATCAGATTCTCTACACCCGCTACACGATGGTTTCTGCCGGTATGTCTATCATACCAGAAATGATGGAGAAGATAGACCTTGACGGAACGACCAAGTATTTCAAGACCACCAAGACGGATATAGTCAACAAAATGACTAAGAGTCGTATCATGTTTCGGGGTATCAAAACATCTTCGGGGAATCAGACGGCAAAACTGAAATCCATTCAGGGTATTACTACCTTTGTTTGTGATGAAGCTGAGGAATGGACGAATGAAGAAGAGTTCGACAAGATAATGCTCTCCATCCGTAAGAAAGGGATTCAGAACCGGATAATCATCATAATGAATCCTTGTGATTCCAATCACTTCATTTACAAAAAGTACATCGAAAATACCCATAAACTCGTAGAGATTGATGGGGTGCAAGTCCAAATCTCCACGCACCCGAATGTACTTCATATCCATACTACCTATCTTGATAACTTGGAGAATCTTTCTCCAGAGTTTCTGAAGGAGGTTGAGGATATGAAGGCGAATAATCCCAAAAAATATGCTCACGTGGTTATCGGTCGGTGGGCTGACGTTGCGGAAGGTGCTGTATTCAAGAAGTGGGGAATTGTTGATGAGTTCCCGGCTTGGGCTAAGAAGGTGGCTATCGGGCAAGACTTTGGCTACACACACGACCCGTCCGCTTCCATTCGGTGCGGTATTGTAGGTAACGCTCTTTATCTGGACGAAGTAGATTACCGGACCGGACTTCTTTCTTCTGACATTATCAAAACGCTTCGACCGTGGGGATTGAAGGTTATTGCCGATAGCGCAGACCCTCGTTTGATTCAAGAAATACATAACGGAGGTATTAAGATATATGCGGTGGAAAAAGGAGCAGGCTCTATCAATGCCGGCATCGATAAGATGCAGGACATGGAGATATACATAACCAAGCATTCGTATAACTTGCAAAGCGAGTTCCGAAAGTATGTGTGGGCGAAGGACAAGGATGGAAAGTATATCAATGAACCCGAAGACCATGATAACCACTGTTTCGTAGGAGAGACTCTTGTAATGACAAGCGTAGGGAATAAGCGAATTGATAAGATTAGAAAGGGTGATTATGTACTCACATCAAACGGTTTTAGAAAGGTTAACAAATTCTTTGATAATGGATGTAGAAAGATATTGCATACTCGGTTGGTTTTTAGTAACTTTATAGTTGAAATAAAGGCAACGCCTGAGCATAAATTTAAAACTATAAATGGATGGAAGCAATTACAAGAACTGACGAAAGGGGACGTACTCTATACGTGCAAGTCTTTAATGGCAAAGAATACAAATTATATGCCGGAGAACGTTATTTCTCCCGTGGAACAAAACGACTACATCGTGAAGTGTGGAAATTCTATAATGGGCAAATACCTAAAGGGTATCATGTCCACCATAAAGATGAAAACACTTGGAATAATGATATATCCAATCTTGAACTTGTTGAGATGCACGCACATTTACGGCATCACGCAGAAGAGCAAAGTAGAGACAATGAACTGCTTGCATGGAGAAGAGAGAATATTGCCAAAGCAAGCAAGTTTGCCGTTGGATGGCACAAATCAGAAGAGGGAAGGAAATGGCATAGCAAAAAAGCAAAAGAGCAATTTGCAAATGCAAAGCCGGAAACCTTCATTTGTGAATGGTGTGGAAAAGAGTTTTCTGCCATTTCAAACGGAAATAATAAGTTTTGCTCAAACAAATGCAAAACAGCCTATCGGTATCATTCAGGGACAGATAACGAAAAGAGGAAATGCAAATGGTGCGGCAATGAATTTGTCGCAAATAAATACAGCAAGACCGAATTTTGTTGTAGGAGATGTAGCGGACAATCTTCTGCAAGCGTCAGAGCTGAAAGAGATAGAGATAGTAAAGGAAGATATATGTAACGTTTACGATATAGAAGTTGAAGATATGCACGAGTTCTTCGCTAATGGGGTTCTCGTGCATAATTGTATAGATGCTGCCCGTTATTATGTTTTGGGTGAGCTTCTGGGAAAGATTCAGAAGCCGAAAGATTTAACTGGAATATTCACACACTAAAAATATAAGCTATGCCATTGAGTTTAGAAGAAATATTAGTATTGCCCGATATTGGGCAGAAGATAAGCTACCTGAAGAAAGGTAGGAAAACTGAGCTTCCCGACCGCTGCAAGTTGTGGGATGATTGGAATCCGGAACGCCATGAAATCATGGTGGATAAAGAGAAGTACCCGGACAGGAAGGTTCTTGAAAAGGAAGCGGAGAAAGTTTTCGATGAGAAGACAGGTAATGCCTATGAAACCGAAGCACAGTACAGAACCGAACCGGTAAACCGTATCTCTATTCCCTTGGAGCAGGACATCGTAAACATTCAAACGGCTTTTACAGTAGGCACTGAGCCGTCTATAGACTGTACTCCTGCGGATGATGACGAAAAGAGACTCTTGGATGCGGTCAAAGCTGTATTTAAGTCCAACAAAATCAAGTATCAGAACAAGAAGATTGTTCGTTCCTGGTTATCCGAACAGGAAGTTGCCGAGTATTGGTATGCGACCGATGATGATTCGTTCTGGGCTAAGTTCTGGAAGAAAGTAAAGACTACTTTCGGGGGCAAGGTTAAGCCTACCAAGAAACTGAAAAGTGTGTTGTGGTCACCATTCAGAGGTGATAAGCTTTTTCCGTTCTTCAACGATGAAGGTAAGATGATTGCTTTCTCCCGTGAGTATAAGAAAAAACTCATGGACGATTCGGAAATTACCTGCTTTATGACTATTACAGACAAGATGGTTTATCAGTGGGATTTATCTAAAGGGTACGAGGAAAGAACTTCTTTCGCTCATGGCTTTCCAAAACTGCCGGTTCTCTATGCCTACCGTCCCGAACCTTATTGCAAGAAGATTAAGACCTTCCGGGTCCGCTTGGAGAAACTACTATCCAACTATGCCGATTGCATTGACTATCATTTCTTCCCACTGCTGAAGCTAATTGGAGATGTAGAGGGCTTCATGGGTAAGGTTAAGGATAGAATGGTCAAACTTACAGGAGAAGGTGCTGATGCCCAATATCTGACGTGGAACCAGGTGCCAGATACGATTAAATTTGAAGCTGAGACACTTACTAACATGGCTTATGATATGTCAAACACTCCAAGAATATCCTTTGAGACATTGAAAGGCGTGGGTAAAGCTTCCGGTACTGCTTTCCGCTTTATGTTTATGGGGGCACATATGGCGGTAGAAAATCATGGTGAAGTTATTGGAGAGTTCCTACAACGGAGGGTAAATTTCATTGTCTCCGCTTTAGGCTCTATCAATCCGACCGAGTTTAGCAAGGTATCACAGACTATTGATATAGAAACAGAATTAGTTCCATATATGATTGATGATTTGAAGGATAAAGTTACTACTGCCGTCTCCGCTGTTGGTGGTGGTATCTGGTCTACTCGTGAGGGCATTATGTTTGCTGGGAATAGTGATCGTATCGAAGAAGAGCTTGCTGAAATCAAGGAAGAACAGGCGGTAAAGAATGAAAATATGAAAAAAGGAACAGAAATTTGAGTCGTTGTCGGAAAAATCACGGGAGTATAATTTGATGCAAGAAAAATAGAACAGTTAGCGGTAATTCTTCGGAGTTGCCGCTATTTTTATATTCATAGTAAAATAATGAATAAATGCTTTGATGCTATTCGTATTATTACTATATTTGCATGGTAATTAAGTCCAAAGCGTTATGAGTTACAAATCAGTAAAAGACGTTGTAACTATGTTGCAAGAAAACGGCTTTGTTCTAAAGAGCCAGAAAGGTAGCCACATGAAGTTTGAAAAAGATGGTAAAGTAGTTATCGTACCGAATCATAACAGCAAAGGCGTTGAGAAAGGCACTTATTACAGCATTTTGAGGCAAGCGGGGCTAAAGTAGCCCCCTTGTTCTCTTAATTTAAAAGGAGGTAATATGAAAACAGTAGAAGTTATCGTTGAACACGCAGGAAAGAACCTGAGTGCTTATATTGAAGGTGCTCCCGTCATTACAGTTGGTAATGATATGAAAGAGTTAGAAGATAATATGAAGGAAGCAATCGAGTTGTATCTGGAAGATAATACTAATCCTTGCGAGGTGTTGTCTGGGGAATTTGAATTAAAGTTCAAAATTGATGCTGCTACCTTTATCAACTACTACAGCAACATTTTTACTAAAGCTGCATTGAGTCGGATTACGGGAATCAATGAGCGTCAGTTATGGCATTATGCTGCCGGAGTACATAAACCGCGCAAACAGCAGTTGGAGAAGATTCAGAAAGGTATTCAGTCTTTGACTAAAGAGTTGGCTGCTATTAATCTCTTGTAGTTTGGCAAAGATAGAGAATGAGATAGAACATGGTGTAATTTGCCAAAGTGTAGAAGACTTCTTCCTATGACAGATGATAATATCCCACCGACTGATCCAAGGCTGATTGAACTAAGGGTTTCATCAGAATTAGTTATTGAGTACGAAGAAGAATATTATCCGATAAAATACTAGTTGATATAAAGGAATAAATATTTTTTGGGGGTAATAAATTTTAGGCTTGCAGTTATTCTGTGAGCCTTTTTTCTGCCATTATCAAACCTTCTCTTTATTGTTCGTTATCACCTATTTAATTATTTCCCTTCCACCTACTTACTCACTACTTTTATACCGCATTTGTGACATCAAAGCGAAGGTCACGAATCAGAAGTTCAAATATTTATTAATCATCCGTATTGGTGGTATTTTTACTTCCGCAAATTGAATTTCAAATTTAATAATTCATACGGTATGAAAGGAAAAATCTTAGTAGCACTAAAAACGAAGTATAAAACCTTTGGGTTTGGTGATAAAGCATTTGACGGGGTGGCCGACTACTTATCTAAAACCGTTACTGAAGAAAGTCAAATAGAAACTGCTATTAGTGGGGTCGAAGGACTTTTAAAAGCTTTTCAAGGAGACATTGATACTGTTAGAAACGAAAAATCGGGTCTGCAAAAACAATTGGACGAATTGAAAAATAAAATCGAGAACCCTAATCCCAATCCTAACCCAAATCCAAAGCCGGAAGATAAGAAAGATGACATGGCGACCATCATTGCGAATGCGGTGAGTGCTGCTGTTAAGCCTCTTTCCGATGAACTCGCTCAGTTTAAGGCTGAGAAGTCACAGGCTACCCGACAAGAGCAGATTTTGGCAAAGGCAAAGGAGTATGGTATTCCCGAAACATTCGCAAAGCGTTATGCGATTCCTGATGATGCAGACTTAGACATTTATTTCAAGGACGCTAAACAGGAACTTGCCAATATCGGCTTTAGTGGTGTGACTCCTCCTGAATCAGCGGAAACAAAGATGGAGAAGGAAGCTGAATCTATTGCGAATATGATTTCGGAAGGAACAAAAACTATTGTTGAATCTAAAAAGTAAAATTTATGGCAGCAGGTACTAAGTATAACTTGACCCCGGAATACAAACCGGAAGAGTTCTACCGTGTTGAGACGGGTGTCAGAAAGAGCGGACCGTGGAAGTTGGATATTACCAACCTTGTAGTAGGCTCTATTCTTCCTGTATTCACACCTGTACAAGCGGACTTGAAGAAACGGACACTCGTTCCCGTCCGCAATGTGAAAGTGGTTGAAGCTTATACCACAGGAGACTCTAATCTCACCATCAAGGTGGCAAAAGATTCTTTGGCTTATCAGGGTATGTTCATCGGAAGCGGAAAGAAAGGCGCAGAGGTAGCATCTATCGACAAGTCAACCAAGGATTATGATGTATTAACCATCAAAGCGGCTTTCGGAGAAAATATCGCTAAGGATACGGTTCTTTTCGAAGCTACCGCAGTGGATGGAACAGTGAAGAAGAACACTGCAAACTTCGTTCTTTATGATGCGAAGAAAGTTGAGAGCGATGGAGCGGTTCTCTGCACTCTCTTGATGCAAGCCTATGAGGTAAAGGAAAGCAAGTTGGTTCTTCCGATCCATGAGCTGGATAAGGTGGGATTGACAAGCCGTTTCCAGTTTGAGTATTAATCATTAAAAGTTTAGATATGAATTTGACCATACAAACTTTATTTACAGATCCCAATATCGTTCAGGCGATTATTGACCGTGTCCTCCAGTTGAGACTGGACACAATCTACTGGAAGCAATACGGAGATTTCTTGGAAACCAAAACCCGTGTTTTCAAGACTTATCTTGGGACAGTAACGGGTGTTGTTGCCGGTTCCATTCTGGGTAAGAATGATCAGAAGCCTATTCGTGAAAGACGTAGCCTTGGAAGTGGTTATACTGAAATTGCTTACTTGGGCGACCGTTATCAAATGGATATTGAGCGCCTGTCACAGTTACAGGATATCATTGACAAGTTCAATGCAGCCAATACAGCTGATCAACGTACAATCTTGCAGGAGATTATCGATTTTATAGTTGATGATTACCGTCAGATTCTGCTTGCTCCGCACAAGCGTATGGATATTATCGTTCCTGAATTGTTGATGACTGGTAAGGCGCAGGTTCATTTGGCCGATAATAAGGAAAACATCGAATTGTTGGACATCGAGCTACCGTTCCACTTCCTTACTCCTGACGCTTCAGCAAAGAATGTATTTATCTCTTACTTGCAGCAGGAGATTCAGAAATTGAAAGCCAAATACGGTGTATTCTCCAAAATGATTATGTCTCGTGGTACGTTTATGAAGAACATTGTAGGGGCTTCTGAGTTCGGTGATAAATTCAAGATGATTCTTGGTGAGCGTGAGTTCATGGTTAATGCAGGGTTGGTGACTGACCAGATGGCATCCAGCGTATTTACTGGAATCGGGCTTCCTGCAATTGAGATCAAAGAGGACTACGTAGAGAATCAGGCGGGCGAGAACGTGCAGATTTACGCCGACAACCGCATCACCCTGTTGCAGACGGACAAGGTGATGAAGATGCGTCACCATAAGCCGTATGTAATGACGGACCCTGTTCCGGGACGTTCTTACAATACTGCTGAAGGTCAGATGTCGGTTTGCAACTATCGTGACGAAGAAGGTCGATACATGGAATACACCGCCGAATGGATTCCTGAGTTTATCGCTCCTAACAAGATTGTGAACATTGACCTTTCAACGATGAACGCGTAAATAGTAAGGGTGTGAGGGTCGCACCCTATTGTCTAATTTTATAAATCAGTAAAGAAATGAAGAATTTTATTTTTGCCATGTGTGGCTTTTTGATGATGTCTTTGGTTTCGTTGGGTGTACAGGCATCAAGTATTAGTGAACCTATTCCGTCCAAATCAGAGTTAGCTGCGGTGGATGTTGGTCTGCCGGATATTCAGTATGTCACTTTTGAAGCTGCTCCGTTGAATTGCTTTGTGCTGACCGATTCGCAGCCTGTGATGCTGATAACGAATAGTCCGGTTGTACAAAGTGTAATGACGATGAATGTGGCTACACAGGGGAAGCAGATTTCGGTTCCTAAGTGTCCGTTCCGGTACATCTATAAATCGAAGTATTGTACGCATTATAGTTACACTGTATATAGTAGATTGATTACACCATATTAAGATGACGGTAAACGGCTACATACAACAGAAGTTCCAGACCTTCGGCATTCAATTGTCGGAGGCTGACCTTTTGGATATGTGTCTTGCCTCGAAGATAAGCGGAGAGGAAGAGATGAACGAGGATTGCTACGGTCTTGTGTCGGTGGCAATTGCAAAGTTCATCCCCTCTCTTTTACTTCGTGCCACTTCAATCAGTGAAAGCGGTTTCTCTATGTCTTGGAACATTCAAGGTATTAAGGACTACTATTCGCTTCTGTGTAAACAGTACGGATTGAAAGACGAACTGAGTAACAAACCTAAAGTGACATTCTTATGATATTCGCTCCACACATATTGCAGGTAAAGGTTATCACTCCGATGGATAAGGATGAGTTCGGCCGGCCTATTCCCGGAACAGGTGGTGAATACTGGCAAGACGTATGCAAGTGCCGTTGTGATGATAACACTACCAAAGAGTTTTCGTCTGATAACGGCTCTGTGTATCGTCCGAATTATCATGTGGTATGCGAGAAGAGAATTACTGTCAAGGCTGGTGATGAAGTACGTTGCATGGATGGTGATAGCGTAAGAGGTCAAGGCGAAGTTTATACAGTGAAGAGTACAAACTACTTTAACTACTCGGAATTATGGATGTAGATTTCGATTTCTCAGATGTTGACTCCTTTTTCGATGAAGGAGAATGGGAGGTCGAAAAGAAGATGATTGATGTAGGCGATGAAGCCGTGAAGTACGCAGAGGAAAATGGCGATTATCAAGACCATACACTCACTTTGAGAACGTCCAATGATTACGATGTCGATAAAGACGGTTTGACATTGAAAAACGAAGCGGAATACGCATCATTCGTAGAATCTAAAGGGTATGATGTTTTGAGTAGTGCTGCTTTATATGCGGAGAAACGATTAAAAGAAGAATTTGAAAAATGAAAAAGTACATTGGAACAAAACAGATTGAAGCAGAACCTATGACATTGGGTGAAGCTTGCAGTAAAGGCTTGGTAAAAAGTGAAATAGAAGAGAATGAGTCTTATAAACTAGGATATCACACTCGTACTGAATATGGCTATGAAAGTTGGTCACCCAAAGAACTGTTTGAAGAATCATATCGAGAAGTCAAGAAAGAAACTCCTATCTGTTTCGGTGATGCTATAGAAGTTTTGAAACAAGGTGGCACTATCCGTAGAAAGGGCTGGAACGGGAAAGGATTAATGGTATTCAAACAGGTTCCAGCTCATATAGAGAGTGATGTTATTCCCAAGATGCAATCTCTTCCGCAATCAGCAAAAGACCTTATTCTGAAAGGCAAAGGTTTCATTGACTATACGAGTCAATGCCTTATTTACAACGAGAACACCGGGCGTGCTGATTCATGGGTTCCGTCTATCAGTGATGTGTTTGCCGAAGATTGGGAGATTGTGAAATGATAGTAACCACCGACATAGGAAACATCCTCTACCGGGATTGCAAGGCTTTCGGGATAGGTATAGTGCCAGCAGGAGAAACACTGACGGGTGAATTGACCTCTGAAAGAATCGTTATCTACACGAAGAAACAACAGCCGGGAAAGTATTGGAAGAAATCTTTCGCAGAAGTGAATCTATGTGTACCCAATTTAAGCGAGAATGAAGCGAACACAATCCGGCTTAACGAACTTGAAAGAAAGGCTGGCAAGCTGCTTGATGATGTAGTAAGCACCTATGACGGTACAACCTATCGTTACTCTATCGAATCAATTGGCACGGAAGCGGATACAGCTTTGAAATGCCATTACGTGAATGTGAGAATTTTATTTGAAGTAATAAATGTAAAACTATAAGATTATGATTTCAGCAGTAGGAATAAAAAGAATCTTGTTTGCCGATATTGATAAGGTAACGGCAGACATTACCCCCGAAATCGCAAAGACTTTGATTCAAGCCGCTATCAAAGCGAAAGATGAGGTTTTGAATGTACACGGGGAAACGTGGCAGATTGAGGAAACGGAAGCCTCCGTCACTGGGTACAAGAACCAATTAACGGGAAAGAATTACCGTTACGATGATGTGCCGGGAGAAGTATCGCCCGCTTTCTCTATCGGACAATATGACTGGAAGACCAAGAAAGCGTTCATGGGTGGCGATGTTATTCAGGCAACATCTAAAGATGTAGGTTGGAAGCGTGCTTTGGATAAAGTTATTATCAACAAAGCATTGTTCTGTCTGACCGATGATGATGTATGGTTCATCTTCCCAAAATGCCGTATTGTTTCCCGTGAAGCCAATACGGATAAGGCAATTGCAATCGCTGTAAAAGGCTTGGTGCAGGAACCGGGAATTGAAGGCGTTTCTTCTGAGTATAACTACGAAGAGGGGCAGATTAAAGCTTTGCAGGCATGAACTACAGTAACCATTGTACCTACTCCTTCCGATGCGACCGTAAAGCTGGACGGTGCAACGGTCAGGTCAAAGCAGGTGAATGCTGGGGCTACCGTTCACTATGAAGTGTCGAAAGTGGGGTACGTCACTCAGTCAGGAGATATTAAAACCACTCCTTCTGAAGTTGATACCACTCTTAAAAAAGAGATAACATTGGTAAAAGCACAAGAGTGATAACCGGGGGATGGATATATACCATTCCCCCTTTTAGTTTAAGAATATGAATCAAGCAGCAAAAACGGTTTCTGATGCTTTGTTAGGGCTGGATTTCAAGAATGTGGAGATAGGAGGGATGGTTTATACCATTAAACCTCCTACAATTAAAATTATCTGTCGTGCCATTCATCATTTTTCCGATATCGCCCTGAGAGGAGATAATATCATGGAGGCTATTAAAGAGCTTCCTGAAGCTACTGAAGATATGCTGAAAGGTATTTCATGCTTCATCTGCGGGAATGATAGTTTGGTCAAAGAATTGGAGAACGGCACTTTTGAAGAAGTCAAAGATGCCTTGGAAGTCTGTTTCTTTATGATGGATATATCGGCTTTTCAGTGTGTCAGCTCGATGAGGAACGTGTCGATGCTGGCAGCAAGACCGAAACAGTAGGAAACACAACGTTCTTCGGGCAGATAGCCCATTTGATTGACACGCTGCATCTGAGTTATACAGAAGTGTTTGAGATTATCCCTTATCGGAATCTGCTGATGATGCAACGGGATAAATTACACGCAGTATATGGTGGTCAGAAGGTGAATAGAATCAGTGGTAAGGAATTGGCTAATCGTAGGAAAAAGAAATAGATATGGCGAAATTATATTTTAAGGTAGGTAGTGACTGGGAAGAAGTTGTAAGGCTCCGTAATGAAATTGCGAAGTTAAAACAAGAGTTAATGAGCATGGATGGCACGCAGTCTCCTGCTGCTTTCAAGGCTTTAAATGTTCAACTTGCTGCATCTAATCAAAGATTGGATGAGTTGGTAACTAATGCAGCCAAAGCTGGAGCAGAGATGGAAGGTGACTTCAAGAAGAAAATCTTTGATGCTTCCCAAGTCGTAAACGGATTGTCAGAGAAGATTACACTCCAGCGTGGAACCATCCAGCAGTTAAAGAATGAATTATCCAGTCTTAAAGACAAGTATCGTGAAGCATTAAAACAAGATGGAGATACATCTTCTTTGGAAGCTAAGATAAAATCCACAATTGAAAAACTTAGGGAACAAAAGAGTGTACTTTTCAATCTAACCCAAGAGCAAGCCAATGCTCGGTTGTCGGTTAAAAAGCTCCGTGACGAATACGAGCTTTACAATAATGACGGGAAAGAAGTTGTAGCAACCAACGAGGGTATTGCTATCTCTTGGAAGAAAGCATTGGCGGTTATCGGTGGTGTTAGCGCACTCAAAGCGTTAGGTTCTGAAATGATTCGTGTACGCGGTGAATTTCAGTCTATACAAACTGCTATTGAAACAATGGTTGGAAAGGATGTGGCAGGACAGCTGATTCCGCAAATCAAAGAGCTGGCGAAGATTTCTCCACTTACTATGTCAGATATAGTTGGAGCGGAAAAGATGATGCTTGGTTTCAATATTCAGGCAGAGGATACCATCAAGTACATGAAAGCCATTAGTGATATTTCTATGGGAGAATCCGGTAAGTTCAACTCTCTTACTTTGGCTTTCTCTCAAATGTCCGCTGCTGGCAAGTTGATGGGGCAGGACCTCAATCAGATGATTAATGCAGGGTTCAACCCTCTCCAGCAAATTTCCGAAAAGACAGGTAAGTCTATCGCCACTCTGAAAGAAGAAATGTCTAAAGGCGCTATCTCCGCAGAAATGGTTCAACAAGCGTTTATAGACGCTACTTCCGCAGGTGGAAAGTTCTATAATATGTCTGAGAACGCTTCAAAAACAATCAATGGGCAGTTATCCATGATGCAGGATGCGATGGATGCAGCCTTTAACGAGCTGGGGCAGAAGTCGGAAGGTGTCATAATGAAGGGGATTCAGATGACCACTTCACTGATTGAAAACTATGAAACGGTGGGGAAGGTATTGGTTGGGTTAGTTACTACTTATGGAGCGTACAGAACTGCTGTGATGTTGGCTACCATGGCGACAAGTAAACATACGATAGCTGAAGTAGCTCTTACTAATGCTCGTGTATTGGCACGAAAAGCACAATTAGCTTTAAATGCAGCTATGCTTACTAATCCTTATGTTTTGTTGGCTACCGCCGTTATTGGGCTTGGTGCTGCAATGTGGGCTTTACACGATTCGGCAACCGAAGCGGAAAAAGCGCAAAGAAGGTTTAACGAGCGGCAAGAAGAAGCTAAAAAACAAGAGGAAGAACATAAGCAGAAGATTGATTCCCTCGTACAGAGTTCCCGTGACATAGCCTTATCCGATTTGCAGAGGGGTCAGAGTTTAGCGGAGTTGAGAAAAGAATACCCAAAGATATTTGCCCAATACGACATTGAAACCATCAAACTTGCCGATATACTTAAATTGAAGCGGCAGATTGCAGAGGAAGATGCGAAACGCGCCGGAGAAAAACAAGCCAAAGAACTTTCCAACATTGAATCAGAAATCAAATATTACGAAAATTTACTGAAATCTCTTTCCGGTCAACAAGGTATAGATGGGTATGTGAAGAAGCTGAAAGAATTGCGTGCTATGCGTGGTGTTATATTGCAAGATAAAGGCAAAAATATTTCAGAACAGTTTATATCCAACTTGAACAATGTTGATGTAAACGAGTTTGACCGATACATATCCGAGCTTGAAAGGAGAATCAAAGGCAAGGGTGATAATGGAACCCTCAAACTCCGTTTGCCTATTGATGTGAAAGGAACTCTGTCTGATGAAGCAATCTATAATGTGAAAGACATAAAAACACTTATAGATACTGCGAAGTCTGCCAAACAAACTCGAATTGATTCTGAAAAGAACAAAACTACCTATAAAGAAGACTATGATAAAGCCAAGAAAGATTGGGAGGATGCCAAAAAGAAACTTTCCGAAATAGAAAAGGACAAATCCAAGTTTACTTCAAAACAATATGAGGAGGCTAAAAAACGTAAGGAAACTGCTGAAAAAAAATACAAAGATTTAGGTGGTATTACCGGTAGTTCGTTAACCAAGCAAGAAAACCAAGTAAAGAAAGAAATCGAAAAACTTCGCAAACAGCAAGAAGGCATTCGTTCCCAGAATGATAAGATCTCTGAAATAGAACGCAAACAGGCAATCCAGCGTAAAAGGCAGGCTGAAGATATGGAAATGGAAATTTCACGGTCTGAGATCAATGCCATGGCTGATGGATCTGAGAAAAAACGTATGCAGAGGGAATTGGATAACCGGAAAGAGATCCAATCACTGGAAAGACAAAAAGAAGATATGATCCAGGCTGTAATTCAAGCAGAGAAAGAGATTTTTGATGCTCAGGAAGAGTTGAAGGCCAAAGAGAATAACAAATATCAGAAAAAGACTTTTGATTCTTCTAAGGTGGATACAGGAAAGATTAGCTCTATTTGGGATACCATTATAGAAAATACGTCCAAAAAGCAACTTGATGATAAGATACGCGATCAAGAGGCGTCTTGGAATGAATATCTTATCAAGTTTGGCAACTATCAACAGAAAAGGCTGGCCATTATTGAGAAATATGATAAGGCCATAAAGGAGGCCGAAACGGCGGGTGATGCAGCTATCTTGATGAAAGAGAAAGCTAATGCGCTTGATGATTTTGACAACTCCGTGAAGAATAGTACGACTTTAATGGGACAGCTCTTTGTTGATGCTTCCCAAAAGAGTGTGAACGAGATTCAGGGCATCATTGAAAAAGCCGAATTATTGATGCAATACCTCGCTGCCATTAAGGATGAACAGGGAAATGCTCAAATCGGTGGAAAGACAGTTTCAAAGAAGGATATTTTAGGTCTGGGGATAAGTGACAATACTCTTCAAAATCTGGAACTTTCAACCGAGCAAACAGAGGCACTAAGAAATGCTATTGGTCGTTTAAAAGAGGAATTGGGAGTAAAGAGTCCTTTTGCGCTTTTCAAAAAGCAAGTAAAAGAAGCGGCAGGTGAAATAGCGAAAGGAGGTCAGGAAAATATTGCTCGAGGGATTGCAGGGATCGGAAGTGCTATTGTTCAATTTACTCCTGCTATATCTCAGTTTGGTCAGGACCTCGGTACAATCTTCGGTAACGATGATCTTGGCAATAAAATAGCCGGTATTTCTGATGCGTTAGGTGGAGTTGGTCAAACAGCCATGGGAGTTGGTCAGATAATGTCTGGTGATATTGTAGGTGGTGCCATGAGTGCTGTTTCTGGTATTTCATCTGTTGTAAAGGCCTTGGATGGTTTGTTTGGCGCTGATTATTCCCGATACAATGAAATGAAGTCACAATATGAAGCTCTTAATTCTGTGTGGGATGAACTTATCAATAAGAAGAAAGAGTATATTGATATGTCCTATGGGGATGAAGCTTATAAAGTAGGGAAAGAAGCAGAAACCCTGATAAAGCAGCAGACCCAGAGATATTATGAACTTCTGAATGAATTAAGGCAAAGTGGCTCAAGTATTGGATCAAGTTCTTTAGGCAAACGAATAGAAAAAAGACTTAGTAAAAAGGATTGGGATAGGATATCCGGTGCTGTCGGTGAATCTGTCACGAATGCAGAGTCATTGCTTAATCTTTCTGCAGAACAACTAAAAGAAGTGCTTGCCGATCCTAAACTGGTATCTGTCCTTAATACTGTAAACGGTGACTTTGTAAAATACATACAGGATATTGTCAATGGCTCTGAGAAATTAGAGGATATACAGAACCAAGTAAAAGAACAGCTTACCCAAGTTTCATTTGATAGCGTATTTGATAACTTTGTCGATACCTTGATGGATATGGATAGTTCGGCAAAAGACTTTGCTAATAATTTTGAGAGGTATATGCAGAAGGCTATGCTTACCACTATGCTTGGTAATAAGTATAAAGCCGAACTACAAAAATGGTATGATGCTTTTGCTGCTGCTAACGATAATAAAACAGGTATTTCTGAGGAAGATTATAAAAAGTTGCAGGAGCAATGGAACGACATTGTTACCGACGCGGTTAAAGAGCGGGATAAATTGAAAGAGTTGCTTGGCTGGACATCCGAATCTTCCTCTCAGGATTCTACAAAAAGAGGATTTGAGGCCATGTCTCAAGATACTGGAGAAGAACTAAACGGACGTTTCACGGCTTTGCAGGCATCCAATGAGGAAATTAAGAATCAGAGCGTAGTCCAATCCCAAGCGCTCAATCTGCTGACGGCAAAGGCTGATACAATTCTTTCTGTGAATACAGAGGTAAGGAATATTGCGGATGATACGAGGAATTTAATTGCTAATTCTTATCTTGAACTGATGCAAATTTCGGAGAATACTGGAGCTATAGTGAAGCCTATTCAACAAATGCAGAAAGATATAGCAGAAGTTAAAAAGAATACCGCAGGCTTAGCTCCCTAAAAGAAGAAGGCAGGAATTTTCCTGCCTTGCTTAGATTTCTTTGAAGGAAAGTTTTGTTATGATTGTTGTATCATTATCCTCGAAAAATATTTCTGTTTTATCCAATGAATACGACTTATTATTCCTATGGAACACAACATTGGGTTTAGTAAATTCGAGAATCTTCATATAACTGAAATCATGTTCAATTACTTCTCCTCCAAAATTAAGTTTTAAGATATGCTTTTCCTCCATATTATATAAATTGAATTATGTGCAAATATAACAATAAAAATACAGTTTATGCCAGATTTACTTATAAACAATAAAGACGCATACGCCACATGGGGTGTAAGGATGGGGGACGGATTCCTCGATGCTCTTGGAGCGTCTGCACCGATGAAAGAATTTATAGAAAATAAATCTCGCCTTGAACATGGGAAGAGAGTGATAATAAATAACCCAAAAGTGGATGAACGGGAAATAACGCTTTCATTTACTATTGAGGGCAGTTCCCAATCTGATTATCAATCAAAGAAAAAAGCTTTCTTCGAGGAATTGTACAGAGGTGTAATTGATATTAAGATTCCAGCTAATAGTAACGAGGTCTACCATCTAATCTATCTTGGTAAAAGTGTTTCCTATGCGCAAAGTATAGACCGGACATTTGGTAAGATTTCAAGTAAATTTTCGGAGCCTAATCCAGCAAATAGAACTTAATTTGTGACCTTATTTCTGATGTCACAACAGGAAGCCCGAATATTTAGGGCTTCTTTTTTTTATCTCCGACCTTTGATGTGTTATGGAAAGAGTAGACATCAAAAACATATCTGGCAGTATTCGTTTTTCTACTATTGTAAATGAAGGCTCGAAACGAAAATTCCTTTTAATGAAGGAAGACTATGTTACTGTGAAGTTCAATTTGGATGAACCGATTTTTTTCAAGCTTGGTGATTACATAGATGATGGATATTTGGGAGTGTTCGAGATATGTGACATACAGAAACCCGCTTACAATGCAATAACGGCAAGTTATGATTACGAACTTCGTTTGGACGCTTATTACTGGAAATGGAAAAATAAAATTTTCAAATACACCCCAGAGACAGCCGGACAGGAAGCGTCCTGGAACCTGACCGCTCCACTGGATGTTCAAGTTGGTATAGTCCTGAGAAATTTAAAAGCTCTTGGTTACACATACAAAGGACAGGATTTTGTTTTTTCCATTGACAGCACGGTTGAAAATAAAGCTCAGTTGATGTCTTACGACAACATCAACATTCTTGACGCTTGCTTTGAAATGGCAAAAAAATGGGATTGTGAGTGTTGGGTAACAGAGAATATCATTCACTTCGGGCGTTGTGAGTTCGGTGATCCTGTTAATTGGGAGATCGGTGTAAATGTAGAGGAAATGACACGCACCGACTCGCAATCCGCTTATGCAACCCGTATCTATGCTTTTGGCTCTACAAGGAACATACCTTCCAATTATCGTCCGGTGGATGAATCAGTAGTTGTGAATGGTGTCGTTCAAAGACGATTGATGCTGCCTGCTGGAACTCCTTATATTGATGCCTATCCTAATATGGTTACAGAGGAAGCCATTGAGCAGGTTATTGTTTTTGATGATATCTATCCACGACGTACCGGTACAATGTCGGATATTGCCATTCATAAGTATACTGACAAGATAGAAAATGCAGATGGGACAATAACTGAGGAGAAATGGGATGCTTACCGCTTTAAAGATACTGGCATTACATTCTCCAAAGCCTATGTGCTTGCTGGCGAGGAATTAAAGATAACCTTCCACTCTGGGAAGCTTAATGGTATGATGTTCGGGGTTATATTTAATCCTGATGGAGAACCTGAGAAGTTATCAGATGGTAGTTGGAATCCGGCTGCACAAGTTTGGGAGATAGTACGTAACGAGGATTATGGGCGTAAACTGCCTGGTGATGTACTTATCCCCGCAAACGGGGATACTTATGTCTTGACTGGCTGGGACTCAACAAAGATAACAGAACTTGGACTCGTGTCTGCTGCCGAAGTCGAACTGAAAACCGAAACGGAAAAGTACGTTGCCAAATCAAAGATGGACCCTTCCACCTATAACTGCAAAATGATGTCTGGTGACGCATACGGCGAAGACGGTGTTCATAATCTTTATAGTGCCGGTCAGAAGGTCAAGCTTATTAACAAGGCCTATTTCGAAGATGGCCGGCAATCGCGTGTCATAGGATTTGAACATAATCTTGACTATCCGTTTGATTCGCCTATATTTACGGTAGGGGAAACGGCGGCTTATTCACGTATCGGAGAATTGGAAGAAAAGTTGGATAGTCTTACATTGAAAGGGCAGACTTACAATGGTGGTGGAAGTGGGGTATATATCATTGGGACTAATGATAGTACACCCCCGTCAAATAGAAATGTCTTTTCGGCTTCAAAGTCACTTGCTACCCATTTACGTAAGGATATGCCCGATACTGCTAAAGAAACTGTAACTTTCTCAAAAGGCTTGATAGTGGGTGATACTGCTGCATCTATTGATGAAAATGGTAATGTGGAAGTGGGAAGTATCACAGCCCGGATGAAAGTTAAGGCCGCTACATTGGAAGTAACCGGTTCGGCCAATGTTGGCACACTCCATTCGGAAGGGAATATTTCAACAGGCGCGGATATTTGGGCTAAAGGTGACACGCATACTTTAAATTTACTCGTTCAGGCACTTGCAAAAACATACGATCTGAATGTTGAGCACGTCGCAACCCTGTTTCAAACCATAGTCAAGGACTATATCAGTTCAGAAAGATTCATCCCCGGACTGATGGGTGAAGGGATGAAGCTATACAAGGCTATCAATGGGGATTGGAACCTTGAAATAGATAATGCCGTAGTCCGTAAGGCCATGACCATTTTTGAACTTATCATTTCGAAAGTTCGTGCGGTTAACGGCGGTCTGGTGATTTCATCCGCCAACGGGCGTGTCAAGTCCGTTTCGGAAACATCCGGTGATCCGGCTTACTATGTTTTAGGTATAGAGGGCGACATGATGTTTGTCACTGATGACTTGGTACGTTGTCAGGTCTACACATCCGGACACGTTAAATACTACTGGGTTCCGGTTGCCTCGGTGAATGATGATTCGATTCTTATACTTAAATCCGTATTTCCCAATGGTACAACTCCGGCCGTTGGTGATGATCTGATTCAAATGGGTAACCTCACGAATCCGAACAGACAGGGCATTTTGTATCTCACAGCTTCGGAAGATGGTAAACCGCGCATTTCTGTACTGGACGGGGTAAACTCCACGTCTTTGGCCGGAAAGAACAAAGTGATTTTGGGTTGTCTCGATGGCATGACGGATACAGACTTTCCGGCTGACTTCCAACCCTCCGGATACGGCCTATATGCGATGAACTGTTTCCTGAAAGGGATTTTCATTCTGAGAAATGGAAAGAGCATCGAACAGGAGTTTAGTAATATTGCTACCGAGTTAGCGGCTATACCGGGAAAGATCGAGCTTGCCATACGCAGTATGAAAGTAGCGGACGTTAATCTGCTTTACGACTCTAACCACAAACTAAATGCCAACCCCTATCAAATGGGAGCGTATAAGTATGACGTTCATTTAGAAGCAGGCAAAACCTATACCCTTACAGTGTGCTATAAGTGTGCGGACTCTGATGTTATCAGGGCGTATAACAATCCTTCGTACGGCTGGATAGGCACTTTGCCGAAAAGCGCAGAAGAAACGGTACTTTCGCAGCCTATAACGCCTATTAATCCGGATGGGGCATATTTCTACTTCTATAAGTTTCCCCAACAGGAATCAACGGAGACATACATTAAATGGGCTGTAATCACCGAGGGTAGTGTGGGTGTAGCTAATTGGATACCGTCTGCAACTGAAAGAAAATTAAATATCGGAGGCGAAAATCTGATGTTACAATCCCAACAGGCGTTGGATGGATCAGGCGCACAATATGCGTTTCAGTTATCGAAAGCGTGGACGGATTTAAAAGGCAAAACCTTAACAATCTCGTTCGACTATGCGTATAGCAATCTAAAGATGGGATCATCACAAAGGTTCGGGCTTGAAAAAGCTATTTATAAATCGGGCACCTCCCAATATTACTATATCGGCGCATTTAAGTATGTAGATTCTACCAGCCCCACGGCTGACAAAGGTAGGTACGTCCACACTATCAAAGTCCCCGAAGATATAGAGGACTCTTTGGATACTGATATTATTGCATATATACAGTTAGGCGCTGGATCAGTTTGCCGGATCAATAACTTTCAAATAGAAATAGGAGACACGGCGACCGGATGGAAGCCTGCCCCTAAAGATTCTTTCACTGAGTCAAAAAAGTACACCGACACACAAATACTTGCCGTTGACGGGAAAATTGAACTATCCGTTAAAACTAAGGTAGAAAATTTGGGTATAGGTGCTAACAATTTGTATAGTTACACAAGTTCAACGCTTAATACTTTATATCCATCTCCTACTATTGAAAGGCAAATGTCTCTGCGTGGCTTCTATTTGGTTGGTTCACAAGGTAATGGAGGAGCTATGCGGATACCTAATATTATCCCGCCTATCCCCGGTAAGTATACCGTTTCCGGATGGATTAAAGGTAGTCAAAATACCCCAGTTGGTTTTACAATTGATGTGTGTGATTCTGAAAACGTAATTGTTAAATCAACAGCAGATAACCAATGGAGTTATTTCAAGCATACATTTAACGTAACGAAAAATACAGAGGAACAAAAGGATGTATATAATTTTGTTGATATAGAAAGAATTGATTGGGCTTATATATGGGTAAAAGACTTTAAAGTAGAAGCGGGTGAAATTGCAACCGCATGGAGTCCCAATTTTCAGGATGCAGTTTACAAAGGTGCTGAATATACCAATAGTCAAATTAGTGTAGTCGAAGGTAAGATAACATCCACCGTTGAAAAGATAAATACCGTTGATGGACGTGTTACCGGACTTGCTTCACGTGTCGAACAGACCGAAAGAAGTATCACGTCTGTTGTTGGTGATATTGGTGTTATTAATAGTACCACCAATAGGCATATATCAAAGCGAATAGATTTAAGAGGATGGGACAATAATAAGTTTTTCCCGTTGGTTATAAGTATTCCGGTTTACCACAAAACAAGGGTTGAAATAAGTAGGCCTCTTGATGCGGGATACGGAAAACCTTCATACGGTACACACGATGGCGGTTTTTCTATGAACTTAACGTTTGAGATGTCCGGTTCGGGTTGGGGGTCGTTACCAGCAGTAACTAATATCTTTGACTATACTAAATCATGGACTTCTGCGGGTGCAAAGATAGTTGTTGATTTGGGACAAATAACTGAAACGTCTACGTGTAGAATGGGTATTAGGGGCGGTTCTATGTATGACGTAACAGTAGATGATACTATTGACCCAAACGTAATCAACGTTTATCAAACCGATTATCACGGTTCGTATAATACATCGTTCCCCGTTCGCACCGATGGAACTGAACCCGTCCGCACATACGGATACTATACCGAAATAAAGCAGACGCAGGAAAGCATAGCTTTAACTGCAAACAAAGTGGACGATCAAGGTAGGCGATTAAGTGCGGCTGAGTTAACTTTGAGTTCAGACCACGCAAAATTAAGCGTAGTAGAACAAGCGGCAAATTCCGCCAATTCCTTAGCAGGCACAGCCAATAACAAAGCCGAAGCCGCAGACGGTCGTATCACCGCCACCCAAAACGGCTTAGTCGAAACCGGAATCAACATCACGTCCCGAAAAATCATTCTGAAAGCCGATAACCTGCTATTCCAAAATAACACAGGTCAACAGACAGCCGCCATCAACGCAAATGGCAAACTATCTGCCAATGTGATTGAAGCTGCGGAAGTGGTGGCACAGGCATTTTCAGCACAGAGGATCACAACCGGAAACCTTACGGTAACTGATGGTGCAAAGATCGGTGCCTGGAATATATCGGGAGGCTCTCTTGTTTCGGCAAGCAATTCGCAGGCTAAGATCCTGTTAAACATGTCCGGTAATAAATTCCTTCGTATTAACGAAGAAGGGGACAGTCCTACAACTTCACGCACAGCATTGATGTCCATACGAAACGACAATTACAGTGGTCTAAGTATTGAATCATACGGAAGTTCCGGTTTTGCTCTAAGATGTTTGGCTAACGCAGGCACTGCAAATTCGATAGAATCGTATGGAAGCCATATTTTCGCCCAAAGGGGCGGTGAAAAGTGGAACGCTCCCGGAATGCTGTGTACCGGATATGTATATCAAGCGGGTACAGTCACTAATGAATGGGGCAACGGGTGCACCTTAACCAGTGCACAGAAAATAGCTACTGGAAAATACAGGATATACCACAACTTACGTCATCCGCAGTACGCTGTCTTAGTACAGGGATTGGGTGGTTATGGTTGGGTCTTCGGTCAGGTAGAGACGCAAAACAACTCTTATTTTGAGGTTTTAATGCTTGACGCAAACAAGGGTCCCCGTGATTGTCCATTCCGTGTGTTTGTTGTAGGGCGCAACGTTTGGTAAACAGCATTGTCAGCGCAGATTACAATGATAAATTCAAAATAAATAAAATATGAAAATCAATTTTAGAAGAATTAAAGTAAAAACAGCTATTGACGGAGAAGTTGAAGAGTTCGACGTGGCTAAAACAGTAGGAAACGCTATTTACTGTAATACACCCGATTTGGGTGAATTGGAGTTTGCCCAACGGATATACAAAGAGGGTGAAGTTGAAGTTGACGAACAAGGTGCAAATATCATTCGAAATTACGTTGATCCGGCTCCGATACTCGCAGTGGTGAAGACCGCTATTTATAATGAATTAGATAAAGTAATTATTAACTCCCAAAATCAATAAATTATGTTTCAAGAAGAATCAAGAACAGTTCAAGTAAACGGTAAAGCCGTTTCAGGAGATTATCAGTACAATGTAAACTACAGTGTCAATAACGATAATCTCAGTCGTCTTCATTGTGAAATCATTAAAACGGTCACGGAAGATATTGACACCCCTACAGGCAAGCAGCCCGTAACCTCCGGGCGGTATATCGGGTATTTGCTGTTGGAATCAGGCAGTAAACAAATGTCCCTTCCGGAGTCGGAGAATGTTGCAGCGCACTTTGAAGTATTCGATCAGATCACCAAAGAGGTAAAAGCCACTTTAGAGCCCAAACCGGCATCTAAATCCAAGTAACAAAAATCCGCCCTGTCTTCACAGATAGGGCGGAAAGATGCGGTATGAATGAGGAACGAAAGTTTATACATACCGCATGAAGTGCGTAATTTAATATTAACGCGGCAAATATACGATTAAAGTTTATATATCCAAGAATATGAAAAATTTGAAGATGATTGCATTGATTGCCTTGCCTCTTTCTCCTTTGCTGGAACTCTTTGAGCGCTATGTTTTTGGCGACTGGGAGTTTGTCAAATGGTTGATTGTCCTTGTATGTGTTGATACGGTGCTCGGCTTTGTCAAGCACTGGTTATCCAAAGACATCAGTAGTAAGGCTTATGGTATGATTGGGCGTAAGCTTATCATTTACAGTTGTGTGTTAGTCCTGTCACATGTGATGGGTAATTTCTCGATCGCCGGTCAGGTGGTCGATAGTTTCGTCTGGTTCCGGTATTTCGCTTGTACGGCATTAATGGTACGTGAGGCCTTGAGTATTATTGAGAACGTAGAAGAGATTTGCCCGGGCTTTTTCCCGAAGGCTATCATAAATAAGCTGAAGGGGTTCGATAATATTTCGGGAAAGAAAGAGTAAATTAAAAATAAGAAGAAAATACAAAGAAAATGGCAGATGTGAATAAATTGGTTCCGTTTATCCTAAGATGGGAGGGCGGATTTGTGAATGATCCTGACGATTTGGGAGGTGCTACAAACAAGGGGGTTACAATAGCCACATACGAGGCGTATTGTAAGAAGAAAGGCTATCCAAAGCCCACCGTAGAACGTTTGAAGAACCTTACACAAGAGGAATGGACGGAAATACTGAAAACTATGTATTGGGATCGTTGGAAAGCTGATGAAATAAAATCTCAGTCAGTCGCCAACATCCTTGTAGATTGGGTTTGGGCAAGTGGTGTACATGGTATCAAGATCCCTCAGGAATTGGCAGGAGTGATCCCGGACGGAATTGTGGGCCCGAAGACTATTTCCGCTATAAATTCAAAGAATCCTCGCGAACTGTTTGACCGTATCAAGATTGCACGTTTCGACTTTATTGAAGAAATATGTCGTAAACGTCCGGCAAATAACAAGTTCAAGAGAGGTTGGATGAACCGGATTAATGATATTAAGTTCGATGTATAACTATTAAAATTTAAATTAATATGGCTCTTAAAGACTTAACATTTACTCTTCAGGACGAAGTATATGTATCCGATCCTGTACAACTACCATCCGATGCGGAGTTGGGAGGTATATTGAGCGGTCCTGAGTGGACGGTTCCGGAAAAGGAGGAAGCCCCATGAAGAATTTGCCATACATTATCATAATCATCCTTTCCCTATTGCTTCTGTTCCACCCTTGCCGGGTGGAACACGCACCGGGGGAACTGGTCAGAGATACGGTGACCGTGATTGATACGGTTCGTGATACAGTTCCAAAACCGTATCGAGTCGAGGTTGTACGAATGGATACTTTCTATTTACCTATTTTTGTAGGTGATTCGTTGGAGGTAGATTCTGTACCTGTTGTACTTCCCATTGAGAAGAAGGAATACAAGACGGATGAATATCGAGCCGTAATTAGTGGATTCCGTCCTAATCTCGATTTCATTGAGACGTATACTAAATCTCAGACCGTAACGGTTATTCCGATTGACAGGAGACGCAAGCGGTTCGGGCTGGGTGTGCAGGCCGGATACGGTTTTTCAGGGAATAAGGTAAGTCCCTATGTTGGAGTTGGGGTGAGTTGTAATTTGTGGGAATGGTGATTGCTATTCTAAATAGAAATACTATCTTCGCACTGTGTAGAAGCATCTTATCATTAAGTTGCTGGCCTCGGTTCTTAGGAGTCGGGGCTTTTTCATTTAAGAGAAGTCTTCTTGTATTTGAAAGCTTGATTTCTCCTATCTCGCAAATTTATGATTGCTTCTGATTCTTTTATATTTATAGATTTTAATATTAATGAATTTTAAAAGCTTGGAAGTGTGAAGTCTATTTGTTACGGCCAAAGCAGGAAGAACCAGAAAGAGGATAGGGGGATTGGCAAATAACTTGAGTTCCTATGTTCTGGGGAGTAAGTTGTAATATATGGTAAAATATTGTAGAACTCCACTGATTTTATGTTTTTAAACATATGTATAGGGAAATGACTGCTTTTAGCTTTTATTATCTTTGTCTTATTAATATCAAGCGCTTGTATTAAAATTTGTAGTATTAATTAATGATTTGTTTTATATGAGAATAAAAAGGTTATTGTATGCTATTGCTACGATACTTCCCTTTCTGTCTCTCTGTTCGTGTTATGAAGAGCAAGAACTCCAACAGGAGAAACAGGATAAGGAAAAATGGACAATGCAGGTTGCCGGTAATCAGTTAAATGAATTTTTAAATATTAATCCGGATTTACGGAACCTTTACGCTTATCCGGACTGGGATGCTGCGCAGATTATAAGGGAGCGGAGCGATACAGTTTCATATTACGTCCCTGTAGTGGATATAACAGCTGATACATGCTCTTATTTAATAATAGCACGCGCTTCGAATGATGTTTATTTGTACATGGTAAGACTTCCTGAGGAATACTCCGGCTTTGATTCCTTTTTGGAAGAACATTTAAAAATATTACGGATTATTGATGGTGGCCGGAGAGTTCCTGTTGGATATTTGCATAATTTTCCGGATGATGTACTGACTCGTACCCGTTCTTCAGGCTCCCTGTTTAATCGTGACCGCGAAACGAATACGGAAATTCTTGAAAATAACACCTTTGTTAAAGACGATCTTTTTGGTGCCGGTTTTTCGTTACCCGAAGTGACAGTAATCGGTAGACGTCCTACATCTTCTGAAGACCCGTTTAAATGGCCTTTTGGGGATATGCCTTCTGAATCTCCGAAAGCCCTTCCCGGACTTGATGACTTTTTTTCTCCTCAAGGAGGCTGTTCATCTCCGTTATCTTCACCACAGCAATCAGGCTCTTTGCCTAAACCTGAAGAAGTCATTAAGGATGCAACTGTAAAAAAGGCTTTGGAAGAAGCCTGGAGTGATATGCTTAAGCGTTCCACAAAAGATCAGAGACAAGAGGTTGGTTTCTGGATTTATTATGATCCGGTGAAAAAGCAATATCACATAGGTAAGAAACGATATGGTATGGCGGTGAAGAATGACGGAAAAGCAAGAGGAAATATAAGCCTTGGAGACAAATCTCCTTCTGTAAATGGTGTGCCTGCCACAGCAAAGGTGGTTGCTGCTTTTCATACACACACTCCAATGACTGAAATAAAAGGCATGAAAAGAAAAGTAGGTCCATCTAAAGAAGATAAAGGGAATGCTGATAAAAATAGGATTCCAATCATTGTTTATGATTACATTGGTACAAAAGATCCTCGAACAAATGATTATTATGTTATTGGTGGACATAAAGTAAGTGACCCCAAAAAAATGTATATTTACCAACCCAAGAAATAACTAAGTTAATATGTATATGAAAACTTTATTTTTAAAACGATTGATGTTTATTTTTCTTCTTTTTGTAGCATGTTATTCAAGTGCTCAGTCTCTGAGGTCCTTGCCCTTTCAAAAAAGAGACAGTATATTGATTCGGATTGCAAAGGAAACGTTGAAGAAGAAAGCGCCTGAGTATTTAATTGAAAATGGTGCCCCGATTATTTCGAAGCACCGGGTTCGCTATTTGACTCCAGCAGAAGAAAAAGAAGTGCCTGAATTTAGTACGTTTTATGGGGCCAAGTCAGGCCAAGTCTATTATATTGTCGAATTTCCTCAAGATGAATCAATAGAATCTTTTGATGCTGGATTTGTAGCTCAAGTTTACATTTGGGAAGATACCTCAAAACCTTTTTCTATTGCTTTAGGAAATAGTCTGATTATGGATTTGAAGTAGAAAGTTAAGTTTAATATCAATTGCCTTAACTTTTTGGAGTTGGCAATTTTTTATATACCTCGCCTTCCTGATTCGAGGTATATCGGAAAGAAATACTATCTTTGCACTGTAGAAGCATCTTATCATTAAGTTGCTGGCCTCGATTCTTGGGAGTTGAGGCTTTTTCATTTAACAGAAGTCTTCTTGTATCCGTGAAAGGTCGATTCCATTATCTCGCAAATTTATGATCGCTCCTGATTCTTTTATATTTATAGACTTTAATATAAATGAGGGGAGTATGCTTAAAATTTGATTTTATGGTCTTTGTATTTGCAATTTGTTAATGTATTGTAATGCAGGAAACATTAATTTATTTAACCTTGTTTTCTTTTGTATAATAACCATTAAATGACATTAATTATGAAAACTAATTTATTCTATGGATTGCTGTTTCTTACTCTAATTTATTCTTGTACAAATGATGACGTTTGGGATGGAATAGAAAGTACCAACATTCATCCTCAATCTGGATCTGTTCTCAGTGATTTTGATACTTTTTCTAAGATTTTATCTAAAGCTGTTTCTAATAACAGTGATCTCAGAGCCTTTATTAAAGAAGAAGCTTTAAAAATGACAGATAATGACTATGACGTTTTTTATCCGTTAGTTAAGAATAAAAAGGTTACAGCTGATAAAACATTTAAAGAAGTTCTTAAAGATTATGATTTTAATAATAGTTTAGACGCTGTAGAAGAAAGATTACCTCTATTGACCATATATATTCCGGAGCTTCCCTCTGGGTTTAATGCTGAAAATTGGAATTCTTTCGGTGATTCTCCTTATGTTTGTACTAACTTAGTAGAGAATGATTCTATTTCTTTCTATTTTGGGGGCGATCTTCATTTTAAATTAGAATCTGATTTAGTGCCTGGATTTCCTGTCTTAGTACTAAAGAATAATGAGCGTATTGTTAAAACAACAAATACTACAAGAAGCAATAATCCTAATATAATAAATGGAGATTACTCTTTTGTTGATAGCGCTTTTGACGGAATCAATAAGCGTGAGGTTGCGGTTACAAGGGCTTCAGAGGATGAAAAGGCTATGTTATGGAAATACAATTACTCCACAGAGCATATCCGTTTAGCTTATAAAGAAATGGGGGTAAATGATGGGTTATGGCAGCGGGATAATATTTATTATGGATTAAATAGGAATAACACTGAAGGAGAAATAAAAAGAAATATAATAGAAAATATCGCATGTTTGCATTTTAGTACACAGGCATTGTATAAGATTGCGGATCAAACAAATGATCCTAAATTTTATCAAGATCTACATTGGAGTAGAAGATTTGAGAAGTCCTCTCCTAAAGATAGGTCATTTTGGGGAGAAGGTAGGTTTGAATTTAAAATAGACGTTTTGATTGGAAATACTTCTGGACTTGGCAGTGTTATTACAAAATATTTCTCAGTAGAGCCATGGAAATTATTTCATCTTACATGGGATGGTATTCCTATGCCAAGACCGAGTGTTAAAGACCGTATTTTAGATATGTGGGTCTTTAAAGTCACGGGATCAGTACCGTATAGTTATAATCCTGATATAGATTTAATTGGATGGGATTTAGAAAGTAATTCTGTTTCGTGGAAGTTTGATATATATGAAGTTGATGAACAGGAAGTATTTACTACGCAGGAGAAAGTTTCAACAGAATTTGCTGGTAATGTCGGACTTAATGTCGGTATAGGAAAGAAAGTTGGATTAAACTTTGGAGGTTCTGCCAAGAAAGTAAAAGAGAATACGTTTACAAAAGTTATGAATAAGGGTTCTGACCATTTGGGAACACTCGAGGTTAATTTTTATGATCCGATACTTAAAAATAATCGTTCATCGAGGGATATCGAGAATTATTATAGTGCTAAAAATCCAATGGTAGAAATGACTTTAATTCCTAAGAAAATCTATTGATTATGATAAATATATTAAAAGTACTGCTACTGTTTTCTGTGTTTGCTTTCTTTTCTTGCAACAAAAAGGAGATTGAAGATAGGCCTATTACTTGGGGTAAGTATACATTGATGGAGATAGAAGCTAACGAACCTGTCGATATTAATTTCGATGGGGTTAAACATACTGATCTAAAAAAGGAGATCGGTTCATTAAACACATGTGCTTTATTTCTCTATGGCAATAAATATCCTTCTGTTGATCTTTTATGGCCGGAGCCTTTAATCAATCAGCAAAAATTGCTTGAAGAGTTACCTTGTCATTATAGTGAAGGGATGAAAATCGACTATGTTAATGTATCAATTCAGTATTATGTAGATATTAAATCAGATACTCCAAGCAGTTATGTATTGAATAAAGGGCAAAAAATAGCAGATGATGCCAGTGTGTATACATTTGAATATCCAGAAAAAATGATAGTTAATACGGATAAACAAGTCATCTATTTTGAGACAACCCAAACCTTTCTCACGCAGGAGGGATGTAAAAGCGTTCTTTTGAAGATTAGGTTTGGATTGGTGCACTAGAGTGTTTTAAGACTAGTAATAGGATTGTTTTAGATCAATTGCCCTGACTCCAAAGAGTCAGGGCTTTTTCATTCAAAAGAAATCTTTCTGTACCCGAAAAACTGATTCCCTTATCTAAAATTTATAATTGTTCTCGGTTCTCTATCCCTATATCTTTGTACCGTAAGCTTACAGAGATAGTCAATTTATAGGCGGGTTCCGAAAAGCCTTTGAAAGAGTAGGAAATAATTTTATTATATTATGAGATGTGAAATTAGAATAGCCGGTGGTGGTTCCTATTTTGGACATGTTGTAACTATGACCCCACCAATTACGGTTGATATGGGTACTGCTGCAGGGGCAACAGCATTGACTGGAGCAGCTGCTGGAAACGCAACTCTTTATGATTTAGAGTCAACAAATTCATATGTAGTTGTGCTACCTGCTGCTGTTGTTCCAGGATTTCCTAATAGAATCCATTTTTAGTAGAAATTGAATTATAGAAAGCTAATTTTTTTCTTGGTTTTGCTTTCAGGTATTCCTTGAATTACTTATAAGGCAGCCCAATAAGCTGCCTTACTATTACCCTCTCATCATCATAATATCCACCGTATCTATGTAGTCTATTAATTATTTTGATTTTTAACAGTAATGCAATATATTCGCAAAAGAAAATAGGAGAAGTACTTGGTTTGCTTTAAAATAGTTATTTGTTTTACAAATGTTTTATTGAATATTATTTCGTGATGTTAATTGCTTGATAATTAAGTATGTATATTGTATGGTTAGCTACTTCAATGTAATGGGACTTCCCATTCAGAAATTATACAGGGAATTGAAACAACTATAGAGAGTGTGCCGAAACTCGTATATACAACGGAGTAGCACAGAGTCTCACAGAGTAGATTTATTCTCTAAAGAACTTTTATAAAAAACTCTGTGTTGCCTTGTGGTGAATTATGCCTTCCTTGTAGGTCGCATGATTCCGTATGGCGACTCCCTCCGTGGAAGGAGAAGAGTGCCATGCGAAATTATAGTTTGATCATTTGTTTTCTGTATTTTCTTTCTCCATTTCGATATTGATAATTGTGTTATCCCATTTGTTCATCTTTTGCGTACCCAAATCTACCAGAAAGCCCGGCCAAAATAGAATGTTCCACAGGCAGGCATTGTTAAATGTAGATTCCAGGACAAAGGGAGTCGTTTGGTACCCTTCCTTTTTGGCTACTAGTTGTTTGTCTTCCCTTTTCTTTTTGATTTGTACAGTGACACTATTGTCTTCTTTGATTTCCGCTATTTTCTGTTTGGTCGATGCTTCGTAGATTTTAGTTCCATTCATTCCCGTAAAGGTGATATCTTGTTTGGAACTGCTGAATAATGTACAGCATGATGAAAATGAAATACAGACGGATAGCAATAATAAAATCTTTTTCATAATCTAAGTTTTTAATGTGATATAATTGTTTTCTTTGATCTAATTATTTCTTTCGGATCGAGGATGCTCTTCTTCTGGGTGTGCTACTGTTATGGGAGGAACTTTTATTGCCTGTGGCAGGTGTCTTGATCCTGATAAATGGCTTTCAGTAAGCGTGCTCCCAGCAGCGGACGATAATGACCGGGTTCGTAATAATGATGTATGTCGGCTGTGTATTCGTTGATTCCCGTGAAATCCCAGACAGCGGAATCACCCAGTATAGCCTTCAATATTTTTATGTCTTCCCGGCTGGTCTTTTTCTGATAGTAATCCGGACCGATGATGAACTTCAGGTTCGTGTGGTGCTTATCGCAGATTTTTTTGATGGAGCGAAGTACCTGAATCTGGCTGGCAAATATAACAGGAAGTTCTTCCATACCCGCATTCGTTCGCTTCTTGAATTCTTTTTCATGACGGCTCCAGTATATTTCGCCATCTTGCGCGATCTCTTTTTCTCTGGGATTGATAAAATTGTTCGTGTAAGGCTCCCTGACGGGATCTCCCGGATTTATAACCCCTTTCATATAAGGAGCATACTTATGTCGGATTAGATAATCTATGTAAGGAATCATTCTGTCCGGATAAAGGAACTCCTGCAGGAATCTCAACTGGAATCCCAATTGGCTGATGCCGGCTGCTTCGGCCGAAAACAGATGATTGTTGCCCGATAAAGGAGCGTTTTTGTCCAGTGATTTTTTATCCAGAACGATCAGTATATTTTTCAGGGGTGCACCTACAGAGTCGAGCAGCTGAAGCTTTTGACGGACGCCGCCCAGGCTTTCTCCGTTGTCATAGAAGCGTACGGCATGGTCGTTCTTATCCAGGTATTTTTCCCATTCTCCTGTCAGGAATGCCATGGTACAGGAGTTGCCGAGTATAAAGGAGTTATAGGCTATCGAATCGCGATTCTGCAGATAATTCTGCCATCCCACATGGGCTTCGTTGAGTAGCATGGGAGAGTCGTCGAATCGTTTGTAGGGGTGTAATACCCTATAAGGATCAAACATAAAATAGACAACCACTATCGGGATCAGCGGCAGGATCAGTAAAAGCAACTTCAGGCAAAAACGTGTCTTGGGGGAGATTCTCGATGAATGATGTAGCATGCGCGTAAAGGGTTTCGGTTAAAATTGTAAATAGATGAAAGTTTCCGTGTCAAATTTGCCTAACATCAGCAGAGCGAATACCAACAGATAGTAGACACTCCACCGTAACCATGCGGGTTGGCGTTCAAGTGTTTCCATCAGGTTGTACTTAGATGCATAATATTCGTAGATCAATACTAGTAATAGGGCCGAACCTGCTACGATGCAATTATGATCGCGTATGCCGATGTTCATTTCTTTCCAGGAAGAATGTACCTCGAACGAGATGTTCCGTAAGAAATACCAGGCATCGCTCAGCGATTGTACACGAAAGAATATAAGCGAGAGTGCGAACAATAGATAAGTCCGGACAATCAGCAAGCTGTCGGCCGCATATTTTCCTATATATTGGGGCAGATTATAGCGGAAAGCAGCTGTTTTCATTTCCCAGCAGATAAGGACACCCTGAATCAGGCCGTATATGGCGAAAGTCAATCCGGCCCCATGCCACAAACCCAATGCGAGAAAGGTGATGAGGAGGCTGAAGTAGATTCCCCACTGTCCCCAGTTACGGGTACCGGCGGTTAGCGGTACATAGAGATAATCGCGTACCCAGAAGGAGAGTGACATGTGCCAACGGCGCCAGAAGTCGGCAGTCGAGCGTGCTGCAAACGGGCGGTTGAAGTTAGGAGACAACTTGATGCCGAACATATAGGCCCCTCCGATAGCAATATCCGTATAACCCGAAAAATCGGCATACAGTTCGATAGGGTAGAGTAGGCAAGTCATTAGCAGTTGTACACCCGAGAGGTCATGAATCGAATGAAACATGACATCTGTTTGTGGGGAGATCTGATTGGCTATCAGCAGTTTCTTGATCAGTCCGAGTAAAATATATTTCAGTCCGGTCACCGCGTTTGAGTAGATGAACGGGCGGGGATCTTTCAATTGTGGCAACAGGTCTCCACCCCGTTCGATAGGGCCGGAGAGAAACTTCATGAAGAAAAGCATATAGATCAGGAAATCCACCCAGTTTCTTTCGCTGCGTTGCTCTTGCCAGTACACGTCTGTCAGATAACTGATGGCTTGAAATGTGTAAAATGACATCCCAAGTGGAAAGATGATATCATCTATGACCGTGCCATGAAGAAGGAGCCATCCGCCGATCAGGGCGATGATTCCTGCGATATAGACGGGTTTGGTCTTTTTTCCGGCTTTTGCCCTGCTTTCCATCCATTGTGCCCAAAAGAAGGTGAACAGTGCTACCACTACTGCCGTCAACAGGAAAGGCAGATAGTACCATCCGATGAAAATACAACTGGTTACCAGTAGTATGAGGTTGCGGGCACGGCCTTTGACTGCATAGTAGAGGAAGAAACAGAGGGTAAACAGGGCCAGGAAACTAAAAGAGAGGAACTGCATCGTTTATTCCATTTTGGTTAATAAGGCACTGCACAAATCGCCGACATTTTTGAACTTAATGACCTCCCTGAAATTGAAACGTACTCCGAAATGTTTCTCGATTTGAGCTATAATTTGCATGTGGGTTAGCGAGTCCCAGCCATCTACATCTTTTGAGGTAGATGATTCGTCGATACATACGTTGTCCTTTTTTAAGATATTACGGAAAATGCTTTGTAGTTGTTTTAATACTTCTTCTCGATTCATATTTATTATTGTTTTTAGAGTTTCTTCTCTTTTATCAGTTCGGCAATCTTTTTACGGTCTGTTTTATTACTATTGGTCACCGGAAATTGGGAAATACAATGAATCTGCTTCGGCAGCATGTATTTGGGCAGTTTTTCTTTCAGATATTCTATCAATGCGCTTTGAGTACATTCAGTTGTCTCGACGGCCAGGTGCAATTCGTTACAGATTCCGTCGCAGAGCAACGGAACGGCAGCCACGCTGCAGGGAGTCTTGAAAAACGACTGGGCAGTATATTCTATTTCACTCAGTTCTATCCTGAAACCCTGTATTTTCACCTGATAGTCTTTACGTCCGCAATAAATAATATCCCCGTCGCCATCCAGAATACACAAGTCTCCGGTCCGGTAATAGATTTGTCCGTCGGGACGGTGTATCAGAACCAATGCCGATTTTTCCGGGTCGTCCAGATAACCTTTCATTACCTGCCGGCCGGATACCCAAAGTTCTCCCGTCTCTCCTTGAGGTAGCTCGTTTCCTTCTTCGTCGGCAATGATGGCGCGGATGCCGGGAAATGGTTTTCCGATAGCCACCATTCCGTTGTAATGCTTGCATTTGTCCGAAGCCGGAATACGGTAACAGGTGCAGTAAATCGTAGCTTCGGTCGGTCCGTATAGGTTGATGAACGTTGCGTTGGGTGCCGATTTTCTGAATCGCTCCAACAGCTCGATTTGCGATGCTTCTGCCGATACTCCCAGATATTTCAGAGAGGGCAGATTGATTTCGTCGAAGTAGGGTGAAAGGAGTTGTAGCAGTGAGGGAGTGACAGTGGCAAAGGTCAGTTGATACTTCTCCAGAAGTTCAAACACCTTGAAGTGCTTTACATCCTGATGGCCTACCGTATAAACGGCAGCACCTAAAGTAAGAGGATACAGTAAAGATACTACGGATACATCGAATGTAAGTTCGAACATTTGCAACATGCGATCATGTTCATCCAGATTCCAGTCGAGCGAACTGTATGCCCGGTAAAAGGCGTTCAAGTTAGCCCGTGTGATGGGCACTCCTTTGGGCTCGCCTGTGCTTCCCGATGTAAAAATGATATAAGCGTTCCTTTCTTCGTCCGATGAATGGGACTGCTGTTCTGACAGTGTTTTTCCCGGTAGCCGGTCCGTATCGATGATTCTGAAGTGTCCGGTGCCGAATGCTGACCGGTCAGTGTCACTTGTACAGAGCAAAGTACGCAGTCCGGCCAGAGCGGCTATTTTGAGATTACGCTCTTCCGGGTAGGCAGGATGCAGGATAACATAGGTCTTTCCGCCGGCTAGTACTGCCAGAATAGCAGCATAGGTTTCAATCCGGTTTTCCGCTACGATTCCGATTTTTTCATCTTTTATTTCTGATAGCGAATGGGTGATAGAAGCTGTTATTTCACCGAGTTGGGCATAAGTATAATGTTTATCGTCAATAATGAATGCTTCGTTTTCGGGATAACATTGCATGGCGGAAAGAATATCATTGATAATATCCTTCTGGGAAGATGTTGTCATATCCATTAGTTTTTATTCATGTTTTGGGTTTAGGGGTTCTTTATATATCTTCTTGAGATCGTTTATTAAGATGACAGTGAAATGGTCTGATCTCCCTACGCACAATCGATTAAAGAATGTTAATTGTGTGGTACGCACGTGCCCGGTCTCGCTTTCCCTCTTTCGGAAGGGGAAATAGCGTTGGCTTCATAGCCGACGACTTTGAATGGGATAGACAACACGATACTTTATTGATACTTACATAAATTCTAATCGGACAGATTTGTCATCTCTATCAGATTGTATAAAAAAACAATGGGGGACGATGAACTAAATAAATATACGGTTTGTTGCTTATTAGTAATTTTATGTTTAACTCTAAAATCTTAGTATTATGAAAAGATTTCTTGTCTTATCATGCAGTGTTGCCATATCGGCACTTTTCTTCCATGCTTGTTCGTTTTCTGATGATTCAATGATCGATGCGCCTCTGACAAGGGCGGATGCAGTTTCGGAGAAGATCGTTTTCCAAGATGATTTCAACCAGGCAGATAGTATTCCTGATAGAAATAAATGGAGTTTGTGTAAGAAGGGAAGCCCGGCCTGGAGCAAATATTTATCCGAAAGCTATGATCAGGCTTATGTACACGATGGAAAATTAGTGTTGGTTGCCGAAAAAGTGAACGGAGTATATAAGACAGGAGGAGTGCAATCATTGGGTAAAGCGGAATTTCAATATGGTAAGATAGAGATATGCGCCCGTTTCACCAAGACGGCAAAGGGCGGATGGCCTGCCATCTGGATGATGCCTGCCAAACCCGTTTACAGTGGATGGCCTGCTTGCGGTGAAATAGATATTATGGAACAGTTGAATCATGATGGCATTGTATATCAGACAATTCACAGTCATTATAAAAATGATCTGGGATTCACTAAGCCTGTTCCGACAAAAACAGTGTCTTACAATAAAGGGCAATTCAATATATTTGGTATCGAGTGGACTCCCGAAGCTCTTACTTTTAAGGTGAATGGAGCTACTACTTTAGTTTATCCTAACTTGCACTTGGCTGATGAGAGCGTCAAAAAGCAGTGGCCGTTCGACACCTCTTTTTATTTGATTTTAAATTATGCCTTGGGTGGTCCCGGAACTTGGCCCGGTACTATAACGGATAGTGAATTGCCTGCAAAGATGGAGATTGACTGGGTAAAAGTGAGTCAGCCTACGGGACGTTAACATTGTTAATTCATAATTTTCATTTTTACTTTTCCGGATATAAACAACAAGTCTTTGATGTATCAAAGACTTGTTGTTTATATCCAAAGCACTAACTTTAACACTGTGTTAAAACAAACTTTCTACCGTTAGCTTTCAAGATTGCTCAGTCGGTTGATTACCAATAGCATGTCTTGATTGATCGTTTGGGGGGCTGACAATGTTTCGATAAAGAGAACATAGGATAATTGTTCTTTTGCCAACTTCCGGATCCGGCTTTTTCCTTTTACGTTCCGGTTCATCCGATTGTGGTGTTTGACTTTCCCTGCATCCGAGGGGCTCCGTTAACGGGTTGTTGCGTAGATGTTCTCGTAAATGGGTGTCAAGGCGTCTTTCTCTAATATCCATTGATTGGTGCGGGAGTTCATTTTGTATGCATATTGGGCAATCAGTTGATTGTTATTGTCAGTTATGTATATATATTTTTTTGATAGATCGAATGATCCTTTTTCTTTATTCCATACAGAATACTCCACCGATGTTTCGGTCTCGTACCGGGAGATTACGGTCCTCGATTCTGTTTCCCAAGTGTTCTTGAATATGTTCCATGCATAGGTGGATTTCACTGTTTTCTGTTGATCGGTATCGTAGCTGTATTTATACATCTTTACCGGATTCAGTATGCCTGAGGCGGCATCGTTCATTGCATATATTTCACGGCAAACCAACTTTCCTCCTTCCATCGTATCGTTATGGATAAACTGTTTTCCATTGTTGGTTGCACATGCGAATCCGCATACTGAAACTAATGCAGCAGAAGCTAATACTCTTTTGAAAAATGTAATTGTTTTCATATCCTTTATTGTTTAGTTAGTTTATATCTTTCTTTGTCTATTAGACGTGATGGAATCGTATTAAGTTGCACGGATATGAAATTATTTTCAAATTATTTTTTGCAGGGGAAGCTTTAACGGGTATGCTACGTTGTCAGATGGATGATAATAAGCGGGTTATTAAAAAAGATCAGAGTGCCTCAGGAATCTGTTAATTAGTGATCAACTCCTGCCACACTCTGATCATTCTGTTTTTCTTTTTTGTTTTAAATCAGATCGAGAACCAAGGGAATGTCATCCGGGGTGACTCCTTTGCTTGTGATAATCTCCTCGTCTTTACGGAACACTTCAAGGAACAGCTCTTTGCTGCCATATAGTTCTGCGGCTTTGGTATATAGAGAGAGGGTTTTTTCCACGTCTCCCAAAGACCATGCTACATGACCGGCGTTCAGGTAATCTACCGGCATTGGGCTTTGATCAATCACTTTATCATAATACTTCATGGCCTGTTCGCGTTTAGCGATCATGAACGAACACCAACCGATGGCACGCCAGGCTTTGACGCAGTTACTCTCCAGAAAATCAAGTTTAAAGAAATAGTTCAACGCTTCTTCAAAATTCCACATTTCCGCCAGACAACTACCTATGTAAAAAATCACTTTCGTATCTTCCGGCAACACTTCTTCCACTTTCCGATAATATTTCAGGGCCTCTTTGAATTGCCTGTTGAGGCGATAGCAAGTGCCCAGATGATGGTTGGTCCATACATTGTTCGATTTCAGGATATCTGCTTTCCGGTAGGCCTTGATGGCTTCGTCATATCGTTTTAGTTTCTGCAAGGAGTAGCCCTGCTTCTGGCAGATTTCTGCTTCTTCTTCATCCATAAGCATATCAACTATCGTATCGTAGGCTTCGGCGGCTTCTTCCCAGTGCTTCTTCTTGAAGTGAAAATTAGCTATGGCTTCCATGGCTTCCGGATTGAATAGAATATCTATCAAATCCGGTTCGTTGTAGAGGCAGATGGACTCTTTGAATAAGTCACGAAATTCCAGTCTCCGGGCATAGAGTTTAAAGAAGCGGTACAGATCGTGCAGATATTGGTTGCTTACCGTATCGGGACGTTCGGAGAACTTCTTTAGCGTTTCGGCTTTCGACTGGTCTGCTAATTCTTCTATCTGCTGATCCGTAAGCTGATTCAGCATCATGTCCCGCTGCGATTGTGGCAATTGCTGCATCGTGAAGAAAAGTGAGTACTTATCGCTGTTGCAGAAGAAACCCGATTGCAGGATGATTTCCAATAGGCTTCCTCCCTCTTTTCCCCGATGACGGAACTCTTTGATCACATCCGATTGCTGCTTGTCGAAAGGATAGAACCAGTTGGAGATCTCTCTGAAGAATGGATAACTCTTGAGTTGTGAGAAAGTGCTCATATATACGTCGGCTCCTTCTAGTTGCAATTCGTTCATTTCACGCAACTTGTCACCTAGCCCCGACTTCTCGATGGCATCTGCCCAGTCAGGATTGGTGTCATCTTTCTCTTCGTCGGACTCTTCGAAGCCGAATTTCATGTTGCGCATAGGCGACATGCTTTTCAGCATTTCGGGGATGATCTCCTCACGCATTTTCTTGTCGATTTTTTCCGTCTCCTGGCTGAGCAGTATCTGGATATGTATGCGTAACAAGTCTCTTTCAAATGCAGTTTCTTCCATCAGCGCTGTGATGCGCAGATTGATCTCCGGATAGAAAGAGATGCGTGGCGAATAGGCATGCAGAATAAAAGTAATTCCTACCAGGGCTCGTTGGCTGACCTGTACATTGGGATGACGGTAAGCATCTATCAGCCACAAGAGTTTCTTGAGGTCGAAACACTCCATCACACTGAGGGTAACGGCGCTTGTGAAGAGGCAAAGATCGTTCACCGGAAGCAGTTCGGACTGAAGCATGGCTTGTGCGGCCGCCACTTCTTCCGCAGTCCAGTTAGTATGGGTCCAGGTTTGCAAAAACAAAGTTCTCAAACTGTCTTCATGGCGTTTCAGCACTTCCTCCATGTTTTGGTCTGAGACGAATCCGCTTACGGCAAGATCGTCATTGAACGATTCGAGCGTATGCATCAGCATCTCCAGAGTGAGGGGGGATACCTCTTCGGAAAGGCGGGTACGGTACTGGTGATAGTAATGGTTCGATACGCTGTCCAGCAACGTAATACGCGCCTGGTCGGTAATCTCGAGTGTGTCGGTCAGCAGTTTCTGATACAGCTTTCTACGTTCCGGGTCTTCTACGCCCTGGCGCATGTATTGCAACATGTAGCTGTACGAAGTCTGTATTTGTTCCAGACGGGTACGGAGCGACCATTCGGGGCACTTCCATAGGAATGATTCCAATTGAGTTAATGCTTCCTTCAGGCGTTTTTGCCCGATCAGTCGGAGAATATATTGATATTGTTCATTGATAAGTTGTTCGTTCATAATTTACTTCCGTTTATTGTTTCCAATCCATGTAAGGCGTTTCCATAAACCTTCAAAGGGGCCGTGTTTGAAGTGGCTGAGCCACCAGGAACAAAATGCCATTTGAAGAAGTACAAAAAGGATGCCAAAAAAGAAACTATAAGTAATTCCCAGGAAACGTCCTAGTTCGAAGCCCCAGTGATAGAAAAGGAGGGACCCAATGACGGATTGTCCGATATAGTTTGTCAGGCTCATCTTTCCGTACGAGGTGAAGCGCATCAGAAATCTGCGGTCTTTGATGCGATAAAAAGTGATAAGCAGTCCGCTGACCAGCAGTACCATGAAGCTAAGGTTGCTGAGAGAGCTGATGATCAATTGCAGAGGGACCCGTATAGCGTCGCGGGTGATAAACTCCGGCAACATATTATTCAGTCCATACAGAGGAAAGAAACAGATTAACGAGATGCCCAATGCTTTGAGCCAGTGCTGCTCGTTTTGTTCGCTATAAAGAAATAATCCCTTACGTCCCACAAGCATACCGAAGAGGAAGAGGGCAGGGGTCTGCAAGATACGTCCATGTTCCAGTGCCCAGGTCAGGTTGGCGAGTTGCCCTTCCCAGAGATTCATACGGATTGTTTCGAGGAAGGTGCCGTTTTTCTGTACATCGAAGGCAATTCCGAAGTAATGGGAAGCCAGACCGGGACCGGCTACATAATCCGGATTGCAAAGGGCATAGATCACTTTGCACCAGTCTATCGGTTGTATAATGAGCAGAGTGGCGAAGATAGCTATGCTCCGATCGCTGAGACGACAGGACAGGGGAAGTATCAGACCGAGCATGGCGTACATCGTCAGTATCTCACCGGTAAAGAAAGCTGCATTGAACTGCCCGATGATAAAGAGCAGCGCCATTCGCCAGATGAACCGGAGACGAAAGTCTTTGCCGCGGCGTTGCTGATTGTTATCTTGTATATAGAAACTAAAGCCGAACAGTAGGGCAAATACGGCGTATGCTTTGTTGCTGAAGACAAAAAAGAGTCCGTTCCAGATAGCTTTGTCGGTGAATTTCATCCATTCGCAGGGAACGGTGTCCGGAAAGGAATAGAAGTTGAAATGTTCGATACTGTGTAGGATGATGATGCCCATCACAGCCAGTCCTCTCAATACATCGGCCACGTCTATACGGGCATTGGGTTCGCTGATTTTGTGTTCCATTGGTTATTGTTATTATAATTATTTCAGAATCTTACCTGTACCTGCGCCTGAAACAGATTGCTGTCTTTGCCTTTATTCCGGTCGCGGAAAGTGTATTGTGCTTGCAGCCTGCACTTGGGATAGAACCAATATTGCAGTCCGGCTATATAATTGGTCTGTTTCCTACTGACGGCTTTGTTTGCATTGAAATAGTCATACGAAGCCACAAGGTCGAAATTGCGTAGCATCCGGTAGCATCCGGTGGCATAAAAACCATCACTCTTCACGCCTCCATCCTTTCCGGCCAGATATTCGGAACGGAGGCTGAACGGTGTTGTCGTGATGATGCCTCCTATGCTCCAGCGATTTTTGGTATAGTTTTCTCCTGCCCGGATGCCGGTTATTTCGGAGTCGGCAATGGCGTGTCCGGTCCCTTTGATAAACGAACCACCCACCGACAGCCATTTCAGGGGATTCACCATCAGGTTGCCGATGATATCTTTTTGATTGTTTTTATCCTTGATGTTAAGTCCTTGTCCATTCATTATGGCTAGTTTGTAGCATAGCAGATCATTCAGCAGGCCTCCATGAACCATGGCCCCGATGTCGCGTCCCGATGTCATGCCACAGGCGACATCACTGCCGCTCACCCCTGCCAGATAGCAGACTGACTGAGAATAGCAGTTGATCAGTTCTACGGTAGTGGGCGACAATTCATTTTCGATGGTATAAGGAACCTTAAATTCGCCGATACGCACTTTCAGCCCGGGTAGAATCCGGTAATCGGTGTAAACTTCGAGCAGCATGCCGCCGTTGTAAAAGTCGTACATAAAATCACAGGTCCAGCGGTCCGTGATCTTTCCGTGAGCCATGAAAATGATTCGTTTGATGTCGAACGTATTCATTTTTTTTGCTGCATCGTCATAGGTATATCCCAACTGCGCGTATCCGGCCAGAGTGATCCGTTCTTTCAGTGTGTTGACCACTTTATTCAGTGTAGCAGCCTCTTCTTTCTCCTGCGCTTTCAGGGGGCTGCCTGCCAGGAGTATCAGTGCGAATGTTAACAGGAATGTGTTTTTCATCTTTACTTTGTTGTATTTATTGTGGTTCGGGTGTGCCGGGAATGAAGGTGGTATCCACTAAATTTTCTCCCGGATAATAGTCGGGGATTGCCCTTTTACTCTTCAGCCAGGCAATGATTTTTTCTATGTCGTGGTAAGACGGACGGGTAGCAGGCCGATAGTCCGGCAAGTCTATCTGCATGGCCGCCTTTTCCTGCAGTCCGAATTCTTTTACTAAAATTTCCGTCCATTCGTTTTGAGGACGGGTTTGCAAGTATTTCACGCCAAGATTGTAGCCGGTGATAAACCGCCTGATCTCTTCGTCTTTTTCCGTGATGGCTTTTTCTGAGAAAACAATTCCGGTGCAATGCAGTCCCATTTGTCTTGTGTTCAGTAATGCTGTATGCCCATCGTTCAGAGCAATTGCCGTTGCCGGTCCGGGTAAGAAAGATGCGGAGATCTGTCCGTCCTCCAACATCATCAGCCTCAAGGGGATATTGTTTATTTCAGGTTTGTTCACTTCGCCGGGGTGCAGGCAGGCCCGTTTCATTACTTCGTCTGTGGCATATTCTACAAAGGTATTGCCGGAGACAGAAATATTCTTCCCTTTCAAACCGTCCGGATTCCTGACATTGCTTTTTTTACTTGCTATCAGACTGAGGCTGCCATCGGTTTCCATAACCAGACGTAAGCGGCTTCCTTTTGCCTGCAACAGAGTTGCACCCGGGTAGTCGGTGAGCATACCATCCAGTTTTCCCGATAAAAAAGCGGCATCGCGGTCAGTTGCCGAAGCATAAGTAATGAAATCGATTTTGATATCCAGCGAGTCATAAATACCCTGACGGACAGCAACCAGAGAAGGCAGTCCATCGAAAGAAGGCATCAGTCCGAAAGTCAGAGTTTGCAGTTCCGGCAAAGCGGAATGCTTCTCTTTCTTTCCTGTGCAGGCTGATAGAAAGAAAAGGAACAGAATACTGAAAAGGAGGCTCTCTCCCCATTTCCGGCTTTTAAAAAAGGCAACTCCGAGCGGGGTTGCCTTTTCTGTCTTATAGTGATTCACTTCAGTCTTATTCCTGGATAGCGGCAATACCCGGAAGAACTTTTCCTTCGATTGCTTCGAGCAGTGCTCCACCGCCTGTAGAAACATAAGATACACCGTTTGCCAGACCGAACTTGTTGACACAAGCTACAGAGTCGCCACCGCCAACGAGTGAGAAAGCGCCGTTCTTAGTAGCCTCAACGATAGCTTCGCCTACTGAACGAGAGCCGTGAGTGAAGTTTTCGAATTCGAATACACCTGTCGGACCATTCCAAAGAATTGTCTTAGAATTCTTGATTACTTCGGCAAAGATCTCTTCAGATTTCGGACCGATGTCAAGACCTTCCCATCCGTCAGGAATTTCGTTAACCGGGCAGAATTTAGTATTGGCATCGTTAGAGAAAGCGTCAGCAATCTTAGCGTCAACAGCTAATACCAGATTTACACCTTTGTCTTTGGCTTTCTGCATCAGTTCGCGAGCCAGATCCAGTTTGTCATCTTCGCAGATAGACAGACCGATCTGTCCACCCATTGCTTTGGTGAAAGTGTAAGTCATACCGCCTGTGATGATCAGGTTGTCTACCTTGTTCAGTAGGTTTTCGATGATTTCGATCTTAGAAGATACTTTTGATCCACCCATGATGGCGGTAAACGGACGCTTGATGTCGTTCAATATCTTATCAACGGCTTTCACTTCTTTTTCCATCAGGTAGCCAAACATCTTATTGTTGGTGTCGAAGTATTTGGCGATCAGTGCTGTAGAAGCATGAGCACGGTGAGCTGTACCGAATGCGTCGTTTACGTAGCAGTCTGCATACGAAGCCAATTTCTTGGTAAATTCTTTCTGGCTCTCTTTTACGGCTTTCTTGGCTGCGGCTTTTTCTTCGTCGGTTGCGTCTTCAGCCAATCCTCTTGGTTTGCCTTCTTCTTCAGCGTAGAAGCGAAGGTTTTCAAGCAACAGCACTTCGCCCGGTTGCAGAGCAGCGGCTTTTACAGCAGCTTCTTCGCCCATACAGTCGTTGGCAAACTGAACTTCAACGCCCAGTAACTCTGATACATGCTTAACAATGTGTTTCAGAGAGAATTTGTCAGCAACGCCTTTCGGACGGCCCAGGTGAGAACCGATGATGATGCTACCACCGTCTGCCAGAATCTTCTTCAGGGTAGGAAGTGCAGCACGGATACGAGTGTCGTCTGTAATGTTGAAGTTTTCGTCCAAGGGTACATTGAAGTCCACGCGAACGAATGCCTTTTTACCGGCAAAATTGAAATTGTCAATTGTCTGCATAATACTTTATTTATTTACTTTAAAAGTGTTAGTTTCTTTTATGATGACCGCAAAGTTAGTATTAATTTCTCTTTTTTGCTATGAAATCGTTATTTATTCTTCCTCTTCGGTGTGTCTTTGCTAACTTTATACTTCTCACAGTAATATTTACACATCAATTGTAAACCACAGGTTTCACATTTGGGAGTGCGGGCCTGACAGACGTAACGTCCGTGCAGGATCAGCCAGTGGTGAGCGATGGGAATCAGCTCGTCGGGGATGTTCTTCATCAGTTCTTTTTCTACACTGAACGGGGTGGTGCAGGAATTACCTACCAGTCCGATGCGGTGACTCACGCGGAAGACGTGAGTGTCTACCGCCATGGCAGCTTTGTTGAACACGACGGACTGAATGACATTGGCCGTTTTGCGCCCTACACCGGGCAACTTGATCAGTTCTTCAAGCGTATCGGGTACTTCGCTGTTGAAGTCGTTCACCAGCATGCGTGCCATGCCCACCAGATGTTTCGACTTGTTATTGGGGTAAGATACGCTGCGTATGTACTCGAATATCACCTCCGGTGTGGTAGCAGCCAGTGCTTCCGGTGTGGGGAAATCCTGATAAATTCTAGGGGTGATCATGTTCACCCGCTTGTCTGTACACTGTGCGGAGAGGATAACGGCGATCAGCAGTTCGTACGGGTTGTTGTAATGCAGTTCCGTTTCGGCTACGGGCACATTTTCCTGAAACCAGGCGATTACTTTTTCATAACGTTCTTTCTTTGTCATCTTAGTTTGTTCTTATGATAATGGGGTGCGACTTTCAGGTTGAAATAAAAGGTGGAAACCACCGTCAGGCAAGCTCCGAAGAAGTAAGCCATGTCGAACGAAGTCAGTTGGGCGATATATCCGCCCAGTATCAGGCCGATGCCGATGCCTACATCCCATGAAGTCAGGTAGGTGGAAGTGGCCGTGCCGCGTTGGCTATTAGGGGCCAGATTGACAAACAGGGTATTGAAGGCCGGAAACATGGTGCCGAATCCGACTCCCAGCAACAGAGCCACCATAAAGAAAAGCACATCTGTCAGTTCGGGACTCAGCGACATCAATTTGCCGCAGGCTGCCAGTGTGAAAAAGCAGGCACACACCAGATAGAGTCCCAGGGTGATGACTTGTGTGATACGTCCTTTGTCCACCTGGCGTCCGGAAAACATGCGTGAGACAGCCATGCCCACTGCCATAAAGGTGAAGAACAGCCCGGAGCTGAGTGTGATCCCGATCTCCTTGGCATACATGGCTATATAAGTACTCGTCATGCCGTAGGGAATGGAGAGTAGGAGCAATGCCACTCCCGCAGGGATACCTTTAATTAATACGAACCGGTCCAGTGAAATCGGTTCACGTTTTACCGGTTCCTTAACAGGTGTCTTTACCAGGCAGGCAGCCGCAAACCCCACTGTACCGGAGAGGAGTGAACACAGGAAGATGGTCTCGAACGAACAGGTGTCGTGCATAAAAAGTCCGATCATCGGTCCGAAGCTCATGGCCGTGTTGTTCATCAGTCCGTAGTAGCCTACCGCTTCTCCGCGGCGGGAAGAAGGAGTGATGTCGATTACGATGGTATTACCCGCTACGGTCACCATTCCGAAAGCCAGTCCATGCACCACCCGGAGCATGATGAACAGTGACAGCACCCCGGCAAGGATGTATCCGGCAAAGACGGTGATGAACAGGAAGTAGGCGATCAGGTAGAGTGGCTTGCGTGCCAGCGTGTCCAGCAGATAGCCCGAGAAGGGGCGGATACAGAGTGAAGCTACGGTGTAGCAGGATAAAATGACCCCTACGGCTGCATTTCCGGTTTGGAAAATTTCAGTCAGATAGAAAGGCAATACAGGCAGAATCAGATAGAAGGCAAAGTATAAAAGGAAGTTTGCTGCCAGTATCAGAACATAGCTGGGGGTGACAAGCCTATCTTTGGACATAGTATGGTGGTTTTGATTGGACCGCAGAGTAACACAAAGTCTCACAGAGAGCCTCTTTTTAATTTTAAGAAAACCCTGTGAGACTCTGTGTTCATGTCTGCGGCAGTAAAATTTAATAGGCCGCTTCGAACTCCTTCAGGAAACGTGTATCGTTTTCGGAGAACATGCGGAGGTCTTTCACCTGATATTTCAGGTTTGTGATGCGTTCGATACCCATACCCAGAGCATATCCGCTATACACTTTGCTGTCTATTCCGTTGGCATCAAGTACGTTCGGGTCTACCATTCCGCAACCCAAGATTTCCACCCAACCGGTGTGTTTGCAGAAGGGGCAGCCTTTTCCGCCGCAGATGTTACAGCTGATATCCATTTCGGCGCTGGGTTCTGTGAACGGGAAGTACGACGGACGCAGGCGAATCTTCGTATCGGCACCGAACATCTCTTTGGCGAAGAGTAGCAACACTTGTTTCAGGTCGGTGAAAGATACATTGCGGTCTACGTACAGCGCTTCTACCTGGTGGAAGAAACAGTGTGCGCGATAGCTGATAGCTTCGTTACGGTAAACGCGTCCCGGACAGATGATACGGATAGGTGGTTGCGAAACCTCCATCACACGGCTCTGTACCGATGAGGTGTGTGTGCGCAGTAGTACGTCGGGATGGGATTCGATGAAGAATGTGTCTTGCATGTCTCGTGCCGGATGGTCTTCGGCAAAGTTGAGTGCGGAGAACACATGCCAGTCATCTTCTATTTCCGGACCTTCGGCAATGTTGAATCCCAGACGGGCAAAGATGTCAATGATTTCGTTGCGCACAATGGAAAGTGGATGGCGTGTGCCCAGCTCCACGGGATAAGCCGAACGGGTCAGGTCGAGATCGTCCTGTCCGTTGTCCTGGTTGTCGAACTGTTCTTTCAGTGCGTTGATTTTTTCTTGTGCTTTTGTTTTCAGCTCGTTGAGCTTCATGCCGACTTCTTTTTTCTGTTCGGCAGCCACATTGCGGAAATCTGCCATCAAGTCATTGATGGCTCCTTTCTTGCTGAGGTATTTGATGCGCAGAGCTTCGAGTTCTTCGGCATTGGCGGCTTTCAAGGCCCCCACCTCTTCAAGAAGTTGATTAATCTTAGCTATCATATCTTGCGATTTATTGTTATTCGATTTTCGTTAAATTGCTGCAAAAGTAACAATAATATTGCAATCAAAGAGGATAGAAAGAAATAAAATGTGTCGGTTGGTTGACTCTTGCCGATCTTTAGGCTTTCTCTTTCTTTATTTGTATATGATAATGGGAGGTGGAGAGATATTTTCTCTTCCTCATGCAGTAGGTGTTGTAATCGCTCGTCTGTCTTTTATGATAACGTACATCTTCTTGTGTAAGAGGGTGCTTTCTTTCACTAGTGAATCTCTTTTTTATCATAACGGGTTACTGTAGTTGTTCCTATCATAAACTGCATGCCGGTCCTGTCCGTCGTTATCGCATCACCGAAGTCAGCTAGGAGGCGCTGATGAAATGTTTTCAGCGTTGGAGAAAACGTCGGGGATACCTTCATTGAGCCGTACGGACCTCGTGTGAATGTTAAAAGATAGGACTATGCGATTATTTTATTTACAAATGATTCGTTATTATGTAATAAATGATTAATTTAGCGGGTGCAGAAGGGTGATTGGGTGAACCGTCCGTTAATACTATTATTATGTAAATTGCGAGTGCTTCGTACTCTGCATCTGATTTCTGCAAACCTTAAATTGTATCGATATGGCCGATTGGAAGTCAGTAAAAAGTATATCTGATAAATATGGAATCAGTGTAGAGAGAGTGATAGCGTGGGTACGTGAAAGCCAAATCACCACTTCCGTTGTGGGCAGCGTGGTGCTGATTGATGACGGGAGCGTGTGCGAATTGGTAGAGAAAGAAAAACGGTTGGCGCACCTGAAAACCAATTACGAGCAACTTTGCGCGAAGTTTGAGCAGCGCATCGAGGCGGAACTGCGTGCAGACGAAGATGCCGGACTCAAGATGCGTCTTCTGGATGATTTCCTCCCCGTTCTGCACCGACTACTCTGCGTGATGATTGACAAGCTGAACACCGAAGATCGAAAACTGTTCAACAGTGCCTTCACAGCCGCCCCTCTGTATCGGATAGCTCGGGAAATGGGATTTGAATCTGTAAAAGACTACCTCATAGCGTACAGGAAGGTGACCAGGAGGCTGCCCGAAAGCTCGGACGAACTTATCAAGCGTCTCCAAACCGACCTTGAACGAAGCCGCGACTCTTTTAAGGAAATGGAGCATACGCTGCTGAGAGCAAGGCAGAACCATGAAGACGCTAATCGGATGTGCAGTGACCTGCGCGACAAGGAGATATATTACATTGAACGGTGCGAACGGCTGAAAGAGAAAAACCGGGAGAACGAGAAGCGCGTAGAGAGACTCAAAAAACGACTTCTCAAATGGGAAAAGTGCCCAAACGTGGGGGAGGCCGGAAACACCGGAGAGGATGAAAGCCTGCAGGAACTGTCGGACGAGGTGGGGAATTTGCATATCCGTGAAATGGAACTGCGGGCTCAGCGCCGGGAATTGATTACGAGGGTCGCCCGTCTGGAGAGGGAAATGTATAAATACAATAGCACGGAAAACAGCTTCAAAAGCAGACTGGGCGAAAAGGGCGCTTGGAGGAAAATCGAGAGCGAATTTGAAAGGTGTGCCCGAACATATTTTGGTAGAGACGTGGAGGTGGTGTCGCGGAAGGAAGCGCAGGAAATACGGCAGCTCCAGATAAAAGCGCTGGTAGACGAAAACTATGCTCAAAGCGGGGCGTGGAAAGAGATGATGGCGGCGACGGAGGCGAAGTTCGCGATGTCCGGGGAGACAATGCCGGATGCCGGGAAGCTGGAAAACGAAGAGGTCGAAACCGGAACTGAGCCGGCGGCCAAAGACGAAGTGGAGATGATAATAGAAGGTATAGCGAGCTTAGACGAAATGGGGGCATCGCTGGACAGATATAAGAAAGAAACCAGCGAGATGATCGAAAAATATAAGGCGAACGAGGAAAAAACGGAGGGCTTCTGGAATAGACTCCGTTCCATGTTTCGTTAACTCAATAACTAACACTATCTCCTTCGTTTTTTGTCCTGTTTCGTATATAGTGTTGTATACCGGTATACTCTGTGGTAAATCCTGGAAAAACAAAATGGGGAAGTCCTCACGGATTTCCCCACTTTAATGATGAAATATTTACTATTTTTATTAATTGGGTGTGGAGAGTATCGGACTCGAACCGATCACCTTAACACTGCCAGTGTTACGCTCTAGCCAGATGAGCTAACCCCCCATGCTCTTAATGATAACGTTTGCGAACGTTTATCTGTTTTGGTGCTGCAAATATAATGTATTATTCTGAAATAATTGCTATGTTTGCGGAAATAATCAACTTAAAGATAAAAAATATGCTGATATACAATACCACTTTTCAGGTGGACGACGAAGTTCATGATAATTTTTTGATCTGGATCAAAGAGAGTTATATTCCTGAAGTAGAGAAACACGGCGCTCTCCGTGCTCCGCGCATCTGTCGTGTGTTGAGTCATCGTGACGAAGGTACTTCCTATTCGCTCCAATGGGAGGTGGACGATTCTGGTGTGCTGCATCGCTGGCATCAGGATCAGGGTGCGCGGCTCAACCAAGAGCTGGTGAAGATATTTAAGGATAAAGTAGTCGGATTTCCCACATTGATGGAGGTATTGGAGTGATTCAGCCGGTAAAAGAAAAGATTATTCTGGGCATTGATCCCGGTACTACGATCATGGGATACGGAGTGCTCCGTGTTTGCGGGACAAGACCCGAGATGATCGCTATGGGGATCATCGATTTGCGGAAGTTCGGCAATCATTACCTCAAACTTCGTCATATCCACGAACGGGTGCTTAGTATTATCGAAAGTTACTTGCCCGATGAACTGGCAATTGAAGCTCCTTTTTTCGGGAAAAACGTGCAGTCGATGCTGAAGCTCGGACGTGCTCAGGGAGTAGCGATGGCGGCTGCGTTGAGCCGTGATATTCCTATTACTGAATATGCCCCGCTGAAAATAAAGATGGCCATCACCGGCAACGGGCAGGCCTCTAAAGAACAAGTGGCGGATATGTTGCAACGCATGCTGCATTTTGCCAAAGAGGATATGCCTGTTTTTATGGATGCTACCGACGGATTGGCAGCTGCTTATTGTCATTTCCTGCAGATGGGGCGTCCGGTAATGGAGAAAGGGTATAGCGGTTGGAAAGATTTTATAGCCAAAAATCCCGAAAGAGTAAAGTAGCGACGGATTCTGAACTTAGACAATAAGTAGATAACAATATATATAATAGAGAGAAAAACATGAAAATGAACTATCTTGCCTTTATCGGAGTGACAGCGGCTACAGCTGTAGTGAGTTGTACTCCCGCCAAGAAAGAATATGCGTCTTACGAATTATATCCGGTACGTTCGGGTAGCCTCACGGAGATGGAATATTCACCGGAGTCTACCAAGTTTACCCTTTGGGCGCCTACTGCCGATGAAGTCCGTTTGATGTTGTTCGACTCGGGTGAAGGTGGGCATGCTTACGAAACCATTCCTATGGAACCGGGTGAAGAAGGCACTTGGATGGCAACGGTCAGCAAGGATCTGATGGGGAAGTTCTACACATTCAATGTCAAGGTAAACGATAAATGGATGGGTGATACACCCGGTATCAATGCCAAAGCGGTAGGGGTGAACGGAAAACGTGCGGCCATTATCAACTTGAAGTCCACCGATCCACAAGGTTGGGAGACAGATCAGCGACCGCCGTTGAAATCACCGGCTGATGCGATCATTTATGAAATGCACCATCGTGATTTTTCAGTAGATTCTACATCAGGGATTCAGCATAAGGGAAAATTTTTGGCATTGACAGAACATGGTACGATGAACTCTGCCAAATTGCTGACCGGAATTGATCATCTGATCGAGCTGGGAGTAACACACGTCCATTTGCTTCCGTCTTATGATTATGCTTCGGTAGACGAAACCAAGCTGGATGAAAATAAATACAACTGGGGATATGATCCGCAGAATTACAATGTACCCGATGGTTCGTATGCTACCGATCCTTACGATCCGGCTGTCCGCATCCGCGAGTTTAAGCAGATGGTACAGGCACTGCACAAAGCCGGTATACGGGTAGTGCTCGATGTGGTATACAATCATACATACAACACCGATGGCAGTAACTTCGAACGTACGGTACCTGGATATTTTTATCGCCAGAAGCCGGATGGTTCGTTGGCTAATGGTTCGGCTTGTGGTAACGAGACGGCAAGCAACCGGCCTATGATGCGTAAATATATGATTGAATCCGTGCTTCACTGGATCAAGGAATACCATATCGATGGTTTCCGCTTCGACCTGATGGGCATTCACGACATCGAGACGATGAATGAAATCCGTAAGGCGGTCAGTGCTGTAGATCCTTCTATCATTATTTATGGTGAAGGTTGGGCAGCGGAAGCACCTCAGTATCCGGGTGATTCGCTGGCAATGAAGGTCAATACTTGTAAAATGCTGGGTATTGCCGCCTTTTCCGATGAAATGCGTGATGCGTTGCGTGGTCCTTTTAATGATAATCATAAGGGAGCGTTCCTTGCCGGGATCCCCGGGGAAGAAGAGAGCATTAAGTTTGGTATTGTAGGAGCTGTCAGTCACCCTCAAGTCAACAATGATTCGGTGAATTACAGTAAAGCTCCCTGGGCTTCCCAGCCTACTCAGATGATCAGTTACGTATCCTGCCACGATGATATGTGCTTGGTAGATCGCTTGAAGTCGAGTATCCCCGGCATCACACCCGAACAACTCGTACGACTTGACAAACTGGCGCAGACGGCAGTGCTGACTTCGCAAGGTATTCCGTTCATCTATGCCGGAGAAGAGGTGATGCGTGACAAGAAAGGGGTGCATAATAGTTTTGAGAGTCCCGATTCTATTAATGCCATTGATTGGAACCGAAAGACAACTCACGAAGATGTGTTCGCCTATTATAAGCGTTTGATCAGTATTCGTAAAGCCCATCCCGCTTTCCGTATGGGAGATGCCGAGATGGTACGTAAGCACCTGGAATTCCTCCCGGTAGATGGTGGTAATCTGGTGGCTTTCCGCTTGAAAGACCGCGCTAACGGAGATACTTGGGACAACATTATCGTGGCACTTAATGCCCGTTCTGTTCCTGCCAAACTGGCGATACCCGAAGGTAAATACACTGTTGTATGCAGAGATGGTGTGATTGATGAAAGAGGGTTGGGCTTGTTATACGGACCTGAGGTGACGGTTCCGGCACAGTCTGCACTGATCATTCATCAGTAGGGAGTGTTGCGAAAAAAAATCATCACGGATTACACTGATTCACACAGATAAAAAATAAATGACTGATGGTCAATGTAAAATTCTGTGGTAATTGATGTAATCCGTGGTGATTTCTGACTATAATAATTTTTGTTGATATACAAAACCAATATAAAGTTAACCTAAATTGATTATCTCTAAAATACTGTTCTGAATGTCGAGGGATGTGTGTTTATAGAGCTATTTTAAATTATCTGTATAATGAAATTCATAAGGAAGTTTCCGGTGGCCGATGCGGATAGTCTGGAAAGTCCCCAAAAGTTTGAGGACTTCTTTCTTGATTATTATCCCCGGGTCAAAGGATTCATTAATGGCTTGTTACAGGATGCTGAAGAGGCGGAAGATCTTTCGCAGGATATATTTATGTCATTGTGGCAGAACCGGGGAAATCTGAAGCAGATAGACAACTTGGATGCATACCTGTTCCGTATAGCCCGGAATGCGGTTTTCCGGTACATCGAGCGCTCTTTGTTATTTAAAAATTATCAATCCAGGCAGTTATCGGATGATAACTCCGATCTGTATGAAATAGAATCGGAACTGAACGCGAAAGAATTAGAACTGATTATAGCCATCGCTGTTGAAAGAATGCCCTCTCAAAGAAGAAAGATTTATCAGATGAGCCGCGAACAGGGGCTTAGTAATGAAAATATAGCTCGTGAACTGAACATTAGCAAGCGTACTGTTGAGAATCATCTGACCCAGGCTTTGGCTGATATACGTAAGATATTGTTTTGGGTCATCATGGCTACTTTCGTATAAACTTAACAAGCTATATAAAAAAAGTGTTCTTTGAACTGTGTGTGTTTGGCGGGTTACGTATCTTATATATATAATCCATAAAACATACTATGTCTGACGCATACAAAATCATACACAACTTTATGGCCTTCATAGCCAGTCCGGACCTTAAAAATAAAGTGTGGACATGGCTTCTTGATCCTTCCGGCAAACAACGGAAAGAAGAAGCGCTTCTTCAGATATGGGACGAATATCGTCCTGAAGCAGATGCCGGTACCCGGCATTCTTTACGTAAGTTTCAAAAAAGAGCGGGGCTTTCTTCTGCCCGGCCGGCCTATCTACATCGGTGGGCGCATATAGCAGCTATTCTTCTTATCCCGTTAATATCTATTATAACAGCCTATATATATGTGGAACATCACACGCAGGAAGTCCGTTTTGTAGAATGTATCGTTCCCAAGGGAGAGCAAAAACAGATCACGTTACCGGATGGTTCGATCATCACCCTGAATTCGGGATCCGTATTTCTATATCCTACGCAATTTGCCGGCGATACCCGCTCTGTATATCTTTCCGGAGAAGGGCACTTTGCGGTAGCCCCTAATAAGAAACTTCCTTTTGTGGTGGCAACTAACCATCTGGACATTTGTGTACTGGGTACTCAGTTTAATTTGCAGGCATATCCTTTTGATAGAAGGACAATTACTACATTGGAGTCCGGTTCTGTTGCTGTAAGAAAGAAAAACCAGCCGAACAGTTTTATTACCTTAGAACCCAATCAGCAGCTTGATTACGAAAATCGGAGTGGTAGATTCAACAAAACAGATATAGATGCTTCTGTTTATTCGGGTTGGACAAAGGGAGAGATGAACTTTATTTCCCAGTCACTCAGGGAAATCCTGAGAACACTGGAAAGAAGCTATGCAGTATCTATTCAGTTATCGTCTGATCTGATGGAGTCGAATCGGATCAATTCGGACCTTTATACAATAAAGTTTAAGCGTCGTGATGATATTTTCCATGTTTTGGATATTGTAACAAAAACAGTAGGAGGTATCACCTATAAAGTGGAGAAGGACGAATCCATATCTATTTGTCCATTAAAGTAAAGGAAAGGAGAACAATTATATGCAAAAAAGGGAACCGGAAACAAATTACCACACCCATTTCCGATCCCCGAAATCAATCAAAAACTTTTTAACCTTTAGAGACTTTAAACAGTATTAATTGATTAACTCACAAAATTATGAAATTAAAAATCAAATTAAGGAATATTCTATCCGTAAAAATTCATAAAATAGTTCTTTTACTTCTCGCTTTATGCATTTATAACACTGCGTACGGGCAAAATCAGCGGATAAGTGTGTATGGCAACAATCAGTCTTTGCAAAAAGTATTCGAACAAATTGAGGAGCAGACTCAATTGAGTATTACATACAATCAGACCAGACTGGATGTAAATAGGAAGATTAAAGGAAACTTTGTAGACAAGGAACTGTCTTTTGTAATGGATGCTCTTTTGAAGAATACCGGTTTTACTTGCCGTTATGAGGCTGAGCATATAGTCATTACTCCTGTTGAGCAGAAGAAAGAGAAAGCTGCTGCCGGGCAAGCTACTCAGATGAAAAAGATAACGGGTAAAGTGACGGGCGTTACCGGCGAACCTCTTATAGGAGCGAATGTGCTTGCCGTAGGCGGTAAGCAGGCCACGATTACCAATCTTGAGGGAGAATTTTCATTGGAGGTCTCTGACAACAGTAAGTTGCAGGTTACCTATATCGGTTATTTGCCTCAGGAGGTCAGTACCAATGGAAAAACTCATTTCGTCATTCAGTTGAAAGAAGATTCACAATTGATGGATGAAGTAGTGGTTGTCGGCTTCGGAACACAAAAGAAGGTCAATTTGACGGGAGCAGTTACAGCGGTTAATATACAGGAAACATTGGGAGATCGTCCGATAACAAATGTTACGGCAGCTTTGCAAGGGGTGGTTCCGGGATTAAAAATAGAGGGAACGACCGGTACTCCAGGTGACAATCTATCATACAATATTCGAGGAACCACTTCTATCAACGGTGGTGGTCCGCTGGTGTTGGTCAATAATGTACCGATGGATATCAATATGATCGATCCGCAGGATATCGAGTCGGTTTCGGTCTTGAAAGATGCCGCTTCTGCAGCTATCTACGGAGCACGTGCTGCGTTTGGAGTAATCTTGATTACCACCAAGCAAGGTAAAAAGGACATGGCTCCTAAATTCAATTATAATAATAATTTCTCGTTTTCGAAAGCATTGGAACTGCCGCAAAAAGCCGGTCCGTTGGAGTCCATCTTGGCATATAAAGAGATGGGATGGCCCAATGACACGTATGTAGACGGTAAGAATATTCCTCAATGGGAGACGTATATACGTGATTATATGGCTAATCCTTCCCAATATCCCAATGGATATGTATTCGATGAAGATGGGAACCTGTTTCTGATGAGAGAGAACGATATGTTTGCCGATATGATGGATAATTATGGCTTTATGCAAAATCATAGTTTTTCAGTTTCGGGAGGAAGTTCAAGAACGAATTATCGTATCGGTTTGGGATACACCAATGAAGACGGAATCCTTATTACTGATAAAGACAGGTATGAGCGTGCCAATCTCTCAAGTTTCCTGAGTGTGGAGGTCAACAAATGGCTGACCACTCAATTGGATATACGGTATGCCAATTCTACCCAGAACAAAGTGGAGCAAGGCGGTAGAAACGGAATTTGGGGAAGTGCCATGCAACTTCCTTCTTATCAGAATATATCGCCTTATGAAGAGGATGGTATTATTTATCCGGCTGAAACTTCCGCTACTTACATCCGTTATGGGGAACCACGCATTGTTAAAAAGACGGATCTCCGGGCTTTGGGACGTATCATCATTTCGCCTCTGAAAAACTTGAAAATAACAGGTGAATATACGTACAACCGGGTGACAAACTACAACCGCATGTATGTGAACCAGTATAAATACATCGGAATGAACTTTACCGGTGTCCTGAATAACACGGAAAATACACGGTATGCGCTGACGCAGGGATTTACTAACTATAATGCAATCAATATATTTGCTAATTACGACTTTTCAATAGGTAATCATCATATAAGTGTTATGGGTGGATTCAACCAGGAAGAGAATCATGCGGAATCGCAGTGGACAGAAAGAAAAGATGTATTGTTGAGTAACCTGCCGTCCATATCGGGAGCTACCGGGACCACAACGGCAACGGATACCTTTAACGAATATGCCCTCAGAGGACTCTTTTACCGTGTGAATTATTCGTACAAGGATCGCTACATGCTTGAAGCTAACGGACGATATGACGGAACTTCACGATTCCCTAAAAACAACCGTTTTGGGTTCTTCCCATCTTTCTCGGCAGGTTGGCGCATTTCGGAAGAACCTTTTATGACAGCGACACGCGATGTTCTATCCAACTTTAAATTTCGTGCTTCGTGGGGATCGATCGGAAATCAGATCATCTTGCTGGCAGACGGCTCACCGGACAATTATCCGTATATACCGGAGATGGCTCCAGGGCTTACCAATTGGCTGGTAGACGGTCAAAGACCTACGACTTTGTCCACTCCGCCTATGGTCAGCAGTGCGTTCACCTGGGAAAAAGTATATACGCTCGACTTCGGTGTTGACTTCGGATTTTTTGATAATCGCCTGAATGGTACTTTCGATTGGTATCGGCGTGATACAAAAGGTATGCTGGCACCGGGAATGGATTTGCCGTGGGTTGTGGGAGTGGCTGCTGCCAAGCAGAATGCTGCGAATTTGAAAACTTATGGTTGGGAACTGGAATTGAACTGGAGAGACCGTATCAAAGATTTCAATTACCGTATCGGATTCAATCTTTACGATTCGCAGAGTGAAATTACCAAGTTTAACAACGAGACCAACTTGCTGGGCACCTATCGCAAAGGGCAGAAGATTGGTGAAATATGGGGATATGTAACCGATCGTTTTTATAGAGAAGATGATTTCAATGCCGACGGAACGCTTAAAGAAGGCATTCCTATTCCTAAAGGAGTAGGGAAAGTATATCCGGGTGATATACTTTATAAAAACTTTGATGATGATGCCAGCACTATATGGAGTGGAAAAGGAACAGCGGACGATCCGGGCGACCAACGTATCATCGGTAACTCTACACCTCGCTTCCATTATGGCATCAATGCAGGTTTGAGTTGGAAAGGGTTCGATCTTTCTGTCTTTCTTCGTGGTGTGGGCAAACGTGACTTTTGGCGTACCGATCAGATTGCATGGCCTACCGGAACGTGGGGAAGTCTGTTTAAGGAAACCCTTGACTTCTGGACACCGGAGCATACGGATGCCTATTTCCCAAGGGTATATGCAAACAACGGCGTGAATACTGCTTCGAACCGCTGGAAGCAGACCAAATATCTGGCTAATGCGGCTTACTTGAAGTTGCAAAATATCACCTTATCCTATACTTTGCCTAAAACCTGGGCTAAGCAGATTTGCTTCGATGAGGTCAAGGTATTTTTCAGTGGAGAAAACCTTCACACATGGGATCACTTGCCGGAAGGTCTGGAGTCTGATATGCTTTCGAAAGGAGCATGGGAATATCCGTTTATGAAGAAGTTTTCACTTGGATTTAATGTCACATTCTAAATAACCGAAATAGTATGAAGAAATATACATTTGCCCTGTTTATATTCTGTGCGATCGCTTTTACCGGTTGCCTGAACAATGATTTTATGGAAAGGTATCCGTTGGGCAACCCGACGGAAGAGACTGCCTTTGTGACGTATGACAACTTCAAGGCATACGCCTGGGGATTGTATGAGACACTGCCGAAATTAGGATACGGTGATACCTCGACAGATGATATCTCGTACAATCAGACTCGTGGAAGCAGTGAGAGCAACTGGATCAGAGGACTGGTCACTGTACCCGATAAGCGGAATGATACAGCATGGGACTATTATGCCTTTATTCGTCGTGTCAATCTGATGTTGGGGCGGATAGACAGCTCTCAGATGACTGAAGCCGAGAAAGCACATTGGAAAAGTGTCGGATATTTCTTTCGTTCATACCGCTACTTCTCATTGCTGTCTGCTTATGGTGGAGTACCTTGGATAGACCGTGTGCTGAGTGATAACGATACAGAGCTGATTAATGGGCCCCGTGCATCCAGAGATGAAATTGCGAAGCATATTCTTGAAGACCTGCAATATGCCGAACAGCATATTAATGTTAACGGAGATGGTAATAATACGATTAATAGAGCAGTCGTTCAAGCCTTTATATCACGATTCTGTCTTTTTGAGGGTACATGGAGGAAATATCACGGATTGAATGATGCCGAAACTTATCTGAAAGAATGTAAGCGGGTGTCTGCCGAAGTTATGAATAGTTTCCCCGAGATTTGCAGCAACTACGATGATCTTTTTTGTTCGCTTGAATTGAAGGATGTCCCCGGAGTCATACTCTATCGGGAGTTCTCGAATGCGGAAAACGTAATACATGCTACTAGTATCGGAGGAACCACAGGAGCCTCGTACTATAATCCGACCCGTGACTTGGTGGACAGTTATCTCTGTTCGGATGGTAAAACCCGTTGGAATAGTCCGCTATATAAGGGAGACAAAGATATGTATGACGAGTTTAGTTGCCGGGATCACCGACTCTGGTTGCAAGTGACTCCTCCGTACAGAATAGACCGTTCGGCTTCTACCGATGCCTGGGGTAATAAATGGCAATTTACCGAAGTTGCCAAGGACAGAAGTTTCATCGATAGCTTGAATATCCGTTTGGGGATAGGCTATGGCAGTGCTAAAGAGAGACAAAAAACTTTACCTTTCCGTCAAGGCTATGACGGGGGGATCCTGGGAGCAGTCCCGCATTTCGATTTTTATTTGGAGAATCAGCCTTGGTACAAGTCAGCTTTCGGCTATAATAACTGGAAATATTATTGTACGTATCTGTCAATGGGATCACAGCGAAATGAAGAGACCGATATGCCACTGTTCAGGGTGGAAGAGGTGATGCTGAATTATGCTGAAGCAATGTGTGAATTAGGCGAATTCGATCAGTCGGTAGCCGATCGGACGGTAAATAAATTGCGTAGCCGTGCTAACGTGGCTCCTATGAAGGTGGCGGAAATTAACGACAGTTTCGATCCTAAACGTGATTTGGGTAACCCTGCTTATCCGGGTGATTATGCTGTAAATCCCTTGTTGTGGGAGATTCGCCGCGAACGCCGCATTGAATTGTTTTCCGAAGGATTCAGGTTCGACGATTTGCGGAGATGGAAGAAGTGTCATTATGCATTGAAGAAGAAACTGGGCATGTACGTCAAAGCATCGGATTTTCCGGCCGGAACCAAAGTGACAGTCGATGGTGGAGGAACGGAAGGCTATCTTGAATTTCATCCTGCACAGAACCATACTTGGCCTGATTATTATTACCTGAATCCTATTCCCCGCAACGAAAGGGTGCTGAATCCTCAGCTTGAACAGAATCCGGGTTGGGATGACGGAATAAAGTAGGAAATGTTTGATTGACAAATGGTTTTAACCGTGTGATAAAAAACTGTCCGGAGAAAATCTTATCTTTGGACAGTTTTTGCACTCAAAATACTACATTTAAATGAAATACCTGATTTTAATACTACTTTCCCTGTGTTCATATTCCATCGACTTGTCCGGACAAATCATCATGCCTACTCCCGGTAAAATAGAGAGGGCAGATGGCCGGTTACGGCTTCAAGGTAAAATACGAATGTACGCAGAGGAGTCTCCCGGCTCTTTCATACGTTTGTTTTATGAAAAACTGGTGCCCGAAAGCGCTGTGGAATGGTGCAAAGAGGAGGTAAACAGCCACATCTCCTGGAAAAAAGATGTTACTTTGCCGGCAGAAGGTTATCGCATCCGTGTGACGCCTGAGCGAATAATTGTCGGGGCAGCGGATGATGCCGGCTTTATCTATGCCATTCAAAGTCTGAGGCAATGGAACACGGGTGAGGAAAGAGGACTGATATTTCCTTGTGTCGAGATCACCGACTTTCCACGGGTGAAATGGCGCAGCTTTATGCTGGATTCCGGACGCCAGTATCAGAAAGTGTCTACGATCAAGAAATATATCGACATGGCTTCGATGCTGAAGATGAATTACTTTCATTGGCATCTGACCGAAGGACTTGGCTGGCGCATCGAAATAAAACGCTATCCGTTCCTGACCCGTATAGGAGCTTTTGTAGGGCAGGGGCCGGAACAGCAGGGCTTCTACTCCCAAGAAGAGGTGAAAGAGATCATCGGCTATGCGGCGGACCGGGGCATTACGGTTGTTCCCGAGATTGACATGCCCGGACATGCCGAAGCGGCACTTAATGCATATCCCCGGCTGGGATGTTTCAATATTGCGGTAAAGGTTCCCCAAAGCGGATTTACGCAGAATATATTTTGTGCGGGAAAAGACAGTACACTCATCTTCCTGAAGAATGTGTTGGACGAAGTATGCCGGATGTTTCCGTCCGCTTATATTCATCTCGGAGGCGACGAAGCACCTAAAGGGAATTGGGATAAATGTCCCGATTGCCGGTCACGGATTGAAAAAGAAAAACTAAAAGACAGTCATGACCTACAATTGTGGTTTTCGGCCCGGATGGCCGATTATCTGAAACAAAAAGGGAGGAAGGCCATCTTTTGGGGAGATGTGATTTACAAAGACGGTTATCCCTTGCCGGACAATGTGGTGATACAGTGGTGGAACTGGAGAGGACACCGGGATCTGGCCTTGAAGAATGCCGTCAGACATAATTATCCGGTGATTTGCGGTACAAACTATTATACGTATCTGAACTTCCCGCTTACCCCCTGGAAGGGATATACTCAAGCTCGCACTTTCGATCTGGAAGATGTGTATTTGCGTAATCCTTCTTATAGGCCCCGGGAGGAAAATCCGCTTATTCTCGGAATGAGTTCTGCCTTGTGGACGGACGACGGGGTGACGGAAAGCATGATCGATCGTCGGGTCTTTCCGCGTATTCTCGCACTTGCCGAGCAGATGTGGCATTCCGGCAATCCGGAAAATTTTGATGAGTTTTATGGCAAAGTACTCTCTAAGCAACTGTGGTTTGAACAGCAGGGGTATTCATTCGGGCCTGCATTGAAGGAAGATGCGGGTACAAATTATAAATGGGACTAAAAAAAGAAACTAATCATGAAAAGAATAGAAATCTATATCGGACTGTCCGTTTTCGCTTTATCGGCCAAAAGCCAGGTGAAAGAATCTCGACCCAATGTCATATATATCATAATGGATGATCTGGGCTACGGGGATATCGGTTGTTATGGTTCGGAGAAAATAGAAACACCGAACATCGATCGGTTGTATAAGGATGGCATCAGTTTCACACAGCATTACACAGGTTCACCCGTTTCGGCACCCGCCCGCTGTGTGTTGATGACAGGTATGCACTCGGGACATGCGCAAATCCGGGCTAATGATGAAATGGCTTATCGGGGCGCTATCATGAATTACGACTCCATGTATGTACATCCCGGTTTGGAGGGGCAGTATCCTTTGAAAGCCCATACCATGACTCTCGGAAGAATGATGCAGCAAGCCGGATACGTCACCGGATGTTTTGGAAAATGGGGACTGGGGGCTCCGGGCACGGAGGGTACTCCCAACAAACAGGGATTCGACAGTTTCTACGGATACAACTGCCAGCGGCAGGCACACAGTTATTACCCCGCCTTTTTGTATAAGAATGAAGACCGGGTATACTTGGCCAATAAAGTGCTCGATCCTCACACGACCAAGCTGGATGCAGGAGCCGACCCCCGTGATGAAGCCGCCTATGCCAAGTTCTCGCAGAAAGAGTATGCCAATGATCTTATTTTCGATGAACTGATTTCGTTTGTCGGGCAGAACAGAAAGAAACCGTTTTTCCTGATGTGGACTACTCCGCTACCGCACGTGTCGTTGCAGGCACCGGAGAAATGGGTGAAGTATTATGTCGGGAAGTTTGGAGACGAAGCCCCCTACATCGGAAAAGCCGGATATATGCCTTGTCGCTATCCGCATGCGACTTATGCTGCTATGATCAGTTATTTTGACGAGCAAATAGGCAAGCTGATAGAGAAGCTGAAGAAGGAACGTCTGTACGACAATACGGTTATCATGTTTACTTCCGATAATGGACCGACTTTTAATGGTGGTAGCGATTCGCCGTGGTTCGACAGTGGAGGTCCTTTCAGGTCTGAGTATGGTTGGGGAAAATGTTTTGTTCACGAAGGAGGAATACGTATCCCTGCTATTGTCACCTGGCCCGGGAAAATCAAACCGTCTACCCAGAGCGATCATATTTGTGGATTTCAGGATGTGATGCCTACCTTGGCGGATATCGCAAACATTGCTTGTCCGGAGACCGATGGCATCAGTTTCTTGCCTGCTTTGCTTGGCGAAATGGAACGCCAGAAAGAACACGAATATTTGTATTGGGAATATCCCGATCCCACAATCGGCCTCAAAGCCATTCGCATGGGTAAGTGGAAAGGAATTGTCAACAACATCCGTAAGGGCAACTCTACAATGGAGCTTTATGACTTGGAGAGTGATCTCAGGGAAGAACATGATGTGGCTGCCGAACATCCCGATATCGTTCGGAAACTGACGAGGTTGATGGAAAAGTCGCATACCGAGCCGGAGAATCCCAAATTCAGGTTCTGATGGGACCATAGGTCTAAAACAGTTTGAGTATCCGATGATAAAAGTACATAATAGGTTGTTCAGATTGTTTTTTTAGTATTATTCTGTCTCTTTGTGCGGATTTTGGTATAATTTTGCCCCGCCCAATAATGAAATAGGATTATGGAACAATACACATTCAATATAGCGGGTGGCGTGGCACGCAACCCGCTTGTGCGTTTGGCACAACCTGTCACAGCACAAATCGCTACCGGCGAACATATCGCCATCGTAGGACCCAATGGGGGAGGGAAAAGCTTGTTTGTAGACATGCTTTTGGGTAAATATCCTTTGCGTGAGGGTACATTGGACTACGATTTTTCTCCTTCTTCTACCCGGACGGTATATGATAACGTGAAATATATTGCTTTCCGTGACACCTATGGGGCGGCGGATGCTAACTATTACTATCAGCAACGCTGGAATGCCCACGATCAGGAAGATGCCCCTACGGTGCGGGAGATGTTGGGAGAGATCAAAGATGAAAGACTGAAAGAGGAATTGTTCGAACTCTTCCACATCGAGCCATTGTTGGACAAGAAGATCATTCTTCTTTCCAGTGGCGAATTACGTAAATTTCAACTGACTAAAACCCTCCTGACAGCTCCCCGGGTATTGATTATGGACAATCCTTTTATCGGTTTGGATGCACCTACCCGTGAATTGCTTTTCTCGCTGCTCGAACGTCTCACCCGCTTGTCATCCGTGCAAATCATTCTTGTGCTTTCGATGCTCGATGATATCCCTTTGTTCATTACCCATGTGATTCCGGTAGAAGACCTGCACGTACTTCCGAAAATGGAAAGGGAGGCTTATCTGGCTTCATTTTGTGTGACCGATGAGGCAGAAGTCCTGGACGCACTGCAACAGCGTATAGCCGAATTACCTTATGACGGAGCAAACTATGACTCCGGGGAGGTGGTAAAATTAAATAAGGTAAGTATTCGTTATGATGACCGCACCATCCTGAAGGAGCTCGACTGGACAGTCCGCCGGGGTGAAAAGTGGGCATTGAGTGGAGAAAATGGTGCCGGTAAATCTACACTGCTCAGTTTGGTTTGTGCGGACAACCCTCAGTCGTACGCCTGTGACATCAGTCTTTTCGGACGTAAGCGGGGTACGGGCGAAAGCATTTGGGAGATTAAAAAACACATCGGTTACGTTAGTCCCGAAATGCACCGTGCCTATCTCAAAAATCTGCCGGCCATTGAGATTGTGGCTTCTGGATTGCATGACAGCATCGGTTTGTACAAACGCCCGCAGGAAAGCCAGATGGCTGCCTGCGAGTGGTGGATGGATGTGTTCGGCATTGCGGCTCTGAAGGACAAACCTTTTCTTCAGCTGTCGAGCGGTGAGCAGCGTCTGGCATTATTGGCCCGTGCTTTTGTGAAAGATCCGGAATTGCTTATTCTGGACGAGCCGCTGCACGGACTCGATACGTACAATCGCCGGCGGGTGAAAAAGATTATCGAAGCTTTTTGCCGTCGGCAGGACAAGACGATGATTATGGTAACCCATTACGAATCGGAACTTCCTTCTACCATCACCGACCGCCTTTTCCTGAAAAGAAATCGTTGAGCGTGACCGTCTTTTATTTTGTCATTCTCCAACCTATATTATCGGTCGTTTGGGTGGCGGATATGGAAAAAAACTCTTCTGTCCGTGTGATGACTGCCTTTTTTGAAAATAGACAACATTGGTACCTGTTGCCGTATGTCTTTACATCGTTACCGCATTTTCTTTCTGATTTCGGAAGAAGATGATCCGGAACTTATTGCCTTCGGGTGACTTCCGGATCTCGGTTTCCATATCCGTCCGGTTATCTACCGGTTTGCCGTTAATGCGCAGAATCACGTCGTTGGCTTGCAGGGCGGTTATTCCCTTTTCGACCTGCACTACCAGTATGCCTCGTATTTTGTCGAGCCCCGTGGCCGAACGTTCTCCTTCGGTCGACACCTCTTTCAATGTTAACCCCTTCCACGAATACGTCTGTACCGTCTCCGGCTTTTCTTCCGGAATTTTGAAAACCGGCAATTCCGGAGTAGCCGCCAAAGCTTTCAGGTGTGGGCATTGTACGCCGAAGTGCTCCATATCGAAATTCCGGAACCCCGTCTTCAAGGCAGGCGAATTTTCTTTTACCCGGTAGTCTCCTTTTTCAGGAGCGATGAAGAGCGGATCACCGTAAAGTGAATGGAGGTCCGTTCCTCTCTTTTGTGCCTGTTCCAGTCCTTGCTTGGTGACAAAAAAGTTAGTATCTGTTTCCTTTCCCCATTCCTTTACCTGAATGGGGCGATAGGGAGTCGTGACGATGTTATGACGGAAAATGTCTTGGGAGTTTGCAAACCAGACGTGCGGATGGAATGTGTTGTTGACCATAATGTTGTTTTCCACCGTTCGCGCGAAGCCTTCGCGCAATTTCAATCCTCCGTGTAGGCAGAGGTTGTTGTAGATGTGATAGTTGGAAGAACCGTCGTCCAGATCGATGTCCCATCCATGGTCGCACCTCCAGCGGTTGTTGCGGATGACAGTCGTTTCGGTAGCGTCCCGGAATACCATTTGAGGATGTTCTTTCGCGAATTCATCCATCACATTCCGGTCGGGATGCCAATAGCGGTCGCGTCCCCAGGAGTTGAAGGACCCGTGGTCGCCTGTCTCAAGTACGGTGTCGAACACATCGTTTCCTTCTATCAGATGTCCTCCCCAGGTACCTTCACTGACGTTGATGCCGGCACGGGGCAGGTCGTAAATACTGTTGTTACGGATAGTGATTCGTGCGGACATAGATAGTTGGATACCGGCTCCCTGCTTTTCTGTCTCTCCGATCGAGTGAATCAGATTGTCGTCCACCAGGCAGTCTGAGGGATAGTCGGGGGTGAGGGGGCCTGTCCCTTTATCCATCTGCTCCCAGGTTTGCGACTTTCCGTACTCGAACAGAGGGGAACGGACGGCATCCGGAGAGCCTACAAAGCAAACGGCACTGGCTCCTATACGGGTGATATGATTTTGGCTGACACGGTGGTTGCGGTTATAATTGGAGAAGAAGATAGCATTGCCTCCTATATCGTGCAGGTAGCAGCCGTTTACAGAGCATTTTTCGGCATTTTCAATTATCAGGGCTCCTCCCCGATAGATTTTCCAGTCACTGCGCAATAGGGGTTCATTGGTTTTCATAAAGGTGCGCAGGGTTTGTGTCAGTTCCAAATGGTCTACGGATACGTGACGGACCGGACTTCCGGGTTTTCCTTTCAGGATAAAGAGGTTTTCTGCCTGCGGCACTTCGAACAAGGCGGTTTGCAGGTCGAGTTCTCGCGGCGGATAGAAATAGAGTGTATGGGTTTCTTTATCAAAATACCATTCCCCTTCGGCATCCAACTCTTCAAAGATGTTTTCTACCATGCGGTAGGTGTGGTGCATACCCATCTGGCGGTTGTTCTGAAATCCGCCTTTCAGTATCAGTTCGCCCTTGGCGTCTTTGCCTTCGATGCTGTATTGGTAGCCTCCCCATTCTCTGCTGTGCATGGCGTGCAGATAACCTCCCGCGGGGTTACTCCAGTTTCTCACACGTTCGGGTGAGCAGGCGTCAGCTGCATATCCGTTGAAGATGCGTATATTCGGATCAAAATTCGGATACCGTGCCGATATCTGTTTTTTCCCGTTCACAAAGAGCTGGTCGGGGATCAGTTCTTCTTCCACTTTGGCTTGCATGATACCGTTTTTATACTCTTTCCAACGCAGGTTCCGGAGTATACGCGAACCGCTGATGACCGCCTTTTGTCCGGGATACGAAGAAAAACGGATCGGATGTTCGGGTGTGCCCGAAGTCTCGTTTGTGATAAGAATCGGAGCGGACAGGTAGTTGGTGCCTTCGCAGTAGATGGTGATGGAACGCCGGCCGGCCTGCCGTGAGGCCTTTTTCCAGGCATATTCTAAAGTAGCCATCGGCTTTTCCGCTGTTCCGGGATGATGGTCGCTGCCCGAAGGTGATACATAGAGTGTTATCTCTGTTTGGGCGGATAGCAGACCGGATACGAATAGTAGTAATGGAAAAAAGAGCTTTTTCATGTGTTGTTCATTTAGGAATTAAATAAAAAGGTTACTTACAGTGTACAAAGGTAACTTTTATCAGCATACTTCAGCATAGATATTTAGAAAAAGTTTCGTGAACTTTGTACTCAGTACAAATGTTCTATAGTAAACACCTAAAGAAAGGAGAGTTGAATGAAAAAGATTGTATTGCTCCGTCATGGAGAAAGTGCATGGAACAAAGAGAACCGTTTTACCGGTTGGACAGATGTCGATCTGACAGAAAAAGGAATTGCCGAAGCCTGTAAAGCAGGCGAACTACTGAAAGAGAATGGATTTAACTTCGATAAAGCTTATACGTCATACCTTAAACGAGCGGTGAAAACGCTGAATTGCGTACTCGACCGGATGGATCAGGACTGGATTCCGGTAGAGAAAAGCTGGCGCCTGAATGAAAAACATTACGGCGATCTGCAAGGACTGAACAAAAGCGAAACAGCCGCTAAATACGGGGATGGACAGGTGCTTATCTGGCGCAGGAGTTATGATATAGCTCCCAATGCCCTGTCGGAAGACGATCCGAGAAATCCCCGCTTTGAGAATCGTTATCAGGAAGTACCCGATGCGGAACTTCCCCGGACAGAATCTCTGAAAGATACCATCGAACGTATCATGCCTTATTGGAAGTGTATCATCTTCCCGAATCTGAAAACGGCTGATGAAATTCTGGTTGTTGCCCACGGAAATAGTTTGCGCGGCATCATCAAGCACTTGAAGCACATCTCCGATGAAGAGATCGTAAAACTGAATCTGCCGACTGCCGTCCCTTACGTATTTGAGTTCAGTGACGAACTGAATTTGGAAAAAGACTATTTCCTGGGTGATCCCGAAGAAATCCGTAAGTTGATGGAAGCGGTTGCCAACCAGGGAAAGAAAAAATAAGAGGAGAGAGACCTCGTAAATGTTTAGAAATGAATACAACTCACCACAGATTATACGGAATCTCACAGAACTTTAATTTCTTGTTTATAAGATATTAGGAGAAAATAATCTCTGTGGAACTCTGTGTAATCTGTGGTGAACTCAAAACCATTACAATTATGAATAAAATAATAGAACTGTTGGGAAATCAGGCTGAATATTACCTGAACCACACTTGCAAAACCATTGATAAATCACTGATTCACGTACCGTCACCGGATACAATCGATAAGATATGGATTGACTCTGACCGTAACATACAGACTTTGCGCAGTTTGCAGACATTGCTGGGGCATGGTCGTCTGGCAAACACCGGATATGTATCCATTCTTCCGGTCGATCAGGACATCGAACATACGGCCGGAGCTTCGTTCGCTCCGAATCCGATTTATTTCGATCCGGAAAACATTGTGAAGCTTGCCATTGAAGGCGGTTGTAATGCAGTTGCATCCACTTTCGGCAATCTGGGTGCTGTTGCTCGAAAATATGCGCATAAGATACCGTTTGTAGTAAAACTGAACCATAATGAGTTGTTGTCTTATCCCAATACTTACGATCAGGTTCTGTTTGGCACCGTCAAGGAGGCTTGGGAAATGGGGGCAGTGGCTGTAGGTGCTACTATCTATTTCGGTTCCGAACAGAGTCGCCGCCAATTGGTGGAAATCGCTGAGGCTTTCGATTATGCACATGAACTGGGTATGGCCACCATCCTGTGGTGCTATCTGCGTAACAACGAGTTCAAGAAAGATGGTATAGACTATCATGCGGCTGCTGACCTTACCGGACAAGCCAACCGTCTGGGAGTTACCATCAAGGCCGATATCGTAAAACAGAAATTGCCGACTAACAATGGTGGTTTCAAAGCGATTCATTTCGGAAAGACGGATGAAAGAATGTATACCGAGCTGACTACGGACCATCCGATCGATCTTTGCCGCTATCAGGTGGCCAATGGATATATGGGACGTGTCGGGCTGATCAACTCCGGTGGAGAGTCACATGGAGCGTCCGACCTGAAGGATGCTGTCGTTACGGCAGTAGTAAACAAACGTGCCGGCGGTATGGGATTGATCAGCGGACGTAAAGCTTTCCAGAAACCCATGAACGAAGGAGTGGAGTTACTTCACGCCATTCAGGATGTCTATCTGGATGCGTCTGTCACCATTGCCTGATAGAGAGGGTGTAGCTATCCGACAGACAGGGTGTAACCATGCAGTCCGGATGGCTACACCCTAACTGGCGGATGGCTACACCTTACTGCTTTTCCTTATTTTCTCTTTATACTGAGTCGGTGTTTCTCCGGTATATTGCTTAAATGATGTACTGAAATAGCGGGATGTTGTAAATCCTATTTTTTCTGCTATCTCTGTGAAAGTGAAATCGGTGGTTGATATCAGTTGGATGGCCTTTTCCATACGGAATTTATTGATGTAATCGTTGGCTCCCATATTGGTCATTGCTTTTAGTTTGTTATAGAGTGAGGCGCGGCTCAATCCCATCTCCGTGCAGAGGAATGTGACGTCCAGTTCGGGACTGTCCAGATGGTCGGTGATCAACTGGTTCAGCTTCCGTAGGAAAGTTTCATCGGGTTGGCTGAGTTCCTCCTTGACAATATTCGGACTGCTTGCTATTTCGGCAGGTGCTTTGCTTTTTTCGCCGTTACGGAGACGGTTACGTATCAGTTCTACGATTTGCAGTTCCCGTTCCCCCTTCTCCGTGAACGATGGGAGGAGTTCATTGCTGACATTGACGAGGAATCGAATCTTTTCTTCATATTCCTGCAATTCCCGTTCTTTTAATTCCCATTTCAACCGGTTCTTCCTACGGCGCAAAATGGCGAAGATGATAGCGGTGATGCCTCCCGACACAAATAGTAACAAGCAGATGATGAACCATCCGCTTCGGTACCAGGGAGGGAGTATGGTCAGTGACAGGATCGGGTGGAAGGGAGTCCAGTCGCCATTTTGAGTACTGCATGCAGCCTGTATGCGGTAGCTGCCTGCCGGTAGTGAGCGGATGACCAGTTCCGGATCGTATGATTCGATCGGTTCCTCATTGAGTCCGTCTATCCGGTAGCGGTATCTTTTTTTCCGGAAGATGTCTTCTTCGTGAGACATCACGCGCAGGGTGATTGCCCGGCTGTCTTGTGGTAGGGTGAGTTTGTCGGGATTTCCTGCCGTCCGGTTCGTGGCCGGTTCACCGTTTACACGTACATCGGTCAGTACTACTTCCGGATAGTTGGAGGAAGTTGCCGGGAAGCGGTTATCGATACAGAGCAACCCATTGACACCCCCCATATAGACTTCACCCTTCCCTGAGACGAGCCGGGGCTTGGCAAGATATTCATTCGGAATGACCCCGTCCGATTCACCGAAAAGAATGAACTTCCGGGATTGCAGCATCCAGGCAAATAACATGTGGTCTGCACCAATCCATACTTTTCCCCGATGATCACATATCACCGAACTGGCTTCGCCGAACAGTGAAGTGATCAATGGGTGATATTGCCGGGTCCGGATGCTGTATTGTCCCAACCCTGTATTGCTGCCTATCCAGAAATCACCTTTCTCGTCCATCGAAACGGAGTAGAGCAGTGTATCGCCCGTGCAGCTGAAAAGTTTTTTCAGCCTATTGCCGGTTCGATCCAGTTCGTAGAGGGTACGACTGTCGTGCAGGTAAGTGAAACGTTCGTTATGCGCAATGGCATTCATACTGCCTGCGATCTCCATACCTTCTTCTTCATTTACTACGCGTATTTTCTGCGAACCGATGTCATACCGGTAAGTATGTCCTGCCAACAAAAGTACGCTGCCCGGTTCGTCCCGGTAGATATTGACCGCCATACCGCTATAGTAAATATATTGTTTGAGGTCGGGATGGTCGATAGGTAGCGGTTTCCGCTTACCGTTCTCTTTGTTATAAACAAACAATCCCTTGGAAAAGACCGATAAAAGGATGGATTCTCGGGTAAATCCGGTGATCGAGACCACTTTGTCACCCCAGGTAGAACGGTCGTGACGGAACTCTTCGGTGACAGGGTCGAGGCTGTTGACACCCCCACCATCTGTACCTATCCAGATTCGTCCGTTCGGTTCGTCTTGATACAGACTCAGCACGGTGGGGTCACTCAGACCTTGGGTGCTTCCGGGAAAGACATCGGTATAGGTCTTCATGGACACTTCTCGGATATTGATCAATCCTTTGCGGATACTGCCTGCCCACATGTTATTGTAATTGTCATTGTAGAGTGACAAGATGGAGTTAACAGGAAGCGAATAATTATCTCCCGGAATATGTTCGAGTACTGTGATTCGATGGCTGTCCGGATGTATGATGTTGATGCCTCCTCCGTCTGTACCGACCCAGATGTGTGAGTCCCGTTCGGCCATACTCAGCACCACGTTGTTGCTGAGCCCGGAATTGTCGGTGGTGTACGAGGCCAGCAGTCGGCCTTCGGGGTTGAAGCAGCGGAGTCCTTCATTATAAGGAGCCAGCCAGATGCGGTTGTGAGAATCGATCAGGAGTGCCATGATCTCCTTTCCGCAGTCGAAAGGGGGGAGACGGCGTTCGCCCGAACGGAGATTGATCAGTCGGAGCCCTTGCCAACGGCTGCAACAGAGCAGAGTCTCTTCATCCCACCGACTGATGGCGGAGATAGCGAAATAAGGATCGGAACTAAAATCCAGCAGGAGTTTTATCGATCGGCTGTCATAGTCGTAGCGATAGATGCGGTTGCGTCCGCCGAAGATTACCCCTTGTTCTGTCAGGCAGGCAGAGTAGGCGAGGATCGGATGCCCCCGATCGTCTAGCGGAATGGCGAAATCGTCACTTGACCTGCGATATTGCGCTATTCCACCGTCTGTCAGTATCCATATATTATGTTGAATATCTTCGGTAATTTGATGGATGTAGTTGTGCGGCAACGAATGCACGTCCTCTTGCCGGTGGACATATTTTCTCAGCTTTTGTCCGTCAAATCGTCCCAATCCTGCATTGGTTCCTATCCATACAAATCCTTTTGGCTCGGTATAGACACAACGTACAGTAGAGGGAAGTCCCTCCTTCAGGGAAATTTGTTTATAGTAGTAATGGCTGGCTTTCAGCGGGAGGCAACAGACAGTAAAAAGTACGGTCAGCCAGGTCAGAAAGCCGGTATATGGATTGTTTTTCATGGATGTATTTCTATCACGTTACCGGCAAAAGTAACAGTTTGCATAGACGTGACCAAAAAAATGGAAATAAAATCCTATCTTTGCACTGTCTTGTTTTCCTGCCTGTCTTCTCTTCCTGATTCTATGGAAGAAGAGGCGGGGGCGAGGCTTCCCTTGTAACTCTAATTAATTAAACCATGAACAAGAAACTACTATCCCGTTTAGCTCCCGGTTTGTTTGCCGTTGTGCTATTCACAGCCTGCCGCCCGGCAGCCACCGTAAAGGGTAATTTGGACGTAATCCCTCAACCGCAGGAGATTGTCCTTGCCCGGGACACTACTTCTTTTATTATTGACCGCAGCACTACGATTGTCTACCCGGCAACCAATGAAAAGATGCATCGTACTGCTGATTTTCTGGCTACTTTTATTAAAGAAATGACCGGAACCGAGGTTCGTGTATCGGACAAAGAGAAAAGCAGCAATGCTATTATTCTTGCTGTAGACTCCACAATGGGGCATCCGGAAGGTTATAAACTTCAAATCACTCCTGAAAAGGTTCTTTTGACGGGAGGCAGTGAAGCCGGTGTCTTTTATGGTATCCAGACTATTCATAAAGCTCTTCCGATCCTGAAAGACGGTAAGGTGGCAGCTGCCCTTCCTGCCGGTACGGTTACCGACTTTCCCCGTTTCCGTTACCGGGGATTCATGATCGATGTAGGCCGTCACTTCTTCCCGGTCAGCTACCTTAAGCAGATGATTGACCTGATGGCACTGCATAACATCAACTACTTTCATTGGCACCTGACCGAAGATCAGGGATGGCGAATCGAAATCAAGAAATATCCCAAACTGACAGAGATCGGTTCTAAACGAGACTCTACCATTATCGATTGGGAAACCAAGAAATTCGACGGGAAGCCCCATAGTGGATTTTATACACAGGACGAAGCTCGTGAGATTGTTCGCTATGCTGCCGACCGTTTCATTACAGTAGTTCCCGAAATTGACCTTCCGGGACATACTACTGCTGCACTGGCTTCTTATCCGGAACTGGGATGTACAGGTGGTCCGTACAAAGTACTTTGCTCATTCGGTGTCTTCTCCGATGTACTCTGTGCAGGTAATGACCAGACACTTCAGTTCACCAAAGATGTATTGGATGAAATTATGGATATCTTCCCTTCCGAATATATTCATATCGGCGGTGACGAATGTCCGAAAAGCCGTTGGGAGAAGTGCCCCAAATGTCAGGCTAAAATTAAGGAGTTGGGTATCAAAGCCCTGCCTAAACATTCGAAAGAGAATCAGTTGCAAACCTACTTCATGTCCGAGCTGGAGAAAGAAATCAATGCTCACGGACGCCGTATGCTGGGATGGGATGAGGTATTGGAAGGAGGTCTGACTCCGAACTCCACTATCATGTCATGGAGAGGAATCCAGGGAGGAATCGAAGCTGCCCGCCAGCATCATGATGTCATTATGACTCCTATTCAGCGGCTCTATTTCAGTAATCCGCGTATCAATAAAATGACGGGATTCGAATGGATGAACCGTGTATACAACTTTGAACCGGTACCTGCAGAACTGACCGATGCGGAAAAGAAGTTTGTGATTGGTACTCAAGGATGTATCTGGACCGAATGGACAGCCGATTCAACGAAGATGGAGTGGCAGATTCTGCCCCGAATGGCTGCTTTGTCCGAAATACAATGGACATTGCCGGAGCATAAGAACTTTGAGCGTTTCATGGAGCGCCTACCCGAGATGCTGAAGATTTATTCTTCTCTGGATTATGGTTATCGGGAAGATGTATTCGCGGCGGATACCTTGAAGACTCATAAATAAAAGTTCACCAAAAGCTTTTTCACCACAGAGTAACACGGAGTAATACAAAGTAACACAGAGTAACACAACGTTTTTTGTAGATAAACTACAACTTTAAATAGCTTCTGTGTTACTCTGTGTCCTCTGTGGTAAGTTCTTATTTTTCTCCCGGAAGTAACGGGAAGTTCGGGTTAGGTATATGCGATGACTGCATGATAGCCTTCAACTCCGTCACCTTTTCCGGATATTGGTTCAGCACATTATGTCGTTCCGACGGATCAGAATTGAGATTATAGAGTTCATAATACGGATTCTTGCCACGAACATTCATGTGGACCAGTTTCCACGGTCCTTTGCGTACGGCTTGGCGTCCGTTCATCTCCTGAAATTCAAAGTACAGATATTCATGTTCTTTCTGCCCTTTGCGGTTTTCGAGCAACGGTAGCAGACTGACACCATCCATTTGCTGATTCTTTGCTTTCGGATTCAGAATTTCACGGAACGTAGGCATTACATCCCAAAACGAACACATGAAGTCGGTTTGAGTACTGGGCTGTACACGTCCCGGCCATGAAATAATCATCGGTACACGGATTCCTCCTTCGTACAAGTCGCGTTTGTATCCGCGCCAGATTCCGTTGCTGTTGAAGAAGTCCGGATCGGCTCCACCTTCCATGTGCGGACCGTTGTCACTTGCAAAGATGATGATCGTATTGTCATAAACCCCCATCTCTTTCAATTTCTGTACAATCTGACCTACATATACATCCAGACGATAGACCATAGCTGCAAATGTGGCGTGCGGATAGAATTGTGAGCAGTAACCGCCCTTACGGAATGCGGGATTACCCGGTTCGGTTCCATGGAAAGGTTTTTCGGGATATTTGCCGCGGAACTTCTTTATAATGCTGTCTTCGGGTACAATCAGTTCGGCGTGGGGGATGATGGTGGGATACCACATGCAGAACGATTCTCCGCTTTTTCCCATCCGATCGAGGAAGTCAAGTGCCTTTGAGTGAATCAGATCCTGAGAATAAGTACCTTTACCGTACTGTACGTCCAGTGTGTTATCTTTCAGTTCTACTCGTTTGTCATTGTCCCACAGATGATCGGGATAATAACTGTGTGCCAGCAACTGGCAGTTGTAGCCATAGAACTCGTCGATGCCCTGTTTTTTAGGATCACCCGTGGAACCGATAAAACCGAGTCCCCATTTACCGAAAGCGCCGGTCTTGTATCCTGCGTTCTGGAAATCGTGGAAGATGGTTTGTGCATCTGCCGGTAGAGGGAATTGTCCTTCCGGATCGAGTTCTACATTTCCACGAATGGCCGTATGTCCACTGTGGGTACCGGTCAGCAGGCAAGAGCGCGAAGGGGCGCTGACAGTGGTACCCGAATAACACTGGGTGAAGCGCATTCCTTCCTGAGCCAACTTGTCTATGTTGGGAGTTTCGAACTTCTCTTGTCCGTAACAACTGAGGTCACCGAATCCGAGGTCATCGGCCAGGATGAAAACGACGTTGGGTCTCTTTTGATCCTGGACTTTCTTTTTTTGTGCAAGCGCCTGTTGTGTTCCTGCTATGCCGACAAGCAACGCGCTACTGAACAATAATTTTTGATTCATAAAAGTGTTTGTTGATTAGGTTGGTATTTAGTTCATTTGAGTTAGATTTTGAATTCACCACAGAGTAGCACTGAGTTTCACGGAGGTTTATTTCTCGTTATAGACGTTTAAGAGAGAAAAGATTCTCTGTGAGACTCCGTGTTACTCTGTGGTGAAACAGATTCGTTTTTATCGGGTGATGTCCCGGTTTTCGGGAGGTTTTTCATGTCTGCAAATATACAAATTTCAGCTAAGACTTGTTAGTTAGAGGCTTCCGATTTTGTCTATCGGATGTTCAAAAACGTCTATTTATGTCTTTTCTATCCTATTATTAGACGTTTTCAGAAGAATCATAGTTGTTTTTGAACTCGACGGACTGTTAAAACTCTTTATATTTGCACCACTAATTAATCCCTAATAGAAAAATTACTTATGATGAACAATCTACCATCCGGAATTCTCTACTCGCTGACCGGTGCGGCAGCTGTAGCTTCTTTGACTTCATGTGCCATGGGCAAACAGAAAGAAGAGCAAAAACCTCTGAACATTGTTTATATTATGACGGACGATCATACGGCGCAAATGATGAGCTGCTACGATACCCGTTATATAGAAACTCCCAACCTCGATCGCATTGCCCGCGATGGCGTGCGCTTTACGAATTCTTTTGTAGCCAACTCACTGAGCGGCCCCAGCCGTGCCTGCATGATCACCGGCAAACATAGCTGTGCCAATAAATTCTACGACAATACGACTTGCGTGTTTGACAGTGCCCAGCAAACTTTCCCGAAACTGCTTCAGAAAGCCGGTTACCAAACCGCTCTTGTAGGTAAGTGGCACTTGGAGAGCCTGCCCTCAGGCTTCAATTATTGGGAGATTGTGCCCGGACAAGGCGACTATTATAATCCCGACTTCATTACACAAGATAACGATACCGTTCAGAAACACGGTTATATCACCAACCTGATCACTGATGACGCTATCGACTGGATGGAGAATAAGCGTGACGAGAGCAAACCGTTTTGCCTGTTGATTCATCATAAAGCTATTCACCGTAACTGGATGGCAGATACCTGTAACCTGGCTTTGTACGAGGACAAAACCTTCCCGCTACCCGATAACTTCTTTGATGATTACGAAGGCCGTCCGGCTGCTGCGGCACAGGAGATGAGTATCGTGAAGGACATGGACATGATTTATGACCTGAAGATGCTGCGTCCGGATAAGGACTCACGTCTGAAATCACTTTATCAGAAGTTTCTGGGACGTATGGACGAAGGACAGCGTGCGGCATGGGACAAGTTCTATGGTCCGGTGATCGATGACTTCTACAAGCAAAACCTGAGTGGGAAGGAATTGGCTGACTGGAAGTTCCAGCGCTACATGCGCGACTACATGAAGACTGTGAAGTCACTGGATGACAATGTGGGACGTGTGCTCGACTATCTTGAAAAGAAGGGATTACTGGACAACACGTTGGTGGTCTATACCTCCGACCAGGGCTTCTATATGGGCGAACACGGTTGGTTCGACAAGCGTTTCATGTATGAAGAGTCCATGCGTACACCGCTGATCATGCGTATGCCGAAAGGATTCGACCGTCGTGGTGACATCACCGAGATGGTTCAGAACATTGACTATGCACCTACTTTCCTCGAACTGGCCGGTGCTCCTGTTCCTGCTGATATACAGGGTGTGTCATTGCTGCCATTGCTGAAAGGCGAACAGCCCAAAGACTGGCGGAATGCATTATACTATCACTTCTATGAATATCCGGCCGAGCACATGGTGAAACGTCATTATGGAATACGTACCGAACGCTATAAACTAATTCATTTCTATAACGACATCAATTGGTGGGAACTGTATGACATGCAAGCCGACCCGACGGAAATGCACAATCTGTACGGACAGAAAGAGTATGAACCTGTGGTGAAAGAGCTCAAAGAGCAGATGCTGAAGTTGCAGGAACAATACAATGATCCGGTACGCTTCTCTCCGGAGCGGGATAAAGAATAGAGTTCCCTTTCCCACTCCAAACAGAAATCCATTGACTAAACTATATGAAACACATTATATATATACTCCTGTTGGCGTTCTGCCCCCTTGCAACGCTGCAGGCCGATAACTTAACACCAATCGTTTCTGTAGTTCCCTGCCCGGTACAAATGGTACCGGGTACCGGGAACTTCCTTTTCTCCGGGAGCACCGTGTTGAGGGTGGAAAACGCGGAACAGGCCCGCGTGGCACGGAATTTCGTCAACCTCTTCACCCGGGCCGCCGGATTCACCCCCGTGCTGAAAACGGGAAAGGGGAAAGGTGATGTATGCTTTGTCACCGACCCCTTGCTGAAAAGCGAGGCTTACAGGCTGAGCGTCAGTCCCGAACAGATCAGCATAGAGGCGTCTGACGCCAAAGGATTCTTCTATGCCTTACAGACGATCCGTCAGTTGCTTCCTCCCGATATTGAAAATTCCCGTACGGTAAATGCCATGTGGACGGTTCCTTGTCTGACTATTCAGGATGAACCCCGTTTCGGTTACCGGGGATTAATGTTGGATGTTTCCCGCTTTTTCATTCCTAAAGAGAGTGTGTTGCGAATCATTGACTGCATGGCTATGCTGAAAATCAATAAGTTTCACTTCCACTTGGTGGACGATAACGGCTGGCGACTCGAGATCAAGAAATATCCCCGTCTGACTGAGATAGGCGCGTGGCGGGTAGACCATACGGACGTACCGTTCCATTCACGGCGGAATCCGTTACCCGGTGAACCCACCCCTGTAGGTGGCTTTTACACTCAAGAGGATATGAAGGAAATGATTGCCTATGCCGCCGATCGTCAGGTAGAGATTATTCCCGAGATAGAGATGCCGGCACATACCAATTCGTCGCTGGCAGCTTATCCTCAACTGGCTTGTCCGGTGGTAGATCAATTTATCGGTGTGTTGCCGGGTTTGGGCGGTGATCATGCCAGCATCATCTATTGTGCCGGAAACGACAGCGTATTCACTTTCCTGCAAAACGTCATCGATGAGGTGGCAGCATTGTTTCCGTCACGTTATATTCACTTGGGGGGCGATGAAGCCCAGAAAACCTACTGGAAAAAGTGTCCCCTCTGCCAGGAACGTATGAAGAAAGAGCACCTCGCCCATGAAGAGGACCTTCAAGGTTACTTCATGAAGCGGATAGGCGAATATGTACGCAGCAAAGGCAAAGAGGTGATGGGATGGGACGAGCTGACCAACAGCTTCATTCCCGAAGGTGCTGTCATCTTTGGCTGGCAAGGGATGGGCAATGCGGCTTTGAAAGCTGCCGACCGGGGGCACCGGTTTGTGATGACCCCCGCCCGAGTGATGTATCTGATCCGTTATCAGGGACCGCAATGGTTTGAACCGCTTACTTATTTCGGTAACAATACGCTGAAAGATGTTTATCAGTACGAACCGGTCCAGAAGAACTGGAAACCTGAGTACGCTTCGTTGCTGATGGGGGTACAGGCTTCATTGTGGACTGAGTTCTGTAATCGTCCCGAGGATGTGGACTATCTTGTTTTCCCTCGTTTGGCGGCGCTTGCCGAAGTGGGATGGAGTCGTCCGGAACAGAAAAACTGGGACTTGTTTCTGAAAGCGATGGATCGGTATAATGAACACCTCGATGTGAAAGGTATCGGATATGCCCGCTCGATGTACAATATTCAGCATACCTCGACTCCTGTCGACGGTGCATTACAGATAAAATTGGAATGTATCCGCCCCGATGTGGAAATTCGTTATACAACCGATGGTTCCGAACCGGAAGCAACTTCCACCCTTTACACCCGGCCGTTGGAATTCCATACTGCGCAGACACTGAAGTGCGCCACTTTCGCCGCCGGCCGCCAGATGGGAAAGACTCTCGTATTACCGTTGTTACACAACAAGGCTACTGCCAAACCGATATTCACTCAAGGAGCTTCCGGAGCATCTGTTTTGACCAACGGAGTGCGGGGCAGCCTGAAGCAAACTGACTTCGAATGGTGCTCGTGGAGTAAGAGTGATTGCATTTCTTTTACATTAGATTTGCAGAAAGAAGAAAATATTCATACTTTTACGCTGGGTTCCATTACGGTGTACGGGATGGCAGTTCATAAGCCGGAGTCCATTAGTGTTGCCTTGTCTTCGGACAACGTAAACTTTACGGAAGTGGGAGAGAAGCATTTCACTCCCGAAGAGATTTTCCGTGAAGGAACTTATGTAGAAGACTTGAAATTCGATTTGGGAACGGCAAAAGCCAGATATGTACGCGTCACCGCCCGTGGAGTCGGAAAATGCCCTCCCGATCACGTCCGTCCGGGACAGGAAGCACGAATCTTTTTTGACGAAATAATAGTGGAATAAGAGTCCGCTTTTACTTTATAAAACCTAAGGGACGTTGGAACTTATTAAGATTTTGAATATTAAATACCTGATAAACAATGAACAAACCAATCAAACTAACCTTCCTGCTGATGTTGGCCTGTCTGATGTTGTTGCCTGTAAATGCGCAGAATACTCCCGAATGGCAGAGCCAGTATGCAGTAGGTCTGAACAAACTGGCACCTCACACCTATGTGTGGCCCTATGCCAGTGCTACTGACGTGAAAAAAGGGGATTATGAACAGTCACCCTATTATCTCAACCTCAACGGTAAATGGAAATTCCATTGGGTGAAAAATCCTGATCTCCGTCCGAAAGACTTTTATAAACCCTCGTTCTATACCGGAGGCTGGGCAGATATCAACGTTCCGGGAAATTGGGAGCGCCAGGGATACGGAACTGCCATCTACGTAAATGAGACTTATGAATTTGATGACAAAATGTTCAACTTTAAGAAGAATCCCCCTCTTGTGCCTTATAAGGAGAACGAAGTAGGATCTTATCGCCGTACTTTCACTGTGCCTGCCGGATGGAAGGGCCGCCGGGTAGTACTCTGCTGCGAAGGTGTGATTTCTTTTTATTATGTGTGGGTGAACGGACATTTTCTCGGTTACAACCAAGGTTCCAAGACAGCTGCCGAATGGGATATCACCGATCAGTTGGAAGAAGGTGAGAATACGATTGCCCTCGAAGTATATCGCTGGAGTTCAGGTTCCTATCTGGAGTGTCAGGATATGTGGCGTCTGAGTGGTATTGAGCGTGATGTGTATCTGTATAGTACTCCCAAACAGTATATAGCCGATTATAAGGTAAACGCAACTCTTGAAAAGGAACGTTATAAAGATGGTATTTTCGGACTCGACGTTACGGTCGGAGGGCCTGCAGACGGTGTGGCATCCGTATCTTATACACTGAACGATCCGCTCGGACGTCCTGTACTGTCGGGTGAGATGCCTGTCAAGTCGCGCGGACTGAGTAACTTCATCACATTCGGAGAACAGCGCCTGAAGGATGTGAAACGTTGGAGTGCCGAGCATCCCAATCTCTACACCCTCGTGTTGGAGTTGAAAAATGCAGGAGGACAGGTGACCGAAGTCACCGGTTGTGAAGTCGGTTTCCGTACTTCGGAGATCAAAGACGGACGTTTCTGCATCAACGGTGTGCCTGTATTGGTCAAAGGAACCAATCGTCATGAACATTCGCAGTTGGGGCGTACCGTCAGCAAAGAGCTCATGGAGCAAGATATACGTCTGATGAAACTGTATAATATCAATACTGTGCGCAACTCACATTATCCCACCGATCCGTATTGGTATCGGCTGTGCGATCGTTACGGACTTTATATGATCGATGAAGCGAATATCGAGTCACACGGTATGGGATATGGACCCGCTTCGCTTGCCAAAGACAGCACTTGGCTGACAGCACACATGGATCGTACACATCGCATGTATGAACGTTCGAAAAATCATCCTGCCATCGTTATCTGGTCATTGGGCAACGAAGCCGGAAACGGAATCAATTTCGAGCGTACCTACGATTGGCTGAAATCGGTAGAGAAAAGCCGTCCCGTCCAGTACGAACGTGCCGAGCAGAATTACAATACCGATATCTATTGTCGAATGTATCGCAGTGTCGACGAAATCAAGGCCTATCTGGCCCAGAAAGATATCTACCGTCCGTTCATTCTTTGTGAATATGTGCATGCCATGGGTAACAGTGTAGGCGGCCTGAAAGAGTACTGGGATGTATTCGAGAATAATCCGATGGCACAGGGTGGCTGTGTGTGGGACTGGGTAGACCAGTCGTTCCGTGAGATCGACTCAAACGGTCGCTGGTACTGGTCGTATGGTGGAGACTACGGACCGAAGGGAATTCCGAGCTTCGGTAATTTCTGCTGCAACGGTCTGGTGAGTGCCGATCGTGTGCCCCATCCGCATTTACTCGAAGTGAAAAAAATCTATCAGAACATCAAATGCACCTTGATCAATAAGAACAATCTGACCGTAAGGGTGAAAAACTGGTTCGACTTCTCTAACCTCAACGAATATATCCTCCACTGGCAGGTGGTGGGTGACAATGGCAAATTGCTGGCCGAAGGTAACAAAGAGGTGAACTGTGCGCCACACGCTACAGCCGATGTGACTTTGGGAAAAGTTGCCTTGCCTGCCAATGTCCGTGAGGGTTATCTTAATCTGAGCTGGACCCGCAAAGAAGCTTCACCGATGGTTGGCACCGATTGGGAGGTGGCTTACGACCAATTTGTGTTGCCCGGAACCAAAGGTAGTACAGCCTATCTGCCTGCTAAGGCCGGGCAGACAGCTTTCACGGTGGATAAAGAAACCGGTGCTCTCAACTCATTGACACTGGATGGACAAGAATTGCTGGCAACTCCTGTTACGCTGAGTTTGTTCCGTCCCGCTACGGATAATGATAACCGTGATCGTAATGGTGCATACCTTTGGCGTAAAGCCGGACTCAATCAGTTGACCCAGAAAGTGGTGTCGCTGAAAGACGGCAAGAAAGCCGCTACTGCGAAAGTGGAGATTCTGAATGCGAAAGGGATGAAAGTGGGTGATGCCGATTTCGCCTATTCACTAAACTCTGCCGGAGCCTTGAAGGTGAAAGTGACTTTCCGGCCCGATACTGCCGTGGTGAAATCGATGGCACGCCTGGGGCTTACTTTCGAGATGAATGATACGTATGGCAATGTAGCTTATCTGGGTCGGGGCGACAACGAGACTTATTCCGACCGTATGCAGTCGGGCAAGATCGCTCTGTATCAGACTACGGCCGAACGTATGTTTCATTACTACGTCACTCCGCAGTCTACCGGGAACCGTACGGATGTCCGCTGGATGAAGCTGACGGACGAAACCGGACAGGGCATCTTTGTCGATTCCAACCGTCCTTTCCAGTTCAGTGTCATCCCCTTTGCCGATGATGTATTGGAAAAAGCCCGCCACATCAACGACCTCGAACGTAACGGTCATGTCACCGTACATCTGGATGCCGAACAGGCCGGTGTGGGAACGGCAACCTGCGGGCCGGGCGTACAGCCGCAATATCGGGTTCCTGTGACGGAACAAAGCTTTGAGTTCACGCTGCGTACAGTGAAGTAAATAGAATACTAACCAATCCATTTCACCCCAAAAACATAACAATACATTTATGAAGAAATTAATCTTATCGACGGCCCTTCTTGCCGCTATCTGCACAGCCGGACAAGCCCAGGAGACGAACGACTATTATGTGAAGCACGTAGAGTTTCCACAAGGAGCCACTCTGGAACAAAAGGTAGACATGGCGGCACGTCTTGTACCTACTCCGCAGCAATTGGAATGGCAGCAGATGGAGTTGACTGCTTTCCTGCATTTTGGTATCAATACTTTTACAGGACGTGAATGGGGAGACGGCAAAGAAAATCCCGCACTCTTCAATCCCACCGATTTCGATGCGGAGCAGTGGGTACGTTCGCTCAAAGAAGCTGGTTTCAAGATGGCCATCCTGACAGCCAAGCATCATGATGGATTCTGCCTGTGGCCGACCAAGACAACCGGGCACTCCGTGGCGGCCTCTCCCTGGAAAGACGGGAAAGGGGATGTGGTACGCGAGCTGCGCGATGCTTGTGATAAATACGGCATCAAGTTTGGTGTTTATCTTTCTCCTTGGGATCGGAACGCCTCTTGCTATGGAGACTCTCCAAAATACAATGAATTCTTTATCGAACAACTGACCGAACTGTTGACCAACTATGGTGAGGTGCACGAAGTCTGGTTCGACGGTGCCAATGGTGAAGGTCCTAATGGAAAGAAGCAGGAATATGACTGGACTGCCATCCTTTCTACCATCCGTCGTCTCCAACCCCGTGCTGTGACTGCCATTATGGGCGATGATGTACGTTGGGTAGGCAACGAACGTGGATTAGGACGTGAAACGGAATGGAGTGCCACCGTGCTGACTCCCGGTACGTATGCCCGCTGTGAAGAGCAGAACAAGGCGTTGGGTGTGAAGGCGACTTCCAAGGACTTGGGCGGACGCGACATGTTGGTCAATGCCAAGGAACTCTTCTGGTATCCTTCCGAAGTGGATGTATCGATCCGTCCGGGATGGTTCTATCATCAGCAGGAAGACAATCAGGTGAAGAGCCTCAAGCACCTGACCGATATTTATTTCAAATCTGTGGGCTACAACTCAGTGTTGTTGCTCAATATTCCTCCTGACCAGCGCGGACGCATCAGTGATGCCGATGTCAATCGTCTGAAAGAGTTTGCCGATTATCGTAAAGAGATTTTTACCGATAACCGTGTCAAAGGCGGCTTGAAAGCGTGGACTGCCCGGCCGGGTGATACGCGTGTCTACCAGTTGAAGCCGAAATCGGAAATCAATGTGGTGATGCTGCGCGAAGACATTTCGAAAGGACAACGCATGGAGGCTTTCACAGTCGAAGCGTTGACTGCCGATGGATGGAAAGAGATAGCGAAAGGAACGACCGTCGGTTATAAACGCCTGATACGTATTCCGGCTGTCGAAGCCCGTCAATTGAGGGTGAAGGTCGATGCTTGTCGTCTGGCGGCTAATATCAGCGAAGTGGCTGCTTACTATGCCCGTCCGCTCGAAGAGTCGGCTGCAAAAGAAAACTGGAATGATCTGTCCCGTACTGCATGGAAACAGGTAACTGCCACTCCGTTGGTGATTGATCTCGGTAAAGCTGTGGATATGACCGGATTTGTATATGCCCCGGCTAATGCGGAAGCGAAGCCGACGATGGCCTTCCGTTATAAATTCTATATCAGCACTAATGGCAGAGACTGGAAAGAGGTGCCGACTACCGGAGAATTCAGTAACATCATGCACAATCCTGTACCGCAGACTGTCTCGTTCGGTAACAAAGTCAGTGCACGCTACATTAAACTTGATGCTACCACTCCGGATGCTACGCCGGCCCGGGTAGATTTGAAAGAAATAGGGATCCGCTTGCAGAAGTAAGTCGTTCTGTTGAACAACTGTTCCGGGTTATCTGTTTGAATGTAAGATATTAAACACTAGTAGGTATGAAATTCTTTATTGATACAGCTAACCTGGATCAAATCCGGGAAGCACATGATTTGGGAGTTCTGGACGGAGTGACCACCAACCCTTCTCTGATGGCGAAAGAAGGCATTAAAGGTGTCGAAAATCAGCGAAGACATTACGTGGAGATATGCAATATTGTACAAGGTGATGTCAGTGCCGAGGTGATTGCAACTGATTACGAAGGAATGGTCAGGGAAGGTAAGGAACTGGCAGCCCTCAATCCGCATATTGTGGTGAAGGTACCGTGCATTGCCGATGGCATAAAAGCCATCAAGCACTTTTCGGGGAAAGGCATCCGTACCAATTGCACATTGGTTTTCTCCACTGGTCAGGCTTTACTGGCTGCTAAAGCGGGAGCTACGTATGTTTCTCCTTTCGTGGGACGTTTGGATGACATCTGTGAGGATGGAGTCGAATTGGTTGCCAATATCGTTCGGATGTACCGCTTCTACAATTATCCTACTCAGGTGCTGGCCGCCTCTATCCGTAGTTCCAAGCACATCATGGAATGTGTGGAGGCCGGTGCCGATGTAGCAACTTGTCCGTTGAGTGCCATTAAAGGACTGATGAACCACCCGTTGACAGATGCCGGATTGAAGAAATTCCTGGAAGATTATAAGAAGGTAAATGAATGATAATTCTTGCTGACAGATAAAAAAAGGCTGTATTGGAACGTATCGTTTTCAGTGCAGCCTTTTTTATTTGGACTAAACCTAAAGCCTGTTTAGGTGTTATTTGGATAGAATGAACATTTTAAAATAAAGACGATAGTTATGATAGATTTAGGAAGCTGGATGAACAAAATCCTTATCGGTTGGGGGGTAGACCCTAAAATTGCAAATACTTTTGATGAAACGATTATTGCCATCCTGATGATTTTTATAGCGGTCGGACTGGATTATCTTTGTCAGGCCATTTTTGTAGGCGGGATGAAGCGTCTGGCACGGAAGACCTCTTATAAATGGGATACATTGATGGTCAAACATAAAGTTATTCATCACCTGATCCATATCCTTCCCGGTATCCTGATGTATATGCTTCTTCCTATGGCGTTCGTACATGGAAAAACGCTGCTGCTGGTTTCGCAGAAGATCTGTGTTATTTACATGATTTTTACTTTGTTGCTGGCTCTCAACAGTAGTCTGTTGATGTTGTTGGATATACTCAGTGCTAAGGAGAAGTTGAAAGATCGGCCGATGAAGGGCTTTATCCAGGTATTGCAGGTACTTGTTTTCTTTATCGGAGGCATTGTGATTGTGGCTATCATTGTCGATAAGTCTCCTGCTACATTATTTGCGGGATTAGGTGCATCCGCTGCCATCCTGATGTTGGTTTTTAAAGACAGTATTCTGGGCTTCGTGGCAGGTATACAGTTATCGGCTAATGATATGATACGTCCCGGTGACTGGGTGACTATCCCTTCGACTAATGCCAATGGGATTGTAGAAGAAATAACCCTAAACACGGTGAAGATACAGAATTTCGATAATACCATTTCTACTGTCCCTCCCTATTCACTGGTCAACGGTTCGTTTCAGAACTGGCGGGGAATGACGGAATCCGGAGGGCGTCGGGTGATGAAGAGTATCTTTCTTGACCTGACTACATTGAAATTCTGTACTCCCGAAATGCTTGATACTTTTCGGAAGGAGATACCTTTGCTGGCCGATTATCAGCCGGAGGAAGGAGTGATTCCCACTAACTCGCAGGTGTTCAGGGTGTATGTAGAACGTTATCTTTGCAGCCTGCCCGTGGTCAATCAGGATCTTGACTTGATTATCAGTCAAAAAGAAGCTACGGAATATGGAGTACCTATTCAAATTTACTTCTTTTCCCGCAATAAAATCTGGAAAGAATACGAACGTATCCAGTCCGATATCTTTGATCACTTTTTTGCGATGATACCGAAGTTTGAACTAAAGGTATATCAGTATTCGGATTGATTGGTTTCAAAATCGACATACACCGGTAAGTGATCGCTGTATCCTTCTTGGTATTTCATTCCGACATAGGTTCGGAAGGGTTGCATGCCTCCGTACTTTTCATCTTTTGTCAGAAGGAAAGGCAAGCGTGCTACGTTTGCCTTTTTTTCTTTGGTAAAGAGTGTGCCCGAAATATCAAGTAGCGTTCCTGATACGATGAGATGGTCCAGCAGTCCCCATTCACCCTGATACTTATAGGAACCGAAGTTACGGTCTTTTGCCTTTCGTGCCAGCAGGTGGTAAAGTCGGTCATGATGGGTACTCACTTCGGGAGACAGTGCCTGTAGCACTTGTACTACTGATTTATCTGTAGGATAATCGTTAAAGTCCCCCATAATGATCAGTTTGGCGGAGGGACGTACATTGATAAGACTATCTGCTGCATCCTTTAACTTTTGTGCAGCGTAAAGCCGGTAAGGTTCCGACTGCCTTACTCCGCCTGAGCGGGAAGGGAGATGTGCCACCATTATGTCCAGCGTATCGCCTGTGAGCAGTAATCCGCTGACGTGCAGAATATCTCTTGTCGGGCGATGACCTTTGAAATTTCCGACGGAGAGGGCAGAGTAGGATAGAAGTTTGAACCGGTCACGTTGATACAGTAATGCCACATCGATGCCGCGCAGATCGGAGCAGTGGGTCATCACGTACCGATAACCGGCTTCTTTCAGTGGGGAATAAAGGGTCAGGTCACGCATAACTGTATCGTTTTCCACTTCACAGAGACCTATCAATGCGGGAAAATTCCATTCTCCGATGGCTGTGAGTGTGCGGGCTACATTATCTAATTTCTTTTTATATCGTCGGTGGTTCCAGTGACGCATTGAATGGGGCAGAAATTCCATATCGTTTTTCAGTGAATCATGCCGGGTATCGAAAAAGTTTTCGGTATTCCAGAAGACGACACGGAAAGGAGGCTGATTCTGTGCAGAAAGAAAAAGGGAAGAGAGGGAAATAAGTAATATAAAGAAGAGACGGAGCATAGATTGGATTCCTTTTAAATGCTGTTCGGTTGAAGTTCACCACAGAGTAACACGAAGTAATACAGGGTAATACAGAGTAATACGGAGTGACACAGAGCCTTTTTGTTAATAATCAACAATTACCCGTCTCCTCTGTGTAACTCTGTGTCCTCTGTGGTGAAATAGCTTTAGTTCTTAGCCGGAATATGTGCCAACACATCCAGCAGATGTTTCCAGAATTTATCTACCGAAGGAATATGCATCCGTTCGTCCGGAGAGTGAACTCCTGTCAAGGTGGGGCCGAATGAAATCATATCCAGGGCAGGATATTTGTCGAGGAACAAGCCACATTCCAGTCCTGCATGGATTGCCTTTACTTTGGCATCAACACCGAACAGGCGTTTATATGACTCTTCCGCCACTTTTAGGATTTCCGAATCCGGATTGGGTTTCCATCCTGGATAACCTTCACCCCAGTTGACCTGAGCACCGGCGAGTCTGAATACGGCACGGACCGTTGTTGCTATATCGTCGCGAGAAGAAAGGATAGAACTGCGCTGGCTGGTTTCGATACGGATGGTGTTTTCCGGCTTCATTTTTACAGATGCCAGGTTCGTTGAAGTTTCTACCAGTCCCGGAATATCTTGACTCATGGCATATACTCCGTGCGGGCAACCGTATAGCGAAGTAATCAGCCGATAGGAAGTACTCGAGTCGATGGACCAGTCGCGGTGCGGCTCTGTTTCAAGAAGAATGTTCAGATCCGGTTCCACCCGATGAAGTTCGTTTTCGATTTCGGCGGTGAATACGTTCAAGGCTGTACGTATGTCATGTTTGTAATGTTCGGGCACGGAGAATACAGCCGAAGCTTCACGCGGAATGGCGTTACGCAGATTACCTCCGTTGAATTCATAGAGGTGGAAGTCCTCCTGGTAAGTAGTCATCATCTGATAGAGAAACCGGTTCAGTATCTTGTTGGCATTACCGCGTCCCAGATGTATATCCCCTCCGGAGTGTCCGCCTTTCAGACCTTTAACGGTTATGCGGAAGCAGAGGTGGCTGATGGGTGTCATTTCATTTTCATATTGAAATTCGGCCACTGTATCAATACCGCCCGCACAACCGATGTAAAGTTCACCTTCGTCTTCCGAGTCGAGATTAAGCAGAATTTCTCCGCTCATAAAGCCTTCTTTCAAGGCGAAAGCACCGGTCAGTCCTGTCTCTTCATCTACAGTGAACAGACATTCGATAGGACCGTGTTCAATACTGTCGTCAGCCAGAATGGCCAGTTCGGTCGCTACTCCGATGCCGTTGTCGGCTCCCAAGGTTGTTCCTTTGGCTTTCATCCACTCTCCGTCAATCTCCGTTTCGATGGGATCGGTCAGGAAGTCATGGTCCGTATCATTATTCTTTTCGCACACCATGTCTACGTGCGATTGTAGAATCACTGTCTTCAGATTTTCTTTACCCGGTGTTGCCGGTTTTTTGATAAGCACGTTGCCGGCTTCGTCTACTTTGGTTTCTAAATTATGTTTTTCTCCGAACGCCTTTAAATAGGCGATCATCTTCTCTTCCTTCTTTGAAGGACGGGGCACCTGGCAGATTTCATTGAAGAAGTGAAATACACCGGCCGGTTTCAGTTCTGATTTTTCCATTCTCTTTTCTTTTTATGGAATTAAAAATTCAATTTTAACCCCTTATTGCTAAATATGGTTAATTTACTTGCGAATTTTGAACTCGTTTCTCTTTTTTTATGGTAAAAAAGGAGGCTTAGTCAGTACAAAAGTCTATATTTGCACCCACAAAATTAATAGAAATGCTCTATACAATACTGATAACTCTGTTAATAGTTGCTATTTGCCTTGGTTTATTAGGCATAAAAGTCTTTTTTACAAAGGGTGGAAAATTTCCCAACGGGCACGTCAGCGGCAATAAAGCGTTAAGGGAGAGAGGCATAAGTTGTGCACAGTCCCAAGACCGGGAAGCACAGAAGAAACGACGTTTTTCTATTGATGAAATTGAAAAAGCCTTAAACGATAGTATGAACTAATTAATTAAAAAACTATATTTTACAAGTATGAAGAGAATGAATTACCTCATTAACGGATTTGCTGCTCTTGCATTCCTCTTTCTTTTTTCACAATGCGCTGGTAAAGCTGATAATGCTGCTGCTCCTGCCGCTTCCGGAAATGCAAATGCCACTTCTGGTTTGAAAATCGCTTATGTAGAAGTAGATACTTTGTTGTCTCAATATAATTTCTGCAAAGACCTGAATGCTGACATGATCAGCAAGGAGGAGAACAGCCGCATGGTGCTGAATCAGAAAGCAAATGAACTGCGTAAATCTCAACAGGAATTCCAGAAGAAATATGAAAGTAATGCTTTTATTTCTCCGGAAAGAGCACAGCAGGAATATGCACGCTTAGGTAAATTGGAACAGGATTTGCAGGCTCTGCAGAACAAACTGGCTACAGAGATGGCATCGGAGAATGCTAAAAACAGTCAGATTCTGCGTGACTCTATTAACGCTTTTCTGAAAGAATATAATAAAACAAAAGGTTATAACCTGATTATCAGCAATACCAGCTTTGATAATCTGCTGTATGCCGATAGCACACTGAACATTACTAAAGAGATCGTAGACGGACTTAACGCAAGATATACTCCTGTGGCTAAGAAATAAAATCGGTTTACTATACTATAGAATAGAAGAGGCAATTCCAATTACCGGGTTGCCTCTTTTTTTAGTTAAGATAATCTCCCTGTTTATCGTATCTGTCCGATATTTTATATTACTTTGCAGGGAAAGCGAATAAAATACAATATATGGGAAGTCATTGGGGTGAAAAAATACGAAGATACCTGCAAAGCCCTTATCCGGTTGCATATCAAAGATGGAAGGTTGTGTTGATTTCTTCCCTGGTTGTATTTCTGATATTACTGGTTTTACAGCCATTTGGGATATCCGGCATTAGGCAGCATAAGTTCTGGATACTTGTGGGCTTTATGGGCGTGACAGCAGTATCTCTGAGTATTCCGATGTATGTCTTTGGCAAACTGTTTCCGAAGTTCTATAAAGAAGAAACATGGACTGTGTGGAAACAGATTGTCAATCTGTTACAGATACTTTTTTTTATAGCTATCGGGAACTGGATTTATTCTACTCTCGTTTTTGGTTGGGGATTACGTTGGGATGTCTTTTGTGCCTTTGCATTATTCACTTTGGTCATCGGACTTTTTCCTACTGTACTTTTCATTTTGTTGAATCAAAATAGACTGTTGGCCATTCATCTGAAAGAGGCTACCGAGATGAATCTCCATTTGCAACGTTCGGTATTGCCGGCCGAATCTGTGGAAACAACACAAGACAGCCCTTTTCTTTTGTTTCAAGGAGGCATCCGGGAATCCTTGGAATTGGACTCTAAAGACTTGTTGTATGTAGAATCCAATGGAAACTACATCCGGGTAAATTATCAGAAAGCAGGTAAAAACGTTCAGTGTCTGTTGCGTGCAACCATGAAGCAGGCAGAAGAAGTAACAGCCGTTTGTCCGTTGGTGCTGAAGTGTCACCGGGCCTTCCTGGTCAACGTCCGTAAGGTGGTGAAAGTGAATGGAAACTCCCAGGGATATCGTTTGCTTCTGGAGGGTTGCCCGGAAGAGATACCTGTATCCCGAGGCTATTCGAAACAGGTTAAAGAACTGATAGAAGGTATCTCTGGCGACTAACTATTGATCACAAAAGGATGCAGTTCGTCACACGTGAGGTGCTGCTTATCACATATCCGGGCTGTCCGTCCCGGATATTTTTTTGCTTTGTGTCAATCCTTTATGTTTGCCGATGAAAACGTTAGCAAACAGATCACCATGAAAGGATTTTATGTACCAGCCGCATTGAGCCTGATGTTACTCTCGCTCCCGATCGCTGCACAAAGTGTAGCTACGGATACCATTCTCCTGGCCACTTTCAATGATAGTATATCGTTGGACGAGGTAGTAATCAAAGCACATAAGACGCCGAGGGCTAACAGTCGTTGGAGTGATCTGCAACCTGTCGATCTGGTAACAGTAGGAGGTTCCAACGGAGATTTGTACCGGGCTTTGCAAACACTTCCGGGGGCTCAACTCCAAGGTGAAAGCGGTCGTTTACTGGTACGTGGAGGGAGCAGCAATGAAACACAAACCTATATAGACGGCATGCATGTGTTGAATCCCTATACTACTACCGGGACTGATACTCCTGCACGCGGGCGTTATTCTGCATTTATGTTCAGTGGTGTCAATCTGGCTTCCGGAGGACAGTCGCAGGAGTATGGAGAGGCTTTGTCTGCTGTTCTTCCTTTGGAGACCAAAGACTATAGTACGGTTAATAAGTTCGGGATGAATGTTTCGACTGTCGGAATGGGTGGAGGCGGTACACGGGCTTTCAATCGATCCTCATTGTCATTGAATCTCGATTATCAGAATCTAGCTCCTTATGATCGGGTTTATCCTTCGCGTACGGATTTTAAACGGCCGTATCGCATGCTATCCGGTGCGACCCAATTTCGCTACACACCGAATGAAAAGATCCTTTTTAAATTTTATGCGGGATATGACCGTACGGATTTTTCGAATTACACAGATATCGATCGTCATCTTTTCGGTCTGGGTGAAAACAATATATACCTCAATACAACATTCCGCAAACGTACAGCTTCCGATTGGAATTGGTTTATCGGAACTGCCTACTCTTTTTATGATCGGAAAGTGAAAGGAGCAGTGAAGGACCGGGATGTATGGAACGAACGCCAACAAGAGTTCCATCTAAAAGCAAAGTTCTTCAAGCTGTTTACTTCGCGGTTGCGTCTGGATATGGGTGTGGAGACTTTTGTGCGTTCTTATCGGAACCACTATCAGTTGGAAACATTGCGTGATACGCATCAAATGTATCCCACTATCTATGCCGGATTTCTTTCGTCTGCTTTTTATCTGTCGGAGAATCTTAAAACTGAAATATCTCTCCGCCCCGAATATACTTCGTTAAACCGGACAATGAACTGGTCTCCCCGGGCTGCTGTCAGTTATGCGTGGAATCATCTGCTGGTGTCGGTCGTAGCAGGGCAATATACCCAACTTCCGGAAAACGACTATCTGATAAGGAATATCTCTTTGCCTTCTAATGTTTGCAGACAAGCTCTTTTTAGTCTCCAATATGAACAGGGAGGCCGGTTTTACAAAGCAGAGTTCTATTATAAAAATTATAAGAAACTGGAATTATCGGTTCCGGACGGTATCACTCCTGATGGATATGGATACAGTAAAGGTATTGACCTGTATTTTTGTGACAATGCCCTGTGGAAGAATTTTGAGTACCGTTTGTCTTACTCTTATAACCTCTCGAAACGTAAATATCGGGAGTATACAGAACTTACGGTGCCACAGTATGCCACCCGTCATAACGCATCGCTGGTGTTGAAATACAGTGTTCCCCGATTGCGAACTATCTTTAGCGTGACCGATGGGGTGGCAAGCGGGCGTCCCTACCACAATCCGGAACTGTCCGGACTGATGAATGATGAAGTAAAACCCTATCATTCTCTCGATTTGGGTATTACGGTTCTGGCGGGCAAAAAAGTGATTGTACATGCTTCTGCCACCAATCTGCTGGGACGTAAGAATGAATATGGGCGTATCGACGGAGAGGCTGTCCGTACTTCAAGCGACCACTTTTTCTATCTGGGAGTGTATATCACATTGGGTAAGAAGGTAGCTTATGATGTTTCTAATTTTTAAATATTATACCATTATGAAAACAATGATTATTTCAATTATCGTAGTATTAGCAAGTGTGGCCGTATCCGGTCAAAGTCTGACATTAACAGTTAAAGACGTGGAACATGTGGAGGGAACTCTTTATGTGGTTATCTATTCGTCCAAAGAGAACTTTATGAAGAAACCTCTTTTCGGTTTTCGGGTGGCTGTGAAAGACCGTACAATGACAATACCTTGTAAAGGAATTCCTGCCGGGACCTATGCCATCTCCCTCTTTCAGGATGAAAACGGAAATGGAAAGTTAGACACCGGTTCATTCGGGCGCCCTTTAGAGAAATTTGGATTCAGCAATGATGCCGAGGGTATCATGGGAGCTCCTTCGTATGAAAAGTGTTGTTTCGAATTTAAACGAGATACTACGGTGGTCATTCATTTAAAATGATAATGCGGCATCCTGCCGACTGTTGTCTTGTTGACCAAAGCTCTGTCTTACCTATCGGAAAACAAATTCTATTTGGAAAGTTCTTTTTCTTCTTCCTGCGGAATACGGAATGCCGTGTATAATTCCAGTATGGCTGCGATAGTAAGGCAGGCAATCCATTCATTGCCACGTGTGGTGAACATAAAAGCTCCTGTCAATATCAGTGCTAATGCACCGAAGATCTGCTGGATACGCAGTCGGCGGAGCGTCTTGCTTTTAGCCCGAAGCGGAGTATTCACCTGAGCCAATGCGACAAAACCTGCCCCGATGGTATATATATAAGGTGCATAGACCCATCCGGTGATAAAGACAGCGGCCCCTATGAGGGCCATTACTGCGCCTACGGCGAAAAGTGCGGGTATCAGTTGTTTCATTCTTCCTCGTCAAATACGTAAATGTCTTCGTTGGGCTTTTTCATCAGGTATTTTTCGCGCGCTATCTGTTCGATAGCTTCGGGATTGGTACTCAGTTCGTTGAGGCGCTCCGTATTCTCTTCGTATTCTGCGCGATATTTATCAATCTCTCCCTGCAAGCGGCTGATTTCGCGTGCGTAGCCGATGCGGCGGATCATACTGTTTTCGTCCAGAAATCCGATGATGACACCGAATGCCACGACGGTAATCCAGTATTTATGTCTGCCTATGAACTCCCAGATAGTGATTAATTTGCCCATGATTTTCTCATTAATTCCAGTTGCAAAGATAAAACTAATAACTTAAAACGTATCATTTCCGCTCTAAAACTTATTTCGCTTCCTTTTTTATCCTTGCACTTTTTTGCGTACATTTGCACAAACTCAAAAATAGAGATTATCCGGAATATGGAAAACTATATCGTATCCGCCCGTAAATACCGCCCTTCCACTTTTGAGTCGGTTGTGGGACAACGGGCACTGACCACTACACTGAAAAATGCTATCGCCACTCAGAAACTGGCGCATGCTTACCTGTTCTGCGGACCGCGCGGAGTGGGTAAAACGACTTGTGCACGTATCTTTGCCAAGACCATTAACTGTATGAACCTTACGGCAGATGGCGAAGCCTGTAATGAATGTGAGTCGTGTGTCGCTTTCAACGAGCAACGGTCGTACAATATTCACGAGCTGGATGCGGCGTCCAATAACTCGGTAGACGATATCCGTCAGTTGGTGGAGCAAGTACGTATTCCGCCCCAAATTGGCAAATATAAAGTATATATCATTGACGAGGTACACATGTTGTCAGCTTCGGCATTCAATGCTTTTCTGAAAACACTTGAAGAGCCTCCCCGCCACGCCATATTTATTCTTGCAACAACAGAGAAACATAAGATTCTTCCTACCATCTTGTCGCGTTGTCAGATTTACGACTTTAACCGTATCAGCGTAGACGATACTGTGAACCATTTGACTTACGTAGCGTCTAAAGAAGGAATCACGGCGGAGCCTGAAGCTTTGAACGTGATTGCGCTCAAAGCGGATGGGGGTATGCGTGACGCTCTCTCTATCTTTGATCAGGTGGTTAGTTTCACCGGAGGAAATATCACCTACAAGAGTGTGATTGAGAATCTCAATGTATTGGATTACGAGTATTACTTCCGTTTGACAGACTGTTTTCTTGAGAATAAAGTGAGCGATGCCTTGTTGCTTTTTAACGATGTGCTCAACAAGGGATTCGACGGAAGTCACTTTATTACCGGACTTTCATCTCATTTCCGCGACTTGCTGGTTAGTAAAGATGCCGCCACGCTCCAGTTGCTTGAGGTAGGTGCCGGTATTCGTCAACGCTATCAGGAACAAGCGCAGAAGTGTGCGTTACCTTTCTTGTACCGGGCCATGAAGCTTTGCAATGATTGTGACATGAATTATCGTGCCAGCAAAAACAAGCGTTTGCTGGTGGAACTGACTTTGATACAAGTTGCGCAGCTTACCGTCGAGGGGGATGATGGTAGTGGTGGGCGTGGCCCTAAACAAGCTATAAAACCCGTTTTCACGCAACCCGCCGCTGCTCAGCAGCCTCAGGTAGCACCTATTGCTTCACCATCTCAGAGTATGAATGCTGCTACACCTGTTGCTCCGCAGGCTGTGTCTCAACAGGTTGGTAGTTTCCCGGCTGTCAATGTACGTCCGGGTGGAGCAGTTTCTCCATCGGGTGCTATGCCCGATGCGGTACGGATGGCTCAATTTAAAGAGGAAAAGAAGATTCCTGTCATGAAAAAGTCCAGCCTTGGACTTTCCATCAAGCATCCGCAAAAGGAGGAAGAACAGCGGGGAGCGGGTGTTGTCCATACTGCTCAGGTGTCGACGCAGCAGATCGAAGAAGATTTTATTTTCAACGAACGGGATCTGAATTATTATTGGCAGGAGTATGCCGGACGTATGCCGATCGAACAAAAGGCGATAGCCATGCGTATGCAGAATATGCGTTTGTCATTGCTCAACGACACGACTTTTGAGGTAGTGGTAGATAATGAAATCGTTGCGAAAGATTTCACGGCTCTGATTCCCGGTATACAAGCTTACTTGCGTGGTTCGCTGAAGAATCGTAAGGTGACAATGACTGTCCGCGTCAGTGAAGCAACCGAAAATGTACGTGCTGTCAGTCGTGTGGAAAAGTTTCAGATGATGGCTCAAAAGAATAATGCATTGTTGCAGTTGAAGGAAGAATTTGGGTTGGAACTCTACTAAAAAAGATACTGCGTTACCTATTTTCAAAAAAAGAGGATCGGCCATGCAACGTTTTGTGTTGTTGTAACGTCTAATAGCTATAATCAAAAAATATAATCGATATGAAAGCAATTTGTAATAAAGGGATTTGTGTATTTCTTTTTTTGTCGTTACTGATGTCGGCAACTATGGTAAATGCACAGAGAGTGATCACAGCAAGTGGTAAGTATATAACAAAGAATATCAAAGTGACCCGGTTTGATCAGATTTATTTGAAAGGAAGTCCCACGATTGAATATACGCAGTCCTCGGGAGCATCCAAAGTACAAATTGCAGGATCGGATAATTTGGTCGATTTGGTGGAGTGCCGTGTAGAAGGAAGTACGTTGATAGTGAATATGAAGTCACGTACCAATATTTCTTATGGTAAAGAGGGACGACTGAAAATCTTGGTTTCCAGTCCGATGCTGAAGAGCGCTTCTTTGCAAGGTTCTGGCGATATCCATTTAGGAAGTCTGAAAGTGGAAGGGCTGGATGTATCATTGACCGGTTCAGGTGATATTGTTGCGGAAAATATAACTTGCAACAGTGATTTTTCTGCCCTGTTGAAAGGTTCGGGTGACATTGACGTGAAGGGGCAGCTTCGTGCTAAAAGTGTGAATCTGAATTTGCAAGGCTCCGGTGACTTGAAAGTAGCAGGTGTTACCGGAAGCGAAATCAGTGCGATGCTTCAGGGATCGGGTGACTTGAAAGTTGGAAGTACTAATATCACATCGACTGTAACGGCAAAGTTGAGTGGCTCGGGTGATATGGATGTATTGGATATTCGTGCCAATAGCGTATCCGGACAGTTGGATGGCTCAGGAGACATGACTTTGTCGGGTTCTGCTCGTAATGCCACGTTGGTTTTGAACAGGTCGGGAGAACTCAGTGCGCGAAAACTGGATGCTGAAAATGTAACGGCTCATGTCAATGGATCAGGGGAAATCTCCTGTACAGCCACGAAGACACTTGAAACCAATATCCAAGGTAGTGGAGAAATTTCTTATAAAGGAAATCCGAGTATACGGTCGACAGGTAAGAATCATCTGAACAGACTCTAAAAAGTATTACATTCTGCCGACAGGCAAGACGGATAAAGCGTCTCCTAACAATAAACATCCATTGTTAGGGGGCGCTTCGTCTATTATCCCCTATAGTAATCTTGTTTTCTATACGAAGTGATGGAGCCGGCCGGATATGATTTCTGTTATGTAAAAAAGGTGATAACCGTCTTACACTTTGCCGATCGACTGCCGGAAGAGGTGATTGCTACGTTGTCTGGCAGAGTATCTGTATCTACGTTGATGATTGTTAAGTAACACACCTAAATGTAGGTATCCTATTTGTGAATAGATACACTATTATACCTAATTTTTGGTATTGCCTCTGCTGCGGATATCTTATACTTTTGCGAGCTAATAGAAAGTAAGATGATTCGTAAAATTGCATATACATTTTTTTCTTTTCTAATTTGCTGCAATGTATCTCTTGCGTGGGGACAGACATTTGCATTCCGAGGTACTGTATTGGATGAACAGACTCATAAGGCATTGGATTATGCCACCATTCAGTTGTTTGTGGAAAAGCAATTTGCTTATGGAGGAATAACAGATGCAAACGGACATTTTGAACTTCTTCATATCCATCCTGGGACCTATCGGATTATCATATCTTATTTAGGATATGATTCTACCGAGAAAGAAATTAAGGTTGTGGGAAATACTTCTGATATATTTTATTTAAAGCCCTCGAACATGGCGCTGAACGAAGTGGTAGTGACTGCTTCCGAATCAAAGCGTGCGACCAGTGCTTCCATAGTTGACCGTACCGCCATGAAACATCTTCAACCCAGCAGTTTCAGTGATTTGATGGAATTGGTGCCCGGAGGAAAATCGGCTGATCCTCAGATGGGACAGGCTAATCTGATCCGTATACGTGAAACGGGTAAGACGGAAGATATCTCTTCATTGGGAGTCGGATTCTATATTGATGGTATCTTTCAGAATACGGATGCGAATCTGCAATATATGCCGAGTAGCACTTCTGCCGTAAATGCAACGAGTACGATGTCAAAAGGGGTGGACATGCGTACTATCCCGACTGATAATATTGAAAAGGTGGAGATCATTCGTGGTATTCCTTCGGTAGCTTACGGTAACGTGGCAAACGGTGCGGTGATTATTCAGCGTAAAACCAGTGAAAGTCCGTTATCCGCACGTTTCAAAGCCGATAAGACCAGTAAGCTGTTTTCTGTAGGTAAAGGATTCCGGTTGGATGGGAACGGACGTTATGTTTTGAATACCGATTTGAGTTATCTGGATTCAAAGATAGATCCCCGCAATAGTGTGAAAAACTATACCCGCCTCACAGCTTCCGCCCGTCTGGATGGAAAGTGGTTATGGAATGAACGCAATATTCACTGGAATCTCAGTACCGATTATACCGGTTCGTTTGATGATGCAAAGAGGGATAAAGATGCGACAGTAAAGGAAGACTCCTATAAATCAGACTTTAGCAGCTTCAAAATGGCGGGAAAATGGAATCTGAAATTTTCGAATCATTCGTGGATTCGTGAGATTCATGCGGCAACCTCTGTTAGTTGGCAGTGGGAGAAGATGCGTGAAACAAAATCCGTCTCTCTGAATCGTCCGGCTGCCATTGCCACTCAGACAGAGACCGGAGAATCTGACGGTATCTATCTGCCTTATAATTATGTGGCACAGATGGAGATTGACGGTAAACCTTTATATGTCACGGTTTCCGCACGTACACATTTGGCTTTTCCACTGGGTGGACTGCAAAATAGGATGAATTTGGGAGTGGAATGGAACTACCAGAAGAATTTGGGGAAAGGCCAGGTATTTGATGTGACACGACCTATCAGTGAAGGTTTAAGTACGCGTCCGCGCCGTTTTAAAGATATACCGGGACTGCAACCTTTTGCTTTCTATGCCGAAGAGGTGTTGAATCTTCCCGTAAAAAGGCATAAATTGGCTTTTACAGCCGGTATCCGTTTGCAGTCTTTATTGGGGCTGGACCGCAAATATGAGATGCAGGGTAAGATCTATCCAGACCTTCGTCTGGATCTGCAATGGAGTTTGCCTACATCCAACGGATGGAATATTGCCTTTTCGGGAGGTCTGGGCTGGATCAGCCGTATGCCGACTACCGCACAGCTGTATCCGGACTTCAAGTATGTGGATTTGATTCAATTGAATTATTATCATAACCATCCGGATTATCGCCGCATCAATATGATGACGTATAAATGGGATAATACTAATTATCAGTTGGAACCGGCACGTAACATGAAATGGGAAGTGCGGGCGGATATTGGTTACAAGGGAAACCGTTTGTCGGCGACTTATTTCCGCGAACGGATGAATAATGCTTTTGATGACCTCACATACTATAAATCATTGGCATATAAGTTATATGATCCGGCAAGTATCGATGGTTCGGCTTTGACAGCCCCTCCCGAACTTTCTCAGTTGACTTATGCCAATGAATACAACCTGGATGTGTATTCCACGCAAGGAAATGGAATGAAGGTGCATAAAGAAGGAGTGGAGTTTCAGTTCGCTTCCAGACGAATTGAATCGCTTAAGACTCGTGTCACAGTGTATGGAGCTTGGATAAAGACAGTTTATAGTTCGGATTCTCCCAAATACAAGGCCTCTTCTATATTGCTGGACAACAAACAGTTGAAATATGTGGGATTGTACCAGGGGGAGAACGGGACAGAAAGTCAGGCATTCAATACGAATTTTATGTTTGATACTTATATACAGCGTTTGGGACTTACTTTCTCCACATCGGCACAATGTACTTGGTATACCAACAGACGGAACTTATGGAATGATGGCGTTCCGGTCAGCTATATCGACCAATCCGGTGAAACACATCTATTTCGTGAAGAAGATAAAAACAATATTCAGTTACAGCATCTGGTAGAGAAATATTCGGCTACCTATTTTGAGCGTACCACCGTACCTTTTTATATGGATATCAATCTGAAGGCGAGTAAGCGGATCGGTAAATATCTGAACCTGGCTTTTTATGTAAACCGGCTTTTAGGTATTTATCCTGATTATACCCTACGGGGTGTGTTGCAGCGGAGAACCTCCGAGTCGCCTTATTTCGGTATGGAGATGAACCTGACTTTTTAGTAAATGAACAATAAAACAAAATAGAAATGAAAATGAAAAAGAATCAATTGACAATGGCAATCCTTTTTGCGACCATGCTGGGATTTACCGCATGTAGTGATGATGACAAAGTAAATATATCCACTGTAAGCATTACCACTACTGTAGATACCACTATCGAGGGCCTGCAGCTGACCGGTGGAACCTATACTTTTGAAAATATAAATACATCGGTTAAGACAGACGTTGCCTATCCGCTCCAAAGCATTGAATTGGCAGATGGATTGTATAATGTGACTTTTATAGGTAAAGGTACTTATTCACAAAATGGAACTTCCGTGGAGGTCGATGTACAGGGAGTACAGCAGAATGTGACTGTTTCCGGAGGATCATGCAAGTTGGAACTGACGGTTCATGTACTCAATACAGGCGAGCCCGGTTTTGTGATTGCCGAGATATTTATTCCCGGAACCTATAATGAAGCTGGAAAGCAATATAATGGCGATCAGTATGTACGTATCTATAACAACTCGGATAAAGTTTTGTATGCCGATGGATTGATCTTTATGGAATCACAATTCCAAACTACCCAAAAATACCAGTCGGTAGATCCGGATATTATGAATGAAGCCATTGCAGTAGGTTCTGTTGTAGCGGTGCCGGGCAGTGGAACGGATCATCCGGTACAACCGGGAGAATCTTTTATCCTGTGTGACAATGCGATCAATCATAAAGAGGCTAATCCGAATTCAATAGATTTAAGTAAGGTCAATTTTGAGTGGTACATAGAGTCAAAACAAGATGTGGATAATCCGGCTGTTCCCAATCTGGATATTTATTATTGTTATTCCAAAACTATTTGGGTGTTGAATAAACAGGGAAATCGTGCTTATGCTATCGGCAGATTGCCCCAAGGCATGACAAAAGAAAAGTATATTTCAGACTATGCATACAATTATACGTATATCATGCAAAACGGGACAGCCAGCAAACCCCAAAGCAAATATAAGTTCCCCAATGAATGGATAATTGATGCCGTAAACGTGGGGGCTTCCAATGAATGGCAGTGGAATGTTACTTCTACCGGATTGGATATGGGACATACTTATGTCGGTGTGAACAATACTATTGCAGAAAACATCGGAAAATGCGTAATGCGTAAAGTAGCCTATAAGGATGGTGAGCGTGAAGTATTGCAGGATACAAATAATTCTACTGTTGATTTTACACCTGCAGCCACTCCGAGCCTATTTAACAAATAATTGAATCCATCTTATTGATATATAAATCTTTATTATTCATGATGCGAATCCGAATTATCATTACGTTGCTGATTGCTTTATTTGTGGAGAGTCGGCAGGAAGCCTTCGGGCAGACTGTCGACACACTCTCCCTGTCCGATAAGGTAATCCGTACCGCTTCATTTGCGACCGGATTTCGTGGTGAGGTATGGAGGAATCCGGCACTTTATTATTACTATACTCCGTATACATGGACAAGGTTGGACGTAAATGGAGCTTATCATGATAAAGGAAAAGCATCTTTGAAACAGGAAGGTGATAAGGATACCCATATCGGGGTGGATGTTCACTCTTTCGTCATTCTTTCGGGACGTGATCGTGTATTCGGTTCAGCAGGATACAGGAGTGAGAAACAGGAGAATGTGCTATGGAACGAAAATATAGACTGGAAACTGATTGCTCCTTACGTGACCGGTGATTCTATTGGAGGTTTTTTGAAAGGAGAAACTTACTATTTCAATGGAGGTTACGCCAGTGAGTCGGGTTCTTGGATGTGGGGAATCACTGGTGGTTATAGGGCTTCCCATAATTACCGGGATAAAGATCCGCGTCCGCGTAATACAGCTTCCGATCTTTCTTTTGCTTTGGGAGCAGGATATCGTTTGGGAGCGTATCGTTTGGGAGTTTCTACAGATTTCCGGCTTTATCAGCAGAAAAGTGAGATTTCGTTCCTTGCGGATAAAGGCTCTACTTCAGTATACCATATGTTGGGATTGGGTATGGATTATGTGCGTTTTGCCGGAAATCAGACTGGAACGAAGCATCAAGGTACCGAGTGGGGAGGAAGTATAGGTATCCTGCCGGTTGATACGGAGAAAGGCATATCTGCCACTGTTTCGGTCGATCGCATGTCGATGGACAAGAAATTAAGCAATGCCAATAATCTTACTTTATTGAATTTAGCAACAACGGATTTGAAAGGGAATGTGACTTGGATGCGGAAACTTCAGCAGTCGGAGCACCTTGCAGTAAAGCTGGATGCAGGCTATACAGTCCGTAAAGGGACGGAGAATCTGTACGGTGAGGCAGGCGGAAGTTCTTATGGTGCATTAATCAGTACATCTCCGGGAATGAAAGTCACGAATTGTCAGATTGCGGCCAGCGGTTTATGGGAGAGGCTTTTGACCGATAAGTCAGTATGGGGAGGAGCAATCATTTCAAGTATAATTTTTCATCGGTCGGAAACAGATTACAGCGCTATATCCCGGTTTGTTCATCTGTCGGCTCTGGAGAGCTCTTTATGTGCCCGTTTGCAGTATCAGAAGAGGCTGTTACGATTGACTGCGGAGGCCAATGGCGGGTATTATGCCAATTTATCGGCCGAACATTCTTTACCGGGGCTGAATCTTGCGAAGTCGGTCTCTCAAGCTTTGTTGGCGAATATCGACTATTTGTCCGATAGCTATGGCATGGTAGGTATTCGTTTACAAGGGGATTATCCTATTATGAAACAATATAATCTGTCTTTGTCGGTTCAATGGCAGACCGCATATTATAAAAAAAGTGGAACGACCCGGTATGTCGCTTGTTCACTGGGCATCTTTTTCTAACAAATAAAAACAATTAAGCATATGAAAATTAAATTTATGGTCGCTGCAACCTTAATAGCAGCTTTGGTAACTACTACTTCTTGTGGAAACAGTAACAAACAGAGTCAGTCCGAAAAAACGGAGCTGGCAGCTCCGGCGGCATTAAGTGTCGATAACCTGTTGGCACATGCCGATTCATTGGCTAACCGGGAGGTGACTATAGAAGGTATCTGCACGCATACCTGTAAGCATGGAGCTACAAAAATCTTCCTGATGGGTAGTGATGATACCAAAACGATTCGTGTGGAAGCCGGACCGCTGGGTTCATTTGACACCAAATGTATCAATGCCATTGTCACAGTGACCGGGACATTGAAAGAACAGCGGGTAGATGAAGCCTATTTGCAAAACTGGGAGTCTAAATTGAAAGCGCAGACCGAAAAATCTCATGGCGAAACAGCTGCCGGATGTGATTCGGAAAAGAAAGCGCGTGGCGAAACAGCTAATACTCCTGAAGCCCGTATTGCAGACTTTCGTGCAAAAATAGCGGAAAGAAAAGCTGCCACCGGAAAAGATTACCTATCATTCTATTATATGGAAGCAAGTTCTTATGAAATCGCGGAATAAAGGTACTGTATTTCGCAAATGGAGCCGGGTCATCCACCGTGATTTATCTTTCTTCTTTGCGGGAATGATTTTGATTTATGCTATTTCGGGTATCGTGATGAACCATAGGGATAGCATAAATCCTCATTATACAGTGACACGAACGGAATATAAGATAACAGAGGACCTGTCGGATAAAAGTAAAGTCAATGAGAAAGTGATTTTGGCTTTGCTGGAACCTTTGAACGAAGCCGGAAATTTCACTAAATATTATTATCCAAAGCCGGATCGGATTAAAGTTTTTCTGAAAGGTGGTTCGAGCCTGGTGGTTAATACCCGGACAAAGGCTGCTGTTTACGAAGGAGTGAAGCGTCGTCCGCTGATTTCTTCCATGGTACAGCTTCATTTCAATCCGGGTAAATGGTGGACTTGGTTTGCCGATGCCTTTGCTGTCAGTCTGATTGTTATCACCGTCAGCGGTATGGTGATGATAAAAGGTCCTAAGGGATTATGGGGTAGAGGAGGGATCGAGTTGGTGGGCGGTATCCTGATTCCTATTCTTTTCCTGATGTGTTTCTAGTAACAAACAAAAAATGATTTATAAAGCATGAGTGCAATTATAGAATGTAAGAACCTGACCCATTATTACGGTCAGCGCAAGATTTATGAGAACTTGAGCTTTGAAGTGCCTCAAGGACGTATCTTGGGGCTGTTGGGTAAGAATGGCACAGGGAAAACGACGACCATTAATATATTGAGCGGTTATCTTCAGCCGCATTCGGGCGAATGTCGCATCTTTGGTGAGAACATTCAGACCATGGATCCTGCTTTACGCAGGAACATCGGTTTGCTGTTGGAGGGGCATGTCCAATATCAGTTTATGAATATCACACAGATAGAAAAGTTTTATGCTTCTTTTTATCCGGGACAATGGAAGAAAGAAGCTTATTATGACTTGATGAACAAATTGAAGGTAGCTCCGGGACAACGTATTTCGAGAATGTCGAACGGACAGCGTTCGCAAGTGGCATTAGGGCTGATTCTGGCACAAAATCCGGAGTTGTTAATTCTGGATGACTTCTCTTTAGGACTTGATCCGGGTTATCGTCGTCTTTTTGTAGATTATTTACGTGATTATGCCCGTTCCGAGAACAAGACGGTTTTTCTGACTTCCCATATTATTCAGGATATGGAGCGGCTGATTGATGATTGTATTATTATGGATTATGGTTCTATCCTTATCCAGCAACCTATTGAAACGTTGATGAAAGGGTTGAGAAAATATACTTGCACTGTCCCCGAAGGTTATCAGCCTCAATTGCCGGTGACTTGCTATCATCCGGCTGTTATTCGTCAGACTTTGGAAACATATTCTTTTTTGCCCCCTTCGGATGTGGAGGGGCTATTGAAGGAAAATCAAGTTCCCTTTACTGGTTTGCAGCACGAAAATGTAAGTCTGGAAGATGCCTTTATCGGTCTCACCGGAAAGTATTAATAATGTAAATAAATAGAGAAGAAATATGATACAAGCCATATTTTATAAAGAGTGGATAAAAACGCGCTGGTATTTGTTGCTGGCAACCCTTTTTATGATAGGAATCACAGGATATTCCATGCTTCGTATTGGTCGTACCATTGCCATACAGGGAATCGATCATTTATGGGTGGTAATGGTCCAGAAGGATGCTATATTTATCGATCTGTTACAATTTGTTCCTTTACTGACCGGTATATTGCTGGCAGCCGTACAGTTTTTCCCTGAGATGCAACGCAAGTGTTTGAAACTTACCTTACATTTACCTTATTCACAGAAGAAGATGGTCATGGCTATGTTAGCCTTTGGAGTACTTGCGCTGTTTGCATGTTTTGCTACGAGTTTTATTATCATGGGAGTTTATTTGCCGCAACACTTTACAAGTGAGCTGGTACAGCGTATCTTACTCTCGGCTGCTCCGTGGTTTTTGGCCGGATTTGCCGGGTATCTGCTTGTTTCATGGATTTGCCTGGAACCTACATGGAAGCGGAGGGTCTTGAATCTGATTATTGCCGCATTGATTTTTCGTGTCTATTTCCTGGCTCCGGGAGCAGAGGCTTATAACAGTTTCTTGCCCTGCCTGACACTTTATACGCTGCTTATCGCTTCTCTTTCATGGATTTCTGTGGTACGGTTCAAAGCCGGTAAGCAAGACTAACCGAATGTTTATTACTAAAAAAATTAAACGAACATGATTCGATTCAGCAAAATGTTTTTTTATGTTACTGTGGCTGTGCTGCTTGTATGGCAGTTGCCTTGGTGCTATGCTTTTCTCACATTGAAGCCTGCCAAGACTCCTTTTACTATGTATAGTTCCGTGCTTGGTGATTTTGTCATTACGCAACTGGATGAGAATAAACAGCTTCACCGTTATGATACGAAAGGCAATACATATACCCAACAACAGGTCGACAGTCTGTTACCTTCTCTTTACGTACGTCAGCTTACGGCAGACGAACGTTTTCCCGATACCATTTGCGGTAGGGCAGTTAGTCCGAAAGACATCCAGTTGACTAACTTTACTTTCAAGAGTGTGCCGTCAGCTATCAATGCTCCCCAGACAGGACTTTATTTCCTGATGGAGTCCATGTCCAAGCGGGTGGATTTGAAAATGCCCGAAGATGCTTTTCGCTTTACCGATAAAGGTATCGAATTTATTCGTATGGAGACGAATCGTATAGATGAGGCGAAGAGTAAATTGTTTACGGAGATGCTGGTTCAGAAAGGGTTTGCTTTTCCCGCAAGCTATGCTTCGGGCAATCCGACTACCCGTAAAGACTATGATGAGGGGTATCTGGTTTTGGATGCCAACCATAAACTGTTTCATCTGAAGTGTACCAAGGGACGTCCGTATGTGAAACTGATTCAGCTGCCTGAAGGCGTTTTGCCGGAATATGTATTTATTACTGAGTTCCGCAGTCGCCGGACTTTGGGGTATATGGTAGACAGCCAGCATCATTTTTATGTGATCAACAGTGATGGAAGTTTGGTTAAATCAGCTCTTCCCGGTTTCGATCCCACCAAAGACGAGTTGACTATCTTTGGAAATATGTTCGATTGGACTGTAAAGTTATCAACGGATAAAGATGACTATTATTATGCTTTGGATGCTACTGACTATTCACTAATTAAAGAATACGCTTATAAAGATATGCGCCGCTCTGTTCCGGGATTATCCTTTACATCCCCTGATGACAAGTTTGTTATGCCTCGTTTTTAATTGTGGTCTGACAAGGTGCATTTTGTTTTAATGGTTTACAGTTTTCTGTAGAGGCGGGATTTTGATCCTGCTTCTGCAGATTTTTTATAATCCTGTGTCTTTGGCGGACAGGTCTTTCACTTACGTTGATCCTTAATTGCCTTATATAAACAAAGAGAGGAAATTCAATAATGAATTTCCTCTCTTTGTTGGGTGGCAGATGGGACTCGAACCCACGACATTCAGAACCACAATCTGACGCTCTAACCAACTGAACTACAGCCACCATGTTAGCATCTCTCTCAAATGCGATGCAAAGGTAGCGATTCTTTTTGAATCTGCAAACATTCTGCGAACTTTTTTCTTCAAAAAATGTATTCATTAATTCCGCGGTTATGCTTGCGGAAGAGTTCCCGGGTGTCATTAATAAAGATTTTCAGGTGGTTACGTTCTTCTGCCGATAAAGAGTCTGTCGGAATGCTTGCCGGGTATAAAACGTAATTTTTCTTTTTGGAGAGTGTGGGGCGTGCAGTCCATATCAGACTATACCCGCAATTGCTGACAGATGTGCCTATACTGTCTTTCGTTAATTCGAGTTTAAAGAGCAGTCCCCCATCTGTTTTGCGGGCAGACATGTTCGAAATAAAATTGCCTAAAGAGTAAAGCACCACATTTTGCTGTCCGCTGAGCGTATCGGTTCGCAACTCCATGGGCTGTACCACGTGTGGATGGGAGCCGATCACATGGGTGACTCCCCGGCTAAGCAACCAGTCGGCAAGAGATGTTTGTTCTTTGTTGGGCAGCGATTGGTATTCGATGCCCCAGTGCATACATGCAATCAATGCATCCGGGTTCAATGCTTTGGCAGTTTCGATGTCCCGGGCCATGATATCCTTATCGATATAATTGACGATGTTGGGGGCAGATACCTTGATGCCGTTAGTGCCATATGTATAATTGAGCAGGACAATGCGGAAGCCATTCTGTTCCAGCAAGAGCGGATACCGCGAGGCACGGGCCGTACTATCGGTGTAGGTGCCGGCATACGGAATTTGTAGGGAATCCAACATCAGGATGGTTCTTTCCAACCCTTTTTTGCCTCGGTCGAGGCAATGATTGTTGGCTGTTATCAATACGTTGAAGCCGGCATCTTTGATTGCGGTCAGATATTCGTCGGGGGCACTGAAGGCCGGATACCCCCGATAGGGCTTTCCACCGAGGGTTACCTCCAGATTTCCGATGGCGATGTCTGCTTTGCCGATTTCTTCTTTTATCAGTTTAAAGTAGTCTGTATAGTCGTATCCGATTGCTGTCCGGGCTGCGTCTATCTGTGCCTGATGCTGCATCAGGTCGCCTGCAAAGAGGAGGGTGATCTTCTGTGCGGGTATTGTGTCGGCCGATGAGGTAGGGACAGGTTGCTCTTGCGCGTTGCTACTGCAAGATACAGAACAAAAAAAGAGAAAAAGAAGAATCAGATGTTTCATAAATTACCGATATTAAAGTTCTTTCTGGAGAATACGTTCCACCTCTTCGGCTGTAGGGTTCACGGCAAGAATGATTCCTTGGGCGTTCACGAGGAAAGTTCCGCCGGCAGCGTTAGGTATCCGGTATTTTGACCAGATCTGTTGAACGTCATTCAGCTCGATAAGGTTCAGCCAGGGATAACCGTCTTTCCGTATGGCTTCTCTCATACGGATATCGCTGTTCTGCTCGCGTGCGACGCCGATGACGGTGAATCCACGGTCTTTATATTTTTCGTAGATGGGAATCAATTGCTTGGAGGTCGTACGGCACGGACCACACCAGGAAGCCCATAGGTCGATCAGAGCCACTTTTCCCCGTATCTGTTCGGACAACTGAACCATGTTACCATTCAGGTCGGGAGCGGAGAAGTCGATGAAACGGTTTCCCGTCTTGGGTTGGTTATTGTCGATAAACATTTGCATTTCCCGGGTATAGGGATGTTCGGGATAGCGGGAGGCATACACTTTTTGAAATACTTCCAGATAGGGTGTGACGTCTTCATCTTTCCGTGCGTTCTCCACCTTCATTTTCAGGATAAATAGTCCCACCAGCGAAGGGTGTTGCGAGGCTTGTTCCGTTTCCCAAATTACTTTTTTCCGAAAGAGTTGTTCCCTTTCCTTTATAAGTGCTTTTGCTTCTTCTGTGAATGCTTCGCCACTTTCTTCCAGGCGGTCTCTTTCTCTGAAAAGCTTGTTTCTTTCTTCGGGATTGTCTTTCACCTGATCGAATTTTTTCCAGAGTGCTTGCATGGCTTCACTTTCAAAACGTCCGTATTTTTCGAGCGTATCTCTTCGTGCGTTGAGTTCATCGAAACTGAACTTATCCTCCCCTTCCGCTTCAAATAGCCGGAGAGCCGTCGTCAGTGGGTTGAGGGTCTCTATGCGATAGGGTGGGCGTGCGTCTATGGCAGATATGGTGAAAGATACCGTTCCATTTTCTGCAAAGAAAGTGACCGGATACCAGCAACCGTTTAACAGGTCGTCCCAGCAAATAAGTTCGTAAGCCTTTTCGTGGTCGGTATAGAAGTCGTACTCAAAGACACCGTTGCGCACCGGTATCGAAATCCACGGGGTACCGCGTGTATTCTTGTTGCTTTCTATAAGTATCAGGCGACTGGTTTGTGGTCGATTTGCCATTTTGCCGGCCAGGTGGCAGTGTACTTTCTTTTTGGGGACAGATGCGTCAAGGCAAATTCCCTCGATCCGGAAGTCTTCTTCATTGTTGCTTTCTACAAAGTCTATCGTCCGGTCCTGCGGATCGATAGGGGCAAATTGCAGAGTAAACGTCACATTGCCCGAAGCCGGCATGTATACCTGCTTGTCCAGTTTGAAACCTTGCGATCGGATGACAGGGTATTTCTTCCCGCTTTGCACCCCGTGTAGAGAGAGCTCCGAAGCCAGCCGTATCCAATAGTTAGGGCGCGAGTAAGCATCCATATACAGAATGGTAGCTGTGTCATTACGGACGATCCGGCTGATTTCAAGTGCGTCGGTATTTCTTTTTTGATATGAGGGATAGTCGATAGAAAAATTTTGTGCGGCAGCCCATGGGGTACATGCGAAGAGAAAGACGCACAAGCCTGTGGTTTTAAATATCGTATTCATGATACTAAGGTATTGAAAAGCAAATTCTCCGTTTCCCCTTCTATGAAGAGGGAAACGGAGGAGTGGGTTATTGATAGATCGCCTTCTTACCTGCCAGCAATGTATTTTTCATCAGTGACACGATGGTCATCGGGCCGACTCCTCCCGGAACGGGAGTGATGAACGAACACTTCGGGGATACTTCGTCAAACTTCACATCTCCTGTGAGCTTGAACCCGGACTTCTTGCTGGCATCGGGCACCCGGGTGGTACCTACGTCAATGACCACGGCACCTTCTTTCACCATTTCCGCCTTTACGAAATTGGGTTGTCCCAATGCAGCGATAATGATATCGGCTTCCCGGCACTCTTTCACCAGATCTTTTGAGCGGCTGTGACATACGGTCACCGTAGCGTCTCCCGGATAAGCCTTCTGCATCATCAGTGCAGCCATCGGTTTGCCAACAATATTGCTGCGTCCCAATACGACGCACTTTTTCCCGGATGTCTCTATCCGGTAGCGTTTCAGCAGTTCGAGGATTCCATTCGGAGTGGCCGATACATAGCAAGGCAGTCCGATAGACATGCGTCCTACATTGATCGGGTGAAATCCGTCCACATCTTTGCGGTAATCGATGGTCTCAATCACTTTTTGTTCGGAGATGTGTTTGGGCAACGGAAGTTGTACGATAAATCCGTCTACATCGTCATCTTCATTTAGTTCGCGTACTTTGGCAAGCAGCTCGTCCTCTGTCACATCACTTTCGTAACGGATCAGTGACGACTTGAATCCGCACACTTCGCAAGCTTTTACTTTGGCGGCTACATATGTCTCGCTGCCTCCGTCGTGTCCTACGAGGATGGCTGCCAGATGAGGGCGTTTGCCTCCATGAGCCACTATTTCTGCCACTTCGGCTGCAATCTCCTGCTTTACTTGTTCGGAGATGGCTTTTCCATCAATCAGTGTCATTTCTTATTTGTTTATTGAGTTATTTATTGTTTAGTACTTCGGCTACTTTATTTTTCATTCCTTCTCCTCTGAGGTCACGTGCGATGATGGTTCCGTCAGGTCCGAAGAGGAGGATGAAAGGGATACCTTTTACACCGTACAGATCCATGGGCGTCATACCGGTGTCGATAATTTGCGGCCAGTCGATATTGAGTTCCTTGATCGCTTTTTTGGTATTTTCCGGTTTGTCCCAGACTGCTACTCCCAGAACAGTCAGTCCTTTGTCTTTGTATGTGTTGTAGAGTTCGGCTATATGAGGCGATTCGGAACGGCAGGGGCCACACCAGCTTGCCCAGAAATCTACCAAAGTGTATTGACCTTTGCCCACAAAATCGGATAAAGAGCTTGCGGCGCCGTCTATGGTCTTACCGCTGAAGTCGGTAAACTTTTGTCCTACTGCCGTCGCTTTCATGCCTTGAAACTGCTTTTCGATGCGGTGATATACGCTCAGTGACTTCAACCAGGGGCCGGAAGCCGCAAATATGGTGTCCATCTCTTCGGGCAAAGCGCACATGGCAAGCTCTCTGATGGCAAACTCTCCGAGTGCATTGTCCGGGTTCTTCATAAACATGTCTTTGTATAGTCGGGTATAAGTCGGATGCCAGTAAGTATCGGCGTATTCTTTTTTAAGCCGGAGTTGTTCCGATTTGTCTTCTGTTTGCTGTTCGATGGCCGCATGTCTTTTTCTCAACTCTGTGACCAGCTCGGATGTCTTATCAGATATGTGGGTATACTCCTCATTCATTGGCGTTCCCTTCGGGTCATTGTGAGTCAGTACATTGACCTGGATGTTGCCCCCTTCGAGGATGAAGTTGGCATACTCTCTCCCCGCATCGATGCGGCAAAAACAGGGGATGTCCGCTTTTCCGGTGAATTTAAATTGCCCGTTGGTCACTTGCGTGCTATCCACTTTCATTCCGTCGTCATAACGGCTGATATAGAGTGTCTGTCCGTTCAGGGTAGAATCGTTTATCAAACCTTCTACCGTATAGGAGTGCCCATTGTGTTGTGCGTTGGCTATCCCGGCTATGGAAGCAAGCGCCAGAGTGAAGAGAATGTGTTTCATTGATTCAATGCTTTTATGGTATCAGGCAAAAGTAATATCATTTACCATCCCCTGTTTTTTGTCAAGAGTAGCTTTATAGATTATTAACAGGGTGGGGAGGAGTTCCGAAGGCAAAGAGGAACTTCTGGGAATAGAGCCGGGATCCGATGCGGGTAGAGCCGGGGTTTTACTGAAATGCAGTAAGCATCTGACTGCAATGCAGCCGGTATTCGGGAGTGGAGCAACCGTCTCCGGGACTTCAAGCGGCGGGTTATGGTTTCTTACTCCGGTAGGTACATAAAAAAAGGAGGAAACAGCGGCTTCCTCCTTCTATTGCATTCTAATTGAATTTATTGAATGATTACATAGACAAAGATACATCATCCCGAAGCCAAAGTCAAGCTTTCGGGAAGAAAAGTGCAGTCTTATTTCATCTTCGGCATCATCTTGCCCATCTTGCTGCTGGTCACCATCTTCATCATTTTGCGAGTCTGGTCAAACTGTTTCAGCAGACGGTTCACCTCTTGGATAGTCGTACCGCTACCTTTGGCGATACGTGTACGGCGCGAACCGTTCAGGATGCCCGGATTGCTGCGTTCCTCCGGAGTCATGGAGTAGATGATGGCTTCGATGCTTTTGAAAGCATTGTCGTCGATATCGATATCTTTGATGGCCTTGCCCACACCCGGAATCATTGAAGCGAGCTCTTTCAGATTACCCATTTTCTTAATCTGGGAGATCTGGCTGAGGAAGTCGTTGAAGTCGAATTGGTTCTTGGCAATCTTCTTTTGAAGGCGTTTAGCTTCTTCTTCGTCATATTGTTCCTGTGCGCGTTCCACCAACGAAACGATGTCACCCATACCCAGGATACGGTCGGCCATACGGGCAGGGTGGAACTGGTCGATGGCATCGAGTTTCTCGCCCGTACCTACAAACTTGATAGGTTTGTTCACTACCGAACGGATAGAGAGGGCCGCACCACCGCGGGTATCACCGTCGAGCTTGGTCAGCACCACGCCGTCAAAGTCGAGGCGTTCGTTGAACTCTTTGGCTGTGTTGACCGCATCTTGTCCGGTCATAGAGTCTACCACGAACAGAATTTCGTTGGGCTGGATGGCTTCTTTGATGGCAGCGATCTCATTCATCATCTGTTCGTCGACTGCCAGACGTCCGGCCGTATCGACAATTACCAGATCGTATCCCTTGGCACGTGCTTCTTTGATGGCATTCTGGGCGATGGAAACCGGATCTTTGCTGTCGATCTCCGAGTACATCGGTACGTCAATCTGTTCGGCCAGTACGCGAAGCTGCTCGATAGCTGCCGGACGGTAAACGTCACATGCAACGAGCAACGGGCGTTTGTTCTTCTTGGTTTTCAGCATGCGGGCCAGCTTACCCGAGAAAGTGGTCTTACCCGAACCTTGCAAACCGGACATCAGGATGACTGCCGGCTGACCTTTGGTGTCGATTTCGACAGTTTCTCCACCCATCAGCTGGGTCAGTTCGTCATGAACAATCTTCACCATCAACTGGCTCGGTTTTACGGCTGTGAGCACGTTCTGTCCCAGTGCCTTTTCCTTCACCGTATCAGTGAATCCTTTGGCTACTTTATAGTTAACGTCGGCATCGAGCAGTGCCTTGCGCACGTCTTTCAGGGTTTCTGCTACGTTGATCTCGGTGATTTTGCCTTCACCTTTCAGAATCTTAAACGACCTTTCGAGTCTTTCGCTTAAATTGTCGAACATATCTTTGAATTATGAATTACTAATGATGTGTAAAGCCCGCCGCAAATTGTACGGATCGACACGGATTTTATATCTGACATAGAGAATATCTGTGCTAATCTGTGCAATCTGCGGTGAAATCAGCCGCAAATGTACAAAAATCTCTCGTACTTTATATCTTTTTGTTCTGCCATTTTGCTTTTTTGAAATAAATATAGCTTGTGGCGAGCAACAGTGTATAGTACAGAATCTCAATCGTAAAGCACCATTCGATGGGAGCTTTCACCCACATTCCGATGAAAATGATGTACGATCCGTAGATTGCAATCGTGATGGCTTCGAGCATCAGGGCTGCTTGAGTATTGCCTGTACCCGATATTCCGTTGAAGACGACGTTAGCAACAGAGGCAATCAGCATGGCCACGCAGATGACATATACCGATGATACCGATTCATTGATCAATGCCGTTTCGTTGGTGTATACCGAGAGCAATGCTTGTGGGAACAGGGCGGTTATGATGACCAGTCCCAGCATGATCAGGAAAGAGAAGCGCCCGATTTTGTTTATCAACGGCATCACGTAGTTGATGCCTCCCGCGCCGATGGCGTTGCTCACCAGGCTGTTGGTCGTGGTGGCCAGTGCATTTACCGGAATCAGCATAACGATGTAGATGCTTCTCACGATGTTGGCAATAGCGAGTTCGCGCTGTCCCAACCTCTCCACTGCCACAAAGAAAACAAACCAGGTGGCCATCGACAGGAAATACTGAAGCATGGTGAAGCACGATATACTGAGAATGCGCATCAACAAAACCGGGTCGAACGACCGCAAGCGGTTGAGGCCATACTTTTTCAGGTTGACGGTGATGTACGTATAAATCAGGAAAAAGAGCAGAGAAGCCGCTTCGGCGATTACGGAAGCAATGGCTGCTCCTTTGATGCCCATTTCCGGAAGCCCGAAGTGTCCGAATATCAGGGCATAGTCCAGTACCACATTGGTCAGCGCCATAACCACTGCATTGATGGTGAGCACCTTGGTGCGGGTGATTCCGATGTAGAGTGCCCGGAACATCACGTTGACAAATGAGAAGAAGAACCCGAAGATGCGCCAGTCGAGAAACTCCATCGTGGCATCATAAATGCTTTCGGAAGAGACCAGCAGGCGCATGATGTTTCCGCCGAACGCTTTGGTGAATCCGAAGAGCAGGAGAGCCATGACCAACAGGAACAAGACTCCCTGAATCATGACCGGACCTACATCGCCGTAACGTGCTTCACCGTTGCGGCGGGCAATGACGATCTGGGAACCGGTGCTGAATCCGAAGGCAATGGTGAAAATACAAATATAGAAAAGCCCACCCATGGCAGAAGCACCGAGGGCTATCTCACTGACACGTCCCAGAAAGGCAGTGTCGGTGACGTTGATGACATTTTGCGCAAGCAAGCTCAGGAGAATCGGGTAACTGACACTCCAGATCTGTTTGTTGGTATACATAAAGAAGGGTTTAAGTTTGCAGGTTGCAAAGATACAACTTTCTGTAGAAGTAGACGAGCGGATAGGGGAAGAAGTCAATTTCTTCCTGAGGGAAACGTGAAGAGGATGGTCGGCTTTCCGTCCGGATTTGTCTGTACTTTGTAGTTTCCTCCGAAATACTCAAATAGCAGGCGGTTGATTTCGTGACGGATGCATACCTCTTGCGAAGTAAATCTTTCGTCAGCCAGCGGAGAGTTGGTGATGCGGAAGTTGATGAAGTTCTTCTCCGTGTCGAGTGTCACCTTAAAGTCGATTTCCCGTTTTTCTTTGTACTTCTGCGGATATGTCAGTGCACTCAGCAACGCCTGTGTGAAACGGACGGTGTCTACCCGGATGTTCAGGTCTGTGTCAATTTCGTTTTCCAAACGGATGACGGTACACCCTTCACTATGCATGCGCGCCATATAGGTAGCTTCATTGCAGAGTTCCGCCAGTCCGTACTCCTGAATGTTGAACTTCATCATTCCGGCTTCGAGCCGTGATAAATCAAGTACATCATTAACCAGGCGCATCAATTCTTCGGAGTTCTTCTGAATGATGGAAGAGTATTCTTTACGGAGCTCATCGGGCATGTTGGGTTCGGAGGCTATCAATTGTGAGAAACCCACTACACCGTTCAGCGGGATGCGGATGTGATAGCTTATGTTCGACAAAAAGCGATTTTTCATTTCGTTGGCTTCTTCCGCCATGCGGGTTGTTTCCCGTGTTTCTTTTTCCGATCGTTCCAAAGCCTTGCGTACGTGTGAAATGCGGAGCATGAAAGCAACCAGAATTATCAGGATAATGACCACCACTATTAAGGTGCCGAGTTGGATGTAGCTTTTCAGCCGTTCCTCTTCCAATGCCACTTTGTCGATGTTGTATTTGGCTTTTATCTGTTGCATCTGTTTGTCGAGAACGGTCGTTTCGATAGAGTCTTTAAGATGGAGCGTTTCGATGTACAGGGGAATGGCTTCCGCACTTCGTCCGGCTTCTGCCAGGAGGTCGGCTTTTGTCAATTTTTGGTGGATGTAATTGCTGTTGAAGTCCTCTTGCAGCAGTATGATGGTGGAGTCTATCTTGGCAAGTGCCCGGTCATACGCTTTGCAAGCCCGGAAGTATGCTGCATAGGCATCGTAATAGAGCACCCTGTAGAGAAAGAAGGTGTTGCCATTGAGAAATTTACCCGCTTTAACCAGATTTTTATGTGCTTGTTCCGGCTGGCCTGCATATAGATAATAATAGGTGTAATATACTTCGCAGAACAGGTAAACATCATAAAATGCCTCTTTGAGCATCGGGTTCGTGGAGGTATGGTGATGCAGTGTTTCTTTTAGCTTCGCAAGGTATTCGGAGAGTAATTGGTTGTTTTTCTGATCCTTGGTTATGGAAATCAGTTGACAGAGAATCGAGATTCGTACTACCGCATTATCTGTTTGTAAAGAGAGTTGATAGGCAGCTTCCAATGCTTTCATTCCTTCGTCCCATCTCTCTGTACTGATATAGACGTTGCCCAAGCATTGTTTTGCTCCGATCAGTCCGCGGGCGCAGTTCACTTTTTGGGCTCTTTCGTACATCAGGTTCGCTTCGTTGATGGCAAGTTCATACTGCTCTTCGTAGGTGCAGAGGTCTATCTGAAAGCGGAGCGCATCGAAATAGAGATCCCAGGTTTGCGATTTGCGGGCATAAGGCTCCATTGTGTCAAGCCATTTTTTTACGCTGTCCCGGTTGTTTTGGTTATAGTAGTACACTGTGTGCAGATAGGCGGCTATGGTGTTGTATCTGTCATTCTTCTGCAAGGTGGCTTCCTCGCGCAACAGACCCGAGAAGGTGATACACCTGGGAGTCAGTTGCTCTATTTGTGCCAGTCTCTTGAACATTTCCAGACGAGTCGAGTCATGCGGAAGTGACTGTGCCACCCGATACAGGCTGTCCGTTTCCGTTTGTGTATTTGCATGACACCATCCTAAGGCTCGGCAACATACTATGATGATAAGTATCAGTCGCTTCATCTTTCTGCCTCCTTTTCCTTTGCGGGCCGGACGGGGTGTGTAAACCGGAATCGCGCACCTTCGGTGTAGTCCGGGTCAATCCATATTCTCCCTCCGATTTGCTCGATGATAAGTTGACAGATCGAGAGTCCCAGACCTGTTCCCTGTGCACCTTCGTTCAGTTTCTCAAAACGATTGAATATCTGGTCCTGTTTTTCACGGAGGATACCACATCCGGTATCTGTCACAGTGAACAGAGCCATGGTTTCCGATTCTTTTTCTAATGTCAGGGTGATACTTCCTTCGGTAGTGAACTTGGTGGCATTGATCAGCAGGTTGATCAATACCTGTTGCAGGCGTGCCTCGTCTGTACGCAAAGTCAGTCTATCCAGTGAAGTGACAAAACTGACTCCGGCTTGTGTCTGCTTCACCTTCTCTACGGTGTTGATTACGTTACGGCATATATTGACGGCGTCACATTCTTTAAAATTGAAAGTCAGCTTGCCGGGATCGAGATTTGACAGGTCTATTACATCATTGATCAGCTTTAGCAGCAGTTCGGAGTTTTGCTGGATGATGTCATTGCATTGATACCGTGTGTCATTGTCGATGGATTCGTCGGTCAGGATGGATGAGAATCCGGAAAGTGCATTCAGTGGTGTTCGTATTTCGTGACTCATGTTCGACAGGAACAGACTTTTGGTACGTATCGAATTCTCGGCATACTTACGGGCTATTTCCAATTCTTCTTTGGAGCGGAGAAGCCGGTTGGACTCCTGCCGGATGCGGACAATCAACAGCAAAACAAGCATCAATATAAAGATGGAAGCTATGATGATCCACAAGATGATTTGGTTTCGTTGAATTTGGTTCCGGATTTCCATCCGGTCTATCTGGTACATTCCCCGTAGGTCATTGATTTGCCGGGCATAGCTCAGAGCGTTCAAAGAGTCTTTTTGCCGGTTGGCCTTTTGATAGATACGATAGGCTTCTTCCGTTCGTCCCATTTGAGTCAGCAGTTGGGCACACTCAAGCTGCAAACCGATGTGTTTGTTGGGGGCAGGTGCTTTAGGGACCTTTGTCAGGCGTTCGTATTGTTGCAGGGCCAGTTCATACTTCCCGACAGCCTGATAGTACTGGGCCAATATATAGTTGTAGATACTACGCAGGTAGAGAGAATTCAGTTGTTCGTGGATTTTCCCGGCTTTGTCCAGTTCGGCTTTTCCTTTTTCGGGATTACCGGACTCGATGTTATAGTAGGCATTGCACGCACATATGAAAAAGTGGAATGTAGGATTAGGGTTACCGGCATACAGGCTTTCAAACTTTTGCAGATAGATGCGTACCTCGTCCATGTGGGAGGCCTGAATCAGGGTCAGGATGAATTTCGGAAGAATCTCTTGTTCGAGGATTTCGCTACCCGGTATTTTGTCAAGCAATTCCAGAGCTTCTTTATAAGATTCGATGGCGGGTTGCTGCATGTTGGCATTCAAGTAGGCATCCCCAATGGCACGGCTGGAAAGAGCTATACCGATGGGGGAGTTCAATTCTTTGGCTTCCTTATACATCCGGCGGGCATGGTCGATGGCCATGTTCATGTCTCCTCGTGAGGCATAAGCTGTCACAATCAGTTGTTTCAACTGAAATAGAGTTTTATATTCTTTCTGCTTTTTCAGGAGAGGAGCCAATTCGTTGCCCCATTGGATAATACTGTCGTTGGGAGCTTCTTTGCTATAGTTGAGGCTGTTGTCGATCAGGTTCAGCAGCGCTGACACGTGCCTTGTTGCTTTGTTATCGGCAGCATATGTAGTGACAGAGTATAAGGTTACTGCTATTACTATAAGCGCTATATTGAAAGACCTTCCCACAGTAAATGTTGTTTTCCCGATGTTTGTTTTATGCTTGTTTATGATGCATGTAGTGCAAAGCTAAATAAAAAGAGTGAGAATCAAACAGAATCTCACTCTTTTTACTATATTTTGTTCACAAAAGGAACTCTTTAGCTGTTCATGCTCATCAGGAACTCGTCGTTGTCTTTGGTTTTTTCCAATCTGTCTTTTACGAAATCCATTGCTTCGATAGGATTCATATCCGACAGATACTTGCGTAGAATCCACATGCGGTCCAGTGTTTGCTTGTCGAGCAGCAAGTCGTCGCGGCGGGTGCTCGATGCCACAATGTTGACAGCAGGGAAGATACGTTTGTTACTTAGGTTGCGGTCGAGCTGCAACTCCATGTTACCTGTACCCTTGAACTCTTCAAAGATTACTTCGTCCATCTTCGAACCGGTGTCGATCAGGGCAGTAGCGATAATGGTGAGCGAACCTCCGTTCTCTATGTTACGGGCTGCTCCGAAGAAACGTTTCGGTTTGTGTAGTGCATTGGCATCCACACCACCCGAGAGTACCTTTCCTGATGCCGGAGATACAGTATTGTATGCGCGCGCCAGACGGGTGATAGAATCGAGGAAGATCACTACATCGTGTCCGCACTCTACCAATCTTTTAGCTTTTTCGAGTACGATGCCGGCAATTTTCACATGGCGTTCGGCAGGTTCGTCGAATGTAGAAGCAATCACTTCCGCATTGACACTGCGGGCCATGTCGGTTACTTCTTCCGGACGTTCGTCAATCAACAACATGATCATATATACTTCCGGATGGTTGGCAGCGATGGCATTGGCGATTTCTTTCATCAGGATGGTTTTACCGGTCTTGGGCTGAGCCACGATCAAGGCACGCTGTCCTTTACCGATTGGTGAAAAGAGGTCGACTACACGTGCCGACATCGAGTCGGAGTAGCCTCCTTTGCAAAGCTTGAACTTTTCGTCTGGGAACAGCGGAGTGAGATGGTCGAACGGTACACGGTCACGTACGAAAGCGGCATCACGTCCGTTGATTTTAGAAACCTTTACCAGCGGGAAGTATTTTTCGCCTTCTTTGGGCGGACGGATTACACCTTCTACTACGTCACCGGTCTTCAGACCGAACAGTTTGATCTGGGATTGCGAAACGTAGATATCGTCTGGTGAAGAGAGGTAGTTATAATCTGACGAACGGAGGAATCCGTAGCCATCCTGCATGATTTCCAATACACCGGTTCCGGTGAGGATATCATCAAATTCATAAGGTTTCTCACGTTCAATCACGCGGCGTTCCTGAACGGGTGCGGCTTCGGCGGCATTTTGTTGCGGCATGGGACGCTGTTGTACAGGCTGACGCTGGTTATTGTTGCGTTGGTTATTATTATTGTTGTTGTTATTGTTGTCGCGTGGGCGAATCACACGCGGGCGTTGGGGTTGTGCCACAGGTTCGGGGGCTGTTGCTGCTTCGGCTTTGGTCGATTCAAATTTGCCGAACAGTTCGGTTGGCAATTCTATTTTTTCCGAAGGCAGGTCTTCGATGGGGATAAAATCATCGTCTGCATCTATATCCGAGAGGATCGAGCTTTCTTCGTCTACAACGGCCGGTTTGGGTTTGAGAATCGGTTTGCTGATGGGACGTTTTTCTGCTTCCGGTTGGGCAGCGGGCTTTTCTTCTTGTGCCGATGGTACTGTTTCCGGTTTTTCGGTAGTTTCTTCTGCGGGTTTAGCTTCTGTTTCTACCTGATTTTTACGGGGACGTCCCGGTTTCTTTTTCGGAGTGGCATAAGGTGTCACTTTGACAGATTCGGCCGGAGTGGCGTTTGTTTCGGCGTTTGCCTCTTTAGCTGTTTCTGGGGTCGGTTCTGTTGTTTTAGGTTGTGGCTGTGTTTTGGCTGCAGGTGTTTTGGCATCTGTTTTAGTTAGTTCTCCATTCTTGGTAGAAGAGAAAACCTTGTCGGCGTTTTCCTTCTTTACTGTCACCCGAGAGCGTTTTTTCTTATCTTCTTTGCGTTCCTCTTTCAGTTTGTCGGCAGCTACCTTTTTAGTAGCTCCGGCTATGGCTTGTTCGTCGAGGATTTTGTAGACAAGTTCTTCTTTCTTAAGTGAGTCTGTTTTTTTGATACCCAATTCCTGGGCAATAGCTTGTAGTTCCGACAAATTCTTGTCGTTCAATTGAATGATGTTATACATACAGTATAGTGAGTTATTTAAATATTTTAATTTTATTCGTTGAAATACGTACGGCTGAAGCTGCGACGCAGGGGTCGGAAACTTAACAAACGCAATAATCTTTAAATGATGAATTAGGGATGTTTGGCTGAATCGGAAATCCGAATTTGTCTCCCGTTGGAGGGGTTCGGAATGTTTCAACGCCGCAAAGATAATAAATAATTTTGGTTTTTGTCTTCGTTTACTCTTTTTTTCTTCATAAAAGTGTACCTTTGTTGCATAAAAAGTAACTATTATGACAGCAAACGAAGTCCATTTGATTTATTTCTCGCCTACCCACACCTCTAAACAAGTTGGAGAGGCAATTGTTCGTGGAACCGGAATAACAAATGTGATAAACACGAATTTAACACAACAGGCAACTCAGGATTTAGTGATTGCCGAATCTGCATTAGCTATTATTGTCGTGCCGGTATATGGAGGCCGTGTAGCCCCTTTGGCCATGGATCGTCTGGCAAGTGTGCGCGGAAGTAATACTCCGGCGGTTATCGTGGTGGTATACGGTAACCGTGCTTACGAAAAATCGTTGATGGAACTTGATTATTGGGCTATTCAACAGGGGTTTAAAGTGATTGCCGGTGCTACTTTCATAGGAGAACACTCTTATAGTACAGAAAAATATCCCGTAGCTGCCGGACGTCCTGACGAACGTGACCTTGCTGTGGCAGCCGATTTTGGAAAGCAGATTTCAGATAAAATAGCATCTGCTACCGAACCGGAAAAATTATATGCGGTCGATGTCCGTAAAATCCGGCGTCCGCGTCAGCCTTTTTTCCCATTGTTTCGCTTTTTGCGGAAAGTGATTGCCTTGCGTAAAAGTGGGGTTCCCCTTCCCCGTACTCCTTGGGTGGAAGATGAATCTTTGTGTACTCACTGCGGTGCGTGTGCGAAAATGTGTCCTGTAAGCGCCATAGCCAAAGGTGACGAGTTGAATACGGATGCCGAACGCTGCATTAAATGTTGTGCCTGTGTTAAGGGATGCCCACAGAAAGCCAGAGTATATGATACCCCGTTTGCCGTACTACTGTCGCAATGTTTTGTTAAGCAGAAAGATCCCTGTACGTTGGTTTAATGAAAAAAGGTTAGTGGCATAGCATTGTGCAAGATTTTACTTGTTATTGGAGTTTGTTTCAATTAACATTGCGTGAATCATTTCCTTATAATTTGATTCTTGTGTGCAAATAACAAGTCTTTTGTATTTTAATAACTTGTTATTTGTATCCCAGGAATTATTTTTTTATGAAGAGATTTTTCTACTTACATAAATTTAATTAGCCAGTTGTGAAAAGTATAACTAAAAATGATTTTAGTGTACGGCAAATTGGTCAGGATTGGCGGATCTGTCAGTATCATTTAATAAATGGAGATTCTGTTTCCTGAACTATTATACTCAATTATTGTTTTAAATAAACGTTTAAGATACAGTTACCTTAATATAATTATGCTGACATTTACCGATAACTTTGAGAATGATAAAGAGTTGATTCTTCGTGATCATCTGGCACTTGAAAGAACCAAGCTGGCTAATGAAAGAACTTTGTTTGCATATATCCGTATGGCACTTTACCTTTTGACTGTGGGGATAGGGATATTTCAAATTGAAAGCATTTCACGTTTGGATGGGCTGGCGTGGGGATGTATTATAGCTGGAATTTTTTTGTTTTTCTTGGGCTTTGTCCGTTTCGAACAAATGAGAAAGCATCTGAAACAGTATACGAAAACATGTCGTGATACTGAGAATGAATCGTCACGGAAGAAGTGATTTTTATTCTAGATTATTCGATAGGCTTGTCTTCGTGTATTTCAATGGTTTTGGTGGCTACTGCATATTCGTCGGGGAAAATTTTACTTCCCATTTCGTTTGCCCATGCTTTGGTAAACTCTGCACCGGTATATATGATGATGGAAGAATAATAAATCCAAGTGACGAAAACCACCATGAACGCAGCAGCCCCATAGACGGTCCCCACATTGGCTATTCCTATATAAAAGGAAATTCCCCATTGACCTATCAGTAGCAGTATGGTGGTTACAACAGCTCCGATGCAAACGTCTTTACTCTTGATTTTGGCATCGGGCAATATTTTAAATATGAGTGTAAAGATGATGGTAGTGACACTCATATTTATGATGATTCCTACCACTTTTACCAACGAATCGGCTACTTCCGGATACTTAAAGATGAATTTTTGACTGAGTTCTCCGATTATATTGGTAATGGTGAATGTAATCAGGAGAATGAAGGCAAATACAAGTATTATTGAGAAAGAAAGTATCCGGTTTTTAATAAATTTAAGCCAGCTCTTTTTAGGAACGGCTTTTATTCCCCAAATTGAATTTAATGAACTTTGTATTTCTGCAAAAATAGTGGTGGCACCAAAAATAGAGATACCTAAGCTGACAAAGGCGGCCGACCTGGAGGAGTCTGTATTTTCTGCATTTTCTATAATAGAACGAAGGGCCTCGGTAACTTCAGGGCCCACAATCGGTTGTAGTTGGACATAAAGTTGATTGGCCAAATCCATATGGAAAAAGACACCGACAGTGACTAGAAGGGAAAGAAAAGGAATAATTGAAAACAAAGTCGCATAGGCTAATGAAGCGCTCAACCTCATAACGCTGTCGTCTATGAATCCCCAAACTGTATCTTTTATTATTTTGAAGAGCAGGGATAAACTAAGTCTTTTCTTTCTTTCGGAATGGATTTCCATTTTAATTCTTTTTTATCCAAACAGCAATATTACGGGTATTAACAGAAAATTCTCCACTTCCTTTTTCGTCTAATGTGATTTCTTGCTGAATATTTCCGGTTATTTCATGCCATATTTCACCTTTATGTTCTTCGCCCAAATCCATCTTTTTACTGCCGGCTTCATCATTAGACATTAAAAAGACTAAACCGGAACCGACATGTTCTTCATCTCCCGTACGAATAAAGCCGATGGCGGAAGGATGATCGAAATACTCAATCTGATCGCCATAAGCATATTTTCTTCTGGCATCCAGAAGAATATTAATGATTTGGGTATGAGGTGAGTTTTCTCCTTTGACACCATAATAATCTCCGTAGAACAAACAAGGATAACCGTCTTTCATTAATAATATCAGACCATAGGCCAATGGTTTGAACCAGTCTTCTATTTGTGATTCCAAGGAACTGCCCGATTGCGAATCGTGATTGTCGACAAAAGTGACTGCCAGATCACAGTGGTGCTCGACTAATGTGTTTTTTAGGATATTCTGCAGATCATAATTCTTGCCTTCTTGTGATGCTTGGAATAAATTATAATGTAATGGAACATCAAATAGGTTGACTTTGTGACCCACGGATTTTATGTATGCATCGAGTGTGTTCAAATCACCATTCCAATATTCGCCAACAGCGTAGAATTTGTCTCCTTTTTCGCTTCTTACCGCATCCAGGAATTGTGCAATGAACTTGTCTTTCATGTGTTTGATGGCATCCAGACGCATTCCGTCGAGGTTCAGCTCTTTGGAAACCCATTTTCCCCAACGATTCAATTCGGTGACTACTTCAGGATGATCCAGGTCTATATCATTGCATAATAAGAAATCGTAGTTGCCATTTTCATTGTCAACCCCTTCGCTCCACGCTTTGCCTTCACCCTGTATCTGGAAGATGCCACTCCGCTTTTTGGCATCGTCAAAACCGGTTCCTGAAAAATGATACCAATGCCATTTGAAGTCTGAATATTTATCCTTACGTCCATGGAAGCTGTATCCGGTCCAGCCCTGTATTTCGAACGGTTTTCCTAATACTTGGGTTCTATCATTGGGATCGACTTCTACAACTATGAACTTTTCAGTGAAATCACCTCCTGCCTTATGATTCAGTACTACATCCAGATAAACGGAAATATGATTTTTATGTAATTCATCGATCATTTCTTTCAGTTCTTCTTTCGTACCATATTTCGTTCTTACGGTTCCTTTTTGATCAAACTCGCCGAGATCATACAAATCGTAGGTTGCATAACCTTCGTCTTGTTGTTCGTCGGCTTTGTAAGCGGGGGGAATCCATACTGCTGTCACACCAATCTCATGTAAATGTGATGCATCTTCTTTTAATTGTTTCCATAAATTTCCGTCATTTGGCAGATTCCATTCAAAATACTGCATCATTACACCATTTTCCATTATCCAATGCATTTAGTTATCGGAAAATAACAAAGAAGTGTATGATAAGGTTTCTTGTGTTTACCCAAAAGCACTGAAAGAAAGGATATCGGCGTTTGTGATTAGACTAACATGCGTTATTTGTCTTGCCATCATATCCCCATTTAACGTAAACAGCTCCCCAGGCAAATCCGGCTCCGAAAGCGGTGAAAATCAAATTATCACCTTTTTTGAGTTTATTTTCGAAATCCCAAATGCATAATGGAAGCGTACCTGCACTGGTATTGCCGTAGTGTTCGATATTGATCATAACCTTTTCTAATGGTACATCCAGACGTTGGGCAACAGCACTGATGATACGTTGATTGGCCTGGTGGGGAACGACCCAGTCTATTTCATCTTTTGTCAGTTGGTTTCTTTCGATGATCGACTCACATGCATCTGACATATTGGCTACAGCATATTTAAATACTGTACGTCCTTCTTGGTGAAGGTAATGCATGTGGTTGTCAACTGTAAAATAAGAAGGGGAACAAACTGAACCACCGGCTTTCATGTGTAAAAAAGGAAGTCCTTTGCCGTCTGTTCTTAAAACGGAATCGATAACTCCTAAATGATCTGTTGTGGGTTCCAACAAGAAAGCTGCTGCACCATCAGCGAAAATAGGACAGGTGGCACGATCGGTATAGTCTATCACAGACGACATTTTATCGGCACCAACAATAATGACTTTTTTGTATTTTCCCGAACGGATAAAGTTAGCCCCGGTTTCTAATGCATATAAGAAACCGCTGCAGACCGCTTGCATGTCAAAGGCAAATGCATTTTTCAACCCCACTCTTTCGCATAAAATGGAAGCCGTTGAAGGAAGCCGATAATCGGGAGTGGTGGTAGCTACAATTACCAGGTCAATATCATCCGGATTACTTTGAGTACGTTGCATCAGTTGTTTGACAGCTTTTCGTGCCATGTATGAGGTGCCGAGTCCTTCTTCATTCAGGATGCGTCTTTCTTTGATTCCGATACGTCCCATGATCCATTCATCGGTGGTATCTACAATTCTGGATATCTCATCATTAGTCAGGATATAATCGGGCACATATCCTCCAACTCCTGTAATTACTGCATTGATTTGTTTCATTAACTTTGTCTAAATAAGTAAGTTCTTAAGCGGGGGAAGTATAAAATGACTCCGAAAACTTACAACTTCTCGGATTGCATCTAAAATACCGGGCGCAAATATACAGAAAAGAAAGATTTATTCAATATCTTGTAATCTAAATGCGTTGAATTTCTTAGTGAGATTAGGATAAGTTATAATACAGAAATAGAATTAGGGAAATGATTAAATGAAGGAAGATAGGTTGCTTTGCAAGAAAAGAAAGAAATAATCAGGTCTGATTTTCTTAGTAAGAGTGAGGTCTTAATCTGATTTGTGTATCTGTTGGTTCAAGTGTTTTTGCTACTTTTTTACTTCTTTGGGTAACCATACTTTAGTCTGTTTCTGTATTTCTCGTTAATGCTTAGTAAATGGCCTATGTTATTCCGAAAGTATTTAATTTTCACGTTTTTGTTTATAAAAAGAAACTCCTGTAATTGTCAAAATTACAGGAGTTTATATCATTTGATCAAGAAACGGTGGTTACTTTGCCAATGCCTGAGCTACATCTACCGCACAAGCCACAGTACAGCCTACCATCGGGTTGTTACCAATTCCCAGGAATCCCATCATTTCTACGTGAGCAGGAACGGATGAAGAACCGGCGAACTGAGCGTCTGAGTGCATACGACCCATTGTATCAGTCATACCGTATGAAGCAGGACCGGCAGCCATGTTATCCGGGTGAAGAGTACGACCTGTACCACCACCTGAAGCTACTGAGAAGTATGGCTTACCTGCCAGTACACGTTCTTTCTTGTAAGTACCTGCAACCGGGTGTTGGAAACGCGTCGGGTTAGTAGAGTTACCTGTGATAGATACATCTACACCTTCTTTCCACATGATAGCTACGCCTTCACGTACATCATCTGCACCATAGCATTTTACTTTTGCACGAGGACCGTCAGAGTAAGCAATTTCACGTACTACTTTCAGTTCACCTGTGAAATAGTCAAACTGTGTTTGAACATAAGTAAAGCCGTTGATACGAGAGATGATCTGAGCAGCATCTTTTCCAAGACCGTTCAAGATACAACGCAGAGGTTCTTTACGTACTTTGTCTGCTTTTGCAGCGATTTTGATAGCACCTTCGGCAGCAGCGAAAGATTCGTGACCTGCCAAGAAAGCGAAACATTTGGTTTCTTCACGTAACAACATAGCAGCCAGATTTCCATGACCGATACCAACCTTACGGTCGTCAGCTACAGAACCCGGGATACAGAATGCCTGCAGACCTATACCGATAGCTTCGGCAGCATCAGCAGCGTTTTTGCAACCTTTCTTGATAGCGATAGCAGCACCTACTACGTAAGCCCACTTAGCATTTTCAAAACAGATCGGTTGAGTTTCTTCACACGTTTTATAAGGATCAACTCCAGCAGCTTCGCAGATAGCGTTAGCTTCTTCGATGTCTTTGATACCGTTAGCGTTCAAGGCTTCGATGATACCTTTGATACGGCGGTCCTGACTTTCAAATTTTACTTCTCTAATCATAATTTCTTTTCCTCCTTATATTATTCGTGACGTGGATCAATGTGTTTAACAGCTCCCTGTTCTGCAGTGAAGCGTCCGTAAGTACCGGTAACTTTCTTCAATGCTTCATTCGCATCAGTACCCTTCTTGATTTCATCCATGAATTTGCCCATGTGAACGAATTCGTATCCGCAGATTTCATCGTTTTTGTCAAGAGCAATTGTCTTGATGTAACCTTCTGCCATTTCAAGGTAACGAGGACCTTTAGCCAAAGTACCGTACAATGTACCTACCTGGCTACGCAGACCTTTACCTAAGTCTTCAAGACCTGCACCGATGATCAGACCACCTTCTGAGAAAGCTGACTGAGTACGTCCGTAAACGATCTGTAAGAAGAGTTCGCGCATAGCAGTGTTGATGGCGTCACAAACTAAGTCTGTGTTCAATGCTTCGAGGATAGTTTTTCCTGGGAGGATTTCAGCAGCCATAGCAGCTGAGTGAGTCATACCTGAACAGCCGATAGTTTCAACCAGAGCTTCCTGGATGATACCTTCTTTTACGTTCAGAGTCAGCTTACATGCACCCTGCTGAGGAGCACACCAACCCACACCGTGTGTCAGACCTGAAATATCAACAATTTCTTTTGATTTTACCCATTTTCCTTCTTCGGGTATGGGAGCCGGTCCGTGGTTAGGACCCTTCTTTACAACACACATGTGTTCCACTTCGTGTGAATAAGTCATAATTAGCTCTTTTTTAAGTGATATAATTAAAAATACGTAGTCACGATTCTCAAATCGCTCACAAAGGTAGTCGTTTTATTTGTTTTTGCAAATCGGGTTTTATTACTTTTTTATGAAAAGAGAAAAATAGAATTTGTGGTTTTGTTAGATTGTAATGTGGAGATGACATTTTAGATAATCTTTGTTTTGTTGAACTATTACTCTGATTCTTTGTTTCTTCTGAGAAAAATTGATCGGTTATGAATTTGAATGAGGTAGATATACATTATTTAATTGCAGCCATTAGTGTGATAACTTCGGCATTGGTGTTTTACACAATAGGAGTGTGGGGAGAGCGACTGCAGAAGAGGTTGAAATTTTGGCATCTGGTATTTTTTTTGTTGGGACTGCTGGCTGATTCTGTGGGAACGGCTTTAATGGAGAATATTGCGCGACTCACACACTTGCATGATGAAATACATACTGTGACCGGCATTATCGCTATCCTGTTGATGTTTATTCACGCTATGTGGGCTATCTGGACGTATGTGAAAGGGAGTGAAAGAGCCAAGGAACATTTCAACCGTTTCAGTATTGTGGTGTGGTGCATTTGGTTGATACCTTACTGCATAGGCGTATATCTTGGTATGTCATTGCATCATTGATTATCAATTATAAGGATTGAGAATTGAATCCCGTCTGTTTCTTTGTATTGTGTAGATTGCTTTGAATAAGATGCTATACTTGTCAAATCTTTAATTATCTACCTTTAGAAGGTATTAGTGAAATTCTCGGAGAACAAATTGATGAACCTGTTATTCTTTTGTAAATTAGAAGGTTACTATGACTTGCTGTTTGTCGGTAAAAGGCTTGTTTTAACACACTGTTAAAACAAATGTTTTGATGATAGAGAAGAAGGCTTTTAAATGTAAAACACTTGTTCTTTGTATTCAAGCACAGAATGCATAGAAGATGGCATTAACAACGTTAATTGATAACGCTTGTTGCAATACCGAACTACAATGAACTGACATGCGATCCGGCAGAGAAGGTGATCAAATTATTCGTTATAGGATTATTATTGAAGAAAATTAAACGGGTTTCTAAAAAACTTATCAAAAAGCCTTTCTGAACCATATATTTCCGTATTTTTGTTTCCTGATATTTATAAATATAGAATTCACCTTATTATATATAGTGGAAATGATAGAAGTTACGGATGCCTCTTTGCAAAAAGCTGCGGGTGAGGGAATGGATGAATTTATCCAGGTGTTTACAGACAAGTATAAAGAAGTGATTGGCGGGGAACTTACTGCCGAAACAATGCCACTGTTGACAGGGGAGCAGCACTCTTTGCTGGCCTATCAGATTTTTCGGGATGAAGTCATGTTCGGTGGCTTTTGTCAATTGATTCAGAATGGGTATGGAGGTTATATCTTTGATAATCCTTTTGCAAAGGTAATGCGCCTGTGGGGAGCCGAGGATTTCTCGAAGTTGGTTTATAAAGCTAAGAAGATATACGATGCTCATCGCCACGATCTGGAGAAAGAGCGTACAGAGGATGAATTTATGGCTATGTACGAGCAATACGAGGCCTTTGATGATCTTGAAGAAGAATATCTGGATATTGAGGAGGAGGTTACAGCACTGGTAGCAAGCTATGTAGACGATCATTTAGAGTTGTTTGCAAAAATAGTTAAGTAATAGATGCAGTATTTTTTAAGTCTCTGCATTTACTTATTGTGAATTAGAATTTATATCTTTGCAAACTCTAAAAAATAGATTTATGAAACAATTGAAATTAATGGTGTTGACCTTAACCCTGTTGATGGGTACTATGTTTACTTCATGTATGGATTCCGGAGAAAGCGGTCCTCAGCAGTGGGCCGGTGTGGTGAAAGTGAATGATAGAATGGGTTATGTTACATTCACAGATGCTGCCGGTACGGAACTGATCCCTACTAACACGATTCCTGTAACTTTGAATGCAAGAATGGCTTACATTTATTGCCAGGTTGATGAAGGTCAGGACCTCTCAACAAATCCTAAGTCAATTAAAATTACACTTTTAGCAGATCCTACAGGAATTGATGCTACAGCAATAACCACTCCGAAAGTAGGTGAATCAGGTGATGTGACTACTAATGCACCTGTTGGTTCGTTGAGTTTTGTATCAGGATATTCAACTGTGGCCCCATTTCAGTTTAGTGAAAATACGATTGTATTACCGGTACTTTATCGTGTGAAAAATGTGACTACTACAGAAGATATTAAAAATGAGCTCGCTAAACATACTTTTACTCTTGTCTGCTATACAGATGATATTAAATCTGGTGATACCATTTTGAAACTTTATTTACGCTATAAAGTTGAGGATGAACCTGCTGCTATTGCTGAGCGTGCAACACGTACTTCCAGCTTTAAGGCTTATGAAATCAGCCAAATCTTAAGAGAATATACTCTGAAGAGTGGACAAACTAAACCTGCTAAAATAACTATAGTAGCACAGCAAAATGAGTACAACAATAAGTTGGAAGATACTTCTACTATAGAGAAGGTATATGAAATAGAATATAAAACTGCGGAATAATTTGAATTACAAAGCATTATTTCAAATAGCAATGTCATTGATTTCCTCTCCGGCCAAGGCCTGGGAGGAAATTCGTTTAGAGGATAGACGGGCAGTTCTTACTGTTTTTGTCTATCCTATGATTGGTTTATGTGGTTTATCCGTATTCATTGGTGCTTTGTGGACTAATGGTTGGGGAGGACCACAAAGTTTCCAGTTGGCCATGACGCAGTGTTGTGCGGTGGCGGTAGCTTTGTTCGGAGGTTATTTTCTGGCGGCTTATGCTATCAATCAGATGGGGATAAAAATGTTTGGTATGACCAATGATATCCCTTTGGCACAGCAGTTTGCAGGTTATGCGTTAGTTGTCACTTTTTTGTTACATATAGTAACCGGATTGCTTCCTGATTTCAGTATTATCGGTTGGCTGCTCCAATTTTATATCGTTTATGTGGTATGGGAAGGAGCAAGGGTTGTGATGCTGGTAGAAGAAAAGAATCGGTTGCGTTACACCATTTTCTCGTCGATTTTGTTAATACTATGTCCGGCGGTAATACAAGTTGTGTTCAACAAGCTAACAGCTATATTAAATTAAGAAAATAAAATGAAACTGGCTCCTATAAATATAAAGAATAAACGTGCTACTTTCGACTATGAGTTGATCGATACTTATACAGCAGGTATTGTGTTGACCGGGACGGAGATTAAGTCCATCCGTCTGGGTAAGGCAAGCTTGGTAGATACGTTTTGCTATTTTGCGAAAGGCGAGTTGTGGGTGAAGAATATGCACATTGCCGAATATTTTTATGGCTCGTATAATAATCATGCGGCCCGACGTGACCGTAAGTTGCTATTGAGCAAAAAGGAGCTGAATAAATTGGAAAGAGGGACGAAAGACGCCGGATTCACCATTGTCCCTGTGCGTTTGTTTATTAATGAAAGAGGTTTGGCCAAAGTGGTTGTAGCTTTGGCTAAAGGTAAAAAGCAATATGATAAACGGGAGGCTTTGAAAGAAAAAGACGACCGTCGTGATATGGACAGGATGTTTAAACGATGATAGGTTTGTACCTTTAGCAATGAAAAAAACTATTCAACAGCTGGTACTCGAACGTATCCTTATATTGGATGGCGCTATGGGTACAATGATTCAGCAATATAATCTTAGAGAAGAAGATTTTCGTAATGAGCGCTTTGCGCATATTCCCGGTCAACTGAAGGGGAATAATGATTTACTTTGTCTCACACGCCCTGATGTGATTCGGGATATACACCGTAAGTATCTAGAAGCCGGTGCAGATATCATTGAGACGAATACTTTTAGTTCTACTACTATTTCTATGGCCGATTATCATGTACAAGAGTATGTGCGTGAAATGAATCAAGCGGCTGTAAAGCTGGCACGTGAAGTGGCCGATGAATATACGGCACTAAATCCCGATAAACCCCGTTTCGTAGCCGGTTCGGTAGGTCCTACCAATAAAACATGTTCTATGTCGCCGGATGTGAATAATCCGGCTTATCGTGCTGTGACTTATGATGAAATGGCTGATGCTTATCAGCAACAGATGGAAGCTATGCTTGAAAGTGGGGTAGATGCTTTATTGATAGAAACTATCTTTGATACGCTGAATGCCAAAGCTGCTATTTTGGCGGCAGAACGTGCAATGAAGGCTACAGGAGTAAAAGTGCCTGTTATGTTATCTGTGACGGTTTCCGACACCGGAGGACGTACTCTTTCCGGACAGACGTTGGAAGCTTTCCTGGCTTCAGTGCAACACGCTGATATCTTCTCTGTCGGGTTAAACTGTTCGTTTGGTGCCAGGCAACTGAAACCTTTCTTAGAGCAATTGGCCGCTCGGGCTCCTTATTATATTAGTGCTTATCCGAATGCTGGTCTACCTAATAGTTTGGGAAAATATGACCAGACTCCGGCAGATATGGCCCATGAAGTAAAAGAGTATGTTCATGAAGGATTGATCAATATCATAGGCGGGTGCTGTGGTACTACCGATGCCTATATTGCAGAATATCCTGCATTGATTGCCGGAGCAAAACCGCATATTCCGGTTTGTAAACCGGATTGTATGTGGCTTTCGGGATTAGAACTGTTGGAAGTGAAACCTGAAATAAATTTCGTTAACGTGGGGGAACGTTGCAATGTAGCCGGTTCGCGTAAATTTCTTCGTTTGATTAATGAAAAGAAATATGACGAGGCATTATCCATTGCCCGTAAACAGGTAGAAGACGGAGCACTGATTATCGATGTAAATATGGACGACGGCCTTCTGGATGCAAAGGAGGAGATGACAACTTTCCTTAATCTGGTGGCTTCGGAACCGGAAATTGCTCGTGTTCCTGTAATGATTGATTCTTCGAAATGGGAAGTTATCGAAGCCGGATTGAAATGTCTTCAAGGAAAATCAATTGTGAATTCCATCTCGTTGAAAGAGGGAGAGGAGAAATTCCTTGAACATGCTCGTACGGTTCGCCAATATGGTGCGGCTGTGGTAGTGATGGCTTTTGATGAGAAAGGGCAAGCTGATACAGCCACCCGTAAAATAGAAGTTTGCGAACGGGCCTATCATTTGCTTGTAGATAAGATAGGATTCAATCCGCATGATATCATTTTCGACCCGAATGTATTGGCTGTGGCAACAGGGATCGAGGAACATAATAACTATGCGGTAGATTTTATAGAGGCGACGGCTTGGATTAAAAAGAATCTTCCGGGCGCCCATATCAGTGGGGGAGTAAGTAATCTTTCGTTCTCATTCCGTGGAAACAACTATATTCGTGAAGCGATGCATGCCGTATTTCTTTACCATGCCATTCAGAAAGGGATGGATATGGGGATTGTGAATCCGGGTACTTCTGTATTGTATACAGATATTCCGGCGGATGTACTCGAGAGGATTGAAGATGTAGTATTAAACCGGAGAAGTGATGCCGCAGAACGATTGATAGAATTGGCTGACCGGTTAAAGGAGGCTTCTGCGGGTAATACTTCGGCCGGGCAACCGGTAAAACATGATGCCTGGAGGGACGGTACGGTAGAAGAACGCTTGCAATATGCTTTGGTAAAAGGAATCGGGGATTTTCTGGAAGAAGATCTTGCTGAGGCTTTGCCTAAATATGATAAAGCGGTGGATGTGATTGAAGGACCGTTGATGAATGGAATGAATCATGTGGGCGAATTGTTTGGCGCAGGTAAGATGTTTCTTCCACAAGTGGTGAAAACAGCCCGTACGATGAAGAAAGCCGTTGCAATCTTACAACCTATTATAGAATCGGAAAAGGTGGAAGGTACTGCTTCGGCAGGAAAAGTTTTGCTGGCCACTGTGAAAGGGGATGTGCATGACATTGGCAAAAATATAGTCTCGGTTGTGATGGCATGTAATGGTTACGATATTATTGATTTGGGAGTGATGGTACCGGCTGAATCGATTGTCCAAAAAGCCATTGAGGAGAAAGTGGATATGATCGGACTTAGTGGGTTGATTACTCCTTCACTGGAAGAGATGGTACATGTGGCTATGGAATTAGAAAAAGCCGGATTGGATATTCCATTGTTGATAGGAGGAGCGACTACCTCTAAACTACATACAGCATTGAAGATTGCTCCGGTTTATCACGCTCCGGTTGTTCACTTGAAGGATGCTTCGCAGAATGCGGGCGTTGCTGCTCGGCTGATGAGTCCGAAATCGAAAGAAGAGTTGGCAAAAGAATTATCCGGTGAATATGAAGCCCTTCGTGATAAGAGTGGCATGATGAAGCGTGAAACCGTTTCATTGAAAGAAGCTCAGGAAAACAGATTGAAACTTTTTTGATATAAAAAGAAATTATGGTAATAAAGAAAGCGATTTATGTATGGGTGATCGGGATACTGGGAATGATTTCATTCGCAGCTTGTTCAACTGCTTCTCAAGGAGAAGCCCCTTCGACATCCAATGCTGCGTTGGATAATATTTTTGCACGTAAAAGTGTGCGGGCTTATTTAGACAAGGAAGTAGAAAAAGAAAAAATAGATTGGATGCTACGTGCCGGAATGGCTGCACCATCCGGAAAAGATATTCGTCCGTGGGAGTTTGTATTGGTCACCGACCGGGTTGCTCTTGATTCGATGGCCGCTGCTTTACCTTATGCAAAGATGCTGACTCAAGCTCGCTATGCCATTGTTGTATGTGGAGATGTAGCTCAATCTTCCTATTGGTATCTGGATTGTTCGGCTGCTGCACAGAATATATTATTGGCTGCCGAAGCACAGGGGCTGGGTGCGGTATGGACAGCTGCTTATCCTTATGAAGACCGTATCAGGGTTGTTCGTAAATATACGGAGCTTCCGGGGAATATAGTGCCCCTGTGTGTGATTCCGTTTGGTTATCCGGCAACTACCCAAGAGCCTAAACAGAAATTTGATGAGAAAAAAATTCATTACGATAAGTTTTAAACCGTTTATTGGCTTTTCTGAAAGCTGCTTCTGATAAAACGAGGCAGCTTTTTTATTTTTATTCCTTTCCTTCTGATAATTTCTGCATTTTGTTTCTCTATTTCAATAAATTCCTTACATTTGCACCAATATTAATCGAAATCTGATACACGAATGTTTGGAATTAGCGACTCACTTATCATTTTGCCATACTTGCTTTCGGTAGTATGTGTGCTCTTTGCTGCTTGGTTTGGCTTCAAATACTGGAATAAAGACGACGAAAAAGATAAAACACGATGAATACATTTACACTTGGACTGATTGTGATAGCCTATCTGCTGTCACTGGCCTATCTTGGTTTTTTAGGTTATAAGAAAACATCCTCCGCCAGTGATTACCTGGTAGGAGGTCGACAGATGAATCCGTTTGTCATGGCACTCTCTTATGGTGCCACTTTTATATCAGCTTCTGCTATTGTCGGCTTTGGTGGGGTAGCAGCAGCTTTTGGTATGGGTATTCAGTGGCTTTGCTTTTTGAATATGTTTATAGGTGTAGTGATTGCCTTTATTTTTTTCGGACTCCGGACGCGGCGAATGGGTGCTAAATTGAATGTAAGTACATTTCCTCAATTGTTAGGCAGGCATTATCGTTCACGGGGAATACAAGTCTTTGTTGCCGCAGTGATTTTCCTCGGAATGCCTTTGTATGCCGCAGTGGTTATGAAAGGTGGTGCTGTCTTTATCGAACAGATTTTCCAGATTGATTTTAATATTTCACTTTTAATATTTACATTGGTAATAGCTGCCTATGTGATCGCAGGAGGTATGAAAGGAGTAATGTATACAGATGCTTTACAGGCAGTTATTATGTTTGGCTGTATGCTGTTTCTGCTTTTTTCGTTGTATCGGGTACTGGATATGGGCTTTACTGAAGCCAATCAGGCTCTGACGGACATAGCTCCCTTAGTTCCTGAAAAATTTAAGGCGTTGGGACATCAAGGGTGGACGGCTATGCCTGTTACCGGTTCACCTCAATGGTATACATTAGTCACTTCTCTTATCTTGGGAGTTGGAATCGGTTGTCTTGCGCAGCCTCAGTTGGTTGTGCGTTTTATGACGGTTGAAAGTAGCAAACAACTAAACCGTGGGGTTTTTATCGGGTGTTTTTTTCTGATTATTACCGTAGGTGCTATTTATCATGCAGGTGCATTGAGCAATCTTTTCTTTCTTAAGACCGAAGGTGTTGTAGCTACGGAAGCAGTCAAAGATATGGATAAAATCATCCCATACTTTATAAATAAGGCAATGCCGGATTGGTTTGCCGCTCTTTTTATGCTCTGTATCCTTTCTGCCAGCATGTCTACACTGAGTTCACAGTTTCATACGATGGGAGCTTCGGTTGGTTCCGATATTTATGGTACTTACAAGCCTCGTTCACGTGGTAAATTGACTAATGTGATCCGTTTGGGAGTTTTATTTTCAATTTTAGTGAGTTATATTATCTGCTATATGTTGCCCAACGATATTATAGCCCGTGGAACTTCTATTTTTATGGGTATTTGCGCTGCAGCTTTCCTGCCGGCCTATTTTTGTGCTTTATATTGGAGACGTGCTACCCGTCAGGGAGTGATGGCAAGCCTTTGGATAGGGACTATAGGTAGTTTGTTTGCGCTGGCCTTTCTGCACCAGAAAGAGGCTGCGGCAATGGGGGTATGCAGGTGGCTTTTCGGTAAGGATGTGTTGATCGAAGCCTATCCTTTTCCGATGATAGATCCGATATTGTTTGCATTGCCATTATCGGTAGCAGCCGTTATTATTGTGAGTTTATTAACAGAGAAAGGGAAAAAATAAAATATACTATATGCTGTCAAGGGCTTGCAATTCTTATAATTGCGAGCTTTTGCCCTATTTCAACTTTTTATTTTCTTCTTATACGATTCATATCTTGAGTTAATGTCTCTGACGAAATTGTAGGTCTCTATTCCACGGAAATATCCGTTTTTGCATACCGGATCAGTGAAATATTCTTCATTGCTTTTTAGTAGGATGTAATTTTCCACATTGTCTGTCCATACGGTTTTATTCTTACCGTATTTATCTGCCAGTGCAATTGCGTCAAAAATATGTCCCAGCCCGGCATTATATGAAGCGAGTATAAACTTAATCCGTTCCTGTTTATCCGGCACCATGCTTAGGCTGCGATCTGTCGCTGCAATGTATTTCACCGCAGCTTTGATACTTTCTTCCGGGTTTTGCTCTTTGCCCGGTGGAACCCCCATTGCACGGGCGGTGGCAGGCATTAATTGCATCAGTCCCTTTGCTCCGGCCCATGATACGGCAGTTGTATCGAAGTTCGATTCGGTATAGGCCAAGGATGCCAACAGACGCCAGTCCCAACCTATCTCTTGCGCATATTTCTTGAATAAGTTGTCATAATGAGAGATTTTACCCTCTTTTAAGGATAAAATGGGAGAATGAGGCATTGCTTTACTGATCTCAAAATATCGTTTCATACTTGCGGTATATGCCGGCGAAGTCATATTCTGTTTATGCCATTCGTCTGCTGCTGCTGCCAGTTGCGGACAATCTTTACGTACGGCCCAGGAAGCGCGTTGGTCAAAACTGATAGACAGACTGGTGTTCAGGTTAGGATAATAAGTTGCATTCAACTTAGCGACATCATTATCAGCCACTGTATAAGGAATTTTACCTTGTGCAACTTGGGTTATCAAATCCTCGGCAGTAATGCTGTCATTGGTTACTTGATGAATCAGAATGCCTCCTCCCAGCTCTTTATTCAAGTTAACCAATCGTTCGTAATATTTGCCCGGTTTCACATATATATTTTTTCCGACCAACTCAGTTACATCTTTTAGCGGTTTTGTTTTCCCATTGGTTCGTTGGACAATTACCTGGTGGGTGATTACTTCTTCGCCACAATAGATCAGGCTGTCTTTTAATTCTTTAGTAATCGGAATATTGTATGCGATAATATCTCCTTCGCCATTTAGTAACTTTCGGATGAGTTCCGGTACGTTTTTGGCTACTTCTATTCGCAATTTCACTCCTAAACTTTTGGCAAATTGTTCACTGAGTTCGTATTGGAAACCCATGTCTTGCCCACGATAGATGAAATAAGAAGTAGAACTATAAAGAGTCAGAACAACGAGTTCTCCGCTATCTTTGATTTGTTCCAGATCGTGTGCAGAGGACTCCTCTGTAGCTACTGCTTGTTTGTTGCGGCAAGACAATACACAGAAAAGAAAAAAAAGCAGGGAGTAAATTATCAGATGCCGTTTCATGGCCTACCGATGTGTTTTTTTATGTACATGGTCAATATATCGATGGCTACTTGATTGCTCCCTCCTTCAGGAACAATCAAATCTGCGTAGCGTTTACATGGTTCGATGAACTGTAAATGCATAGGTTTCAGCACGCGCGTATATCGCTCCATTACAGCCTCTGCAGTGCGGCCCCTTTCCACTACGTCACGTTGGATCACACGGATCAACCGTTCGTCCGGATCGGCATCTACAAATATTTTCAGATCCATCATATTACGTAGCTTTTTGTCACATAAAGCCAGGATACCTTCGATTATGACCACTTCACGTGGTTCAATATGGATCGTTTCGGGTTGGCGGGTACAAGTCAAATAAGAATAGGTGGGTTGTTCGATACACTTGCCTTCTTTAAGCAGGGCAACATGTTTAGACAAAAGGTTCCATTCAAAAGCATCGGGATGGTCAAAATTGATATTCTGGCGTTCTTCAACCGGTACGTGGCTACTGTCTTTATAGTATGAATCCTGAGGTAGCAATACTACTTCACCAGCTGGTAGACTCTCAATGATTTTCCGTACGACGGTGGTCTTTCCCGAGCCTGTTCCGCCTGCTATTCCTATTATTAACATCCTTTTATAGTGTATATTTGAAACAAATAGAGTAATTTTGCAACTGTAAAAAACAGCTTTGGCTGACAAATATAAAAACAAATAATTAAAATAACAACGTAATGGTAAAACACATTGTATTATTTAAGTTAAGAGACGACGTTCCTGTAGAAGAGAAACTCGTTGTGATGAATAGTTTTAAGGAGGCTATTGAAGCATTACCTGCTAAAATCTCTGTGATCCGTAAAATTGAAGTCGGATTGAATATGAATCCGGGAGAAACCTGGAATATTGCGTTGTATAGTGAATTTGATAATCTGGATGATGTGAAGTTCTATGCTACCCATCCCGAGCATGTGGCTGCCGGTAAGATTTTGGCAGAGACAAAAGAAAGTCGGGCTTGTGTAGATTATGAATTTTAGTTATAAATAAATAATAGCTTTTTAAGATTAGCCAAAACCTCAAACCGGGAAAATCCGATAGCTGTTATATTTCTAGAAACATCATAAACAATTTTAAAGAATGAAGAAATTATCCTTTTTTCTGCTTTTGTTGCTGGTCGTATTTACGGCGCAGGCACAGATACAAGAGCCTGTGAAGTTTAAAACGGAGCTGAAAACCCTGTCGGGAGCCGAAGCGGAAATCGTTTTTACAGGTACGATCGATGCCGGTTGGCATGTATATTCTACCGATTTAGGTGATGGTGGTCCTATCTCCGCTACTTTTAATGTAGAGAAGATGTCAGGTGCCGAAGTTGTTGGTAAATTAACCCCTCGGGGAAAAGAAGTTTCGGACTTTGACAAACTGTTCGAAATGAAAGTACGCTATTTTGAAAAAACGGCTCAATTTATACAGAAGATAAAGTTTACCGGCAGTGACTATTCAATAGAAGGGTATCTGGAATATGGTGCATGCAACGATGAAAATTGTCTGCCTCCTACACAAGTTCCCTTTAAATTTTCGGGTAAAGCCGCTACTACTACCGAAGTCTCGGCAAAAGAAACCCCTGCAACTCCGGTAAAAGAGCCAGTCGCCACTGTTACAGACAGTATTGTAGAACCGGCAGCTACAACTGTTACCACTGCGATAGGCAGTGTTGACTTATGGAAGCCTGTAATTAATGATTTGAAGAAATTCGGTGAGGCAAACTCTCAGGAAGATATGTCATGGATCTATATTTTTATTACAGGATTTTTAGGAGGTTTGCTGGCCTTGTTCACTCCTTGTGTATGGCCTATCATTCCGATGACTGTAAGTTTCTTCCTGAAGCGAAGCAAGGACAAAAAGAAAGGTATCCGGGATGCATGGACTTATGGGGCATCCATCGTGGTAATCTATGTAGCGCTTGGCCTTGCCATTACCTTGATATTTGGTGCCAGTGCTTTGAATGCCCTTTCCACTAATGCTGTTTTCAATATCTTGTTCTGTCTGATGTTGATCGTATTTGCTGCTTCTTTCTTCGGAGCTTTCGAACTGACACTTCCCGCAAAATGGAGTACGGCAGTGGATAGCAAGGCGGAAGCTACAAGCGGATTACTGAGTATTTTTTTGATGGCGTTTACATTATCGCTTGTATCTTTTTCTTGTACAGGTCCTATTATCGGATTTTTGTTGGTACAGGTTTCTACTACAGGTAGTGTAGTCGCTCCCGCGATTGGTATGTTGGGCTTTGCCATTGCATTGGCTCTGCCATTTACTTTATTCGCTTTATTTCCGTCTTGGCTGAAGTCAATGCCTAAGTCTGGCGGTTGGATGAATGTGATTAAAGTGACATTGGGTTTCCTGGAATTAGCTTTTGCTTTAAAATTCCTGTCTGTTGCCGATTTGGCTTATGGATGGAGAATTCTGGATCGTGAGACTTTCCTTGCTTTGTGGATTGTTATTTTTGCTCTGCTTGGTTTCTATCTGTTGGGTAAGATTAAATTTCCTCATGATGACGATGATACGAAAGTAAGTGTATCTCGTTTCTTCATGGCACTGGTTTCATTAGCTTTTGCTGTTTATATGGTTCCGGGCTTATGGGGAGCACCCTTGAAAGCGGTTAGTGCTTTTGCACCGCCTATGAAAACCCAGGATTTTAATCTTTATACCAATGAGGTACATGCCAAGTTCGATGATTATGATTTAGGTATGGAATATGCCCGTCAGCATAACAAGCCGGTAATGCTCGATTTTACAGGATATGGTTGTGTGAACTGTCGTAAAATGGAGCTTGCCGTGTGGACCGATCCGAAGGTTAGCAGCATCATCAATAATGACTACGTACTGATTACTCTTTACGTTGACAATAAGACTCCGCTTACTGAACCGGTGAAGATCATGGAAAATGGTACAGAACGCACTTTGCGTACGGTAGGTGATAAATGGAGTTATCTGCAGCGTGTGAAGTTTGGTGCCAATGCCCAGCCTTTCTATGTTCTGATAGACAATGAGGGTAATCCGCTGAACAAGTCGTATGCTTATGATGAGGATATATCCAAGTATATCAATTTCCTGCAAACAGGACTTGAAAATTATCGGAAAGAGAAATAGATAATACAGTGTTCTCAATAAATAAAGGGCTGTCTTCGCTATTGAAGGTAGCCCTTTATTTATTTTGCGAAATGAATACTCATTTTTATCGCATTGGTACTTCCATTAGCAATAAGGTCGCTTCTTGGGTTATTTCCACTTTAAAGCTCTTTGTATCCCAAAGACCGATGCCGTCACGTCGTGACAATCGGTTGCCTGCAACTTCCACATCTCCTTCGATGATAAAAAGATAAACTCCGTTACCTTCCTGATGCAACTTGTATTCGAAACTCTTTCCTGCGTCAAATGTTCCCATAGAAAACCATGCATCTTGCTTAATGGAAGCGGGTACTTTACCGTCCGGTGAAATAATTAGAGCAAGTTCGTTTCTTTTCAGTAAAGGACGAATATCGTAGTTGTTATATTCCGGCTCTGTATTTTCAATTCTCGGGAATACCCATATTTGCAAAAATTCCAATTGCTCTTTGTCACTTCCATTATATTCACTGTGGAAGATACCTTTCCCCGTACTCATAACCTGGATATCGCCGGGTGTGATTGTCCGGGTGTTTTTTACGCTGTCGCCATGTCTCAGATACCCCTTCAGGGGGATAGAAATGACTTCCATATTCTGGTGAGGGTGTGTATCGAATCCCATTTCAGGGTCAACGCTATCATCATTCAGTACCCTCAATACGCCGAAATGCATTCTTGACGGGTTATAATAGTTTGCAAAACTAAATGTATGGTGGGTTTTCAGCCAACCATGATTGAAATAACCCCTTGAAGAGGCTTTGTCTACTACTGTTTTCATACTTTTCCTTTCTTAATAGAACATCTGTATAACAAACGGATTATAGATAAAGTTCTGGTGGTGAGATGGGTGCATTTTGCGAAAAGATTTATATCTTTGAGCATTCTAAAACGAAAAAGGTATGAAAAAGATTATTAACCCGTGGAAGGGGATGGAAGGATATAATTGCTTTGGTTGTGCCCCTAACAATGAAGCCGGTGTGAAAATGGAATTTTATGAGGATAACGATGAAGTGATTAGCATCTGGCGTCCCCGTCCCGAATACCAGGGATGGATTGATACACTACATGGAGGTATCCAGGCCGTACTTTTGGATGAAATCTGTGCATGGGTTATTCTCCGGAAGTTACAGACTACGGGGGTGACATCAAAAATGGAGACACGTTATCGTAAGTCGATCAGTACTAATGATTCACATGTAGTGCTCAAAGCGCATATTAAAGAAGTGAAGCGTAACATTGTGATAATTGAGGCACGTCTTTATAATAAAGATGAGGAATTGTGTACAGAAGCTCTCTGCACTTACTTCACTTTTCCGAAGGAGAAAGCCAGAGAAGAGATGCATTTTTTGTCATGCGAAGTAGAAGATGAAGAGATTCTTCCTTTAATTTGAAAGAAAAATAGAAGAATTTCTGATAATTGTTTGGTGATTCAGAACTAATACTTTATTTTTGTCGCATAAACAATAAAGATATGAACATTACTATTACACATCGCCATCATCATTACTCAATCGAATAACTCGGTGGGCAAGATGGTATTGTGTATATATATGATAGAATACGAGGCTTACCGATAAGGTGAGCCTTTTTTATTTTCTATATATCGAATTATAAATTGTAAATTAAGATATTGTAATTATGTTAAGAATCGCAGTACAAGCCAAAGGGCGTCTTTTTGAAGAAACGATGGCCCTTCTTGAAGAATCAGACATCAAACTGAGCACAACCAAACGTACTTTACTCGTACAATCGTCCAACTTTCCGGTTGAGGTACTTTTTCTCCGTGACGATGATATTCCCCAATCTGTAGCTACAGGAGTTGCCGACTTGGGTATAGTAGGAGAAAACGAATTTGTAGAGAGGCAGGAAGATGCCGAAATCATTAAGCGTCTCGGGTTCAGCAAATGCCGTTTGTCTTTGGCTATGCCCAAAGACATTGAATATCCCGGTTTGAGTTGGTTTAACGGAAAGAAGATAGCTACTTCCTATCCCGGAATTTTAGATGCTTTTATGAAAAGTAACGGGGTGAAGGCTGAAGTGCATGTCATTACCGGTTCTGTAGAAGTTGCTCCCGGCATCGGATTGGCGGATGCTATTTTCGATATTGTCAGTTCCGGTTCTACTCTAGTCAGCAATCGCCTGAAAGAAGTGGAGGTCGTAATGAGATCAGAAGCTTTGCTGATAGGCAACAAGAATATGAGTAAGGAGAAAAAAGAGATATTGGACGAATTGCTTTTCCGCATGGATGCTGTGAAAACTGCTGAAGATAAAAAGTACGTACTGATGAATGCTCCTAAAGATAAACTGGAAGATATTATTGCTGTGCTACCGGGTATGAAGAGTCCTACTGTGATGCCGTTGGCACAAGATGGTTGGTGCTCTGTACATACAGTGCTCGATGAGAAACGGTTTTGGGAGATCATAGGTAAGCTGAAAGCGCTGGGAGCGGAAGGTATTTTGGTGTTGCCTATTGAGAAGATGATTATATAGGAAAATCTGTTGGTTGAACTCTTAAGTTAAAAATTATGAAACTGATTAAATATCCGGACCGGTCGCAATGGAATGAGATCTTGAAGCGTCCTGTGCTTGAGACAGAAAATCTTTTCGATACTGTACGCAATATTATTAACCGTGTGAGAGCCGGAGGGGACCGGGTGGTCATGGAATATGAGGCTGTGTTTGATAAAGCTGAACTCACCTCATTGGCTGTTACTTCTGCGGAAATAGAAGAAGCTGAAAAGGAGGTACCCATCGAACTGAAGGCAGCTATTTATCTGGCTAAACGTAATATTGAGACATTTCATTCTACACAGCGTTTTGAGGGGAAAAAGGTGGACACGATGGAAGGTGTTACTTGCTGGCAAAAAGCTGTTGCTATTGAAAAGGTCGGATTGTATATCCCTGGAGGGACAGCCCCTCTATTCTCCACTGTGCTTATGTTGGCTATACCTGCTAAGATTGCCGGATGTAAAGAGATTGTACTTTGTACACCGCCTGATAAGAATGGAAAGGTACATCCTGCTATCCTGTTTGCCGCTCGTCTGGCTGGAGTCAGCAAAATCTTTAAGGTTGGTGGAGTACAGGCCATTGCCGCTATGGCTTACGGGACAGAGAGTATTCCTAAAGTTTATAAGATCTTTGGTCCCGGCAATCAGTATGTCACCGCTGCCAAGCAACTTGTCAGCCTGCGGGATGTCGCCATTGATATGCCTGCGGGGCCGTCGGAGGTAGAGGTTCTGGCTGACGAATCTGCCAACCCGGTGTTTGTGGCTGCCGATCTTCTTTCTCAGGCGGAACATGGAGTGGATAGCCAGGCGATGCTGGTTACGACTTCTGAGAAGCTACAAACGGAAGTCGTTTACGAGGTCGAACGCCAATTAGGCTATCTAACCCGTCGCGATATTGCCGAAAAATCTTTGGCCAACAGTAAGTTGATATTGGTGAAGGATATGGAGGAAGCTTTGGAACTTACCAATGCTTACGCTCCTGAGCACCTGATTATTGAGACGAAGGACTATATGGAAGTAGCCGGACAGATAGTAAATGCCGGTTCGGTATTTTTGGGTGCCTTCTCTCCCGAAAGCGCAGGTGATTATGCTTCGGGAACTAACCATACTTTACCTACCAACGGCTATGCCAAAGCCTATAGTGGAGTGAGCTTGGACAGTTTCATCCGTAAGATCACTTTTCAAGAGATACTTCCCAGTGGAATGTCGGCTATTGGCCCGGCTATCGAGGTGATGGCTGCCAATGAACACCTGGATGCACATAAAAATGCGGTAACTGTTAGATTGGAGGAGATAAGAAAATGAAAACATTGCAAGAATTAACCCGTCCGAATATCTGGAGACTAAAACCCTATTCTTCGGCCCGTGATGAATATAGTGGGGCGGCAGCATCTGTTTTTCTGGATGCTAACGAAAACCCGTATAACCTGCCGCACAATCGCTATCCGGATCCGATGCAACGGGATCTGAAGTTGGAATTGTCCAAGATAAAAAAAGTAGCTCCTGCCCATATCTTTCTGGGAAATGGCAGTGATGAGGCTATTGATTTGGTGTTTCGTGCTTTCTGTGAGCCGGGCAGAGACAATGTAGTTGCTATCGATCCTACGTACGGCATGTATCAGGTTTGCGCCGATGTCAATGATGTGGAATACCGCAAAGTGCTGCTTCACGATGATTTTCAGTTTTCTGCCGATGAGTTGTTGGCAGTTGCGGATGAACGGACTAAGATGATTTTCCTTTGTTCACCCAATAATCCGACGGGAAATGATCTGCTTCGGTCTGAGATAATAAAGGTGATCAATGATTTCGAAGGATTGGTCATTCTGGACGAGGCTTATAATGATTTTTCCGATGAACCCTCATTTTTGTCAGAGTTGGATAAGTATCCGAATCTGATTATCTTACAGACTTTCTCAAAAGCGTTTGGTTGTGCAGCTATTCGTTTGGGGATGGCTTTTGCCTCCGAGGGGATTATCGGTGTTTTGAATAAAATCAAGTATCCGTATAATGTGAATCAGCTGACTCAGCAACAAGCTATAGAAATGCTCCACAAATACTACGAGATAGAACGCTGGGTAAAAACATTGAAGGAGGAGAGGGGGTATCTGGAAGAAGCTTTCGTTGAGTTGCCTTGCGTATTACAGGTATTTCCATCGAATGCCAACTTCTTTCTGGCACGTGTGACCGATGCTGTGAAAATTTATAATTATCTGGTGGGAGAGGGTATTATTGTACGTAATCGAAATTCCATATCATTGTGTGGCAACTGCCTTCGTGTGACTGTAGGTACACGGGCTGAGAATGCCAAACTGATTGGAGCACTGAAAAAATATCAATAGGAAAAATGAAAAAGAAAGTACTTTTTATTGACCGTGATGGCACGCTTGTCATTGAGCCGCCTGTCGACTATCAGCTCGATTCACTGGAGAAGCTTGAATTCTATCCTAAAGTTTTCCGCAATTTGGGCTTTATTCGCAGTAAACTTGATTTTGAGTTTGTCATGGTGACCAATCAGGATGGTTTGGGCACCTCTTCTTTCCCGGAAGAAACTTTTTGGCCGGCGCACAATCTGATGTTGAAAACTCTGGCCGGAGAAGGTATTACGTTCGATGATATCCTGATAGATCGTAGTATGCCCGAAGATTGTGCTTCTACGAGGAAGCCGCGTACAGGAATGTTGACTAAGTATATTTCCAATCCGGAATATGATCTGGAGGGCAGCTTTGTCATTGGAGATCGTCCGACAGATGTAGAATTGGCCAAAAATATAGGTTGCCGTGCCATTTACCTTCAGGAATCCATTGATTTGCTGAAAGAAAAGGGACTGGAAACTTATTGTGCTCTTGCCACTACTGATTGGGATCGGGTGGCTGAGTTCCTTTTTGCAGGAGAGCGGAGAGCAGAAATACGCAGGACAACGAAAGAAACCGATATCCTGGTAGCTCTCAATCTGGATGGTAAGGGTACTTGTGACATTTCTACCGGGTTAGGTTTCTTTGACCATATGCTTGAGCAGATTGGTAAACATTCCGGTATGGATTTAACGATCCGGGTGAAGGGGGACCTCGAGGTAGACGAACATCATACCATCGAAGATACGGCTATCGCATTGGGTGAGTGTATCTGTCAGGCGCTGGGTAGTAAAAGAGGAATTGAACGTTACGGTTATGCTTTGCCCATGGATGATTGCCTTTGCCGGGTATGCCTGGATTTCGGAGGACGTCCGTGGTTGGTATGGGATGCCGAGTTTAAGCGTGAAAAGATAGGAGAAATGCCTACCGAGATGTTTTTACACTTTTTTAAGTCTCTGAGTGATGCAGCCAAGATGAACCTCAATATTAAGGCTGAGGGGCAGAATGAGCATCACAAGATAGAGGGAATATTCAAAGCGCTGGCCCGTGCGTTGAAGATGGCGTTGAAGAGGGATATCTATCATTTCGAATTGCCGTCCAGTAAAGGAGTTTTGTAACGATTCACTTTTTACCAAATAAATTTATCCCTCCAACTATAATTCGATAAGTGTTTATTATAGGTTGGAGGGATAATCTGTAAATCACCTAAAAAGTTTTTATAGCCGTTTCTTTTTGAATACTCATAAAAGTGATTTCTATTTCTCTTTTACAAAAGAGCCGGGATATGTACATACATTCAGTTTTGCCATATTTCCTTTTTCCCGAAGCCAAGTATCGAATTCACGTTTACCTTCTTTCAATACGATGATACGACTACCTGGTGTTTTATCTCCGTAAGTATTTTTTCCGCCCGAAGCTCGTCCATATCCTAAAGCGATGTTATAGAGAGTAGCGATGTAATCGTTTACGTGGTCGTGTCCGGCAAAAACACCCATAACATCACCGCATTCCAGCATATTGGCAAACATACCGCTGTTTATATGGGGACTGCATTCTTTTTCGTTACGGTCTCCGTAACGTTTGGTTTCGAACGATTCCCATGCTTGGGTGTACTCCGGTAGCGGAATATGGAGGAAGGTCAATGCAGGTAATGGTTGTCCCTCATTCCGTTCTGTGTACTTCCGGCTTTCGCGGGAGTACCAGTCTATTTGAGATCGTCCGATCCAGTCATATCCTTTTACTGTTTTTATCTTCGAATAAGCATTTGTGTCCAGGCAATAAAGCAATGCGGCTGTTTTATTTCCGTCTTTCGAACTGTAAATAGGGAGAATATGGTTACCTTCTCCTTTTATTCCTTCTGCCACTTGTTTCATCATACAATACGGTTGTTCCCGGATGATACGAATGATTTCATCACGCTTTACGGCATATTCGTCATCATGATTTCCCAATACGGCTGTCCAAGGGATCCGGCGGGCCGACAGTTCGGCAGATATGGCTTCCCAAGCTTGCCGGACTTCATCCATAGTAGTATTGTCTCCTGTAAATATCACGAGGTCAGGCTTTTCAGAATCAAGTACTTCTTTGATCATATCTCCCACTATTCGGTCTTTCTCCTGATCATGTCCCAAGTGCATATCGGTAAATTGTGCTATCTTAAATTCACCATTGGAATTAAAGCTGATTTTATCGGGAGCTTGTTGCGCTTGGATAAAGAAGCCGGATAGCAATAATACGCTGCTTAAAATAATCTTTTTCATTATAAATATGGGTTAAGAGTATATATTTTATTTTATGATTTTTTTTGCCACCAGGTAGCTTGGTTTATTTTGTCATTTCCTGCACCGAATTGGCGTGTAATAGCCGTTTCTACGTTAGCACCGTTGTTATCATATTCTCCTTGCGGATACATCCATCGTTTGGGGATTTCTGTTCCGGCTGGGCGACGGAAGTCCGGGTAGCCGGTACGTAGTTGTTCGTAAAAGGAATCCCAGTTGCCTTGGTAGAATGTAACCAGGTATTTCTGCATGATAATGCGTTCTATCTGCTCTTCAGTACCCGATGCTTGGGTGAAGTCGACCAATGGTTCTTTCAGATATTGGGCCACTGCGTTCTCGTTCAGATAGCCGGCATAATCTTTTGCATGGGTTTCGTAGAAAGAGAATGAGGCGCGGATACCTTTCTCGTAATACGTTTGTGCATTGCCACTGATCCATCCCCGTACAACAGCTTCAGCAAGAATTTGTTGTAATTCGGCATATCCCATCAGCATGGTGGGCTCTACAATCGGATCTGTACGGAAACGGTCGTTGATGGGCGATATGGTACCCTCACTAACTTTGATAATAGCATCGCTATAAGGGGCGGCAGGGTCTCCTCCTTCGTAAGAGCTGAAGTCGTCGATAGGTTTTCCTTCAGTCTTTCCTTTGTTGGTCTGTGCGCTGAAGATGAACAAGCGTGGGTCCCGACGTTCGCGCATACGTTGGATAAATGTATCATCCATATAATAGCCGGACCATTGGGCATTGAATTGAGGATATCGGTTGCCCTGCTGATCCAGGTAAACCAACTGTCCATTGTCTGCCAGGCTATTCATCAACGGGCTGTTTGTCGCAATGTTTTTAAACTCAGAAGCGATATTTATATTCCCTACTGTTGTATGATTGGAGAGGGTCATCAGCACTTTAAGACGAAAAGAGTTGATCAGTTTCCTCCACTGGGTGCTATTTCCGTTATAGATAATGTCTCCGTCAATGACAGATGCGTCATTTGCCAGTATTTCGTCTGCTTCTCTCAATTCTTGGAGGATTCCTGCAAAAACATCCTCTTGTGCATCATATTCGGGAGTGTATATTTCTTCTTTTTCTCCTTTCAAGGCCTGACTGTAGGGGATGTCTCCGAAACGGAGAGTCAGTTCATAGAAGTAGTAGGCGCGGAAGAACTTAGTGAGTGCCGTATACACCGGAGCATTTACACGTTCTGCCTCTTCACCCATCTTTTGTACATTGCGGAGATTGTCATAGTAGCCAAAACTTCCGCGGGTCCATTTGTAATATTGATCTGCACTCTCTCCGTCGGCTTGAATTACTTTTTTGGTAGCATACATTCCGTCAGTCCCTCTTTTAAAAGCATTCATGCAGATTTGGGTAAGCAGGAGTTTGGGGTGGGTCTGGGTGGCATTGTCCGGATCAATGTTCATCTCTTCCAGATTTCCACAGGAAACGCACATCCACACAGATACGATGAGTAATATTATCTTTTTCATTTTATAATTTCTTATTAGTTTCTTATTCGTTTAGAATTTTATGTTGACGCCCATGCCGATATAGCGTGCGGTTGGATCGTTGGCACCTCCGTCGTTGCTGTCTCCGGTGTAGTCCGGATCGACAAAGGGGACTTTTTTCCAGACAGCTAGGTTGTTGCCAAACACTGTAGCTGTAAGTCCTTTCACGGGGCTTTGTTTCGAAAGTAGTTTGGTGAAGTTGTAAGTCAGTGCCACTCGGCGGAGCTTAATGTAGCTACGGTCGAATACATTGGCAAATTTGGCATTTTCTTTCGAAGATACATAAGCTTGATAAGGATAGTTCTGGCACCATTGTTGCCAATCGACCGCTGTCGTGTTACGTTTGTAGGTGCGTGTGTCAGAGATTACATTACCGTCGATGTCACGTTTCAGCTCTCCTCCGGTTACGACTACCCCATTGGGTACATATATCGGGTGTCCGACGGCATATTGTGCATCCCTGTACTCCACTGATTCCGGATGCTTTCCTCCCCACCATAACTTTTCGCTCAATACAGAATAGATTACTCCTTTATAAGCGCCGTCCAGATCGACAGACAGTGTGAAGTCTTTGTAGCGGAAAGTATTTTGCATACCCATTCGGAAGTTCGGATCCAGATGTCCCAGATATTGTTTATATGCGTCTTTGGTAGGCATACCGTTTTCATCCAGAATCAATTCTCCATCAGCACTTTTCTGCCATTGTGAACCGTAAAATGCATCGGCACGGTCGCCCACTTTCAGGTCACCGAACTTTTTCTGTCCGCCATATATTTCCGTCAGTTTTTTTACACTCTTACTCCAGTTCAAGGAGAAATCCCATTGAAAATCTTTATTTTTGATAGCCTGTACATTGGCCATGATTTCCCATCCGTTGGTGGTATATTGGTTACCGTTCACTTTACGGCTGGTGAAACCCGATGCATTCGAAATATTCAGGTCGATAATCTGGTTTTCATCGATCGTATGATAATAAGTCAGGTCGAAAGATAACCGGTTACGGAAGAATGCAGTTGACAATCCGGCTTCCCAGGATGTCGTTTTCTGAGGTTTAATGTAGTAGTTGACCAGAGAAGAAGGGTAGGAAATAGATGGATTCGAACCGTAATTGGAATCTTTTGTATAAGTGGACATGATCTGGTAGGGAGACAGGTCGGTAGAGACAACCGCCCATGAACCATACATTTTGAGATAGTCCATAAATGTTGGCAATTTGATGTATTCGGATACCATAGTACTCAGTGCGACAGAAGGATAGAAGTAAGAGTTACTGCCTTTTGCCAGAGTAGATGACCAGTCATTACGTCCTGTCAACGTCAGATAGGCATATTTGTAAAGATCAAGGTTGATTGATCCATAAATACTACGGATTGATTTTTCATTTCGGTTGGCATCGGTAATGGAAGGACCTTGTGTGTTTTTGATACTGTATACGAATGGAACAATCAAACCGTCGGTAGACTGATATTCCTGACGGTAATTACGGTAGAATACCGAAGTTCCGGCATTCAGGGTGAAGAGGATATCCGGAGTCAGATCTTGAGTGTAGGTAGCCAGTACATCAGCGTCTACATTAGTTTGACGGTCATTCCATACTTTGTAGTCACCTTCCCGGGAGTCACCGTAGTTCATGTAAGTTTTGGGTACTTTCATTTCCTGAAGAATTGTTTTCTGGCGTAAGGCGGCACGTCCCTGTATGTTCAGGTTAGGGAGGATTTGATAATTCAGGCGGAGTTGCCCGTTCACCACATCCCGACTTTCGGATTGCTGGAGCTCTTCGGCTGCAAAGTAAGGATTATTATACCATGCATAATTGTAACTTGCCTGCCGATACCCTTCCTGCCCGGGAACGTATTTGTGTTTTTGGAGTTCTTTACCGTTCACATCGTCTCCCATCCATACAACGATGGTGTACATGTGGTTTTTAGGTCCGTATCCGTAGCGTGGATAACTCGGGGCAACTATTTTGTTGTAGGCCAGATTGGCATCCAGCTGCAAGTTTTTAGCCAGATCAAAGGTAGAGTTGAAGTTGATACCTCCACTGTGCATTTCAGTAGAAGGCACCTGTCCTTTTTGGTAAGCATATTGTCCGGTGACGAAGTAGCGTGCTTTTTCTCCTTTATAAGCTATTGAGATATTATTGTTGGTTACTAGTCCGGTTTGCAGAAAGTCTTTCAGGTTGTCATGGGATACCCAGTCGATAGGTACACGTTCATAGCGCGATTTGTCATCATACTGAGTACCTTTTACATCTCCCCACCAGGGAATCTCTTTTCCAGTCACTTTATCCCTGATCGGGCTGTTCCACTGAGCTACTTTGGTTCCTACATTTAATTTGGGTCCCCAAGTCATGTCACCGTCCGAAATGCCGCCATCTGCACCATCCCAGAATTCATATTTACCATTTGAACCGCTACCGTATTGATGTTGTGTCTCGGGAAGCACTGCAAAGCCGGCTGTGATCATGTTGTTGGTAGAGAAGTTGATTTCCAAGCCTTCTTTTTTGGCCGTTTTACTGGTGATCAGAATTGCTCCGTTTTTCCCGCGTGAACCGTATAAAGCTGAGGCTGCCGTACCTTTTAGTACATTGACACTTTCAATATTCTCACTTGAGATGTCGAAAAAGTCGGTTTCTACCGGAACTCCGTCCAGTACAACCAATGGTGCGTTGCCGCGCAGTTTGAAACTCGGTGCCTGGAAAATACCGGTAGGGTTGGCTACCAACAGACCGGCTACTTGTCCGGAAAGGGCCGAGCCCACATTCAGACTGGGAGTGGCATTCAATACCTCACTGTTGATTTGTTGGGTTGTGTAACCGATCTTCTTCTTTTGCTGCTTGATACCGATTGCAGTGACCACTACCTCGTCGATGGCCTGAATGTCATCGGACAGTTCGACATTGATTACAGTGTTGTTACCTACCTCTTTCTCTACTGTGCTGTAACCTACGAAAGAGAATAGTAGTGTTGCGTTTTTAGGAACTTCGATGCTGTAACGACCATCTATATCGGTGACAGTTCCGTTTGATGAGTTTTTCACCATGATAGTGGCACCGATTACTGCCCCCATTTTGTCTGTGACTGTACCTGTTACTTTGACTGATTGTGCGAATGCAAGTGATGTGCACAATAACATACTACAGAGTAGCAGGAGAAATTTACTGTTCATAAGTACTAATCATTGAGTGTTTAGTCATGGCGAGTGCGGGGGCAAAAGTTTTCTTTTGCCCAAGACTTGCCATTAATATTAATTTACCTATTGAAAAAAAGAATTTTAGATTTCTGTCAGTTTTACATTTTGAAATACGGAGAGAAGGTCGGTTGCATTTTTGCGATTTATCTGTAAAGCGTCTTCAAATGATTCGCTTTCGGAATCATAGGCAGAAATCGCTACTTTCAGTACATTTGTGAACTCTGCAGCTACTTGCTCTCTGGTCATTTGGTTGCTTTTGAGCTCTTTGTTCAGCTGTTTCTCGATGGAGCGTACTGCGTTGTAGATAGTGGGTTTGCGAATTACGGTACGGCGGGTAGGGTCTCCGGGAACCACTTCTTCCCTGACTACATAGATCTTCATGAATTGGTTATAGAGATAACCGGCTTCTTGCCCGAATTTGTAGTTACCCGCATTAGCCAGTGCATCGGCAGAAGGTTGTTTGATGGTGGAGTAGAACTCCCATGTCTTTTTGACGACAGAATTGAGTTCTGTTTTGTTCTTATTGTCGGATTTATCATCGTCCGGCAATGAATTGACTGCATTTAAGGCAACACTGGATGCCAATAAAGCAAATGCTAAAATAAGATGTCTTTTCATAACTTTACCTCTTTTTAATATGGTGCTGCAAAGATCGCAGTGTCATGTTAAAAAGAGGTATCGTCTTTGTTACAATTCGGCTATTTCTTTCAGCCATGCAGCCGAACTGGCATCACTTGGCATGCGCCAGTCTCCTCTGGGGCTGATGGATATACTTCCTACTTTCGGTCCGTCCGGCAGGCAAGAGCGTTTAAACTGCTGGTTAAAGAAGCGGCGGAAGAAAGTTTGCAGCCATTTTTTGATTGTTTCATCATCATAAACTCCACTGAATGCAGTTTGTGCCAGGAAGTAGATTTTTGACGGGCGGAAGCCGAACCGTAAGAAATAATACAGGAAGAAGTCGTGTAGTTCGTAAGGACCGACGAGGTCTTCCGTTTTTTGTTTGATTTCTCCGTTTTCATCTGCCGGTATCAGTTCCGGACTGATAGGAGTGTCCACAATATCCAGCAGAGTTGCTTTGGATGCTTCATCCATACCGTTTTCGGCTACCCACTGTACTAAGTGTTTCACCAGTGTCTTGGGAATACCTGCGTTGACACCATACATCGACATATGATCTCCGTTGTACGTTGCCCATCCCAATGCGAGTTCCGACAGGTCTCCGGTTCCGATCACCATACCCCATGTTTGGTTGGCTATATCCATTAAGATTTGGGTACGTTCGCGTGCCTGTGAATTCTCGTACGTTACATCGTGTATATTGAGATCGTGTCCGATATCTTTAAAGTGTTGGATACATGCTTCCCTGATACTGATTTCCCGTATTGAAACTCCCAAGGAATTCATCAGGTCGATGGCATTGTGATAAGTGCGGTCGGTTGTTCCGAATCCCGGCATGGTTATACCCAGAATATCTTTGCGAGATAATCCCAATTTATCGAATGTCTTGACGCACACCAATAAGGCGAGTGTTGAGTCAAGTCCTCCGGAAATACCTATTACGGCTGTTTTTGCTCCGGTATGTAGCAGACGTTGTGCCAGTCCGGCTATTTGAATCGAGAAGATCTCCTCACAGCGACTGTTGAGTTCGCTTCCTTGCGGAACAAAAGGATGTGGATTGAATGTACGGGTCAGGTTCAGATCTTTACTGTTGACAAACTCTGTAGAAATTCTGACAGCCTCTTTACCCGGACAATTAGCCTTGTTGGCAGCAAAAGTTGTGTTGACCCGACGCTCTGCACGGATACATTCCACATCAATTTCATTGATAATCAACTGTTCCTCCATGCAGAAACGTTCACTTCGTGCCAGTAGATATCCGTTTTCGTAAATAAGTCCGTTTCCGGCAAAAACAACATCTGTTGTCGATTCACCGAAGCCACTCGACGAAAAAACATAACCGGAGATGCAGCGTGCAGATTGCTGGCTGATCAGAGAGCAAAGATAATTGTGTTTACCAATACCTTCGTCATCGGCGGAAAGGTTAAAGATGATTTCAGCCCCTTGCAGTGCGAGTGAGGAACTGGGCGGAACGGTAGCCCAAAGGTCCTCACAGATTTCTATGCCGAAAGTTGTTTCCGCAGTTTCGAACAACAGATTGTTGCCCATCGGGACAATCTGTCCGCAAAGCCGCACACTGTTTTCCGAGACTTGTAGGGCGGATGTAAACCAACGTTGCTCGTAGAACTCTTTATAATTAGGCAGGTAAGTTTTGGGCACTACTCCCAGTATTTTGCCTTTCTGGATAACTACTGCAGCATTAATTACTGTGGAGTTGACTACTACCGGCATGCCCAGTATGGAAATGATGTCCAGTTGGCGGGTACTGTTTAGAATCTGTATCAAAGCCATTTCTGCCTGTTCAAGCAAAAGTTGCTGGGCGAACAAGTCTCCACAAGTATATCCGGTAATGCACATTTCGGGAAAAGTGAGAATCTGTACTCCTTTACCTTCGGCTATGGTAATAAGACCCTCCAATCTTTCAGAATTAAATTTGCAATCTGCTACTTTTACGCGGGGAACGGCCGCCGCAACTTTTACGAATCCGTAGTTCATTTTCTATTAGAGTTTATCATTTCTTGTTGCAAAAGTAGACATTTTAATCGAATCTTTGTATTTTTGTCAAAATTGAATTGATACATTATATTATTAAATCGCACAAAAACATGAAGAAGATGCTTATGGCTGCCGGAATGGCCGCCGTGATGACTGCTTGCGGCACAGCCGGACAGAAAGCAGCCACCGATGCCGGAAACCCTTTTCTGGCAGAGTATTCAACTCCTTTCGGTGTTCCACCGTTCGACTTGATTAAAGTAGAGCATTACAAAGAAGCTTTCCTGAAAGGAATGGAAGAACAGAAAAAAGAAATAGATGCTATTGTCAATCAGCGTTCGGTTCCCGATTTCGATAATACCATCGCTGCATTCGATCAGAGTGGAGAGTTGTTAAATAAGGTGAGTACTGTGTTTAGTGGTCTGAACAGTTGTAACACGAACGATGAAATGCAGGCTTTTAATAAAGAGATTACTCCGTTGCTTTCGGCACATCGGGACGATATTAGTCTGAATCCGGCTCTTTTTGCCCGTGTGAAAGAAGTTTATGAACGTCGGGAGAACCTGGGATTGGATAAGGAGCAGAATAAGTTACTGGAAGAAACTTACAAGAAGTTTGTTCGTGGAGGTGCCAATCTTGATTCTGTGGATCAGGCGAAGTTGCGTCAACTCAATAGTGAGATTTCGATGTTGCAATTGACTTTTGGACAGAATCTGCTGAAAGAAACCAACGCTTTTGAGTTGGTGATTGATAAGAAGGAAGATCTCGCCGGATTACCCGAAAGTCTTGTGGCATCCGCAGCCGAAGCGGCTAAAGGGGCAGGTATGGAAGAGAAGTGGCTTTTCACTTTGCACAATCCGAGTGTAATGCCCTTCTTGCAATATGCAGATAATCGCGAGTTGCGTGAGAAAATCTTTAAAGGATACATCAATCGCGGCAACAATGGCAATGAGGCCGATAATAATGAAATCGTGAAAAAATTGGTTGCTTTGCGTCTGGAGAAAGCCAAATTGATGGGATATGCCGATTATGCTTCTTATATTTTGGAAGACCGCATGGCAAAGAACGAGGAAAATGTATATCGTTTACTGAATCAGATCTGGACTCCTGCAGTGGCGAAAGCCAAGGAGGAATTGTCTGATATTCAGTCTGAAATAAAGAAGGAAGGCGCTAACTTTACCCCCGAAGGATGGGATTGGCGCTATCATTTTGAGAAAGCGAAGAAAGCCAAGTTCAGTTTAGACGAGAATGAAGTGCGTCCTTATCTTGAATTGAATAATGTGCGTGAAGGTGCTTTCTATGTAGCTAACAGACTTTATGGCATTACTTTCACCGAAATTAAAGACATTCCGAAACCGCATGAAGAGGCACAGGCTTTTGAGTGTAAAGATAAAGACGGAACCCATCTTGGTGTGCTGTATATGGACTTTTTCCCTCGTAATAGTAAGCGGGGAGGCGCATGGTGCGGAACTTATCGTTCTCAAACCTATCGTGACGGTAAACGTTTGGCGCCGGTAGTTACGATTGTGTGTAACTTTACCAAGCCTTCTTCGGGACAGCCTGCCCTGCTTAGTGCCGATGAGGCCGGTACTTTATTCCATGAATTTGGTCATGCACTCCACAATTTGTTTAAAGATGTACACTTTCATGCCGTATCCGGTGTACCGCGTGATTTTGTGGAATTACCTTCTCAGGTTATGGAGCATTGGGTATTCGAACCGGAGGTGCTGAAAATATATGCCAAACATTATCGGACCGGTGAAGTGATTCCTGCTGCATTGATTGAGAAACTCGATAAGAGTGGAAAGTATGGCCAGGGGTTTGCCACAACCGAATATCTTGCCGCTTCTCTGCTTGATATGGATTACCATGTACTGAAAGAGATTCCCCGGAATATGGATGTCACTGAATTTGAAGCTGCTGTGCTGAAAGAGCGTGGCTTGCTAAGTCAGATACCTCCTCGTTATCGTACTACATACTTCAATCACATCATGAACAGCGGCTATACGGCTGGTTATTACAGTTATATTTGGGCCGAAGTGTTAGATAGCGATGCTTTTGAAGCATATAAGGAAACCGGTGATCTGTTTAATCAGGAAGTGGCTTCCCGTTTCCGTCGTTATATTCTCACTCCCGGAGGCATCGACGATGCGATGGATATGTATAAGAACTTTCGGGGTAAAGAACCGGGCATAGAACCTTTGTTGAGGAATAGGGGACTATAGATCGGCTTGTATAAGGCTTTGGCACTATGTTGTTGGGTGAGAGGCTAGCTCTTTTTTTATTTTTTGCTAAAAATAAATGCGGAAAATATAAAAAATATAAATAGTAGTTAGTATATTTGTGGCAGTTTATAGGAATAAACACAAAATACCAACAATTATTAACTATTAAAAGATTTGAAAGATGAAAGAGTACATTGATGTTTTAAAGAAGTGGAAAGATTTCGACGGTAGAGCCAGAAGACGTGAATACTGGATGTTTGTCTTGTTCATGGCTATTTTTGCTATTGTCGCAAGTATTATTGACGCTATTTTGGGTACGATTTGCGTATTTGTAGGTATTTATTATTTGGCTATGCTTCTGCCTATGATTGCTGTTAGTATACGTCGTATGCACGATATCGGCAAAAGCGGATGGTGGTTATTTATCACTTTCGTACCGGTGATCGGCAGCCTTTGGTATCTCTTCCTGACTATTCAGGACGGACAGCCGGGTAGCAACCAATACGGTGAAAACCCTAAAGGAATTTAATACGTACATATTATTGTCATAAGAAACGGCATACGAAAGCAATTTTGTATGCCGTTTTTCTGTTTAATCAAAAAAATATTCGTATTTTGTTTGCGAAAATAAAAGAACTCTTTATCTTTGCATCAGATTTAAAATTGTAATGAATACAATTTTGGAAAGGAGAAAGAAAATGGAATCATACAACCGATTACTAGAGCACAACATCAAACCGTCCATGCAGCGAATTGCTATCATGAATTATTTGATGGAACATAAGACACACCCATCGGCTGATGAAATATATACGGAGTTATCTCCCTCTATGCCAACACTTTCAAAGACTACAGTCTATAATACCTTGAGGCTGTTTTCTGAGCAGGGAGCGGCACAAATGCTTACTATTGACGAGCGGAACACCAATTTTGATGCGGACACTTCACAACATGCCCATTTTCTGTGCAAGCGTTGCGGGCGTATTTATGATTTGAAATGCCAGGTTGAGATGAAACAAGTGGAAGGTCTTCAAATGGATGGACATGAAGTAAGCGAAGTGCACTACTATTATAAAGGTGTTTGTAAGAAATGTTTAAATAATATACGTATTGACTAATTAATTTAAAATTAAGACGAAATGAAAAAGTTTAGATGTACTGTCTGCGGTTATGTTTATGAAGGTGACGCAGCTCCTGAGAAATGTCCTTTGTGTAAAGCTCCTGCAAGCAAATTCGTAGAAGTTGTTGAAGAAGAAGGTGGTGCACTCACTTTTGTTGACGAACACGTAATCGGTGTAGCTAAAGGTTGTGACGAAGAAATGATTAAAGACCTGAACAATCACTTCATGGGCGAATGTACTGAAGTTGGTATGTATTTGGCTATGAGCCGTCAGGCCGATCGCGAAGGCTATCCTGAAGTAGCTGAAGCTTTCAAACGTTATGCTTGGGAAGAAGCAGAACATGCTTCTAAGTTTGCTGAACTGTTGGGTGATTGCGTATGGGATACTAAAACAAACCTTGAAAAGAGAATGAATGCTGAAGCCGGTGCTTGCGAAGACAAAAAACGTATCGCTACACGTGCTAAAGCTTTGAATCTGGATGCTATCCACGATACCGTACACGAAATGTGTAAAGACGAAGCTCGTCATGGTAAAGGTTTCGAAGGACTTTATAACCGCTATTTCGGTAAGAAATAATCTACGTAAATGATTTATAGAGAAAGGCTTGTGTCCGGTTTGGGATACAGGCCTTTTTTGTTAAATTTTCTTTTGAAATAAAGATGTTGACTGATGATTCTTTTATATTTGTGCTTTACTAAAAAAGATACATAATTATGAAAAAGTTACAGTTTTTAGTGTGTTTCCTGCTTTTGTCGGTGGCAAGTTATGCTGCCGAGCGGACGATTCAGTTACCTAAGCCCGACATGAATCGTGCCGGACTGCTAATGAAAGCGTTATCCGAACGTCATTCTACTCGTGAATATGCTTCGAAGGCTTTGAGTAATACCGATTTATCCGATTTACTCTGGGCTGCCAATGGCATTAACCGGTCATCTGAAGGCAAACGTACAGCTCCGTCAGCCATGAATCGTCAGGATATCGACATATATGTGGTGCTTCCGCAAGGAACTTACCTGTATGATGCTAAAGGGCATAAGCTCAATCTGATTTCTGAGGGAGATCACCGTTCTGCGGTTGCTGGCGGTCAGGCCTTTGTCAACAATGCGCCGGTATCGTTGGTGCTGGTCAGTGATCTGTCTAAGCTGGGTGATGCGAAGAGTAATCATGTTCAATTGATGGGAGCTATGGATGCAGGGATTGTTTCGCAAAACATCTCGTTGTTCTGTTCGGCTGCACGTCTGGCCACAGTCCCGCGTGCATCGATGGATCTGGTACGGCTCAAAGCTGCTTTGAAATTAAAGGATACTCAAATGCCGATGATGAATCATCCGGTTGGATATTTTAAATGAGGTGTCTTGGCAGATGTTCTGCCAATCTCGTTAACAGTGTTAATTTATCAGGAGATACTTGATTTTCTTAGTGCCAAAAGACTTGATCTTTGCTACCAAATAACTAATGTTTTGCAGTTAAAAGACTAACTTTAACACTATGTTAATTCTAAGCTTTTAATAGCAAAGTATAAAAGAAACAAACTGGTGAATATTAGATGGTTGGGTAAACACATCAGATAGGCAGGGCTTTTATGTCCCGATCTTAGATGTAGGGAATAATTGTTTTATTGATAACTTGATATTCGTTCGGAGTGAAGATAGTGAAGACGGCAGCATATAAAAAGGGCATGGTTCCGTTGAGAAAACCATGCCTTTTTTATTATTGAATTTATTCAGTCCTATTTCTGTTTCAACAGGAACTCGTCGATTGCTTTTTTATAAGTGGCTTTATCTGCTGCTCCACGAAACAGTTGGGGTTCGCCCTCCATTGGGATAAATACAAAGAGGGGAATACTTGTTGCATTGAATAGTGCAGCCAGTTCCTTTTCTTTATCCACGTTCACCTTATATATTACGATTTTTCCGTCATATTCTTTAGCAAGCGATTTCATAATCGGGGCTGTCATGCGGCAGGGACCGCACCAATCTGCATACAGGTCGATAATGGCAGGTTTATCACCTTTATATTTCCACTCTTTTGAATTCTGGTAATCAAAGACATCGTTGATAAACATCTCTTTATTCATCACGATAACCTCACCGCTCTTTGCCTCTTTTTTGTTTTGATCTGCTTTGACTCCATCGTTTACAGCAAACATAATGGTGCTGATCATGGCCAAAGCTACTAATGATAATACTTTCTTCATTCTTTGTTTTTATGTGTATTGTTCAATAACTCCTTTCAGTTCGCTGGCTTGAATCATACCGGAATGGCGCCAGACAGCTTCTCCCTTTTTGAAAAGGATAAAAGTCGGCACAGCCTGAATTCTGTATTTTACAGCTAGTTCTTCGTGTGTGTCCACATCGATTTTTACAATACGGGCTTTCTCGCCTACCTGCTGTTTCAGATCCTCAAGAATCGGTTTCATTGCTTTACAGGGGCCGCACCATTCTGCGAAAAAATCTACTAAAACGGGACTTTGTGACTGTATTAAATCTTCAAATTTTTCCATAATTTTTCCTTTCTTTTGATAAATATAGAGCCCTCGTTTACAGGGGGCAAATATAGTTATTTGTTTTATTATAATAACAGAGAAGTCCCGATTTTGTTCATCATATAGTAACCTTACATTCATCCTCCTGTAATCCGGAAACGGGATCTTTGCGTAACGAAAAAAACAAAAGTTATGCATTTACGGACGTATTATCCCACAGTAGTTCTCTCGGATATTCATCTGGGAACTCAACACTCCAAGACAGAGGAAGTCACTCACTTCCTGAAATCAATAAATTGTGATCGCTTAATTCTGAATGGTGATATCATTGACGGATGGCATTTGCAGAAAAGCGGTTTGGGTAAATGGAAAGCTAAACATACGGATTTCTTCAAAGTAATAATGAAGATGATGGAGAATTTCGGGACACAAGTGATTTATGTTCGTGGTAATCATGATGATTTTCTAGATAATCTGGCACCTCTGAATTTTTATAATATCCGGATTGTGAAAGACTGTATCTACGAAAGCCACGGCAGACGTTATTATGTGACACATGGAGATATTTTTGATACGGTGACTACTCAAATGAAATGGCTGGCTAAGTTGGGCGACACAGGATATACTTTTCTGTTATGGTTGAATAAGGTATACAATCTCCGCAGAATGAAGCAGGGAAAACCTTATTATTCCCTTTCCCAGTCTATTAAGAATAGGGTAAAGACTGCCGTTTCTTATATTTCTGATTTTGAAAAAGAGCTTGTTGGCCTGGCAAGGGCTAAAAAGTGTGATGGCGTGATATGCGGTCATATTCACCATCCTGCCAATACTTTTTATGAAGATATCCATTATCTGAATTCAGGCGACTGGGTAGAAACACTTTCGGCTCTTACTGAAGATGAAGATGGTAACTGGACTATCCGCTATTTTGATAGTGGATTACTAAAGGAAGATAATCATAAGGAAAAACAAACTATATCCATAACAATAGCATCATGAAATTTCTGTTTATTGTGCAAGGAGAGGGGAGAGGGCATTTCACCCAGGCCATTACCCTTGAAGACATGTTATTACGTAACGGGCACCAGGTAGTGGAGGTTCTTGTCGGCAAAAGTTCGTCACGTACCTTGCCCGGCTTTTTCAACCGGAGTATCCAGGCACCGGTAAAGCGTTTCACCAGTCCGAATTTTTTGCCTACAGCCGAAAATAAACGGGCTGATCTGAAAAAGAGTTTTGCATACAATCTGATACACGTACCGGAATATTTTCGCAGTATGTGTTATATCAATCAGCGCATTAAGGAAACAGGGGCGGAAGTTGTGATCAACTTCTACGAACTTCTGACCGGACTTACCTACGCACTCTTCCGTCCCTCCGTTCCTTATGTTTGCATCGGACACCAATATCTGTTTTTGCACAACCACTTTGAGTTTCCCCGAAAAAGTGTGATTCAACTCTCCATGTTGCGCTTTTTCACGCGGATGACGAGTCTGCGCGCCAGCAGGCGGTTGGCACTCTCTTTTCGTAAAATGGAATCGGACCGGACTGAACGGATATCCGTTGTTCCTCCTCTGCTTCGCAGGGAAGTGACCGCTATGCAGCCGGAACAGGGTAATTACATTCACGGATATATGGTTAACTCAGGTTTTGCAGATAGTGTAGAGGCTTTCCATGCCTTGCATCCTGAAATTCCTATGCACTTTTTCTGGGATAAACAGGATGCTGACGAGGTGACTAAAGTGGATGCCACACTGAGTTTTCATCAGATTGATGATGTGAAATTTCTTGATAGAATGGCCGGTTGCAGAGCATATGCCAGTACGGCCGGTTTTGAGTCTATCTGTGAAGCGATGTATCTGGGCAAACCTGTACTGATGGTTCCTGCTCATATTGAGCAGGATTGCAATGCTTATGATGCCCGGCAGGCCGGTGCCGGAATTATTGGAGAATCTTTCGATTTGGAGTCGTTGCTTCGTTTTGCCGGAACGTATGTTCCCAACCGGGAATTTATTCGTTGGGTTCGTAGCTGTGAACGACAGATCATTGGAGAACTTGAACGACTTGCTGATCAGCATTCGGCTGTCACTGTACCTACATTAACTAATTATTTTCCGATATGAAATTGAATAAGACTGATTATATGCTTGAGCGCACATCCGATGGCGGTTATTATGCTTGGCTTACTGTAAATATGCAGTGTAATGCGTATGGGGATTCACCCGAAGAAGCGGTAAAAAACCTGGAACAGACCATGGAAGACCTGGTTGAAGAAATGTATTTGGTAGAGGATTTTATATAGGACAAGAGTTTATAGCATATCAGATGCTGAAACTGAGAAAAAACTTCATTGATAATAAAAAGAGACAGGGTACGCCGTTTGAACGGAAGTGTACCCTGTCTTTTTATTATTCTTCTACAATATCCAGCTCCTTGATGATGTGTGAGGCACCTGCATACTTATCAATAATAAATAGAGTATAGCGGATATCTACTACTGCGGCACGTTGTGAAGAAGGCCGGAAAGCAATGTCTCCTGTCAGGCCTTCATAATTACGATCGAATCCGGTCCCGATCAATTGCCCTTTTCCATTGAATACCGGGCTTCCGGAATTTCCTCCTGTATTGTCTGTATTGACAATGAAGCAAACAGGCATTTCTCCGTTTTCCATCGCGTAATGTCCGAAGTCTTTTGCATGATACAGTTGTTTTAGTTTTTGAGGCACTACGAACTCCCAATTATCCGGATCTTCTTTTTGCATTACCCCTTTCAGTGTTGTATAGTAATTGTATACTGTCCCGTCGGCGGGCTCGTACGGCAATACCTGACCATAAGTTAACCTCAGGGTTGAGTTTGCATCCGGATAGATAGGCGTACCGGCAGCTTGACGCATATCCATCATACCTTTTACCCATACTTTATGAGCTGCATCATAGTTCTTATTGGCATCCTTCATGGCGAGTGCCGTTTTCAACAGTCCGTCCGTGATGGAATATTTAAAGAGGACCATCCAGTCTTTATCCAGTTTGTTAAGAGTGGGGTGAGCGATAAACTTGTTGAAGTTCTCTTTCGAACCAAAGATCGAGTACTTGAAGCAAGCATCGATAAAGGCATCCTTGTTCCCTTTAAAACGGCTGTCTATTACTTTGAAAATACCGATTTGCTGATCTTCCGGAATATATCCGGCATAGGTTTCCAGCATTTTCTTTCCTACGAGTCGTTCTACTTCCGGAAACGGAACAGATGCGAAATATTTATCTGCTTCTGCTTTCAGCTTATCGGTTTCTTCTTTAATCTTTGTGGCATTTTTGCTTTCAAGTGCTTTTTTCAATCCGTCGATTGAAGGAATTTTCATGAAATCGAGTGCCGTTACCAATGCTTCGCTGATGGCTTGCTGATGATACATGGCATCATGACGATGCGCCACAATCGAGCGTATCTCATCAAAAGCCTTTTGATAAGAGTCATCGCCTTTCTCACGTCCCATTGCCAACAGTTGTTCTTGTTGCTTTTCTTTGGTATCCAACACTTTCAGTCGGACCAAACCTTCGTTCATACCGATGGCATTTTTCCAGTAATTAGCGGAGGAAGCATATTTGCTTGCATAATGTATGCGTACTGCCGGATCTTTCAGCATTTGATCCATCAGTACGGCCTGCCGTGCCTCACGTACGTGGTGGCGCATGAAGTTGGTTGTTTGCATTCGTTCTTTCACTTCGTCGGAAATCATGTAACGCCAGTTGCGTCCGGGAAATCCCATGACAAATGTAAAATCACCTTCTTTAACTCCTGCCAGGCTGATTGTCAAATGTTTCTTTACTTGTAAAGGAATATTGTCTTTAGAGTATTCAGCCGGCTGACCGTTCTTGTCTGCATAAATGCGGAACAAAGAAAAGTCTCCTGTGTGGCGTGGCCACATCCAGTTGTCGGTATCAGCTCCAAATTTGCCAATCGAAGAAGGAGGGGCACCTACCATGCGAATGTCATTGTAGACTGTCTTTACAAATAGATAGTATTTGTTGCCTCCGTAAAATGGTTTCAGCTCCAAACGTGTTGCCGGAGTGATTTGGATATTTTCTGCTTTTGCAAACCGGTCGGCAACCGTTGCCAGATATTTGGGAGACAAATAATTGATGCCGTTGGGATCGTCATCTTTTTTAAGTTGCTCGTTTACATAGGTTGTCACGTCCAGGATACGGTCGATGAAGGTTACTGTCAACCCTTTGCAGGGTAACTCTTCGTTCCGGTTCATTGCCCAGAATCCATTTGTCAGATAATCGTGATCTACACTGCTATGTTGTTGAATTGCTCCATATCCGCAGTGGTGATTAGTCAATACCAATCCCTCCGCCGAGATGATTTCACCGGTACATCCGCCTCCGAAATGTACAACAGCATCTTTTAAAGCTATTCCATCCGGATTGTAGACTTCCTCTATAGGGATTTGTAACCCGAGATCCATCATGGCAGCTTCATTCTGTGATTTCAGGTCAGTCAGCATCCACATTCCTTCGTCAGCACTGACGGCCAATGCCATCAGTGCAAACGCAGCAGATAATAAGTTTCTTTTCATCATTATTCAACAATCGTCATTTCGTTAATCAAATGTCCGCATCCTCCCAGCTTTTCGAGAATAAAGAGTACATAACGGATATCCAGGTTGATACAGCGTTGCAGGTTATTATCGAAATTGATGTCACCGCTCAGTGATTCCCAGTTACCATCGAATGCACAACCGATCAATTCGCCGTTTTCGTTCAGTACCGGACTTCCGGAGTTACCGCCTGTGATGTCATTGGTAGACAGGAAACAAACCGGCATTTCACCATTGGGCAATGCATAGCGTCCGAAATCTTTTTTCTCGATCAACTCTTTCAGTTTGGCAGGTACTACGAATTCACGGTCTTCCGGATTTTCTTTTTCAAGGATTCCGTCGGTTGTTGTGTAGTATTTGTAATATACACCATCTTTCGGGCTGTATGGTTTCACATTGCCATAGGTCAGGCGGATAGTGAAATTGGCATCCGGATAAGATGGTACAGGCAATTTCATTTCACCTAGTCCGCGGATATATGTTTTGTGTAATAAAGCCAGTTCTTCCGGCAATTTTCCCATTTGTTCGGCCAGATTGGTGTATTTGTCAAACTTGGCACGTGAATATTGAGTGGCTATATCTTTTTCGATTGCTTTTACAGTCGGTTTTTTGATGAATTTATCAAAGTTTGCCTGATTGGCCAAAATTGAAGTATCGTACATTGCATCTACGTATGCATTGTAGTCGCCTTTGTACTCTTTCTCAATCACATCGTAGATGGCAGGGCGCTGTCCGGCAGGAATCATTTCTGCGTATAGTGGCAACAGGGCTTTGGCCACTTTACGGTCTACTTCGTGATCATAGTCTTTATTATGGATGTCGTTGAATACCTCTTTCAGCACTTTGATATTAGCTTCAATACTTGAATCGTTTTTCTGTTCCAATGCTTCTTTCAGTTTGTCCATTACCATAAATGGGCTACCGAATTCAATACCGCCGAAGAATGTTTCCGTCAGACAGGTCTGTTGATATTTGATTGGAGAAGTTTTAGCTACAGCCTCGTCGATCTTTGTCACTACATTCATGTAGTCGGTATTATTTTTTTCTTTGGCAAACTTAGCGAATTTAGCTTCCTGTTCTGCTTTTGTTCCCAAAACATTGTTATCGATGATAGCTTTGTTCATGCCGATGGAGTTCTTCCAATAATTGCTTGAACCTGCATATTTATTGGCATATTGAATACGTACTTTATCGCTGGCATTCATCGCTTCTTTCAACACGTCCTGACGGGTTCCGCGGATACGGATACGGGGGGCATTGCTTGCCTCCATGCGTTCTTTCACTTCCGAGACGGTGAGATAACGGCTGGTGCTTCCCGGGAATCCCATAATCATGGCATAATCTCCCTCTTTCAGCCCTTTGATAGAGATATTCAGGTGTTTCTTGGTTTTCAGGGGGACATTGGAAGCACTGTATTCTGCCGGTTCGCCATTCGCGTCGGCATAGATACGGAACATTGAAAAGTCACCGGTATGGCGTGGCCACATCCAGTTGTCTGTTTCACCACCGAACTTACCGATTGATGAAGGAGGAGCGGCAACCATACGTACGTCCGGATATACCTTCTTATAAAACATATAGAATTTATTTCCGGCGTAAAAAGGCAAAGCTTGAGGAACGATTCCTTTTTTTCCTTTCAAGTCGCTCTTTTCAAACAACTCCTTAGCCAGTTTATTAAGAAATGTACTGCTGAATGATTCTGATTCAGTGATTTCTTTAGCGGCAATTCTTAAATTTACAATATCCGTAATGTCTTCTATGCGTTCGATAAATGTAAATTTCAGTCCTGGAGTCGGCAATTCTTTGTCTCTTGAAGTTGCCCAAAATCCATCTGTCAGATAATCATGCTCTACAGAGCTATGTTGTTGGATGGAAGCGTATCCGCAGTGGTGATTGGTTAATATCAATCCTTCCGGTGAAATAATCTCGCCGGTACATCCTCCCCCGAAGATACCTACGGCATCTTTCAGTGAGACTCCGTTAGGATTATACAAATCCTGTGCCTCAAGTTTCAGTCCCTGTTTTTTCATCATATCGATAGAGTGTTGCTGCTGCATTAATTGCAGTAACCACATACCCTCGTCCGCTTTTGCGGAACAAACGGCCAGCGCAGTCAGCGCCAGTAAGTAAAGTTTGAGTCTGTTCATTAGTTTATAAAAAAATTAGAATGATTCGTTGTTTTACTATTTTAATCTATGATCAATTTGTTTTCTTTGATAGCGTCCATCACATTGGCCGGTGGCCGCTGGTTCATCAATTCGTTTTTCATGAAATCCATATAAGGAGCCACATGCTTGAAAAATTGATGATATCCTTTGCACAGATAGTTTAGTCCCGGTTCACCATTTGCTGTGCGACAAAAACGATTTTTGGGGCATTCACCATTGCAGGCAAATAAAAATTCGCACTCTTTACACTGGGTGGGAAGTGACTTTTGTTTCATTTGTCCGAAAGCAGTCTGGCGTTCACTATACATCATCTCTACCAAAGTTTGATTGTAAATGTTGCCCAGTTTGAATTCCGGAAACACGAAATGGTCACATGAGTAGACGTCTCCGTTGAATTCCATTACGCCGGCGTGTCCGCATGTTTTTGCCATGGAGCATACTCCCGGTTGTTCGCCTACCCAGTTGGCAAGGGTAGAATCGAAGAGTTGGATATAATAGTCGCCTACATCTTCTTTCACCCATTCATCGAAGAGTGTACAGAGAAAGTTTCCCCATTGCTCCGGTGTTACGGAAAATTCTGCCAGTTCTCCTCCTTCGCGCTGTGCCAGTGAGGCCAGATGACGTCCGTCCTGATGCGGGAAGATCCGTTCCACAATGGGAGCGAACTGAATATAATGGCAACCTAATTCTTTGAAAAAGTGATAAAAGTCCAACGGATAATCAGCATTAAAGTCATTCACTACCGCCATGGCATTCCATTCTACTCCATGCTTTTTCAAAAGATTGATGCCATTCATGACTTTCACAAACGAGGGTTTGCCAAGCTTGTTTTTCCGGTATTCATCATGAAACTCTTGAGGACCGTCTATCGAGACTCCTACCAGCCAGTTGTTTTCACGAAAAAACTCACACCACTCGTCAGTCAACAGGGTTCCGTTAGTCTGTATGCAGTTGTCTATGCTTCTTCCACGAGCATATTTCTTCTGCAACTCCATTGCTTTTTTGTAGAAAGAGAGTGGACGCATCAATGTCTCTCCTCCGTGCCAGGTGAAGAGTACTTGCGGCATGGTTTGCGAATTGATGTATTGCTCGATAAACTTTTCAAGCAGTTCATCGCTCATCACATGTTTGGGATTTTCTTGATAAAGCCGGGACTTTTCCAGATAATAACAATAATCACATGCAAGGTTGCATACAGCCCCTACGGGCTTGAGCATTACGTATAGCGGCTTGGCAAAGGGTGCGTAGGTAGACATTTCTATAATATACGGTTACAATTTTACGGATTAACGGATTGACGGCTTCAATAACTCATTGACTATTTGTCAACTCCGAAAGTGCAAATTTAGGTAAAGTAAATGAAAAATCCGTCCTTATGTAGATGTTTATAAGGATTATTAAAGAAAAGAGTCTTACAAGTTTTAAATATTGATAAAATGTTTCATTTGCATACGAATCCGTTGTACCTTTGTCGTCGAAAAAGTTGTGTATCCTATGAATAAAGTATTGCCTTTTTTACTTTTGCTTTTTGTTTTTACCTCTTGTAGTCGCAAGTATAAGATTGAAGGCGCCTCTTCTGTAACCAGTCTGGACGGTAAAATGCTTTTTATTAAAGTGCTTCAGAATGGCGAGTGGCTCAATATTGATTCTGCCGAAGTGGTGCATGGACTATTTTCGATGAAAGGTAAAGTCGATTCGGTAGTAATGGCTACACTCTATATCGGTGACGAAAGCATCATGCCTTTAGTGATTGAAAAAGGTAATATTCAAGTTTCAATTACAAATACAGAATTGGTAGCAAAAGGAACCGCTCTGAACAATGCCCTCTACGCTTTTATTGATAAAAAGAATTCATTGGATGTTCAGATAGAAGAATTGCAACGTAAAGAAGCCCGCATGGTGATGGATGGTGCCGACTTGGCTGATATTCATGAGCAATTGACTCACGAGGGCGATTCGTTAATGCAAGATATGAATGGCTTTATCAAAAAATTTATCTCAGATAACTACGAAACAGTTTTAGGTCCGAGTGTATTTATGATGCTTTGCAGCACACTACCTTATCCTGTTATGACTCCCCAAATAGAGGACATCATGAAAGATGCTCCTTATTCGTTTAAGAATAACAAATTAGTGAAGGATTTTATTACAAAAGCGAAATCGAATATGGAGCTGATTGAAGAGCATCAGCGCATGGAACAAAATGCGACCTTGAACCATTAGCTAATAAGTTTTTTTCGTATTTTTGCGAAAAAACTTAATGAAAATGAACACGCACTCACTATTTGGTTACCTTTTTATTGCTTTATTTAGTCTTTTAGTTGTATCATGTTATTCGACGCCGGATGGAGTCATGTCATCTCTGTCTCAGGCTGAGAAAATAATGGAATCTCGCCCGGATAGTGCAATGGCTATTTTGCAACATATCCCAACTCCGGAAACTCTTCATGGTAAAGCGCAGGCGGACTATAGCCTATTGATGACACAGGCTATGGATAAAAACTACATAAATTTTACTTCAGATTCGCTGATTAAATTTGCTGTTGGTTATTATGGAGGCCATACTGAAGATCTTGTAGCTAAAGGAAAATCCTTTTATTATTATGGAAGGGTGATGGAAAGCCTTGATAAAGTAGAGGATGCAATGACGTTTTATTTAAAGGCGAAAGATGTATTAGAAAATAGCCAAGAATATAAATTGTTGGGATTGATGTCTGAAGGATTGGGTAATCTAAATAGAAAGCAAAAGCTTTTTGATGCCGCATTGATTAATTTTAGAACTTCTTTACAATTCTACTCTAAGATGCCGGACTCTTTAGGTATTAGTTTCGCTTATAGAAATATAGGTAGAGTCTTTTTATATAATGAACAATTGGATAGTGCCTATTACTATTTTGATAAGGCTTTACATATTGCAGATATTAAGAAATACCCTTCTGTATCTTCAATGTTATTGGAAGTTGGAGTAGTACACCGTTCTGCAGGTGACTATTTAGGTGCTGAAAGTTATTTTTTATCTTTTATAGAGCAAGAAAGGAATGAAAATAATTTATACTCAGGCTATTTAGCGTTAGGGAATTTGTATCTCTATATGAATCGATTGGAGGATGCTAAAATGTATTTGGCTTTATGTCTTAAAAGTCCAAATTTAGTTATAAAGAGAGATGCTTGTGAATGTTTATATGATTTGGAGAAAGAATTGGATAATTTTAAAGGTGCTATCGGGTATAAAGACATAGCTGACTCTTTACGAATTATTACTCAAGATATTGATATTCAAAATAGCATAGCAACTTTACAGAGTCGGTATAATAGTGAAAAATGGCAGAGGGAAAGTCTACAATCCAGTATTGAGAAAAAGAATATTCTTTTAATAAGTTCATTTGTGAGTTTTATTGCAATAATGGTTATTATTTATATTTATTATAAATATAGAACGAATCAGAAACTGGTTAAGGATATCAATGAAAGAATTCGTAAAAATGATGCTGACATAAAGATGTATCAAAGGCAAATACTCAATTATCAGGACTTGCAAAAAGAAACATTACAGGATTATCGAAATCAGATAGGAGAATTGCATGGGAAAATGTCTGTCCTTGAAGATCAGAATAAAGTATTATCTCTTCGTTTAACAGAGAAGAAGCATGATATACCGGAAAGTGAAGCCGATGATCTCTATGCTATTTATATGCAAGCACTTCATATACTAATAATGTTAAGAGGGAAAAATATAGAGAATACTTCAGGTAAGAAATTGCTTTTGGATGCCGATTGGGATAAGTTATTTCATCTATCTAATGCTATACATGGTGATTTTATTACGCGTATTAAGAATGATTTTCCTACTCTTACCAAACATGATATTGAAATTTGCTGTCTATTAAGATTTGGTATTGAACATGAGGTCTTAGGAAGTATTTTTCTGACGGAGACTGATTCAGTGACAAAAGCTAAAAGACGTATGAAAAAACGACTGAATCTATCTGCTTCGGATGATTTGGACGTTTTTTTGCTAAAATATTAGTTTGGCTTGAGGGGAAATTGTCCGGGTAAATATCTGTTTCTTATTTTTTATCTATTGATTTTAAGATAATTAGATGCCATTAACCCTACCTGAATTTGTCCGGGTAATTTCTTTGGCTGTCTGAAAAATATGCGCTACATTTGACGAAACCAAAACAAATAAAATATGAAATTGCGTGTTATTTTATCGTTAATTGTGGTATTGTTCATTGGACAGTCCATGTGTGCTATGTCAACTCAAATTCTCCGTAGACCCATTGTGCTGGATGGTGAATTAATTGATAATGGAACTCGTTCCATCAATCCGTTGATTCCTATTTCTGCAGATATTGATGGCACTACTTTATTTATTGAGTTTACAAAGGTTATAGGTAATGTGGATATTACAGTGAAAGATGATACCAAAAAAGAAGTTTATTCATCTTCTGTGGATGTAACTGCTGCTAATCAAGCTACTTCGTTCTCTATTGCCGATTTAGCACCGGGAACTTACCTGCTTGAATTTACCAATTCGAATGGTGGTTATGTATATGGACAATTTATTGTAGAATAAATAATTTTAGTTTAGATGAAAAGCATATTATTATCTGCGGCGATGGAACGTATAAGCAATCAGGCAATCAAGAGGATATAGCTCATTTACTGGAAGGGAGATAAGCTATATGTCGGAAGTAAGTGAACGAGAGTGGGACAATTGGAGATGTTTGTTTACCACCCCTTGTGAAAAATGGATTAATCTTACAGATGCTGAGCTTCAAAGTTAATATGCTGTAGGCTTTACAGACAAACCTGTTAAATCTGATGATGGATATTTTTCAATGGCAAATTACTCCATGAAGATAAGCAGGTATGTGAAAAGATTCTAAGAGTAGTTTCATCTCTATGTTAGCATTCATTGATGCAACACTGGATTTGGACTTGTTTTTTTATATAGTACTATCATATGTTTTTAGTTTAATTGTTTAATACTTAAATGGTTGTTGTGTGCGGGGTGCGTGATGTATCCCGCATACTTTTTCTTATCCTTATATATCTATATTTTTTCTGCTGATTTATCCCTGATTAGTACATAGTATTCCTCATTAGTCTTGTCGGTGATAATTGTATACTTACTGTTGATTTCCTCTAAAATTTTCTTTAATTTATTGATTGCGCTTGTCATATTATTGGTTGGATCACTGTTTTTAGGCCAAAATTCTTCCTTCAATTCGTGTTTGTTCACTCTGTAGTTAGGCCTATTTAAGAAAAATATTAATATCTTTTGTTGCTGATTAGGCATTTTGATCGGACGGTCATTGAATAGGACAAAGTCTTTCTCAAAGACAAATTGATCCTTGAATGATAACTCCTCTTTTATGGTAGAATTAGTCTGCTTTTCTGTTTCTACAGTATTGTCAACTGATATGGGGTCCGTGATAATATTGGGATCTGATGTTATATCAACTGTAGATACAGATCTGTTCTTTTGCTGTTTCCTATAGTATAGTACAAATAGAGTAATGGTGTAGATGAGAATCACTTCGACTACTAAATTGATGTAGATATTGGTTTTAGGCATTCGCTTCCACAAAGTTGAGAAACTATAGTCGATATACATTATGTAATCTACACTAACAATTTCATTTTCTAGACGATAGGTAATCATTTCTGCATTGCGAGGGATGCTATTTGATGGTTGACTCCATATTTCTCTTTGTAGATGTTTGGAGACAATTATTCCAGTATTGATATATCCTTTTATATCATTTTTATTTAAGTCTTTAATTATTAGGGCTTGTATATCACTACTTTGTAAACTATCCATCATAAGTAACCCCAATTGGCGAGCGAATAATATTTCACTATCCACGTCTTGAATTTTGTGCTGATAGGTAAACAAGGTATCTCTTGAACAGAAGGTCCGAGTCTCATACGTACCTATTTTGTTAGGTGAGTTATTAAAACCATTTAAGGGTATATCTTTACATTTTTGGATTGTATTGTTGGCAACTGCCTCCTTCAAGATATTTTCAACTTGTGGCTTGAATGCTTCTTTTTCTTTTTGAATAAGAGAGTGAATGATTGTATAGGTTGAGGCACCTATGGCAATCATAATAAAAAGTATAATGACTCCAATTACTAAAAATATTCTTTTATTCATATTTGCCAGATCTTGTGTTGGTGTTGCAAAGTTACTTTAAAAGTTTGAATTTACCACCCTATTTGTTGAATTAGTAATAAAAACAATTGCTATCTTATTAGAATCTAATATATTGATATTTAGACGTCATTAAATAAAATGACGTTATCAATAAAAGTGTTGACATAGAATGTTTGCATGCTTCTATTCACTCGCTTATCTTTGCTGATATTTATTAAATTATTGATGAAATGAAAATAAAGATTTTAGCGGTATTAGCCGTTGTTACAGTAGTTATAGTCTCTATGTTTATGAGAGAAAAGAGAGAAGATCCTTCATCATTAGTAATGATGAATGTGGAAGCGTTGGCGACAGGGGAGGGGACTTCACCTGCTATGTGTGTTGGATACGGTTCAGTGGTTTGTCCCAATGACGGATCTAAAGTATTATATTATTATTAAAATCTCATGAAATACTGTCTGACATTTCTCTTTCTTTTGGTAATCTTTACTGGGTGCACTTCAGATTTGCCGAAAGATCGGATGTTGTATGCTTCTTTTCCTAAGGAGGAGACACTACATTCTAAGGTAATTCAGCTTGATTCGGTTTATATGCGTTATCCGTTTCGGGTACATGTGTCCGGTGATCAGGCTGTTGTCCTGGATTTACATGGTACTGATGTGTATTGCCATCTTTTTCATTATCCTGATTTCCATTATCTGTCTTCGTTTGGCAGGAGAGGGGATTCACCGGAAGAGATGCTTTCAGTAGAAACAGTGAAATGTATAGATGGTTCATTTTGGACTTTAGATGCCAACAAAGGCGAGTTAACTAGGTTTGAGTTTGTTTCGGATAGAGATTCGCTTCTGCGTGCAGAAGCGATCTCTTTCGATAAAGACAGCATTCTGCGTGCTCTTGATTTTGTGGCATTCAATGATACGACTTTTCTGATACCTGACTATTCGGGAGATGCCCGATTCTGTTGGGTGAACCGACAAGGGAAGTTTTTGAAGAAAAGTGGAGTGATTCCTTCATTGAACGAAGAAGCATTGAAAGAGGCGCGTCCTGCCTTAGCACAAGCTTGGCGCAGTTTTATTGATTATAATCCTCATAACGGAGTGTTGGTTGCTGCTACTCAATTAGGTGAAGTTCTTGAGATTTATAATCTTCAAAACGGTTTTCATAGGGTCTGTTTAGGTCCTAAAGGGGAACCGGAATTCAAACTTGCGGGCGGGTATGCTATTCCGGATGGGATCATGGGATTCTCGGATGTACAGGTTACGGATGAGGCTATTTATGCTGTTTTCCATGGTCACACTTTTAAAGAGATTATGGCACAGCACCAAAAAGAGGGAAGAGCTACAGATGGTGGACAATACATTTATGTTTTCAACTTACAAGGGGAACCTTTATGTAAATATACCTTAGATCGTTATATCACAGGTTTCCATGTTGATGAAAGAAATAAGACTATTACAGCAACAGATGTTAATAACGACCAACCCATTGTGGAGTTCCGCTTTGGCTAAAGTCAAGTGTAACAGGTTCGAAAAGGAGTGGGTAAAGCCAACTTGTTGATGGGGAAGCTATTTTCCCGCTCCTGACAACCTTTAGAAAAGGAAGTTTAACAGGTACATCTTCCGAGAAAGGAGACATAGACAAAATTATTATTATCAATATAAAATAAAAAGAATGAAAAAGAAATATTATGCAGCGTTATTAGCTGTAGTTGTTATTGCATTTACGGGATATAATGTTTATCAGAGTCAAAAGGCGGATGCCTCTTTATCTGATTTGGCAATGGCTAACGTAGAAGCATTGGCAAATGGAGAACTTTCGAATGGAAATTGTGAAGGTTCTTGGTCACAAGAATGTTGTAAGTGTGATTATATTCATTATACTTATGCTTGTGCAATAGAAGTGACTGGTAATAGCTGCTATACAGTAAGTGGATGTAGCCATTATACAAATTAAAATTTAATAAAAAGGATGTGTCAGTTGTAATATTTGTGACACATCTTTTGGTAACTTTATTAAAGTTATGCATAAGATAATTCTATATATTATTTCTGTTTTAACAGTGTTTACTTCCTGCACAACTACTGATGTACCTGATAAGGTGAGTTTGCAACCCCAGGTAATGAATGATAGTCTTTTGACAACTATGCCTGGTGATTTATTGCTGATAGACGATTATTTAGTTTGGTCTGATCCTTTCTCTGATAACAAATTTTTGCATGTACATCGTTCTTCCGATGGAAAATATATCGGTTCTATGGGGCAAAAGGGAGAAGGTCCACAGGAATTTGTAAGTCCTTTAATCAATCGTTTTTCCATTAATCGCTGTATTGCTGCTCATGATGCTAACGGGAAAACCAGAGGCTATTTATCTATTGACAGTTTAATTGTCGGAAAAGAACCTTTTATGTCTTTATCAGATTTTGATCGGAATATACGAATGGCTAAATTGGACGAACAACTGTATCTGACTGAAACCGAAAATGGTGAGAACGATTATTTTAAAGTGAGTTCAAATGGGAAAAAATCTACATTTGGGGTTTATCCGATTCGTGAAGTGAAACACCATATGGGTACATATAAAACTTACGATAAAGATCGTGGACTCCTTGCTTTTGGTCCTTTTAATTTTTCTTATTTGGCTTTGTATAAAAAGGAAGGGGATAATTTTAAGTTATTATGGGAACGCATGCCTGAAAAAGAAAACTATTCTGTTGTTGATGGGGCGATTAGGTTTGATCGTAGCGTGATGGGAGTGAGAGATATATGCATGACTAAAGATTATATTGTTACTCTGGAGCGTGACCGGGAAGTTGATCCGTTGGATGAAAGGACTGTCGGACGTAATGCAAGTAAATGTCCCCGTACGGTTTTTGTGTATGATTATGATGGTAAATTACTGAAAATTGTAAATTTGGGCATGCCTGTAATGCGCATTGCTGCTGACGGACGAAGTAATGCTCTGTATGTGATAGGAGTTAATCCTGATTTTGCATTGGCGAAATATGATTTATAGAAATTGGCTTGGGATTATTGGGGTAGCTTGTATACTTTTTGTCTCATGCAAACCCACGGAGGTTGACGTGCCTATTACTTATTATTCGTCTTTTCTCTTGAAAGATACTACTGTTATGCTTTCTAAAGTAGAAATGGATCCTATGCAGGTAAATGCACGGTGTATGGTGTGGGATGGCGATAAGCGGGTATTGGTTCGTACGTCAACTACAGATTCTATTTATGCTGTGTTTGCTTATCCGGAAATGAAATTTTTGAGCTATACCGGTAGTTTGTCAGAATATAAACAGATATTAGCCAAATGCAATGAAGGCTTTTACTTGGTAAAAGATGATTCGTTATATTTATATCATTTAACAGATAAGGATTTGTTGCAGAAAACGACAACTCATTTCCTTTATAATAGCAATAAGATTCGATTATCTAAAATTAAGAAATTGAATGATAAAATGTATACAGCTCATGCATATACGGACCCTTCTTATAATGATATTAGGTTAAATGAGTTCTACATGCTTGATGCTGAGAATAATATCTTATATCCTAAAGGGCATTATCCGGAGCGTACTGAGGTAAGATTTAAAACGATATTTGACTTTAAGTTTGCCTATGCGCACGAAGTATGGCCAAAACCGGACGGAAGTCGCATCTTAGTTAATTATGTGAGGACTCGCCGTTTTCGGATTTATGATTTGAGTGCCCGATTATTGCACGATGTATGTCTTGATTATGCATCTAATAAATATGTTGTGGATGCAGATCCTAAACGTTGGACAACGTTTATTAGAGATTGTTTTGTTACTGATAAATACATTTATTTGCTATGTCCGGAGGGTGAGCAATCCAGTTTGGTTATAGTAGATTGGGAAGGTAGACCAATAGCGCGTTATCGATTGGATGAAAAGATTTTTTTCTTTTTTATAGATCCGGATAGAAATCTTTTTTGTGGTATTAACTCAAATAATGGGCAGTCTTTTTATTTCCTTGATTTAGATATAAATTAGTAGATATTTATGAAATACTTATATGTGTTATTAGCTTTTTCTTTTTTGTTTTCTTGTAAAGATGAGAATAAAAAACATGCGGAATCTGTTTTGAGGGAATGGATGAATAAGGAAATTGTTTTCCCGAATAAAATGTATTTTAGTATTCAGGGTAAAGAGAATGTTGATTTTCGTATAAAAGATACCGAATATAAGATTGTCTCCTATGTTGATTCTGCCGGTTGCACCAGTTGTAAATTACACTTGTCTAAATGGAAAGAGTTAATCCATTATGTGGATTCTACTCAGTCTGAGCGTGTACAGTTTTTATTTTTTTTCTTTCCCAAGAATGGAAGAGACATATATCATACAATGAGAATGGATAAATTTACCTATCCGGTTTGTGTTGACACACTCGATTCTTTTAATAAGTTAAATCATTTTCCTGACGATGTAAGATTCCAGACTTTTTTGCTGAATAAGGAGAATAAGGTTGTAGCAGTAGGTAACCCCATTCATAACCCGAATATCAGAGATTTATTTTTGAATATAATTTCCGGTGGCACTTCTCTTCCAGATGAAAAACGTCCTCAAACAGAGGTGAAGATAGAGGCTCTGTCTATGGATTTGGGTATGTTTGATTGGAAAAAAGAACAGAAATGTATTTTTACCGTTGAGAATACGGGAAAAGAGTTGCTTGTGATTGATGATGTCAATACTTCGTGCGGATGTACTACAGTGGAGTATTCGAGAGAACCGGTTCAGTCCGGAAAGACGGTAGATATTACTGTCGTTTATAAGGCTGAATATCCAGAGCATTTTAACAAGACGATTACTGTCTACTGTAACTCGCCTGTTTCACCTTTGCAATTGAAAATAAAAGGAGATGCTAAATAAAAGTTAAGAGATTGCCGGCTGACGGTTGAGGCGCAGTGGACAAATAACCATGGGGGGCGATTTTGTTCAATGGTTTATTTCTAGGAGTAGTTGGTAAACTTGCTGCAATTCACCGAAAGCCGGCTTTTTATGATTAAGGATAGTATATGACAGGAGTAGCGGAAAAAGAAAAAAAGAATGATAAAGATTTACCTATTATGGGTGCTGTTAGTCGGTAGCTTGTGCTGTTCTTGTACAGGAAATAAACGATTGGAATATGCGTTGGAGTTTGCCGGGGAGAATAGGGGAGAGCTTGAAAAAGTTTTGGAACACTATAATGATAGCGGACTGAAACAGGATGCCGCACGCTTTTTGATTGAAAATATGCCCCGTTATTTTAGTTATGAAGGATGGCAATTGGATACGTTAAAAGCAATTCATGCAGCCACAGAACATACGGATGGATGGGTGAATAAAAAAGATCGCAAAAAATGGGAACATTTTTCTTTTCGGACTTTAAAGAAAGTTTATGATGCTAAAGTGATTAAAGCTGAGTTCTTGATTCATCACATAGATCAAGCCTTTGAAGTTTTTGAAAAAAGATCTTGGAATAAATATTTGCCATTTGATGATTTCTGTGAATTGATTTTGCCATATCGGATTGGTGATGAACCCTTGGAGGAATGGCGTGGTTGGTATAGGGAGCGTTATGAATCTATATTGGATTCGCTCTATCAAGGGACAGATGTGGTAGAAGCCACCGATCGTTTAGGGGCTTATTTGCGTCAGGAAAAAGACTTCAGGTATAGTGTTGAGCTGGACTTACCCCATTTAGGTGCAGGTTTTTTGCTAGCTAACAGGGTTGGAAGCTGTGAGGCGTCTTGTGATTTTACGGTCTATGTGTTACGTGCGCTTGGTATTCCTGCTACAACGGATATTTATCATTATGGACCCGGTAAGGGAGCCGGTCATGTCTGGAATGTATTGAGGGATACAACCGGTGGCTATGTTCCTTTCTGGTTTATTCAGACTAAAGTGGAGCGAGGCGGAAGTGATAAACGAGAAAAAGGGAAGGTATACAGGCGGTGTTTTGGAGCACAGCAGGAGAAAGTATCAGGTATCCGCCGCGATCGGTCTGTTCCGTTTCCGCTGAAAGATCCATATTTAAAAGATGTTACAAGTGACTATTTCCCGGCAAATCAGGTTACAATAGAAATTGATCCTCAGGTTGATAAAAAGTATATCTGTCTGGGTGTGTTTACATTGGAAGGATGTATGCCCATAGATATAACTGTGCAGAAAGGAAATAAAGCAACCTTTATGAATGTAGAACCCGGAATTTTGTTTCAACCGCTATATGATAACGGGATGAAGTGGGTGGCAGCCGGATACCCTTTCCTTGTAGACGAAAAGGGAGAGGTGAAGTATCATAAACCCGATTGCGCTGTGAAAGGAAGTATGGATTTGAGCCGTAAATTCTTATTGCGACAATATCTGAAAGATTATCTCAGCGCTGTAGTGGGGGATAAGATAGAGGGAGCCAATCATTCGGATTTTTCGGATGCCTGTCTGTTGCATCAGATAGTGGATACACCTAAGGTAAGCTATCAGGTAGTCTATCCACAATCCCGGAAGAGATACCGGTATATACGTTATACTTCGACCCCCGAAAAAACACTTCAACTGGCGGAATTACAGCTTTTCCGAAAAGTGGATGATCAAGAGAAAATAGCGGCTAAGGTCATCGATGGCAGTAATGCTTTTATTGCAGATGACCGGTTTGATCGTTTTAAAGTGAATGACGGTGATGGATTAACCTTTTTTCTTACGAAAGAGAAGGGAGCATTCGTTACACTTGATTTAGGTAAGCCGGAAAAGATTGAAAAAATAGTCTATATGCCTCGTAACGATGATAACTTCATTCGGTTAGGGGATCAGTATGAACTGTTTTATCAGGATGGATTTCGTGGTTGGATTTCTTTAGGCAGGCAAGTAGCCTCAGAATTAACATTGCACTATGACAATATACCCCAAAATTCAGTACTTTGGCTTCGGAATTTATCAAGAGGGAGAGAAGAAACCGTATTTCGAAACGAGGACGGTCGGCAGGTTTTCTTTGTAAAGTGGTAAAAACAGGAAAGAAACAGATCAAAAAAGAGGAATTTCTTTTATTTATTTTGTAAAATAGACTGTAAATCGCTGAATGGTCTGATTTTGTTGTTTTTTGACCGGATATTAGCTTCCTTAATCTTATTTTTTCTCAAACTTTGTAAGGTAAATCAATGTAAAAAGTATGACTATAATGAAGTTGAGACTGGGAGTTCGTGGGATGATGTGGCTAACCTTGGTAATTATGATGTGGGGCATCATATCTTGTCGAACTCAAGAAGAGAAATGTCTTGAAGAGGTTTTATCTCTTCCGCTCGCCAATAAAGAAGAACTACAAAAAGTACTGGATCATTATAAAGATGACAGCCTGAAGTATCAGGCCGTTTGCTTTCTAATCAGGAATATGCCTTTTCATGCAGGATACGAGGGAAATGCTTTGAAGCATTATTACCAATATTTTGATATTTACGCGCAAGGAAAATTAGGACCGCACGAAGTGATTGATTCTTTAAAAGAAAATTCGTTTTCTGTTTCGCAATTAAAATGGATAGAGGATATTGCCAATATTGATTCTTCTTTACTGGTGCAGAACGTGGATTGGGCTTTTAAGGTGTGGAGAGAGCAGCCTTGGGGCAAGAATGTAAGTTTTGATAATTTTTGTGAGTTTGTTCTACCTTATCGATTGGGAGATGAACCACTTGGATTCTGGAGAGAAGATATTTATAAACGCTATAATCCAATATTAGATAGTATCCGGTTGTTGCCTCAAGCTCAGGATCCGTTGGTTGCTGCAAAGGTGTTGATGGATTCGCTTGTTGTGGAACAATCCCATTTTACCGGTCTGTTTCCCGCCGGTCCGCATTTAGGTCCTTCAGTAGTGTCATGGCGTGCGGGGAGCTGTCGCGAGTTCGCCGATTTGGTAGTGTATGTAATGCGTGCTTTGGGTATTCCTTGCGGGACAGACTATATGGCGATGCGTGGAGATAATAACGTGCCGCATTTCTGGAATTTTACATTGGATAAAGATGGAAAAACGTATATTACGGAATTTCCCGATCCTAATTGGAAACGGGCTGTGAGTATGTATAATCCTAAGGCAAAGGTATACCGGAATACGTATGGCTTAAACTGGAAAGATGTAAAGAGACAACAGGGAAAAATGATGCATCCGGCGTTTCGAAAACCTCTATATCAGGATGTCACGGCTGTGTATGCCGACAGCTTGAATCGTGATCTGGTAGTGTCTTCTGATATTTTGTGTAAGGAAGTTCATAAAGGAGATATTGTCTATTTTTGCCTTTCCACAAGGATGGATTGGGTACCTATAGCATGGACTGTTTTTGAAGAAGACTCATTGCGCTTTCAAGATACGGAAGGTAGTGTGATTGGTTGTCTGGCTACATGGAATGGAAAACGTCTTGTGATGCAGTCCGAGCCGTTTACCTATGATAAAATGTCAGGAACGATTGCTTTGCTCACTCCTCAAAGTGAAAAAGAAGATATAACCTTGTATTTTAAGTTTCCGCTGTTCTGCGACTTAGGTATCCTTCGTATGCCCGGAGGAGTTTTTGAAGGAAGTAATGATTCGCAGTTTCGCTCTGCAGATACATTGTATTATGTAAAACAATGGCCTTTCCGCTTGAACAACACTATTTTTCCGGAGAAAGAAAAGTCTTATCGCTATGTTCGGTACAAGGGGCCGAAGGGGAGTTATTGCAATATAGCAGAGATGGCTTTCTTTGAAGATACCTCGGATACGTTGGCGTTGAAAGGGCGGATCATCGGAACTCCGGGTTGTTTTCAGAAAGACGGCTCGCATGATTATTACAAAGTATATGATGGCAATCCCTATACTTATATGGATTATAAGACTCCTGATGAGGGGTGGGTCGGATTAGATTTTGGCATTCCCCACCGGATAAAGAAATTTACTTATATTCCTCGTAATTCGGATAATTTTATCCATAAAGGAGATGTATATGAATTATTCTATTGGCATGACAAGAAATGGAATTCTTTAGGTCGGCAAGTGGCAAAAGCAGATTCTTTGAATTATGTAATTCCGAAAGGGGTAGCCTTATTTTTAAAGAATCATACGCAGGGAAAGGACGAACGGATCTTTAAGAAGACCGATGGGAGACAACAGTTTTGGTAGAAGAGAATGAGGATGGTATGTCGTCATTACTAAAATAGGAATATTCATTTAAAGAAGGAGGAGCTTCTGCCGGACTCTGCAAAGTATAGCTTCTGCTCCATCCTAAATTAGTCCGAGGAGGGACTTTTGAATGCAAACTTAGAGATAAAACAGGAATTATGCAATCGATAGATTGTTTTTTCCAATAGAAAGAAGGAGAAAAAGAAAATGAAATTAATAACCCATTAAAATGAAAATAGAAATTATGGGAAAGAAAATTCTTACAGCAATGATTGTTGCTGTTGTAGCGGTTGTCGCAGGTTATAATATTTATGTATCACAGAAAGATATTACTTTATCGGAATTAGCGCTGGCTAATATAGAAGCATTGGCTGAATATAATGAAGTGGATAAAGATGGTTACATTTGTTATACTACTTATACATCAGCAGATTGGTTTCATTCTGATCAAACATTTATTGATTGTAACAATTGTTATCAAAAGAAAGGGAGAAATTTGCAAGATAGATCTCATTGTAGAAAATAGAAATTAATTAGTTTGGCTCTCGGTTTATAATCGAGAGCCAGATATTTTAAAAGAGATAAATAATGAATGTTAGATGTTTTTTATGGGGGATTTTGTTTATAACTGTATCAAGTTGTATAGAATCTGATAGGATTATGCATTATGCTCAATTTGAGCATACCATAAATTTGAAATCCGATAGAATACAGGTTCCTTCGGTGTTATTGTATCCACGAAGTTTGGTTTTATGTGATAGTAATCTGGTAGTATTCAATGAAAAAATGGATACCATGTTTCAATGCTTCCATTTGCCGGATTTGACCTTTCAATATGGTTTTGGAACACAGGGGCAGGGACCGGGTGATTTTTTTCTTCCTTCTATTTCTCCTGTGGAACATAAGAAGAACGGTTTTGTCATGTTAGACGGAATTAACCTGAAACATATTAGTGTCGAGAAAGACAAAGCTATCGTACAGACTTCGACTTTAAATTATGGATTTAATTGTTTTAATGACTTGATAAGTATTTCCGATAGCAGTTATTGTTGTAATGGAGGTTTTGAGAATGAAAAAGAATTTAGGTTTCTTTATCCTGACGGAAATCATGAATCATGGGGAGAATATCCTGAAACAGAGGAACGTTTCGGATCTGTTTTGGGCAGGAATCAGGCGTATATAAAGACGACCGTCGCTAAGCCTGATAAGAGTTGTTTTGTTTCGTTCTACCAACATATACGCCGTTTCAGAATTTATGGTAAAGATGGAGAATTAAAAAGAGATGTTATTTTAGATATTCTTCCCGGGCAAGAACGTCCTGAAGTGGATGATTATTTGAGATTCATACATCCTATAAGTGTCTATGCAACGGACAGTTATATTTATACATTAAATCTGGATATGACAACAGAGGAAATTGAGAATCGGAAAACTACTCCTAACATCCAAGTATTCGATTGGGAAGGAAAGCCACTTACACAATATAAACTCGATTGTTTTATTAACACTTTTGTCGTTGATGAAGTTGCAAATAAGATTTATGGAGCTTTTGTTGAAGACGAAGATCATATTTATGTATTTAATTTACCCCGATTATGAAATGGATGATTTTGATTTTTTTTAATTTTTTGTTTTGTGCCCAACTTGTTGGGCAAGTATCACGACCCGATAGAAACCTTTTGCGTGGTGAGACGTATGTGATTGAGGTGCCGAAAGGATGGAAACGTCCTTCTGCTGTGCATTCTTGCAATGATGAACCTTTGAAACGCGTTAATGGGAAATACGAAACTACAAAGTTTATGAGAGTATATTCAAAACGTAAAGATCGTTGTGGTGCGGTATTGACCATTATGGAAATACAAAAATGTGCATCTTTTCAGGAAATATTTAAGGAAGACAGTATTTGGGCATCGACGGATACTACGCAGGTGAAGGTGATATATAAGTCTGTCAATAGTAAGAATGGGGTTAAAAAGATGGCTTTTACTTCGTATAAGGCAGAGCGTCATCCGGAAACTAACGAATTATCTGCTTTGCAAAAGGCTGAATGGTATTTGCAGGGGCGTGAAAATGTATATTATATCAGTTTTACGTCTTGCTCATTGTTTTTAGAACTGCTACCGCAGATTAAAGATATTGTGGCGTCGTTAAAGGAACTTTAAGTAAAACATTTGGTAATATTTTTACGAATAAGATGTGTTTATAATTTAAAATGTATTATTTTTGCGAGTATAGAAAAGAATATCGCAATAAGTAGCCTTGACTAATATATGTGGAAGAAGTTGTCGCTGTATGTTTGTTTAATAACTATTTTGTGTTCTTGTCAGAAACAACGTAGTGCTTATGCACCTCCTACGTTTCCGGAAGTAAAGAAAATACATGCTCATCGTTTGTCGGACGAACTCCTGATCAGCTATCCTTTGGATATGGCTGTTAGTGAGGACTATATCTTTATATTGGCTTTGGCAGATAATGCCTGGTTGCAGGTATATGATAAGACTACAGGGCAACTGCTTGGAAGTTTTGTAACAAGAGGGCAGGGACCGGGTGAAGCGACTACTGCGAACATGTGCTATTATAATGCACGTGAAAAGAAAATTTCTGTGTATGACGAATCTTCTATGAAGTTATTGACTTATCAGTTTGATAAAGACGCTGATAATTGGGGAGCGTTGATAGAAGAACGGTCTTTTTATGATTTAGGAGGTACACTACGCCGGGTGTGGGAACTTCGAAATGGTAGGTTTTTGGTAGATGGTCAGTTGGGAACAAAGTCGGATCAGCAAAAACGTTTTCAGATGTTGGCAGATGCAAAAGTGGTGGCTGATTACAATGATTTTCCTATAGATACTCCGAAAGAACGTTCCGTTTGGTCATCGCCAGCAATTGCGATATCTCCGGATTGTAAAAAGATGGCCGTAGGAACTTTATATGGAGGAATCCTTGAATTATTTGATTTATCACAAAACATAGAATTAAGAGCAATCCGAAAATTTTATCCTCCGGTCGTGCAATATTTATCCGGAACTATCCAAAACACAGAGGAGACTGTTTGGGGCTTTTCTGCGTTATGTGCTACAGATGAAAGGATTTATAGTGTATTTATAGGTGACAAGAATCCCAATTTATTTAATAACTTATCTGTTTTTGATTGGGATGGCCGGGAATTAATCAAATATAATACTGATTGCCTCGTTTTGAGAATTTGTGCTTCAACTCAGGAACCAAATAAACTGTATGGGATTGCTTTTTCTGAAACTCATGAATTTTATCTGGTTTCTTTTTCCTTGGATTCTTGACAGGGGATCGCATTAAAATGTATATATATGAAGAAAGAGGTTTGGATAAAACTGGTGAAACGAATCGGGAACTGGATTGTGAATATCTGTTTCTATTCTTGTGTGGCTTTTGTTGCCTGGATGGTATTGCAGGTGTTTTGCCTGACTTCTTTCAAAATCCCCTCCAATTCAATGGAACCGGCATTGCTTTCGGGAGACAAAATACTGGTGGATAAATGGACCGGTGGGGCACGTCTGTTTAATATCTTTGCGTCATTGCGAGGAGAAGAAGTGGATATCTATCGTCTACCGGGTTTCGGATCGTTTCAGCGGGACGATGTGCTTGTTTTTAATTTCCCTTATCAGGATGGGAGCGACAGCATCGGATTTGATATAATGAAGTATTATGTGAAACGGTGTATTGCCTTGCCGGGTGATACTTTGGAAATACGTAAGGGCTATTATCATATAAAAGGAATCACAGACAGTGTGGGGAATGTGCAGGCGCAACATCGGATTGCACGTGTCAGAAGGGAAGATTCACATGGGATCGTGATGGATGCTTTTCCGTGGGACGGACGTCTGGGATGGACCATTCAGGAATTCGGACCTCTTCCGGTACCAGCCAAAGGGCAGGTGGTGAAAATAGATACATTGTCTTGTTTGCTTTACGGAAGATTGATCCATTGGGAGCAGAAGAAGAGACTGCGGCAAAAAGGAGGGGCGGTATGTCTGGGCGATAGTGCGATAACGGAATATAAATTCACAGAGAATTACTATTTCGTATCGGGGGATAATATGGAAAATTCCAAGGATTCACGTTATTGGGGAATGTTGCCCGAATCATATATTGTAGGTAGGGCATTTACAATATGGCGGTCGGACGATCCTTTACGGAGAAAGATTCGTTGGAACCGGGTATTTAAAAGAATAAAATGATGAGAGAAAAAGTAGATTATATGCATATTATACTTCGTGGAGGACTTCTGGCAATGGTATGTGCACTGCTGTCTGTGGTATGGGTAAATGATCCGATGCTTCCGGCAGGTGAGTTGTCGGGGCAATGGCTCTATCTGGCAAAAGTTGCTATGGGAGCTGCTGTCGGTTGGGTGGTGTTGGCCTTTCTCTATTATAGAAAGGGGTATGATATGGGGGCTGATTTTTATCAGGTCGTTATTTGGAGTTTTATTGTTTTGGCTGCTTCTGAGGCTATTTATGGCTTGAGGCAGCTTTATGGTTTTACTTCTTCCCATCATTCTCTGTATTCCTTGACCGGATCTTTTTTTAATCCCGGACCGTATTCCGGTTATCTGGCTATGATATTTCCTCTTTGTCTGGATCAATGGTTACGATTACGGAAAAGGGAGAATAAGAATTGGATGGAATGGACGGGATATTATGGGGCCGTGGCAGTATTGTTTCTTATACTCTGTGTGCTTCCTGCGGGAATGAGTCGTTCGGCATGGGTGGCTGCTCTTATTTCAGGTATTTGGGTATATGGAGTGCATAAATCCTGGCCGGTACGCTTGAAAAGAGTGTGGATGCGCAAAAAGACAAAGGTGCTGGCCGTCACCTCTGTGTTATGTATAGTTGTGTTGGTCGGAGGAGTCTGTTTGTTTAACCTGAAAAAAGATTCGGCCAGCGGGCGACTGTTCATGTGGAAAATCAGTAGCCGGGCCATTGCAGAGAAACCATTTACAGGCTATGGGCAAGGAAATTTTGCACTGGCATATGGGACAAGTCAGGAAGCTTATTTTGCCGAAGGGAGTTATTCGCCTCAGGAAGAATTGGTGGCAGGAAGTCCGGAATATGCTTTTAATGAATATTTGCAGATAGCACTCGAGTGGGGGATACCCGTATTGCTTTGTTGCCTGGCTTTTGCAGGATTTTGTCTACGGAGAGGTGTGGAACTGAAACGTTGGGGGCCTTGTGGCAGTGTGATCTCTTTGTTGGTATTTGCTTTTTCTTCTTATCCGATGCAATTGCCTGCTTTTGTTATTGCATTCCTGATTTTACTGATGGCTTGTATTGCAGGACGCTTTCTTGCCTGGCAACTGGCGTTTGCTTGTGTGTTGGGATTTTCCGGATACCATTGGTGGCAGGCAGATGTGCATCAAGAGTGCAAGGACTGGGCCAACTGCCGTATGTTGTATCAGGCAGGTGCTTATCAAAGTGCAAAAGAAGGCTATGAACGTTTGTATCCGAAATTAAAGGGAAGAGGGGCCTTTTTGTTTGAGTATGGGCATTGTTTGCATAAATTAAAGGAGGCGGATGCTTCGATTCTATTATTGAAAGAAGCTTCTACCCGAAGTTGCGATCCGATGATACTAAATATTATTGGTAAGAATTTTCAGGAAAAAGGAGAATATGCTCAAGCTGAAAAATGGCTTTTGCGTTCCACTCACTTATTGCCGGGAAGGATTTATCCATATTACTTGTTGGCGAAGCTATATGCCTCGCCTGGATATTTACAGCCCGATAAATTCCATGAAATGGCGGACTTGGTCTTGACCAAGGAACCCAAAGTACAGTCGACAGCCGTACGGGAAATGAGAGATGAAATAAGGAAGTTAGTTATAGATGTAAGTAACGAAAAAATCGTAAATAGCAGAAATGTAAATGATTAATATGCTTTAAATGCAAGAAAAAGTATACAATTTCTTTTGCGTTTCTGAAGATTAGCAATTATATTTGTGACTGTATGCTAATAATATGAAATACATCATATATATATATGTCTTGGAAATAAGACATCAAATAAATAGAATTTGCTATGATAAACAGAATAAACGAACTACAAATAAGATTCGGGAATGAAATGCAGTTTTCCTATCCGAATCTTGACGGATTAATTGGAAGAAAAGTTTTTTGTCCACCTATGTAAGTAACGTAAAAATCGTAAATTGCTAATAATTAGTGGGTTTAAGCTTCTGTACTATCCGGAATTAGTCCACCATTTATTTTGAGTTTTAGAAAGTAACCAACTATATTTGCAATCATAATTAATAGAGAAAAAGTTTAATAACATTATGAAAAACCAGTATCCCTTCTATACGCTTTGTCTGGCATTGACAATGCTGACAGCTTGTTCCGGTGAGAAGAAAGAGAGTGCTTCTGAAAAAGGAGTGGAAACCGTGTTGCCCGACACGAAAAACGAGGTGTCTGTCATGACGCTCAAAAAGCAGATATTCAATCATGAATTGGTGAGTAATGGAAAAATTTCTGCCCGGGGAATGGCTGACCTGAGATTTGAAAGTGGTGAAGTGATAGCCCATATTTGGGTAAAGAACGGAGACCGGGTACGAAAGGGGCAGAAGTTGGCGGAGTTGGACAAATTCAAACTTGACAACCAGTTGTCGCAATCGGAAGACGCTTTAAAAAAGTCGGAATTGGAATTGAGGGATGTACTTATCAGTCAGGGCTATCCGGCAGACGACATTAGTCAGGTACCCGAAGAGACAATGAAGCTGGCAAAGGTGAAGAGTGGTTATGATCAGAGCAAATCACAATATGAAATGTCGAAATACAATGCAGAGCACGCTACTTTGACCGCACCTTTTGACGGAGTAGTTGCTAACCTGTTTTCGAAACCCTACAATCTGGCCAGTACTTCGGATGTATTCTGTACGGTGATCGATATGCAGGGGATGGAAGTAGATTTTACTGTACTTGAAAGTGAGTTGCCATTAATAAAGAATGGAGATAAGGTAGTGATCAAGCCCTATTCGGATGCCGCAACAGTACACGAAGGAAGTATTTCGGAAATCAACCCTTTGGTAGATGATAAAGGAATGGTGAAGGTGAAAGCCCGGGTGAACGGGGCCGGTAAGCTGTTTAGCGGGATGAATGTACGTGTCAGTGTACATCGTTCGTTGGGAGAGCAGTTGGTGATTCCGAAAAGCGCAGTCGTACTTCGTTCGGGCAAGCAGGTTGTATTTACCCTGAAAGATGGGAAGATGGCCCAATGGAACTATATTCATACCGCTTTGGAAAATGCAGACAGTTATAGTGTGGCCGACGGACTGACAGAAGGAGATACGGTCATCGTAAGCGGAAACATTAACCTGGCACACGAAGCTCCGGTCACAATCATTGAATAAGGATGAATCACTAACACAGAACAATTATGATTAAATTCCTGATACAACGTCCCATTGCCGTATTGATGGCTTTTACGGCTTGCTTCATAGTGGGGTTGGTGACGTACTTCACATTACCGGTATCGCTGTTGCCGGATATCTCCATTCCGGAGATTACCGTACAGGTATCAGCTAAAAATACCTCGGCACGTGAATTGGAAAACACAGTCGTGAAGCCTGTCCGTCAGCAATTGATTCAGGTGGCTGCCCTAAAAGACATGACCAGTGAAACGCGTGACGGTGCGGGTATTATCCGGCTTAGTTTTGATTTTGGTACCAATACGGACCTGGCATTCATAGAGGTTAACGAAAAGATTGACGCAGCTATGAACTATTTGCCTAAAGATACCGATCGTCCGAAGGTGATCAAGGCAAGTGCTACCGATATTCCGGTATTCTATCTGAATCTGACTTTAAAGACAGACAGTGCTTATGAAGAGACGGATCAGCAGGCTTTCCTGAATTTATGTGAGTTTTCAGAATCGGTAATCAAACGCCGTATCGAACAGTTGCCGGAAGTGGCAATGGTAGACGTTACCGGTTTGCTGGAAAGACAATTGCAGATTGTACCCGATATGGATAAACTGGCTATGCTTGAATTATCCATTGAAGATATTGAGACGGCTCTGGCGCAAAACAATGTAGAGCCGGGAAGCATGACCGTACGGGATGGATACTATGAATATAACATCAAGTTCTCAACTCTGCTCCGTACTGCGGAAGATGTGGAGAATATATATATCCGTAAGGGAGATCGCATCATACAGTTGAAAGAATTTTGCCGGATAGCGATAGTACCGTCAAAGAAAAAGGAGTATCTGTGTCGAACGGTAAAAGGGCCGTGACGCTTGCCATCATTAAGCAGGCCGACGAGAACATGGACAATATGAAAGATGCTCTGTCGGAAACAATGGATTATTTCAAAAAGATCTATCCGGATATCGAGTTTAGCGTGAGTCGTAATCAAACCGAACTGCTGGACTATACAATATCCAATCTTCAGCAGAATCTCTCACTCGGTTTTGTTTTCATTTGTATCGTTGCCGTACTCTTCTTGGGAGATGTCAAATCTCCATTCATTATTGGGCTGAGTATGGTGGTGTCTATTGTCATCAGTTTCCTGTTTTTCTACCTGTGTAAAATGTCTCTCAATATCATCTCCCTGTCCGGACTGATCCTGGCACTGGGTATGATGATCGACAGTTCGATTATCGTAACGGAAAATATATCGCAATACAGGGAAAAGGGTTATTCGTTGCGGAGAGCCTGCGTGGCGGGAACAAGTGAGGTGGTGACTCCTATGCTGAGTTCTTCGTTTACGACAATCGCCGTATTTGTACCTTTGGTATTTATGAGTGGTATCGCGGGTGCTATCTTTTACGATCAGGCTTTTGCCGTTACGGTAGGATTGATGGTCTCTTATTTCACCGGTATCATGTTGCTTCCTGTTCTGTATATGTTGGTCTATCGTACCGGGATCAAAGGTGGTCCGAAGTGGTTGAGGCTGAAAATTAATAATCCTTTGAAAGAACATACTCTGGACCGCTTCTACGATAAGGGTATCGATTGGGTATTCAGTCATAAGACGTTGAGTGTATTGTTCTGTGCCATCTCTTTTCCGTTATGTATCTTCTTTTTCTACTTTATCGATAAAGAAAGAATGCCGGATATCGACGAAAATGAATTGATTACCCGTATTGAATGGAACGAAAACATTCATGTGGACGAGAATCAACGCCGGGTCGACGAATTGTTCCGTGAGTTGCAGGGAGCATCTGTGGAGCAGACAGCGTCCATCGGATTGCAGGATTACATTTTGAACCGGGAACAAGAGTTGTCGTCATCGGAGGCGGAACTTTATTTTAAGACCGAAACCTCGAAAGAGATTGTTCCGTTGCAGGAACAAATTTATCAGAAGCTGAAAGAACGTTATCCTTTGGCTGTGATTTCATTCTCTCCTCCTGAAACAGTTTTTGAGAAACTGTTTGTGACCGGTGAGGCTGATATTGTGGCCGAATTATATGCCCGCAATAAGGACAGGGCACCCGGCCCCGGTACTTTGCGTGGATTGGAGCAAACATTCGGTCAGAAGACAGGAATACCTCCTACAGGTATTGCTTTCGAAAACCAATTGAACCTCAGTATTAATCAGGAAAAGCTATTGTTGTATCAAATCTCTTATAACGAGTTGTATCGTGTGCTGAGAACTGCTTTCAAGGAAAACAGTGTAGCTATGTTGCACTCTTATCAGCAATATCTGCCTATCAGCATTGCAGGAGACGAAAAGACGGTTAACCAGGTTCTACAGGAAACCTTGATTCAGACACAACCGGACAGCAAGACGGGAGAGGTGAACTTTATTCCCTTACGGGAGCTGATAAAAGTGACTCCCGCAGAAGATTTGAAGAGTATTACAGCCGGAAGAAATGGGGAGTATATTCCTTATAAATTCTATGGAGTGGAGAATGCGGAGAAGTTGATGACCCAGGTTAAAGAAACATCTAGCGAGACAGGAGATTGGGACATCGCCTTTTCGGGAAGCTTCTTTTCCAATCAGAAGATGCTGGACGAACTGGTGGTCATTCTGTTCATCTCCCTTTTGCTGATGTATTTCATTTTGGCGGCTCAGTTCGAGAGTTTCATGCAGCCTTTGCTGGTGTTGATGGAAATACCGATTGACGTGGCGTTTGCATTGGTATTGCTTTGGGTGTGCGGACATACATTGAACCTGATGTCGGCCATCGGTTTGATTGTGACTTGCGGTATCGTGATCAATGACTCCATCCTGAAGCTGGATGCCATCAACGAATTGCGTAAGGAGGGAGTACCATTACTGGAGGCCATTCATGAAGCCGGACGAAGAAGATTACGACCGATTATCATGACATCGTTGACCACTATTTTTGCAATGGTACCGTTACTGTTTTCGTTCGACCTTGGTTCCGAACTTCAGAAACCGCTGTCCATAGCCATGATAGGTACTATGACAATCGGTACCCTGGTGAGTTTGTTCATCATCCCTTTGTTGTATTGGTTTATTTATAGAAATAAAGAAAAACGATAGATATGAAGAAAAGATATTATATAGTAATAGCAGCCTTGCTGTTTGGGGCTTCTGTAGCGAAGGCTCAGGATCATATAAAACTCGATTTGCAGAAGACGATACAATTGGCCAATGACAGTTCACTGGAGGCATTCCGTACGCAGAATATGTATCTTTCCGGTTACTGGGAGTATCGGACTTACAAGGCCAATCGCCTGCCGAGCCTTACTTTGAATATGACTCCTGCCGAGTATAACCGGGATATCACCAAGCGATACGATTCGGAAAAGGACTTGGATGTTTATCGTAGCCAACAGTCGTTCTATGCATCGGGTAATCTGGCTATCCAGCAGAACTTCGATTTGACCGGCGGTACTTTCTACCTGCAATCGCAATTGGGATATATGCGTAGTTTTGGTGGGAACAAGACAACGCAGTTTACCAGTGTACCTATCCGGTTGGGATATTCACAGAGCCTGGTCGGATATAATTCGTTCAAGTGGGAGAGAAAGATTGAACCCTTGAAATATGAAAAAGTAAAGAAAGAGTTTGTGTATAATGTGGAAGCCGTATCCGTGCAGGCCACTACGTATTTCTTTAACCTGGCTATGGCGCAGGCCGAGTATAACCTGGCCAAGGAGAATATGGTTTCTTCGGATACGCTTTATAGCATCGGAGTGCAACGCCAGAAGATAGCAGCCATCTCGAAAGCCGACTTATTGACACTGAAGTTGGATGTGGTGAATGCACGCAATACGTTGCAGAACAAGGCTAGTGCTCTGAAACGCGCCATGTTTTCGCTGGTTTCGTTCCTGAACCTAGATAAGAATACGGTTATCGATATCGACTTGCCTGTCCGGCCTCAGGAATTGGTGATACCGGTGGACAAGGCATTGCAGATGGCACATGAAAACAATCCTCAGTTACTGGGGTTAAAGCAGAACGTACTGGAAGCCGAACGCAATGTGGACAAGACGAAAAAAGAGTCGCGTTTCAATGCGAGCGTGAATGCCAGTATCGGTTTCAACCAGGTGGCTGATAATTTTGGAGATGTGTACTACAAACCCATGCAGCAGGACTTGGTATCAGTCAGTGTCAGTATTCCGTTGGTTGACTGGGGGGTAAGGAAAGGTAAATATAACATGGCCCGCAATAACCTGAATGTGGTGAAAACTTCTGCCCGCCAGGATGAAATCAGCCTGGACGAAGAAGTGATCATGACTGTGAACGATTTCAATATTCAACAGAATATGATCACCAGTGCCGAAGAAGCACTAGACCTCTCTATCCTGGCCTATAACGAGACTCGTCAGCGGTTTATCATCGGGAAAGCAGATATCAACAGTCTGACCCTGTCTCTGAACCGTCAGCAAGAGGCACAACAGAATTACATTTCAGCCTTGCAAAACTATTGGCTGAACTATTATAAGATACGTAAACTGACGTTACATGACTTTGCTACCGGAATCTCGCTGACTGACAAGTTTGACTATGCGGGAGGACAATTGGTGCGATAGTGCTAACTAACATTGAAACGATGGATAATCCTTCTAAAATAAAAACGCAGACGAAAGCCTCTTCTTTTACGCTGATTGTCGCCTTTATATGCGTGGCGTTGATCGGTCTGGCCTTAATCCCCCTGCTTCCCGTAAAGCTGAACCCTTCGAGAACCCTGCCCGGTTTTACGGTGCAGTTCAGTATGCCCGGTACTTCGTCGAGGGTGGTGGAAATAGAGGCTACCAGTAAACTGGAGGCTATGTTGGCACGTATCAAGGGCATAAAGAATATCTATTCTACCTCCGATAATGGTTCGGGAAGCATCACCATTGAATTGGATAAGTATGCGGATATAGATGCAGTACGTTTTGAGGCTTCTACCATTATCCGGCAGACCTGGCCGCAGCTTCCCGATGGAGTGAGCTATCCTTATATCAGGATGAAGCGCCCGGACGAGAATGCTTCCCGCCCTTTTATGTCGTTTACACTCAACGCTCCTTCTACTCCTATCTTGATTCAGCAATATGCCGATGAGCATATCAAAACAAGACTGGCACAGATTCAGGGCATCTATAAGATAGACCTGAGCGGAGCTACTCCCATGGAGTGGGTCTTGGAGTATGATAGCGAACAACTGAGACGATTGGGAATTACTTTGAGTGATATCCAGCAGGCTGTCAGCCGCTATTATCTGAAAGAGTTCCTCGGTACCTATAATGTCGAATCATCTACAGGAGGTAAAGAGTGGATCCGGTTGGCGCTGATGCCTGAAACAAAAGATGAGGGTTTCGATGCATCCCGTATCCGGGTGAAGAGTGCCGAAGGTAAATTGATCAGTCTGGACGAGCTTGTAACTGTGTCCCACATGGAAGAGGCCCCCCAAAGCTATTATCGCATCAATGGACTTAACTCCATTTATCTGTCGATAACAGCAGAAGAAACTGCCAATCAATTGCAATTGAGCAAACAAGTGAAAGAAGAGATGGAGGCCATACAAAAGGTGTTGCCTGCCGGATATGAAATTCACACCAGTTATGATGCGACGGAATTTATTCACGAAGAATTGAACAAGATTTATCTGCGTACCGGTCTTACGGTTCTGATCTTGCTGTTCTTTGTGCTGATTATCACTCTGAATCCGCGTTACCTATTCTTGATTGTAGTCAGCCTGAGCATCAATATTGCGGTAGCAGTCATTTTCTATTATCTTTTTGGGTTGGAGATGCAGCTCTATTCGCTGGCCGGTATTACGGTTTCGCTCAATCTGGTGATAGACAATACGATTGTGATGACCGACCATATCCTGCACCGGCGTAACCTGAAAGCCTTTATGTCTATCCTGGCCGCTACTCTGACTACAATGGGAGCTTTGGTGATCATCTTCTTCCTTGACGAGAAGATACGGTTGAACTTGCAGGACTTTGCAGCCGTGGTGATTATCAACCTCGCCGTATCCTTGTTTGTCGCTCTGTTCTTCGTACCTGCCCTGATCGAAAAGATCGGGTTGAAAAAGAGGAAACGTCGTCGGACCCAATCCCGCTTCTTCCTTCTCCGGGCCTCTCTTCCGCGAAGAATAACGGTTTACTTTACCCGCTTCTATGGCTGGATGATACGTAAATTGTGTCGTTGGCGTGTGGCTGTCTGCATCTTGTTGATACTATTGTTCGGACTTCCGGTGTTTATGCTTCCGGATAAAGTGGAGGGTGAAGGACGTGCCACGGAGTGGTACAACAAAACCTTGGGATCGTCCACTTACAAAGAGAAGATCAAGCCGATAGTCGACAAAGCATTGGGAGGTAGTTTGCGCCTGTTTATCCAGAAGGTATACAACGGCAGCTATTTTACCCGGAACGAAGAAGTCGTGTTGTATGTATATGCCAATCTTCCGAACGGCAGTACGTTGGAGCAGATGAACGAACTGATCAAGAAGATGGAAATCTATCTGAGCCAGTTTAAAGAAATTAAGCAGTTCCAGACCTCGGTATACAATGCCCGTCGGGGTAATATCAATATCTATTTTACCAAAGAGCATCAGAATAGCGGTTTCCCTTATACACTGAAAGCCAACATTATCAGTAAGGCCCTGCAACTGGGTGGAGGTAGCTGGGGTGTATACGGCTTGCAGGATCAGGGGTTCAGTAATGATGTTCGTGAGGGAGCCGGTTCGTTTCAGGTGAAGATGTACGGATACAATTATGATGAACTGTACGAGTGGGCTGAAAAGTTGAAAGCCAAGTTACTGACGCACCGACGGATCAAGGAAGTCATCATCAATTCGTATTTCTCTTATTGGAAAGACGATTATCAGGAGTTCTATTTTAATCTGAACCGTGAACGTATGGCGCAGGAGAATATCAATGCCAATATTCTGTTCTCCACCATCCGGCCGATATATGGTAAGAATATGGAGATCGGCTCGGTAGTGGCGGAAAATGGTTCGGAAAAGATAAAGCTTTCTTCCAAGCAGTCTCAGGAATATGATATCTGGGCCATGCAATATTTTCCGTATGGAACAGACGATAAACAGTATAAGCTGTCTGAACTGGCCACTATGGAAAAAGGGCAGATGCCCCAACAGGTTGCCAAGGAGAACCAGCAGTACAGGCTATGCCTGCAATACGAATATATCGGTTCGGGCGAGCAGGGAAACAAAATCCTGAAGCGGGATCTGGAAGAATTCAATAAAGAGTTGCCGATGGGGTATACGGCTCAGTCGGAGAGAGAGAGCTGGGGTTGGGGAAAAAAGGATAATAAGCAATACTTGCTTTTGCTGGTAGTGATTGCCATTATCTTCTTTACTACCAGTATTCTGTTCAACTCTTTGAAGCAGCCTTTGGCCATCATATTTATCATTCCCGTGTCGTATATCGGGGTATTCCTGACGTTCTATTGGTTTAAGCTGAACTTTGACCAAGGTGGCTTTGCTTCGTTCGTTTTGCTATGTGGTATTACGGTGAACGCCAGTATCTATATCCTCAACGAATACAATGCCATCCGGAGGCGTCATCCACGAATGTCGGCTTTGAGAGCTTATACCAAAGCCTGGAATGCAAAAATCCTTCCTATCTTCCTGACGGTGGTTTCCACCATCCTGGGTTTTATTCCCTTTATGGTCGGTACGGATAAGGAGGCATTCTGGTTCCCATTAGCGGCAGGAACTATCGGAGGATTGGTGATGTCTATCATCGGAATCTTTTTCTTCCTTCCGGTATTCGTGTTGAAGAAGAGGGTTGGTAAGCGTTGAATACCTTTTAAATAGTGAATGCTTTGAGCAATGGTGCTCTTAAAAGATGAACGATGAACGAGCTGTGCGATAGTCAATGCAGCTTGTTCATCGTTCATTTTTTACCAGTGTTTTTTCTATTTAAGAACGTCTATCGATCCTGATCTTCGTTCTTCACCATTCCTTTGAATTTATCGGGAAGTGCACTTTCTACAGCTGTGTAAGCCTCGGCCATAGTAGCTTTCATATTATCTGCTCCTTGTCCTTTGGGGGGGATGGGATCATGAATGGTCAGAATCATGCGATGACGGTGAATCCATTTGCCGGTGCGTGGCAGGATTTCGAAAGAGCCGTCTATGGTTACGGGAACTACGGCAAGCTGTAAGTCATCTGCCAATTGAAAAGCTCCTTTTTTAAAATATCCCATGTGTCCGGTGAAAGAACGGGCTCCTTCCGGGAAGACCACTAATGATACTCCGTCCTTCAGGGAGTCTTTAGCCTGACGAATGGTTTCAAGTACCTTTTTCGGTCCCGAGCGATCTACAAAGATATGTCCTGCGCTTTCGCATGCTTTTCCGACGAAAGGAATTTTGCGAAGGCTTTTTTTCATCATCCATTTAAAGTTACGTCCCAGAAAACCATAAATCAGAAAGATATCGAATGAGCCCTGATGATTGGGGACAAAGATGTAAGAAGTTCTTTCATGTAGCTTTTCGCGCCCATGCACTTTGACCGGGATCAACAGAAAAAGGCAGATCAGTTGTGACCATATTTTCCCCGGATAATACCCCCAGATGTGGGCTCCTCCCAGCAATGAACCAACGATTGTGACAACCGCCGTGAGGATAGTCAATACTAACAAAATGGGCAATGCAATGCAGATTTGATAAATATAGTATAGTATCTTCATAATGATTTTGGTTTTAGCTTGTGCAAAAATAAACAAAATAATATTGCTGTCCTGAATAATTGCTAACTTTGTTTCAAATTTCAATAGCATGATACGTATACTACATACAGCCGATTGGCATTTGGGACAAACCTTTTTCGGGTATGACCGCACGCAGGAACACGAACATTTTCTGGACTGGCTGGCCGGTGTCCTCACTAAGAACAAGATTGATGTACTGATTGTTGCCGGAGATGTCTTTGATGTTTCCAATCCGTCTGCTGCTTCCCAGCGGATGTTCTATCGTTTCATTCACAGGGTGACGACTGAGAATCCGCGATTGCAGTTGGTTGTTGTGGCCGGCAATCACGATTCGGCCGCCCGGCTGGAATCTCCTCTGCCTTTGTTGCAGGAGATGCGTACGGAGATTAAAGGAATTGTCCGTAAACAGAATGGCAAAATAGATTATGAGCATTTACTGGTAGAATTGAAGAATGCGGCGGGGGAGGTAGAAGCCCTATGCCTGGCGGTACCTTTCTTGCGACAGGGAGACTATCCGGTGGTAGAGACTGAAGGCAATCCGTATGCGGAAGGGGTGAAGGAACTGTATGCCCGTTTGTTGAAATATGCGTTGAAGAAGCGGACTGACGGACAGGCATTGGTGGCTGTCGGACACCTGCTGGCAACCGGTTCGGAGATTGCCGAGAAAGATCATAGTGAGCGCATCATCATCGGTGGTCTGGAGAGTGTATCGCCCGAGTCTTTTCCCGAACAGATTGTTTATACGGCTTTAGGGCATATCCACAAGGCTCAGCGCGTATCGGGCAGGGAGAATATCCGTTATGCCGGCAGTCCCTTACCTATGTCGTTTGCCGAGAAGCATTATCACCACGGAGTGGTAAAAGTGACCCTAGATGAAGGTTGGGCGGTTGAGATAGAGAAACTTGAATATACTCCGTTGGTGCGTTTGCTAAGTATCCCTGCCACAGAAGCTGCGGCTCCGGACGAGGTGCTGGATGAATTGCGCGGGCTGGAACTACCGGAAGATGAACCGATGCCCTATCTGGAAGTCAAGGTGAAACTAAGCGAACCGGAGCCGATGTTGCGGCAGCAAGTGGAAGAAATACTGGAAGGCAAGCCGGTCCGGCTGGCCCGTATCGTTTCTTTCTATCGGCAGGCGGCAGAGGGGAGCGTGGAAGAAGAAGTCCTGACCGCCGGATTGCAGGAGATGAATCCCTTACAGATTGTGAAAGCAACCTTTGAGAACAGTTACCAGACGGAGATGCCGGAAGAACTGGTAAATTTGTTCCAGGAGGCTTGCCGGACCATCAATTTAGAATGAATCAAATAGGAATTCACCACAGATTACCGGAGATTACACAGATCACCATTAGGATTCACACAGATCTTTTAATCTTTACTATCAACGAGATCATCTATTGATCTGTGTTAATCCGTGTAATCTGTGGTGAAAGCAAACCGAATAACCATGAAGATACTAACCATACGATTAAAAAATCTGGCTTCCATTGAAGGAACTTTTGAAATTGATTTCCAAGCCGAGCCTTTACGCTCTGCCGGGATTTTTGCGATATCCGGACCTACAGGAGCCGGAAAATCTACGATACTGGATGCGCTCTGTCTGGCGCTGTATGATAAGACACCCCGCTTCTCCGCTTCGGTCGAGAGTCTTTATATGTCAGATATCGGTGAGAGTCGGGTGAATCAGGCCGATGTGAAGAATATCCTTCGCAGAGGGACGGGAGAGGGATTTGCCGAAGTTGATTTTTTAGGAGCATCCGGACACTGTTATCGTTCTCGTTGGTCGGTACGCCGGACAGGAAGCCGGGCTAACGGTGCTTTGCGGTCGCAGACGATACAAGTGACCGATCTGACTGCCAATCAGGAACTACAGGGAACGAGGAAAGAGTTGTTGGCACAATTGGTGACTTTGGTCGGTTTGACTTACGAACAGTTTACCCGTACGGTGCTGCTTGCCCAGAATGACTTCGCTACTTTCTTGAAATCCCGTGAGTCTGCCAAAGCCGAGTTGCTCGAGAAGCTGACTGGAACGGAGATATACTCCCGTATTTCCAGTGAAATCTATCTGCGTAGCAAAACAGCCGATGCAGAACTGAATCAGCTGAAGAGCAATGCCACTCTGATCGAACTGCTTTCCGAAGAGGAAATCACTCTTCTACGGACCGAAAAAGAGAGTCTGACCAACCTTCGTGAACAGGGAAGCAAAACATTGATAGACCTGAATGCACAGCTATCGGTGCTGCATACTCTGAAGTTGCAGCAGGAGCAGCGTGATAAGAAAGTGCAAAATATGCGGCTGGATGAAGAAAAAAGTAAGAAGCTCCGGGAAGAATATACACGCCAGTCCGACTCTCTCATTCGCTTCAGGGGACAGTGTGAAGCTGTGCAACCCGATCTTAGCCGGGCACGTGAACTGGATGTTCAGATCCAATCACTGGTCAGCCAATCTAAGCAGGTAGAGGAGATACTGCAAGGTGCTGAAAAGGCAGTGAATGCACAAGCCAATAAATTGCAATCTGTGCAGGGAGCCCTGCATACTTCCTGCCATTCGTTGAAGAATCTGACGGGAGAGATCGAGCTACCGGTTACGGAAGAGACCGGGCTATTTCTTGAATCTGTCCGGAACAGGCTGAAAGAGCAGGAAGACCAACTTGCCATTCTTCAGGAAAAGAACGAAGCGCGTGTGAACCGTCTGAATGCTTTTGGGATTGAAGCGGTGACTGACGAGCAAGCCCGATGGATGCAGGAACAAACCCGTTTGCAGAATGCCCGCCAGCAGATGTTGGAATGGAGAAAAGCGGGGACAGAGGCCGAACGTCTGAAAGCACAACAGGAAGAGATGGGGCACAAACAAGAACAGATGCGGAAAGAGATAACCTTTCTGACCACCCGGTTGTCAGAGAAGGAGGCTGAACTGAAAGTGCTGCAACGCCTTTTTGAGAATGCCCGTATCGCGATGGGGAAAGACGTTCGGACCTTGCGGCTGAATTTGCGTGAGAATGAACCGTGTCCGGTATGTGGGGGCACTGACCATCCTTATAGGAATGAGGAACAGGTAGTCCATAGTCTGTATCAGAACATCGAACAGGAATATCAAACCGCATCTGCTGAGTATCAGCAACTAAATAACCGGAATATTGCCTTGAAACAGGATTTGCTTCATCTGTCGGAATTGTCCGGAGAGATAACCGTACAGTTGCAGGCGTTCCTCCAAGAGGCTGAGCAGAAACGTCCTTCGTCTGAAGAGGAGCAAAATCCTGACTATTTTGAGAAACAATTGCATACCGTGCAAGGGAAGCTAAATCTGCTCGCGGAGAAAATGCACCAATACCATCAGCTCTACAAGGAATGGCAACAGCATGAGGGGCAGATCAGGACGGTTCGCTCGGCTTGTGAGGCTTTGCGCGAAGGGGTGGCCCGTTGCCATCTGTTGATACAGCAAGTTCTGGCTGCTAAAGAGCAATTTGAACTACTGAAAACGGCGGAAACGACTGCTCGGGAGCAGTTCCGAGTGGTCAGTGAACAGTTGATAACTCTCCGTCAGGAACGGGCTCCTTTGTTGAAAGGCAAATCTGTCGAGGATGCGGAAGCCGCTATTCGGAAAAAAGAAAAACAATTAAACGATTCCGTGGAACAGGTGCGCAAGGAGGGAGAAGAAGTCCAGTCGCGTATTTCCGGTATGCAGGGAGAGATCAGACAACTGAACAGCTCCATCGACGAATTGATGCTCCGGAAAGAACAGATAGCCGATCCGGAACATTTGCCGGAGACGATCGCCCGCCAGCAAGCGACCAATCAGGAGACCGAACGGCGTCTGTCGACCGTCGAAGCACGTCTTTTGCAACAGGAGCAAAACCGGAAGAAGCTGAAGCAACTGGAGCAGGAACTGACCGAAAAACAGGAGACAGCCAACCGATGGGGAAAACTCAATAAACTGATTGGCAGTGCGGACGGGACAAAGTTCAAGGTGATTGCCCAAAGCTATACGTTGAATCTGTTGCTGATGCATGCCAACAAGCACCTGTCTTATCTATCGAAACGTTACCGGTTGCAGCAGGTGCCGGGAACGCTCGCCCTGCAAGTGATCGACTGCGATATGTGTGACGAGGTGCGTACCGTCTATTCTCTTTCCGGCGGAGAATCTTTTCTGATCTCCCTGGCGTTGGCTCTCGGCCTGTCGTCTCTTTCAAGCAATAACCTGAAAGTGGAGTCACTTTTCATCGACGAAGGTTTCGGTTCGCTCGATGCCGACAGTTTGCGCACGGTGATGGAAGCTCTCGAGCAATTGCAGATGCAGGGACGGAAGATCGGAGTCATTTCCCATGTACAGGAGATGAGTGAGCGCATCGCCGTGCAAGTGCAACTCCATCGTGCGGCGAATGGGAAGAGTGCTATCACTTTGACAAATTGATAATTGGAAATCGTCAGGCTGCGTTTTTTCGGGGCGGAGTGCGGTCCGAATGGAAAAATCGTTCTGTAGGGAGTTATGGGTTTGTCTTATGGACGGTGATTCCGCTCGCTTTCTGATAGAATGTCACAAGATAGGTGCGATTGCTTCGCTGAAGTATTTCCTTGAAGGAAAGCCGTGTCTTTCTGTTGTTCCTTTAAGTGCTTCGGACACTTCACAACCGGAACGGAAAACGCAAGAATCAGGGGAGAAAAACAGGACAATAGACCTGATGGACAAAAACAATAGGAGATATTTGAAAAAGAAGTAAGCATATTGGGGAAATGCTTACTTCTTTCGGATCAAATGCTTACTTCTTTTTCCTGAAATGCTTGCTTCTTTTGTGAAAAATCCCGGTTCTTCACCTGTTCAATCCCGGTTCTTCACCTCCGTAACCCCACTTTTGGGGACTTTCCCTCTCCGGTTTACTGCTTTTATCGAAAGGTGCTGTTTGTGAAACCGGGTATTTGCTTTCTTAATGTATCGCTGTTTGCATCAATCACTTTCTATCTGATACCTCTTCCGAATCGGGATTACGATTGCTCCATCCCCGGCGCGGTTTCTGTGGTAGTCCGTTTATTTGAATTGCTCTTCATTCAGCGAATAATATTTTCCCTTCAATGCAAGTAATTCCTGATGACTGCCTTGCTCGATGATTTCTCCGTGCTCCAGTACCAGGATGGTATCTGCATTGCGGATCGTAGACAGGCGGTGGGCGATGATCAGGCTGGTGCGTCCCTGCATCAACTGGTCCAATCCCCGCTGGATCAAGATTTCACTGCGTGTATCTATGTTGCTCGTTGCTTCGTCCAGCAACAGGATGGCCGGATCGGCCACTGCGGCACGGGCAATGTTCAATAGCTGCCGTTGCCCTTGGCTCAGGTTGGCTCCGTCGTTTTCGAGCAAAGTATCGTACCCTTGCGGCAAGCGTTTGATGAATGAATGGGCAGCGGTCAGGCGGGCGGCTGCCACTACCTCGTCATCCGTCGCACTGAGGCGTCCGAAGCGGATGTTCTCCCGTACCGTACCTGTGAAGAGATGGGTGTCCTGCAACACGATAGCCATCGAACGGCGAAGGCTGTTGCGCTCGATCCGGTCGATCGGGTGATTGTCGATGGTGATCTCTCCCGACTGAATATCGAAAAAGCGGGGAAGCAGGTTTAATATCGTTGTCTTTCCGGCTCCGGTGGCGCCTACCAGGGCTATTTTCTTTCCTGCCGGTGCATGCAGGGACACTCCTTTCAGGATGGTTTTCTCCGGACGGTAGCCGAAATACACATTCTTCAGGGCTACGTCTCCTTTTATATTTTTCAGTGTGACGGCTTCCGGAACATCCGCTTTCTCGGGCGCTTCATCTATGATTTCGAAGATACGTTCGGCTCCGGCTATGGCAGCCTGTATGCTGTTGTAAAGGCTTGCCAGTTCATTGATCGGGCGGCCGAACTGCCGTGAATATTGCAGGAAAGCTGCCAGTCCGCCTACGTCGAATCCGCGGAAGATGGCCAGTAAAGCCCCCACAATGGTGATGATCACATAGTTCAGCGTATTGAGGTTTTGCATGACAGGCATCATTAGCCCCGAGTAGAATTGTGCTTTCAACGATTTGTCCTTCAGGCTTTGGTTCAGTATCCCGAAGTCTGTTTCCACCTTCTGTTCGTGTCCGAATACTTTCACCACTTTCTGTCCGCTGATCATTTCTTCCGCATAGCCGTTCATCATTCCCAGTGCTTCCTGCTGCGCTTTGAAGTATTTCCGGCTCCGTTTCACAATGCCTTTGGCACTGAGGAACATCAGGGGGACAGTAATCAGCGTTACCGCTGTCAGTATCGGGCTGATAAAGATCATCAGGCAGAAAATACCGATAACCGTCAGTGCACTGGACAGCATATCGGACAGGCTGTCGGTCAATGCGTCACTGATGCGGTCAATATCGTTGGTGTACCGGCTCATGACATCACCGTGCTGATGGGTGTCGAAGTATCTGACAGGCAGACATTCCATCTTGCCGAACAGTTCCTCACGCATCCGGGTCACGGTGCGTTGTCCTATCTTGTTCAGCAGGATATATTCGATGTAAGTAGCTGCCACTCCTGTCAGGTAGATGGCTGCCAGGAACAGCAGGATGCGCACCAGTCCCTGAAAGTCGCCCGGCAGGATGTAGTCGTTGATAATCGGGCGAAGCATGTACGATCCGGTGAGGTTGGCCGCAATGCTGATCACGATCAGCACACCGATCACAATCAGTAACCGCCGGTCACAGGCCACGTACGATATCAGGCGTAGAAATGTTTTCTTTCCCGCCTTAGGCTTTCCGCTGTATTTCAGATGATCTCCGTGTGCCATGGTCAGATAACGATTTGCTGTGAGTAATATATTTCCCGATACATTTCCGACCGTTCCAGCAACTCTTCCGGGGTGCCGATGGATTCTATCTCCCCGTCGTCCAGCAGAATGACCCGGTTGGCTGATTGCATGGTGTATATGCGTTGGGTGATGATAAGCACCGTGGTATCCCGCAGCCAGGCATTCAGGTTGTTCCGGATACGGAGTTCCGTTTCAGAGTCTACGGCACTGGTACTGTCGTCCAGTATCAATATCTTGGGTTTACCCAGCAAGGCCCTGGCGATGCAGATGCGTTGCTTCTGTCCGCCGGAAAGGTTGATTCCACCCCGTCCCAGCAGTGTGTCGTATCCGGCAGGCAACGAGCAGATGAACTCATGGGCTTCGGCGGCACGGGCTGCCACTTCGAGTTCTTCTTGCGTGGCATCCGGTTTTCCCCAGCGAAGGTTTTCGGCGATGGTTCCCGTAAAGAGTTCGTTCTTTTGCAGCACCATTCCGATGCGGGCGTGGAGTTCGCGCAGGTTATAGTCTTGTACAGGGATGCCATCAATGCGTATTTCTCCGGCGCTGACATCATAGAGGCGGGGGATCAGTTGCACGAGTGAACTTTTTGCCGATCCGGTAGCACCTGCTATGGCCACTGTCTCGCCCGGGCGGATGTGGAAACTGATGTTTCGTAATACGTCCGTCTCTCCGCCGCCATAACGGAAGCTGACCTTCTCGAAGGCGATCTCTCCTTTTTCAATCTCTCGGGTGCTCCGCATGCCTTCGGGTGTGTCGGTCAGCGAAGGTTGTGTGTCCAGTACCTCTAAAATACGTTTCGACGAGGCAGAAGCACGGGCATAAGACATGATGATCATGGAAAGCATCATTAATGACATCAACACCTGTCCCAGGTAGTTGACAAACGATATCAGTTCGCCTACCTTCAGCTCTCCGGTCATCACCTTGTGGCCTCCCATCCAGAGGATAGCGATGATAGACAGGTTCATCACCAGTTGCATTACCGGAAAGATGGAGACAATGATGTTGGAAGCATGAATCACCGTATCACGCAGGCTCTCGCTCTTGTCTTTGAACTTATGTGCTTCGAAGTCCTCTCGTACAAATGACTTTACCACCCGGATGTTAATCAGGTTTTCGCGTACCACCTCATTCAGTTGATCCACCTTCTGCTGAACCTTCAGGAAGAAGGGGAAACCTTTCCGGAGAATAAAGAATACGCTGAAACCCAATATAGGGATGGCAGCCAGCAGGACACCCGCCAGTTCGAGATTGATGCGTACAACGAAAAACACCGCCATGACAAGCATCAGCGGAGAGCGTAGCATCAGGCGCATCGACATCATGATGACTTGCTGGATGCGGCTGATGTCACTGGTCAGGCGGGTAATAAGCGAAGCCGTACTGAACCGGTCGATGTCGAAGAAAGAGAGTTGCTGTATCTTGCCGAAAAGGCCGGTGCGCAGATCGGTTCCGAAACCAATGGATGCATGGGAAGATACGTAGACATTGGCAATGCTAAAAATCAGTCCGACAATGGAGATCAGTATCATCTTTCCGCCCACGGCAGTGATGACGGAGAGGTCTCTTTGCATCACTCCGTTGTCTATAATATCCGCCATGTACATCGGCTGAACGGTTTCGCACATCACCGACACGAGTACCAGCAACGGGCATGCCAGCAGGCTTATTTTGTACTTCTTCAGTATTTGCCAGTATTTTTTCATTTATCCAGTGTTATCACGGTAATCTCCGGCCATGCTCCGAAGCGGAAAGGCAGACCTACGAATCCCATGCCGACGTTTACGTACAGCCCCCGGTTGTCCTCCATGTACATACCTCCCCATTCCGGATAAATCCAGGAGGCAGGCGAGTGATGTCCGATGGCCAGTTGCATGGCATGAGTATGTCCCGCCAACATCAGATCGATGTCCGATTGAGGTAACACTTCACGCCTCCAGTGGGTAGGGTTATGACTTAGTAACAGCTTGAACAGCCCGTTTGTTCCTGCCTGTGCTTTGGTCAGGTCGCCGTGCTGGGAGAAAGGAGGTTCTCCTTCGTTTTCTACTCCGATCAGGGCAATGCTGTCATTTCCCCGGTGTAGCAGGGTGTGCTCGTTGTTCAGCAGTATCCAGCCCATATCGGCCTGTCTTTTCTTCAGGTCGTTCAGGTTGTTTACCTGGTCACGCTTGCTTTTCCAGCGATAGTAAGGTCCGTAGTCATGGTTCCCTAATATGGAGTAGACGCCGTCTGTGGCATGCAGTTGAGACAGTATCTCTTCAAATCCGTCCAATTCCGCAGCCCGGTTGTTCACCAGGTCACCCGTGAATACGATTAAGTCCGGTTTTTGTGCATTCACCAGGTCCACCATCCGTTGCAGGCTCTTGGCGTTTCCCTGCCAACTCCCGATGTGGATATCGGACAACTGAACAATGCGGTATCCGTTGAAGGCTTCGGGTAGACGGGGAGACCGGAAAGTGACCTCCTTTACTTCGAAACGGTCTTTGCCGACCATCGATCCGTAAAGAATCAGCGCCGCATTGAGTGTGGCAAGTACCAGTCCGGTTGCCACAAAGGGCTTCCGGGACCAGTGCAACCATCGGTTAAACGGGCGTCCGATGATGGAACAGATCGTGAAAATTAGTTTCGGTGAAGCAAATAGGAAAAAGACAATGGCAAAACGCCCTATCCATAACGTATGTTGCTCGGCGTATTCATAGTTGGCAAAGAAAGCCAGTGACACGACTCCTGCCATCAGGAAAAGAGTGGGGAAGAAGTACAGAATCCGCCAGAAAAGACTTAGAGTCAGTTGTTTGATAAATGTCCGGTAAATATAAATGTCCGGCAGTACAAGGATTACTATCAGAAAGCCTAAAACTCGTTGCAGCATATTTTCTTAACTATGGAGTTGAATACATAAAAAGAGGCGCAGGTAAGTTTTTTGGGGGGACTTCCGAACGCCTCTTCAAAGTTAGAGAGAATTTGTAAAGTACGGTTTAAGTTAAGCTGTATGATTTAATTCTTTTAACTCGTTGAGGTTCTTCTTTATTTCTTTTATATGTCTTATGTTCCGGCGATATACCCATAGGCAGATTCCGAGCCCGATGGCCCAGACGATCAGGCTGACGATGATTCCCGCAGCACCATATTGCCAGACTTGCCTGTGGAAAAAGAAAAAAGTAGCCATCGCAAGCAGATAGAGGATACCTATGATCCATTCGCGAACCATCCATCTATGGTACCGATTGATGCGGGAGATGACTGTGACCAGAGGCATCTCATCGATCCGGGTCCGGCTCAGGTAATGGGCGGAGTACAAATCCCAGCAAAGAGCCGGGATGCACAGTGAGAGGGCTATCCAATAAAAAAGGTCTGTAAGTGTGTCGGCGCATATCCAGAAGAGCACCGCTAATGTCAGTATGCCGATCGAGGCAAAACGCAGTTTCCTGTTGAACCGGTCGATGCTGTTCATCTTGTTACGGGCACGTCCCAGCAGTTGTGCTATCTCTTTTTCTTCAATGAACTCCTTGTTTTTCAGGTGTTCATCCAGAGCATTCCACGATTTCTTCAAGTCATCCAGTTCCATATCTTATTCCTCCTTTTTCATCTTTTTAAGTTTGTCCTTGATCCGGCTCAGCTTAGTGGCTACATTGGTCACAGTCAGTCCGGTGATTTCGGCTATTTCCTCGTAGCTTTTTTCTTCCAGGTAAAGCAGTACGATCGATTTGTCCAGTTGTCCCAATTGATTGATCATCCGGTACAGTTGCCGCAGCATTTCCGTCAGTTCGTCTTTCTCTTCTGTCATCCAGTCGGCTTCGCGGGTCAGTGCGACGATTTCCGGCACATTCTTTTCCTTGCGGATGAAGCTGATGCAAGTGTTGAGGGCTATCCGGTAAATCCAGGTCGATATTTTGCATTCTTTCCGGAATTTGGGATAAGCTTTCCACAGATTGAGAATCACTTCCTGGTAAAGGTCGCCGAGCGTAGCGTTCCGGGTGGTATACAGATAGCATACTTTGTAGATAACCCGCTCGTATTCCTTGATTACCGAGAGGAACTCTTTTTGTACAGGCTCGTTGATATGCGCCGGATTCAGGTTCATTGATCTTCTTTTAGGATTACTTTTATTTGGTTAGTCGCAAAGAAAAGGAAATAATCACAGAATAAGAGTGAAAATTGGTGGTAATTGGGGTTCGTCTCCGGATATTTATTAAATTTGGAAGCCATATGGATCAGTGAGCAATGGAGCGTTGGCATGAAGATCAGAAGGCTTTTATCAACCCATACCATACCCATTGGTCTTTCGTTCTGCCGGGTGAAGAGAAGTGATGCGGGGCGGAAAGTATGGGGAAATAGAAAAGATAGAATAGAAATAAACAGTCATTGACAAATGGAAGTACCCTTAGTGGATAAAGATTACTTGCTTGAGAGAACTCCCGGCAATGGAGGATGGACTTATGCACCCATTCCCGAAGTGCCGCAAGATAAAAAGGCACCTTTCGGCTGGGTGAAAGTAAAAGGAAGTATTGATGGTGTCGAAATCAAAAAGCACCATTTGATGCCAATGGGGAATGGAGAATTAGGACTTTCTGTAAAAGCTGAAATCCGTAAGAAGATCAAAAAGCAGGCGGGTGATTATGTACATGTTGTTTTGTACCTTGATGAAGAGCCGTCGGAGATTCCCGAAGAACTGCAATTGTGTTTGCAAGACGAACCTCGAGCATTGGAATTTTTCAATTCACTGGCTGAAAACGAGCGGCACAATTATGTGAAATGGATCTATTCTGCAAAGACCGATCGGGCAAAAGTAGCCAGGATGGCCAAAGCGATTGACAGGCTTGCAAGCAACCTGAAGTATTACGATAAAGGCTGAATGTGTGGCTATATACATCAATGATCGGTCATATTCAGATTCCGGATATATCCTGTTTACCTTCTCGTTATGCCTCGCATAACTTTGCTCCTATCACTTCAAGCAATAGGATGATAAACCATCCGAACACCACCAGCCGGGGAGGAATGATGCTTCTCCAGGCACTCCGGCGGTAATGGTGCCTGATAGCCGATACCCGGTCTTTCCGGTATCGTAGACGGGTACAAACGAAAGGGAGTAACATGCCGGCAAAAACAATTGTCACATCTATGCTCTCGCTAAAAAGATGAATCCCATTTAATCTTGTCCAAAAGGCAACAGGACCCCATATGCAAAATGTCCAATAATTAAATATCACTCCGCTTCCCCATACGCGAGAATTTCTTTTCGACCACCGGTCACCGCAATAGTAAAGGTAATCAAAGAAATAAAATCGGTATTTCTTGGGATGTAACCGGCTGCGGGTACGTTCAAAATAATCGGGGTTCTGCATCATATCGTTATGGGTGTTTGCAATGGGGGTACTTCAGGGGGGTACCTCTGTCTGTAAATATAGGGAGATAATATTGAATATTTATTATTCCGGGGGGCTTTTCTTGCCTGAAGCAAAGTATATGCCGGTTGGCAACATCGGACGGTTTCCGGCCGGGGGGGATGTTATTTGTTGTGTTTCCTTTATACCGGCCGGAGGATACTCCGGATTTGTAGAGAATCAAATTGTTTTATTTTGTTATATTTATGATAAATATTGTAACTTTGCGGACGATTAACACTATAAATAGACAAAGATGAACAAGAGAAAATTACTAGGCTTGCTCTGTCTGATGACATTGCTGGCTACCTCCTGTGATAATAAAGGAGATTATTGGGGGGCTATGGAATCTTCTAAAGCAACATTAACGTTGGAGCGGATTTGTGATATGGCTACGCTTTCACAAGATTCCGTGGAATTGCTGTCCAATATTCTGGGGATGAATACAGAAGAACTGTATCGGACAGACGTGGTCATGATAGGGAAAGTGACAAGTGAAGAAACCGGATTCTACCAGTATCCCAGATTCCTGATAGCTAAAGATCGAGAGATGAAAGAAGTGCTTACGGAAGCTTATGTACATCGTGATACAGAAGGGACTTTTTATGCTTTCCTGGAATCGAATATGCTCCCCGTGGGCGAAACTTATTATTGCGCCATGGTTGATTATAATTATGGCTATAACGGACGTCCGGGATTGCTGGACCATGTATTGGGCGGAAATACCCGTGGCGAACGTTACAGTGAAGTGAAGCCATTCCGCCTTTCAGGGTTGCCAAGATTGGTTGTGCACGATGCACATTTTACAGGATACAGTTTCTATTTATCTGCGGAGGTCCGTTTCAAAAGCAATGGCGGAATTATAGAACAGGGCGCTTGTTACAGTTCTACTAAAAGAATCCCTACGGTTGATGATCAGAAAACATTGGCACGGGAAACCCGGAATTATGACTATTCGTTTTTAGAAGTAGAGGTGACCGATCTGCTTCCCAATACACATTATTATATACGTCCCTATGTGACTACTGAGGAAGGGACAGGCTACGGACCGGTAGTTGAGTTTACAACCGAACCGGGTACGGAACCGATTATTGATTATTTCACGATGTATATAGATACCGATAGGTCGGTAAACCTGTATGCCACTTTCTATATAGATAATTATCAGATTACGCACTACGGATACAGCTATGGCATTTATTCTCCAGAAACGGGAACGGTGACGGATGAACAGAAGATAGAGGTTCCTCTTGAGGATAATCACGGACAACAGCTTAGTAAAGTCATTACCGGATTGCGTCCGGGAATACTTTATGCTTTCCGTGTTTATGCGGAAAATGGAGTAGGGGTTACTTACAGTGGTTACCAGACCGTTAAGATTCCCGTAGAATAAGAAAATGGATTTAAAGAACGAAAACAGATGAAAAGAATAATAATAGGAATGATTGCCTGCATTTGCGCAATCACCGTAATGGCTCAGGTTCAGACACACGACGTAAAAGGAGTAGTATTCGATAGACGACAGCAACCTATTGTGGGAGCATTGGTCACCGCCAAAGGAACCAATATCAGTACAATCACCGATGTAGATGGCAAATTCCTCTTGCAGGAGGTTCCTCTTTCGGTAAAGAAAGTGGTCGTTACATCCATCGGGATGGAGACCCGGGAAGTTGACTTGAATGTACCGGTACAGCTGACCGGAAAACGTAAGAAGGTCTCGTTTGTGGCACATGCCGGTCTTAGTATGAGTAAATATACGATATATGGTTCCGACTTTAAAGTGGGATATGAATTCGGTCTGGGTATCGAGGTGCGTATGTCGAAGCGTTGGGCTTTTCAGCCTACCTTGCAAATCTGTAATCACGGAGCTGAGTTCAATGCCGAAAGATATGGCGTGAAATATCAGGAGACTTGGAATCCGGTATCACTGGATTTACCGATGTTGTTCATTCTTCGTTGTCCGATAGCCCGCAAAATGAATCTGGCATTTTCTATGGGACCTGTTTTTTCGTATGGTTTTGCAGGGAAAGTGAAAGCTAGCGAGACAGGCAAACCCGATGAAGAGTATGATATTTATAGCAGTGAGTATGAATACGACTATTCCGGTGGGAAACATTCTTTGCTGCATCCTTTCAGCTTTGGTGTAGCCTATGGCATAGGGGTGGAATACAAAAAGTGGCTGGCCGGTATTTCAGGAAAGAGCATGTGTTTGGGGCAGGATGATGAAGGCTTTGAAGCAAAAGAGCACAATCTGGTACTTACCTTGGGAGTCACTTACCGTTTCTGATGAAGCGGAAACGGATAACTGGATGTTGAATGTAAAAAATAGAAAGATATGAAAAAATATATAGCATTGGCATGGGTCTGCCTGGCATTGACCGACGTAATGGCACAAAAGCAAAAGGTAGTAGAGAAGGTTGTGGACGAAGATTACTATCCGGTAGAGGGTGCCGTCGTTACCCTGAAACGTACGAATCAGAATGCGACGACCGATAAAGACGGAGTATTTATACTGGAGGAGGTACCGGTATATTTTGATTCGTTACAAGTGAAAAAAGGAAAACGTAGCGGATATATAGATCTTCCGATGCGCATACAGATGCGCACACAGGTGATGCAACGCTTCTCGTGGTCGGTAAAGGCAGGAATTGGAGCAGGGAAATTCATGCAGGGGCCCGAATCGAAACTGAAAGACGGATTCAGTATCTATGGTGGGGTGGGAGCCGATATCCGGATGTCGAAACATTGGGCTTTTCAGCCGTCACTTTTGCTGGTTTCCCGTAAAATGAAAGGGTATGATTTCTATGGCTATTATGCCGAAAATAACGGAGATGGTTCTTCATCCGCTTCTTATGAGCAGGTCAGTGGCACTTATAATCCATTCTATTTGGAGATTCCTCTGTTGTTTGCACTGAAATACAGGGTAGGGAATGATATGAACCTGGTGTTCAGTTTCGGCCCTTACATTGATCTGGGACTTAGTGGAGATGAAAAAAGAGAATATATCAAGCATTATTACGATACGATGGAGGGCAATAAAACCGAGTCTGTTACCAATAGCCGGTCGTTGTTCGGTAAACGGTTTACAGGAGGATTCGCCTATGGAATCGGAGTAGAATACGGTCGTTTCCTGATAGGAGGAACCGGAAGAGTGGGATGTACTTCATGGAATCATTCGGAGGGCTTTATAGATGTAGCTTTTGAAATAGGATATCGTTTCTGAGATAATAGACCATGAAAAGGGGGTGTTTCATAACTCACCACAGATTACACAGAATTTACACAGAATGATTTTTAATCTACTGATAACCCATAATATTTATCTGTGTAAATTCCATGTAATCTGTGGTGAATACGAGTTTTGGCACACCCCTTTTCTCTTCACTCTTTTGTGTGTTTTCAATGCTTAAATAAAGTATTCATTTAGAATCTGTAGCCCACTGTCAGGATTCCACCGATCGGGTAGTGCTTTTCGGTATCACCGGCATACAATGTTCCTCCTTTGATCGGGTCCATGAATCCGTGCTGGAAAGAGGCATTGATCAGATAATGCTTCCATATTTCAAATCCGATGCCTCCCTGCACTCCAATGTCGAAGCGTTTCAACAAGGCGTCCTTATCTTTCATTTCGGCTGTGGAGGAGTAGGATTTAAAAGGATTGTGTGATTCGTTTTTATGTCCGCCTGTATTGGTCAGTTCGTATTTTCCACCCATACCTACGGATAAATAGGGACCGATATTGATCGCGAACTTAACATGGTTCGATATATCTATTTTAAAAGCTGCCAGGATGGGGATATCCAGGTAGATCGGAGATATCTTAGCTTTGTAGGAGATGGGATCGGTAGACGAAGATAGTGGAGAGTAGCCTTCGTATTCGGCAGTTGCTCCTTTGCTGGTGATCATCAATCCCGACTGTATGGCCCAGTGTCTGCTGAAATTATATTCCACACCGGCACCGACACTGAATCCGGTCCGTTCGTCCAGTCCATCCGGGCGGCGATAACTGAACAGGCTGACACCGGCTTTCACATTCCACGAAAAGCCTTGTTCTACGGGTTGAAGCTGAATGTATACGTTGGGAGCAACATCTACCTCTTTGCGTTGCATACCTACATGGTACACTACGAGCCGTTGTGCCGAAGCGGGTGCTTCTGCTATTACGAACTTGCCGTCTACATTCGTCACGGCACCGATATTGGTTCCTTTGACAACGATGGCGGCACCGACGGCAGGCTGGCCGTCACCAACTACGACAGTACCCGCTATGCGCTGAGTCTGTGCAAAGATCACTACGCTGCATGAGGGCAGTAACCATAATAACAGAATAAGAACCTTTTTCATAACTTCTTCTATTTATAAAGAATAGGATCAGTTACAAATATATCGAAAGAAAACTTTTATTGCAAGTTTGCTGCCAGAAATTTACGCATCTCTTCTACGGTTTTTCCCCTTCGGCCGGCATAGTCTGCCAGTTGATCTTCACCGATCTTCCCCACGGAGAAATATTGGGATGCGGGATGGGCAAACATTAATCCGCATACGGAAGCATGAGGATACATGGCACCATTCTCGGTCAGGTGGATACCTATTTGTTTCATATCGAGAATCTCGTCCAGGATGAAGTTCACGGATTGGTCGGGCAGAGAAGGGTATCCCACAGCAGGACGGATGCCTTGATACTTTTCGACAAGAAGATCGGGTATGGAAAGATTTTCATCCTTGGCATATCCCCAGGCTTCTTTGCGGACGTACTCGTGCATCTTTTCGGTAGCGGCCTCGGCCAGGCGGTCGGATAGCGTTTGTACCAAAAGATGCTTATAGGGGTCTTTCTCATAAAGTCCTTCCATGTCCGCATCGATGGATGAGGCAAAAGCTCCTACCACATCGGTGATGCCTGAAGATAGCGGGCGTACGAAATCACTGAGGCATAAGAACGGTTCGTTTTCTTTCTTCTTGACTTGCTGCCGGAGCAATGGGAAGGTGATACCGTCTATAATCAGATTATCTCCATCCGCATTGGCAGGACAGAGCTTAAAAATAGTTTTTACCTCAAAATCTCTGTCCAGTTCGTTCAACATCCGGTTAGCTTCTTTATAAAGTTGCATCGCTTCTGAAGCCTTGCTCCGTTCTTCTTCCGGGAAAGTGGTCAGCCAGATAGCACGGCAAGAGTCACATCCGTGAATATTGGCAATGGCAGCATAACGCGGTTGGAATCCCCAGGCGTGGAAGAAGTAAATCCAGTTGATATAAGGGGTTAAATCATGAACGGCGAATGATGAACGATGAGCGGGGGAGGAGCTATCAACGGTGAATGATGACGGGTTATGCTTTTCCATATTTGACTGTTTTAATACTGGTAATCATAAGTTTCATTAATTCATTTGCGTCTGCAAACATGCTTGAATATTCTGTTTCGGATAAATATTCTGTTTTAAATAACAATTCAAGCCGGAAAAGGGTTTCATTACGTTCTTTTGGGGCGATGCTATATTATGAATAAAGTCGGCGTTGCTTTCGGCACATTCCGTTTCTTTTTGCAGAACTCCGATGGCTGTACCGGATATTAGAATCTGGTCGGATAGGGAGTAAGCTTTTCTTTTGTCCGGATATTTATGCAGGTTTACGATTCGTATCGTGAAAACCATACTTTTATCTTTCAATATATTTCCCATTCTCCTCGCATTTATTGTTCCCCGTTCCTCGTTTATTGTTCATCGTTCAAAATAGATCTCTTGTCCGCGATAGGTTTCGTCTACCTGTCCGTCAGTATACAATAGATGTCCGTTGGCAAATGTCTTTTCTACTTTCCACTCGAACGTACGTCCTTCAAGCGGGCTCCATCCGCATTTGCTTAAAATCTGATCCGCGCTTACCGTCCATAATGCATCCGGACGAACCAATACGAGATCGGCCTGATAACCGGGGCGGATAAAGCCGCGGTTGTGAATATTGTATATTTGTGCAGGGGCGTGACACATCTTTTCGACAACCTTTTCTATCGTAAAGATACCTTCGTTCACCAGTTCGAGCATGCTGACCAGAGAGAACTGGATCATAGGCATACCGGACATTGCTTTCAACGGTCCTCCTTCTTTTTCTTTGAGAAGGTGTGGAGCATGGTCTGTCGCAATCACATCGATCAGGTTGGAGTTGACTGCCTGGCGGAGCGCATCCCGGTTGGTTTTTGTTTTGATAGAAGGATTACACTTGATGCGTGCACCGAGTTCCGGATAATCGGAAGAGTCGAATAACAGATGCGAAACGCAAGCTTCTGCTGTGATTCTCTTTTCCTCTAACGGGATATCATTGTCAAACAGTGAAAGTTCTCTGGCTGTAGAGATATGCAGGATATGCAGGCGTGCATCTGCAATGCGTGCCAGGCGTACAGCCAGTTCGGACGATTCGTAACAAGCCGCAATCGAACGTATTTTAGCATGATAACCCATCGGAAGGGTCTCATGATGAACATGGTAATATTGATGAGGATATTTTTCAATATACTCTTTTACATACTTCTCCGTATTCTTTTTAATCGTTTCGTGATTCTCGCAGTGAGCGGCAATCAGCAGATCGGTTCCATTGAAAATATTCAGTAGACTGTTCATTTTGTCTACCAGCATATTTCCGGTACTCGATCCCATGAAAAGCTTAATTCCGCATACACGGTTCTTGTCCAGGTTGTCGAACTCGGTATAGTTATTATTGGTTGCCCCGAAATAGCACGAATAGTTAACGCTACACTTTTCGGCAAGCAGATCGAACTTGGCATTGAGTGCATCCAGTGTGGTCGTTTGCGGATTTGTATTGGGCATGTCCATGATAGAGGTTACACCTCCAGCTGCGGCAGCCCGGCTTTCGGTAGAGATGTCGGCTTTGTGGGTTAGTCCCGGATCACGGAAATGTACATGATCGTCGATCACACCCGGAATCAGATAGCATCCGTTGGCATGGATTGTTTCTTCGCAGGGGATAGCAGGTTTCTGTCCTTTTTCAAGTACTTCGGCTATTTTTTCCCCTTCGATAACTACCGAACCGCGCACAGAACGTCCTTCGTTTACTATGGTAGCGTTTTGTATTAATGTTCTTTTCATATCTTAATTCATTTTTGTTTTCTGGGGGAATGTGTGAAACCAGCTGTTCACTTTCAGTTTGATGACACCGAATACCGCTTCACCAAAGATACTGCTGTTCATTTTTGAAGTACCCAGTTCGCGGTTGATGAAGATAACCGGTACCTCGATAATCTTGAATCCGCATTTGTAGGCCGTAAATTTCATTTCTATCTGAAAAGCATACCCCTTAAAACGTATGTGGTCGAGATCGATGGTTTCGAGTACCTGGCGACGGTAACATTTAAATCCGGCAGTCGTATCGTGTATCGGCAGTCCGGTAACGATTCGTACATATTTAGATGCAAAATAAGACATCAGCACACGTCCCATCGGCCAATTTACTACATTCACTCCGCTTACGTATCGAGAGCCGATAGCTACATCGCCTCCCCGAACGGCACAAGCCTCATAGAGCCGTGGCAGATCGTTGGGATTATGACTGAAATCGGCATCCATCTCAAAGATGTATTCGTATGAATGTTCCAGTGCCCACTTGAATCCGGTGATGTAGGCTGTTCCCAATCCCAGTTTACCTTTACGTTCTATCATGAAAAGGCGGTCGGGAAACTCCTGCTGCAAGGTCTTTACAATGGCGGCGGTCCCGTCAGGAGAACCGTCCTCGATGATCAGAATATGAAAGGTCTTTTCCAGTCCGAAAACGGCGCGGATGATGTTCTCTATGTTTTCCCGTTCGTTGTAGGTAGGGATGATTACGATGCTGTCCGATGTCTGCATATTGTGTCTAAATTTGAAGACAAATGTAATGCTTTTCCGCTACTAACCAAAGATAGCGCATTAAAACTAAGGATAATTTAGTACTTTTGCGGTGAATTTGCATCACAGGTTACAGGGATTTGCATAGATGGTTCGGAAACATGTTTCATCCGTGTAAATCCATAGGATCGGTGATGGGCTAAAATTGCATTTATGACAATTACTGAACTGCAACATCAATATGCGGGGCATCCGAATGTAGAGGCCCTGAATAAACTGTTGGGGGAGCCCGCAGTCAGACATATCTATTGCGGCGGCTTATATGCTTCCGCTGCTTCCTTGTTCGCTTCGGCGTTGGTTGAAAAGAGTCCTTGCCCGTTTGTTTTTATATTAGGTGACCTGGAAGAAGCCGGTTATTTTTATCATGATCTTACCCAAGTGTTGGGTACAGAGCGCATTTTGTTTTTCCCTTCTTCGTTTCGTCGTTCAGTGAAGTACGGACAGAAAGATGCCGCTAACGAGATTTTGCGTACCGAAGTGCTCAGTCGCTTGCAGAAAGGTGAGGAGGGATTGTGTATCGTCACTTATCCCGATGCATTAGCCGAAAAGGTCGTATCACGGCAGGAGTTGAGCGAGAATACCCTGAAACTGCACGTGGGTGAGCGGGTGGATACGGGTTTCATTACGGATGTATTGCATAGTTACGGGTTTGAATACGTGGATTATGTATACGAACCGGGGCAGTATGCCGTTCGTGGAAGTATTATCGACGTATTTTCATTTTCGTCCGAGTATCCCTATCGTATTGACTTTTTCGGTAATGACGTGGAGAGTATCCGTACATTTGAGGTCGATTCACAGTTGTCGAAAGAGAAGAAAGAGAGTATTGTGATTGTGCCCGATCTTGCTGTAACCGGAAAGGTTACAACTTCTTTTCTTGATTTTATCCCGAAAGATACCACTTTGGCGATGCGTGATTTCCTTTGGTTGCGGGAGCGTATTCAGGTTGTTCACGATGAATCGCTCACACCGCAGGCTCTTGCTTCTCAGGAGGCCGAAGAGAATGGAGGCATTACTCTGGAAGGAAAATTGATCGATGGGAGTGAGTTCACTGTTCGTGCGCTTGATTTCCGGCGGATGGAGTTTGGTAACAAGCCGACCGGCACACCGGATGCTACCTTGACATTTCATACTACGGCACAACCTATTTTTCATAAGAATTTCGATTTGGTGGCGGAGTCTTTCAAAGAGTATCTGAACCGGGGATATGCACTTTATATCTGTAGTGACAGTACGAAACAGACGGATCGTATCAAAGCCATTTTTGAGGATCGGGGAGACCGGATTCAGTTTACGGCTGTGGAGCGGACTCTGCATGAAGGGTTTGCAGACGATACCTTGAAACTTTGTTTGTTTACCGATCACCAGTTGTTCGACCGTTTCCATAAATATAACCTGAAGAGTGATAAAGCCCGTTCGGGAAAGGTCGCTCTTTCGCTGAAAGAGTTGAATCAGTTCACCCCCGGTGATTATGTGGTACATACCGATCATGGTGTGGGACGTTTTTCCGGTCTGGTACGTATTCCTAACGGAGATACGACACAGGAGGTCATGAAACTGGTCTATCAGAATGAAGATGTGGTATTTGTTTCTATCCATTCGTTGCATAAAGTTTCAAAATATAAAGGTAAAGAAGGAGAAGCCCCCCGACTGAACAAATTGGGTACGGGCGCTTGGGAGAAACTGAAGGAGCGTACAAAGACAAAGATTAAGGATATAGCTCGTGACTTGATAAAACTTTATTCACAACGTCGTGAAGAGAAAGGGTTTGCATACAGTCCCGATAGTTTTTTGCAACGGGAATTGGAGGCTTCGTTCATCTATGAAGATACCCCCGATCAGAGTAAGGCTACGGCGGATGTGAAACAGGATATGGAACGGGATATGCCTATGGATCGCCTGGTATGTGGAGACGTTGGCTTCGGTAAAACTGAAGTGGCCATCCGTGCCGCATTTAAAGCCGTAGCAGACAATAAGCAGGTAGCCGTACTGGTGCCTACAACGGTTTTGGCATACCAACACTTCCAGACTTTTCGTGATCGCCTGAAAGGACTTCCCTGCCGGGTAGAATATCTCAGCCGTGCCCGTACGGCGGCACAGGCAAAGGCGGTAATCAAAGGATTGGAAGCTGGAGACGTGAATATTCTGATCGGTACGCACCGTATCTTGGGAAAAGATGTCAAGTTCAAAGACCTCGGACTGCTGATTATTGACGAAGAGCAGAAGTTCGGTGTGTCGGTCAAGGAGAAGCTGCGGCAGATGAAGGTCAATGTGGATACATTGACAATGACGGCAACTCCTATTCCGCGTACTTTGCAATTCTCGCTGATGGGAGCGCGTGACTTGAGTGTGATTTCAACTCCACCTCCCAACCGTTATCCGATACAGACGGAGGTACATACGTTCAGTGAAGAGGTGATAGCTGATGCCATTAACTTTGAGATGAGTCGTAATGGGCAGGTTTTTCTGGTAAACAACCGTATAGCCAATCTTCCGGAACTGAAAGCAATGATTCTTCGTCACATTCCGGATTGCCGGATAGCCATCGGACACGGACAGATGGAGCCGGCGGAATTGGAACAGATCATTTTCGGCTTTGTCAATTATGACTACGATGTACTGATTGCAACCACTATTATCGAGAGTGGAATCGATATACCGAATGCGAACACGATTATTATCAACCAGGCACAAAACTTCGGATTGAGCGATCTGCACCAGATGCGCGGACGTGTGGGACGTAGCAATAAAAAGGCGTTCTGTTACTTGCTGGCTCCTCCGTTGTCTTCGTTAACCCCCGAAGCCAAACGTCGCCTGCAGGCGATCGAGAATTTCAGTGATCTGGGTAGTGGTATTCATATTGCCATGCAGGATCTGGACATTCGCGGTGCGGGTAATATGCTGGGAGCCGAACAGAGTGGATTTATCGCCGATCTGGGTTATGAAACTTATCAGAAGATATTGTCGGAAGCTGTGCATGAACTGAAAACGGATGAATTTGCCGAACTTTATGCTGACGAATTAAAAGGAGAAGGTGTCATTAGTGGTGAAGAGTTTGTTGAAGAATGTCAGGTGGAAAGCGATCTGGAATTGCTGTTACCGGCTAATTATGTGACGGGCAGCAGCGAACGTATGTTGCTGTATCGGGAACTGGACGGACTGACTCTCGATAGAGATGTAGATGCTTTCCGTTCACGATTGGAAGACCGTTTCGGCCCTATTCCGCCTGAGACTGAAGAATTGTTGCGTATAGTACCGTTAAGGCGCCTGGCTGCCCGATTGGGAGTGGAGAAAGTGTTCTTGAAAGGAGGACGTATGACACTGTTCTTTGTCAACAATGCAGAAAGCCCGTATTATCAGAGTGCTGCTTTCGGCAAGATGATCGACTACATGATGAAGTATACCCGAAGATGTGATTTGAGAGAGCAGAACGGACGTCGGTCTATGTTGGTAAAAGATATTCCGAATGTGGAAACGGCTGTCAGTGTACTACTGGAAATTGTGGCATTACCGGTGAAAGAGAAAGAGTAAGTGAAGTGTGGAAAGAGGAAGTTGTCATTTCCTCTTTCCGTATAGTTTGTCTATCAGGTCCGCCCGTCCGATGCGGCGCAATTCATTGATGATATTCCGTCGTTCTTCCGGTTTATACCAAAAGAAAAATTGTCTTTGTGCCAACTTTTCCCGTTGAGTCTTGGCACTGAATACCGGTTCGAGTGTATACGGATGAAAGCCTGTATACCAAGCTTCGGTGGCTACGGTCATAGGGGTAGGGGTGAAATCCTGCACTTGTTCCAGATGGAAGTCCAGTTGTTTGGTGATGACTGCCAGTTCCGCCATATCTTCTTCTTTACAGCCCGGATGACTGGAGATGAAATAAGGGATCAATTGTTGGCGCAAGCCAAGTTCCCGGTTGATTCTGTCGAATATCTTTTTAAATTCTCCGAATTGGCTGAAAGCGGGTTTACGCATGATACTCAGTACCCGGTCACTGGTATGTTCCGGTGCAACTTTCAGGCGTCCGCTGACGTGGCGGGCTATTAGTTCGCGAGTATATTCTGCTGTGATTTTGTTGACGGTAGCATCCTTGCTTTGATGGAGCAATAAGTCGTATCGCACTCCACTTCCGATGAAACTTCGTTTGATTTCAGGCAAAGAGTCCACTGCATAGTAAATATCCAATAGCGGACGGTGATCCGTATTCAGGTTCGGACACACTTTGGGATGAATGCAAGAGGGGCGTTTACAACGTTTGCAAAGGGAGAGATCTTTCCCGCCCATTTTATACATATTGGCAGAAGGGCCTCCTAAATCGCTCAGATTTCCTTTGAAATCGGGCAATTGAACTACCTCTTTTACTTCTTTCAGAATACTTTCTTTGCTTCGGCTGACTATAAATTTTCCCTGATGGGCAGAGATGGTACAAAAAGCGCATCCGCCAAAACATCCCCGGTGGATATTAACGGAAAATTTAATCATATCATAAGCCGGAATGCGTTTGCCTTTGTATTTGGGATGAGGCAAACGAGTGTAAGGGAGATCGAACGAACGGTCCAGCTCTTTCTCTGTCATAGGAGGGTAGGGTGGATTTACAACCACTGTTTTACCATCGACAGCCTGTACGATTCGGGCTGCCGCGTATTTATTGCTTTCCTCTTCTATATGACGGAAGTTGGTTGCCTGTTTCTTTTTATCAGCCAGACATTCTTCATGCGAATAGAGGGTGATATCATTCTCGTCGGATTCATATTTCCTGGTCAGATAAGCCGTCTGCGGGATAGAGGATAATGCCGGAGAATGAATGTCGGATGATGAAATCACTCCATCCTGATTATCACACAGGGCTGTCAATCGGCGGACCAACTCACAAATAGGCTTTTCTCCCATGCCGTAAATCAGCATGTCGGCACCGCTTTCACAAAGTATACTTTTCTTTAACCGATCCTGCCAATAGTCATAATGGCTGAGGCGGCGCATACTTGCTTCAATACCTCCCAAAACGACGGGAACATCGGGATAGAGTTTTTTCAGAATTTGGGTGTATACGATCGAGGGATATTCCGGTCGCATATCGGGACGTCCGTCCGGGGTGTAAGCGTCATCGCTACGTAAGCGTTTGTTAGCTGTATATTTGTTCACCATGGAGTCCATGCAACCTGCACTGATGCCGAAAAAGAGTCGGGGACGTCCCAGCTTGCGAAAGTCACGCAAGTCGTCACGCCAGTTGGGTTGGGGCACAATGGCTACACGCAGGCCTTTGGCTTCAAGGATACGACCGATAACGGCGGCTCCGAATGAAGGATGGTCCACATAAGCATCGCCGCTAAAGAGGATAACATCCAGTTCGTCCCAGCCGCGAAGCTCTACTTCTTTCTTGGTAGTGGGTAACCAATCGGTAAGTCGATATTCTTTCATGGGGACAAAGATACGGATAATTTCGCTATACGAGGGCACGGATAAAGCAGAAGATGAACCAACCGCATACGGCTACCTTCAGTACGGTGCCCAACAGGAACCCTGCAAATGCTCCGAATCCTGCTTTCAGCGCGTATTTCGTTTCTTTTCCACCCAATAATTCGCCTACAACTGCGCCCACAAACGGGCCGATAAATACGCCCCAGGGGGCGAACAGAAAAATGCCGGCAAAGGTACCGATGATGCAACCCCATTTACCCCATGGGGTACCTCCGAGTCTTTTTACACCGAACATCGGAATGAAATAGTCGAGTATTTGTATCAGTACCACAATGAACAACCAGAAGAATAGTTGTGGAATGGTAAAAGAAACCTTATCGGTGAAATGCAGAAATACCAGTGCCAGATAGGAGACAGGAGGCCCGGGAAGCATAGGGACGATACATCCGGCTAATCCGACAAGCAGGCAGATACTACCCAGAATAATCAGGAATATATCCATGCGTTCAACCTATTCTTTTGATAATGGCAATAAATTCTTCATTGGTCATTCCGAAGTCTTGTTCGCGATAGTTCACAAAGTCTTCCAGATACTCTCCGGCTATTGTCTCCAGGATTTCCTTACCATTGAGTCCTTCTTCATCGAGCATGAAGCGAATCATACCCTGATAGGCATGAATCGTCTTCAAGCGTTGTTCCGCTCCGGCCACTCCCATCATCTGGCAATGATGTTCGTTGCGGGCTATAAGATAAACGGTAGCGTAGAACTTTTCTGCGCTACCGAATGTACTTTTGATTTTTTTGATTGCCGTTACCGGCCATTTTTTAATTTGATTTTGTATTTCGCTCATAAAATAGTAAACTGTAAAGTCATCCGTTCTCCATCATATATTTCACGGAATCCGATACCTTGTTCTGATAAATATTCCTTAAGATCCTGGAATGCAGCCACCTGATCCGTTACAATCTCCATCTTGTCACCGGGATTGGCATTACACATCGCTTTTATGGCCGGAATCAACGGGCTATAGTTCGTCATTCCACAGGTATCGACGGTAATCATGCCTCCTCCTCTTCTTCTGCTTCCTGCTTTGACAACCAGGTGAGATAGAGCTTGATGAGTTGCTGCAACCCGAATGCTTTCATATTGTTGTGATAAATCACATCTATACAAAGGTCGAGCAGGTCTTTACTGTCTTCTTCCTGACTTGCGATCAGAGAACGTATATTGAGTTTCAGCTTTTCCAGAACAGCTTCATCTACAATTCCATTGCTGTCTATCAGATGCTGGAATAAAGAGTATTTTTCAATGGTTACCAAATTCTCTTCAGATATTTCCATGTTGCGTGTGCCACTTGGATTTGCCTGTATTGTGTACATAGTGTTTTTATTTTAATAGTTATTACTAGGAGCAAAGATAGAATTTAAAATGAAGAATGGAGTAAGTGGCAAGGATTTTTTTTTGATGAATATATATTTCCAATGTTTTCTCTTCCTTATCTCTGTTTTTTAGTTTTCTCCCGAATAACTTTTAAATGGTCGTTTATGTCCGGTTTGTATTTGTCTTTATTTTCCCTCCGGATGCAGGTGCGCATCGCGGAGGGAGTTCTATGACAATTTATTTGTCACTTGTTAAGGCCACGGCTGAACGATGACCTCAATGGTTTGTCTTCCTAATGGAGGCTGGCCCGGATTGAGCGGATTGTACCATTTCATATCCACTTGATATCTTCCCGCTGCAACTCCTTTTATACGCAGGATAATCATAGTTCCAAAGATATATGATTCTTCCTGTTCTATACCTACCGGTGGATTATCACATTCCCATACCATTGCCCCGATCATGGGATATGGAGTTTCGGAAGTTTCACCGACATGAAGAAATATCTGACTCGGCAACGGAGGCGGTGGAATATGGGGAGGTGGAATATCTTGCTCAATTCCTCCCGACTTTGAAATCGGATCGTTCGCCGAAGGGCTGTATGCATAGGCTACACCTCTGCAAAGTAGCATGGCTACTACTAAAAAAAACATTTTTGCTTTCATAATTATATAAAATTGGTTCATGTAGTACGCTACAAATGATTATCCGGGCACAAATAATCAGATTAGAAGACTCTATTATGAAATTAGAAAAATATTATAGAACGAAAACAGCCGGATTAGAGGGGCAACCGAATAAGAAGAAGAATAAGAGGATGGCAGACATTGTGGCAGTTAATGTTAAATATGTCTTGTTTGGATAGCAGACATTATGTCAGTATAAGCTTTAAGAGTGTCAGGTATGACCGTAGAGCCGAGGGGGTGTCTGCCGAAAGTGATGTTCAAAATGTATCGGTGAGTGAAAGAAAACACAAGGTGTTTTTCCCTATGGATGTTTTGCTTGGAAGAGTTATCCATGTAGTCTTTTGTCTGCAAGAAACAAGTTTCTTGCAGACAAAAGACTGACATCACCCATCAGGTTTCGGCAAAGTGGATTGGGATATTTATTTTTCTCCGAAGAATTTTAGTATTGCCGCCATTACTATGGCACGGTCTGTTTCGCTTTCGATGCTTTCGAATGGAAATCCTATTGCGAATACCCGGTAATTTCCTTTATAAGCGATTCCGGCACTGTATTGTCCGGGTTGATAGACAAATACCGGAAACGCGGAGTCTACGGGAACGATACAATCAGGAGCTGTTACTGCATAAGCCTTCTCGTTGGGCAAACGGGGGATTTGCAGGGTGCGTCCCAATCCGGTGATCTGTCCCGAACGGGTATCTTTGAGTGAACCTTGGAAGCCGTATTTCAGAATTTTTTCCGTAAACTCCCGGTTACCCTGTGAATTACTCATGTCGCTGCCAATGTAAGACCCGCTGACGAGAAGGTTTCCTCCTGACTGACAGTAAGCGGTTAATATCCGTTGCATGGGTGAAGAGAATGTCTTATAATACGTTTTGCATGCCGGATTGCTTAAAATATCATCTTTTTCCAGTCCCAGGATAAAATCCACAATGGGATAATGTTCCGGTTGTATACGCCAGTTTTCAACGGCTTCATCGCTGCATGATACGAAACTGTAGTTTCCGGCAGCTTGGATTGCCTTGCCGTGTACAAAAGGATAGTCGAAAGTGTTTCCGGCAATTTTCATTCCTTCCAGTTCGTTTCCGCTATAGCCCAGACTTCCTTTTCCTTCTTTTCCCGCCTGAGAGCGATCAAAGCCGGTCTGTGCCCCGCAAAGTGAAATATTGTATTGATAAGCGACACCGGGGTCTTGTTCCAGGTCAAATCCGGCTTCGTCCGGTGTGTCGATTACTGCGGGTCCGCTCAATCGGTTAAAACCATTGATGATCAGCACTCGTGCATGTTCTTGTTTGGCTTTATAGGCAGATAAGATTTCGGATGGAAAACTTTCGCCTCCGTGGTTGACAGCTGTAACCTTAAATGAATAGACCAATCCGGGTTCTATTTTCAGGGTGTACGAAGGTTTATTCACACGTACTCCATTGTCGAAACCACCGTATCCGATACGAGTGTATACCATGTATTCGCGGGGACGGGCGGTAGGCTCCAACGGATCGTTTTCACCCTGCCATGAGAGTTCCAGGGTGTTTCTTTTTTTGCCAAACTCGATGGCGAAGTTGCTGACGGGGAGTGGTTGCACTACATACTCCTTGTTGTGCTGACTGCTGATGAACTGTAATACGGCTTTGTAAATGGCACGTCCTACGGTAAATTTGAAATTCGGGTCGTGACCGAGTTTCATATCTGCGAAATTTTGGTGTGAAAGCAATTCGACGATAGTGGATGGAGTGGCAGGCAGGCGTGTTTCGCTATAATTGCGATCCCACATACTACGGCGTGTCCACTGTATATTGAATTTGGCACGAATGTCTTTTTGTATTTGGGTGAGCAGGAGATCTGCCAGGTCACGTGAAGCATACCGGCTGTTTCCCGAGTTAAGCAGTCCGTTATTGAAATCGGTGGTATAGATACTGAGTGATCCCACTATATCGTTCGTTTTACTGTATCCGGCATCACTATGCAGCGCCACGTTCATTTCAAAGGGGACACCCAGTCCTTTTTGTCCGGGATTGAATACAGAACCACCGGACAGGTAATTGATGGTGTTGGAGCGTGCATTGATGTCGTCAGCATAGTCATTTGTTCCTTGTTTGCCTCCGTAGACATCATAGGGCATACCTGCCCATTGGGCAGAATAACGGGCTCCCTCCAGATAACGGGGTAGTCCGCTTACTGTGCCGCGGGATATATTTCCCATTCCTCCGCCGAAACGAACGGCATCGGCACAGATAACCCCGTTTTCGCTGCTCTCATTGCTTAGTACCACCATGCCATAATCATTGCTGCCTTTGTCAAACTCAAAGGTTCCGAGATATACCCATGTACCACCGCCGATCCTCTGGTTGACTTTAAATTCTGTAACACCACCTTTGTGAAATACCAGATATTTGGCGTCACTGACGCTGTTTGGAAGTGTCTGATAGGATACATATACTGCGTAACTCCCTGTTTCGGGGATTGTAGGAATCCATTCGGCAAATGCCTTATTCTTTTTCTTTTCAGTCCGGGTGAAGCGTGCGCTACCTGTCAGGAAAGGGTTTTCTCCATCTTCATATACAGGTTTTCTTTGTGCGAATCCGTAACCGTCGGTTTTCTCCCAACGGGCTTTGCGGCTTTTCATCTCCAGATAGATGGAACCGTTTCGTGTATCGTTGTCCACAATCACCTCATTCTTTTGAGTATCCCGCTCCCGGGGAGTATAGACATTAGCTCCGGCGTTTTCGAGCATAGGGATGACATAAGGCAGAATGAAAGATTGCGTGAACAGGTCCTCGGTAGTGCAGAACAAGCGTGGACGTTGCCATCCCCATTCGCCTTTATCGTTCTTGTAATATTTGCCATGGCTTTGCCACAAGGAGATGTGCCGGTTCTGCAATCCTTTGGTTATTTCGTAAGGGCGGGAGGTGTTTATCACCCAAGGTGCTCCTTTATATTCTGCGTTTGAAAGCCGCGATTTATCTTTTTTCTTTTTCCCGCGAAAGAAATTGGGAATCAACTCCTCGATAGGTTGGTTGTTGGCATAAATTGTAGTTCGGAAAAAACGTACCGGGCCGGGCAGCAATTCTTCTATCTGATGATAGATTTCGTCTACTGTTTCCGGTACAAACGGCTGATAAGCAAAACTCTCGGAAGCATAGATAGATAGTTTCCTGCCTTCGAAGTCTATGTCTACGCTTTTTAACTTACAGCTTCCGGTATTGGCAGATGCCGGGGTGTAAGTCTCAAAGTAATTACTGAGCCGCTCTTTCACGCTTTTTTCTATTTCTTGTGCAAACAAGATTCCTGTCGCAGCAAAGAGCAGCAGGAGAAATATACATAGTTTTTTCATATGCTCGGTTGAATGATTATCGGGTGCAAAAGTAGAAGAAATAAATGAAAAACCGGCAATTGCCGATAAGTCATTGGCTGAGGAAGTTGCTAACTGTCCATTTATTCGGTATACAGCATTCTCAATCTGTGGGTATCTACTCCCAATTGATTTTTCAGGTAGTTATCCATACCTTGATAGTCAGTGTCAATGGTTTGGAAAGCAGCTTCCAGATATTCTTTCCGTACTGTGGTGAGAGGGGCAAATCCGGGATGAGCTTGTACGATTGCATCATATTTCCCTTTTATATATTCGGCAGACAGCATGTAATCTTCCATTATCACTTCCCTGTCGACACCCAATGCTCCCAGTAGTAAGGCTGCGGCAATTCCGGTACGGTCTTTTCCCGCTGAGCAGTGAAATAAAAGAGGAGTATTCCGTTCTTCCGAAACAATCCGGAAGAATTCCCGATAAGTATCCTGAGCATTTTGGATGATATAAACGTATGCCTGTTCGAGTATTCCCGGTATATTGTTCAGGTTGAAGTGTGTCATGTCGGTCATGTCGCCTGCTTCGATAGATAAGGGGATATATTGTGTAACTGTTGAGGGAATTTTGTCTGCCGCTGCTTTTTTTTCCTGCATGCTCCTGAAGTCGATGTCGGTTCGGATGTGCAAGGAGGTAAGATAGTCCAGATCGGATTCTGTCAGTTTGTCAAGATCGCCCGAACGGATGAATGTTTTCCATTTTACATGTTTATGGTCTGATGTCGGATAACCTCCCAGATCACGAATATTATAAGCTCCCTCTATAGGAAGAAGACGGAAGAATTTTTCTTGTTTCATATATAATTTGTATCTTTTCTGTTTAAACAAAAGAAGAGTGAAGAGTTCCAAACTCCTCACTCTTCTTTATTTTTATTTCACTAATTGGCTTTGGTTATAGTGGGATGTATTCTACGAATGCTTCCATTGCTTCGTAAGAAGCCAGTCCCAAGCTGTCGTAAAGAGCGGCAGTACCTCGGTTACGATCCTCGCTACGCTGCCAGAACAAGCGTTCGTCGTTGCCCAGGAATGGAGCACTTTCCATCTGTGACTGATGCTTCAGGATAGAGTTACGTTTTGCACGTAATTCTTCAGGACTGATAGGTACAGCCATTTCGATGTTTTCAATTTCCCATTCGGCCCATGCGCCACGATACATCCAGATACGGCAGTCTTTCAACCATTCGGCTCCTTCTTCCTTTTCAAGGTCTACGGCAGCAAATACGGCATCTGTACATACACGGTGTGTTCCGTGCGGGTCGGCAAGGTCACCGGCTACAAAGATCTGATGAGGCTTCACTTCACGGAGCAGGTTGCGGACAATTTCTACGTCGGCTTCACTGATCGGATTCTTCTGGATTTTACCGGTTTCGTAGAAGGGGAGGTCCAGGAAGTGACAACGTTCCAGCGGAATGTTGTTGTAAGTACAAGCTGTGCGCGCTTCGCCACGGCGGATCAGACCTTTGATGGTCAGGATATCGCGTGTATCCATATCGCCGTCTTTTTTGTCTTTCAGGAATTTACGGATTTCGGCGTACTTTTCACTGATCACCTGATCTTCACTGTTTATAAAGATTTGGTTGAATCCGTTGATGAAATGCATGAAGCGAACTACTTCTTCATCGCCTACGGCAATGTTTCCCGAAGTTTGGTAAGCTACATGGACTTCATGTTTCTGTTCTACCAGACGGCGGATCGTACCACCCATAGAGATCACATCGTCATCGGGATGCGGAGAAAATACGACTACTCGTTTCGGATATGGTTTTGCACGTTCCGGACGATATGTGTCGTCTGCTTTCGGTTTACCACCCGGCCATCCGGTAATGGTGTGCTGCAGGTCGTTGAATATCTTGATATTTACGTTATAAGCAGATCCGAAGAGGGCAAGCAGCTCGCTCAAGCCATTTTCGTTGTAATCTTTATTAGTCAGTTTCAGGATTGGTTTGCCGGTCAATTGGCACAGCCACACGATTGCGCTACGGATCAGTTTGTCATTCCATTCGCAGGAAGTGACCAGCCATGGACGTTGAATGCGTGTCAGGTTGGAAGCTGCTGACAGGTCGATAGCTACATGTGCATTGTTGTGGGTCTGTAAGTAAGATGCCGGAATGGTATCTGTTACGTTACCTTCTACACACTCTTTTACCATGTGGGCTTTTTCTTCACCCCATGCCAACAAATAGATTTTCTTAGCAGCAAGAATTGTGGCTACACCCATCGTAATAGAACTGATAGGGGTGTTGTCGATGGTGCCGAATATCTTGGATGCTTCGTTGCGTGAACCGCTATCCAGCAAAATCAGTCGGGTGGTAGAGTTCAGGCGTGACCCCGGTTCGTTGAAGGCTATATTACCTACACGGCCGATGCCTAACAGGGCGATATCGATACCACCGAAGCTTTCGATGCGCTGTTCGTACAGGCGGCAGTATTCAAAGATGGTATCTTTGGCAATCGTACCGTCCGGAGTAAAGATATTCTGTTTATCGATATCTACATGATCGAGGAACATCTCTTTCAACGCATTGAAATTACTGTTGATTGCATCTTGAGACAACGGATAGTATTCGTACATGTTGAATACAATTACGTTACGGAAACTGAGTCCCTCTTCTTTGTGCATGCGAATTAATTCGGCATATACGCTGCGCGGAGAATTTCCACCCGGCAATGCCAGTACGCAGAAACGTCCTGCTTTCTGTTTATCACGAATAACCTGTGCTATTTCACAAGCGATATGATTTGCACCTTCTTCTACAGATTCATAGATGTCTGTAGGAATTTTCTCTAATCGGGTCAATACCGATCTCTCGAATGCATTCTCTGGTCTGTAATACCTGGGGGAGACCCTGTTGAGAGTAATCTGAGAACTAAGATTTGTCTTCATAAGTTTGTTATTAATTAAGTTTGACTGAGTCTTTGTCGTTATTGGAAACTCTAAACAAATATATATAAAAACAATCAACTATGCGATAAGGTTGACAGGGAAATTAAATTAAAATCTTTTTTTACCTATAAATAGGGAGGAGGGAACGATAAATGATGGGAGATAAACGATGAACGGTTTTGAACAATGAGCGATAAGTAACAGGCGATAAATAACAAACGATTAACGGGCTGCACCGGCACAGCCTGTTAATCGTTATCGCTCAAAAACGTTTATCGTTTAAAACAGAGTATTTGTTTCAGGTACCAACTTACCCATGGCCCATACGGCTCTTACGTTGAGGTCTTCGTCCAGTACCAGAATATCGGCATCCTTACCTTTTTGCAAGGAACCTTTGCGATCATATACCCCCATGATGCGTGCCGGAGTTTCGGAAGCCATGCGAACTGCATCTTCCAGTGGGATCTCTGCTTTCTGCACAACGGTGCGGATCAGGCGGTCCATGGTGGCGACACTTCCCGCCAAAGCAGAATGGTCGGCCAGTTTGCAGACTCCGTCTTCGATAATTACGCGCGGGTCGAAAGCCTCTTTGCTGTCACTATCGGCACATGCAAGGGCATCGGTGATCAGACAGGTTCTTTCCACACCTTTTATTTTATATACGAGTCTCAGGATCGTAGGGGGGACGTGAATACCGTCGGCTACTACTTCTACTGTCATGTCATCCAACAGATAAATGCTTTCGACTGTACCTTCGTACTTGTACTCTCTGCGTTTGTGGAAGCCGGGCATTGCATTATAGAAGTGGGTTGCATGAGTGTATCCGGCTTCATAAGCTGTACGGATATCTTCAAATTCGGCTTGTGTATGTGCTACGGAAGGCAGTATGCCTTTGGCAGCAATATATTTACCGAATTGCATGGCTCCCGGGAGTTCCGGAGCAGCATCCCAACGCTTGATGCAATGATACTGTTCTACGATCGGAATGTATTCATTCGGATCAGGATTTTTAATGTTTTCCGGAATTTGTCCTCCTGCCATTTTCATGTTCAGGTAATGACCTTCGAGGTGCAGTCCCAGGATAGGGCTGTTTTTCTCTTCCATCAACTTGGTACAGGTTTCTGCAGCTTGTTGAATCATGGGGACTGTAGATGATGACAGTGTGGGGAAGATACTTGTTGTGCCATGTTTCATGTGAGTATGGACCGCTGCCCGGAAAGCATCTTCCGTACATTCCATAAAGTCGCGGCCTCCACCACCATGCACGTGGATTTCTACTCCACCGGGGACTACATACATACCTTTGACGTCAATAAGTTCAGCTCCGATAACGGCCAGATCGCAGTTTGTGACTTCTAAAATCTTATTGTCTCTGATAAGCACGGAACCGTCTTTCATCCATCCTTGGGGGGTGAGTATACGTGCATTAATTAATTGGGTTAACATTCGTGTTATGAGTTAAATTAGGGTTTGTTTTTTGGTACAATAAATTGATTGTCTGGCAAAATTAGATACTTTTTTGCATTTATATACTATAATTCAAGAGATATTTTTAGTAAATACGGAAATTTAGGCTTGGATATTTAGTAAAGGAGAAAGGGGTCTGCATCTTTCCAGCAAGGGAATTTATGACGAAAAGTAGTGAGGGCTTCCAGGCTAAGTTCAATGGTTTGTATTTTTTCTTCCGAATCGGGAGTTCCTGCCAGGTTTTCTCCTTTAGGTCCATATAAAGCGGAATACCCCGGATAACAGAGCCCGTTGCCGTCCTGTCCTATACGGTTCACACCGCATACATAACATTGATTTTCAATGGCACGTGCGCATAATAATGTATTCCATGCCTGAATACGTGGAGTCGGCCAACTGGCTACATATATAAGGAGGTCATATTCATTGTTCACATTCCTGCTCCAGACAGGAAAGCGGAGGTCGTAACATACCTGCAGGCAGATGTTCCAACCGTTGTAGGGAATGATCACTTTCCGGCTGCCTGCCGAAAAATGTTCCGCTTCGTGTCCCATGCGGAAGAGGTGGCGTTTGTCATAGTAAAATTCCTGTCCATCGGGAGTGATCAGGAAAGCCCGGTTATAATAAGAACCTTGTTCTTCACAAATGAAACTCCCGGCCAATGACAAATGAAATTCTATGGCATAATTTTTGAGACTCCGGAGCGTGGTACCGGAAACCGGTTCGGCTAATAGCCGGCTGTTCATGCTGAATCCTGTTGTAAACATCTCCGGTAAAACAACAATCTCCGTTGTTCCGCGAAGAGGTGATAGCTTTTCGCGGAGCAAACGGAGATTTTCCTGTTTATTTTCCCAGATAATATCTGTCTGTACAATCGAGATTTTCATGAATAATCATTCAACGTCTCCAATGGAGAAGTTCTCGGGATGTTTTCCCTTGAAATCTTTGAAATAAAGTTTTATTTCACGCATATCCTTTTCAATGTCTCCGCTGGGCATGATTGCTTTGGTGGAGGTAACTGTTTTCGTATTGTAATCGATTCCGATCAGCACGATAGGGACTTGCGCTTTCAATGCGATGTAGTAGAATCCTTTTTTCCAGTTGGGGTTGCGTTTACGGGTTCCTTCGGGAGTGATTGCAAGATGAAACTTAGGTCTTTTGGCAAAGACCTCTGCCATTTGTTCTACCAGTGAGCTTTTGCGTCCTCGATTTACGGGGATGCCGCCTACGGCCTTGAACAAGATTCCTAAAGGAAAGAAAAACCACTCTTTTTTCATCATGAAACTGGTTTTACGGCCTATCGCTCCATAAAACAGTTTACCGATAAAGAGGTCCATATTCGTTGTATGAGGTGCCGCACAGATTACACATTTATCATAGTTCGGTACCGTTACATTGGTTTTCCACCCCAACAGGTGATAGTAGATAAAGCTATATATTGCTTTCTTCATTCTTAATTCAGTTTCGCGATAGCGTCGATGATTTCATTTACCTTTGCATTGAAGTCCGAACGGAATTTTTTGTAGAATCCTTTCACGTTACCCGGTTCTGTATGACTGATTCGACTGATGAATTCATCTTGCATTTTCATAATTTCCACCATCAACTCGTCAGCTTTCTTTTTGTCGGTACCCGGTATAAACTTACTGTTGATCAGACACTCCGAAAATAATTCACCTGCGATATAATTTACGTTTTTTTTAAGTTCTCTTCTCTTTGCCATTATTCCAAATGTTTTATGTGAGTATATAGAAAATATTTTCGGTAAAGATAATGACTTTCTTTGGTTCTGAGTAATAAATTTGAAATAATTAAATAAATCCGTGCTCTGTCTGTCCGGTTGTCCGGTCGTCTGAGAAGGGACCGAAATAGGGTGTAGCCATCCGCAAGGCAGAGCTACACCCTATTGTCCGGATGGCTACACCCTTTGCTTCATAAGGCTACACCCTATCGGGATACGGGTTAAGTTTCTTAAAAAGAGAATCCTAAATTTACGTAGAATCCCACGTCTTTGGATTGATTGGAATATCCTAATGAAGCTTCCAACGGACCGAACATACTGTCCAGGCCGTATCCGATACTGCAACCGTAAATCCGGTTACCTTTCAGGATCTTGAAAAAATTGTCATCACTCAAGGCGAAATTTCCGGCCAACGTGATATAATGTTTGCTACCCATGCGTTGGCGTAGTTTCAAGGAAGCCACGGCAACGGAATTGTGAGTTAGTTCTATATTGTAAATTCCTGCAAACGGGAGTTGTTGAGGAAGGTAACGGCCGAATACATCGCCTCCTAACGCATTTTCATAAGCATAAGGGATCTCTTGGCCGATCAATACCCTGCCATAAAGTGCCGGGATCAATGTCAGGCGGTTACTTATGGAGAATACACTTTCCCAGGAAGCACTGAGTGCAGAGAAGGGGGCATGTCCGTTATATCGGGCAAAGTTGTCTGTGTACAGCGAATAAGCTCCGGAGAAGTTACTTCCCTTAGATGGAAAATACCCTTTGTCGAAAGTGTTGTAACGCAATTGTGCAAAATAGCTGATGAAATATTCGGAATTGACATTCATCGTAAATTCCGGTTTCTTGAAGAGGAAATCTTTGTATTTGAAATACTCGATTCGTGCTCCGAACCCAAACCGAAAGTTTTTATACCATACATCCGAAAATCCAAACTCACCGGAATGATATTTGTAAGTAGTGTTATAGGCACGGTCACCATGATCGTAAATGTTGATGTCATTGTATTGGAACATGTACGAAAAGTTGACGTTTCGTTGTTGCATCGGCTCCAATGTATAGTCTACCCGTGCCATGTATCGTTTGCCCAATCGCCCGGTGACGGAGACTTTGGAGGGAATATGAGTCTTTAACTGTGCCGTAGCGTTTATTAATAATGAAGCTATCTCTTCCGAGTCGAACCGGATGCCTACATTAATCGTTTTCTCGTACTTTTTCTCTAGCAGGAAGTTTAGTTTGTAACCTTCGGGAGTATCGGTCAGTGTATAACTGGCATTTGAGTAAGACTGGTTTCCACGCAGGATGAACAGTGCCTGCTCAATCTGACGCATGCTGATTCTGCTGTTTTCTTGCAGTTTACATTTCTTCATTAACCATTTCTTATCGTTTTCTTCTACATCGGAGAAGGTGATTTCTTTCACATGCAGGGTCCGGTCCTTTGAGAACATGGTATAAGGGCCGTGCGATTGGGGTACGAACGTGTCTGCAATGCCGATTTTCTTTTTGAGAGCGAGCAGAGAAGCCCATTGCTTGCGGGCTGCTACTTCTCCCCGGTGCATCAGGGAGTCGATGGCTGCGGGAGTAAAACTGGCCGAGGAATATCCTTCTACATTTACCTTTATATAAGTATCGGTCAGGCCGACATTGCTTTGATGGTTGTTTTTAGTTGTCAGGTCGATGATTTGAGAGAGTATGTCCGGAGCGCTGTTTAGTTTGTCGATTCCTTTCAGATTGTTTTGTACATCTACCCCGATGATGATATCCGCACCCATCGATCTGGCCACATCTACAGGGTAGTTGTTGATCATGCCGCCGTCAATCAGGATCATACTATCCTTCCGTACCGGGGTGAATACTCCCGGAATAGCCATACTGGCCCGCATAGCTGTGGCAAGTATTCCATTGTGGAACACAATCTGTTCGCCATTTACGATATTTTGTGAAACGCAGGCAAAGGGGATGGGAAGTTTGTTGAAATCTACGGAATCGTGATATCCCACTGTCAGTTCCGTAAAAAGATTGGCCAGATTTTGTCCTTTTATGATGCCACCTGAAACTGCATCTTTGGGACTTTTGGTAAACGGAAACGAAAAAACATATTTTTCTGACTTTTCACGTTCATTGAGTGACATGGCGCTACGTTTCACCCGGTCGCTCAGTAAGAACATCCAGTCCTGTTTGCGCACCATGCTGTCCAATTGCTGAGGAGTATATCCGATAGAGTATAATCCGCCGATAATGGATCCCATACTGGTACCTACTATATAATCGATCGGAATGCCGGCTTCTTCTATGACTTTCAGTGCCTGGATATGTGCTACCCCTTTTGCACCTCCTCCACTGAGTACCACTCCGACTTTTTTACGTTCTTGTGCCAGAGCGGGGAGTGCCAGAAAAAGTACCGGTAACAGAACTAATATCAATGACAAATGTTTTTTCATTATAGTGTTATTATGAATGTTACTACAAATTTATACTATTATTTGATAAATAAGTAGCGAATGCCATTAAAAGTGAAAGTTATGGAACTTATGCAGAAAAGAATTATCTTTGCGGCCCTTTTGTGGAATTATTCTACACTAATGGGCATAATTCCACACTTTTAACGAATGGCAGCTAAGTTCGGTAAATCATTAAAATTGCCTTTGTAAGACGTGTGGAGGTGCTTTTAGTTGAAAAGATCGGTTCAGGTATAATTTGGTATCTGATTTGTAAAGTAGCTAATAAAGGATAAGTTAATTTTAATAATACAAACAAGCATGAGACTGTTTTTTACGAGAAAAGAGCTAAAACTGAGGAGAAAAAGAACAATTGCAGGCATCGTCTGTTTGGCTTTGGTGGCAGGCATTTACTGGATTCTGACACGACCACATAAAGTAGAGCCGGAAGTGCCGACTGTAATTGTAGAGCCCGCAGAAAGGGATAATGTAGAGATTTTCGGTGAGTATGTGGGGCGCATACGTGCACAACAATTTGTGGAAGTGCGGGCCCGTGTGGAGGGGTATCTGGAAAGTATGCTCTTTGCCGAGGGAACGTATGTGAATAAAAATCAGGTGCTTTTTGTGATCAATCAGGATCAATATCGTGCAAAGGCAGATAAAGCACGGGCACAACTGAAAAAAGATGAAGCACAGGCATTGAAAGCAAAGCGGGATTTGGAGCGTATCAAGCCTTTGTATGCCCAGAATGCGGCCAGCCAGTTAGATCTGGACAATGCGGAGGCGGCCTATGAAAGTGCGGTGGCAACCGTTGCCATGAGTGAGGCGGACTTGGCGCAGGCAGAGTTGGAGTTGGGTTATACATTGGTCCGTTCGCCGTTGTCCGGACACATCAGCGAACGTAATGTGGATTTGGGGACACTGGTGGGACCGGGTGGAAAATCGCTTTTGGCTACAGTTGTGAAGAGTGATACGGTGCTGGTGGACTTCAGCATGACTGCTCTGGATTATCTGAAGAGCAAAGAACGTAATATCAATATCGGTCAGCAGGACTCTTCCCGTTCCTGGCAGCCGAACATCACCATTACCTTAGCGGATAATACGGTATACCCTTATAAAGGATATGTGGATTTTGCCGAACCTCAGGTAGATCCGCAGACCGGTACTTTTTCGGTAAGAGCGGAGATGCCGAACCCGAAACAGGTATTGCTTCCGGGACAGTTTACGAAGGTAAAGCTGCTCTTGGATGTACGTGAAGGAGCCATCGTTGTACCGCATAAAGCAGTGACTATCGAGAAAGGCGGAGCATATATTTATGTGATGCGCAGAGATTCTACGGCAGAGAAACGGTTCATTGAGTTGGGACCTGAATTTGGTAATAAACTCGTTGTGGAGAGAGGTCTGGGTGCAGGTGAAGAAGTAGTGGTGGAAGGGTATCACAAGCTGACACCGGGAATGAAAGTGAGAGCCACTTTACCCCAGCCGTCAGCTGAGAAAAAAGAGACTGAGTGATTCCCTTTTCCTGAGATAGATAAAAACGTATAATTTAAAAGAAACTCTTCCTCCCTCTCGTTGGGAGAGGGGCGGGGTGAGACCTTACTGAATATGAAAGTTAGTTTTTTTATAGATAGACCTGTTTTCTCGATCGTTATCTCGATACTGATAGTCATCATCGGCATCATCGGACTGACCATGTTGCCTGTCGACCAGTATCCGCAGATCACTCCTCCGGTAGTGAAGATCAGTGCCTCTTATCCGGGAGCCAGTGCGCTTACGGTTTCGCAGGCTGTAGCAACTCCCATCGAACAGGAGATTAACGGAACACCGGGTATGCTTTATATAGAGTCGAACAGTTCCAATTCCGGAGGCTTCTCGGCAACGGTTACTTTTGATGTTTCTGCCGATCCGGACCTGGCCGCTGTAGAAATTCAGAACCGGGTGAAGCTGGCGGAAAGCCGTTTGCCGGCTGAAGTTATTCAAAACGGAATTTCAGTTGAAAAGCAGGCGCCCAGCCAGTTGATGACCCTTACATTGATGTCGTCCGATCCGAAATTTGACGAAATCTATTTGAGTAATTTTGCGACGATTAATGTACTTGATGTAATCCGCCGTATTCCGGGAGTAGGACGTGTGTCGAATATCGGTAGCCGTTATTATGCCATGCAAATCTGGGCAGAACCGGATAAATTGGCTAACTTCGGGCTGACTGTGCAGGATTTGCAGAATGCTTTGAAGGATCAGAATCGTGAATCGGCTGCCGGTGTACTTGGGCAGCAACCGGTGAAGGGGCTCGATGTGACAATCCCTATCACTACGCAGGGACGTCTTTCTACTGTAGAACAATTCGAAAATATTGTGATTCGTGCCAATACAAATGGCTCTATCATTCGTCTGCGCGATGTGGCACGAGTTTCACTGGAAGCCTCATCATATAGTACAGAGAGTGGCATCAATGGTAAGAATGCTGCCGTTCTGGGAATTTATATGCTTCCGGGCGCTAACGCAATGGAAGTAGCGAAAAGTGTAAAAGAGGCGATGGATGAAATCAGTAAAAACTTCCCTGAAGGGCTGAGCTATGAGGTTCCGTTCGATATGACGACTTATATTTCCGAGTCTATTCATGAAGTTTATAAGACCTTGTTTGAAGCATTGATCCTGGTAGTACTCGTCGTTTATCTTTCTTTGCAGAGTTGGCGGGCTACGTTGATTCCGATTGTTGCCGTTCCTATTTCACTGATCGGTACATTTGGTTTCATGCTGATTTTCGGTTTCTCGCTGAACATATTGACATTGCTCGGGTTGATTCTTGCCATCGGTATTGTGGTGGATGATGCTATTGTAGTGGTGGAAAATGTAGAGCGTATTATGGAGGAAGAGAAGTTGCCGCCATATGAAGCTACCAAGAAAGCCATGAATGGATTGGCAGGTGCGTTGATTGCTACCTCGCTGGTACTTTGTGCCGTATTTGTGCCGGTGAGCTTCCTCAGCGGAATTACGGGCCAACTTTACCGCCAGTTTACTATTACCATCGCTGTATCCGTACTGATTTCGACTGTTGTGGCGCTGACTCTGAGTCCGGTCATGTGTTCGCTGATTCTGAAACCGGACAATGGCAAAAAGAAGAACATTGTTTTCCGTAAAATCAACCATTGGTTGAACGTGGGCAATCATAAATATGTAATCGCTATCCGTAGGGTAATCGGTAATCCGCGTCGTGTATTGGCCGGTTTCGGAGTGGTGCTTATTGGTATTTTGTTGATTCACCGGCTGATTCCGACAAGTTTCCTTCCGGTGGAAGACCAAGGGTACTTCAAGATAGAGTTGGAATTGCCAGAAGGTGCTACGCTGGAACGTACCCGGGAGGTGACGGATCGTGCCATCACTTATCTGGAAAAGAATCCGTATATAGCCTATGTACAGAATGTTACCGGAAGCAGTCCCCGTGTAGGTAGCAATCAGGCTCGTAGTGAATTGACTGTTATCTTGAAGCCGTGGGAAGACCGCAAGGATACATCGATTGATGAGATTATGTCAAACGTCCGTCACGACCTGAGTGAGTATCCGGAGTGTAAAGTCTATCTTTCTACTCCTCCTGTTATTCCCGGTTTGGGAACCTCGGGTGGTTTTGAGATGCAACTGGAGGCTCGTGGCGAGGCTACTTTCGAAAATTTGGTGCAGGCGGCGGATACGCTGATGTATTATGCCTCTCAGCGCAAAGAGTTGACGGGACTTTCTTCTTCACTTCAGTCGGATATTCCACAGCTTTATTTCGATGTGGACCGTGATAAGGTGAAGATGCTAGGTGTGCCTTTGGCGGATGTTTTTTCAACGATGAAAGCTTATACCGGTTCGGTTTATGTAAATGACTTCAATATGTTCAACCGTATCTATAAAGTATACATTCAGGCTGAGGCACCCTATCGGGAACATAAGGACAATATTAACTTGTTCTTTGTGAAGGCTTCCAACGGGGCTATGATTCCGCTGACTTCTTTTGGAAACGCATCATATACTACGGGTCCCGGCAGCATTAAACGTTTCAATATGTTTACTACTGCTGTATTCCGCGGTGAGGCGGCACAGGGGTATAGTTCCGGACAGGCTATGGAGATTATGGAGCAGATTGCCCGGTATCATTTGCCCGATAATATCGGATTGGAGTGGAGTGGGCTTTCCTATCAGGAGAAAAAGGCGGGAGGACAGACCGGATTGGTATTGGCGCTGGTGTTCCTATTTGTATTCCTTTTCCTGGCAGCACAGTACGAAAGTTGGACGGTACCGATTGCTGTGTTACTCTCTTTGCCGGTGGCTGCCTTGGGGGCTTATCTGGGAGTATGGGTTTGCGGATTGGAAAACGATGTATATTTCCAGATCGGACTGGTGATGCTTGTCGGGTTGGCAGCAAAAAATGCCATCCTGATTGTAGAGTTTGCCAAAGTGCAGGTAGACCGTGGAGGTGATTTAATACAGTCTGCCATCCATGCCGCCCAATTGCGTTTTCGCCCCATCTTGATGACTTCCCTCGCCTTTGTGCTGGGTATGCTTCCGATGGTGCTGGCAACTGGTCCCGGTTCGGCAAGCCGTGCTGCTATTGGTACAGGAGTCTTTTTCGGAATGATCTTTGCCATTGTAGTGGGCATTATTCTGGTTCCATTCTTCTTTGTGCTGGTTTATAAGACAAAGGCAAAACTGAAAAATGTACCGAATGTGAACGTGAAATTACCGTTCAAGTCTAAAAAGAAAACTGATTGAATTATGAAAAGAAGCTATTTATATATTACTCTTTTATTAGTTGTATTAACTTTAGGTTCCTGTAAAATAGGAAAAAGTTATGTCCGTCCGGAACTGAATCTGCCCGATAGTCTGGCGCAACATCAGGACAGCTTGAGTTTCGGAGATAAGGAATGGTGGCAGATTTACACTGACAGTACCCTTCGGAGTCTGATAGACAGGGCCTTGGAACACAATAAAGACATGCTGATAGCTGCTGCCCGTGTCAAGGAGATGGCTGCGCAAAAACGTATTTCAACAGCAAATCTGTTGCCTGACATTAGAGGTACCGTGACTGCGGAGAGAGAAAATGAAAACCACGGTGGTGATGCTTTCAAGCGTAGCGATACTTTTGAAGCGCAGCTTCTTTTCTCTTGGGAACTCGATCTGTGGGGAAATCTTCGTTGGGCGCGTTCCGCCAGCATTGCCGAGTACCTTCAGTCTGTGGAGGCACAACGTGCCCTTCGCATGACTATCATAGCCGAAGTAGCGCAGGCATACTATGAACTTGTAGCTCTCGATACGGAATTGGATATTGTTCGCCAAACATTGAAAGCACGTGAGGAAGGCATGCGTCTTGCCCGCATCCGTTTCGAAGGAGGTTTGACATCTGAAACTTCTTATCGTCAGTCTCAGGTTGAGTTGGCACGTACTGCAACACTGGTGCCCGATCTGGAACGTAAAATATCTCTGAAAGAAAACGATATAGCTTTTCTAGCTGGTGAATATCCCAACAAAATTACCCGTAGCCGTTTGTTGCAGGAGTTTAACTTTCCACAAGAGTTACCTGTCGGGTTGCCTTCCGGATTATTGGAACGTCGCCCCGATATTCGTCAGGCTGAACAGAAATTGATTGCTGCCAATGCCCGGGTAGGAGTGGCTTATACGAATATGTTTCCACGTATTTCACTTACCGGTAGGGTAGGGTCGGAAAGTACCGCTCTCTCCGAACTGTTGAAATCGCCTTATAGCATTATGGAAGGTGCTTTACTTACGCCTATTTTTGGTTGGGGAAAAAATCGTGCCGCTCTCAAAGCAAAGAAAGCCGCTTATGAAGCTGAAGTGCACAGCTATGAAAAGGCTGTCCTGACTGCTTTCAAAGAGACGCGCAATTCGATTGTCAACTTCAATAAGATTAAGGAGGTATACGACCTTCGTGCGAAATTGGAACGTTCGGCTAAGAGTTATGTAGACTTGGCACAATTACAATATATCAATGGGGTGACGAACTACCTTGATGTGCTCGATGCCCAGCGTGGATATTTCGATGCCCAAATCGGACTCAGCAATGCGATAAGGGACGAATTGATCGCTGTAGTACAAGTGTATAAGGCTCTGGGGGGCGGATGGCAGGTGCAATGACAGAATCTTGGTTGGATGTTAAGCTGCCATAAACAACATGAATAAATTGAGGTTCTTTTTGAGGAATTTCAGGGCCAGATTGATATGGCGCTCTATTGCTTTTTCAGTAATAGAGAAGTGTTCTGCTATTTCTCTGTTGCTCATGTGCAGTTCCCTGCTCATGCGGAATACTTCTCGTTGGCGGGGGGGGAGTTGCATAACAAGTTCATCGATATATTTCTTTAAATCGGCGGCATCCAACTCTCCCTCCATGTCATAAGATTCTTCGACTGCTTGTATAGCTGTTATTTTGAGGGCTGTCTCTTTGTAATACCTACGTGAATGATTGAAGATCACGTTTCGGGTTATGATAAAGAGGTAGCCTTCAAAACTTTTGTTTTCATCCAAGAAATGATGAGATTCCCATACTTTCACAAATACTTCCTGCACAATTTCCTCAATATCCATAGAGGCGGTGAAATAGAGTCTTGTGAAATTATAAACTTGTTTCCAGTAATGATTGTATAAAAAAGCAAATGCTTCCTGATCGCCATGCTTTAATTTCCTGACTGTTTCTTTTTCTTGCATCTGTTTTAGTAATTAGAGGTGCAAAAGTAATCTTTTTGTTCTAAATTACTGCGATTTCTACAAGAATATTAAAAAATAACATTTTTTGTTTAATTTATCTTGGTGTATTATGGCTATATTATCCCATTATATGCACTTAATTGGGTAATATGTTCTTTCTCTTTATAAATAAAATAATAGCAACATATATTTATTGGATAAGTTCTAAAGGAACTATTCTTTTGTGAACTTTTATGCATTGGTTCTCGATCTTGTCCCATATCTTATTTCCAATCTCATTTTCTACCGGAATATTCTTATTTTCTTTCCATTGTTTTCTCATTTGTTTTTCTATTAAATTTGAATAATAGAGTTTCTTGCGTTCCTTCTTGTCCAATTGATCTGCCAATAGCTTCTTGATCAGATTAGTTTCTTTGTTACTTTTATTCATTTTAATAATTATATTTAGATTTATTTTGTGTTATCTAAAACTAAATACACAACAGCCCCATCTACCACCACATGACAAGAGCAACTTTTTTTTAGAAAAGTTTCTTGACTGGTATCTATAATATACATGTTGTTTGTTTTTCTATCTATTAAACTTCTGATATTTAGTATAATATCTAATAAATTAATTGGTAATAATAACTTCTTTATTTTTTATGTGATATAGCATTAGTTCCTTTAGAACTATGGTATATTGCTGCTTCTGTAGCTCTTGTTTTGATTGTCGGTGGACTTTGGATGCATTTAAATGAAGGTAGTACCCCGATGGATAAATATATTGAAATTACAGCTCAGAAAAGCAGAATGTATTTATTACCAGATAGTTCGAAGGTCTGGATGCAGCCGGGAAGTTCTATACGTTTTGCCGAAGATTTCAAGAAGCATCGGAATGTATGGCTGAAAGGTAATTCTTTGTTCGAAGTTCACAAAAATATGGGTAGAAAATTTAGGGTGTATATCGATAAAGCCTTTATCGAAGTGAAAGGAACTTGCTTTTTGATAAAGCAGAACAATCCCAGTGCCAATGAAATTACTTTGTTTAATGGAAGCATTGAATTTAATGTTGAATCGACTCAACATAAAATAGAGATGAAACCACTTCAGGAATTGGTATATAATCCTGCTGATGCAGGGACTCAATTAAGGCAAATAGAAAATATAGAGTGGCAAAACGGCCGTTATAATTTTACACAATTTAATTTGGAACATTTGACTAGGATTATAAACCAAATGTATGGTTCACGTATCATTATCAGCGATAAAGTGAATAAAAATTGTGCCTTTACAGGGAGTATCCGCTATGATGAGTCTTTGGAAGACGTTATTGATAAAATTTGTTTTAGCCTGAATCTTCGGAAAAAAGAAATAAATCACGAGATTATTATTTACAACTAATATTTATTAACCCAATGTTAAATCTAAAAATTGAAGCATGAACAAGTTTTTATTTTCTTGTCAGAAGCGGTGTCTTAAATACATCGTTATGGCTTTGCTGCTTTATCCGCTGTCTGCACTTGCTGCGCAAGGACAGATTGTGGTTAAAGGTCAGTCTCTCACTATTCCTCAAGCCATCCGGCTCATAGAAAAAAGCAGTCAATATACTTTTTTCTATAACGCTAATGATTTGAAAAACACAACTCTTAAGAGTATCGATTGTAAAGGTTCTATTGATGACGTCTTGAACGAAGTCTTTAAAGGGAGTAATATCAGTTATGTTATTAAAGGGAATGAAGTTATTCTTAAAGTTGAGAAAACGGAAAGTACACAACAGAAAAAGGCAAAAATCATTGGTATAGTAACAGATTCGAAAACCGGTGAACCTATCATCGGTGCAACAGTGCAATTACTGGGTACTACCACAGGTGTGATTACCGATGTAGATGGTAAATTTGAATTAGCGGCATTTCCTAAAAATGAAATACAGATTTCATATATAGGATATGTTACCAAGAAAGTTAAAGTCGGTAGTCAAAAGGTAATGTCTATCACTCTTGCGGAAGATGCCCAGCAACTGGATGAGGTGGTGGTCACTGCTTTTGGTACGGGACAGAAAAAGGAGACTATCACCGGATCGATTCAGTCGGTTCGTCCTTCGGATCTTCTGGTACCTTCTGCCAACCTTTCTTCTTCATTTGCCGGACGCTTGTCGGGTGTGATTGCTTACCAGCGTAGTGGAGAACCGGGACAGAATTCTGCGGACTTTTTCATTCGTGGTGTTGCAACCATGAACGGAGCGACTTCTCCTCTAATTATTTTGGATGGAGTTGAAGTATCCAAAGCGGACTTGAATTCATTGGATCCTGAAGTAATTGAAAGCTTTTCCGTATTGAAGGATGCGACGGCATCGGCGATGTATGGTACTCGTGGAGCAAACGGTGTACTTATCGTTAAAACAAAATCGGGAAGTGACTTGGACAGACCGATCATCGGCGTACGTTTAGAAGGCTATGTAAATACTCCGACTAAGAAACCGGAAATTGTTGACGGACCCACTTATATGCGTTTGTACAATGAAGCGGTTACCAATCAGGGAACAGGGGCTGTGCTCTATTCTGATGAAAAAATAAATGGTACGATCCATAATCTGAATCCTTATATTTATCCTAATGTGGACTGGTACAAGGAGGTCTTCAAAGATGCGACATTTAATCAAAAAGCGAATTTTAATGTACGTGGAGGTACATCTAAAATTACTTATTTTATGAATGTCAATATGAATCATGAAACCGGAATGTTGAAAGATCGTTCCAGTGACTTCTTCTCTTATAAAAATAATATAGACTACATGAAATATGCGTTCCAGAACAACGTGGATTTTCATCTCTCTAAGTCTTCTACCATTTCGCTTCACCTGAATGTACAGTTGAATGATATGCATGGTCCTTTGACAACTAAGGATGGTAATGGCGTAGGCGATATATTCAGTGCTATTATGGGAACCAATCCTGTTGATTTTCCGGTTATGTTTCCGCAGGGATCTGACACATGGTACCATTGGGGAGGTATCCTTGCCGGAAATTATCAGCCGCTCAATCCGGTAGCTCTTTCAAGTGCAGGTTACAAGGATACGTTTGAGAGTACGGTAGTAGCCAATGTAAACTGGGATCAGAAACTGGATTTTATAACGAAGGGATTAAGCTTCAGAGCTTTGGTTTCATTTAAGAATTGGAGTTATAATCAGAAGTTCCGTCTGCAAGGATATAATAGTTATCAGCTTTCCGATTATAAACAGAATGAAGACGGTTCCTATGACTTTACCAATACACCTATCGGAGAACCGAGTAATCATACGATGGATGCCTTTTTCGGTACCAACGGTGACCGTCGGTTTTATATTCAGGGATACTTGAATTACGAACGTTCGTTCGGTTCGCACAATGTAAGTGGTATGTTGCTTTATAACCAGGATGATTACAATACGAATGTAAACAGCAGTCTTATTGCTTCGCTTCCAAAACGTAAAATGGGTGTGGCGGCACGTTTGTCTTATGATTACGATCATCGGTATATGCTTGAAGTAAATGCGGGCTACAATGGTTCTGAGAGTTTTGCCAAAGGGCATCGTTGGGGACTGTTCCCATCCATATCGTTGGGATGGAATATCAGTGAAGAAAAATTTTGGAAACCGATAAAACCGGTTATTTCCAATTTTAAAGTCCGCGGTTCGTATGGTTTGGTAGGTAACGATCAAATCGGCAGTGACCGTTTTGCTTATCTGGCAATCGTGAATTTGACTGAAAGCCCGTCTTATACAACCGGATATGGTGGTAGTACCACTTCATTATCAGGACCTACTTATAATCGATTCCAGAATAATGAACTTACGTGGGAAGTCGGAAATAAACTGAATGTGGGTGTCGATTTACAGCTCTTCAATTCATTAAATATCACTGTCGACGGATTCAGGGAGATTAGAGATAATATTTTTCAGCAGAAAAATTCCATACCGAATTATCTGGGAACTGCCAGTACTAAAATCTACGGTAATTTCGCTAAAGTGAAGAATACAGGATTTGACCTTGCTTTGGATTATGGAAAACAGTTGAACCGGAACTTTTCTATCCAGATGAAAGGAACTTTTACCTATGCACACAATGAGGTTTTGAAGTATGATGAAGCGGCAGGACTTCGTCCGGCGTTATCGCAGGTTGGAAAGAGCCTGAACTCAATCTGGGGATATGTAGCAGACGGATTGTATATTGATGAAGCTGATATTGCGAATAATCCTCAGTCGACTATCGGTAATATTGCTATTGCACCGGGCGATGTGAAGTATGTAGATCAGCCGGACGCGAGCGGTAATTATGATGGAAAAATAACATCAGATGACAGAGTGGTATTAGGATATCCCACAATTCCGGAGATAATATACGGATTTGGTCCCTCTATTACATGGAAGAATTGGGATTTCTCTTTCTTCTTTCAGGGACAAGCGCGCGTGTCATTTATGATGAGCGGTTTCGAACCATTTGGAACGCAAAGTAAAAATAATGTTCTGAAATGGATTTCCGATGATCATTGGAGCAAAGATAATCAGAATCCGAATGCACGGTATCCGCGATTGACACAATATAATAACAACAACAATACGGCGTCTTCTTCTTATTGGCTGCGGAATGCTTCGTTCCTGAAATTGCGGAATGCCGAAATCGGCTATCGTTTCAAATGGGCAAGAATCTATGTGAACGGAAGTAACTTGTTGACCTTTTCTCCATTTAAGCTATGGGATCCTGAAATGGGTGGAGGTGCCGGTATGAAATACCCGACACAACGTACATATAATGTTGGTATTCAATTAACTTTTAAATAATATATACTTATGAAGATAATATATAAACTCCTATTTTTGTTTTTGCTGACGATAGGATATAGTTCCTGCGACTTTCTGGATATTGTTCCGGATGAAATAACGACTGAGGCAGATGCATTTAAAGACCGGAATGCGGCTAAGAATTTTGTTTATTCTTGCTATGGCTATTTGCCGCAAAGTAATGTGGCATCAGGCAGTCTCGATTTGCTGACAGGAGATGAAGTGATAACGGCTTTTGAACATGAAACGTTTGCCAGTTTTCCAAAAGGCAACTATACGGCTTCTTCGCCGGTGATTTCTTATTGGAATACATTTTTTCAAGGATTGCGTCAATGCTATATATTTCTGGAAAATGTAGACAAGGTACCCGACCTGACTGAAAGTGTAAAAACAGACTATATCGCACAGGTTAAGTTTCTGATTGCTTATTATCATTATCAGTTGGCACGTTGTTACGGACCTATTATCCTGATCAAGGAACTACCGGATGTAAATGCTTCGCAAGCAGAATATTTACCCCGAACTTCATATGACGAATGTGTAGACTGGATATGCAATTTATTGGATGAAGCCGCAAGTTCATTGCCTGCCATACGTACCAATAAAGAAGATTACGGATTGGCAACCAGTGTAGGAGCTAAGGCTGTGAAAGCGAAAATGCTTTTGTATGCAGCTTCTCCGTTATTCAATGGAAACTCAAGTTTCTATAGCAATTTTACAGATAAATCCGGTAGTCAGTTAATGCCTCTGACTTATGATCCTAATAAGTGGGTAAAAGCAAAGACAGCTATTAAAGAGGCGATTGACCTTGCCGAGCAGAACGGACATGCTTTGTATGTAAAGCAAGACTATAAGATAGGTAATGAGGATGCGAATCCCTATCCGGCGGCAGGTCCTGTCCGGTGTCTTCGAACCAGCTTGGTCGATTGGGATTCGCGTAATCCGGAGGTTCTTCTGGCAGAAACGCGTAGTGAAGGCTCGTATGGTATACAAAACAAATCGTTACCATTTGTGACTGACGGCTGGGCGTGGAATGGTGTCGGCCCGACATGGACCATGTTAAATCGTTTTTATACTAAAAACGGTTTACCTTGGGACGAAGATCCGGAGTATAAAGATAAAGACAAATTAAAGATCGTCAATGTGGATGCCAGCCATGCTGACGAGGCTCATGAAGGAAGTAAAACACTCCTGTTTAATTTGGATCGCGAACCTCGCTTTTATGCTTGGGTAGCTTTTCAGGGTGGATATTACGAAGTGATGAACGGGTCAACTAATCCGGCCTATGTTATGAGTAACGGTAAGAAAGATAATTCGGATAGCAGATTGATATGCGATTTTGTATTGGGAGGTAACTGCAGTCGTGGTACGGCCACCGTACAGCGACCGGGTAACTATACTCCAAGTGGTTATCTGAACAAAAAAGGTGTCGATCCTAATACTGTTGTTTCTACAAATGCTACGAAATTGAATCAGTATCCCTGGCCCATTATTCGTCTTGCCGACTTGTATTTGGCATATGCCGAAGCATGTGTGGAGACTAATGATCTGGAGACAGCCAAACAATATCTGAACAAAGTCAGAGAACGTGCCGGTATCCCTACAGTAGAAACAGCATGGAGTGGTGTTGCTGCATTGGATCAGACAAAATTACGTCAGATTGTACGGCAGGAGAGAATGAATGAACTTTATTTGGAAAACCAGAATTTCTGGGATATGCGCCGTTGGCTGCTGGCTGGACAATATTTTAATGTCAAGGCTAAGGGGTTGAATATTGCTGCTACTACCATAGAAGATTATGCGATAGTGAAGACTATTGACTTTGAGCGTAAGTTCGAGGCGCCGACTCAATATCTGTTGCCCATACCTTCTGCCGATATTAACAGAAATGAAAAATTAGTAAACAATCCGGGTTATTAATCTTTTTAAAGAGAAATGAAGATGAAAAAAATACTGCTTGGCCTGTGTGTGATACTGGGCCTGATAAATATGATCGGCTGCTCCAGCGATGAGAAGTATCCCATGCCGACCTCTATAGATCAGAATTCACTGTCGGCTGAAGCCAAAGCCGGTGCTATCAAATTGAAATGGACCGTACCAGCCGATTCTAATTATTATTATGTAAAAGTGACCTATACATTACCTGAAGACGGGAAGAAATGTATGAGATTGGCAAGTGTGAATAGTGATACCATGTTGGTGGACAATCTGCTGCATCGGTATGGTGACATTAACTTTACATTGCAACCTTGCAATCGTGCCGGGGAAGCTTCGCAAAGTTGCAGTATCATGGCACAGGCACTTCCTGCTCTGAAACAGATCAAGACTGACCGGAATCCTATAACCTTGTCTGCAAAACAGTTGTATACAGATGATCAGGAGAGTAGTGAAGGACCTATCGCAAACCTGGTGGATGGAAGGAATGACACTTATTTCCACATGTCATGGAGCAGTCCTACGCCTTTCCCTCACTATATTGTGGTCGACTTGGGTGAAGAGAATGCTTTGTCCACTTTCCTGTTCTCTTATGTTTGTCGTGACAATAACAATAAAGACAATCCCAAAGAGATGGATATTTTGGGCAGCAATACTTTTGATGGAAAGAATTATGATGAGAGCCAGACCACTTTGTTGGCGTCTTTGAGTAATTTGCCTAATACAAAAGCTGCGTCTTACGAATCGGATATAATAAAAGCCGGTGCATCTTACCGCTATCTTTGGTTTAAGGTGAAATCTTCTACAAGCGGCTCCAACTGGATTGCGTTGGCAGAACTCGGCCTTTCGAAGGTAATTGTGAAAACCTATGATCCGGAAACCGGAGAGACTACCATTGAGTAAGAAACTGTTTTGAATTTCTATACATATCTTTTTTGATTGACTTTTGCCTATGTTTTGAGTGATATTCCGGTCTGTTTCGATTCTTTTAATCGTCAGATAGCTTGTTATCTTCCTCTTATAACAACCGGAATAACCGTGAAAATTCATCTCAAATCATTAGACGATTCATTCAAAAGCAGTTTCTAAAACAGGATTCAATAGGTACCTATATAATGTAGTATGAATTTGGCCACCTATGGTTGTCAGATTGATGCTAAATACGAGAATCAAGTAATTATTAAAAAGGAAATACAAGTGAAGTCTTTTATGAGAACAAAATTTGTATTTCCTTTGTTTTATTTATCTTATGTTTAATTTACCCTAATAACATGAAGAAACATCTAATTCTAATGATTTCTGCAGCTATTATCCCTCTGCTGCTGTATGCTTGTTCTGCTGAAGAAGAAAGAGCGTTAACATCGACTACTCTTGAGGTAGCACAGTCTGCCATCGATTTTAAAAGTGATGCAGGGACCCGTGACATCGCTATTGTTACCAATGCAGACCATTGGACGGCACGGTCTGATAAAGATTGGTGTTCGGTTGCTGTCAACGAAAGTACATTGACGGTGAATGTGTCCGGATACGATGGAAAAGAGACAAGGGAGGCAGTGATTAAAGTTACTGCCGATGGATTGGCAGAAACTGTTAACGTACGCCAATTGGGATCAGAGCCTGCTATTTTGATATCCCAACAGATCTTTACCGTTGAGGCCAGTGGCAGTGATATCGCATTCGATGTAACTACAAATGTTTCGGTGACTATCACATTGCCGGAATGGATCAAAGAGAAACCGGCAGGTACACGTGCATCCGAAATGGTGACTACGACGCATAATTACATTGTTACAGCCAATCCGGAAGATAGTGAACGTACGGGCAATATCACCGTGAAAGAGGTCGGCGGAGAACTTGAGGCCTTGGTATCTGTTACTCAAAAAGGATTGGGAGAATATGAATCCGGAAATCTCGAGGGTATCAAAGACGATATTAAGGTTCCGGTAGAATCAGGTGAAGCAAGCTCTTTTCAGGGTGGCTCGAATATTGATAAATCATTCGATGGTGATATGAGCACTATTTACCATTCTAACTGGAATAACGCGGGAGATCATTATTTCCCCATTACGTTGACTTATAATTTTGCTGCGGGTTCGGATATGGACTATCTTATATATTATCCCCGTACCTCAGGACCGAATGGTAACTTCAAGGAAGTGGAGATCCGTGTAAAGTCAAATGCGAATACCAGAGGAACCGATGAATGGAATACGGTGATGACTAAAAACTTCGGGGGGACGAATGCCGCAGTCCGTGTTAATTTTCCGAAGGCACAAATCGGAGTCACGTCGGTTCAGTTTATTGTCAAATCAGGATCGGGAGACGGGCAGGGATTTGCTGCTTGTGCCGAGATGGAATTTTATAAAAAGAATCCGGATGCATTCGACCCGCTCACTCTTTTCACCGATGGTACATGCTCTGAATTGAAGCCCGGACTTACCGATGAAGAAATAGAGAACTGTCCGTATTCATTCTACAAGAACATAGCTTACTATATGAAGCAGGGTAAGTATCCGGCAGAGTTCCGTATTCAGGAATATAAGGCTTGGCCCCATCCGGATGCCCAGTCAGAAACACATAAGACCAGTCCTTATAGCCTGCGTGATAATCCTACGGGAATTTCGGTTAAAGATGGAGAGCAACTGATGATTTTTGTTGGCGATACACATGGGCAGACTGTCAGTGCAGTGATTCAGAATCTGGATGTTCCCGGTGGTGATGGTTTCGGAGGAACCTCTTATCCGTTGTCTGAAGGGGCCAACAAGATTACGGCCCGGAATAAAGGATTAATGTATATTTTGTATCACACTCCTGACTATGAAACTGCTCAGCCTGTAAAGATACATATCGCTTCCGGACAAGTAAATGGCTATTTCGATGTAGCTAAACATCAGGCTTCCGATTGGAATAAATTGTTGAGTAACGCTGTGGATAAGTATTTCGATGTGGTGGGACATTATGCACATCTCACATTCCCGACCGAGCGTTTCCGTACTCATACTCCGGACGGGAAAGCACTGATCGATGCTTATGATCAGATTGTGAATTCGGAGATGGAACTGATGGGATTGTATAAATACAATAAACTGTTCAAGAACCGCATGTACCTGCATGTGATGTATACCAGCTATATGTATGCCACCAGTTATCATACTGCTTACAATGACGGTACTCTGGCCGAACTTTGTAATGTGGATAAATTGAAGACATCTGCATGTTGGGGACCTGCACATGAAATAGGGCATTGCAACCAGACACGTCCCGGATTGAAATGGTTGGGGACAACGGAGGTAACGAACAATATCATGTCCGAGTACATCCAGACTACAATTTTCGGACAGCCTTCTCGCTTGCAAACAGAAGATATGGGAGATGGCAGTCGTAACCGTTATTCCAAGGCCTGGACCCAGATCATTGCGGCAGGTGCGCCACATGGAAATTTTGGAAGTGACAGCGATGTTTTCTGTAAACTCGTTCCTTTCTGGCAATTGGAACTCTATTTCGGTAAAGTACTCGGACGGACACCTCTTCAGCAATCTGACAAAGGAGGATTCTATCCGGATGTGTACGAGTATATCCGGACGCACGATAATCTGAGAACGGCCGGGGAACAGCAGACTGAGTTCGTTTATATCTGTAGTCTGATAGCTAAAGCCAACTTGCTGGATTTCTTCACGAAATGGGGATTTCTGACTCCGGTCGACATAACAGTGGATGACTACGGAACGGGCAAACTCACCGTTACCCAGGCCCGTATCGACGAAATACGAAGTCGTGTAGAGGCTTTGGGATATCCGAAACCGGATGTTGCTCTGGAATATATAACGGATAATTCTGTAGAACTTTATAAGGACAAACCCGGAATTGTAGCCGGTGCAGCCACACGGAGCGGTTCGACATTTACCATGACCAACTGGAAAAATGTGGCAGCTTATGAAGTTGTAGATGAAACCGGCAAGAAAGTCTGTATCTCTGATGGGCTGTTAGCACCTTCCGGTACTGCTACGTTTACCATGAAAACCGCTTGGAAAGACGGCTTTAAGGTATATGCTGTTTCTGCTACGGGAGCTAGGACTGCAGTGACGTTTTAAAAGAGACTGACAGATAGTGCCGAACAGGCGAAAAGGGTACGGAGTGCTATGGAATTGCAGAAGCAAGGATGTAAACTTCGTGCCCTTCGTTTGCTCTGTGGCATACCTGTAGAGAACAAAATCATCATTTTCTTTCATAATTCGGAAAAAAACACGAAATTTGCGACACTTTTAAGTTCGAATTACTAACACCTTTAAATATAAGATAAAGAAAATGACTAAAAGTGCATTGCAAATTGCCAGGGCTGCTTATCAGCCCAAACTTCCGAAAGCGCTGAAAGGCTCAGTAAAAGCAGTTGAAGGCGCAGCTACACAATCAGTAGCCGATCAGGAAGCTATCCAGAAACTGTTCCCGAACACTTACGGAATGCCGTTGATTAAATTCGAAGAAGGTGAAGCTATCCAGCTCCCCACTATGAATGTAGGTGTTATCCTTTCAGGAGGACAGGCTCCGGGCGGACATAACGTAATCTCTGGTCTGTTCGATGGTATCAAGACACTGAACAAAGACAACAAACTGTATGGTTTTATCCTGGGTCCCGGTGGATTGGTTGACCATAATTATATGGAACTGACTGCCGATATCATCGATGAATACCGTAATACAGGTGGTTTCGACATTATTGGTTCGGGACGTACCAAACTGGAAACTCCGGAACAATTCGAAAAGGGGTTGGAGATTATCAATAAATTGGGTATCAAAGCACTGGTAATCATTGGTGGTGACGACTCTAATACAAATGCCTGCGTTCTGGCCGAATACTATGCTGCCAAGAATGCCGGTGTACAGGTGATCGGTTGTCCGAAAACTATCGACGGTGACTTGAAGAACGAAATGATTGAAACTTCTTTCGGTTTCGATACTGCATGTAAAGTATACTCAGAAGTGATTGGTAACATCCAGCGCGACTGTAACTCTGCACGTAAATACTGGCACTTCATTAAACTGATGGGTCGTTCGGCTTCTCACATTGCACTGGAATGTGCTTTGCAGGTTCAGCCTAACGTATGTATCATCTCTGAAGAAGTGGAAGCGAAAGATATGTCATTGGACGATGTAGTAACTTACATTGCTAAGATCGTTGCCGATCGTGCTGCTCAGGGCAACAACTTCGGTACTGTGCTGATTCCTGAAGGTCTGGTTGAGTTTATCCCGGCTATGAAACGTCTGATCGCTGAGTTGAATGACTTCCTGGCAGCTAATGCCGTTGAGTTCGCAAATATCAAACGTTCTCGTCAGCGCGAATATATCATCAGCAAACTGTCAAAAGAAAATGCTGAGATCTATGCAAGCCTTCCTGAAGGTGTAGCACGTCAGCTTTCTTTGGATCGCGACCCGCACGGAAACGTACAGGTATCATTGATCGAAACAGAAAAGCTGTTGTCTGAAATGGTAGGAACAAAACTGGCTCAGTGGAAAGAAGAAGGGAAATACGTAGGTAAATTTGCTGCACAGCACCACTTCTTCGGTTACGAAGGACGTTGCGCTGCTCCATCAAATTACGATGCTGACTACTGCTACTCACTGGGTTACACAGCTTCTATGTTGATTGCTAACGGTAAGACCGGTTACATGTCATCTGTACGTAATACAACTGCTCCTGCTGCTGAATGGATCGCAGGCGGTGTGCCCATTACAATGATGATGAACATGGAACGTCGTCATGGCGAAATGAAACCGGTAATCCAGAAAGCATTGGTGAAACTGGACGGAAAACCGTTCCTGACATTCGCTGCTAAACGCGATCAGTGGGCGTTGAATACAGATTACGTATATCCGGGCCCGATTCAATACTTCGGTCCGACGGAGGTTTGCGACCAGCCGACTAAGACACTGCAACTGGAACAAGCTAAGTAAGCTTTTCCCCGCATTACAATAGTAGAAACCCATCGGGGCGGATTGATTCAATTCCCTTCGGTGGGTTTTTAGTTCATCTGAATATCCCTATTTTATATGAAACGACTTTCTACCCTATGCCTGCTGGCAGCAGGCTTTTTCATTCCGGGACAAGCACACCAGGCCCGTCTGACGGTGCTTGATTCGGTTTACGCTCCCCTGAAAGTGGCTACACCTCCTTCCGATGCTTATATCGGCTTATCGCTTCTCGATAACGGTGAGATCAGACACTATAATTATGGAGAACAGGCTGTGGCAGGTACTGTATATCTGTCCAGTACCGATCATGGTTTGACCTGGAAACGGGTGAACCGTCCCAAAGAAATGCCTTTTGCCGATTGTCAGAGCCCTGTCAGTAAGGAGTATATTCGTCTGGTAGATATGGGGGCAATGGGTGTTTATTGCATTCGTACTTCCGGTGGATTGACAGGAGGACGTACTCTTACGAAGGTGGCCGATCGTAACTCCATCATGATTAAACCGCCTGTATTTATCCGAAACGGCAAACGTATTGTCGTGGCTGCTCACGGAGGGGTAACACCGAAAGGGTGCTATACCTATTTTTCCGATGATGACGGTCTGACCTGGAAATGCTCGAATACAGTCACATCCCCCGATCATCAGGGAGGAGGCTTCCATAAAGGTATCCGTTGGAATCATGGTGCTGTGGAGCCTACGGTGGTCGAACTGAAGGACGGAACTCTCTGGATGTTGATGCGTACTTCACAAGACTTCCATTATCAGGCTTTTTCTAAGGACGGCGGACAAACCTGGGGCGAATCGGAACCATCGCCTTTTTATGGTACCATCACGATGCCTACTTTAGGGCGGTTGGCCGACGGACGACTGTTGCTTTTCTGGTGCAATACGACTCCTCTTCCCGAAAAGGAGGGTACGGATGGTGTTTGGGATGATGTGTTCACCAATCGTGATGTGACTCACGTGGCGGTTTCTGATGATGATGGAAAGACTTGGAAGGGTTTTCGCGAACTTTACATGGATCCCATGCGCAATGATACCGACTATGCCGTTCATGGCGGCGGGATTGACCGTGGCGTTCATCAGGCACAGTTTGTAGAAGTAGCTCCGGGTAAGGTGCTGGCATCTATCGGTCAACATCCTCTTCATCGTGCTATGATGATGTTCGATGTGAATTGGTTGTACGAGAAGAGCCGCTTCAACGACTTTACCGACTCTCTTTCACAATGGAGTACATTCAACTACATGAATGGTATCAAAGGACATTGCGCTTATAATCGTATACAGGGTTGTATGCTCGAACCCCATCCCCGGAAAGAAGGCCGACAAGTGCTTCATCTGACTTACCGGCCGGATGCTTCACTGGTGGCAGATACACGTGGTGCGGTATGGAACTTTCCGGCTATGAAGAAAGGAACGTTCACCGTCAGTTTACGTATTCCCGAAGGGAGTCATTCGGTTTCGTTGTTATTGAATGATCGCTGGATGAATCCTTCGGACACCGTAGCCCGTTACCAGTCTATGTACGAACTTCCACTCACCCGTAAGCAACTCGGAGTGAAGGATGACCGTTGGCACGAGGTTTCTTTGGAATGGGATTTGTTGCAGAAGCGCCCGCAGGCACGTGTCCGGGTAGATGGGCGGCTTCGTCCGTTGCGCCTTCCGCTCAAGAACAAATCTCAGAATGGAATTAGTTATGTTCATTTCATCGCTCCTCCTGCTGAGGCTAATCCGGGTGTTTATCTGGAGTGGGTGAGGGCAGAAGCTGATGGAGCCATCTAGGAATGAATTCATTTCACCACAGATTACACGGACTTTCATAGATTAATGATTTTATTTCATTGAGAATCAAATTAAAGTATCTGTGGTAATCTGTGTAATCTGTGGTGAATCAAACTCTAAATAAGAATAAAAATCAATGAAGTCTTCACGAAACACTTCTACCTCCGGCAAACCCGCTTCCGGTCGTCGTACACCGGCACGGAAGACGAAAGCGAAAAAGAAAACTACCCGCACCATGCCCGTTTGGATGCGCAATACCCTTGCGCTTATTGTGGTCGGGGTATTTTCTCTCACTTTCTATTATTTCGTTATCCGCCCTTATTCTTATCGTTGGAAGGAGTGCTACGGACGGAAGGAGTATGGCGTTTGTATCCCTTGTGGCTATGAGGTGCATGGCATCGATATCTCCCATTATCAGGGGAACATCGACTGGAAGGAGTTGAAACAAAACAGAGAAACGGATTTTCCGCTTCACTTTATTTTTATGAAAGCCACCGAGGGAGGAGATCATGGTGACGATACTTTCAAAGACAACTTCGAACAAGCACGTCGCCATGGCTTTATTCGTGGGGCCTACCATTTCTTCACTCCACGTACGGATGCCTTGAAGCAGGCGGACTTTTTTATCCGTACCGTGAAACTCGATAGTGGAGATTTGCCTCCGGTGCTTGATGTCGAACTGACAGGTAAGAGGCCTAAAAAAGAGTTGCAACAAAATATTAAGAAATGGCTCGACCGAGTGGAGGCACATTATGGTGTAAAACCTATTCTCTACACTTCTTATAAATTCAAGACCCGCTATCTGGACGACTCGCTTTTCAATGCTTATCCCTACTGGATAGCCCACTATTACGTTGATTCGGTGAGGTACGAAGGTAAATGGCACTTCTGGCAGCACACTGATATCGGAAGTGTGCCCGGTATTCATCACGATGTAGATCTGAACGTATTCAACGGTTCGCTCGAAGATCTGAGGAAGATGACCATGAGATGAACTTTACCCTCTTTCCCTGCGTTATATTTCTAAAAAAAGGAAATACAGATGAATATAGCAATAAGCGGGGCCTCCGGTTTTATAGGCAAGCATCTTACAGAGTACCTTACAGAAGCGGGACACCGGGTAGTCCCTCTGGGGAGGCCTATGTTCCGTGAAGGCACATCGGGGCATTTAATTCAGGCTCTGTCACATTGCGATGTTATCATCAATCTGGCAGGAGCACCCATTAGCAAGCGGTGGACACCGGAATACAAAAAAGAACTTTATGACAGCCGGATTAAGGTGACGCACTGCATCATCCGGGCAATGGATGCAGTAAAGACGAAGCCGCGGTTAATGATTTCCGCCTCTGCCGTAGGATATTATCCAGAGGAGGGTACATTCGATGAATATACCAATACCCGGGGAAGTGGCTTTCTGGCGGAACTTTGTTATGCATGGGAGAAAGAAGCCCGCCGTTGTCCGTCGCAGACAAGGCTGGTAATCACCCGCTTCGGCATTGTGCTGTCACCCGATGGCGGGGCGATGGAACAAATGCTTCGTCCCCTCCGGATAACGCGGGTAGCCGGTGTGATCGGTCCGGGTACACAGCCTTTCCCCTGGATTGCTATTCAGGATCTTTGTCGGGCGATGGAGTTTATTATCAGGCACGAAGAGGCAAGCGGAGTTTTCAACCTGGTGGCTCCGCAACAAGTTTCACAGTATGCATTTACTCAGGCAATGGCAGCACGCTATCATGCCTGGATGAAGGTGGTCGTACCGCGTTGGTTCTTCCGGATGCGATATGGTGAGGCAGCTTCCTTCCTGGCATCAGGACAGAATGTGCGTCCCACACGTTTGCTCGAGGCCGGCTTCCGCTTTGCGAAGCCGACGATAGAAGATTTCTTCGAAGGTACGGATCATGCTGTTGTAGATCGATTGGATTTGCACCGCTACATGGGTACGTGGTATGAGATAGCCCGTTTCGACCACCGTTTTGAGAGAGGATTATCGGAGGTGACGGCCACTTATACGCTGATGCCCGACGGGACGGTCCGTGTGGAGAACCGGGGATGTAAGCATAAGAAACCCTATGATGTTTGTAAGACAGCGGAAGGACGTGCTAAGATACCCGATCCGTCTCAACCGGGTAAACTGAAAGTATCGTTTTTCCTGTCTTTTTATTCAGACTATTATGTATTGGAATTAGATCAGGACGAATACAATTATGCTCTGATCGGTAGCAGTTCTGATAAATATTTATGGATACTGAGCCGTGCACCAATTTTGCCGGAAGAGATTAAGAAGAAGTTGCTGGATGCTGCCACCCGCAGGGGATATGATGTGAAGAAACTGATCTGGGTGGAGCAAAGAGAAAAAAAAATAATGTAGTCTATATTAACCTAAACAAAAAGGAGATTAGAAAATGGAAGAATATGAAGTAATTCACCGCCCGGAGCGGAATCGTTTTGAATTGGAGAAGAATGGAATGACTGCCTTTGTGGAATATGAAGTCGAAGATGGAGCACTGGATATTATGCACACTATCGTACCTCCTCCCTTGGAAGGAAAGGGAATTGCGGCCGCACTGGTAGAAGCGACTTATAAATATGCCTCTGCGCAGGGGTTGAAGCCCAAAGCAACGTGTTCGTATGCCGTCGCATGGCTGAAACGGCATCCGGCGGAATAAACCGTCCGGATTGAGGCCTGTTCGGAGAATGAACCGTTTTTGGGTTCACCACGGATTACACGGATTAACACAGATTCTTTGTATCTTAGTATCAATGCTCTAAGCTTAACTCACCACAGAGCAACACAGGGTAACACAGAGTCTCACAGAGAATATCTTTCTCTTCAACGCTCTATTGACCAAGAGATTATAAGAGTTTGTGTTGATCCGTGTAATCCGTGGTGAACTTGTTCTGTTACCATTCCGTCATAAAATCTCTCGGAGGAAGCTGACTGTTGCCCATCCTCTTCACTGTTTCCACCTTTTCAGCATTGGGAAGAATTGCTTCATGTTTGCAATGGCCTCTTCCTTCGTCATTTTCACTTCCGAGCCTTTATTGAATTCGTCTACGAACTGTGCGCATTGGTTAATCATTTCGTCCATCGTGCATTCCACGGTGAAATGTCCGTCGGCATAACAATAGGTGCAATACTCTTCGTTTTTGCTACCATCCTTTTCTGTTCCCAATACTTCCGGGTTGAGCGGCATGCCGCAGCTCTGGCAAAATTTCTGTTCCATTCTTTTTCTGTTTTTAATAGGTTATTCAATAGGGATATATATTCTTGTCACGTAATCTTTTTCTTCCATATCTGGTTCGCAATTAAGATATTCTTCAAATGAAGTTGCATCACGAAATGCTGTAGGCAGTGGATGCGAGTAAATCCGGTCATACATTTCTTGCAAACCACTGTAGCTTCCGCGGAGTGTGTAGACGGCATAGCGCCCCTGCGGAATCGTCTTCATGCCAAAAGCGCCTTGCGGTGATACATCGTGTTCCACTGTTGCACAAGCGTAAAAGCGGCATTGTTCGGTTTTCGTTACTGTGGGGTCGTCAAAGCTGATGCCTATCCAGCGGGTAGAAGGAGTCAGAAGACCGTTTATTTGGAGAAAATCTCTCAGTTTTCTCCACGCTTCTATGTAAGGTTCCTCTTCACCATAACGCCCGATGATGCGGATATATACCAGCTTCAATTCCGGTTCTGTCAGGATTTCCGGTTTCAGAGACTCCTTTTTCAGGGTGCTGAATTCTTCGTAACGTTCTGCACGCCGTTTGCGGTAGGCGGTGGGGGATATGCCGAAAAACTGCTTGAATGCTTTCGATAACGATTGTGGCGTTTCGTATCCGACCATCTCTGCCACTTGCGCCAGACGGATATTCTTCATTTGCAGGTACATTACCGCACGTTCCACTCGTTGCCGGGCGATGTACGTAGCCAGCGGTTCGTGCAGGTAAGCCCGCATAATGCGATGGAAATGATACTCCGATAGGCATACTTCACGTGCCAGTGTTTCCACCCGCAAAGGTTCGTTGAGGTGTGAGTTGATATAATCTATCACCCGGTTCACCTGTTGCAGATATTTCTCTTCAGTATCGCTCTTCATTGTTTTTGTTCCGTTGGGTTCCGGGACAAATGTAGCGGGTTTTACTGAAAGAGCGGTTATCCGATCTTGCTATTTTTTTCTGTCGGTTTCTGTCCTGTCCGTATGGGTAATTGTTTCCATATCCGGCGCGGAATCATTCGCCAGAAAAAGACGATAATGGCATAGCGCCAGTCTATCACCACTACCCGTTGGTGGTGGTTCAGTGCCCGTACAATCCGTTTGGCTACCTTTTCCGGCCGCATCAGTAGCGGATAGTGTTTTCCGTCGTTCAGCAAGTCGGTAGATACGAATCCCGGGCGGATGTCCGTGAAGCGGATGTTCAGTTTTTGCATTCCGGCCAGCTGTTCCAGCGCATCGATATAGGTGTTCTGAAACCGTTTCGTAGCAGAATAGGCAGGGGCTACCCCCAGTCCTTTTGTCCCGGCAATGGAACTGATGACTGCCAACTGACCGCCGCCATGCTCACGGAAGTGGTGGAAAGCGGTATCTGCCATCCGCATGAATCCTTCTACATTGGTACGGGCAGTATCCAGTTCGATGTCCGGATTCAGTTCCATATTCTGGTAACCGATGCCGGAGCTTAGAAGGAACAGATCCATACCTCCGACCCGTCTGATCAGGTTATTGAGTTTGGGTGTTGCATCCGGTTGGGTGACATCCAGGACTGCGATTTCTATAAGGTCCGGAGCACTGCTTTGCAGTGCTTCAAGTGCCGGAAGCCTACGGCCTGCAATGCCGAGGCGCCAGCCTTGTAAGAGAAGTTGTTTTGCCACTTCGCGGCCGATACCTGAAGTAGCTCCGATGATAATGGCTCGTTTCATATCTGAATTCATGTCCAGGGGTTTGAGGCAAAGATAAGAAATAAAAATAAGACAAGGTACGGAATGTGGAAAGTGAATAAGCTGTATTTTCCATATCTTGTCTTGTAATAGTCGGCTAGCGGGCGGATGAGGTTGCTTTATAAGTAAAGAACCATGTCCCAACACAGCAAGCCACGATAATGATACCGGTAGAGTAAAGCATATTGCCTATTCCCGTCAACGGGGACAGCAGCCCTCCAAACACGAACATCAGGAATCCCAACAGGGCCGATGCATTACCCGAATTCTTACGTTCCATATCAAGTGCAAGCGTTGTGGAACCGGGAAGGATTAATCCTAAAAATGCAAGGAGGAAAAACAGTGTTCCTTCTACAATCCAGACGGATGGACTGAAAATTAGTGCAGCAGCAACCGGAAGACTCATGGTTGTGAAACCTGCTACTCCGAAACGTAGAGCTGCTGTCGCATCTTTAAACCGGGAGACAGCCAGACTGCCCAACATAATGCCTAATGCATTGACACCGAAACAGAGGCTGTAAGCAAAAGGTGAGGTCCCAAAGTGGTTTTGGAAAATAAAGGGAGATGCTGCGATATAGGTGAACATGACCCCCATGGCGAATGCTTGTATCAAGACATAGCGCATGAATTGCCTGTTACGGAGTACCGGCAGATAATATTTGAATGTAGAAAAGACATTCCCTTTTTGGCGTTTCTTAATCTCCAACGATTCCTTGAAGGCAGACAGGGCGACAATCAATAGTATGCCTATAGCCAATAATATCCAGAAGATACCTTTCCAATCCATCGCTCCGAGTAATATTCCGCCCAATACCGGGGCACAGACGGGAGCTAATCCCTGTACGGAACTCAGCATGGCGAAAAAACGTGTTAGTTCTTTTCCCTGGTAAAGGTCAATGGCTATGGACTTGGAAATCACGACTCCTCCGGCTCCGGACAACCCCTGCAACAAACGGGCGAAGATAAAGCCATGGATCTCCGGCGAGTAAAGGCATCCTACTGTGGAAATACAGAAGATCACTAATGAGACCATTAGAGGCAGTTTACGTCCATATTTGTCGCTCAGTGGACCTATGATTAATTGCCCTACTGCCAATCCCACCATACTGAAAGTCAGACTAAGCTGCACCAGCGAAGCCGTAGTATCGAAATATTCGCTCAACACCGGCAGGGCCGGCAGATAAAAATCGGTCACGAACGGACCGAATGCTGATACAATCCCTATAAATATCAGGATGTAAAGCCTGGAGTTTCCTATTCTTTTCGTCATTGTTATATTGCTTGATTAGTTCCGGTTGCAAAGTTGCCGTTATTTTTGCATACTATTTCGTCCGATATCATGCGAGGTTCGTTCAAATAGTAACCAAAAGCAGGTCGTTATTCCGGTAGAATCGCTTATCTTTGCTCAGGTCTATTATATGTAATATGTGTAATCTGTCTGATGAGTCGAAGCAGTTTGAGATGACGCCTCCGAGCAGCAATCTTTCGTCACTTTTTCCTACAGGGAGAGCCGTGCGCAATCCTCTTGGTAAGGTTTATTTCGTGGTTATATTAAAAGGGAAGGCCATGGTACGGATAGATGGCAAAAGCATGCTGTTGCCCGAACGGACTTTCTTGTTTCTTCCGCCGGGGCATCTACTCCTCCGGCTTTCGTGTACGCAGGATTTTCTTTTTCAGTATCTTTCATTCAGTTTCGACTTTCTGTCCGATTTTCCCCTGTTGTTGAAGGCAGACATATCGAATCAGGTTACTAATGCACCTTGTCTGCCAATGTCCCCGGAGGATTTCAGTTTGATAAAGATGTATTATCATTTCATTTATCATCGTTATTTGGATGCCGAATGTCCGTCAGAAGCTATCAAAGGGATGCTGTTCTCTTTGGTACTGGAAGTGTGCCGGATGTATTCGGGTAGAAATATTTCGGTAGAGATGTCCCGGCAAGATAAATTGGTAGATGGTTTCTTCAGTCTGTTGCATAAATATTGCACACAAGAACGGATGGCAGCCTTTTATGCGAGCCGGTTGTGTATATCGGATAAATACCTGATGAGGAGTATAAAGAAACAAACCGGGCAAACGTTTCACTATTGGATGGCGGATTTTATACTGAGAGAAGCCAAACTGATGCTGAGATCAACGGATTTGAGTGTCACAGAGATAGCGGATAAACTTAGTTTTCCGAACTCTTCTTCTTTCGCGCGTTTTTTCCGTAAATATACAGGCTTCTCGCCTGTTCAGTTCAGAAATGAAGCATAAACTTTTTATGCAGGGATAACCGGCTTTCCTGAAGATGCACCTTTTCGTTTTGAAAAGCTGATCCTATCAAAATGGTAGGGTGATGATCACTGTTCGATACTTGAATGGAAAATCTATTTGTCTGGTAACTATTTACTTGCACTTTTTCTTTCCGTTTTGGCACGATATTGGCTATATGCCTTTCGCAAAAAAAATCGTGTGTTATGGAAGAATACCTGTCGACGGACATATACGTTAGTAAACGGAATAACAGTCTGATAAACGGCAAAATGATAGGGCGCGTACTTGGGGTCTTACTTTTTATAGAGGCGGGAATGTTTGTACTCTGCTCCGGCATATCCGTGGTTTATGGTGAAAGCGATTACAAGTATTTCCTTTATACGGCGGGTATCAACCTCCTGTCCGGTGCGTTACTGATGTTTTATGGACGTGGTGCGGAAAATCGGTTGAGCCGGCGTGACGGTTACTGCATTGTGACACTTTCGTGGGTGTTTTTCACACTTTTCGGTATGTTGCCTTTTTATTTGAGCGGAAGTATTGACTCGTTGACTAATGCTTTCTTCGAGACCATGTCGGGATTTACTACTACGGGAGCTACGATTCTTGATGATATCGAATCGCTTTCGCATGGTATGCTTTTCTGGCGCAGCCTGACACAATGGATTGGCGGGCTGGGGATTGTTTTTTTCACAATTGCCGTATTGCCCGTTTTCACCAGTGGGGGAGTACAGCTTTTTTCCGCCGAGTCTACGGGAGTAATCCACGACCGTACCCATCCTAAGATTAATGTGATGGCCAAATGGCTATGGACAGTCTACCTGATATTGACACTGGCAGAAACCATTTTGCTGATGCTGGGAGGTATGAGCCTTTTTGATGCTGTTTGCCAGTCATTTGCTACGACGGCCACCGGTGGATATTCTACCAAGCAGGCCAGTATTTCGTATTGGAATTCACCGTTTATCGAATATGTGGTCGCTATATTCATGCTTCTTTCGGGAGTTAACTTTGCATTATTCCTGATGTGCCTTCGCGGTAAAGTCAGTCGTCTTTTGAGGGACGAAGAATTACGTTGGTTCCTCGGTTCTGTTGCTATCCTGACTTTTCTGATCACTTTCGCACTGGTCTTTCAAAATCATTATGACTGGGAGACGGCTTTCCGTAAGTCGCTGTTTCAGGTGGCTACGGCACATACTTCTTGCGGATTTGCCACAGACGACTATAATCTTTGGCCTGCCTTTACGTGGCTGTTGTTGCTGATTGCCATGCTCTCGGGAGGATGTACCGGTTCTACCAGCGGTGGTATCAAGAACATGCGTTTGCTGATTATTGCCCGCTCTATCCGGAATGAATTCAAGCATTTATTGCATCCCAATGCCGTATTGCCGGTAAGAGTCAACAAGCAGACCGTTTCACCTTCGATTGTGTCTACTGTGGGTATGTTTTTTGCTTTTTATCTTATCATCGTCATTCTTGGTTGGGCAGTTCTCCTGTTCTTGGGTGTCGGCTTTTCCGAGTCCATCGGTACGGTGATCTCCAGTATCGGTAATGTGGGACCGGGATTGGGATCTTGTGGCCCAGCCTATTCGTGGAATGGATTACCCGACGCTGCCAAGTGGGTACTTTCATTTCTGATGCTGATAGGACGGTTGGAGCTCTTTAGTGTACTTTTGCTTTTCTATCCCGGATTCTGGAAAAGTTGATGATAAGGGGGAACGGGAAAACATCCGCAGCGATAAAATGTCATTTTGTATATTCTATCACTTACCGGCAGCCTTGTTTTGTCCCGGTGGCGAATGGATTTGAAAAAAACGATTACAGGCGATTAGGGACGGAGCGTGGTGACGCCGATCTTGCGGCATTCCGGCTTTTATGCTTTGTATACGCCCGGTCTGCTTTCGGATCGAAAGTGTACGGCCGGGAACCGAACTTTTTGTCAGTTCGGATCGCTTCGCTTCAAGGGTCCTGATAATTCGGAAATGGCCGGATCAATCTCCCTTTTTTACCCTTTCAGCGTTGCTTGGAAGAGGATGCACCGTTGGTTTGAAAGGGATGCACCGTTGTTTTGAAAGGGATGCACCGTTGTTTTGAAAGGGATGCACCGTTGTTTTGAAAGGAATGCACCGTTACTTTCCTTCCAATGCAGGCTCTGATGGTTGGAGTCACTGCATATATTTCCTTTTTATTGCATCTTTATAAGATAATGAAGCTGCATTTTTGCATATTCTTCCACTCTTCTCTGTCTTGACTTTCTATCAGTGCTTTTTTGTTTCTATAGGCTGTTAGCAGAAAGGAAGGATTAGTTGCTTTTTTGATAGGGTATATATGGAATTAGTTTCAAAACGTATTTTTCTGTTTGATGGATTTAATCGTTTTCAGAGCCGACCATGTCTATCCCAACAGATGCTTGATTGCCTCCCAAGGAGCGTAAATCAGCATCCGGGGACCGGAAAAGCGCATCACCCGTCTCATCTGTTCCCGCATGGCGGGTTTGTAGCAGTGTATGCTGCACTGCTTGCATGCTTTCTTTTTCTCCCCGAAGGGACAGTGGTCCAGGCGGGCGTGTGCATAGTGCAACAACTCTTCGCACCGGGGGCAAAGCGTGACATTCTTTTCTTTTTTACGGCAGTAAAGGCGAATCATCAACTCTACTACTCTCTTTTCCTGATCAATACGGTTTTTGCTCAATTTTAATCTCTGTTAGAATTGACGCAAAAGTAACCAAGATCTCTAAAAAACCGTATCTTTGCACCCCGAAAAAATGAATATAATAATGAATATTAATAGTAAGGCTAAAGGATTTGTGTGCGGGGCTGTGGCTGCCGCCACTTATGGCATGAATCCGTTGTTTACACTGCCGCTTTATAAAGAGGGAATGTCAGTGGACTCTGTCTTGTTCTACCGTTACGGGTTTGCCGTGCTCATTCTAGGCATTCTGATGAAAGTACAAAGACAATCGTTCGCTCTGAAAAAGAACGAGGTTCTGCCGCTGATTGTAGGCGGACTGCTCTTTTCCGCTTCCTCATTGTTGTTGTTTCTGAGTTATAAGCACATGGATGCCGGCATTGCTTCCACTATTCTGTTTGTCTATCCGGTGATGGTGGCGCTTATCATGTTCTTGTTTTTCCACGAGAAAGTATCGTTACTGACTGTGTTCTGTATTCTGTTGGCCCTTTCCGGCATCGGACTGCTTTACAAAGGAGAAGGGGGTGAGACGCTGAGTCTGGTAGGGATGTTGCTGGTCATTCTTTCTTCGCTGTCTTATGCGGTCTATATAGTCGGTGTCAATCATTCCACCCTGAAGTTGATGTCAACGGCCAAGTTGACCTTTTATGCCCTGCTGTTCGGTCTTTCCATTTATATAGTCCGTTTGAATTTTTGTTCGGACTTGCAAGCTGTGCCTTCACTTCCTGCCTGGGGTAATATTCTGGCAATGGCTTTCCTGCCTACCGTGATTTCACTGGTATGTACCGCTGTGTCCATTCACACCATTGGCTCCACGTCGACCGCTATCTTGGGAGCACTCGAACCGGTGACGGCTCTCTTCTTTGGTGTCATGATTTTTGGTGAGCGGCTGACGCCCAGGCTGATGCTGGGTATTCTGATGATTCTGGTGGCCGTTACGTTTATTGTTGTGGGAAAGCCGTTGATGACTTTTCTCAAAGAAGAAGTGGCCGGAGGAATGAAGAGAAAACTGACAAGATAAGGAACCCCGAAAAAGTTTATAGCCGTTATACATGACTACATTTCACTCTATTGACGAGTTGCTGAAAATGATGAGCCGCGAACAACTTTTGTTGAAACAGATGTTCGGCAAACGGAAACAGCAATCCTTCCGGCGGGAGTATGCACTGGAACTGACTGAATACAAACTGCAACGTATACAGAGCCTGATCGACCACGGAGTGCTTCGTGAGAATGGTTCGTTTCTCGAAATGGAGGATATCTACCTGCACTTTTTCGAGCAGGTGCTCGAGGTAAACGAGGAGATCAATACTTCGTTTGTTAACGAGCATATCAGCTATCTCAAAGATACCATCTCTTATTATCAGCAAGAAAACCATGAGAAAAGGAAGACCACTTACCTGCGTACCATTAAGCGTATATTGCGTAACATTGCCTTGACTACCTTGCGTAATGTCATCGACCTGAAGCGCAACATCGACAGCACATTCAAGAATGAACCGAACTATCAGATCAAGAAAAAGAAACTGGTCCGCCTGGACGAGAAACGGCGGGATATCGAGGCACTGATACGAGTGAGTGAAGAACTCCTTGTCACCGAAGAAGACCGTTTCTTTCGCCGGGTTCCGGATGATGAACTGGTTTTGGTGGTGGCTAACGTACGGATACAACTCAATGAATGTTTCCATAACCTGATCGAGATACAGAAGCAAATCATCAGCTACCTGAACCGGATAGAGTATCAGAATAAGATACGGGTCAAAATCCGTCAGCTGAAATATCTCAAAGATCAGTTCGAACTGGAAGAACGGACCGATATCTGCCGGGTGCTGATGCAGAAAGACAGTGTCTGGTTTGAGCCTGCACCGGCATATCCGTTGCGTCTCTCTGTCGAATATCTCCGTAACGACGATGAAGTGTTAGAGAGTATCCGTAAGGTGATAGCCACAGTCGGCAAGCGAGCCATACTGGCCCGTAATGTGGCCGACAGCATCGCTGAGGAGTCACTTGAGACCCATATATCCGAAGAGGCTTACATCAACCTGGAAGAAGTGAAGAAGCGGTTTATGCAGGCTGATGGGGACTTGTTTTCGTTTGTTACCGCTTACCCTTTCACACAAGAGGTGTCTTTTGATGAAAGAATCACATTCTATTGCCAGATCGTATCCCAGTTTTACGAAGAACTCCGCATCACCGACGAGTATGGCAGGATGGATGGTGTGGAATATGCGTTGATTTATCCGGAAAGGACGGGAGAAATAGTTTAGGAATAAATAAGATTCACCACCGGGTAATACCGATTTTTACAGATACTTTGGTCTGAATTCTCAATGGAATTCTGTGAGAATCCGTGTAATCTGTGGTGAAATGAATTTAAAACCATTACAGTAATGATTAAACAAACTGCTGAGATATTTGAAATATTGAGTAAAGGAGGATTTATCTCTTCCGATAGTACCAATCCCAACATCCGGCAACTTTATACGGTGATTGAAGACAACCAGTCGGAGTTGTACGACTTCTTTGCCGCCATCAACTTCGTGCTCGAAAGCGGAAACGAATACTATTATTTTTCCCGTCGCGAGAATAAAGTCGACTTGGAACGTAAGTTGGAGATTGCTGTCCGTTGGATTGATGTACTCGACTTTATCAAGACTTATGATGCGGCCTTTTCATCCGGATTCCGTTTTCAGCCGGCCGATATGGTTGTGAAAGTGGGAACCGACTTAGAGTTGAAAGAGAAGCTTACCGGCCTGAAAAAGCTTACCGGACGGGAAAAGCATGAAGAGATGATTGACAAAATAGTAAACGACCTGAAACGTGACGGCTTTATTGAACTGGAAAACGAGATTACTTCCACTTATAAGGTAGTGGCGGCTTTCGGCTATCTGGAAGAATTGGTCGCTTGCATTAACATACCAGAAGAGATACAGAATGAGATACCTGAATAAGATTATTTTTATCAATAGTGCCCGTATCCAATATGCCGAAATACAGATAGACGGCAATGTTCACTTTATCGGTACACAGGGAGTGGGGAAAAGTACGGCGTTGCGTGCATTACTCTTCTTTTACAATGCCGATAAGACAAAGCTGGGCATTTCAAAAGAGAAAAAGAGTTTTGATGAATACTATTTTCCGTACGTCAATTCATACATTATTTATGAAGTGGTGGTGGATGATGCTTCGTATTGCGTATTGGCTTTCCGTTCGCAGGGAAGGGTCTGCTTCCGCTTTCTGGGCACGGGCTATAAGAAAGAATATTTCATTTCACCCGAGGGAAAAGCATACGAAGAGTGGGATCAGATACGTGATGCGCTTGGCAGTTTTGTCTATAAGAGCCGTCGTATAGAGACGTATGAGGAGTATCGAGACATTATTTTCGGTAATGGCCGGGGGCTTCCTCCGGAGTTTCGGAAGTTTGCTATTACCGAAAGCCGGCAGTACCAGAATATACCTCGGACGATTCAGAATGTTTTTCTGAACTCAAAACTTGATGCAGAGTTTATCAAGCAAACCATTATCATGTCTCTGAACGAAGAAGATGTGCGTATCGATCTGGGGCAGTATGCCCATCATCTGCGCCGGTTCGATGAAGAAGTGACCGACATCAGTAAGTGGTTCCGGAAAAATAAGAACGGTGAGGTAACTGTCCGCAGGCAAGCCGACCGGGTGATTGAACTTTATCGGGAAATGCATTATCTGGAGCAACAGGCCCGTACATTGGCCGGAGAATTGAATTACGCTTTTCGGACAGCGCGGGAAGTACTCCCTTCTCTGCAAAAACAGAAAGAAGAGCTGTTGAAAGAAGTGGCAAAGGAGAAACGCCAGTTGGAAGAACTTTCCGGGAAATTTCAGAGTGAGCGTGACCGATTGTTGGGAGTGGTCAAAGTGCAGAACGAAAATCTGAAAACAGCACGGGAGCGAAAAGAACGGTACGAATCGCAGGATATTCATCATGTACGGGAACGGGTGAATGCGGAGTCCGAAGCTGTGCTTCACAAGCAAATGCTGGAAGAGCAGCTGACCATGCTGACTGCACGCTTTGACGACATCAACAGCCAGTATAAACTGCTGAAAGAACAGGCGGCCAGTGCCTTTGAGCGTTTCCGTAACGGGAAAAACGCCGAGTTGAATACCCTCCATCTGCGTGCCATCGAGCGTAAGGAAGCCATACGTAAGGAGTTCGATAAAATATTGAAAGAGGTAAGGGAACAGGAAGTTGGGAAACTGACCCTTCTGCGTGAGCAGACAGAAAAGAAAAAGGAAGGCATCTATCAGTTGAAAATGGAACGGGAGAAGTGTTTGCACCGGACTCTTTATGAAGAGGAGTTGCAAGCCTGCCGGACGGAGCGTGCCGCACTGGAAAAGGAGAACCATGAGCATAGGCTGAAGCAGAAAGAAGCTGAACAACAGATGGAGCTGGTGCGCCGCCGGTGGGAATTGGATCAGACTGCCTGTGAGCAGCAGTTCACTGCCCGCCAAAAGGATATCGAACAGCAGATTACACTTGCTAAAGAGAGGGTAGCGGAGATAGATCGTTTGCTCGACAACCGTCAGGGTTCATTCTACGAATGGCTGAGTCAGAACTGTCAGGGGTGGGAAGATACCATTGGCAAGGTCGTGGACGAGAAACAGGTTTTGTTCAGCAAGGAACTGAAGCCTCAGTCTGTTCCGGATGCCGGTCAAGACTCTTTCTATGGCATTAAACTCGACCTCTCGGCTATCCGTAAGGAGGTGAAAAGTGTACAAGAGTATGCGGCGGATCAGGAAATAGCCGGTAAGGAAGTATCAGAGTGGCAACAGCAGCTTGAGAAGTTGGGAGAGGAAAAAGAAAAGGAACTAGCCTTGATTCGGAAAAGACATCAGGCCATGCTTAGTACCTGTAAGGAGGATGTGGCCCAATCCACTTATTGTATGGAGCAGAACGATAAGCGTATCCGGTTCCTGAAAGCGGATGAAATCAGGTGGGAACAGAAGGCAGGGGAGGAGAAGCGTGTCCTGCTGGAACAATTGGATAAACAGTTGGCCGAGGCTACCCGTAGCCTGCAGGGGACAGTGGCGGAATTGGAACAGTTCAATCATCTGCTCGAAACTCGTGTACGTCAAAAGGAGAAGGAACGTAACCAGAGAATGCAAGAAGAGGATGCCCTGATCCGTAACAAACAAGAAGAAATTCACCTGTCCATTGCTTCCGAAAGGCAGAAAACCGATGAACTGCTGGCAACCATGGACAAAGACTTGCTGCACGAACTCTCCGGGAAAGGAGTGGATACGGAGCGTATCACTGCTTTGCGTAATGAAGTGGCCCGTACGGAACAGGAGCTGGTGTTTATTGACCAACATCGTCGCCTGGTCTACGATTACGAGAAGGACAAGAGAGAATTCTTTGACCGGATGGACGAATTCAGAAACGAAAAGCAGTTGGCCGAGAAAGAACTGGAAGGCGAGAAAGAAAAGTTCCGTTTGAAAGAGGAAGAATTGAATCTGAAAGTAACGGGACTGAACAAGCAGCTGGCTGAGACAAACACCCGCCTGAAACATTTGGACGAGGATATTCGGGAGACGGAGAACTTCAAAACGCTCAATATCTGTCCGCCTGTGTTACAAACGGGGGTGGAAACAGAGAATGCCAAGCGCTGTAAGAAGGTGATTGAGGAACTGACTCAAAACCATTACCGGCAGATTGAACAGGAAAAAGACTTCAGGGAGGCCGTCGGTCGGTTTTCCGGTAATTTTTCCGAGCAGAATACGTTCAATTTCCGTACGCGGCTTACGAAGCGGGAAGAGTTTATGACTTTTGCCGCCGATCTGAAAGAATTTATTGATAATGATAAGATTATTGATTTTGAACGTCGTTCAAACGAGGCATACACCGACTTGATTCATCGGATTGGAAAAGAAACGACGGACATGCTTTCAAAAGAGGGACTGATTCGTAAGACCATAAGCGATATCAACAGTGACTTTGTGGAACGCAATTTTGCCGGAGTTATCAAGAGTATAGCCTTGCAGATTGTGCCGAGCGGTAATCGTATCATGCAACATTTTGTCACGATCAAAGAGTTCTGCGACCGGAATCAGCCGGGTGGCCCGGGCATGTTCAGCCTGTTCGGACAAGAGGATTTTGTAGAACGGAATCGGCAGGCGGTAAGTTTATTGCAGTCATTGGTGAAAGAACTGGCATTGAATAAAGAAAAAGAACTTACCCTTTCCGATACCTTCGAACTCCAGTTCCGTATTGTGGAGAACGACAACGATAGCGGATGGGTGGAGAAACTGGCAAACGTGGGTTCCGATGGAACGGATATCCTGGTGAAGGCCATGATTAATATCATGTTACTAAATGTGTTTAAGGAGAAAGCATCGCATCAGTTCAACGACTTTAAGTTGCACTGTATGATGGATGAAATCGGAAAACTTCACCCTAATAATATTAAGGGGATTCTGGACTTTGCCAATAACCGGAATATTATCCTGGTGAATAGTTCGCCTACCTCTTATCGGGCAAGCGATTATAAATATACTTATATTCTGAACAAGGATAAGCGGAACATCACAAGTGTGACACGGTTGATAAAGCAGGAAGTGAGGGAATAATTCCCTCACTCACATCTGCAAAAGTCATTGGCTCCGCAGCTACAGCGCGGTAGTAATTGCTCTCTCAGATCGTCCCGGTATAGTTCGTACATTTTTCTTTGTATATCTTCTTTCAGGCGTATCAGGCGATCCCACAGTTCCGCTTCGCTTGGTGCCGCTGTGGAGAACAAGTCTTCAAAGGGAAGATGATACCAGTGTTTTACCTCCTTCCGGAAGAGATTGCGTATATCATCGGCCGTACCGGAAAGTACGATGATATGGTCCCAGTTTTCGTTGGTGTATTCACGGATGGAGTGGGGAGGTTGTGTGTTCGGTTCGATACCTGTTTCCTTTATTAGTTTCAGGACCAACGGATGAATCTCTGCTGCGGGCATTGTCCCTGCAGAATATACTTTCATGCCTTTTCCGAACGAAGAAAGAAGTGCTTGTGCGATTCGGCTGCGGCAGCTATCGGCGTTACTGATGATTAATAGGTTCATAATGGTGTATTGTTTTCCTGTTAACAATGTTAATTCTGAATATATGGTTTTGATGGTTTATAAATAAAGAATTAGTTTTCTACAGTCAAAGAACAAATCTTTTATTTATAGAAAACAAGTTTTAATACTATGTTAAAACATGCTTTCCGGAACTTGCTTGTTTGTTTTGATAAACAGCTCAATGTCAATGATATCTTTAGATGGCAGTCGCTCTCTTGTGAAGATCGTCTCCCTAAAGGATTTGAGTCGATACTTGCTGATTTGATAACCCTATCTTTCTCAAAATCTCCATGCCAGTATCCGGCTGGTTTTAGTACCCTGGTGCATCTCAATGATTTTATGTTCGGCTATATCGGTCGATTTCAGCTTGGCGATCAGTTTACCCAGGTTCTTTTCTTTTGATACCAGACTGGTGAACCATCCGCAATTTTTCCGGTAGTTGCGACTTTCTTCGATCATAGTCTGCAGAAATCGAAGTTCACCGCCTTCACACCAGAGTTCGTTGGCATTGCCTCCAAAGTTGAGCCGGACTTTGGTTGCTTTCTTACCTTTCAGGCTGCTGAGTTTGCGTAGCGTACCGTCTTCTGCTTCTTCTTTGGAACTGTGGAAGGGAGGATTACAGAGAGTTACGTCGAAATATTCATTCGGAGCAATGATTCCTTCAAATATTTTCCGGCTATCCCGTTGTAGCCGAAGTTCTATTTTGTGAGCCAATGCCGGATTACAAGTTACGATCTTTCGTGCATTGTCAATGGAAACCGGATCGATATCGGAACCGACGAAAGTCCATCCATATTCCGTTTGACCGATAATGGGGTAGATGCAGTTGGCACCTACACCGATATCCAGGCACCTGTATTGACGGGCGTTTGGGATAGCTGTTTTCAACCCTGTCGATTCATCGGATATATCCGGCTGAATCAAATCTGCTATGTAATGGATATAATCAGCTCTCCCGGGAATGGGTGGGCACAGATAATTCTTGGGAATATCCCAGTATCGTATGCCGTAGCAACTTATCAAGAGGGCTTTGTTGAGTGCCTTTACTGCCCGGGGATTAAAGAAATCGATGCTTGTTGTTCCATAAGCGTTCAGTACGATGAACTTTTTTAACGGTGGGTATTCCTCCGTCAGTCTTGAAAAATCGTACTGTCCGTTATGCCTGTTCCTTTTATGTAATTCGTTTCTCTCTGCCATGTGGCAAAGATACGGAGAATCTTCCGGCCGGCAAATCTGGCCTGATTAAAAATATGTATCTTTGCAGGAGAATTGCAAAAAGGCTGACTGTTGAAGTTGCTTATTTTATATTTAGTAGTTGTGAATATCGTTGCTTTCGTTATGTATGGTATTGATAAACGGCATGCATCCCGGAAACGATGGCGTACTCCTGAAGTCCGTCTGCAGGGAATAGCCGTAGTAGGTTCGTTAGGTGCACGGGTGGGGATGTATATCTTTCGGCATAAGACATGGTATTTTAAATTCAAGTATGGAATACCGGTGATTGAGGGATTGCAAGTAGGTATAGCGGTATATTATTGGTATTTAACGATATCTATTCAGTTATAAGATTTATCACTTCCGTTATTGAATTATATTCTTTAAAGAAACATTTATAATCAATCCTCGAATGCCGAATAGGAATTAATCGTTTTGCACCAGTTAAATAAGAGGGAGAAGTAAGTTTCATGTAAATTCTGAAGTCAGAAAGATCCACATTTTCTTTTGGTTCTATTCCTGGAATGTCGTTCCTATGTCTAACTGATGCATATTCAATGCGATAGACATCCCTGATTTTTCCTTCAATTACCGGAATAAAGTAATCATATTTCTGGAAATTTAAATGTTCGTATACACCTCCCATTTTGATTTTGCCAAAATAATAATGAATCACTTTACTACGTTCATTAAAATCTTTGAAATAGGAGCGGCTTTTTGCAATGGGAACTAATAATACACTTCCAGGTTGATTGAAAGTTAGCATTGTTTCTTTGTGAGTAAAAGTTTGTTCTAAAATCTGATAGGTTGGACATTCCCAAATCAATCTTTTAAGAAAACCTCTAAGCAGCTCTTTGCTTTCATTATCCTGTGGACGTAGGGGGAAAGCGCCGATGTTAACTTTTCCAATAGATTTATAGAAATTCATCTCTTCGACAGCGCTGTCTTCACCATTTCCGGGAAATAAGATATAACCACCAATAACCTCTTTCTTTAGCTGTTTAGTATCTTGATCTATGTAGTATATTGCATCTCGATAGCGGTGCATTTGATTGATAGCATCGTCAGGTGGAGTGTCTACATTATCTTGAGTATCTCCTATTCTGTATTTTGCGTCAAATAAATAGGTTAGTTTTATACCTTGTTTGATATCGCGTCTTGTTAGTTGTAAGATAATGTCTGGCTGTTGTGAGACAGTATATGAAGTTGTACACGGAATTATTGTGGATAGTTGTTCTTCTCCAACGTAACTTTTAGGATTATAGCAAATTTTTGCCAGCTCAATGTTGTGTTTAGAGAAGATGACCTTAGATAATTTTCCTTTTCCCAACTGGGTAATAAATTTTTTTTCTGGTCGTTTAGAATAATTTGTTTCGACTTCGTTTCCTAATAATTCTTTAATAATATTCTTGAGTTCGATGAAGCACCATATTTCGTATAATTTAGCTATATCTTTTAGCTCTAGACTATTAGCGCCTTCTTTTAGATCATATCCACAACTAAGTATGATCCAATCATGATAAATTTCCGAATATCCAGTGGCTTGTTTTAATATCAAAGATTCTTGTGTGAATCCTCGAAATTCACCTACTGTTCTGAAGAATGGGTGGTGAACCAATCGTTGTAATTCCTCCTGTTGCTGATTCAGATTGATAATATATTTCTCTGTCAATTGCTTGTAACTATTAATAATTCTGCATTTTAAATCTGAGAATTTTTCGGCAATGAAGATAATACAGTACTTCAAAAAACGATTCTCCATTGTATCTACGCAGGCAATAGGGTGCTCGGTACGGTATAAATGCGCTGGATTTTTACGATGTTCTGTTAATTGTATTTCCAATTGTGGAGTTAATCGTTTTAGTTTGTCAGCCCGAAGATAGGTCTCTTTTTGTACTAGCCGGTTACGGGGACAGTCCACAATGGTTTTTACAGCTTGTATAAAGTTTGTTTGAATGTCTTTAAATAGATTCCACCAGATAATATCTGGTGTTTCTCCTACTACATCTATATCAAAAGTGTGGTATGTTTTTCGCAGAAAGTCAATAGAAAGCATTCGATATTCTTTCTCAATATCGTCTACAATCTTCTTTAAGTCTTTATGATAATCTAATTTTATTGAAAGTACATCGTAACCAAGTTTTGAATGCCTTATTTCTCCATTTTTCAGTTTATAATCAATATTAAATTCTGCTCTACCGATATCGTTTCCATAGTTAAGATGTCCAAAGAGTATCTGATTTTCTTGATTGAACATAAAATTATCTTGAATGTTTCTCAAAGGAGTATTGATCCAAGCATCTTCTATATCTATTCTTTTAAAATTGATCCAGAATTGATAATCTGTATTTTCAAAAAAGATAGAAGGGTGCCTTTTACCTTCTATTAATTGCTCTCCATTAATTTGAGTGAATGCATTTTTATCCCACGTATAAATAGAATAAAGAGTTTCATCATTCTGCTTTACACGCATGCAAGTTTGCGCCTTCTTAAATATTTTATCATAAGAAGGACAATAGACCATTAATTTATAGTCTGGATGGTTCAGTGTGAGCAGCGCCTCCATAATTTTTCGTTAGTGATTAGTTCCAAAAGTCGCAATAATAGGCCGTTTCCAATTTCTTTTTCATTCTTCGAATTTTATCAAGAGAGATTGATTTTTCTGAATTAATACCACTTGTTTCAATTCTCTTTTGTATAATGGTATATAAGTCATCTAATACTGTACCTACTTTGTTTTTGTCTCCTTCGATACGACTCAGTATTTTCATACAGGTTATTTCGTCGAGTGCACGAGTGATACACTGTTCCTGAGTCTCTTTACCTTGATATGGTAAATTAGCTAACACATAGATAAGAAATTCATTGCGTGTGCGATAGGCAATTTTGAATGGACTATCTTCTAACTTCTCATTAACTTGTTGTAGATATTTGATAATAGATTTACATATTTCTGGGTTTTGTTCATAAACATCATATCCCTCAACTACTTCAGGTAAAAGTGCTTTAGCCGTGATAGGAGTAATATTATCTTGTGCTTTGCTGAGACCACTATTTAAATCTACATGATTCATCTCAATGGTCATTGCACGGTCCAGTACCTTACGACTAAAACTATAAGTTGTTTCATCCATGTTCACAGTTCCCATTACAATCAGATTCTGAGGAATAGAAATACCTGTATTTTTGAATTGTTCTTTTAATTCTTCAATTCGGGCAGCTATTGTAGAGTTATTCCAACCTTCATTATTCCAAAATTCATGAAATAATTCTTTAAGTATTTGATCAGAAACAAGTGTTTTCTGATCTGCTTTATCCCAAGTTGTCAATGGAGGTACTATCGGGTCTGTAACTATTTTATTATTTCTCAATTTTCGGCTCTCGACAACACTAAGGTACTCTGCAAAATATTGTTCTACGGGTGCTAGGTTCATTTCATCCAAGCAAAGGAAGAATGGGATTCCTTCGTAGAACCAAGCTTTAGCTATAAATTTCAGAAAATCAGTTACTATATACTCCGGATTTCCGGAAACTCGAGTTACATATCCTAACAATTCTGTAGAGTCGTGCCAGTTTGGATGTACAGATATCATTTCGTAATTATATGGCTTTTGAACTTTTTCTGGGTTTTCTCCACCAGTGGCATAAGCTAATTGTCGGACTATACGTGATTTTCCTGTACCAGAAATGCCAGCTAACAGTATGAATGGTTTCGATTTAATAGCAGTGACAAATTGTCTTAGATTAGCTGGTATAGACTGATAATCTATGTTAATACTGGGACTTTGCATTTTATTAGTATTAGTTGATATTTCTGTATATGAAGCCATTAAATTCTTATAATTTTCGATGATTTCAAATAAATCTTTATTGATTGTAGAAGGATTTAAGTTGTTAATATCATAATCCTTAAATACATATGAATTTCCATATCGTTTAGGTTTTATTCCTTTCCGTTTAAAAAAATCAAAAATTGTTTCAGGACTAGTATTAAATTTCCACTCTATATTGGGTGGAGTGGTTTCACTTACACCATACGCTAAAAACAGTGTATTATATTCTTTGTAATATAAGTATACAGGGTATATACCATGTTGAGTCTTTTGTCCATCGTACAAGAAAGAAATCCATGGAGTCTTTGAAGGGCCACCTATACCAAAACTAACACTAATATTCAGTCCCAAAAACTCTTTGGGATAGTCTTTATATTTTTGACTTTTTGTCTTAGTTTGTTCAAGGAATTTAGTTAGTGTCTCATAAAAGTTAGGATTTTTCTCTTTATGAACTATAGTAAATCCTAATTCTTTCAATCTATTAAAACATGGTGTCTTTTCTCCTCCTTCAAAATCATTTCTGGTTATTTGTTTTCCAGTAGAATGTTGATAAGCATATTCCATCACTAGTTTAGGTGGATATCTCTTACCTTTGTATAAAATATCATAAGTAGAAGAGTGCGCATTTTTAGGGATGCCATTTTTCTTGATTTCTAGTAAAGCTTGTACTACAGCTTCTTTGGTGATTTTTTCAAAATCCATAATGATCATATTGTTACCATACAAATTTACGTAAAATTTTTTGTAGCAACAAATGTGTCTTACAAAAATGTACTGTGCATTATAAATATATCTTTATTTCTTTCTTTCCCGCATTCTTTTATTACTTTTGCCTCTATTATTTTTAATCCCAATATCATAGTCATTATGAAAAGTATAGAAGTTGTAGCAGCCGTTATTCGATTAGGTGAGAAATATCTTTGTGTACAACGGGGGCAAACTAAATTTTCATATACTTCTTTCAGATATGAATTTCCGGGTGGAAAAGTGGAGGAAGGTGAATCTTTGCAGGAGGCGCTTCAAAGGGAAATCATGGAGGAAATGGATTACGTTATTGAAGTGGGAGAGAAACTTTTGACCGTCCATCATACCTATCCCGATTTTGAGATCACGATGCATGCTTTTCTTTGCCATCCTGTCGGGCAAAGATATGTATTGAAAGAACATATTGCTGCACAATGGCTTTCTACACGAGAGATGGCAATATTGGACTGGGCGGAAGCGGATAAACCGATAGTAAGAAAGATTTCGGAGCAATAAAAAAGTCTGTTTAATTACGTAATTCCGGGATGCTTTTCTTTTTAGGAAGATGCACGTTTACCTCTTTTTCTACTCTATCCTTACACCAAAGGGATACGTAAAAAGTCAGGTGCTTATCGGACATGCCAAAGATTATTTCATGTTGACTTTTTTCACACTTTATATCCGTGACTCGTCTGTTTGTATCGAGTCCGAAGGGTTTAATCAAACTATTTCTTACTATTAGAAGCAGGATAATCCAAGAGGGAAGTTGGTTAAAAGCTATATCTGCGAACTCGTCAATGGAGATGACGTTCTTGTTATGCGACTCTTTTGAAAAAGAGTCATAATAATCTGCCGGAAGATAATTCTCGATTAGGCTGTCCGGATTAGTTTTTGGTTGCTTCATTGACCTGATCTCTTATGATTACGGGTTTCATTGTCATCACATGTCACATCATGGTTAGGGGATCGTAAAGAGAATATTTTCTTCTCCTCTTTTCCAGTTAAGACATACGGGTTTCCATGAAATTTCCTTCTATAGCCAAAAGAGAATCATCGGATAATTTATGTTGTCCCGTATGCTTGATGAATATGTAGTTATCTCACAAGTCCATTTTTACTGAAATCATAAAATGCCTCTATCTTTTCTTGTGTATCGGCTTTCAATGCTAATAGCAACTCACGGGTGAATTCCAGATAACCGGTACCATTTGCCGTAACTATGTTCTTATCGCCGACAGCCTGCTTTTCCAAGTAACCATCCTCGTTGGTATATCGCTCTCCACCCCACTGTTTAAGTACGGCAAGAGTGTTTCCCGTATGTTTGACATGATTCAGGAAGCCATGGGCACATAAAAATGAAGCAGCGTTACAGATACCACCAATCACTTTCCCTTTTTCGAAAGCATCCTGTACAATGGGAAATATACGTTCTGCTTCAGGAGATTGCCATTGCATACCTCCTATCAAGACCAAGCCGGTATAATCGGAGGGCATAGTATCAAAACTGTAGTCCGGCAGAGTACGGAAACCACCCAAGGAACGGACTGCCTCCAAAGTGGGGGCTACTGTTTTGACTACATACTTGATTTCACTACCCGGCATCAGTCCGGAATGGAGAGAGGCTGCCAGAAAGGCACTTTCCCAATCGGCATATTCATTGAGAATGATAAATAACACTTCTTGTTTCATTGTTCTTTTTGTTTTATAGTTTAATAGTGATTATGAGGGAATTTACTTTATTATCCGGTATCTTGCAATAATAAATGCTTCCTTCCCAGTAATTCTATTTTATAATAGTTTCACTGCATTTCGGGTATGCATGTCCCGTCATGTTTTTCGTATCGAAGTGACAATGCAAATATAAATATAAAAACTGATAAAATTCATCTTCAAAACCTTTCTGACAAAACTAAATTTCGAGAGAACAAAGAATGATTTGGAGTAGATGGGCTCAGTTTATTTTATTTATTATTTAACCTTAATTTTGATAGATTGTTGCCTCGTGTTAAATAAAGATAAAACACGATTAGCGGTATATGAAAATATTAACTTTGTTCTTAGTTAAAGTATCACAATACCTTAAAATATGACTACTACTAGGATAAGCGAACAAATAATAGATGATATAAATGAAGGAAAAGAAAATGCCTTTTCTGCTTTATATGATTGCTATTATAGTTATTTATGCGCTTATGCTACTACTTACGTATTCGATCCGGATGAGGCAAAGGAAATCGTTAATGATGTTTTTATGAATATCTGGAGCAGTAGAGGTCAGTTAAGTTTCCCTATTCATAATTACCTATTGCGAAGTGTACAGAATCGTTGTTTGAATTACATCCGTACTTTACATACACGAGAACGTGTGCTTGACGAGTATCGGGAGGAACTGATTGCTTTTCAGGAAGAATTCTGCAAAAATGATAATAACCCGTTGCAATTATTGGAGATAGAGGAACTGAAAAGTCAGGTTAACATGGTGATAGACTCTCTATCCGTAAAATGTCGCCTAGTTTTTGAAAAATACTTGTATGAAGGTATGTCTCCTCAGGAGATTGCTGATGAACAGGCCATATCGGTAAATACGGTGCGTGTTCATATCAAGAATGCGATGGATCATATTAAACTTCAATTGGGCCCTACTGCAGGCATACTGTTTTTGTTTCTTTACGGGAGGCTTTGAGTCAGTTCTTTATTCCCCTTGTTTGTTTTACGCATTACTCTACTCATCTCTCTAAGGAATATCATCTCCCACATGTCTATGTAGGAGAATGGGTAGGTATAGGAGAATCTAAAGTGGGTCGTTTATAGAATTTCTTGCAATTTATTTAAAAAAAGTTTCTTTAAGACTAAATGTTTCCATATCGAGATGTGTATTATATATAAACGAACATGGAAATGATGGAAAAGAAACTTGATACTTTTGAAGAATTGATGCTTGATTTTCTGGCAGGAAAACTGTCGGAGGATGGAGAACGGAAGCTACTTCATTTTCTGCAGTCGGATATTTCTTATCAGCAGAGATATAAAGAAATGGCACGGACACGGGCTAAATCGTTTATCGGTAAGTTTGAACAGGAAAAACAAGCTGACTATGAGGCTTTGTCTGTGAAGTTAGGACTAAAGAAGAAATCGGAAAAGAAAAGGATACCGTTGTGGCGTACTTTCTCGCAAGTGGCTGCTATTGCTTTATTGATTCTTACTACTTCTATTGCAGGTTATTATATATATAATGATGTAGCCGAATCGAATCAGGAAATGGCTTTGTGTCAAATGGAAGTACCTTTAGGATCGCAGACCAAAGTGATTTTGCCGGATGGTTCGGTCGTTTGTCTGAATTCCGGTTCCGTGTTGAAGTATGATCCTGCTTTTCTCCGTAAAAAGAACCGGGAAGTCTATTTGATAGGTGAAGGATATTTTGAAGTACAAAAGAATCCGGAGAAACCTTTTATTGTTCATGCCGATGATATAAATGTCAAAGTACTCGGTACGGTTTTTAATGTGCGTTCTTATCCGGAAGATTCTGAAATAGAAGTCAGTCTGATAAAAGGAAAAGTAAATGTATTCTCCACTTCCGAAACCCGGGACAATGTGATTCTTGCCCCCGATGAACAGTTGACATATGATAAGAGAAGCGGTAAAATGAACCATCATCATGTAGATGCTTTACAAACTTCACAATGGACTACCGGTCGTTTGAGTTTTGTCAATGCATCAGTACCTGAAATAATGAAAGCTATCGAGCGTAAGTATGATGTGCGGATTGTTATCCACAGTAAATATCTGGATAAAGAGGTCTTCTCAGGAAGTATTAGCCCTAAACTTACGGTTGAAGAAATACTGGACTATATGGATGTCGACAATAAATATAGCTGGAGTCGGAGTGGTAATGTGATTACTATTACCGATAAGTTAATCAAGTAGTAACCTTCAAAAAGAATATTATGGAAAACTGTACGTAAAAAAACAAAAATCGGAGATACATATTGGGGTATGTCCTCCGATTCCGAATTTAAGTTATCTTTTAAGAAAATCTTTAAATCAGTACAAATGTATGAAAAAAAAATGTTTTTATAGCGGAATGACATATTTATTTTGTCATTCCGGAGCTAATCTTTTGTTGGTAAGAACACAGATTTTGCTTTTCTTTTTTGTTTTTCTTTTGCCTCTCTCAGGTGTTGCTTCACCCTTACAAGAGATTAGGATTACTATCCAGCAAAAAAATGTACCGTTAAGTAAAGTATTTAAAGAAATAGAGGAGAAAACAGATTGTTCTTTTCTGATTCGAAACAATGATGTAAATACTAATGAGAAAGTATCGATTGATGCCAAGAATAAGACTGTTGCCGAAATTTTGGGGATACTTTTTGATGGTAAGGTTATCAAATATGAAGTAAACGGCAAGCGTATTTCTGTATATAAAGCTGTCCGGCAGCACACCATTGGAGGCAAACGTAAAGTGACCGGACAAGTAACGGATAATATGGAAGAAGCTGTCATTGGTGCTTCTGTCTTTGTAATGGGAGCTTCCAATGGTACTATTACGGATATGAATGGGCATTTTTCGTTGGAATTACCTGATGATAATGCGAAGTTACAGGTGAGTTATATTGGCTATAAGACACAAGTAATTAATGTGGGGAATAAATCGTCGGTAAATATTGTATTGGTAGAAGATTCAAAGGCATTGGAAGAAGTGGTGGTGGTAGGCTATGGAACACAAAAGAAAGTGAACCTGACAGGAGCCGTTGAGACTGTAAAGTCCGATAGACTTGCCAATAAACCGGTTACTTCTATTGCCTCTGCATTGACAGGTGAAGCTGCTGGTGTTACTGTCACGCAGAATTCTGGTCAACCCGGACCTAATCAAGGTACGGTACGTGTTCGTGGTATTGGTACTTGGGGGGATGCATCTCCTTTGGTTTTGGTGGATGGAGTATCCATGAGCTTAAATGATGTGATTCCGAGTGAGGTGGAATCAGTGTCTGTATTGAAAGATGCTGCGTCAGCTGCTATTTATGGTTCACGGGCTGCTAATGGTGTTATCTTGATTACTACAAAGAAGGGTAAAGAAGGGAAACTTACTTTTAACTATTCAGGTAATGTAGGTTTCCAGTTTGCGACAAGGGTACCGGAGTCGGTAACTTCTTGGCAGTATGCCGAGCTTTATAATCAAATGCAATATAATGAAGGAAAAAGTTCCTCTTTGTTTCCTCAGGATCGAATAGACCGGATGAAAGCAGGTGGTGATCCTGACAAGTTGGAAGGTAATACGGATTGGTATGACGAATTACTCCGTTCGGGTGCCCCACAACATAATCATCAATTAACTGTATCCGGAGGTAGTGATAAGATAACCTATATGATCTCAGCCGGTTATTCCGATCAACAGGGTATTATTCCTTCTACAGATTATGAACGTTACAATCTTCGTGTTAATACCACCTCCAAACTTACTTCTTGGCTGAAGTTGGATGTGAATATGGCATATTTAAATAGTACTCAAGAAGAGTCTGCAGCAGGAGCAGCTGAGGCTTATCGTAGAACGATGCGTGCATTGCCTTATTTGCCTGTTCAATTCTCAGATGGTACTTATTCTTATGATGCTGCACCTTCTAATCCTGTACGTATGGTGAACGGAGATTATGGGATGAGAAGAAAGAACAATGACTGTATGACATTGTTGATTGCTCCTGAAATTAATATTTTGGACGGTCTTAATATCAGGGGTACTTTTGGGTATGAATCAAATATATATAAAGAAAAAATATTTAATAAAACAGTTACTTACGGAAGTTTTGAGCCTGCAGGACAGAGTGGACTTACAGAAGTTTCCCGTAATAAACAAACTGACCGTTGGGATCAATACCGCAACTTGACTGCTAATGTCACAGCTTCTTATGAGAAAACAATCGGTAAACATGATTTCAAGGTAATGGCAGGTGGTTCTTTGGAAACATTTAAGTGGGCTTATACGAAAGCCTCACGAATGGATTTTCCAAATGATGATTTTGGTGAAATCAATGCCGGGGATGCTACTACGGCAGCAGCAGAAGGTAATTCCACTTATTCTGCATTGGCTTCGCTTTTCGGACGTGCTAACTATGTATATGCTGATCGTTACCTGTTTGAATTTACTGCTCGTTATGATGGTTCTTCCAAGTTTGCACGTGGACATCGTTGGGGATTCTTTCCTTCTGTATCTGCTGGCTGGCGTATATCTGAGGAAGCTTTCTTTGAACCATTGAAGAAACACGTGCAGAATCTAAAACTAAGAGCGTCATGGGGAGAACTCGGTAATCAACGAATCAATGATTATCAGTTTATTTCGAATGTCGGTAATGGTGGAAGTTATCTTTTTGGAGGTACCCCTATTATCGGTTATAAAGAGGCCTTGATGGGGAATGGAATAATTACTTGGGAGTCTTCTCGTAATTTGGATTTCGGTATTGATTTTGCTTTGTTTGATAACAGGCTGCAAACCACTTTTGACTGGTACTGCCGGACAACTTCGGATATTTTGTTAAACTTGGAAGCTCCGGGTGCATTGGGAATTAAACCTGCTATGGAAAACGCTGGTAAAATGGAGAATAAAGGATGGGATTTGACTGTAAGTTGGCGTTCGAACATAGGGAAAGATTTTAAATACAATATAGGATTCAATCTGTCTGATGTAAAGAATAAAGTGATTGATTTGAGAGGATATAAATCTTCAACTACCGAATTGACAGCTAAGATAGAAGGGCAACCGTTGAATGCAATCTTTGGTTTCGAGACTTTAGGTATTTGTGACAATCAAGAGTTATATGACAAATATGCTCCGATGATGCAGAAATACAATCCTAAATGGGGGATGGGTGATATTATTATTAAGGACCGGACGGGAGAAGGTGTAATTAATGATGAAGATAGAACTGTTATTGGAAATTCTATTCCTCGTTTTACTTTTGGATTGAATTTGGGATTTGAGTACAAAGGCTTCGATTTCTCTTGCTTTTTTCAAGGGGTAGGTAAAGCCGATGGATATGTAACAATGGAAGCTATTCAGCCAATGGGGATTAATGGAGCGCGCAAAGAACATTATAAAGAGTCTTTCAATCCGCAGGATCCTAAGCCGGGGGCTTATTTCCCACGTATTCTGTCCAGTGATTATAATTACGCTTACATGTCTCACTGGGTACAGGATGCTTCCTATATTCGTTTAAAGAACCTGCAGATCGGTTACTCTTTCAAAATAAAGGGACTCAACCAATTGCGTGTATATGCTTCGGGAGAGAATTTGTTCACGGCTACCAAATACCGTACTTGGGACCCTGAAACTCCAGTTGGTGCAAGAGGATTTTATCCTAATGTAGCAGTTTATTCAATGGGAGTGAATCTTAATTTTTAAACCTTAAATGATTTATAGATATGAATAAAATAGCTTATATGACCTGTGTTTTGAGCTTGGCTTTTACTATGCAGGCATGTGATGATTTTCTGGATTCTTTTCCACAGGATACAGTTACAAATGAAAACTTTTGGAAAAGTAAAGAGGATGCAGACAAGGTGTTAGTAGATATTTATGCATCACTACTTCCTAAAGATGCCATCTTTTTTGATGAGGCTATGTCTGATAATGCCTATCTGGTATGGGATTGGTGGGGAGGTGCTCAACAAGTGGCAAACGGTTCTTATACAACAAGTGGCGAGATACCTACTAATAGATGGAATGGTAGCTATGAAGTTATCCGTAAATGTTGGTTTTTACTTGAGGGTATTGAAAAGATTGAGGATATATCAGAGCAAGATAAAAATAAGATAATAGGTGAAACCTACTTTATGTTAGCCTATAATTACTATGTTTTGACAAGTTATTTTGGCGATGTTCCTCTGGTGACTGAAACACTGGCTATTCCTGAAAGCAAACAACTCGTTCGCACTCCCAAAGCGGAAGTAGTGGATTATGCCATTAACAAGTTGAAAGAGGCTGCCGTAATGCTGGAAGGGCTTTCACAAGAGAAAGGTAGAGTTACGGCAGATGCTTGCAGATTTTTGATTGCCCGTATGTATTTGTATAACGGTGACTATTCGAATGTATTGGAAACTGTTAAACTATTGGAGGGTAAATATCAATTATACAGGGAAGGTGATACACCTTATGAAGATTTATTTTCAGGTGTTGCAGAAAATAGTTGTGAAGTAATATTGAGTGTAGTTTGTGATAAAAGAGTTGGAGAAATTTATACTTCCCACGGTGGTAATGGAATCATGCTGTTAAAGGGCATCACCGGTGAGGATCCTTATCGGGGAGTTACGCCTTCAGGTTCGTTGGTTGATGCTTATCCTATGGCAGACGGACGATTGATTCATGAAGCCGGTTCTTCCTATGATCCGAAAAAACCTTATGAAGGTAGGGATCCGCGTTTTTATCAGTCTATTGTATATCCTACCGGACAGATAAAATATCTGGATGTAGAAACTGGTACTGTCAAGGAACGGTTATATGATCCGGAAGATCCTACTACCGTACCTGAACACCAGTATAATTACTCTCAGCCTTCGGCTACCGGATATATGTGGAACAAATACATTGACTACTCTGTCTATGCCATGAACTCCGTGTGGGACTGCACTAATGATATTATTGTGTTCCGTTATGCGGATGTGTTATTGATGAAAGCAGAAGCTTTATTGCAAACGAAAGGAGAAAGTGCAAAAGAGGAAGTATGCAATCTGATAGATCAATTACGTGATCGTTGTTCCTGTGGTAGAGTACACCGTGAAAATTATAACTCAAAAGACGAGTTGATGGAGTTATTGAAAAATGAACGCCGTATTGAGTTAGCCAATGAAGGACTTCGTTATATGGATCTTATCCGTTGGAAAGATGCTGAAAAGAATACGATTGTTACAGGGGTAGGATTAACCGGGCAAATGTATGGTGCATATATGCGTAAAGATGGAGTTGGCAAGGACGACAAAACTGTGGATGTTGACAATACTCCTCGTCGTTATATCGAAACGCGTTATTTTAATGCATCTAAAGGGTATCTGTTCCCAATACCTCAAAAAGAACGAGATCTGAATCCGAACTTAACTCAAAATCCGAATTGGTAACTTCCGTTTTCCGATTTTATTAAATTTTTAGGTTTTCAGGATACAACTACTTATAAAAGTGGTTGGCTGACTATTACGTAGTGGCTCTACAGCCACTATGTGGTAGCTCAGTATCTGTTCCGTAGTAGTTTAGAGATTTTTTAAGTAGTTATTAAATTAAACAAACGATCAATGAAGAATTATATATTCACAGCAGTATTACTGTTTTTAACCATCAGTTTATCGGCGCAACCCATCCCTAAATATAAAGATGCCTCACAGCCGATAGAAGTAAGAGTGCAGGACTTGTTGAGTCGTATGACCATAGAAGAAAAGGTTGCCCAATTACGTCATATCCATGAAGGCAGTATCCTGAATGATGACCATACTTTGAATTTGGAAAAGATGAAAAACATCATCGGTACATTGGGCTGGGGGGCTGTCGAAGGACTTACTTTAGAGGGGATCGAGATGGCTCGTTATACCTATCAGATTCAAAAGCACTGTATCGAAAATACCCGCTTGGGTATTCCAATCTTTACTATCTCTGAGTCACTTCATGGGGCCGTGCAGGGTGGGGCTACTATTTTCCCACAAGCTGTAGCGTTAGGGAGTACCTTTAATCCTGATTTGGCTTATCAGATGACAAAAGCTATTTCGGGTGAGTTGAATGCGATGGGTGTGAACCATGTGTTATCTCCTACTATTGATGTGATACGTGAACTGCGTTGGGGACGTGTGGAAGAGAGTTTCGGTGAAGATCCATTCCTGGTATCCCAGATGGGAGTGCATGAGATAAACGGATATATTGACGGGGGAATTTCGCCTATGCTCAAGGTATTCGGTCCCCATGGGGTGCCAACTTCCGGATTGAATTTAGCTTCTACCGAAGCCAACGAAAGAGATTTGAGAGAGGTTTTCCTAAAACCTTATGAAGTAGCCGTTAAGCAAACGGGTGTGAATTCTGTAATGACCGCCTACAATTCTACCAACCGCATACCCAATACAGCATCGAAATGGCTGTTGACAGATTTATTACGTACGGAATGGGGATTCAAAGGATATACCTATTCCGATTGGGGGGCGGTGTCTATGTTATATGGTTTTCATAAAGTAGCTTCCAATGTTAATGAGGCGGTTAAGATGGCACTGATGGCAGGTACCGACTTGGAAGCCTCAAGTGATTGCTATGCCAATATACCTGCTATGGTACGTTTGGGTGAATTGGACGTGAAATATGTGGATTTAGCTTGTTCCAGAGTGCTTTATGCCAAGTTCAAAGCAGGCCTGTTTGAAAACCCTTATGGACTTCCTATCGAAGAATACGAAAAAAAGGTACGTACAAAGGAGAATGTTGCTTTGTCTCGCAGGATATCGGAAGAGAGTGTGGTAATGGTTAAAAATGAAGGAAATCTGTTACCGCTCGATATGAAGAAGCTGAAATCTGTTGCTGTTATCGGCCCTAATGCCAATCAGGTGCAGTTTGGTGACTATACCTGGAGCCGTAATAATAAGGATGGGATTACCCCGTTGCAGGGAATACAGAATCTCGTTGGTAATAAACTGGCTGTTCATCACGCTGTAGGTTGTGATTTGGTATCCGATGATAAGTCGGGGTTTGCAGATGCCGTGGCTACTGCCAAGAAGTCGGATGTGGTATTTTTGTTTGTAGGCTCTGCCAGTGCTTCATTGGCGCGCGATTATAGCAATTGTACTTGTGGTGAAGGGTATGATCTGACTGATTTGAATCTGACCGGTGTGCAGGGTGATTTGGTGAAGGAGATTTATGCGACCGGGAAACCAGTGGTCTTGATTTTGGTAACCGGACGCCCTTTCTCCATTACCTGGGAAAAGGAACATATTCCGGCTATCCTGTTTCAATGGTATGGTGGCGAAAGAGAAGGGGAAGTGATTGCCGATGTGTTGTTTGGCAAAGTCAATCCTTCGGGCAGCCTCTGCTACTCCATACCGCAGAGTGTCGGCCATTTACCTATACATTACAATCGTTTGCCTTCGGATAAGGGTATCTATCGTTCACCGGGTACCATTAACAAGCCGGGCCGTGACTATGTGTTCTCAACTCCCGAACCCTTGTGGCCGTTCGGTTATGGTCTGAGTTATTCCGACTTTGAATACAGTGACTTCTGCTTCAACAAAGAAAATTACGGATTGACTGATACCGTACGTATTCAGGTAAATGTGAAAAACAAGAGTGCCATTGAGGGTAAGTCAACTGTACAGGTATATGTGAGAGACCTGGCCGGCAGTGTGGTCATGCCGATGAAGCAACTGAAAGGCTTTTCCAAGGTTACGGTTCCTGCCTATGGAAGTACGCTTGCCGAAATCTCTGTACCTGTGAGTGAATTGGGGTTGTATGATATGAATATGCGCTATGTGGTAGAACCGGGAGATTTTGACTTTATGATCGGCACTTCTTCTGACAGTATTTGTTTCAAGAAGACTATTCATGTGGGAGAAGTGGACGCTAAGGCAGAAAGAGTTTCTTCCGCAGCTTCTAAGGAAACGCAAACGGTTAGGACCGGCAAGAAGATGATTGTAAAAGGAGTGGTACGTGATGTACAGGCTAAGACATTGGACGGTGTGAAAGTGTCTGTGAAAGGCAGAAAAGGGAGTGTGATAACCAATGGGAAAGGTGAATATTCCATTGAAGCTACTTCTGCAAGTGTATTGGTTTTCAGTAGGAAGGGATATGATATGCAGGAAGTGGAAGTGAACTCGCAAAAAACACTTAATATAACTTTGTTGAACAAGATTTAAAATCAAGAATATTATGAGTACATCAAGAGATAGAGTCAGACAGGCTCTGAGTCATCAGGGTAGTGATCGTATTCCGGTTGACTTCGGAGCTACAGCCGTAACCGGCATTCACTGCCGGGTAGTGGAGGCTTTACGCAAGCATTACGGATTGTCTTATAAGCCGGTAAAGATTGTCGATACCTTCCAGATGTTGGGTGAGGTGGACAGGGATTTGGCCGATGCAATGGGAGTGGATTGTATTGGAGTAGGAGGTACAAGAGATATCTTTGACCATGACACAGAATGCATGCATGAGCAAGTCACACCGTGGGGGCAGAAAGTGTTGGTGCCGATACAACTCGACTTGACTCAGGATAAGGAAGGAGATGTTTATGTATATGCAGGAGGAGATAAAAACTATCCTCCGAGTGCAGTTATGCCGAACGGTTGTTTCTTTATCAATGCCATCGAAAGGCAGCAGCCGATTAATGAAGATAAACTGAATCCTATGGACAATCTGGAAGAGTTTAACTCCATTACCGATGAAGAATTGGATGCCTACAAGAAAAAAGTGAATGAAGCATCTGCCACCGGCAGGGCAGTGGTAGCCAGTTTCGGTGGCACTGCATTGGGAGATGTTGCTTTTGTACCCGGTATGGGGCTAAAAGAACCGAAGGGTATCCGCAGTGTGGTGGAGTGGTATATGTCCACTGTGATGCGTCAGGAATACTTACACGAAATATTTAGAAGACAGACGGACATCGCCATCGCAAACTATGAGAAATTGTGGGCGGTATTGGGTGATAAAGTGGATGTGGTATTAACCTGTGGTACGGACTTCGGTTCTCAAGAGTCGCAATTCTGCTCAGTGGAGGTTTTTAATGAGCTTTGGCTGCCTCATTATCGGCGTATGAACGACTGGATTCATGAACATACTACCTGGAAAGTTTTCAAACATTCCTGTGGTGCTATTGTGCCTATTTTGCCGGGACTGATTGAAGCCGGTTTTGACATTATCAATCCGGTGCAGATTAATGCTAAGGATATGGATTCCGGAATGTTGAAGAGGGAGTTTGGAAGCCATCTTACCTTTTGGGGAGGTGGAGTCGATACTCAGAAGATGTTGCCTTTCGGTACTCCGGATGAGATTCGCAGGCATGTTCTCGGACAATGCGAAATCTTGGGAAAGGATGGCGGTTTTGTATTTAACTCAGTACATAATATTCAGGCTAATGTGCCGGTCGAGAATGTAATAGCAATGCTTGATGCTTTAAAGACTGTATGAACCACTGATAAAAATAAAAGATCATGAACTTAACAGATTTATACGATGCAATTTTAAATGGCAAACTTGACAGAGCCGTTGCAGTAACCAATGAAGCAATCTCCGAAGGAGTACTTCCGAACGAAATTATTACTAATTACATGATTAAGGCAATGGAAGAGATTGGTAATCGCTTTGAGGCAGGAAAAGTGTTTGTGCCTAATTTGCTGATGAGTGCACGTGCCATGAAAGGTGCACTGGATCTTCTGAAACCGTTATTACAGGGAGAGACTGATGCCTATGTCGGTAAAATTGTTATTGGAACCGTGAAAGGGGACTTGCATGATATAGGCAAGAATCTTGTGGCTTCTATGTTCGAAGGTTGTGGATTTGAAGTTGTCAATTTGGGAGTGGATGTTTCCAGTGAGAAGTTTGTAGAAGCTGCCCGTACAAATAATGCAGATATCATATGTATGTCTGCACTGCTGACTACTACTATGAATTATATGAAGGTAGTAGTAGATGACTTGAAGACGGCAGGATTGTATGGAAAAGTAAAAGTGATGGTGGGGGGCGCTCCGATCAATGAGGCTTTTGCACACTCGATAGGGGCTGATGCATATACAAGCAATGCTAATGCAGCGGTGATAATGGCGAAGAAACTGATAGGAGCGGCTTGATATGGATTTCCGCTATAAAGAGCTTTCATGGAAAGACATTTGTCTGGACTGGGATGACTTTGTTTTTTCTCTGGGTAAAGGTTACAAGATGGAAGGTGAAGTATTGACCATGTTCTCCGCTCTGGAAAGAGAAGTGACTCAATTTTGTAAACCTCGTTGGGGATATCGTGTCTTTTCATTGGATGCTTCCGATAAATCTCGGATTATATTGAATGGATGCCGGTTACAGACAGGACGCATTATCACTCCTTATCTGGAGAATGCGGAGTTATGTGCCCTGTTTGTGGCTACAGCCGGTGAGGAATTTGAACGATTTCAACAGACTGTCAAAAAATCAGGGCAGATTGTTGAGGAGTTCCTGCTGGATGCATTAGGTTCGGCCATTGCTGAGGCTACTGTGAGGGAGGCGTGCAAAGCAATAGAAAAGGAGTTCGGGGCGAAAGGATTGGGAATAAGCTATCCTTATAGCCCCGGCTATTGTGGATGGAAAGTCTCTGATCAGCAGATTCTCTTTTCATTGCTTCCCAATCAGCCTTGTGGAGTCAGCCTGACTGCCTCTTCATTAATGTGCCCTATTAAATCGGTGAGTGGAGTGGTGGGAATCGGTAGACAGATGACCAGGCAGAAATACGGTTGTGAGTTGTGCGGGAAAAAAGACTGTTATAAAAATAGATTAAATAAATGATGTAAGATATGAATGTAGATGAATGGATAGAGTATATAATAGTGTCGGATAAAAAGGTTGCATTACCTATTATGACCCATCCCGGCATTGAACTGCTAAATAAAAGAGTTCTGGATGCAGTAACCGATGGTGAAGTTCATTTTAAGGCAGTTGAAGCTTTAAATATGAACTATCCGCAGTCGGCAGCTTGTACGGTCATTATGGACCTGACGGTAGAGGCGGAAGCTTTTGGTGCACAGATTCAGTTTAGTGAGAATGAAGTACCCAATGTTATAGGGCGCTTGGTGAGTAATTATGAAGAGGTCGTCGGATTGAAAATTCCTACACTGGATATAGCTCGTATTCCGCAATATTTGGAGGCAAACCGTTTAGCTGCGAAAGGATTGGATAAACCGGTTTTTGGAGGTTGCATTGGACCGTATTCTCTTGCAGGTCGCCTGTTTGACATGACGGAAATAATGATGGCTATTTACACAGAGCCTGAAACGGCTTTGCTGTTATTGGATAAATGCACTCAATTCATTACCCAATATTGCCGTGCCATCAAAGATTGCGGTTCTGCCGGAGTCATAATTGCAGAACCGGCGGCAGGGTTGTTGTCCAATGAAGATTGTATGCAGTATTCCTCTGTATTTGTCAAACGAATCGTCGAAGAGGTCCAGGATAGTCATTTTGCAGTTATATTGCATAATTGCGGTAATATGGGGCAATGTACTCAGGCTATGGTTGCTACGGGGGCTAAAGGATATCATTTTGGAAATAAAATAGATATGCTTGCTGCTCTGGAAGAATGTCCTTCGAATGCGTTGGTTATGGGTAATCTGGATCCGGTTGGAATTTTCAAACAAGCCACTGCGGAGGAGGTGTACCGGCAAACCTATACTTTGTTGCAAAGAACCACAGCTTATCCTAATTTCGTGATATCTACAGGTTGCGATGTACCTCCTGAGATTCCATTGGATAATATTCGCGCGTTTTATGAAGCGGTAAAAGATTATAATCAAAAACAATAATAAATAAATCGGTGTATCATGAAAAAACTAATATTTCTTTCATTGATGGCAATATGCTTTTGTGTCCGTCTTTATGCACAAACCAATTTTAAATATAAGAATGCTTCACTACCTGTAGAGGTAAGGGTACAGGATCTGTTAAGCAGGATGACATTAGAGGAAAAAATTGCTCAAATGCGCCATATTCATGCTTATTCAATCATGGAGAATGGAAAACTGAATGAGGAAAAACTGGAGAAAATGATTGGTGGGCAGAACTATGGGTTCATAGAAGGTATTACCTTGCCCGGAAAGGAATGTCTGACCTTGATGAATGAAGTACAAAAATATATGCGCGAGAAGACCCGGTTGGGTATCCCTGTATTCACGTTGACTGAATCTCTACATGGCTCTGTACACGACGGATCTACTATTTTTCCACAAGCCATCGCATTGGGAAGTACATTTAATCCTATACTGGCTTACGAAATGACTTCTGCCATAGCAAAAGAGTTGTCGGCACAAGGCATCACGCAATCTTTAACTCCCGTCATCGATGTCTGCCGTGATTTGCGTTGGGGACGAGTGGAAGAATGTTTCGGTGAAGATCCTTTTCTGGTGTCGCGTATGGGGGTATCGCAAGTGAGAGGTTATCTTGATAATCAAGTATCACCAATGATCAAGCACTTCGGTGCCCATGGTGCTCCTCAGGGAGGATTGAATCTTGCTTCTGTATCGTGCGGACAGCGGGAGTTACTTTCCATCTATTTGAAAACTTTTGAAACTGTAGTAAAAGAAGCCAAACCTTGGGCGGTGATGTCCTCATATAATTCTTGGAACAATGAACCTAATTCTTCTTCCCACTATCTGATGACGGAACTTTTACGTGACCGGTGGGACTTTCAAGGATATGTTTATTCCGATTGGGGAGCGATAGGTATGCTGAACTATTTTCATAAAACGGCACAAAACAGTGCAGAAGCCGCTATTCAGGCATTAACGGCCGGACTGGATGCCGAAGCTTCAGACAATAGTTACGCTGAGCTTCAGCAATTGGTGGAGAACGGAATGTTGGATGTGAAGTATATTGACCAGGCAGTGGCTCGTATTTTAACGGCCAAGTTTAATATGGGACTGTTTGAATACCCATTACCAATGGAAAAGAACTATGATAAAGTAGTGCATGCTCCTGCCCATGTGTCATTGGCTCGTAAGATTGCTGAAGAATCAATCGTTCTTCTACAGAACGAAAACAATATCTTGCCCTTACAAATGAATAAATTGAAATCTATAGCTGTGATAGGTCCTAATGCTGATCAGGTACAGTTTGGGGATTATACATGGAGTCGTGACAATAAGGACGGGGTTACATTACTTGAAGCCCTGAAAGAAAGAGTCGGTAATCAGTTGACATTGAATTATGCCAAGGGATGTGATTTGGTTACGGATGATTGTTCGGGATTTAAAGAAGCGGTGGATGTGGCAAAGAAAAGTGATGTTTGTATTGTTGTTGTCGGTTCGGCAAGTGCTTCTTTGGCTCGTGATTATAGTAATGCTACTTGTGGGGAAGGTTTTGATTTAAGTGACTTGACCTTGACAGGTGTACAGGAAGATTTGGTGGAGGCCATTCATGCTACAGGTAAACCGGTAATTGTTGTTCTATTATCCGGAAAGCCTTTTGCAATGTCTTGGATAAAGGAAAATATACCGGGGATTGTAGTACAGTGGTATCCCGGTGAACAAGGTGGACTAGCCCTTGCAGACATGCTTTTGGGTAAGGTTAATCCATCGGGAAAATTGAATTATTCTTTTCCGCAAAGTGTAGGACATCTACCTTGTTATTATAACTATTTGCCTACAGATAAGGGCTTCTACCGCTCACCGGGCAGTAAGAATAAACCCGGTAAAGATTATGTGTTCTCTTCGCCGAAAGCATTGTGGGCATTCGGCCACGGATTGAGCTATACAGACTTTGAATATCTTTCTGCCACTACCTCCAAAGAAGATTACGCTTGTGAAGATGTGATTGAGGTGACGATAGCAATTCGCAACACAGGCGATTACGACGGTCTGGAAGTGCCGCAGGTTTACGTGCGTGATATGGTTTCCAGTGTCGTGATGCCTGTTCAGGAACTGAAGGGTTTTGAGAAAGTGCTTATTAAGAAAGGAGAGACGAAGCAAGTGATAATTAAGATTCCCGTGTCAGAACTGGCCCTCTACAACAAGGAGATGAAAAAAGTGGTTGAACCGGGTGCTTTTGAGTTACAGATAGGCCGTGCATCAGATGATATCCGCATTAAGAAAGTGATAACGGTAGAGCGTGCATCCGAGAAATACATTCCTACTTTGAGGGACAAGGAGAAAAAAGTGTCTTCAACAAAGAATATGACAGCTACACCGGTAGTGGTAAAGGGAACCATACGGGATGTACAAGCAAACCTGTTGCCTCAAGTAACTGTCAAAGTTGGGAAAGAAGAAGTTGTCACAAACTCAAAGGGAGAATATTCTATTCGTGCCATGTCCACCGATACTTTAATTGTGAGTGGAAGTAAGTTCAAAACTGAACATATTTCTATCGAAGGAAGGCAGGTAATCAATATAAGAATGTTGAATCGATAATTTTTTATTATGTGTCTAAACATCATGAATAAGATAGTAAGCTTTTGGTTTATATGTCTGCTTCTGGCGGATCTGCATGCACAGAATACAATTAAAATAATAGATAAAGATAAAACAAGTACACCTGTGAGTCCTTATTTATGGGGTAGTTTCTTTGAAATGGGGTTTGGCAGAAGCGACTTGTTGTGGGGTGAACTTCTCTTTAACCGCAGTTTCGAGAATACGAAACCTGTAAGTGAGTCAAACTCTTGGTACACGTGTTACCGGGGGGATGTAAAGGAAGCCAAGTGGTGGCATTCCGGCTATGAAGAGCCAAAGTGGTATCTGCTTGCTGATGGAAGGAAAGAAGAGAAGTTACCTCTTATTTTCAATAATTATTGGCCATCGGCTCATGGAAAGTATTTTTTGCAGATTGATAATCGTAAAAAGCAAACTCCAACTCTATTAGTTCAGGAACGCATTTATATTGAAAAGGGAAAAGGATATACAGTTTCAGGCCTTTTCTCCTCCGGTGGTTACCTAAGCGAAGAGAAATACTCAAAGGAGAGTGTCCCGGTAACTATTGCCATTTATAAAGAAGGTGATTTCCATACTCCGTTGTCAAAGACTGAACTGGCTGTGAATACAAACCAATTTATCTTATACAGTTCTTTATTAGATGCGACGGAGTATGAAGGCTGGTGTACTTATACTGTAGAAGTACCTGCAGGCGGTTGTGTAGGGATAGATCTGCTGTCATTGATGGCAGATGATGTAATAAAAGGTTGGAAACGTGAGTCGGTTGAACGTATTAAGAATGAACTTCGTCCTAGGACCATGCGAATGCCGGGTGGATGTTTCACTTCGCTTTATGACTGGCGTTCGGGAATTGGTCCACGTGAAGAAAGACCGGTCAGCTATGATACTTGGTGGGGATGTGAATTGCTGAACGATGTAGGTACGTTCGAACTGGTGGATCTGTGTGAGGCAGTGGGGGCGGAACCCTTCTTTTGTGTACCTGTTATGTTCAATAATGAATACAGTGCTGCAGACTGGGTTGATTTCTGTAATAATCCTACCAATGCACAACGTATTGCCTATGGTCGTACCAAACCGTTGAATGTGAAATATTGGGAATTAGAGAATGAACCTTACCGTCGGTTCGATGCCGTCACGTATGCCAATCGCTGTGTAGATTTTGCAAAGGCGATGAAAGCAAAAGATCCTTCAATCAAAATAGCGGTGGGTAATTATTGGTTGTTTAATAAGAAGTTTAAGGAAATGTTGGAGATTGTCGGACCTTATGTGGATTTAATTACAAACAGGGGAGGAACTCCGGAAGAGATGCGTGCTGATATCGTAATTTTAGATGCATATAACAAGGCGCATGGCACAGACATCAAATTATGCCATACGGAGTTTCGTGCTCCGGTAACCCGAAATGAAGGAAATACCGACGGACTGAATCAGAAGGACACAGGTGGGGAAGAAACCCTCTTTAATGCTTCCATCCGTTGGGGATTTGCCATGAATATGGTGGAGCAATACATTGCCTATCAGAATATGGGTGGGAGTTTCTTTACTGCCAATTATACAAACCTGTCCGATGGTTGGGGAGAATGTCTGATAAATACTCCTAAAGAAGGTACTTATCTGAATGCTCCGGGCGTGGCTTTCGCTCTCTTGAATTCATTGGATATAGCGTATCCTCAAATAATAGAGCAGGAAAAGGAGAATCAGGATATTGTGATTCAGGCTGCATGGAATAAGAGACGGGACAAATTGACATTGGTCGTACTGAATTTTAGTCAGAATACTCAATCTTGTAAAATAGATTTTAGCCAGATAAAGAAATCTTTCCGTGTGAGGAAAGGTATGAAGATTGCTCCACAGTCGGATTTGAGCTTTAATACATTACAACATCCGGAAGAGGTGAAGGTAGAGTCGTTTGTTCCCTCAACGGGTAAAATGATGAAACTCGGGTTGCCCGGCAACTCTTTGATAGTGGTCGAATTGCAGGCGGAACGGAGTCATGGCATACATGTGAACGCTTCGACAGGAAACGATGTATCAATCGGTAGTTTAGCCTATCCTTTGAAGACGATACAAGCTGCTGCCGATATGGCTGAGCCGGGAGATACGGTTATTGTACATGAAGGTATCTATCGTGAAAGGGTTTCTCCTTCACGGGGTGGAGAGTCGGAAGAAAAACCGATTGTCTTTATGGCGGCCAAAGGGGAGAATGTGGAGATAAAAGGTTCGGAAGTAATGAAAGGTTGGAAGAAGGTTAATGATACGACTTGGGAAGTCGGAATACCGAATAAATTTTTCGGTGGGTTCAATCCATATGCTGAAACTTTACATGGTGATTGGTTTGAGAGAGGCAAGTGGTGTCATACGGGAGAGATATATCTGAATGATATAGCCCTGATGGAGAATCCGTCATTGAGCAATGTTTTGCAGAATAAAGGCGATAGTTTGTTGTGGTTTTGCAAAGTAGAGCAAGACACTACTCGCCTGTACGCTAATTTTGGCGATAAGAATCCTAATCAGGAACTGGTTGAAATCAATGTAAGGCAATCTGTCTTTTATCCGGAAAGACCTTATGTGAATTATATTGTGGTTAACGGATTTAAGCTGAGTCAGGCTGCTACCCCCTGGGCACCTCCTACAGCAGAACAGATTGGCTTGTTGGGGACTCACTGGAGTAAAGGATGGGTTATTGAAAACAATACAATCACCCATTCCAAGTGTGTGGGGATTACTTTAGGTAAGTATGGAGACGAATGGGATAATAAATCAGAATCAGAAGAAGGGTATGTCAATTGTGTGAAGCGTGCACTTCGGCACAATTGGAACAGAGAACATATCGGAGGGCATCTGGTACGTAACAACACTGTGGCTTATTGTGGACAAGCCGGTATTGCAGGTAGCTTGGGCGCTATTTTCAGTAAGATAAAGAATAATACCGTGCATGATATTAGTACACAGAACTTGTTCTGGGGATATGAAATGGCGGGAATTAAGATACATGCTGCTGTAGATGTGGAGATCTCAGGCAATCATATTTATCGTGTAGAGGGTGGTATTTGGCTCGATTGGATGGCACAAGGTGCAAGAGTGACAAGAAATCTTTTGCATGACAACAGGGTCGTGGAAGTTTCATTTGAGGTGAACCATGGACCTATTTTAGTTGACAATAATCTGTTCCTGTCTCCAGAACTCGCCCAAATCAAACTGTCACAAGGCATGGCTTTCGTTCATAATTTGATTGTTTGGAAAGTTTGGAAACTGAATAATGTAGATCCACGTAAAACACCTTATCTTGCACCTCATGGGACGGAGATTATGGGATATCACGATTGTCCTTGTGGAAATGTCTCTTATTTCAACAATATCTTTACCAGGGCCGAAATGACAGAGTATGATGATTGTGTATTGCCGGTACAGATGGAAAAAAACTGTTATTGGGGAGAAGCGGTATCTTCAGGCTTGGATAAAAACGCTACTGTTAACTCCGGTTTCGATGCAGATATTCAAGTGATAGAAAAAACGGATGGATGGTATCTGCAAATAAATGTTCCTGAAAACTGGAAGGATGAAAAGTTCCGTGACAAGGTTAGTACGAAAGACTTAGGTCGTGCTTCCATACCTGATCAATCTTTTAATAAAGAAAATGGAACAGTGATAGATTTAATAGAAGATTATTGGGGACAGAACAGAAAAGGACAAAAGAAGTATTACCCCGGACCGATAGATTTTACGACTAATGGGGGAAAAGTGATGTTGAAGGTGTATGACAAATAATGGATGAAAATATTCTATTTCCAAAGTTAAATCGCTTATGCTTAGTACTTATCAAGTAAACAAACTTGTGTGTAAGTATGCTATTAGAGGGACTCTCCATAATATTGTGTAAATGGAAAACTACGGGATTCTTCTCGTAGTTTTTTTATTCATTTTATCAATAGGGTTACTGTATTGTTATAATCTGTAAGTCGAAATAGGCTTATCCTTTTGCTCTCACTTAATATTGTTATATATCAGGGTACAATTCATACGTGCATCCATCCTCTTTCTGACAGCCGTTTTCGGTAACCCGATTTTCCTTTGTCTCTTTTTTCCTATCCCTTCTTTTTCCCGTCCCTTATCTTTGCCGGGATGATCCAAAAAACAATATATTTGTAGTCTATGCAATCATTCAGAGTCATAAAGCCCACAGCGGCACTCGTTCCTTATGTCCGGCATTACTGGGTGTTGAGCGACGATGCGCTTGCACCGGTATCCGAACGGACGCTGCCCGTGGGGTGCGTCCAAATGGTCTTTCACCGGGGGCGCCAACTGTTTTCGCTGACCGAAGGCCGGTTGCAACCCTCTTCTTTCATCAGCGGGCAGGCGTTCGGCTATTCCGATGTCGAGTCTACGGGGATGCTGGAGATGATCGTAGTCGTTTTTCAGCCTTTTGCCGCAAAAGCTTTTCTCCATATGCCTGTCAGCGAGTTTCGTGGGATGAATGTAAATACCGAAGAGACGGGCGATCCTCTGTTGGTTGATCTGGGCAGGCGGATAGCCGATATGCCGGATCGGGTAGCGTGTATCCGTCTGATAGAAGAGTTTCTGTTAAGCCGTCTCTATGCTTTTCCCGAATATAACCTGAAGCGGGTTTCGACCGTTTTGGAGGCGGTGAACCTCCATCCGCACATCCGTACGGCACAACTGGCAGACGTAGCCTGCCTGAGCAATAAGCAGTTTGGGCGGGTGTTTGCGGAGTATGTAGGCGCTACTCCCAAGGAGTTTCTGCGCATTGTGCGGATACAGCGGGCGTTGTATACTCTACAATGCCAGCCGGGCATTTCGTTTGCGCAACTGGCCTACGAATGTGGTTTCTTCGACCAATCGCACATGATTAAGGAGTTCAAACTCTTTTCGGGATATACTCCGGCGGAATATCTGGCTGTTTGCGCTCCTTATTCCGATTATTTCTCTGTGGAGGAATGATGTCTGTTTTCTACTATCCGGGGCGGATGCTTTGCCCTACTTTTGCGGTGTGCTTGGGAGACGTGACTTCCGGCATACAGTATTCATCTTATTAATATAAAGAATATGGAAAAGTTTATTGCGTTTTTTGAGATTCCGGCGGCAGATTTCCACCGGGCGGTAGGATTTTATGAAACAGTGTTGGACATCAAATTGGCGGTCTCGGAGTATGAAGAGGAGAAGATGGCTTGCTTCATGGAGCAGGGCGAAGCGGTGGGAGCGGTTTCGTGGGCACCCGATTTTCTGCCTTCTGAGCGGGGAACGCTGATTCATTTCTATTGCGAAGAGATCGGCAAGTCGCTGGAACGTGTCCTGCAGAAAGGTGGGAGAGTCATTACCCCCGAGACGGAGATTGACGCTGAAGGCAGGGGACATTTCGCTGTTTTTGCCGATAGCGAAGGCAACCATATCGGTTTGTATTCGGATAAATAGCAGGTGTGAGTGATTCTCACTATATTTGCCCGAAATTGAAGTATGTATAGAGAATATCAACCTTGTGGACTACTGGCTCCTTACGTCGATAAAATTTGGGAGTTCAAAGGAAGTCCTGAGTATGGGATGCGCATCAATGTCCTGCCGGACGGGTGTACCGATTTGATTTTCGCTTTGGGCGGGATAACACAACCCGTAGGCAACGAAGGGCGGATCATGCCGTCTTGCCGTTCGTTTTTCGTGGGACCGATGAAACGCTATTCGGAGTTGGTCGCGTATACCGAAACGGTTCACATGGTTGGTATTCGTTTTCATCCTTGCGGATTATTCCGATTCATGGACTTGCCCGTGCAGGAGTTGGGCGGTCAGCGAATCAGTAGTGCCGACTTAGGGATCAAGTTGTTCGATGATTCGTTTACGGAACGACTCTACGAGCTTCCGGATTTGCGGAGTAGGATTCAGTGTATTGAGACAGTACTGGTGCGGTCGATGCACAAGCACGATGTAGTGGACAAACAGATTGTTTTTGCGGTAAACCACATTCATTTGTACCACGGTCAGCGGGAGATCCGTTTGCTGGCAGAAGATACCTGTTTGTGTCAACGGCATCTGGAACGGCGGTTCAAGCTGTTTACCGGATTTACCCCTAAAGAATACAGTCGGATTGTGAAGTTCAGGCAGGCGATCGATCTGCTGAAAAATACGACGGAGGCAAATAACCTGCTCTCGGTAGCGGTGAATGCCGGATATTACGATGTTTCGCACTTCTTGAAAGAGGTCAAGACGCTCTCCGGCGGTACGGCAGAATCATTCCTTTCTCCGACCTTGCCGCAAGAGGGGCTGCTGACGTATATTGAGAAATAAAATACCGGTTGGGTGATAAAGGAAATCGCCTTTAGAAAAGCGTTTCGGATTTGGTTTCGGGTACAGGCATTGTATCGCGAGTGTAAAATAAACTATGTCTGTAAGATATTTAGTCTGTTTCTTATTTTGTAAAAAGTCGTTTTTTTACAACGCCGGGCTAGGTGGGCAAGCTTATATTTGCAGGGATTATCAATCTCAATATAATATACAATGAAATCATTAAACGAAAGAGCAGCAGATTTGCTGCAAGGTTGTGAAACGGTAATACTCAGTTCGGTCAATCAAGAGGGATATCCCCGTCCTGTCCCTTTGAGTAAGATTGCTTCGGAAGGTATTTCTGAGATTTGGATGGCAACCGGGGAACATTCTGTGAAAACGAAAGATTTCCGGAGCAACCCGAAAGCGGGTCTTTGTTTCTACGAACAAGGGAATAGCGTTGCCCTGACCGGTGAAATAGAGGTAGTGACAGATGCCGGACTCAAACAGAAGTATTGGCAAGACTGGTTTATCGCCCATTTCCCAAAGGGACCGACTGATCCGGAATACGTTTTACTGAAGTTCCGTTCTGAGCATGCCACGTTCTGGATCGACGGACAATTCGTCCATCGGAACATTTAACCCGTTACCCTGTATTCTGCTTCTTTTATGGTAAATCTTTTAGCTTCTGAGAGGTAGGTACAAAAAAACGGTACTTCGATTCACATCGCAGCACCGTCACAACACAAACACAAAATAAAACACGACAAAACTACTATGCAATCTTACCTGTCTATGCCGGGGAGGCATACGGTGCGACTATTATGGATATTCCCATAGGCATAAAGCGCTTCAGGCCGATTTGCATAATTATAAACGCAGAAGAAATCATTTTGTTCAGGAGTGAGCAAAAAAAAATGTATTTTTTTCGAGTTATATGTATTTCCCCAAGTCTATGACCGGCTCTCAATAGGCTATAACCGTATCGGGCACATTCAATAGAATCGCGTAGTCTGTTCGGTTCGTATGGATATCTTTTAGTAAAGTGATGGAATATATTTCAACCGTATTTCCCTGTGTTTCCTCTTTTTGCCTGATCACAAAAGATACATCCTTGGTTTTACTGGCCAGTACTAACAATTCGATTAAGTGACGTAAATATTTGATGCTGATCCAGATATCCTCTCGATGTATCTTAATTATACTGATTGATTAGTGAATTTTTTGTTATTAAATATCGGTAATAGAATATTCTGAGTTAAGAATCGATCGATTGGATGATTTTCTTTTCAGAGTATCGGTCAATATCGTCTACGAACAAGAATATTCTTAAGTCCTTCGTGTACTTGTCCCATGTTTTAATCAGAGTTTTAAGTTCCTTTTTTAATTTTGTAGTTTTATCATGGAAACTAACTTTCTTTTTAAATTGTGGATAATCATTAAGCTCTGTCTCTATTATGTTCAATCAAAGGTAGTGAGAAATATTATTGGTCAATGAACGGATAAAAAACAGGAAACTATTGATAATTTTCTTATTTTATTCTCTTATAATCGGGAAAAAGAATACTTTTGTTATCATAAAATAAGCATAATCTATGAAAGCATCTTCCAATAATCTTTTAAGCATCATAAAGGGACCACGACAGTTTGTGATTCCCATTTATCAGCGTACATACAGTTGGCAACTGGTTCAATGCAATCAATTGTTGAATGATATTTTGCGTATTAGCAACGATTCTGCCGTCCAGGGGCACTTTATCGGTTCTATCGTTTATTTTCAGGAGAGCATACATACAGTGTCCGATGTGCCTAAACTTCTGGTTATTGATGGACAGCAGCGCTTGACCACTGTCTCTTTGCTGATAGCGGCTATTGCCGATTTTATAAAAGAGAATGCAGTAGAGATAGATACCAGCTTCACTAAACTTCAGAACTATTATCTGATCAACCCGGAAGAAGATAATGAATTGCGGTATAAACTTCTGCTGACCCGGAGAGATAAAGATACCTATATAAATTTATTGAAGGGGATTCCTCGGTCCGAGGGGATGTCACAACGCATCATTGAAAACTATGACTTCTTTAAAAGTAAGATAAACAAGGAGAATGTGGTAGCTATTTATAGCGGGGTACAGCGACTGTTTGTTGTGGATGTGGCTCTTGAAAAGGAGAAGGACAATCCACAATTGATATTTGAAAGTATGAACAGTACGGGACTTGATTTATCACAAGCCGACTTGATTCGCAATTACGTGCTGATGGGACAAGAAGTTCACTTGCAGACCTCACTTTATGAATCTTATTGGTACCCTATGGAACAAGGATATGGTAGTGAATATGCGGCGCTGTTTAATAGCTTCATGCGCGATTACTTATCAGTGAAGACAGGTACCATTCCTCGTATCGATATGGTGTACGATGCTTTCAAGGCCTATGTGATAGGGGGAAAAGCTCCCGATACTATCAGCGAAGTAGTCAAAGACATTTATACTTATTCCGGATATTACGTCAACATGGTTCTTCACAAAGAGCCGGATAAGCTGCTTTGCGGGGCTTTCAAACGCATCAGCCAGTTGAGGGTTGACGTTAGTTACCCGTTTTTATTACCGTTGTACAACGATTATGTCAACGAAGTTATCAGTAGGGACGAGTTCTACGAAGCTCTTTGTCTGGTTGAGAATTATGTATTCAGACGTGCCATTTGCGGCATACCGACAAATAGCCTGAATAAGACGTTCGCTACTCTCTATAAGTCATTCGATAAAGCGAATTATATGGATGGTCTGAAAGCTGCATTCCTATTGCTGGATAGTTATAAGCGCTTTCCGAACGATACGGAGTTCACTACTTTCCTACAAACCAAAGATGTTTATAATTTCCGTAACAGGAACTACCTTTTAAATCGGTTGGAAAATTTTCAGCGTAAGGAGATGGTGAATATTTCTGATTATACCATCGAGCATGTTATGCCCCAAAATCCTAATCTATCACACGAATGGCAAGAAATGTTAGGGGAAGGTTGGGTAGAAGTCCAGGGTAAATATTTACACACACTTGGTAATCTGACTCTGACAGGTTATAATTCGGAATTGAGTGATCGTCCGTTCCAAGAAAAGAAGAGTATGGAGGGAGGTTTCGACGATTCTCCTATTCGCCTCAATTCATATCTGAGGAGAATCAGTTCGTGGAATGAAGAGCAAATACTTGTGCGTGCGGGGCAATTGGCTGAGAAAGCTAAAGAAATATGGAGATTTCCGTTATTATCGCCGGAGACACTCGAAGTTTATAGATCTGCGGAGAGAGATCCTGCAGAGTATACGTTGGAGCACTATGAATATCTGAAGGGAGACATACTTACTCTGTTTCAGGCCTTGCGCAGAAGGATAATGAATATAGATCCTTCCGTAAAGGAGGAACTCAAGAAGTTGTACATTGCCTTTAAAGCTTATACTAACTTTGTGGATGTCGTGCCTCAGAAATCCCGGTTGCGCCTTTCTCTAAATGTAGCATTTGCAGATATACTTGATCCAAAAGGTTTGTGCAAAGATGTATCCAACTTGGGACGATGGGGCAATGGCGATGTAGAAGTCGGTATTTCGAATATGAATGAATTGGATGATATCATGGAGTTGATTCAACAAGCGTTTGATAAGCAAATGGAAGTGAACTGATTGTTTTTGTGCGTGATGTAGTCTGCTATGAATAACTTTTGTTCGGCATGTATTTAGATATGCTGGGTAAAAGTTATTTTTTTATTTCTGGATAGGTGGTTTGCTTTTGTGACAGTCGTGTCGGTTTTGAATGCAATAAAGAAGGCTTTAGTGCTTTTAGAAGGTCTAACCAAAAAAGAAACTGCAAACGTATTCATAACATTTAATTTAATTGTTAGTAAATCAAACGTTCTTATGAATTCAAATTTGAAGCTGAATATTATGTGTCGGAGACACGAAAGGTAAAGGTACAATATTTAAAAAGTAACCGATATATAACATCCATCAGTTCAGGTGGTTAGAATACATGAATGTTACGCATGGATTGGTCGCACGGGTTACTAATAGTTGGTCGCACATTATGCACACTATTTTTAAAAGTGTAGCAAAGGTAAGAACATAAAAAAAGCACTAATATATTGAATATCAGTGCTAAATATTTGTTCTTAATTCTCCTTTGCGGTGCGTACGGGACTCGAACCCGTGACCCCATGCGTGACAGGCATGTATTCTAACCAACTGAACTAACGCACCAATTTTATTTTTAAATTAAGACTTGAGATGCGGTGCGTACGGGACTCGAACCCGTGACCCCATGCGTGACAGGCATGTATTCTAACCAACTGAACTAACGCACCAGAATTTCATTTCTTAAATTGCTATCTCTCTCGATTGCGGTTGCAAAGGTAGGCATTTTTCCGAAACCTGCAATAGCTGAACGAAAAGTTTTTTAAAAAAAATGAAGCTGTTTTGGCTTAGTTCCTCATTCTGAACATATTTAGTTTGAAAAAAAAGTGTGAAAAAATAATAGTCTTATCAGGTCTCGGTTATCTTCCTGTTTTTCCATTCGGATAATACTTATTCATTTTATATGCCTAAAATCTTTCTATCTGTTATAAATCTATCTTTTAATTCAAACTTCTTGCTCTGATTTTTCGTGGTTTTGCAATAATTCGTTATTTTTGCGAACTAAATGTAGAACATTAAAATGAAAGTAGCAGTTATCAAATATAATGCAGGCAACATCCGTTCTGTGGACTATGCCTTGAAGCGCTTAGGGGTGGAAGCAGTGGTTACATCTGATAAAGAGGTGCTGAAAGCTGCCGATAAAGTGATCTTTCCCGGGGTGGGAGAGGCCGAGACTACCATGCTTCATCTCAAGGAGAGTGGCATGGATCATTTCATTAAAGAACTCCGTCAGCCGGTGCTGGGCATTTGCCTGGGCATGCAACTGATGTGCCGCTTCTCCGAAGAGGGGAATGTCGATTGTCTGGGTATTTTCGATACCGATGTGAAACGTTTTGCTCCTCGGAAGCACGAGGAAAAAGTTCCCCACATGGGATGGAATACCATCAGCTGCCTGAAGAGTGACCTGTTCAAAGGATTCACCCGTGATGAATTTGTCTATTTCGTACATAGTTATTATGTGCCCGTCAGTGAATTTACCGCTGCCGAAACCGATTACATCCGGCCTTTCAGTGCCGCTTTGCATAAAGATAATTTCTATGCCACCCAGTTTCATCCCGAAAAAAGCGGTGAGGCGGGCGAAAGAATTATAAAGAATTTCCTGGAGCTTTAGTCCCTCCGGGATTTTAAACCGTAAATTGAAAACAGACAGATGATAGAATTGATTCCGGCCATTGATATTATCGACGGGAAGTGCGTACGCCTCTCCCAGGGAGATTATGGCAGTAAAAAGGTATATAATGAAAATCCGGTAGAAGTTGCCAAAGAGTTTGAGGCCAACGGTATCCGGCGTTTGCACGTGGTGGATCTGGATGGAGCCGCTTCGCATCATGTGGTCAACTACCGGACACTCGACTTGATAGCCAGTCGCACATCGTTGATTATCGATTTCGGCGGTGGGTTGAAGAGTGATGAAGATCTGATAATTGCTTTTGAGAATGGTGCGCAGATGGTGACCGGCGGTAGTATTGCCGTCAGGAACCCTGACCTGTTTTGCCGTTGGATCGACCGTTATGGCAGTGGGAAAATCATTTTGGGAGCCGATGTTAAAGATCGTAGAATAGCTGTCAACGGATGGAAAGACGAAAGTACTTGTGAACTTTTCCCTTTCTTGAAGGATTATACCCAGAAAGGAATTGAGAAAGTGATCTGTACCGACATCAGTTGTGACGGCATGCTGGCGGGGCCATCTTTGGATTTATACAAAGAGATTCTGGCAGAGCATCCCACTCTTTATCTGATAGCCAGTGGCGGTGTGAGCAGTATAGCCGATATTGAAGCGTTGCACGAAGCCGGGGTACCTGCCGTTATTTTCGGTAAAGCCCTTTATGAAGGACGTATTACTTTGAAAGAGCTTCAGGCATTTCTTTAACGGCAGCATAGCGGGGCAGAGTTGTGTTTATGCCTGTCGAAAGTCCGGTGTGTGCTTTGTAGTGAATCATTTGTCAAACGTAAAATCGTAAATATATAGTTGTGTTAGCAAAAAGAATCATACCTTGTCTTGATATCAAAGACGGTCAGACCGTAAAGGGGACGAATTTCGTAAACTTGCGCCAAGCCGGTGATCCGGTGGAGTTGGGACGTGCTTATAGCGAGCAGGGGGCAGACGAGTTGGTTTTTCTCGACATTACGGCCAGCCACGAAGGTCGCAAAACTTTTGCCGAGCTTGTTCGGCGGATAGCTGCCAATATCAGTATTCCGTTTACTGTCGGGGGGGGAATCAACGAGTTGAGTGATGTGGACCGCCTGCTCAATGCCGGTGCCGACAAGATTTCCATCAACTCTTCCGCTATCCGTCATCCGCAGTTGATCGATGATATTGCCAAGCATTTCGGGTCGCAGGTATGTGTGCTTGCGGTAGATGCCAAGCAGACTGAGAACGGGTGGAAGTGCTATCTCAATGGCGGACGTATCGAAACCGACAAGGAATTGACGGCATGGACCAAAGAAGCTCAGGAGCGCGGAGCCGGCGAAGTGTTGTTCACCAGTATGAATCACGATGGTGTGAAGACCGGATATGCCAATGAAGCCCTGGCCGAGTTGGCTTCTCAACTCTCCATTCCCGTTATTGCATCGGGTGGGGCCGGACAAATGGAGCACTTCCGTGATGCTTTTACGCTCGGTAAAGCGGATGCCGCACTGGCAGCCAGTGTTTTTCACTTCGGAGAAATTAAAATTCCCGAATTAAAATCGTATCTTTGCGGCCAGGGAATTACCGTCAGGTAGAAAGCGTAAGCAAATCTTAGCCTGAAGATTAAAGAAAGAATAGAAACGAATCAGACTCACCACAGAGTAGCACAGGGTTCCACAGAGATGGTTTTCTCTTAATATCCTAAAAACAAGAGATTAAAACGCTGTGAGACTCCATGTTACTTTGTGGTGAATCAAACTCAAAAATATAATAAATAAGAACCATGGATTTAGATTTTGATAAAATGAACGGACTCGTTCCGGCCATCATACAAGACAACGACACCCGCAAGGTGCTGATGCTTGGCTTCATGAATAAAGAGGCTTACGAGAAGACTGTTGAAACCGGGAAAGTAACCTTTTTCAGCCGTACCAAGAACCGTTTGTGGACCAAAGGCGAAGAGAGTGGTAATTTCCTGAATGTCGTTTCTATTAAAGAAGATTGCGACAAAGACACGTTGTTGATTCAGGTAAATCCTGTCGGCCCGGTATGCCATACCGGCACCGATACTTGCTGGGGCGAGAAGAACGAAGAGCCGGTCATGTTCCTCAAACTGTTGCAGGACTTCATCGACAGACGTCACGAAGAGATGCCCGAGAAGTCGTATACCACCAGCTTGTTTCAGTCCGGCATCAACAAGATAGCGCAGAAAGTAGGCGAAGAGGCGGTGGAAACAGTGATCGAGGCTACCAACGGTACAGATGACCGTTTGATATACGAAGGTTCCGACTTGATTTACCACCTGATTGTATTGCTGACCTCTAAAGGATACCGCATCGAAGATCTGGCACGCGAATTGCAGATAAGACATAGCGACTCATGGACGAAACACTGATTCACTATACCGATGTAGAGATACATCAGCAGGAACTCTGTGTGCTGAGCGAAGTTAATTTGCAACTGCACAAGGGGGAGTTCGTTTATTTGGTGGGTAAAGTGGGCTCCGGCAAGACCAGCCTGCTCAAAACCCTCTATGGCGAGCTCGATGTGACTGCCGGTGAGGCCGAAGTGCTCGGTTATCGGATGACATCCATCAAGCGCAAGCACATTCCGCAGTTGCGGCGCAAGCTGGGCATTGTTTTTCAGGATTTCCAACTGCTCACCGATCGTACGGTGAACGATAATCTGGAGTTTGTGCTTCGTGCCACCGGATGGAAGAATAAACAGGAAATCAAGGAACGCATAGCCGAAGTACTCAACCTTGTCGGGATGGAGAATAAGGGCTATAAACTGCCAAACGAGCTTTCGGGTGGTGAGCAGCAGCGCATCGTGATAGCGCGTGCCATGCTCAACTCTCCGGAGATTATCCTGGCGGACGAACCTACCGGAAACCTCGATGTAGAGACCGGAAAAGCCATTGTAGAGTTGTTGCATAACATCTGTCAGGCCGGATCGCTGGTAGTGATGACCACTCACAACCTCCAGTTGGTAGCCGAATATCCCGGACAGGTATACCGGTGCGCCGAACATCGCATTGTCAATGTGACGGACGAATTTGTGAAGAAAGAAAATAATTAATATACATACTAATTTTAACACAGTAACGAAAATGAAAGTTTTAAAGTTTGGAGGAACTTCCGTAGGTTCTGCACAGCGGATGAAGGAAGTGGCCAAATTGATTACCGATGGTGAAAGAAAGATTGTTGTCCTCTCGGCTATGTCGGGCACAACAAACACATTGGTGGAGATTTCCGACTATCTGTACAAGAAGAATCCGGAAGGTGCCAACGAGATTATCAATAAGCTGGAGGCTAAATATAAACAGCATGTTGACGAACTTTACGCTACTGAGGAGTATAAACAGAAAGGCCTGGAGGTCATAAAATCTCATTTCGACTACATCCGTTCATACACCAAAGACCTCTTTACATTGTTCGAAGAGAAAGTGGTGCTGGCACAGGGCGAGCTGATCTCCACCGCTATGGTCAATTACTACTTGCAGGAGTGCGGTGTGAAGTCCGTGTTGCTTCCGGCTTTGGAATATATGCGTACTGATAAGAATGCGGAACCCGATCCTGTTTATATTAAGGATAAACTTCAGGCACAATTGGATCTCTATCCGGATGCTGAAATTTATATCACTCAGGGATTCATCTGCCGCAATGCTTATGGCGAGATTGATAACTTGCAGCGTGGCGGAAGCGACTATACCGCTTCATTGGTCGGTGCTGCCATTCACGCTTCCGAAATTCAGATCTGGACGGATATCGACGGTATGCACAATAATGACCCGCGCATTGTCGACAAAACGGCCCCGGTGCGTCAGCTGCACTTTGAAGAGGCTGCCGAGTTGGCTTATTTCGGTGCCAAGATTCTACATCCGACTTGTATCCAGCCGGCTAAGTATGCCAACATACCGGTTCGCCTGCTGAACACGATGGATCCGCATGCCCCGGGTACATTGATTTCCAATGATACCGAAAAGGGCAAGATCAAGGCTGTTGCTGCCAAGGGTAATATTACCGCCATTAAGATTAAATCGAGCCGCATGTTGCTGGCACACGGTTTCCTCCGCAAGGTATTCGAAATCTTCGAGAGCTACCAGACTTCCATCGATATGATCTGTACATCTGAGGTAGGAGTTTCCGTATCTGTCGATAACACCAAGCATCTCAACGAGATCCTGGATGACCTGAAGAAGTACGGAACCGTTACCGTCGACAAGGATATGTGCATCATCTGTGTCGTGGGTGACTTGGAATGGGAGAATGTAGGTTTCGAAGCCAAAGCGCTCGATGCCATGCGTGACATCCCCGTGCGTATGATTTCGTTTGGCGGTAGCAACTATAATATCTCCTTTCTGATTCGTGAGTGCGACAAGAAGGTGGCTTTACAGTCGCTCAGCGACATGTTGTTCAACGGCAAATAGAAACCGAATTAGGTTCACCACAGAGTGACACAGAGTCTCACAGAGTTTTAATCTTTTGATAATATAATAGGATGATGAAGAGAAAAAACTTTCCCTGTGAGACTCTGTGGTAGATCAAACTCAAAACTGATTAGTAACTTTTCAAAATGAAAACTGTATTCCCCATTCATAAATTTCGCGAGTTGCCGACTCCTTTCTATTATTATGATACGAAAGTGCTTCGCGACACGCTGGCGTGCGTCAACCGTGAGGTGGCACGTTACGACAATTTCAGTGTACACTATGCCGTCAAGGCCAATGCCAATCCTAAGGTACTGACCATCATCCGCGAAAGTGGACTGGGTGCCGATTGTGTCAGCGGAGGCGAAATCCGCGCTGCCATCAAGGCCGGTTTCCCTGCCGGGAAGATCGTTTTTGCCGGAGTCGGTAAGGCTGATTGGGAAATCGACCTGGGACTCGATTACGATATTTTCTGTTTCAATGTCGAGTCGGTGCCTGAGTTGGAAGTCATCAACGAGTTGGCTGCCGCCAAAGGTAAAGTTGCCAATGTAGCTTTCCGCATCAATCCCAATGTAGGTGCGCATACCCATGCCAATATCACTACCGGATTGGCCGAAAACAAATTCGGTATCAGCATGCACGATATGGATAAGGTGATCGACGTGGCTTTGGAGCTGAAGCATGTGAAGTTCATCGGTCTTCATTTCCACATCGGTTCTCAGATTCTCGATATGGGCGATTTCATAGCGCTATGCAACCGTGTCAACGAATTGCAGGATAAGCTCGAAGCCCGTCACATCCTTGTGGAGCATATCAACGTAGGCGGTGGGCTGGGCATCGATTATGATCACCCCAACCGTCAGCCTATTCCGGATTTTGCCGACTATTTCCGTACATACGACGAGCACCTGAAGCTTCGTCCGCATCAGACTTTGCATTTTGAGCTGGGACGTGCCATCACGGGACAATGCGGTTCGCTGATTTCAAAAGTACTTTATGTCAAGCAAGGTACCAACAAGCAATTTGCCATCCTCGATGCGGGCATGACCGATTTGATTCGTCCCGCCCTCTATCAGGCACATCACAAGATGGAGAACCTTACTTCCGAAGATCCTGTGGTCGAAACTTATGACGTGGTGGGCCCCATCTGTGAGTCGTCCGATGTATTCGGCAAGGCTGTCGATCTGAATAAGGTGAAGCGTGGCGATCTGATAGCCCTTCGTTCTGCCGGTGCTTATGGCGAGATTATGGCTTCAGGCTATAACTGCCGTGAACTGCCGAAAGGGTACATCTCAGAGGAGTTGGTGTAATGCTGTCATAGGCCGGCTGTCCGGTAGTCCGGATGATTTAAGGAAGATTTCTCTTCTTTTTTCACTTTCTCCGAACAACCTTTCTTTTAAAATTGTTATTTTTGTAGTGATTTTAATAACCTAAAATGAATACGATCATGATTTCAGAAAAATTACAGAATGCAATTAACGAGCAGATTTCAGCCGAGATGTGGTCTTCTAATCTGTATTTGTCTATGTCTTTCTATTTTGAAAGAGAAGGTTTCAGCGGTTTTGCACACTGGATGAAGAAGCAATCTCAGGAAGAGATGGGGCATGCTTATGCCATGGCCGATTATATTATCAAACGCGGCGGTATAGCCAAAGTAGATAAGATTGACGTTGTTCCCACCGGTTGGGGTACTCCTCTTGAAGTGTTTGAGCACGTCTTTGAGCACGAACGCCATGTTTCTAAACTGGTAGATGCCTTGGTTGACATTGCCGCAGCCGAAAAAGATAAAGCGACTCAGGATTTCCTTTGGGGATTCGTTCGCGAACAAGTAGAAGAAGAAGCCACCGCTCAAGGGATTGTCGATAAGATTAAGAGAGCCGGTGATGCCGGTATCTTCTTTATCGATTCTCAGCTCGGTCAGAGATAAGTTCCGGCCGACGCAAGCCTGAATGATGGACAGTAAACGATGGACAAGCTATGCGATGCAGCGTGGCCTGTTCATCGTTTATGGTTTAAAGGCGGTTCATCTTATTTCTTCCGCCGTATGCTTGGATAGTTCTTTTTTAAAACTTATATTTGTAGGATAGATATTATTCGTATATGATGGAACAGAAAGACAGGTATATTCGTTTTGATTGGGCGGTGAAGCGCCTGTTGCGTAACAAGGCCAATTTCGGCGTGTTGGAGGGTTTTCTCACCGTTTTGCTGGGTGAGCCCATCCGTATCGTCGAGATTCTGGAGAGTGAAGGCAATCAGTTGAATGAAACGGATAAATTCAACCGTGTCGACATAAAGGCGCGTAACAGCAAAGACGAGATCATTATTGTGGAGGTTCAGAATACCCGTGAGATTTATTATCTGGAACGTATTCTTTTCGGTGTTGCCAAGGCGATCACGGAACATATCGAGTTGGGTCAGCTCTACTCTGAGGTTAAGAAGGTGTATTCCATCAGTATCCTCTACTTTGATATCGGTCGTGGTACTGATTACCTTTACCACGGTCAGAACTCTTTCGTGGGTGTCCACACGGGCGACCTTCTGGAGGTGAGCACCAAAGAGAAGAACGCCATCGTCCGTAAATTGCCTGCCGAGATCTTTCCTGAGTATTTCCTTATTCGTGTGAACGAGTTCAACAAAGTGGCTGTCACGCCCCTTGAGGAGTGGATTGAATATCTCAAGACAGGTGTGATCCATCCCGACACCAAGGCTCCGGGACTGGAGGAAGCGCGTCATAAACTTGTCTATTATAACATGAATAAGGCAGAACAATTGGCTTATGATGAACATATCAATGCGATTATGATTCAGAATGATGTATTGAGTACGGCAGCTATGGAGGGCCGCCAGGAAGGTCTTGCCGAAGGTCGCCAGGAGGGGCTTGCCGAAGGTCGTATGGAAGAGAAGCAGGCGAATGCCCGAAGGATGAAGGCATTGAACCTGCCGGTCGAAACCATCTGCCAGGTGACAGGATTGTCCGCCGGAGAGATAGAGAACTTGTAAATTCCGTCTTCTCCGTCTTATTCTGTCTTCCCCTCTATTCATAGTATTTCATATTACAGGTTATTAAGTGTACCGTTCTTTCCCGAACGGTATGACAAAGTTAAGCATGGAAAGGCAGCGATGCAAGAAAGTGATGCAGAGTGCCGCATTACGGCGCAAAAAGTCACAGTGTCCACTGCAAGGCAATGCACGCTCTGCCGGGGTGAAACCGAGCCTCGTCCGGACTCTTCCGGACCCTCTGTTTCCGTCATTCGGAGCCTCTGAATCACCAACATGGATACCAACATGCTTTAGTATTCGTAATACGCTGTTGCTCAGCTTTCTGTGCGAGCGAAATTCGAGGCCGCCAACATGCAGACCTGCACATAAATAAATAATAAACAAAAGATATATAAAATATATCAGTCGAATTTGCGGTCGGCGAACAGTTTTTGAACCCGATCCGCCGCACCGGGCATTCTCCGGAATTTACCACGAATTTCGAAGTCCATGTATGTTGCCGTTTGGGCCCCGGCCTGTCATCGTCACCGAAGTGGTACTTGGCCTTTTACTGATAATAGGTATTTAGATCCGGGTGGTATCTTTGGTAGTACAACACGCAAAATACAGAAGAAAATGTTATCTTTGTATTTACGAGTATAAGAAAAATAAAGAAGAGTGCCAATTGTTGCATCCCTTACATTTTGTAACCAAGTGTGAGAATCTAAAAAATAATTGTGTACATTTGCAAAAGACTAACTTCAATGCCCCATGGATACACCGATCAATGCCCCGCTTAGAAAACTCCCGATAGGGATACAGAGTTTTGAGAAACTGCGCTCCGAAAATTTCCTTTATGTAGATAAGACCGCATTGATTTATCGGCTGGCTCAAGCAGGCAATCCCTGTTTCCTGAGCCGTCCCCGCCGCTTTGGCAAAAGCCTGTTGCTTTCTTCTTTCGAGGCGTACTTTCAAGGTAAGAAGGAACTCTTCCGCGGATTGGCTATCGAGAAATTGGAAAAAGAGTGGCTACAATATCCCGTGCTGCATCTCAGCCTCAATGCGGAGAAGTATGACAGTCGTGAGGGGCTGATCGATATACTTGAGCGGCAGTTGCGGCAGTGGGAAGAGTTATACCGGACGGGAGGGGAAGGTATTACGCACTCCGGACGTTTCATGACCGTCATCCGGCGCGCCTGCGAACAGACGGGGCGCCGCGTGGTGGTGCTTATCGACGAATATGACAAACCCTTGCTGCGTTCGTTCGACAGTCAGGAGTTGCAACACGACTTCAGGGAGACGCTGACCGCTTTCTATACTGTGCTCAAAGATGCCGACCCCTGGTTGCAGTTCGTTTTCATCACCGGAGTGACCAAGTTCGCGCAAATGGGTATTTTCAGTAATCTGAACCAACTGAACGATATCAGTTTCGACCTCGACTATAACACCCTTTGCGGCATGACCCGTGCGGAGATAGAAGCTACCTTCTCTCCAGAATTGGAAGCCCTGGCAGTGAAAAGTAATGCGACCTGCCGGCAGGTGATGGACCGGCTGACTCGCCAATATGACGGATACCGGTTCACCAAAGACGAGGAATTCACCTCCATGTACAATCCCTTCAGCGTGTTGAGTGCCTTGCAGAAGCGTTCGTATGGCAATTACTGGTTTGCCAGCGGCACGCCCACCTTCCTGGTGGAGATGCTGCAGAAGACCGATTTCGACTTGAGGGAGATGGAGGGTATTGAGGTGAATGAGGCTTCGCTGAGCGACGACCGCGCGGATATAAACAATCCGATACCCATGATTTATCAAAGTGGATATCTGACGATTAAGGACTACGACGAGCGCTTCCGGATGTACACGCTGGGGTTCCCCAACGAGGAGGTGAAATATGGTTTCCTCAACTTCGTCAGTCCCTTCTACACTCCTATAGCCCAGACAGACACCTCGTTCTATATCGGCAAGTTCATCCGCGAGTTGGAGAGCGGTGATGTGGACGCTTTCCTCACGCGCCTGCGCTGCTTCTTTGCCGGTATCCCCTACGACCTGAACGACCGCACGGAGCGGCATTATCAAACGGTGTTCTACCTCGTCTTCCAGCTTATGGGGCAGTTTACGGAGACGGAGGTCCGGAGTGCCCGGGGGCGTGCCGATGCGGTGGTGAAGACACCGGATTACATCTACGTGTTTGAGTTCAAGCTGAACGACAGTGCCGAGGCTGCCTTGAGGCAGATTGATGAAAAGGGATATCTGCTGCCCTATCAGGCGGACGGACGGAAAGTAGTGAAGGTGGGTGTAGCCTTCGAGAAGGAGGAACGGAATATTGGAGAGTGGGTGATAGGAGAATGATGCGTTCTTATGATTCCTCTTCAAGGAAACATACACACTGACACAAAGCAGCCAGGATGGATGCTATGTGCGAGACGATGGATCCGTGACGAAGCACAATAGCTCTGGGAGAGTCTTCGTGCTCGCTGGTGATTTCGGCAAGTCGGATGGCAGAGTAATCTGTGTGCATCTTTCATCCTGGATAAATCATAGAGAGTGTTTTTAGTTTAGTCTCTATGTATACGGCTTTCATCCTCCTCTTTCTCTCTTAAAATACCCCAGTATCGTGCAAGGCGACAGTTTGTGGCGGTCGTGATAGCGTGATTCGAACTCGTAGCGGGTGCAGAGCCAGCGGCAGAAGCAGCGATAAGTGATGCGCAGGTTCAGGCGCCTTTGCAGATCTTCGTAAAACAGGGAGATCCGGGTAAAAAAGTCGTTTATCTGCTTTTGGGGGATTTTTCGTTTCCGGGGGGCTTGTGGTGAGGCAGCCTCTTCCTCCTTGGCTATCAGGTACCGCAGCACACGGATGTCTTTTTTTACCGTTTCTTCTTGTTCGTGCAGTCTTTGTTGTTTCTCTTCCTTCTTTCTTAGTGACTCTTTCAGGTCTTGAATGCTCTTTTTCATCTTACTTTGAGGTTTGCATGGGATGGCTGGATGCCAATGTTTGTTAAAATGACGTTAGGATCGGCAAAGATATACAAAAAGAGTATAGCATATCGTCCCGGGGATTGTTCTGCAAAGTCTCTTTAGATGTTTTTTGTAAAGATATAGATTCGGTTATCCGACTATTTACACAATTTATATTTAAAGATGATTTGTAAACTAAAAACAATGAATAAGATGAATGAAACATTAACAGTATTTATGATTTCGGAGATTGAAAGGCTCCGTGAAGAGGGACGTGAACCGGCCCGGCGTATCTACCATAATATGCTGCGTACGCTCAGGGAGAGTGCAGGAAAAGAGGAGATCGGATTTGAAGAGGTGACTCCGGTGTTTCTGGGCAAGTATGAACATTGGCTGCTGGGCAAGCGGTTGAGCTGGAACACGGTATCGACTTATATGCGTGCCCTGCGTGCGGGCTACAACCGGGGGATGAAGGGGCGTCCGGGATATGTCACCGGGCTTTTCGATAAGGTATACACCGGTACGCGCTCCGACGTGAAGCGTGCCGTGGATGCCCGCACGGTGGGGCGTATGATCCGCATGTCGGGGTGTCCGGATGAATCGGCCTCGGCGAAGGCTGTGGACTGGTTTGTACTGATGTTTATGCTGCGGGGCATCCCGTTTGTCGATCTGGCACACTTGCGCAGGAGCAATCTTGACAAGGGGGTGTTGACCTACTGTCGGCATAAAACGGGGCAGGAGGTCAGCATTAGCGTGCCCCGTGAGGCGATGGAAATTATCAATAGGAGGATGGTTGAGAACTGCCATCCGAGTTATCTGTTGCCTATTTTGGGGCAGCCCCGCACCCGAAAGCGGCATACAAAGAAGGCATTGACTCCTTATCAGGAGTACCAATATGCGTTGCGTAACCTGAACCGCCGGTTGGAACGGGTGTCGGTGGATTTGAGATTGGGCGGCAGGCTCAGTTCATACACCGCGCGCCACACGTGGGCCACGATTGCCTTTCATCAGGAGACGCCCGTGGGAGTGATCAGCCGTGGACTGGGACACTCTTCGGTAAAAGTTACGGAAACTTACCTGAAACCTTTCGGGGATAGGGAAGTAGATCGGACAAACAGGAAGATACTCAACTATGTGCTGAATGCAGTTTAAAGATAAAATGATTTGAATGTATTACACTTATATACAGGGATATAAATAGTCTGTTACTTTGTAGGTAACGGCAATGAATAATTGCTGCAAAATTGGATATTATTTTTCACACAAACAAATAAAAAGGCAAGTTTCTCAATAAAAAGATAATTAATTTTAAAAAAGATGCATGCTTAGCATTAGTTTTCCCTATTTTCTCTTAAAAAAGCAATAAAAAGGGTTATCCACGTTGGTGTAATTTAACGCGGACGAACATTTTATTGCCATCATCGGATGTCTTTTATTATTTAATTCATATTATTGGGTTCAGAATGCTTTCTGTATTCGCTATCTGTTAAATGCCGTTACCTACAAAGTAACGGTTGATCACACAACAAAACAAAATAGCTTATGCTTACGCCGTTAACTTTGACAGCCATATCTGTCTTACGTCATATTTCCTCTCACGAAACAGGAAATCTCCAGGATTTGGAATGTGGTTGTAAGCCTCTTGACGAACTCCTGGGTCAACTGGAATCCGCGGGGTTGATACGTGTCAGGACAGACCAATCCGGCAGTGGTATTCCGAAAACCTATGAACTGACCCGCCCTCTTTTCCGTATCTCCCTGCTCGATTTGATGGAAGCCGTGGACCAGCATCTGAACTGTAATCAACCGGATTGTGAGAAAATGTATGCACGTTATCATTATGCCGCCCATAAGCTGGGCATTGTCAACCAGATGACCCGTGCCTATCTGTCGGAGATACCTCTGACAGATTTATAGGCGGATTGGCGGATATGTTTCAGATAAACTAACAGAATGAAAAAACAACTATTCATATTGCTTTTGCTTGTTTCGGGCAATGTACTGGCGCAACGGGCAGCGGTTAAAACCAATTTGCTGCACGATGCAGCGACGGCACCTTCGTTTGCTGCCGAGTGGGCGTTTGCCTCCCGCTGGACACTCGATGTTGCGGGAAGCGCTTGTCCGTGGAACTTTGCGGACAACCGGAAGTGGAAATTCTGGATGACGCAGGGTGAGGCACGCTATTGGCTTTGTCAGTCATTCTACGGACACTTTCTGGGTGTGCATGCCGGTGGGGGAGAATACAACCTGAGCCGGGTGCATCTTCCTTTTGTTTCCCGTTCGGCTTCTTACCGCTACGAGGGGTGGGCGCTGATGGCGGGGTTTTCATACGGTTACTCGTGGGTGCTCGGCAAACGCTGGAATCTGGAGGCTACCATAGGTGCAGGGTGGGTGCATGCCCAATACAAACGTTTTAATTGTCCGGTCTGTGGTGAATATCGGGGAGCGAATAAGAAAAATTTTCTGGCGCCGACCCGTGCGGGCATCAGTCTGATTTATATGTTAAAATAAAAAGTCTTATGAAAGAGAAGATACGATCGACCCGTTTAAGAATGTGCTTTCGGAAGATGCCGCTGGCAGTCTGCTTCCTGACGCTCTTTGCGCTGTGCTTCGGTGCGCTGTCTGTCCGTGCGGCAGATCCGTCCGGAAGAGTAGCCCTTACCGCCGTCCGAATGCAGCGTGCGGGTGGACAGGTATATGTCTCGTTTGCCGTAAAGATAGCCCCCCGTGCAGTGCGTGCCCGTCACCGCTGGGTGATTACCCCTTGTCTGGGCAACGCCTCGGATAGTGTGTTGCTTGGCCCGTTTGTGGTGACGGGACGCATCATGGCGCGCGAGGAAAATCAGCGGCGCCTATTGGCCGGCCTTCCGGACCGTGACGTCAATCATCGGTGGACCGCCCGCAATGGAGACACCTTCTTGTATACCGATACGTTGCGCTATGCCCCGTGGATGGAGAATGGCTTGAACCTGCGGCTCGACATCGACCGGGAAGGTTGCTGCCGGGTACAGACAGTGGGAAGCATCGTCTCCTCCGGCGCTTTTCCGGTGGCTTTGCCCTATCGTCCGTCGGTTAGTGAGCTCACTCCGAGGGTGAGCCGGACGGTGGCGGAACATGCGGATGACTATCCGTTCCTGTGCGAGGCAGGCAGCCGCCCCCTGCATGAAAGCGGCATCGGTATTCGCTTCCGTGCGGCATCGGCAGTGGTGGATACGCTGTATTCCGCCAATGCCGGAAACCTGCGCCGGATAACGGAAGCCATCGGGTTGCTGCGTGCGGACAGTTGCGCATTCCTGCAAGGTATCTCGATCAGCGGATATGCTTCGCCCGAGGGCACGACGGGACTGAACCGGAAATTATCGGCGAAACGTGCCGAAGCTCTGCGGTATGCTCTCTCGGTGCGCATGAACCTGCCTGTATCGTTGTTTGAACTGAATGCCGGAGGAGTAGACTGGGACAGGCTGGCCGAACTGGTGAATGGGAGTGACATGACATATAAGGAGGAAGTGCTCGCTATTCTCCGCAGTCATCCGGAGGAAGAGCGGAATGACAGGCTGAAAGCCTTGGCGGGCGGGCGTCCGTATCGTTCGGTGCTGGATGTGCTCTATCCGCAGTTGCGCGATGCCTGCTACATCCGTGTGCAGTATGCCAACCGCCCTGACAGCGTGGCGGATACGGTGAACCGTGCGATAGAAGCCATTCGGGGGCGGAAGTATGAAGAGGCATTCCGGTTGCTGAAGACGGTGGAGGCGGACGAACGCTCGTGGAATGTACGGGGAGTCTGCCATCTGTTGTGCGGAGACGACAAAGAAGCCGGGCTATGGCTGCATAGAGCGGTGAAAGCCGGAAACCGGGAAGCGGAAGAAAACCTTAAAAAGATGAATGCGGAACGACGGGCCGCTACCATCGGTATAACGCAATAAATGTATCACATAACGTAAAAAAGAAATGAAAAAACTAAAGTACATGAGTATGATGGGGTTGGCTGCTTTATTGCTGACAACCTGGGCCGCCTGTTCCGACGATACGGATGCTTCGGGCGGAGAGAATCCGGAAGAAGCGAGAGCTTATACCACAGTGACCATTGCCGTACCGAATGGTGTGGCGGAGACAAGGGCCTCCGATCCGACGGCGGATACTGACGGTACGAGTACGGAGACCGGTTTAAAGGATGAATACAAAGTGACGAAGGCCAATCTGTATCTGTTTCCGGGAGGAACGGGTAGTAGCTTTGGTAGCGCTAAGTTGACAGAGATTATTTCCATCAGCCAGTTTACGCAAACCACCACTACTACTACCGACCAGAAGACCATTGTATGGACCAGTAAGAAAACAGCCCTGACCCCGGGAGACTATCGTATTTATATAGTGGTGAACGGTACGGTCAATGGGGTGGGTGACAGTGACAAGGGAACTCTGACCGAAGCTGATTTTCTCGCAAAGACAACGGCTGACGCTACGAGCGTGATAGCTGCTGTACCGAATGACGGACTGGTAATGGCGAGCCGTTCTCCCAACAATGATAACTCGAATACTCTTCCTTATATTGCCCAGGAGATAACCAAAGAGCCGGAGCAGACCATTGCGGCAACAGTGGAGCGTGTGATGGGAAAGATTACGGTGACTGCGGGAGGAACCAGTGCGTCTTCTGCTGCTACTGCTAATAAATATACTTCGTTTTCTACCACAGTAGCTCAGATCGACAATATTAAGGATATCACCCTAAAAAACTATTATGTAGTCAACGCACGGAAAGAGGGATATTATTTCCGTCATGTGGATAAAGAAAACTCTGCAACGAATCCTTTGACTGAGGCAAATTATGGTAACTCAAGCGCTACATTGCCGTATGTGACAGATCCGAAGACGTATAATAAAATTTATACTTCCACACCTGCTTTAGCCAATAGCTATGGCGACTGGTATCTGCAAGGATCAAGCGCATTTGGCTTGTCGTCTTTCGGCACTTTTTCCGGAACTTATACGGATATGCCGGGCTACTCTTCCGGGGCGGTGGAAACTAAAGTCGCCGCTTACTGCTATGAAAACACGATGCTGAAGGATAAACAGAAGAACGGATATACAACCGGCATCGTATTTAAAGCGGAAATAGCTCCGAGTAAAATGATGAAAAAAAGGTCTTCGGGCGGTGGTGTGGAAGAAACTACTACAATTGGTTCGATTGGTGAAATCTTCTACCATTCCGGCATCTTCTACAAAGATATTGAAGCGCTGAAAGAAGCCGGTGTATTGCTGGCAGATGGAACTACTTCCAGTTCGGCCAGCGGTGCCCCTGCCGACCTGAAAAAGAACGACGTCCAGTGTTTCAAGAAAGGAAATACCGATGGCAAGTTCATTTGTTATTATCCGTATTGGATCAAACATCTCCCCTCGGCAGATACAGCAGAAGATGTGATGGAGTTCGGCATTGTCCGCAACAATGTCTATCAAGTAACCGTTACCGGTATTCAAGGTGTCGGCAAAGACGGTGTAACCGAAGATATCATTACCGATACCGAAACCGATGATCCGACTACCGTATTGCTGAATGTGAAGTTAAGTATCAAACCTTGGGTAGTGCGTGCGAATAGTGCCGTATTGGGCCGTTAACCCACTGTTTTCTCTAAAAAAGTAATTGGTATAGCTGTTTGGGGGGAGACTTTCACCACAGATTACACAGATTAACACGGATTGATAATAAATTATCCCGTTGGCATTGAAGATTAAAGAATCTGTGTTAATCTGTGTAATCTGTGGTGAACCCTTCCCTCAAAGAGGCTTCCTTTATAAAATCACTCAACCATGTCCGATAAGTTTCAGACTTTCTGTTTTTCCCATTCCGGCAGTTGGTTTCTGCCGTTCTTGTGGCTTTCGTTGTTGGCGGGCTTATCTGCCTGCTCGTGGACCGGGGACGACCGTAGTGACTGTCCCAGTGGTTTCCGTATTCGTCTTCAGCCTGCATTGCATGCACAGATACAGCCCGACAGCGGGACAGGCGTCATCACCGACGAGATCGACACGCTGTCCCTTTACGTGTTCGACGCACAGGGACAGTTTGTCTGCCTGCACACAGAGAACAGGCAATCGCTGACTGAAAACGATTATATCATTACCCTGCCGCTGGAATATAAAGACGGAGACGTTTACGAACTGGTGTTCTGGGCGGGAGGGGACAACCGGCATTACCGGATGCCGCAACTCACACCGGGCAGTTCGACCCGTGACGAGCTGACCCTCCGGTTGGAACGTGACGGAGACGGACGTCAGGATGACGAATTGGGGCACTTGTGGTACGGTCATCTCCGGTTGAGCCGGATACAGCCTTCGGAACTGACATCGGTCAGCGTACCGATGTTGAAGGACAGCAACCGGTTCGTCATTACCTTGCACGATACGTCGGGGCAGGGGCTGGACGCCGATGATTACGACTTTACTCTGTTGGCGGATAACGGCCGGATGAATGCTGACAACGAAGTGATGACGGGCGACCGGGTGACTTATGCCGCCTATCATACCGAGTCCGCTTCCGAACCGGAACCGGCCCCCACCCGTACGGGAGAAGTCAGCCTGGCGCGTGCCCGCTTGAACACACTGCGCTTACTGGCGGATCAGGAGGCCCGTCTGGTGGTGACGGACCGCACTTCGGGGCAGAAAGTAGTGGATGTCGACCTGACGCGTTATCTGCTGATGACGCGCCCCCTGTTTGAAGAGAGCAACGGTGTGGAGCTCAGCGACCAGGATTACCTTGATTACGAAGATCGGTTCAACGTGATTTTCTACCTTACCCCGATGGGAAAGCTGGAGGCGTTGAACATTAACGGATGGATTATCAGACTGAACGATGCACAACTGTAAAGGCAGCATATGGATCATATTCTTTCGGTTTCTGCTCTGCCTGTGGGCATGCGGATGCTCCGATGATGCCGGCATGCCTGCCCCTCCGGCAGGGGCGGACCGGGTGACGGCGTGTGTCCGGCTCTCGGTACGGGTAGTGGGGGAGACTACCCGGGCGGCGGTACAGGCGGATGCGACGGTGGAGGAGAAGATCTCTTCTGTTGCCGTTTTCCTGGTGTCGGTCGACGGGAGTGGAAAGGAGGATTGGAATGATGTGCAGTACGAAGTGGTGTATGGCACGACCAGTAGCGCGGCGGACGTGTATCAGGCGCGCATACCGACCACTCCCGGAGAGAAGAAGGTCTATGTGGGGGCCAATCTGTTGCCCGGTCAGGTGCATGCCATCTGCGGGCAGGCAGAAGGCAAGGGATTGTATACCGCCACCGGGGCGGGGTATGACGAGGTGATCCGGCAGTTTGCCCGCGGGACGGAGGGGATCGCCATGACCGGAAAAGCCGGGACTTCCGTAACGGTCAGTGCGGGCACCGATGTGAACGTGGATCTCACGGCATCGCCTATCACACTGGAACGGGTGGTGGCCAAAGTGCTGTTGGTGTGCGATACCTATACAGACGACGGAGGAGCGTACGTACGGATGTCCGGTAATGCGGCTCGTCCGTCAGCCGATCCGGGCTGGATACGTTTGTCGGATGTGCGGTATGCCCTCAACACAGTCAACCGGAAGGTGTATCTGAATGCGCCCCCGGATGGGAAAGATCCTAATCATGAAGTAGATCCGTATGTGGTTAAAGATGATGGCGGCAATTATGTATCGGCACCCGATGTGGCTGAACAGCAATTCGTTTACCGTACTTTGGGCAGTGTATGGGCGGAAGGGATCGCTCCGGAAGCGTATGAAGAGGTCAAATTCAATGCGACGAAAGCCACTCCTCCGGAAAGCGGTGCTTATACCGGTGGGCTGTATTGTCCGGAGAACACGACTGCGACTTCCACCGTTTCTCTTGCGGGCGGACTGGATCTGACAGGAACACTTAATTCGACTCAGGCGGAAATTCCCCGACTGGTGACTACCCATCTGCTGGTAGCGGCGAAGTTTGTCCCCAAACAGATTATCACCGGGGCCGGAACCACGCAAACCCTGACATCTCCCGCCGATGCCGCTACTTACTTGCCCGCAACGACGACACCTGTCGATGCGGAAGCACATGCCGCAGGCACTTACTTTACCAACGGGAGTGACTATTACAGCTATGCGGGCATGAAGGCCGCCATCGGTGCGGGTACCCTGAAACGTACTGATTTTACCGCTTACGAAGGCGGGATCGGCTATTATTACACTTATATAGACGGCACAAGTGCTACTGACGACACAATCGCTTTCAGTGCGGATTCCGGCATCTTGCGCAACCGTTATTATCTGTTGCGTATTACCCGGTTCAGCCTGCCTTCGGCCGCATTGCCGCAACCGATGCGTGCCACGATGAAAGTAACGGACTGGGTGACGAGTTCCGGTAATCAAATTATAGTAAGGCCGACGTAGAAAGGAAAATAAATACGATTCACCACAGAGTAACACAGAGTCTCACGGAGTTTTAATCTCTTGTTTATGAGATATGAAGAGAAAATTATCTCTGTGGAACTCTGTGTTACTCTGTGGTGAAAGCTGAAAAAGAAAGTATACAACTATGAATAAAGAAGAAAAAAAGAGTAGATTCTGCCGGGCATGCCTGCTGCTTTGCCTGTGTCTGCTGTCTGCCTCGTGTGCATCCGGAGAAGGAGAGTACGAACAGGAGATACCCATGGAGGTAGCCCTCACCCGTACGGATGGGGTGGCAGGCAGCGAAAGCACTCCGTTACTGCTGTTCTGGAAAGAGACGGATTTCAGTACGGGGACATTGGGCTCTCCTTATAAAACCTCCACTCCGGCAGGGGGGATCGGTGATTACGCCGATGCACCCTATAATACAGAAACGGATTATCCGGCTGATAACTCCCGGGTGGTGGTGATGGGGCTTTGTCCTTCTGCGATGACTACGGCGGACAGTCATACTACCTATTCGTTGCCTTCGAGAGCAGGGCTGACCGATGTACTGGTGACTCCGAATGGGGTTACGGGTAGCAGGAAGCAGCCTTTCGGACGGGCATTGGAGTTTGCACACGCTGCCGTACGTATCGTGCTCAAGGCGAGGCGTACGGACAACACGGTCGGTAAGCTGTATGTCAAGAACCTTAAGTTGACCGTACCTGCAAGATTGGTGTGCGGAGGGTTGAAATGGGATACAGGGACAAAACAATATCTGGCGGCTCCGGCTGCCGCCGATTTGGTTATCAATCATTCCGGACAGATATTGAGTACGGAGGATACGCAGGTCGCCGTGTTTTATCTGTCACCTTGCAGCCCGGCTGATTTGCTGACCGATCTCACTGGAACAGGTGGTACACCGGGGCTTACGTTGACGGCGGATGTGGCTAAGGATATAAACTTTACGACCGGAGCGCGAAACGCAAATTTTCCTATCTTGGATGGCAACCTGAACTTTATGGATCAGTTTGGAAGTCCGGCAACTCAGCTGAAAGGCGGAGAATCGTATGAAACGACCCTCAAATTTGATATCGACTCTTTCACGCTGGAAGGCGAAGAGAAGGAGTGGGAGGACGGAGGAAAAATGACTGTCCCTGTGGTGGTGCCGGAACCGACTCCGGGCCCATAGATGAATGGTGAATTTAATAAAAAGAGCTGAATATATGAAAACGATAAAACGATTCTTTCTTTCAACCGCAGTCGTGACTGCTGCACTGATTACCGGCTGCACTCCCGAAGAGGAACATATGCCCGTGCAGGGCGGTGACAGTTTCACACTCTCCTCGAGTGAAGAACAGGTCATCACCCGTGCGGGAGATGTGTCGGTGAGTCATTTTACGGGTGGCACTAAATACCGGCTGTACGGACTTGTGGGAGGTGCGTGGAACAAGAAACTTCCTACAATGAATGGACAGGAAGGCACGGAGGCTGTGGCTGCGGACGGCACCCATCAGATAGACTACCTGAGTGCCGGTGCCGACGAGGATCGTTTTGAAGGCAGAACCCTTGACTTTTATGCGCTGACATACGGCAATACGACCTTGCCCGTATGCGGCTCCGAAGTAGATGGCGTACCGGCCTGCGGCATCCATGCAGATGTAGGGGGAGTGTTGCTCGACTTGCGCCGTGCCGTACTGACGAAGCAATCGGGCATCAATTCGGGAGTGATTACCTTACCATTCAAGCATACGTTGGCTAAGCTGAAGTTTGAGGTGGTGAAGCAAAAAACGGAGAATGGTTCGACGGGTGTCGATGTGTTGGCGGGTATCGAACTGAAGGGGATCTCAGTCAGTGATTACAGTGAAGGCAGCCTCTTGCTCTCGACCGGAGAATATAGCCATACGGGAGGGAAAAGTGACCGTACGCTGCTCAGTAGCGGGTTCTCTCAAACGGTGACGGAAAGTGTGTTGCCGGTAACTACGAATGGGCAGGCGGGCGGTGCGGCTGCCGAATGTCTGATATTCCCGACTCTCTCCGGGACCACGGAGGGACTTAAAATAAAAGTAGCTACGAAAGGGACGAACAGTGCGGACCGCACGGATACGTATGAAATTCGTGTCCCAGTTGTCGGAGATGATGGAGAGGTCCGGAAGGATGAAAACGGTAAGACTGTGACGGAACCTTTCCGCTTCCTGCCCAATTACGAGTATACGCTTACCATTACGATTACTAATAGCGACGTACAGATTATTACCATCATCCCCCGCCGGTATGATTGGATCGAACATAATGACGATTCGCAGTATATGGGGCAGCCCCTGACTTTTAACGGTGTCATGTGGATGGACCGGAATCTCGGAGCTACCAGTGCGGATATGACAACCGCCGAAGGATGGGAAGGGGCCAGAGGATATGTATATCAATTAGGAAGAAGTATTCCGTATTATTTGCCTAAAACAATAAAATATAGGGGAAGTGACGGAAAGGAGTATTTGAGACCTAGAAGTTGTGTTGACCAAAACGGAGGGGCAAAACCTTACCCACAGGTAGTGGGACATGAAAACGACGCTCCCGTCAGTCGGCCTGCGGTGGCGTCCTTAGCGCTTAATCCGGGAGATGCCAGTAAGACATTTAATTACGTTATGATCGGTGGGGATTGGGATAATACTGCTGCTATCAGCTCTACTTATTGGGCGACTACAAAGAATGATCCCTGTCCGACGGGCTGGCGTGTACCTACTAAAAAAGATTTTGATGGGATTATGCCTATAGGAGAAAAATATGGCGACTTGACATTTATAAACGGCCATAGCGGGACGGCTTGGAAAGAAACCGCTCAGAATGATCCGGAAACAGGAGCAAAAACGGTTTATGTCTGTAAGCGGGTAAATACGAGTACGTATGGGATTATTTATGCCATTAAGTACCAGGGAACTCCACAAGCTTACCGCCTGATGTGGGCTTTGAATATGGTTGGGGACAATCAGTCTGTAACGGATGCTAATGGAACGCGATATCGTGCTTATGTCACAATAGCGAGGTTTCCGTGTGGTAAGGATGATGATCTGAATATAAATACCTGTCATACGGATTATGATTGGGAGCATCCCAGTGATTTTATCAATCTTCCTATTTCCGGTTATATTTATCCTGATCAAGCGGCACTGTATAATGCCGGTGCTGAGGTAGTATATGCGACATCGACCCCTATCGGTGTCTATATGTATGGCGCTTCGTTTAAATATATAGGTAATACCGGCCATCGCTATTTTGCGCTATATCAGATGGGAAGGGCTGCGGGTGTTTCCATTCGTTGTGTGCGGGATGTCACTTCACAATAAAATAGTATGATGTATGAAAAGAATGATCGTTTATAAAAGTTGCTCGTATGTAATCATGGCTCTGCTTTGTACGGCATGTGCCGCTGGCTCTCCCGAAGAAGATATGGAGGATCGGGTACGGATTGATCCCGTTGCCGGTGGATATTATCCTTCAATCTCTCCTTCGGCCCAGACCCGTGGGGCGACACCGGATGGCGAAACGTTGAAAGATAGACCGATTTTTCTGCTGGAAGACGGGAGTACGATACGCCTGGTGGTATATGATGATGCCAAGAATCTATTGGAGGAGTATTCCAAAGCTTATCTGGTACGTAACGCCGGTACGTCAGGCAGCAGTCTGCTCTATCCCTGTGAGGTAGACGACAACGGAGCGGTAATATCTTCAAGCAGCACTCCTCTTTATATGAAGGCGGGTACTTATTACTTCAGAATCCTGTCACCTGCCAAGGCCTTAAACTCAAAGGGATTTGTCAATATCGGTAACGGAGAATACCTGCTTGCGACCGACGACCGGTATACGCAAACAGCCATGACGGCAGTGACCATTACGAAAATTGATGAAGGGGGTACATTGAACAATGTCCAGACACTGTATCTGCCCCCCATCATCAACCAGACAGCGCGGATGCAGTTTACTGTCAGGGCGGGTGAAGGGGTGCACACCTTGGAGATGCTTGCCGAAGGAATCGAAATCAGCGGTATTCAGCAGCCACTGGACAATACGACCAGCTTCGACTGGGTAAATGGAGATGTGCTGCCTGTGAAAGTGGGGGATCAGAGTGCATCGGTACGTATCACACAGGCCACCCGAAATGCCGATAACAGCCTGGTGGCGCATACCGGCGTATTGCCCACAGACGCACGCTCTCACTCTATCAGTGTGTTGCTGAACCTGAAGGTGAACGGTAACCCCACTCAGTATCAGATGTTGCTCACCGGTTTGTATCTGACAGCAGGGCATTCGTACAACTATACGGCTACGGTGAAGATCAGTAATGGTGTCACTGTGCTGACCTGGCAAAACCGTTCGTGGACGGAGAATGTAGTAATGGATAAATAAGAATTCACCACCGATTATACCGATCACCACCGATTAATGATTAATCCCGGTGGTCTTTAAGATTAAAAGTCCTGTGAAAATCCGTGTAACCTGTGGTGAAATAAACAGATTAGAGTAATGAATAATAATGATCCCATGAAAAGATTCGGATATATCGTTTTTAGTATTTGCCTGTTTGCGCTGAGTGCCTGCACACCCCATGAACAGATGGATCAGGAGGAGGGAATAGTGAAAGTGTCGATGGGACTTACTGCCGCTTCTTTCACCGATGATGATGCGACAACCCGTGCGGAGCAGCCGATGGCACCTGATTATGAAAACCTGATTAGTAATTTGTGGATTCTGCAGTTTGACCGTGAAGGTATCCTGACAGGCAGCGAACATAAAGTGCTGCCCACACCGGTGCTCAACACCACGCTTGAAGGAATTGCGTTGAGGACCGGGCGCGGTACGGTTTGTGTGGTGGGCAATCTGGCGGATGGAGAGATTGCCGCGTGGCCTGATAACTTGAGTGGTTTCAAGAGTCTGGTGGTGGATATGGGATGGCTGAAAGAACGGAATACGGACCGGAATGTGTGTCTCTTCGGTTATTACGAAGGCGAGATTGCTGCCGGCACCACAGCTGTGAATGTAGTATTGGGACGTCTGGTATGCAGGCTCAATATAGCTGTTTCGGCCAAGACGGCAGGGATATTCAGCAACGTGAGGATCCAGTTGCAGAATGCGCAGACCAAAGGCTATTTGTTCCCTTCGGATGTATATCTGTCACCGGAAGGAGGCGGGAATTATACGGAAGAGGTTGTCATCGGTGCCGACAAAGTATTGGGGACAGCCCCCCTTTACCGCTACTATTATATGGCTGAGAATGTGACTGAGGGAACCGACTCCGGTGAACGCACCCGGCTCCAAATCAAAGCAAAGAAAGGAGGGGCCGAATATACAAAAGCCATTGACTTGGGCAGAAGTGACATCCATGATTATTCCCTCCGCCGAAACAATAACTATACATTCAACATCGTTTTAGAGTAATCATAAATTCTACAGTGTGGAGGCATCTGTGACAGACACTTCCCCTTGTTTGTTTTGTTTGTAAAAGTTCCGCCCGATCCCGATGGGGAGAGGACGGAACTTTCTGTGTATGGGTGGTATGAATCCTGAACATGGGCTGTTAATGCTTCAGCTTGCCTTCCATCGTACTCAGGTAGATGTCCAAGGCACGGGTGGATATCTGTATCTCGCGGAGGGAAACCCCCAAAGAAGCGATCAGCAGTAGCAATGCCAACCCGAAGATATAGATTGAGAGCAGGAACAATCCGATGTAGATAAGAAACATGGTGACTACGCAGAAGAATAGACTGGCAATGCCGAATACCTGCATCATACGGGTCAGGTTGAGGCGTTTGCGCAGATTCTCAATTTGGGCAACATTGATGTCGGAAGGATCTTCCATATAGCGGTCACGAAGAATTCGGACCAATTGGGCATACGAGAGAAAGCGGTTGGTGTATGCCAAAAGAATAAGTGAAACGGCTGAAAATAGCAGCGCGGGTGTCGTGAGTGTAAGTTCTTCCATTGTTATCGTATTTTTTTATATACAATAACAATGGAAGTGGGAGATTGGTTTACTTCAGTACACCTAATTCTTTACCTACTTTGATGAATGCAGCGATACATTTATCGAGGTGTTCTTTTTCGTGACCGGCTGAAATCTGTACACGGATACGTGCCTGGTCTTTCGGAACTACCGGATAGTAGAAGCCTGTTACGTAGATACCTTCTTCCTGCATGCGGGCTGCATAGATCTGTGACAGTTTGGCATCGTAAAGCATCACGGCACAGATAGCACTCTGAGTCGGCTTGATATCGAATCCGGCTGCAGTCATCTTGTCGCGGAAGTAGTTTACGTTGTCTACCAGTTTGTCATGGATTTCGTTGCTTTCTTTCAGCATCTTGAATACTTCGAGGCTGGCACCGATAATGCCCGGAGCGAGTGAGTTGGAGAACAGGTACGGACGGCTGCGCTGGCGAAGCAGGTCGATGATCTCTTTGCGGCCGGTTGTGAATCCGCCCAAAGCACCGCCAAAAGCTTTGCCCAGAGTACCGGTGTAGATGTCTACACGTCCGTAAGTGTTGTACTGTTCGCTTACTCCATGACCGGTTGCACCAACCACACCGGCTGAGTGAGATTCGTCTACCATCACCAGGGCATCGTATTTTTCGGCCAGGTCACAGATTTTGTCCATCGGAGCAACGTTTCCGTCCATTGAGAATACACCGTCGGTGACGATGATGCGGAAACGTTGAGCCTGTGCTTCCTGCAGGCAACGTTCCAGGTCGGCCATGTCTGCATTGGCATAACGGTAGCGCTTTGCCTTGCAAAGACGTACTCCGTCGATGATGGAAGCGTGGTTCAGCGAGTCGGAGATGATGGCATCTTCGTCGGTGAACAACGGTTCGAATACACCGCCGTTAGCGTCAAAGCAGGCTGCGTACAAAATTGTGTCTTCGGTCTTGAAATAGTCTGAAATTGCGGCTTCCAGCTCCTTATGTATATCTTGAGTTCCGCAGATGAAACGTACAGAAGACATACCGTATCCACGACGGTCCATCATCTTCTTTGCACCTTCGATCAAGCGGGGATGGTTAGACAATCCAAGGTAGTTGTTGGCACAGAAATTCAGCACTTCTTTGCCTTTAACGGTGATAGCAGCTTGTTGTGCACTTTCGATTAAGCGTTCCTCTTTGTAGAGGCCTGCTTCTTTGATTTCAGCAATCGTATTGCTGAGGTGTTCTTTCATTTTACCGTACATAGTGTTTGGGGTTTTAGTTTCTTTTGCAAAGGACACAATTTTTCTTGGAATAAACAACATATATTTGGTATAAAAATGAAAAAAAAGTGCTTACTTTGCGCACCATTTAGCTTAATACACCTTATTAGTAAAGATAATGAAAAATATTTTGGTAATTGGAGCGACCGGACAGATTGGTTCGGAGCTCACGATGGAACTACGTAAACGCTACGGAAACACACATGTAGTAGCAGGTTATATTCACGGGGCAGAGCCCAAAGGGGAATTGAAAGAATCAGGTCCGTCGGCTGTAGTCGATGTAACAGATCAGGATATGATTGCCTCTGTAGTGAGAGAGTATAATATCGACACAATCTACAACCTCGCCGCCCTGCTGTCTGTTGTAGCCGAGTCGAAGCCGAAGCTGGCTTGGAAAATCGGTATCGACGGTTTGTGGAATGTACTTGAAGTGGCTCGCGAAAACAAATGTGCCGTATTCACTCCGAGTTCGATCGGTTCGTTTGGTGAAAGCACTCCGCATGTGCAGACACCGCAGGACACTATTCAGCGTCCGCGTACCATGTATGGTATCAGCAAGGTGACCACTGAGTTGCTGAGCGACTACTATTTTAATAAGTATGGCGTAGATACCCGTGCCGTGCGTTTCCCGGGAATCATTTCGAATGTAACTCCTCCGGGAGGTGGTACGACTGACTATGCGGTAGATATCTACTACTCTGCCGTTAAAGGAGAGAAGTTTATCTGTCCGATTCCGGAAGGAACACTGATGGATATGATGTATATGCCGGACGCGCTGAATGCAGCTATCTCGCTGATGGAGGCCGATCCGACGAAACTGGTGCACCGTAATGCTTTCAACATCGCTTCTATGAGCTTTGCGCCGGAGACCATTTATGCTGCTATCAAGAAACATGTTCCTGACTTTGAGATGGAATATAAGGTAGACCCGCTGAAACAACGTATCGCCAACAGCTGGCCCGACAGTATGGATGATTCTTGCGCCCGTGAGGAGTGGGGCTGGAAACCGGCTTACGATTTGGAAAGTATGACAGTGGATATGCTTGAAAAACTAAGAGCTAAATTAAAATAATGTGATGATATAAATCCCATGTGCCGACCGGAGTATGAAAGAGTTTCGAAAACCGGTTGGCATGTGGGGATATCGACACATTGCTAATTATTAAAATGAAAACAATAATGGCGGGAGTCACCGTCCTGGTGTTGTTCGCTTCATGCGGCAACAGTAATAAGACTGACGCTGACCCCTTTGCATCTATTACACATCTGGTAGATTCGGCAATGGTGAACAAAACCGATTCTATTGACAGAGAAAAGACTTCGGACGAACCTAAACCGATTGAGGCTGACGAATCGTTTGACGACTTTATCTACAACTTTGCTTCTGATGACGCTCTGCAAAGGCAGCGCGTGGTGTTTCCGTTGCCCTACTACAACGGAGAACGGGCTTCGAAAATCGACAGGAAGTACTGGAAGCATGATGACTTGTTTGCCAAACAAAGTTATTATACCTTACTCTTCGACCGGGAAGAGGATATGGATCTGGTAGGAGACACTTCACTCACATCCGTTCAGGTGGAATGGATTTTCGTGAAAAAACGAATGGTGAAGAAATATTATTTTGAAAGAATTAAAGGGGCGTGGATGCTCGAAGCAATCAATCTGCGTCCGATTGAGGAAAACGAGAACGAGGACTTTGTTGAATTCTTCGGTCATTTTGCGACGGATAGTATTTTCCAGAGCCGGCGAATCCGCCAACCGCTTGTCTTTGTGACAACCGATCCGGATGATGACTTCTCGATACTCGAAACTACACTTGACTTGAACCAATGGTTTGCCTTTAAGCCGGCATTGCCTGCCGATAAACTTTCGAATATCAACTACGGGCAGCAAAATGATGACAATGCCTCACATAAAATATTGGCACTGAAAGGCATTGGCAACGGGTTCTCCAATATCCTCTATTTCCAGCGCAAAGACAGTGGCTGGGAGTTGTACAAGTTTGAGGATACAAGTATTTAGAGATTGCTTTTATAGGATTATGGAACAGAAATACTCTCTTTTATCACATAACACTTTTGGTATCGATGTGTCTGCGGCTTGTTTCCTGGAGTATGCTTCGGTGGATGAATTACGCGGGTTGATCGGGTCCGGACGGGTTACCTCTCCTTATCTGCATATCGGAGGGGGGAGCAACTTATTGTTTACTAAAGACTACGAAGGTACTATCCTGCATTCACGCATCGGGGGCGTAGAGGTTGTGGCCGAAACGGATGACGATATTGTTGTGCGTGTGGGGGCAGGTGTGGTCTGGGACGACTTCGTGGACTATTGCGTGCAACGGCATTGGTACGGCGTGGAGAATCTTTCACTGATCCCCGGAGAGGTGGGAGCCAGTGCGGTGCAGAACATCGGGGCCTACGGGGTTGAAGTTAAAGATCTGATTGTCCGGGTGGAAACCCTGAACATTGAAGGGAAAGAGCATGTTTATGATGTAACGGAGTGTGGATATTCTTACCGGGACAGCATCTTCAAGCGCCCTGAGAATAAGAGCGTTTTTGTTACCTATGTCAGTTTCAGGCTGAGCAAGAAGGAACATTATACATTAGATTACGGTACTATCCGCCGGGAGCTGGAGAAGTATCCCGGAGTGACATTGGATGTGGTGCGCCGGGTGATTATCGCTATCCGTGAAGAGAAGTTGCCTGATCCCCGGGTAATGGGGAATGCGGGAAGTTTCTTTATGAATCCGATTGTGGGTCGTGAGCAGTTCGAAGCCTTACAGGCAGAATATCCTCAAATGCCTTTTTACGAGATCGATACTGACCGGGTGAAGATTCCGGCCGGATGGATGATTGATCAGTGTGGCTGGAAGGGTAAAGCATTAGGCCCTGCGGCGGTACACGATAAGCAAGCGTTGGTGCTGGTGAATCGCGGAGGCGCAAAAGGAGCGGATGTCATCGCATTGTCCGATGCCGTGCGTGCTTCGGTCCGTGCGAAGTTTGGCATAGACATTCATCCGGAAGTGAATTTTATCTGATTACGATGGGGCTGTAGGGCATGTCGGCTTTCAGGAATGACAGATTGATAATTGAAAGAAATGAAAATAAGAATACTTGGTAGCGGGACTTCTACCGGAGTGCCCGAAATAGGATGTACTTGTGCGGTTTGTACTTCAAAAGATCCGAGAGATTGCCGTCTTCGCACCTCAGCATTGGTGTATACTGACGACGCTACTATACTGCTGGATTGCGGTCCGGATTTTAGGGAACAGATGTTGCGCGTTCCGTTTGGAAAGATCGATGCTGTGTTGATTTCGCATGAACATTATGATCATGTGGGAGGGTTGGATGATCTTCGCCCTTTCTGCCGTTTCGGGGAAGTACCCATCTATGCCGAAACTTATACAGCCGAACGTTTGCGCAGCCGGATGCCCTATTGCTTTGTGGAACATTCCTATCCGGGAGTTCCAAATATTCCTTTGCGTGAGATTGAACCCAATCGCCCTTTTCTTGTTAATCATACCGAAGTGTTACCCTTAAGGGTAATGCATGGCAAACTGCCCATTTTGGGATATCGGATCGGAAAGCTTGGATATATAACAGATATGCTGACCATGCCCGATGAATCGTTTGAGCAGTTGCAAGGGATAGAGGTGCTGGTGATGAATGCATTGCGCATAGCGCCACACAACACCCATCAGAGCCTGTCTGAAGCATTGGAGGCTGTGAAACGCATCGGAGCGAAGGAAACCTGGCTGATTCACATGAGTCACCATATCGGACTTCAGGCAGATGTAGAGAAGCAACTTCCTCCGCATGTGCATTTTGCATTCGACGGGCTTGAATTAGAATGTTAGTGATTGATGCTTTATAATTCTTTCTTTAAGTATATTTTGTTTTATTTGGAGAAATTATTATTTTTGCACTGAGCCGATAAACAACGAATGCCATGAAACTCCGTACGATAGTGAAAATAGCCGTAATCTCGTCTGTTGTACTGCTGTGTACAGGCTTTGCCATGTTTTCTTTCTTCAGGTTGTCGGCGGTGGAAGGACGCAAGGATTTTAATCTCTACACGCTTGTTCCGGGTTCGGCCACTGTAGTCCTCGAAACGGATGATCTTGCCGGAATGATACAGGGGATCAATGAGTTGAGTTGCAGTAAAGACCGACATTTTCTTTATGTTTCCAAATTATTTTCTTATCTGAAGCTCCATCTGTATACGTTGTTGGAAGATACGCCGCACGGGTTGAGCAAGCAGATGAATAAAGTGTTGTTGAGTTTCCATGAACCCGACAATGATCGCAACCAGGTGTTGTATTGCAGCTTGGGAAACGGCGATTACGAGTTGGTGGAAAAGTTTATACGTAAATACTGTTCGAGTAGTTTCCCGTCAAAGCTGTTTGACTATAAAGGGGAAGAGATTCGTATTTATCCGATGCCGGATGACAGTTTCCTGGCTTGTTATTTCACTTCCGACTTTCTGGTTGTGAGTTATCAGAAAAAACTGATTGAGCAAGTGATCGATGCCCGTTTGTCCAAGAAATCTTTGCTGACCGATGCCTCGTTTGCCAAAGTACACGAGGATAAACGTGCCCGTGTGGCAGCTACTATTTATGCCCGTATGCAACCGTTGAGTATGGGAAAGGCTACCGACGGGATTCGTTCGTGTACACAGTTGGGCGGATGGACCGAATTTGATATGAAAATGAATGGAGATGCCATTTATTTCTCCGGTGTCAGCCATGATACGGATACTTGTCTGACATTTATGAATGTGTTGCGCCAACAACAACCGGTGGAGGATTTCCCGGGAGATATCCTGCCGGCTTCTACTTTTTTCTTCAATAAACGGTCGGTAACCGATATGCAGGCTATGCTTGATTTCACTGCCAGGCAGGAGTATACGACATCGACTTATTCCGACTATATCAGAGATCGGGATGGGGAGTTGCTCGCATATCTTAAAGAGAATGCCGGGGGGGAGATTGTGACTTGTCTGTTTCATTCGACAGATACTCTTTCAAATCCTTGTGCGGTGATGAGTATTCCATTGAGGGATGGGCATCAGGCTGAGCGTGTGTTGCAGGGAATGCTTCGCACTGCTCCGAAGGAGGTAGACGGTCCTCCGAAACCACGTACTACTTTCTGTAAAACTCCTTTAAGGGCTTATACGCTCTATGTACTGCCTCGTAATACGTTGTTTACGCAATTGACCGGGATAACAGAGTCGGCTTTATACATTTACGCTTGCTTCTACGAGGGAAGACTGGTTCTGGCCCCGGATGTGGAAAGCCTTACCGCATATCTCCGTCATCTGGATAAAAAAGAAATTCTGGATGATACTCCCGGATATGAAGAGGCGGTGGTCAATCTTTCTCCGTCGTACAACTTTATGATGGTTGCTGATTTGGGAGAGACTTTCTCACAACCGGAGAATTATGTGAGGCTGATACCTGCATTTTTCTTTCGTAATCAGGAGTTTTTCCGCCACTTTATTCTTTCTGCACAATTTACTTGTACGGACGGAATTGTATATCCCAATGTGGTATTGATTTACAAAGGTGAGTCTGATGACGTTTCCTGACCCCATAAAAGGTATAAAACCCCGAAAGATCTTGAAGAACTTTCGGGGTTTTATGCCTTTTGCCAAAGCTTGTTTGCTTAGAAAGGCAGATCGTCTTTTGCGTCACCGGCAATAAATTCGGGTGCCGAAGAGGGTGCCGGAGGAGGAACCGGAGCTCCCGGAGCCATGGGTGCGCCTGCACTTACGCGTTCTACTTTCCATGCGCGGATACTATTGAACCAGCGATCCTGCCATTGACGTGCATCGATATCGAATGACACGGTCAACTCTTCACCCATCTGGATGTTGAATTGTTCTATTTTGTCTGCTCCGAAAATGTCGAAACACATTTTCTTAGGGTATTGGTCATGATTTTCGATTACATACTCCTGGGCTTTCCATTCGTTGCCGCTGGTTTTAGAAACTCCACCTCTGGGCTGGAGTATAGCGATAATTTTTCCTGTAAATTCCATTGCGATAATTTTAAATTGTGCGGCGAAGTTACAATTTTTTAGGGATATCCGACGAATATTCCCCTGTTTTTTCTTCTCTTTTATTGTGCTGCCTCGATCTTTTTTGTAACTTTGTGCTTTGCAAAAATATAAAATTTAAAATCACAGATTATATGAAATTTATCGTTTCAAGTACTGCACTTTTCAGCCATTTACAGGCTGTTAGCCGTGTGATAAACTCAAAAAATGCACTGCCTATTTTAGATTGTTTTCTCTTTCAGTTGGAGGACGGAACACTGTCTGTGACTGTCTCTGATAGTGAAACTACAATGGTAACCTCGGTTGAGGTGAACGAGAGTGATTCTAACGGAAAATTTGCTGTAGCTGCAAAAACATTGCTCGATGCATTGAAGGAGATACCGGAACAACCGTTGACATTCGATATAAAACCGGATACTTATGAAATTACGGTACAGTACCAGAATGGTAAATATAGCCTGATGGGACAGAATGCCGATGAATTCCCGCAATCGGCTACACTTGGCGATAATGCAGTTCGTGTAGAGATGGAAGCACAGATTCTGCTGGGAGGCATTAACCGTTCGGTATTTGCTACGGCTGATGATGAACTTCGTCCGGTGATGAACGGTATCTACTTTGACATTACGACGGAAGACATTACGATGGTGGCTTCGGACGGACACAAGTTGGTGCGTTGTAAAACATTGGCTGCGCGCGGAAACGAACGTGCCGCGTTTATTTTACCCAAAAAACCGGCGACTCTGTTGAAGAACCTTTTGCCTAAGGAATCGGGTATGGTAGTGATCGAGTTTGACGAACGCAACGCTGTCTTCACGCTTGAAAGTTATCGTATGGTATGCCGTCTGATAGAGGGACGCTATCCTAATTATAATTCAGTAATTCCGCAAAATAATCCGCATAAAGTTACGGTGGACCGTATGCAACTGATGGGTGCCTTGCGTCGTGTATCTATTTTTTCTTCGCAGGCAAGCAGCCTTATAAAACTCCGCATGCAGGAAAACCAGATCGTGGTTTCGGCTCAGGATATTGACTTCTCTACCTCTGCAGAGGAAACACAGGTATGCCAATATGCCGGTGCAGCCATGAGTATCGGTTTCAAATCTACTTTCCTGATCGATATCCTGAATAATATCTCGGCGGACGAAGTGGTTATCGAATTGGCTGATCCGTCAAGGGCCGGTGTCATTATCCCGGTAGAACAGGAAGAAAATGAAGACTTGCTGATGTTGCTGATGCCGATGATGCTGAACGATTAATCGCGGAACAGAAATAAAATCGGATTCATTACAGAGGACACAAAGATCACAGGGACATCATTCTTTTTTGAATTGAAACTCTGTGCCCTCAGTGTCCTTTGTAGTGAATTAAAACAAAACCGTATAAACAATGAAACTCAACCTAAAGAATCCTATCGTCTTTTTTGATCTGGAAACGACCGGGACAAATATCAACTCAGACCGAATCGTAGAAATCTGTTATCTTAAAGTGTATCCCAATGGGAATGAAGAGTCGAAAACTCTCCGTATCAATCCCGAAATGCCTATCCCTGCCGAATCATCTGCTGTTCACGGTATTTATGATGCTGATGTAGCCGATTGTCCTACTTTTAAGGAAGTGGCAAAGAGTATTGCCAATGATATCGAGGGTTGTGATCTGGCTGGTTTCAATTCCAACCGTTTTGATATTCCCGTGTTGGCAGAAGAATTTCTGCGTGCGGGTGTGGATATCGATATGAGTAAGCGCAAATTTGTCGATGTACAGGTGATTTTCCATAAGATGGAACAGCGTACCCTTACGGCTGCTTATAAGTTCTATTGTGGCCGTAATCTGGAAGATGCGCACACAGCGGAAGCTGATACCCGTGCCACGTACGAGGTACTGATGGCTCAACTCGATCGTTATCCGGAAGAGTTGCAGAATGATATGTCTTTCTTGGCCGATTATTCAAGCTATAACAAGAATGTGGATTTTGCAGGACGTATGGTATATGACGACAATGGGGTAGAGGTTTTCAACTTTGGTAAATACAAAGGACAGTCGGTGAGTGAAGTACTGAAAAAAGATCCGGGATATTACAGTTGGATTCTGAACAGTGATTTCACGTTGAATACAAAAGCCATGTTGACCAAGATTCGTCTGCGTGAGTTAACCGGAAAATAATTATGCTGAACGGAAAGAAAATTATACTCGGTATTACCGGTAGCATAGCTGCCTATAAAGCTTGTTACATCATACGTGGCCTGATCAAACAGGGAGCTGAGGTACAAGTCGTAATTACTCCCGCCGGAAAAGAATTTATCACTCCGATAACTCTCTCTGCGTTGACCGGCAAACCTGTCATCAGTGAATTCTTTGCTCAACGTGACGGTACGTGGAATAGCCATGTAGACCTGGGATTGTGGGCGGATGCTATGTTGATAGCCCCTGCCACGGCTTCTACCATCGGAAAAATGGCGAACGGCATAGCCGATAATATGTTGATTACGACTTATCTTTCTGCTAAAGCGCCGGTTTTTGTTGCTCCGGCTATGGACCTGGATATGTTTGCCCATCCCAGTACTCAAAAGAACCTGGATACGCTTCGTTCATATGGCAATCATATCATTGAGCCGGCTTCGGGTGAATTGGCCAGTCATCTGGTAGGAAAAGGCCGTATGGAAGAACCGGAGAATATAATCCGGGTACTTGATGAATTCTTTTCATCAACGGGCGAACTGGCGGGGAAAAAAGTGCTGATCACGGCCGGACCGACTTATGAAAAGATTGATCCGGTGCGCTTCATCGGCAATTATTCTTCCGGTAAAATGGGGTTTGCCTTGGCTGAGGAGTGTGCCCGTCGCGGAGCCGATGTGGTACTGATTGCAGGGCCGGTACAACAGAAAACATATCATTCACATATTACCCGCATTGATGTGGAGTCCGCTCAGGACATGTATGAAGCAGCCATGGCGCAATACCCCTTGGTCGATGCCGGAATACTGTGTGCAGCGGTAGCGGATTTTACTCCGGACGCTGTTGCTGACAAGAAGATAAAACGGGAAGGAGACGAGTTGTTGCTGCATCTTAAACCCACTCACGATATTGCTGCTGCATTGGGCAAGATAAAAACTCCGGAACAGAAGTTAATTGGTTTTGCTCTTGAAACGAATGATGAGCAGCGCAATGCCGAGGGAAAGCTGATCCGGAAGAACTTTGATTTCATTGTGCTGAATTCGTTGAATGATGCTGGTGCGGGATTCCGTTACGATACCAATAAGATAAGCATTCTTAGTTGCAGGGGCAGAACCGATTATCCGTTAAAATCGAAGACGGAAGTAGCCAGAGATATTATTGATAGAATGATAAAAGAAATGTGATTTATGTTACGTTCATTATACATCCAGAATTATGCTCTGATTGAGAAACTCGATATTCGTTTCGAAACCGGATTTTCTGTAATCACCGGAGAGACCGGTGCCGGGAAATCCATTATTCTGGGCGCAATCGGACTTTTACTCGGACAACGTGCCGATGTGAAAGCTATCCGGCAAGGCGCTTCTAAATGTGTTATCGAGGCACGATTCGATATATCGGCCTATCACATGGAAGCCTTTTTTGAAGAGAACGAGTTAGAGTATGAGCCCGAATGCATACTTCGTCGTGAAGTACAGTCATCCGGTAAAAGTAGGGCATTTATCAATGATACACCTGCTTCTCTCACACAAATGAAAGAACTGGGTGAGCAATTGATCGATGTACACTCTCAACATCAGAACCTATTGCTCAATAAGGAGGGCTTCCAGCTTAATGTGCTGGATATTCTTTCCCATAATGAAGAGGCTTTGGATGTATACCATCATTTATATCAGGATTGGAAAAAACTCTGTAAGGAACTCGATGAACTGATTGTTCTGGCTGAACAAAGTAAGACGGATGAGGATTATATTCGTTTTCAGTTGGAACAACTGGAGGAGGCGCATCTTACGGCCGGAGAACAGGAAGAGTTGGAACAAGAGGCCGAGACATTGGCACACGCCGAAGACATCAAGGCCGGACTGTACCGGGTGGGGCAAACTCTTGCTTCAGATGAAGGAGGGCTGCTGCCTGTATTGAAAGAAAGTCTTGGCACTTTGAGTGGTCTGCAGAAAGTATATCAACCTGCCGGTGAGTTGGCCGAACGAATGGAGAGCACTTACATCGAGTTGAAAGATATAGCTCAGGAGATATCAGATCAGGGCGAAGGCATTGAATTTAATCCATTACGACTGGAGGAAGTGAATGACCGGTTGAACTTGATCTACTCTTTAGAACAAAAACATCGTGTGCAGACCGTCGAAGAGTTGATTGCTCTTTCGGAGCAATATGCAACAAGACTTGCTGCCATTACTTCGTATGACGACCGGATCGTTAAACTGACGGAACGGCGCGATGCACAATATAATAAGGTAAAGAAGCAAGCCGCTGTCTTGACAAAGGCCCGTACAGAGATTGCCCGTGAAGTGGAGCAACAGATGGCTGCCCGTTTGATTCCTTTGGGAATACCCAATGTCCGCTTTCAAGTGGAGATGGGGTTGAAAAAAGAACCGGGTCCACAGGGCGCGGATACTGTTAATTTCTTGTTCTCAGCCAACAAAAACGGAACGCTGCAGAGCGTGTCTTCTGTTGCGTCGGGTGGTGAGATAGCTCGTGTTATGTTATCTATTAAGGCTATGATTGCAGGAGCTGTGAAACTTCCCACAATTGTATTCGACGAGATCGACACCGGTGTATCCGGTGAGATAGCAGATCGTATGGCGGATATTATGCAAGAGATGGGCGAACAAAACCGGCAGGTAATCAGTATTACGCATTTGCCGCAGATTGCAGCCCGTGGACGTGCCCATTATAAAGTGTATAAGCGGGATAATGATACGGAGACTAACAGTCATATCCGTCGTTTGACCGATGAAGAACGGGTAGAGGAACTGGCTCACATGTTGAGTGGTGCCACCCTGACGGAGGCGGCGCTGAGTAATGCGAGGGCGTTGCTGGAACCATCTTTGAAAGAAAGAAAAATAATAAAATAAGTATATGGTGGTGTACAATAAGTGATAACGAGTTGTATGTCCTAAAATGCAGACAATTACATGATTGATAAAAGCGAAATGATTTTCGGCGTTCGTGCCGTGATTGAAGCCATTCAGGCTGGTAAAGAGATAGACAAGATTTTGGTGAAAAAAGACATTCAGAGTGACTTGTCAAAAGAGCTGTTTACTGCTCTGAAAGGTACGCTGATTCCTGTCCAGCGTGTCCCGGTGGAACGTATCAACCGTATCACCCGTAAGAATCATCAGGGGGTGGTTGCGTTCATCTCTTCGGTAACGTATCAGAAGACGGAAGATTTGGTGCCTTTCCTTTTCGAAGAAGGTAAGAATCCTTTCTTTGTCATGCTTGATGGAATTACGGATGTGCGTAATTTTGGTGCCATAGCCCGTACTTGCGAATGTGCCGGAGTAGATGCCGTCATTATTCCTGCAAAAGGAAGCGTTACGGTCAATGCGGATGCGATGAAGACTTCGGCCGGTGCATTGCACACTTTGCCGGTTTGCCGTGAACAGAATCTGAAAACAACCTTGCAATATCTCAAAGATAGCGGCTTCCGTATTGTGGCTGCTACCGAAAAAGGAGATTATGATTATACGAAGGCAGATTATACCGGCCCGATGTGTATCATTATGGGGGCTGAGGATACCGGTGTTTCCTATGATAATCTTGCACTATGCGACGAATGGGTCAAGATTCCGATGCTGGGCAGCATTGAATCACTCAATGTATCTGTAGCTGCAGGTATCCTGATTTATGAAGGCGTGAAACAACGTACAAATTAAAAGAAACAACATTCAAATACATGAAAAAGAGCATACTATTCACATTTGTGCTTTGCCTCCTGTCACAATGGAGTGTAGCACAAGCCCCTAAGTGGGTTGAGAAAGCGAAACGATCGGTTTTTTCCATCGTTACGTATGATAAAGACGACAAAATTCAGAATACCGGTAACGGATTCTTTGTAACCGAAGACGGAGTGGCTCTGTCTGACTATTCACTGTTTAAAGGTGCCCAGCGTGCTGTTATCATTAACTCAGAAGGTGAAAAGATGCCTGTTGAGTGTATTCTGGGAGCCAATGATATGTATGATATCATTAAGTTTCGTGTGGGCATTACAGTGAAGAAAGTACCGGCTTTACAAGTGGCTGCTCTTGCTCCGGCTGTGGGTGCTGAAGTTTATTTATTGCCTTATTCCACTCAGAAAGGCGGTAACGTGACCCGTGGTAAAGTGAAAAAGGTAGATAATATCGGTGGTGATAAATATCATTACTATACGCTGGACATGGTATTGAAAGATAAAATGGTCAGTTGTCCGGTCACTACGGCGGACGGTAAAGTGTTTGGAGTGGCACAGAAATCCTCGGGACAAGATACTGCCTCTATCAGCTATGCGGCCGGTGCGGCTTTCGCCATGTCTCAAAATATCAGTGCACTTGCGCTGAGCGACCCTGCCTTGAATGCTATCGGCATAAAGAAGGGGTTGCCCGAAGATGAAGATCAGGCTCTGGTCTATCTCTTTATTGCTTCAACACAATCCACACCTGAGGCTTATGCCATCGCCCTTGACGATTTTATAAAGACTTTCCCGAACAGTGCCGACGGTTATCTTCGCCGTGCCGGAAACTATGTTTTTGCAGACAAGGATGAAAACCACATGGATAAAGCGGCTGCCGACCTGGAACATGCGCTGAAGGTTGCACAGAAGAAAGACGATACCTATTATAACATAGCCAAGCTGATATACAATTATCAATTGAGTAAACCCGAAACTGTTTATAAAGACTGGACGTATGATAAGGCTCTGGAGAATGTACGGAGTGCGATTGCCATTCAGAGTTTACCCGTCTACCAGCAGTTGGAAGGAGATATTCTTTTTGCCAAGCAGGATTATGCAGGTGCATTTGCCAGCTATGACAAAGTGAATCAGACCGAACTGGCATCTCCTGCCTCTTTCTTCAGCGCTGCCAAAGCGAAGGAGTTGAGTAAAGCTGCTCCTGAAGAAGTAATTGCTTTGTTGGACAGTTGTATAGCCCGTTGCCAGACACCTATAACTTCCGATTTGGCTCCTTACCTGTTGGAACGTGCCCAGATGTATATGAATGTAGAGAAGTATCGTTTGGCTCTGGCAGATTATGATGCCTATTTCAATGCAGTGAAAGGTAGTGTCAATGACCTGTTCTATTATTACCGTGAGCAGGCTGCCTTCAAGGCTAAGCAGTTCCAGCGTGCGTTGGATGATATAGCAAAGGCGATCGAACTTAATCCGGAAGATCTCACTTATCGTGCAGAACAGGCTGTGGTAAATCTCCGTGTAGGCCGTTACGAAGAGGCTGAGAAAGTATTGAAAGACGCATTAGCTATCGATCCGAAATATGCTGAAGGGTATCGTTTGCTGGGAATCTGCCAGATTCAGTTAAAGCAAGAGAAAGCGGCTTGCGCAAGCTTTGCCAAGGCAAAAGAGCTTGGAGACCCCAATGTAGACGAACTGATTAAAAAACATTGTAAATAAACTATCCCCGAAATCTAAAAAAGAAGAGGCTGTCGCCATTGCGATAGCCTCTTTCTTTTTATGGAGAGCGTCATTGCGACTTCCTCCGTTCTGTAAAGTTTAGGTCTTATTGAGTTAAAGTTATATCTGGTTCTTTTGTGTATTCATATATATAAATGCGTTTGTTTGCCAAATACTGCATAGCTCTTCCATATTTTTCTTATCTTTGTTCACCTAAGAGTATTTTTGATGGATGCTTTTAGCATCTTCAGGATACTAACTTTGCTATAAATATTAATTATTAATGAATCAAATAAGATGAAAAAAGTAATTTGCAGTGAGAAGGCACCGGGAGCTATCGGGCCTTACAGTCAAGCTATTGAAGCTAATGGAATGGTATTTGTCTCTGGTCAGCTTCCTATTGATGCGGCTACGGGTGTGATGCCTGATGGTGTGGAGGCGCAAGCCCGCCAGTCACTCGAGAATATAAAACATATCCTTGAGGCTGCCGGTCTGACAATGGCAGACATTGTAAAAACAACTGTTTTCCTCCAGGATATGTCTCTGTTTGCCGGAATGAACGGAGTATACGCAACTTATTTTGACGGTGCATTTCCCGCTCGTTCGGCTGTTGCCGTGAAAGCCTTGCCTAAAGATGCCTTAGTCGAGATCGAGTGCATCGCGGCACGATAATAAGTCGGCTACAATAAAGCTACTGCCTCCTACGAAGATCAGGTCTTCCGGGAGGCTTTTTTCTTGTGCGGCCTTTACGGCAGACTGAACATCGGGATAAGCCTTTCCTTGCAGTCCGGCAGAAGCTCCGATCTGTTGTAACTGAGCCTCCGGTAATGCTCTTTTGACGCTCGCTTTTGTGAAATAGTACACTGCGTTTTCAGGAAGTATGGACAATACTCCACTTACGTCTTTGTCGTTCACCATGCCGATGACCATGTGCAGGCGATTGTATTTCATTTGTTTCAGTTGCTCCACGATATAAGAAATCCCTGCTACATTGTGTCCCGTATCGCAAATGACAGTGGGAGAGTCACTCAATTTTTGCCAGCGTCCTTGCAAACCGGTCATTTTATCTACTTGCAGGAATCCGTTTCTCACGTCATGATCTTCTATCTTATAACCCAGGCTTTTCAGAACAGGGAGAGCCGACAGTAGTGTATTTGTATTTTTTAATTGGTACGAGCCTCCCAATACTCCTTCCAACCCGGGATATGCATCATTTTCGTAGATCCAGCCGGTAATATACTCTGTATCTTTTTCTGCTGCGGTATTCGGCTGATGATCTGTATACTGTCCCGGTTTTCGATCCGCGCGAGTTTTGAATTTAGTTGCTCCTTTTAGTCGTTGTTCTTCTTCTGCAAAGGTGATAGGTGCCTCCATCTCTTGTGCTTTCCGATAAAATACAGGCTTGGTCTCTTCTGTCGTCTCACCGACAACGACCGGTATGCCCCTTTTGATGATACCCGCTTTCTCGGTTGCAATTTTGGCCAGTGTATTACCTAAAAACTGCATGTGATCGAAACTGATGTTGGTGATGATGCTTAAGTCCGGACGGATGATGTTGGTACAGTCCAGTCGCCCTCCCAATCCGACTTCAATGACAGCCACGTCTATATGTTGATCGGCAAAGTATCGGAATGCCATTGCGGTGGTCAATTCAAAGAAAGAAGGATGCAGAGGTTCAAAGAACAGACGATGGTCTTCCACAAAGCGGATGACGTATTCTTGCGGGATGGGCTCGCCATTGATGCGGATACGCTCTCGAAAATCTACTAAATGGGGCGAAGTGTAGAGCCCGACTCTATATCCGGCCGATTGCAGAATGGCAGCCAATGTATGTGAGCAGGAACCTTTTCCGTTGGTCCCTGCAATGTGAATGCTTTGAAATGCTGTGTGGGGATGTCCCAAATATTCATCTAATGCATAGGTGTTTTCCAGTCCCTCTTTGTACGCGCTGCTTCCTACCTGCTGAAACATGGGAATACTGTTGTATAGGTAGTCTAAAGTCTCCTGATAATTCATGTTTTATAATATTTAACGGGCAACTTCCTTTGTTTGCCTTTTTATTTGTTATCTTAGTTGCAACAATTCATCACGGTGGTGGTCAATTGGCTTTTTGATTGCAAATATCAACATTTAAATCTAAGAATCATGGGAACAAAGAAAAATTTTGTGCTCGACACGAATGTTATTCTTCACGACTACAATTGCCTGAAGAATTTTCAGGAGAATGATATTTATCTTCCGATTGTTGTTTTGGAAGAATTGGATAAGTTCAAGAAGGGAAATGAACAAATCAATTACAATGCACGTGAGTTTGTACGCGAACTCGATTTGATAACCGACGACAGTCTGTTTACCCATGGTGCTCCTTTAGGTGAGGGGTTGGGTAAGTTGTTTATTGTCACTGGCGATTCGGAGGCTCCCAAGGTACATGAATCGTTTCCGGCCCGTAAACCGGATCATCAGATATTGGCGGTAGCCGAATATTTGGCCCGGAAATATCCGAAGATGAAAAATATTCTGGTGACCAAGGATGTCAACCTTAGGATGAAAGCCCGTTCCATCGGTATACTTTGTGAGGACTACATAACCGATAAGGTGGTGAATGTCGATATTTTTGAAAAGTCGAATGAGGTGTTCGAAAATATAGAACCGGATCTGATCGACCGTATTTATTCGTCCAGAGAGGGGTTGGATATCAGTGAATTTGACTTTAAAGACATCATCCGTCCCAACGAATGTTTTATTTTGAAGAGCGATCGCAGCAGTGTGCTTGCCCGCTACAATCCTTTTACACATACGGTCTGCCGGGTGAATAAAACCAAGAATTACGGTATCGAACCTCGCAATGCGGAACAGAGTTTTGCTTTCGAAATTCTGAACGATCCGGATATCAAGCTGGTGGCCTTGACAGGTAAAGCCGGAACAGGTAAAACCTTGCTTGCACTGGCGGCAGCCTTGGGTAAACTCACGGAATACAAGCAGATCCTGTTGGCCCGTCCTATCGTGGCTCTTTCCAATAAAGATTTAGGATTCCTTCCGGGAGATGCAACAGAAAAGGTAGCTCCTTATATGCAACCTCTGTTCGACAACCTGAATGTGATCAAACGCCAATTTGCTTCTAACTCTACCGAAGTGAAGCGGCTGGAAGATATGCAGAAGAGTGAGCAACTGGTTATCGAGGCATTGGCATTCATTCGCGGACGAAGCCTGAGCGAGACCTATTGCATCATCGATGAAGCACAAAATTTGACTCCACACGAGATTAAAACCATTATCACCCGTGCCGGAGAAGGTACCAAAATGGTATTCACCGGAGATATTCAGCAGATCGACCAACCTTATCTGGATAGTCAGTCCAATGGCTTGGTGTACATGATTGATCGCATGAAAGATCAGAACCTCTTTGCGCATGTCAACTTGGTGAAAGGCGAACGTAGTGAATTGAGCGAATTGGCAAGTAACCTGATGTGATATCTATATCTTGAAGGGGGTGGAAGAGAAGGATTCCACCCCCTTTTTGCACTGTTATTCTACTTTTATTGTGTTAAAAACTTTATTTTGTCAAATAAAAACGCACGTGTTAGTGAAAATAGTGTATCTTTGCACCGCCTAAAACAAAAACTGTAAAACAAATGAAACAGAATTTTTTTCATCGGTATCTTTCTGCGAAGGTACTGCCCATTTGGACTATTCTATTGATTGATATATTTATTATCGTCGCATCCTGCTTGCTCGCTTACTCGCTTCGTTACGATTTTCGCAGCATTTTCTTGGATTCGTCGACAATAGATAAGACCATTCTTTGGACGGTAGTGGCTAACTTAATCTTCTTCCGGGTATTCCGTACCTATTCAAATGTGCTTCGCTTTTCTTCGTTTGTAGACATTATGCGCATATTTGTGTCGCTTACGGTCTCCTATGGGGTATTGATGATTCTGAGTCTTCTGCTGGATGCTTACCTGGGCATTCGGATTGGTGCCATCAGTGTACTGTTTATGGCATATGTGATCAATTTTGCTATGATGGCCTGTTCGCGTATTGTGGTCAAAATGTTCTTCGAGGTACTCAATTTTGACGGTAGCCACACGACCAACGTCTTTATTTATGGTGCTAAAGAAGCCGGAGTAAACATCGCCAAATCCCTGCGTGTCAATTTGCGTAATCATTATCGTCTTCGTGGTTTCATTGCCGATGAACCCGAACTGATTGGTAAGGTGATGATGGGGGCGAAAGTTTTCCCGAATGATGAAGCATTGATTGAAAACATGAATGACCGTGATGTGCATACCATCATTGTTTCTCCGGCTAAGATGGAAAAGCTGAAGAAATCAGATATGATTGATACTCTGCTTTCCAATAACGTGAAGTTGCTTACTGCTCCCCCTTTGAGTGAATGGGGTGGGCAGGCACTGAATAAAACTCAGTTGAAGGAAATACAGATTGAGGACCTTTTGCAACGCGAACCGATTGAGGTGGACATCCATAAGATAGCTTCTCACCTGGAAGGTAAACGTGTAATGATTACAGGAGCCGCCGGTTCTATTGGTAGCGAAATCATGCGACAGGTCGCTTCTTTCAATCCATATAAGTTGATCCTGATTGATCAGGCTGAAACTCCGTTGCATGACATTCGTCTGGAATTGCAGGATCGTTGGCGTGACATTGATGCTGAAACGATTGTAGCTGATATTTCGAACGCAACTCGTATGGAGGCCATTTTCCGTGAATACAAACCTCAGTATATATTCCATGCAGCTGCCTATAAGCATGTGCCGATGATGGAAGACAATGTTTCGGAGTCTATTCAGATTAATGTATCGGGTACACGTACGCTTGCCGATCTGGCTGTTAAATTCGGTTCAGAGAAATTTGTAATGATTTCTACGGATAAAGCCGTTAATCCGACAAATGTTATGGGTTGTTCAAAGCGTATTTGTGAGATCTATGTACAGTCCTTAGCCAAGAAATTACAGAAGGAAGGCACACGTTCGGTACAGTTCATCACCACTCGTTTCGGTAATGTATTAGGATCTAACGGTTCGGTTATTCCCCGTTTCCGCGATCAGATTCAGCGTGGAGGACCTGTCACAGTGACCCATCCCGAAATAATCCGTTATTTCATGACCATTCCGGAGGCTTGTCGTCTGGTATTGGAAGCAGGAAGTATGGGTAATGGTGGGGAAATCTACATCTTCGATATGGGTAAACCGGTTAAGATTGTCGATCTGGCAAAACGGATGATCAGTCTTTCGGGACGTACGGATGTGAAAATTGAGTTTACCGGTTTGCGTCATGGTGAGAAACTGTACGAAGAGTTGCTCAATGTGAAGGAGCTGACCAAACCTACTTATCACGAAAAGATTATGATTGCCACTGTGCGTGAGTATGATTATGACGAAGTGAAAGAGAGAATCCAGAAATTAATTGATGTAAGCTATACCTATGATCAGATGAAGATCGTGGCTGCCATGAAAGATATTGTCCCTGAGTTTGTGAGCAAAAACTCTTGTTTTGAGGCGTTGGATAAGAAAGACTGATCGTATAGGAATATCCTGATCTTATTTATATAATCCGAAACTATAGATTCAACTATAGCTTCGGATTTTTTTATGTATTCATGCTTTTCGTTACTTCGTAATCTTATTAAACATGTCCTTTACATTTTTTATTTCAGGCATATTTTGCAGATAAAACTTTTCGTAGGCTCCTGCTCCATATTGGCAGTTAACCGTTCCGAAATCTTCTTCTTTACGGGATGGATTATTTCCGTCCATGCGGAGAAATACATTCGGAAAAGCTGCTGATTCGATTGTATATGAACCATCACTTTGTTCGTGTAACTTGAAACGTTCCCAGGCACTTGCTCCGAACTGACAGTTTACACGACCGCTACCCGATCCTGCGAATGCGTGAATGCCATTTCCGTCCATACGGAGAAATACTCCGGGATACTTTGAAGATTCGATAGTAAATGTACCATCGGTCTGTTTTTGTACTTTAAAGGCTCCGGTGGGAGCCATGCTTCTCTGACAGTTTACTTTACCTGCACCGGCACCACAGGTTGTGCTAATTCCCTTCCCATCCATGCGAAGGAATACATCTTTGAAAGCTACTGATTGAATCAGCATCGGTTTTGAGAAATTTACTTTACTTTTGTCCATACGGCTCTTTTCCCTTCTTTTAAACTTAATTTAAATCCTTCTTTAATATTATCAATGGATATGTCCGGACCAATAGCTGGACATGCAATTGATGCATACATTGTTTTTCCCTTTTGTATTGCATATAGCGCATATTCTCCATTATAATATGTACGTCCTACGATTTTAGTGTATTGACTTTGATTGTCGACACGATATTGGTCTTTGTTAGGTTTAGTTGGAATCTCTGTTAAACCATCTATTAATTCATGAATTGCTTTTTGTTGCTTACTGTTAAAGTTATCAAACTTACCGCCTGCTTTTTCTAATTCCCACATGATATATTAATTGTTATATGATTTATATAAGATAGTTAGATTTTATCGAAATCAGAATGATTTTTAATTACCATTTTAATTCCTTTTGATTTTAAATTCAGACAATAAGTCCTAAATTCAGTTTCGGTAAAAGGGTGATTAATATCTACTTCGAATTTGCTACATTCGTAGTAAGTTAAAGTGTTATTCTTTTGAGTATAGATAGCTGGAACGATTCCATCCGACCATACTTTTAATCCTTCCTTATTGCCATTTATCCACCGTTCATAGGTGTCTTTACCTGTTTTAGTTTCGATGCTGTTTACTTGGCAGATACCTACATGACATAATATGATTCCATCATCTGTTAACATCTCTTTGAAATGTGGAATATGGCAGGCGCTATGGCAAGCATCAAGAACTAATCTACAAACTTTTCCTTTGAAGAAATAGCTCAGATCTTTTATGTCTGGTTTGGTTAGTTTGCAAATTTCCTTTTCATTTCCGTGTGTTCCGTAAATAATTAACTCTATACAGCTATTGCTATTAATAGATTTTGTGTTCAAATCCAGAGTTTTTTTCAGTACACTATAATCTTTGTATCGGATTTCTAAAGAGTTTGTTGTACATGTCGTTTGTGCAACTTGACAACTATCATCTTGTTTTAAAATAATAAGCATAATAGTAATTCGTAAAAAGTTCCTACTCTTTCTTCGGCTTTTCGGAATCCGCCGTTTCTATTTATTCTTTGTAAGCTTACGGTGACAAAAGTGAGAAGAAAAGTTCCATCTTAAAAATATAATTTCTGAATACGGAATAGTTTCTTTCAGGAGTGTAAATCAATCTTTCAGGTGCTGTCTTCTAAGGTACGAAAGCAATATACCTGTATGCTTATAAGACAATATCGTCCATTCGGAAAAACATTTTTCCTGTTTAAAATATAAAATTGTAACCGGGGCGGTCACGCTCTATTTTTGCCATCATAAACGTCAGAACAAACGGTTGAAATTCATAAATAACAATAGATATGGCAGTAAAAATATTGAGTGTAGATGATGAACTCGATTTAGAAGTATTACTTACCCAGTACTTCAGGCGACAAATACGAAAAGGTGAATACGAGTTCGCTTTTGCCCATAACGGGTTGGAAGCTTTACAGAAACTTCTGGAAACTCCCGATTTCGATATCATCCTGAGTGATATTAATATGCCGGAGATGGATGGGTTGACCCTATTGGCTAAGGTCAATGAACTGAAAAATCCGGCAATGAAGTGTATAATGGTCTCTGCTTATGGAGACATGGATAACATACGTTCTGCTATGAACAAGGGAGCGTTTGATTTTGCAACCAAACCGATCGATTTGGATGATCTGTCGCGGACTATTGAAAAGGCGATCGAACAGGTTCGCTATATCCGTGAGTCACAGCAGGAGCACAACCAACTGGAATCTATCAAAAATGACCTGGCCATTGCGGGAGAAATCCAGCAAACGATTCTTCCCCGTTCCTTTCCTCCTTTTCCGGAACTGACGGAAGTGGTTGATATTTATGCTTCCATGACTCCGGCAAAAGATGTAGGTGGCGATTTTTATGATTTCTTCCAGATTGACGATGAACGTATCGGGCTGGTGATTGCTGACGTATCCGGGAAAGGGGTGCCGGCATCCTTGTTCATGGCGGTTAGTCGGACCCTGCTCCGTGCAACTGCTCTTCGGGGTGTTTCGTCGGCAGAATGCCTTACTTATGCCAATAAGTTACTGTGTAAAGAGAGCCTGGACTCTATGTTTGTTACGGTCTTTTATGGGATTTATCATTATAAAACCGGCATGATGGACTATACCAATGCCGGGCATAATCCCCCTTATCTCCTTCGCGGCGGACGGACTGTTGAATGCTTGCCTGTCGCTTCTAATTTTGTGGTAGGCGTGTTCGATGATATTGAATTTGAGAGTAATACATTGACGTTCGGCATCGGTGACACTTTACTTCTGTATACGGATGGTGTCACAGAGGCTTTTAACGACAAGCGGGAACAATTCTCGGAAAGTAACTTACAGGATATATTGGCGTCTATGCACGAAAGTAGTTCCGCAAAAGAGGTTGTTACGAGTGTATTGCAGTCTGTTAAGACTTTCTCCGGAGACTATCCTCAGTCCGATGACATAACCCTGCTTTCTCTTCAACGAATCAAATAATATTAAAATAAAAGAACGATGGAAAAGTATGAAATTCATTTTGTAGGTTCCGTCTTGGATTCAAATACAAGCGGTGACGAACAAGCAAAAATTGTAGCTCTTATCGAGCAAGGACATTCTGTTGCATTAGATCTCAGCGGCTGTTCTTATGTATCCAGTGCCGGATTGAGAGTCATGCTTTATGCCTTTAAGCTGGCGAAAGCTAAAAGTAGAGATGTTTGCCTTGTCGGTGTGTCACAAGAGGTTAAAGACGTGATGCACATGACCGGATTCGATAAATTCTTTCGTTTTTATCAGACTCTCGATGAATTATCACAACCCTAAAAATTACCTGAGCAATGACGTTACTTCAGTTTCGCCCTGTCGATGGGAGGTTAGATGAAATTCTTAGTATGCTGATGCATAGTCGTGAAGTTGCTTCACATCCTTCCCTGTCTTATGCCATCCGTTTGGTCAGTGAGGAGATCATTGTCAATATTCTCAATTACGCTTATCCGCAGCAGGCAGAAGGTTATCTGACTCTGTGCTTATGGGATGAAGACGGAGAGATTACTTTGGAGTTTATAGATGGTGGTATTCCATTCAATCCTTTGGATAAAGCCGATCCTGATATTTCATTACCGTTAGAACAACGTGAAATAGGAGGATTGGGCATTTTCCTGGTACGTGAAATGATGGATGACGTAGCGTATACGTACGTGAATAAGGAGAATCGGTTGACCATTAAAAAGAAATATCTGCAACCCACTGATGAACCTGTATCATGATCAAGTTAAACGAAAATATCATCCGTTGGATCATTGCCGTTCCTTGTATACTTTTGACAGTATGTCTGGTCCTATACCGGGCATATCGTCATTCGGCATCGGACAGGGAGCGTCTTGCTCTGTCTCTGGAGGAATTCCGGGATAAAGAAAAGAAATCGGTTCTTATACAACGGGTCAGTCAACAAATGGAGGAGATTGCTTATCAACAAAAGGATATTTCCGAAAAGAGAAGACAGGAAGCCGTTGCGCAAACTCAAAAGGCCAACCGAATGCAACAGCAGGCAGAGTTGGCACGGGAAAGAGCGCTTGCTGCACAATTGGAGGCTGAGAAAGCGTATCGGATGGCAGATGAACAAAAGAATCTGGCGATGGAACGGCAACTACAGGCCGAACAGTCGAAGAGGGTTGCCGATACATTGGCTTTTCTGGCTTTGGGACGTTCATTGGGGACACTCTCTGTTACTCAATATCGGTCGGGCAACATGGAATTAACTTCTCTGTTGGCATATACCGCCTGGTGGTTTACCAAGCGATATGATGGCGATGTATATCATCCGGCTGTTTTCAATGCATTGTCTTTGTCTTGCAGGCAAGATCAGCTTTGGTTCGGGCATAAAGGAGCTGTTACCGGGATCAAACTGTTATCCGGAGGAGAGGAAAAAGCAAGAGCCGGTCGGAATCCTCTGCCGGGATTGGTCACTGTCGGCAAGTACGGTGAGATGATACGTTGGAAATCGGAAAATGGGCAGACCTATACCTCCGAATTACTGTTGAATGATCCCTGTTATGATTTTCGGGATGTGCTGTTGCGGTCCGATTCACAGATGTATGCCTTGTCATACTGCGGGCAGCTTATCTCCACGGATTCCGCCGGTATCGTTACCCGCTTTTTGCCTAAAGGAGAATATCGGCAATTGATTTCGATTGCCTCTAACTTGGTATTGGCGGTTTCCACAACAGGTATTTATTCTTTTGACTGTGTCAACCATGAGATACAACCTTATTTTCAGCCGGAACATTCGATAACTTGTGTCGGTCAAATGGAAGGCTATCTCTATGTTTTTTTTAAGAATGGGACAGTAGCTTTACTTTCGTCGGATGGTACATTTCTCAGATTTATAGACAGCTTGCCCGAGAATAGTGTGGTTACTGCATTCTGTCCTCTTACCAATGAAAGATATGCCATTGGCTGTCGTGAAGGAGTCATCCTGATTTGTGATAAGAATGGAAATATCCGGCAGAAGTTGATAGGGCATCAGGCTGCGGTTACTGCTATTTCCCGGAAAGGGAACAAACTGTTTTCGAGTAGTTACGATTGCACGCTGCGTCTGTGGGATCTTCGTAAAGGAAAGACCGAGTCGGCCGTTATTGTGACAAGCCCCGGTTGGATCCATACTTTTTGCTTTCATCCGGACGGTACATCTGTCTTTATAGGAGACGAACAGGGGCGGTTGTATCGGGTGCCTGTTTCACCCGATCACATGGCTACTGTTGTCCGTCAGGGGTTACAGCGTGATTTTACTCGAGAAGAATGGGAGTATTATATCGGTAAGCAAATTCCATTTGAATCCTATTACCTAAAAACGTATCAGCCATGAAAAAGATAGTCTTTTTGATAATGTGTCTTTGCTCGGTATATGCAAATTCACAAGAAGGTATCCCGTTTTTTGTAAACTATCCGGCTTCGGTTTATCAGGCGCACAATCGTAATTTCGATGTCGTTTGCGACAGTTGTGGAAATGTCTATTTTGCTAATTTCGAAGGTATCCTTCATTATGACTATAACCGTTGGGAAACTATTTATACACCGGGTTTTTCCCGTGTCACCCGTTTGTTTCGTGATTCGGAAGGTAGGATATGGGTGGGAGGATATAACGTGTTCGGACGGATAGAGCGTGATGGACGCGGATGTATTACGTTGAGAACCCTTCTTTCCGATCTGGACACAGACTCTTTGGGCGAATTGGAAGATATGGCAGAAATAGATAAACGCATTTATCTGAAAGCTACATCAGGAAGATATTATACGGTTCAGTCAGATTCCATTTTGACACCGGTTCAGGTACTTCCGGCCCAATTGCAGGAAAAGTGGAGAAATCAATCCTCAGTCTCAATGAATCGGGCGTTTTCTCTACCCGGAGGAGAAACAATCTCGATAAACTCTGCCCATGGATTAATAATGGATGACAGTGGGAAAAAAGAACGGTTTTCCGTAACTGAGAGAAATGGCTTATGCAGTAACGCTGTTTCGGGTATTGCGGCCGATGGGCGTGGCAATCTCTGGGGAGCTACGGATAACGGTGTGTTTCATGTTTTTATTCCCTCTTTGTTCAGCCGTTATACCTCTGGTGAAGGTCTGAAGGGAGAGGTAATATCGGCTGTCTCTTACAAAGGAATGATATATACCGGGACCTTACAGGGATTATACGTATTGAAGCAAAACACTTTTGTTCCTGTTCAGGGAATTTCGCAAGCATGTTGGCAACTGTGTCTTTCTCCACAAGGAGAATTATATGCAGCGTCCGGCGATGGTGTGTATGTGATCCGGGATTATAATCATTCGGAAAAACTCACAGATATGGCAGCTTATTCATTGGCATTCATTGGGCATACGAACCTTCTGATGGGCACTATGGATGGGATTTATCAATATTCGGCAGATGAGGAACGGATAAAGAAAATTTCCGATGTCGAAAAAGTCGTTCGTCTGGAAGTGAAGAAAGATCGTTCTGTATGGGCTAAAACGTTGTACGGAGAAATCTATTTGCGGGAAGAGGGCGAAAGCTCTTTTGTACTTCAAGACAGAGAGAGTGAAGAAGTAATGACCGAGTATACGGACAACGATGGCTGTCATTGGCAGACAAATCTGAAAGGAAAAGAGGTACAGGTACATCATTCGCAAATTGATACGGAGAAATTCAACCAATGCCTGTATGCCATTCGGAATTATGTCGTGAGGGTGATTTATATTGAAGAAGACAGGGCGGCATGGTTCGGCGGTGATTTTGGTTTAATTCGGATGGACCTTGAAAAGGCCCGGACATTTACTCCGGTTGCTCCCTGCATCTATCTTCGTGAAGTTTGTCTGAACCGTGATTCTGTCTATTGGGGAGGAGATCTGCCGGAAGAGTCCGGGGGAGCGGACTGGCAGATAAATAGTACAGTACCTCGTTTGGGGAATGATGTACGTTCCATTCGTTTTTCATTTGCTACCGATGCGCCCTGTTTCACCGGTTCCAATGAGTATAGATATCGCCTGGTCGGTTATGATCCGGAATGGAGTTCGTGGGATTCCGGGACTGTGAAAGAGTATGCCAACCTTTCGTCGGGTACGTATACGTTTTGTGTCCGGGCCCGTGATATTTACGGCACAGAGAGTGAAATGAAACAATTCCGCTTTTCGTTATTGCCTCCTTTTTATTTGCAATGGTATTGTCTGATCCTATATACCGTTGCTTTTGGAATGCTGTTGTTCTTATTGTTTAAATGGAGAATGCGCAGTTTGCTGAAAGAGAAGGAGAGGTTAGAGGCCCTTGTCGGCCAACGTACCAAACAGTTGGTACAACAAAAAAATGAAATTGAGGAAAAGTCCTTAAAATTGGAAAAAGCATTGAAGGAGCTGGGCCAGGCACAAGATGAATTGGTTCGACAAGAAAAAATGGCTACTGTAGGTAAACTGACTCAAGGGTTGATTGACCGTATTCTGAATCCGTTGAATTACATTAATAATTTTTCCCACCTGACCTCAGGATTACTGAAGGACCTATATCAGAATCTGGAGAGTGTAAAAGAACTTTTGGATGAAGATACCTACTTGGATTCGGTAGATGTCATCAACATGATGAGAGATAATCTGGAAAAGATTGAGGAACATGGAAGTAACACCACTCGTGTACTGAAGGCCATGGAAGAAATCCTGAGAGACCGTAACAGGCAACTGGAAAAAACAGAATTAATCGGTTTATGCCGGAAAGACATGGAGCTATTGAGCAGTTATTATCAGAAGGAGATTACGGCTATGCACATTGCGGTTCGTACTTCCTTGCCCGATAATCCGTTGTTTATTGACGGGAATGCCGAACAACTGGGAAAAACCATTATGAGTCTTCTTAACAATGGTATGTATGCCATAGCCAAAAAATACGGTAAGAAAGCCTATCCGGCAGAGATTGGCCTGGCATTGGAAAGTAAGGACGGACAGGCAGTCATTCGCCTATATGACAATGGAGTGGGGATCGAGCAGAGTATTCTGGATAAAATCTTCGATCCGTTCTTTACTACCAAAACAACCGGAGAGGCAGCAGGTATCGGTTTGTATCTGAGTAAGGAAATCATATTAAATCACCATGGGCAGATAGCAGTACGTTCTGAAAAAGATGAATTGACAGAATTCACTATCACTCTGCCATTGTGGGAGGAAAAGTCAGTATAAATAAACATAGAACAGATTGATTATGGAAAAAAACATTTCACAAGAGAAACGAATTGAAGAGTTGGAAGCACGGCTCAAAGAGCAGGAAAAGCTGGGATCATTGGGTTTGTTGAGTGCAGGCATTGCACACGAGATACAGAATCCTTTGAATTTTGTCATCAATTTCAGTAAACTGTCCGGTCAATTGTTGGCCGACCTGGCCGATAGGGTGGATGAAGCAAAAGCTCGTATTCCGGAAGCGGAACTGGAAGATATCAAAGATATACTTTCCGGGCTGAGAGAGAATGTGGACAAAATCAAAGAGCATGGTGATCGGGCTATCAGCATTATCCGTGGTATTTTGCTTTACTCCAGGGGGAAAGAAGACGAATTCATGCCTACACAAATACAAAAATTGACTAAAGAATATGTGTGGCTGGCTTATCATGCCATGCGGGCCAATTATAAGAATTTCAATATTGCTATCCGTGAAGATTATGCTAAAGATATCCCCTCGATCCGGCTGATCCCGCAGGATTTCAGTCGGGCAGTCTTGAATGTGATGAATAATGCCTGCTATGCAGTATGGAAAAAATGGCAGAATGCTCCCGAAGGATATTCCCCCGAGATAATGGTGACCTTAGAAAAGTTGGATAAAAGAATTGTACTTTCTATTCGTGATAACGGAGAGGGCATGAGTCCGGAGGTCAAACGAAAACTATTTGACTCTTTTTTCACAACAAAACCGGTGGGGCAGGGGACAGGCCTTGGTATGGCAATCGTTCGTGATATTATAGAAAACAAACACCATGGAAAAGTATTGTTTGATTCGGTCCTGCATGAATATACTTGTTTCCGGTTTATCATTCCTCTCGCATGAAACGCTGTCTGCTATATATCCTTTGCTGCTTTGGGGTTGTGCAACTGTTAGCTCAGCCGGCGGATAACATCCGTAATTCGTTTGTAAAGGCGGAAACATTTTATAAGAGCGGAGATATCGATGAAGCTTGTCGTATCTTGGAGGAGAATCTGTCGTCTTTTCAAGGTACGATGCATACCGAGGCGTGCCGTTTGGCTGCATTATGCTGTTTAGCTTTAGACCGCTTCCCGGAAGCGGAAAAGTATGTTTCGCTGTTATTGAAAGACGAACCTTATTATTATATCTCGCTTCAAGATCCGGAACGCTTTGCGGATATGGTAAGGAAACACAGGGAGACTAAAGTAACTCTGGTCACAGCCTCACAACAGGTAGAGACCCCGGAAGAAGCTCCGGTGCCTGTTACTTTAATTACGGAGGAGATGATACGGGCTATCCATGCCCGGTGCCTGCGGGATGTACTGATAGCTTATGTGCCCGGTATATCCGGTTTGTCTTCCAATGAAGAGATGAATCTGGCTATGCGCGGGGTATATTCTCCCGAACAGGAGAACATATTGATTATGCAGGATGGACAACGTCTGAACAGTTATATTACTAATGCTGTTTCGCCGGATTATGGTATTAGTCTGGCAAAAGTCAAACAAATAGAGGTGCTGCGCGGACCGGCTTCTTCGCTTTATGGCAGTGTGGCTTTGACAGCCGTGATTAATATAGTTACTAAAGACGGGGTGGATGTTCGTAATGGTTCCATATCTGTCAGCGCCGGTAATCGGGGCCAGTTGGCTGCTGACCTGCTATTGGGAAAGCACGACATGAACATGGACTTTATGGCATGGTTCTCCTTGTACCGTGCAACGGGAGAATCGGTTTTTGTCCCGGCCGAAAAACAATATGCTCTTTACCCCAGGGACGGATTCATCCGTCTGGACAATTATTCGGGATTTCCTGCCATGGATGGAGGAATTAAATTGCAACGTGGAAATTTGCTTTTTAGTTTCAGTATGAATTACGCGAAGAAAAGGCAACCTTATAGCATGTGGCTCTTTTCTTCTCCATATTCTTATGAGCGGTTTCGTACTTTTGACGGTTCCGGCCCGGGATATTCCAGGTGGTCGGCAAGAGAACAGGCTGTTTATAGCCGTACGTGGCAGCGGATCACTTTCAGTACCGCATTTTATACCGATTGGAATAAAAACGTACATTATGAAACCTCGGGAGATACTTTACAAGACTATCCTATTTTTCCTAACTATGATTATCAACCTATTATTTATCCGACTCGCGGAGCATTTCAATACATCCGCTGGATGGATTTTAACGTAGGCTTTAATGGGCGTGTAAACTATGCCTATGATTGGGGGAAGCTGGGGAAAGGCAATATGCTTGGCGGTGTGGAATGGAATCGGTATACGCTTTATGATTCCGAGTATTTGGAAGGTATGAATTTTAAAGAGATCGTCAGGACGTGGATCGAAAAACGACTTTACACGGGACACGAGATGAACACGGATGCCTTTCTTCAGATTAAACACAACCTGCATAAAAATTGGATTGTCAATGCCGGCATCAGGTATGACTATAAACGGCGAAGTAATAAGCGGACATTACAGGCTTTTTCTCCCCGTCTGTCACTAATTTATCTCAGGAACGGATTAAATATCAAAGCCAGTTATTCCAGAGCATTTGTCGATGCGCCCTATTATTACAGAAACAATGAAATGGATACCTATTCGGGTGGCGAAAATCTGCAAGCTGAATATCTAAGTTCATATCAGGTGACTTGTGCTTATCATCATTCACCTTCACATATAGATGTAGAGTGTAATTTATTTTATAATCGGGCGTCCCATTTTCTGTTCACACAGCCGGAAACACGTGTTTATGAAAATGCCGGTTCTCTGGATATGGGAGGTGTCGAGGTTGTTGCCCGTTATAAGGCAGACCGACTGAGCCTGGATGGAAACCTGTGTTTTCAGAAAGTATTGAATTATACCAATTTTTTTGTTACCGATGGATCTGTGAATAACGTACCCGGCTTTTCTATGAATCTTGTAGCAAACTACTTTTTACTTAAAAAGAAAGTACAGAGCTGGTCTGCCCATTTAAAATTGAATTGCAGTAGCCACTGCTACACTCAGGTAAGTGTATTGGAAGATGGACTCAATGGAGATGCGACGAATTACACAGTCCGTTTGCCCGGTTATGCTGTCTTTTCTTTCACTACCAGATATAAGTATAAAAGGATAGAAGGCAGTCTGGGCATTGAGAATCTTTTCAATAACCGATATGAATGCGGAGGAGCGACTGTTCCTATCCGCCAGAAAGGAAGGTGGATTTCCGCCAGTATATTGTATAATTTCTAAATCAAACTAATAATGAAAACAAACATTCAAAAAAATCTTTCTCGATCACTCTCTACCTGGGGTGACAAACCGGCGGTCGTTGCAAAAGACGGTACCGTCTCTTATCAAATGCTGGAACGTTACTCTGCCAATATAGCACAATCTATCCGTCAACGTTTATCGGTAACTGATCCGTCCGGACTTCGGAATATCTGTATCGGAGTTTGTATGGAACGAAACAAAACTTTAGTACCTGCCATTCTGGCTATTTTCCGGTTAGGGGCAACTTATTTACCGATAGATCCCTCGCTGCCGGATAGTCGTAAACGGTATATGGCTGAAAATGCGGATATGGTTTTGTTGTTGACCGATTCATCGAATGAAGTAGGTGGAATTCCGTCCGTCCGCCAACTTTACCTGAATGGGGAGCAACTATCCGAACCGGTTGTTGGTGACTATACTGAAGTTCTTCCCAATGATTGCGCCTATATTATATATACTTCCGGAACAACAGGCAATCCTAAAGGTGTACGTATTAGTTATCGGAATCTGGATACATTTACGAGGAATCTGATAGATAAGAAATTGTATCATTTGTCTGATCCGGCAAACAGGTACCTGGCGTTTGCGAGTATCAGTTTTGATGCTTCCATATTAGAACTGATGATGTGTATTCCGGCCGGAGGAACATTGATCCTGGCCGGTGAGGACGAACGCAGAGATATTTCTTTACTAGACGAACTGATTAGGCGCGAGAAGGTGAATATTGCTTTTTTTCCTCCTTCGTTGCTGGGCATGTTTGCCGACCTTGACTTTCCATCCTTTAAGACTCTGCTCTTTGGTGCGGAGGCTATTGGTGAAAAGTTATTTAACAGGCTGAAACAGCAGCCTTACCGGTTGATGAATGTATATGGACCGACAGAGAATACCGTACTCAGTACCATACGGATTGTAGGCAAAGATACGTCGTATGACGATATTGGCTATCCGCTCAAGGGAACTGTCTGTTATGTTTTGTCTGAAAACCTCCAACAGACAACTCTTGGGGCTACAGGAGAACTTTGCTTGGGAGGACCTCAGGTTTCGCTGGGATATATTGGGAGTGTTCAGCTGAATGAAAAATCATTCATCTCGTACGATGGAGAACGGTTGTACAGGACAGGTGACTTGGTACAGCAGCAACCGGACGGTTCAATACGGTTTATCGGGCGAAAAGATACTCAGGTCAAAATACGTGGCTTTCGTATCGAATTGACTGAAATAGCAGAACGATTGAATAGAGATCCGGACGTGGAGAGAGCCCACGTAGTAGTTGTTGAGCGGAATGGGCGTCAATTATTGGGAGCCTATTTGCAACCCTCAGTCTCCGGTAACTTTCATCCGGAAGAGGTCAAAGAGCGTTTGCGTGCAGAACTTCCTTACTACATGATACCCAATTTATGGCAGGTGGTAGATCATTTTCAGCGTACTATAAATGATAAGATTGATGTCCGGGCGCTCCCGGCTTTTACTTCGTTGGAGTTGAAGTATGTTCCTCCTGTTCATCCGGGGGAGGTTATCTTATGTGGAATTTTGAAGGAAATGTTAGGTTTGCCTCAAGTCAGTGTTGAGGCCGATTTGATTGATGATCTGGGATTAACTTCGCTGGATATGTTGAGGCTTGTTACCGAGGCCAATAAAAAAGGATGTCCCATCAACGTATCTGCAGTTTATACTGCCCGTAATCTGCGCCGATTATTGCTCGTTCCGCGGCAAGAACCTATCTATTGGTACAGGCAGCAAAACCTGAAGAAACCCGTAATCATTCTGGTTTGTGGATCTGCCTATTTTAATCATTTGTACTTTAATTTGGCCGACCGCCTTTATCCCAAATATGACTTTCTAGTTGTAGATGCTATCTACGATCATTTTAATAAAGTGGCCACGGATATTCCGGAACTGTTGGAATATTATGTCCGGACGGTTCAGCCAATGATCCGGGAGCGTACCGTCTATGCGCTTACCGGCTTCTGTATGGGAGCTGAACTGGCTGTCGGCCTGGCCGAAATGTTACATCGCTCCATGGGGATAATGCCAAAAGTTTTTGCTCTGGATGGACAGGCTTGGCAAAATCCGGCTCTCTGTCAAAATTATCCTTTGTTGGTATTTCCCGGAGATACCGATGAAATGGTACGTAAACGGAACGAAATCATAAATATTTATTTTCGAACCACTCCTAATCTGATTTATCAGGGAGAGGTTATTGTTTTGCTGTCCGGATTGTTCCATCAACAGGCGGGATTGTCTCCTGAAGAGTCGTGGACGGAGGAAAACTATCGTATATTCCGGACAGAATATGACAATTGCGAAAGATTATGGAATAAATATTATCCGAACGCTCCTGTTTTGCGATTGCCGGCAGATCATTGGCACTTTTTAGAAGGGGAATCATTGGAACAATTAATAACTGTGTTTTTGAAGTAGATTTATGCAGACTGAAAACTTCACTTTAGGTAAGAAAGAGCTTCTTATTTTGCTTGGCTTGATTCTTGTACTGCCTTTTCCAATCAATTGGGCATTAATCGAACTGAATCCGTTGACTCTGATGGCGGGTGCAGACGATGTGCCCACCTGGATTGGTTTCGGCGGCAGTTATATTGGAGGAATCATCGGAGGGGTCATCTCGATTATGATTCTGAACAAGACACTTCAGCAGACAGGTGTACTTCATCACGATTTGAAACTCCTGCAGTTAGATACCATAATTTATACTCAGCAACAAGATTGGTTTACCGGTTTCAAACAAGAACTGGCAGAGAACCTCAAATCTATTGATTTGTATGTGTTGAATACGGTTGTTTCGTCTATATCCATGAAAAACTATGCATATGCCAAAGAGGTGTTGACAGAAATCAATAAAGGGCTCGAATATCAGATGGTTGCCGCATCCTTTTCTTTCACTTCTACGCATTTATCATCCGAAGAAAAAAAGTATATGAATCTGGTACGCCGCGTACAGACTGAATATAGCTCTTTTATCAAGGATATTCTTTACTATATTCCTTTGGCAGAAACGATATCTTCCAGGAAAAAACTAAACTATGATCAGCTGATGGACTATACTTTGTCCCAATATGATTATTTGCAAGGTCAGGAAGGGGAGTCTACAGCTTCGGGAGCCATCATACCGCGTGTTATGGAAATCGATCCATCTGATGATATACGGAAAGAACTAGAACGGATAATGGAAGAAAGATTAACCGGTCGTACCTATTTGTATCACCTGAAGTCAGATCTTGCAGAGGCTACGCATCAATTAATTATTTATGAAGAGAACCGTATAAACTCTATTCTGCATAAACCTGAGAGAGAAATGAATTGACATATATTAATATAATATGGTATTTTTTTATTTCAGTATTAAAAATGAATTTATATTTGTTTTTATTTGGATGAAAAGTTACTTTAAACTTGATTTATCTTTTATATAGGAATAGTTTTAGAAAAAATAATCCGGTATTCGGAAAAAAAAGAGATCTAGTCAGAATGTAAAATTTCCATAGATTAATAAAATCCTATTTTTGCACTAAATGAAATTTAAAAGTTTTATATATGGGTAAAAATAGGAATCATTACAGCTTTTTTTTGTATTTTGTCTTTATCATATTTGTGCTTTTGGGTTGTCGACCTGTCCGGGTACAGATGCCGGACGGAATGTATGGAAGATGGAAATCTTCTGCAGGCCGTCCGGATATTACATTAGGGACAGACAGCATAGGGAGCTTCGCTATAGTTCACCACCGTATTTATGACGGAAAAATTTGTCCTGTCCGTTATCCGCTTCATCTTAATTCACCTACTAAAGGGTATATCCGTGCAGAAGGTTGCATCCTGTTTTATTATGACAGTTTGAAATGTGTTTTATACTTCTCTCCCGGAGGTGATTATACACAATAATTACATGCAAACACTTCAGTTAACTAACAATAAATAATTTATGAAAGAGAATTCAATCAAACCGTATTGTTATTGTGGTGAGTCAGAAAGCTCATTGGTCGATAATGCTATTTTTGTTTATTTTGGTGATGAATACAGAAGAGTACTTCTGGATGAAATCTTATGGCTGGAAGCATCCGGCAGTTATTGTGTACTCTGTATGGAGAACGGTGCAGAGATAACAGTCAGCTATCCTTTGGATCGGATCTTCAATAATGACCTTCCTCGCGGCAAGTTTCAGAGAATTCATCGTTCTTACGCTATCAATGTGTTCAAGGTGACCGGATTTGCAGGTAACTATGTACATATAGGAAAGAAGATGTTGCCGGTCAGTGAATCTCACAAAAAGAATTTTTTAGCTTGTTTCCATAAAATTTACTCAAAGCGTGCATTGGGAAAATAATGGAGGTAACTAAAAAGAAAACCAGTTTCGTTTAAAATTAAAAATTTACTACGCAAGGGATGTGCACTACCTTTGCATCGTAAGCTTACAAAAGAGAAAAACAATTAAGTAACAATTTAAAAAAACAATTATTATGGCAGTTGACAAAACACCGTCGCAGGTTGCAACCAGTGCGTTGCAGGCGATTCCGTTCGGTTCTATTATTGGTGGTCCGTTGAAAGCATGTGTGGAAGCACAGGCTTTGGCAGCAAAAACAACTTGGGAATTTATTCAGAATGTAGGTATAAATGTTAATCCCGAAACCGGTGAGAAGACAGCAGTCAATGTTTCTTTCTCTTTCATTCAAGGCGGACGTTTGGTCCAGTTGAATATTCCGTTGTTGACCATTGTTCCTATCCCTTATATTGCAATCCGTGAAGTGGATATTAATTTTAAGGCTAATATCAGTGCTTCCTCTTCAACAACGGCAGAGACGAATGAATCTGTATCTAAGGATGCGGCTTTGAAGGCTTCGGCCAGTATGAGGTTCGGATGCTTCAAAATGAATGCGGATATGAACGCAAGCTATTCATCGAAGAAGGATTCTAAAGCAACTTCCGATTCTAAGTACAGTGTAGAGTATACCATGGACGTGGCTGTAAAAGCCGGACAAGACAGTATGCCCGCAGGTCTTTCTAAAATTCTGGAATTGTTGGGCAACTCACTGGATGTTTCCGATCCTGCCGGTACACTGGAAGTGAACAGCAACTTGCTGCTTATTGAAAATGGTAAAGAAACAGTACGGTTGATTGCCACCTATAAGGATGGTAGCGGTCTGTTGGCTCCTGACAAACTGACTATTACAGGAACCGGAGCCAATGCGGCCGACTTTAAGGTAAGTGGTGACAGTAAGATTATCGACTTGCCGGAAGGTACATATACTATCAAAGCAGAGGGAAGCAAGAAGGAAGTGATTGTCGAAGTGAAAAAAGATACGGCAACTCCCCAGGAAGAGGTAACGGAATAACGTTAATTAAAACTTAAAAAATCATATTATGGCTCAGTTAAGTTCAGTAATCGGCTCTATATTGCGTGATATCGTTTCGGCACAACACGAAGCAAATCTTTATTCGTTGTCGCTTGGCGACTCTTACGGAAAAGACGGAAAGGCGAAAGATTTTCAATTGCCTAATGTTATGGTAAGCGATATGGAACTGGATTTGAAATATGGTGTGAAAAGTGCATCGGAAAGTCAGCAACAGTTTAATATCAAGTATGATAAGTTCCGTCAGTTCCTTAAAGAACTGTGCGAACAAGTTGCCAGGGTAGCCATTAGCAGTGCTGTCACCACAGTGATGACTTCGGATATAGAGAGAAATGAAGGAGAGAAACACTTCTTTGAACGGCTTAAAAAAGAAAACAAACTTCATCAGGAATTCTGCACTTTTCTGAGCCGTAATATGAGAAACTCTTTCCGAAATAATCTCTATGATGCCGTAGACAGTAGTAATGGTTCTGTGAATAACGATGTTGTGATTAGCAGACTGACAGATGTCGTACGTAAAAAATTTCTTTACGATACAGATCTTGATGATCTTTTTGCCGGAGAAGATGGAGAAAAACTTCGTGATACCGCTGAAAAGAATATTATAAAAGCGATGGAAGCTATTGTAAAAAAGCTGTCGGTAGATGCCAACTTTAAAAGTCTTCATTCATTTCCACAGCTGGATGTGGCCATCACGGCTGATGAACTGATGAATATGCCTGAAGAAGCGATACACAGTTTTAAGATCAAGTTCAGCCCTCGCAATTATTCAGTCAGTCAAACGGATGATGATTCGTTACTGGAAGATTTTGTGATGCGATAAAATCAAATGATATAATATGGATAATAAGAAAGTTAGGAGCACTAGTAGCCAGGTAATGGAACTTCAGCAATTGATTGCCGGTCCTTTGATTGCAACTATTGAAGCGGATTCATTATCTTCACAAAGATATCTGGATTATCTGATGAAAATCGCATTTGAATCCTATGATCCTGTGACAGGACGGACCGGTAAGATACGTATGCTTACGTTCAACTATCAGAGTCAGGATCCCGGTGGGGGAAGAACGCAAAGTGTAAGTATACCGATACTGACATTGGTACCTCTGCCACTGTTGCAAGTACAGGAAGCAGATTTCGATTTCGATATTAAAATTCTGGATGCGCTGTCGGAAACAACTGAAGAGAAATTTTCACTGGAAGAAGGTAAAAGCGTGAATGAGCCGCAAAGTGGAGGGGGATTTAAACTCCGGGCTTCACTGGCTCCCAAACAAGGAGAAGGCAGCAGCACTTCGAATGTGCAGCAGAGCTTGTCGGCAAATATGAAAGTGAAAGTGAAGATGCGTCAGGCAGATATGCCTGCGGGGTTGTCTAATCTGTTACATCTGACGGCGAGCAATATGCAAGTAGAAGAAACTGAAGCTGAAGAAATAACGGAAGGAGGAAATAAATGAATAATGTAGCCGAACATGCCCGTGAACAGAAAGCCGGGATGAAGTGCCCGCAATGCGGAGCATTTATTGAGACATCGATCTTTGAATTATTGACATCCAATGCCTTGCAGTGTCCATCCTGTCACTTGCGTTTGAACATAGACCGCATGAAGTCGAAAGCAGCTTTTGACGCATTGCGGAAAGTTCAGAATGCGCAGGAGAATTTGGAGAGAAAAAGCAAGTTCAACGGTTAAACGGACGAGGCATGAAATTGACTTTTTTCAAGCGGATGGGGGAGAAGATCCGCCATCCGTTCCGAAAGGAAATTCCGAAAACAATTCCCGTTGTAGAAACTGCCCCTCAGCCGGCAGCGGATAATGCAACCGAAGCAACGGCAGAAGAATCTTCCGTCATAAGATCGGCAGATCAATGTGGGGAACAGGCACGTTATTTTTTACTAAGAAATAACAAGCCGGTTGGTAAACCTTTCAGTTATTATCATCCCGAGATACGGATCGTTCATGTCGGTAGTTTTGTAAATGCCTTTTTATTTTTCTTGCGTATGTGCGATCAGCGTCTGTTGACCTATCGCCAGACCGGAGAATATCTGCATTGTACAGCCGTTTTTCCGGATGAAAGCGGTAATTTGTATTTCACGAATAAAGTGACTTGCCGTAACAAGGAAAATACTGTTGCGGTCCTGAAAATTGATTATGTTGGCCTTAAGCCAAAAATCACTGAAATTAGATTTGAATTAAATATTAAAAAATGAAAGAGTATGAATCCTATATTGAATAAAATGGGCGCAAATGCCAATGAACAGAAAAAACTCTTGATGGAGTGTGTGTCAATGCTTGAAAAGTATGTGAACAGATTTCCGGCAGAAAAGGGATGTGCTTCATTCTCCGGAGAAGATATGAAGCTGTGGAAGGAAGTTTATTTTCCGAAACTTGTTCAGACGGATATTTTGTTGGACGGTAAATTTTTCTGTGGCACGTCGTCCGGTAATTGTGGTATTGGTACAGACGGTTATTTTACCGGTTATGAATTTTTCCAGTTTATTTATCGTGCCTACAAGGCGCTTTATGAACTGGAAAAGGCTTCACAAATGAGATGATAAATAAAAAATAATTGGAATATGAAGACTATTAAATTAGGTTATGAAGGTGAAGAAGCTCTCTTGCTGTGTCGGGAGTTGAAACGCAATGGTTATTCTGTAAAGGAAAGCCGGACTTTTACACAAGAAATGAAAGAGGCAGTTATTGATTTTCAACAGAAAAACAAGTTGGATGCTGATGGAATCGTGGGATATCGCACTTGGGAAGTTCTGTTCTTTACAGGGCATCCCATTACCGAACGTTTGACTGAAGAAGATTTTATTCTTGTGGCCCGGTTGCTCGATGTGGAAGTGGCTGCTTTAAAAGCGGTACAGCAAGTAGAAACAGGTGGGAGAGGAGGATTTTTTGCTCCCGGTAAGCCCGCTATCCTTTTCGAAGGTCATATTTTCTGGAATCAATTGAAAAAGCGGAATATCAATCCTGAATCGCATGTGAAGGGGAATGAAAACATTCTCTATCCCAAATGGGAGAAGGGACATTATAAAGGCGGTATGGGTGAATACGATCGTTTGGAACAAGCCCGTAAGATCAATCATGAAGCAGCGGATGCTTCTGCCAGCTGGGGGATGTTCCAGATTATGGGTTTCAACTATGCAGCCTGTGGAGAGAAGAGTGTCGACAGCTTTGTAAAAGCTATGTGTATGAGTGAATGTCGACAATTGGTGCTGTCCGCCCGCTTTATCAAACAATCCGGAATGCTTTCCGCTTTGCAAGCCAAAGACTGGGCAGAGTTTGCCAAACGTTATAATGGTCCTGCTTATGAGCAGAATCAATATGATAAAAAATTAGCAGCGGCTTACCAGAAATTTTCGTAGGACAATTATAACCTTTGAACCATCTCAATAAAATTTGAATTAAAAGAGAACTGTGGATTAAAAAAGAGTGGTGAACAAACTGTGAAGCTTGTTCACCACTCGCTATTATCATCTTACTTCTCAGAGAAGTATTTTAAGAACTGGGTACGTTCAAACATGTTGATGCCTCCCACATCTTTAGCGTTCAGCTTACCTTTGAATTGAGAAATGTGCTTAAATCCTTTCCGTTCCATCCATGCGCTAAGGAAGCGGTTCATTTCTCCTATAAACAGATTGGTGTTCTGATAGATGGCACTACATATTTCGATGGCCGATGCTCCTGCTAAAATAGCTTTCACAATTCCGTCCGGTTTATGAATTCCTCCTGAAGCGGCATAATCAATTTTAGATACCAGTGAAGAAGAGATACCTATCCAACGCAGGGTTGTCGAAAGGTCGGATGCGTTGCTGAACACGTCTCCTGAAGTATGCTCCATCTTCTCTACGTCAATATCCGGTTGGTAGAAACGGTTGAAAAGGACAACAGCTGCTGCACCGTTGGCATAAAGTTGATCGATCAAGGCTACCGGATTGGTAAAGTTACTGCCCAATTTCATAATAACCGGGATGCGAATTGTTTTCTTTATGTGGCTCAGAATATCGATGTGACGTTGTTCAAATGAGCCGTATTTATATTGGATGTCCGATTGTAGAGCAAGAATGTTTATTTCCAGTGCGTCTGCACCGGCTTCTTCTATTTGCTTTGCAAAGTCTACCCATTCAGCGTCGGTATAGCAGTTTATACTTGCAATAACAGGAATGGTGCATACCTTCTTGCTTTCTTTAATCAGTTCCAGATATTCTGTCAATTTATGATTACGGATATATTCAGCCAGATAATCACTTCCTTCCGGATAGTATGATGGATTCCTCAGACGGTCAGCTTCCATCATGATTTGTTCTTCAAATAGTGATTTCAGGACAATGGCTCCTGCACCGGCAGCTTCCAGCTTTGCGTTTTTAGCGGCACTGTTAGTAAGTCCCGAACTACTGATAATTACAGGATTTTTCAAAGTCAATCCCGCAAAAGTTGTTTTTAAGTCGGCCATGGTAATTATTGTTAATGGTTTTTTCAATGAATCTGTTACTTCATTGATTCAATTATTAATAAACTCTTTCCCCGAAGATTTTACTTCCTACTCTTACCAATGTACTGCCCTCTTTAATGGCCAGATGATAGTCATGGGACATTCCCATTGAAAGTTCGCAAAAAGTCGGTTCGTTGGCAAAATATTGTTTTTTCACCTCATGGAAAAAACAATTTAAAGAACGGAATTCCCGTTCGATTTGTTCTTTCGAATCTGTGTTGGTAGCCATTCCCATCAGTCCGCATATCTGTATGTTTGCCAATGCTTTCCATTCGGCGGCATTCAACATCTCTTTGCATTCGTCAAAACTGAAACCAAACTTGGTTTCTTCTTGAGCGATGTGTATTTGCAGTAAACAGCGAATAACTCTTTCTGCCTTTATGGCTTGTTTGTTCACTTCTGCCAGCAGTTTGTAAGAGTCGATTCCGTGTATCATGGACACATAAGGCGCCATATACTTGATCTTGTTTGTCTGCAAGTGCCCGATAAAATGCCACTCAATGTCTTTGGGCAGGCTTTCATACTTGCCTGTCATCTCCTGCACTTTGCTTTCTCCGAAAATTCTCTGTCCCGCGCGATAGGCTTCTTCAATGGCTTCGTTCGGATGGAATTTCGAGACTGCAACCAGTCGAACGCCGGATGGCAATTCGGCCAGGACCTGCTTTAAGTTATCAGTAACATTCATTTTTATACTGTTTTGAGTTCATTTCACCACAGATTACACGGATTTTCACAGATTGATAATTTTTTATTTCATTGAAAATTAGATTAAAACATCTGTGTTAATCTGTGTCAATCTGTGGTGAACTTAGTTCATTTCCTTATATAATATTATACTTCCGGTTTATCATTAGGCTCAGAACTATATGGATATACATCCATTATTGCTGTTTCAGCAACAGAACCTATCTGATAATCAGCCATTGTACCTTTCATGCCTTCGTCCAGCTTTTTTACAGCATCGCGCAGGTCAGCTGCCTGTACCAGAACTTGTGTCGACGTTTTTTTCTCAGCACCACTTTTTTCGTCTAGTGTGATAAAAATCAGTTTACACTTAAACCAGCGGTCAGCAGCTTCTTCTTCGCTGGGGAAAAGTTCACTATAGTTGGCTCGTTTGATATCCGATACGGTAAATTCTCCTGTAATGAACGGGGTCATCTCCTCAATAATGCGTGCTTCTGCTTCTGTAAAGCTGAGTGCATCCACGAGATAAGGTTCAGTAACTTTCTTGTTCATTCCGTTTTCCATCAATTTCTCGTAACGGATCTTACACTCAAACCAAGTATGCATTGACATATTCTCTTTTGATTTTTAAGTAGTTAATATATGATTTTCTATATAGATCTGCCTATATGCTAATCTATTCTACTACAAAGATAAAGAGAAAATCTGAAAGGTTGAGAAAATGGAGAAAGATAATTGTGAATAAGGATTTTAAAAGGAATGTGGTGATTGTAGGCAAAAACAACTAAAAATATATTTTCCATGTGAATAAGAATAAAATGTTATCTCTCTACATCTTTAATTATAGATGTGGTTTGGTGATATTTTTATGTATTTTTTTACTTGGATAATAATATCAAATACCTACTGATTTCAATATGCCAGCCTCTTATAAAATAGACCAGTTTACCAGTGTTTTTATGAAATAACATACACTTGTAAAGTAATACTTAATGATGTTAAATATTATGGGGTGCGTAGGGACAAATCGAAGTTTCATGTTCTTAATTATAATATATGGTTACTTGTTTATTTTTTGTATGAAAGTAAGGAAATGCAATACATGATTGATTATTCTTAATTAATGGCAAAGTGTTGATGAGATTCATTTTATTTATCATATTTTCTTTATGTTTGCCTTTGGTCATGCAAGGACAAGAACAAAATGTGTGGACACAAAATGACTCTTTGAAGTTAAAGAAAATATTAGCAGGACAAGCTGAAATCCGAATTAACCGGGAGGCATTAAGAGAACTCGACAGAGCTTTTTCTTCTCCACGACGCTTATTTAAATCTCAATCTCGTTCTGCCATTTTACTAATCAAAGATTTCCTATTGTACAGACCTAACGTCTTTACAGGTAAATACCATATATCCACTTTTAAAGTTAATGAGTTGAATATCCGGCAAGATTCACTCTTCATGAATGTCCACATGTTGGGCAATAAACAGTTATTTGTAAAATCCCAGTTGGATATAGGGGATCCCCGAGTATTGATAAAGAGGAAAACTGATATACAGTTTAAGTTTACAGACCATTTGGCGTATCGTGTTTATGGTGGCTATACTATTGATAAGAACCGAACAGTAATATTGCCAACTACAGCTACTCCATATTATGTGGGCACAGGTTTTTCTTATAGTCTCAATAAGAAATTACAGTTAAAAACAGGGATAGAGTATCAGTACAATGTTGTTTATAAGCGTTGGGAATGGGTTTGGAATTCCGGTATCCGTTTTAACTTTTAATGATTTCAGGCTAGATTCTCTACTTGTGTTGAGCCATGGAATAAACCTTTATATGTTTTACTATATAGATTGGAAGATTTCGTTAAAATAGAGTGGTCTCTCTGATACAAGAAAGTATTTTTATAAATACAGTTTGTTATCCTTATAATTAACATTGTTAACTCCCTTTCTCAGCCATTTTTATTCTTGTGTGCAAATAACAAGCCTTTTGCATTTAAAAGACTTGTTATTTGCATCCAAAGAATAAACTTTAACTCTGTGTTAAAACAAAGCTTTTACTGACAGATGTTTTGAACTTTGAATGGTTTGTATTTCAACTTGTTAAGTCTGATCTTTACTTCTTAGGCCTACTGAAGATCTCTGCAGGCTGGAACCGATATACTTGCTTTTTTGTCAACTATGAAAAGAGGGCCTGTACTGTTCCCTTTCTTTCATAATCTGACAGTCTGAGAATGGCATTTACTTCGTTCACCTCGTTAATTCCTAATCTTTTCAGGATATCTGCCAAACCCAGATAATTGTGGGCCATTGTATTAAAGGAGTATCCTGGTATCGGTAGAGGAACAGAATCCTCTTTCCCCTCGGGGGGAACTGTAGTTACGGATGCTCCGTTCTATGGGAATGGTACGAGTGAACGTTTATTTAATATCGGTCTGTGTCTGCCTTCGGGACCTACATTGACAGATGAGGATATCAGGAGAGTGGTGGATACGATCAGGAAGATGTAGTGAAACTATAATATTCATTGCAAAGAGAATCGGCTGGAATGTTCTAAATGTTTCAGCCGATTTTTTGTATTCAGTTTACCGTTCCGGTTGTTTGCTCGTATAACTTTTATTTGTGGTGCGTTGCTTTTGGATATATTTTTTTTACCTTTGTGGAAAATAAATAAAAGAATATACTTATGGAAAAATTGCATATCCGGAAGATTGCTTCATTGGGGTTGATGCTTTGCTTTTTTACGGGGGGAGGAGCACAGACACCTGTCAAAGTGGAAAAAAGGAAAGAGCATAAATCGAATACTGTAATACCTGTTGTCAAGGGAAATGTGACAGATACCTTGTCACTTGTATCATTTAACGATTTTCATGGAGCCTTTGCCTGCGATAAGGGTGTTCCCGGAGCCGGCCAACTGGTACAAACAGTGTTGACACAGAAAGAGAAAAATAAAAATACCATCGTGCTTTCTGTCGGAGATAATTTCAGCGGAAGTTATTTCTCAAGAATAACCAGAGGCAATCCGTTACCGGAAATGTTTCAGGAAATGGATGTAAAAATGTCCGCTGTAGGCAATCACGAGTTTGATTGGGGATTACCCTATCTGACGGATACGGCGAAGGTATATATGAATTTTGTGGCAGCCAATATTATAACGGATCGGGGAGATACGTTGGAGTGGGCTAAACCTTACCGGATTGTGACTCTGAATTTGAAGAATGGAGGAACGGTGCGGGTGGCTTTCGTAGGGTTGACAACGACTGATACGGCACATAAAACGAGTCCGGAAAATATAAAGGGACTGGCTTTTGTGCATCCTGTATATGCAGCCCGTGTCGAGACTGCCTGTCGGTTGAAGAAAGAAGGCAAAGTGGATATGGTAGTCCTCTTGATGCATATCGGCACTAACATGAAGAATAGAGATATTATAGAAGAGGAGAATGCTAAATTGCTGCCTTTCCTGAAAGGAGTGGACGCAATCATTTCCGGGCATTCTCACGAAGTTGTTCTTAGTAAGGTGAACGATGTACCCATTATCCAGGCAGGGGTAAACGGTACTCATATCGGTAAGTTGGATTTTAGAGTAGTGAAAGAAGAGGGCGGCAATCGCATCTCTTATATAGGAGGTGATACAATTCGGACAGAGGGGCCGTCTAATGCACATATCGATTCGTTGGTCGATAAAGTATTGGCGGTATACGGACTGTCGGAAAAGCTGATTTTGGCAAAAGATGCCCTGATACACGATCGTACCATTAATAAATGGGAGTACACTCCGGTGGGAGCTTATGTGACAGCTGCCTACGTCCGGAGTTTCTTAGAGAATGAAAAAGTGCCTGCCGAATTGAAAGTGTTGCCCGTCATTGGGGTAAATCATTTTGGTGGTTTACGTGCCAGTATTCCGGCGGGTGAGGTCACAAGGTTGCGTGCCGGCAATGTGCTTCCATTCGGTGGTAACGTGGTAGCTTATGAATTTACGGGTGAACGGTTGAAGCAATTATTGGACGATGGATGCAGGAATAAAAACGGTTTTCTGCAAACTTCTTATTTAAAACTACATTTGAATTCGAAAGGAAATGTTGAAACGATAACCGACTGCCGTACCAATAAGATAATCCGTGATGACGATAAATGTATCGTTGTATTGGATGCTTTCATCACCTCGGGTGGCGACGGTTATGACAGCAAATTATTTTCAGGTTATGAAATAGGAGATTTTAATAGTCAGAATCTTGAAACAACTGTGGCTTTTATCGATTATTTGAAGAGTCTGAAAGGGTTTGTTTCCTCTGAGGCTGCGCCGATACCCATAGTGCAAAAGTAAAAAATCAGAACTAAGACAAAAGCGATCAGGCGGCTTAAAATGTAATTATACATTTTAAGCCGCCTGATCGCTTTTGTCTTTT